>Ga0268256_1000029_pt1 | contig 430123 bp, 442 predicted proteins | sample AgamicAtAmrz_FD_200247 | JGI IMG/M metagenome (GOLD analysis project Ga0268256, IMG submission 200247) | Agave microbial communities from Guanajuato, Mexico - At.Am.rz (v2) (version 3) | ecosystem: Host-associated > Plants > Roots > Rhizosphere | place: Guanajato, Mexico | collected 2012-06-07 | reverse complement strand
CAGGTAAAAACCCGCTTCGGCGGGTTTTTGCTTTTCTGCGGCCTTGCGGCGAGAGATGAATGACTGTCCACTCCGCTTTCTATGAAAGAACGCGGCTTACCGGTCAGCTTCAGTTTTTCAGGTAAAACCCGCTTCGGCGGGTTTTTGCTTTTCTGCGGCTTTGCGGCGAGAGATGAATGACTGTCCACTCCGCTTTCTATGAAAGAACGCGGCTTACCGGTCAGCTTCAGTTTTTCAGGTAAAACCCGCTTCGGCGGGTTTTTGCTTTTCTGCGGCTCTGCGGCGAGAGATGAATGACTGTCCACTCCGCTTACCCGGCCTACGCCCGGACCTGCAATCCCACACTCCCGCTACGCCAGGCGCATGGCGATATTCCGCTGAACAGAGCATGCGAATTGAATCTCTTGCGCTTCTGCCTTCCCCATTTTGGGAAAACAGCTTTATTGTCGTAGAGACGTATCGCTGGGAAATGTATAAAGATGCCCCGGCATAAACCGGGGCGGGAGATTAGGCGGCGTCTTCTTCCGCCTGCCGAATTTCGGCTTCGGCGACGATGGCTTCCAGCTCGGTCAGCATCTCTTCAAACCCAAAGGCCGGAAGCGGTTCATGGAGCGTAGGCTGTGTGTGGACGCTCTCAACAGATATTTTAGTTACGCTGCTATTCATATACTCACCTGCTAAAACATAACTGTCACACTGGTAAATCTATCAGCAAAGCGCGCAACGGCGTATCGGCAACTAACGTTATGTTAGCCTCATCACGAATAAAAGCGCCGTCGCCGCAGGTCAGGGCTTCCTTCGCTTCGCAATGCGTAACCGCATGCACCGTGCCGTGGATCGATTGCAGATAGGCGCGCGGGCCATGTAACTGAATTGTCAGCTCTTCGCCTTTTTTCAACTCGATATGGTGCAGCCACACTTGTTGGCGCAGTTGCAAACTGCCCTGGTTGCCATCCGGCGAAGCCAGCAGTTGTTGCGCTGCATCGGCAATCGTCATTTTCTGCACCGGCGGATTTTCGCGCTCCGGGCAGGCATCAAGCCACAACTGCATACGCGTTAACGACTTGTCTTTGCTCAGGTTATGTTCGCTATAGCTGATGCCTGGCTGAGTGGCAATAAGCAGCGCTTCACCGGCTTTCGCCTGGACATGGTTCCCTTCGCTGTCGCGGTATTCCGCTTCACCTTCAAGGATCAGGTTCAGAATATCCACTTTCGGGTAGGCCCGTGGCTGGAAGGAGGCACCTGGAGCAAGGACTTCCTGGTTCAGTACACGCAGGGAGGCATAACCTAACAGTTTCGGGTCAAAGTAATGTCCAAAAGAAAAAGTGTAGCGGGCCTGAAGCCAGCCGAAGTCAGCTTGTCCGCATTGTTTTGCAGTACGGGTAGTAATCATCGTTATTGACCTCTCTTTACTTAAAACAATGTTAAAGGTATGGACGATGCATTGTTAGCCAGATATTCTGCCCGGTATGTTCAAATTTACTGAATGAGAACAATAAATGGCGAAAGAAAGGGCACTTACGCTGGAAGCGTTGCGCGTGATGGATGCGATTGATCGACGCGGAAGCTTTGCCGCTGCGGCGGATGAGCTGGGGCGCGTTCCTTCCGCACTCAGCTACACCATGCAAAAACTGGAAGAAGAACTGGACGTGGTGCTGTTTGACCGCTCTGGCCACCGGACCAAATTCACTAACGTCGGGCGTATGCTGCTGGAGCGCGGGCGCGTGCTGCTGGAAGCGGCAGATAAACTGACGACCGATGCCGAAGCGCTGGCGCGCGGTTGGGAAACGCACCTGACGCTGGTCACCGAAGCGCTGGTGCCGACGGTTGAACTCTTCCCGCTGGTGGAGAGGCTGGCGGCGAAAGCCAATACGCAATTATCGATTATTACCGAAGTGCTGGCCGGGGCGTGGGAGCGTCTGGAGCAGGGGCGTGCGGATATCGTTGTCGCGCCGGATATGCACTTTCGTTCCTCCTCGGAAATTAACTCCCGCAAGCTCTACTCGGTAATGAATGTGTATGTTGCCGCGCCGGATCACCCGATTCATCAGGAGCCGGAACCGCTGTCGGAAGTCACTCGCGTGAAATACCGTGGCGTGGCGGTGGCGGATACCGCTCGCGAACGGCCGGTATTAACAGTACAACTGCTGGATAAACAGCCGCGTCTGACGGTCAGTACCATTGAAGATAAACGCCAGGCGTTGCTGGCCGGCCTCGGCGTGGCGACAATGCCTTACCCGCTGGTGGAACAGGATATTGCCGAAGGCCGGTTGCGGGTGGTGAGCCCGGAATATACCAGCCAGGTGGATATCATTATGGCGTGGCGTCGCGACAGCATGGGTGAAGGGAAAGCCTGGTGCCTGCGTGAAATCCCCAGGTTGTTTGCCGGTAAATAAAGCTTTCAGGGAAACGCTTTCGGCTGCGGCCCAAAACGGTTCTCCTCCGGCGTACTGCGCTGGCTGTAAAAGGCCAGCAACATTAACCAGCCCAGCACCGGAAGCAGGAGCAACAACAACCAGCGACCGCGGCGATCGGTATCGTGCAGGCGGCGAACCTGCACCGCCAGCGAAGGGACCAGTACCAGTAACGTGTAAATCAGGCTCAATGGGCCAAACCCGCCGTCAAAGTGCCAGCCAAGAATGTGGTCCACCGTCATCAGCACGCCGCAAAGGATGATGTTGACCAGCGCGAACATCCAAAACTCGCGTCGGTGCGCCCGTCCGTGGAAGGTGGCATAGTTACCCAGTACCTTAAAATACCAGTCCATTTTTAACCTCGATCAACGGTCAATTCGTTGTTTTCTAAACGATCAAAGTAAGAATAGACGGCAAAAATACAAAGCGATAAATCCGGCGGGAAATAATTTGGGCGCGCTAACGCGCCCGAAAGATCAGGCGAAACGAATGTCGCGCCCGTGAGGTTCATCCAGATCCTGCCACGGCCCGACAGAGATAATCCCGGTTGGGTTGATGGTTTTGTGGCTGCGGAAATAGTGATTGCGGATATGCGCAAAATCGACGGTTTCAGCAACGCCCGGCATCTGGTAAATATCGCGCAGAAAACCGTGCAGATTGAGGTAGTCGCTGATGCGGTGTTTATCGCATTTAAAGTGGGTGACATACACCGGATCGAAGCGGATAAGCGTGGTCCACAGGCGAATATCGGCTTCTGTCAGCCGATCGCCGGTCAGATAACGGTGCTGACCCAGGATCTGCTCCAGCCGTTCCAGCGAGGTAAAGACATTCGTCACGGCTTCGTCGTATGCCTGCTGGCTGGTGGCGAAACCCGCTTTATAAACGCCATTGTTGACGTTGTCGTAGATCCAGCTATTAAGCTCATCGATTTGCGCGCGCAGTTCCGGCGGGTAGTAATCCCCGGCTCTGGCGCCCAGCCCGTCAAAGGCGGTATTGAACATGCGGATAATTTCCGCTGATTCATTACTGACAATGGTGTGATTCTTTTTATCCCACAGCACCGGCACGGTGACGCGGCCGCTGTAGTGTGGATCGGCATGCAGATAAAGCTGATAGAGAAATTCGTGCTGATAGAGGGTATCACCGGTCGCTGCCGGGAAATCGTCATCAAACGTCCAGCCATTTTCCAGCATCAAAGGGTGAACGACGGAAACTGAGATAAACGGCTCCAGACCTTTCAGTTTACGCAGGATCAGAGTGCGGTGCGCCCATGGGCAAGCCAGTGAAACATAGAGATGATAGCGATCTTTCTCTGCGGCGAAGCCACCTTCGCCGGATGGGCCTGGCGCGCCGTCGGCAGTGAGCCAGTTGCGAAATGCGGAAACAGAGCGCTTAAACCGCCCACCGGTGGATTTGGTGTCATACCAGGTGTCGTGCCAGACGCCGTCAATCAGTTGTCCCATTTTGCTTCCTCCTTCTGATAGCAAAAAAGCGAGGAGTGAACTCCTCGCTTTGATCTCTTTACTCAGTATAGAGTGCTTACCATTTTTTATTCAGCACGCGGTCGATGCTGATGGCACCCGGACCGGTGATGCCCAACAGCAGATAGCCGCCAGCGATGGTCAGGTTTTTCATAAACATCAGAGAGTTCACGCCTTCCGCAAAGTTGCTGTGGAAGATGAATGCGGTCAGCAGTGTGAAGCCCGCAGTGAACAGAGCGGTGGTACGGGTCAGGAAACCGAACAGAATTGCCAGACCGCCGCCGAACTCAAGCAGGATGGTCAACGGCAGCAGGAACCCCGGCACGCCCATTGCTTCCATATATTGCTGTGTACCTGCATAACCGGTGATTTTTCCCCAGCCAGCCACGATAAACAGAATCGGCATCAGGATACGTGCGACCAGAAAACCAACATCTTCTAATTTTTTCATCTTTCTCTCCAGGGGGCCACTACCGCGGCTATCAGTAAATAGTGTGCAATTACGGGCATATGCCGCGTGCTTGCTGTTGATGGAGAGGATAGTAATCGTGGCGGGAAAAGATTGTTAGCAAGGAAAACTGTCGAATCTTTTCAAAAAAACTGAGTAAGAAGAGAAGGGCGGTCGTCGCGACCGCCCTTAACGCATTAACGCGGTGAGTTAAGCGTGGTTTTAACCAGGCGCCACAGGCTCCAGATACCGAGACCGCGTTTACCCCAGCGCACCAGCATATTAGGATGGCGAACCGACCAGACAGCGAGCGCGCTGCTGCCAATTAATGCCCATGAACGCAGGCTGAGCAAGGTATTCCAGCCGCGATCGTAAGGGCTGGTCGCTTCAAGCCAGTCACGACGCCCGGCGGTGAGATCCAGCCGTTGCTGCTGGATCTCGCTGAGCAGGCGCGCTTTACGTTTCAGACGCTCTGCTTTGCTACTCACGATTTATCGTCCTCCAGCAGGGCGCGGTCATTTTCAAGCTCCTGCCGGGTATGGCGCAACAGTGTTGATGCGCGCGCTTTGCGTAGCGTCCAGATGCCGCCAATCAGCGCCAGCACCAGTAACACTACCGTGGTGGCAATCATCGCGTTCAGGCGATATTGCGGATCAATGGCCCAAATAATCAGCACCATCAGACTCATCAGGCCAAATGCGGCAAAAAGCATGGTCAGACCCAGCATCATCAACAGCTGGAACAGATTGGCTTTCTCTTCTTCCAGCTCGACAACCGCCAGCCGCAGGCGGGTCTCAACCATCTCTACAAGGATCGTCAGAATACGCTGACCAATCCCCAGTGCGCTTTTGCCTGGCCCCTGCGCGTGTCGTGGCTCCGTCATATCAACGACGCGTCAGCAGCACGCCCAACACCACCCCAATAGCGGCACCGATGCCTACACTGGCCCATGGGTTTTCGCGGACATATTCATCAGTACGGGCGGCGGCTTCACGCGTTTGTTTGGCGATAACATCGCCCGTTTCGCCGAGGCGATGACGGCTCTCACGCAAAGCCTGCTCAGCTTTCCCCCGCAATTTACTCAGCTCTTCTTTCGATTTTTCACCAGAATTACTCAGCACTTCTTCCAGCGTATCCGCGAGGGATTTCAGTTCAGCGCGCAAATGATCGGCATTATCTTTTGACATAATTTTCTCCAGGTGAGTGAGTGGTAACGTCCTTAAAAATCAGTAATCGCGAGCCTCCAGCTCTTTCAGTTCAAGCTGTGCTTCTTTCAGCTTGTGTTCGCGTTTGCTTATTTTCTCCGCATCTCCTTTCTGCTTTGCTTCCGCCAGATCGCGACGGCGCTCGGCAACCTCTTCTTTCTGCTCGGCTATTTTTTTCTGGTGGGCGGCGCGGAGTTGGGTATCTGAACAGTTAGCGCGCATTTCATGCAGCGCCTTTTTCAGCCCCTCAATTCGGCTCTGGTTGTTATGCTTTTCGGCATAACTGATTTCGCGCTGGATATCATGTTCTTTCTCCTGACAGGGGCTTGCAGCCTGTGCAACAGCGCTCAGAGAAAGAAGAACCAACGCCAGTGCGATGCGGTTTTTCATCATCGAAACCTTCCATTGTTGGCCAGCGAAACGGTCGTTGCGCCAGCATCCAGTTGTACAAAGTGAACCCTGGTTCCGTTTACTCAAGCATAGTAAGTAAACCAATAAACACCAAAGTGAGTGAAAAGATTCAGAATCCTGGAAGGATTAACCGAATCGGTGAGTGGTAGTGCGCAGAAGCGCCAGCCACGCAGAGGGTTGGCCGTTTTCATCATCCTGGGCGGCGATGATATAGCCACGGGGCAAGGTACGATCGAGGACGGCTTTCGCCGCTGCGCTTTGGTCGCTGGATTCGAAAGTAATCAATAACGTATCGTTTTTCGGCGTAATACTTTTGAATTGGATGCCGTTGGCATCCAGATGGTGCCAGACGGAGAAACCATCCGGCACGCTGACGTTCTGCGTCGCCGGGCGAATCGCCAGCGTGGATTCACGGTTTTGCAGCGTCGCCCAGGCAATAAACATGACGCTGAAAATCGCCATCGTAATGAAACCCATTAATAACCGGCGCAGGAAGGGACGTTGCAATTCCATGTTTCTTAGCCTCGATCGCGATATTTTTTCTTCCACAGCACCACCAGTGAGCCGACAAGGCCAATCACCAGCAATACGACCGGAAGCAACATCAGGCAGGACATCAGCGCGTCTTCATACTTACGAAACACTGGCGTCTTACCCAGCAGGTAACCGAGCGATGTCAGAATCAACACCCACAGCAGGCCGCTCATCCAGTTGAAAAACTGAAAGCGTGCATTACTCAGACCAGAAAGACCGGCAATCGTTGGCAACAAGGTGCGAACAAAAGCAATAAAACGCCCGATTAACAGTGCGGAAAGGCCATGCTTATGGAACAGGTGGTGCGCGCGCTGGTGATAATGCGCGGGCAGATGCGACAGCCAGTTTTGCACAATGCGCGTGTTGCCAAGCCATCGCCCCTGGATGTAGCTCAGCCAGCAGCCAAGGCTGGCCGCAACGGTCAGAAGGATGATAGTTTGCGGGTAACCCAGCGCACCTTTGGCAATCAACACGCCGATCAGCACCAGAAGACTATCACCAGGCAGAAACGCAGCCGGAAGCAGACCGTTTTCCAGAAATAAGATGACAAATAAAACAAAATAGAGCATGCCGATCATGCCGGGATGCGAAAGCGTTTCGAAATCCTGGCTCCAGAGGGCATGAAGTAATTGGCTTAAAAGTTCCATTCGGTGTTCCTGGTACATCGGTTTACGTCACGTCTGTTACTGGCACAGAACAACACGGCGGCGGGCTCTAATATATTATGACCGCGCATGGCACATCCGGGTGCGATTGTTATGCAGCTAAAAGACGCTGTGAGTAAGCGCTAACTCATTCAATGGCGAAATGCATCTAATTGTAACAAAAGCTGACCATGTGCGTCAGTCAGAATAACGCTCGCAAACGATTTTGCTTGCCAGGAGAGGGGGTGGCGAGGGTATTTACAAAGGCTGACACTCTATACCATTCACTGACCCAAAAAGGGGGCGGCGCAGCGTAAGTGTGCGCCTGCATAGCGGTTTTTATTTCGTGCCGGTAGCGGCAGCATCAAGATGGACCACCGGGTTTTCGGCAAACAGGTAGCGGTCAGCGTTGAACTCAAAATCATCACTGGTTTCGTTAAACAGCATCTGCTTGGTATTTTCCAGGTGTTGCCACATCGCCACTTTCGCCGCGTGCGGATCTTTGCGGATCAGCGCCTTCAGAATTTGGTCATGATCGTCACACCAGTTATCGACGGTGCGTAAATCGATATGATCGTGCAGTTTTTTCCAGTACGGGTTATGTACGCGCTGCGTCCACATCTTCTCGACAATCGCCGCCAGTGCGCTATTTTGCGTTGCCAGTGCGACCTGAACATGGAATTGCAAATCCCATTCTGAATCGCGGAAGCACTTCTCTTTGCGGGCGTTATCCTGGATTTCCATCAGCTTCATAATGTCCTGTTTCGTCACCTGAGTGGCGGCGAACTCAGCGATATTACTCTCGATAAGCTGACGAGCCTGCAACAGTTCAAACGGGCCGTAATTGGCAAACTCCAGGCTCTCATCCGGCGCTTGCGTATGGCGCGGCTGGTTGGAAATGACATGGATGCCGGAGCCTTTGCGAACTTCAACGTACCCTTCCACTTCCAGCATAATGATCGCTTCGCGAACCACGGTCCGGCTGACGCTTTTCTCATCGGCAATAAAGCGCTCAGCGGGCAGTTTGTCCCCCACAAGATACACGCCTTGCTCAATACGGCTCTTAAGCTCGGCGGCAAGCTGCTGGTACAAACGACGTGACTCGGAAATTTCCATATAGGCTCCAGGGAAAAGAAAGGCGAGAGTAGATTTGTTATACCACTTTTACCGCATTCTCACCATCATCTGTGACGAAAAAGCCGCCTTGAGGCGGCTTTTACATCGTTCTGTCATACTTCCGTGAATCGCTAATTTTGCGCAGCGGTTCCGCCAACCGTATGATTCACCACCTCTTCGGCGGTCTGGTTTTTCAGCACCGTCCAAATCACCACGGCGCCCATCAGGTCAAACAGTGCCAGCACGGCGAACAGCGGGCTGAAACCGATGGTATCCGCGAGCGCACCGACGACCAGAGCGAACAGCGTACTTGCGGTCCAGGCAGCCATACCGGTCAGGCCATTTGCCGTTGCCACTTCATTACGACCAAAGACGTCAGAAGAGAGCGTAATCAGTGCGCCGGACAGAGACTGGTGAGCAAAACCACCGATGCACAGCAGACCAATTGCAACGTACGGGCTGGTGAACAGGCCGATCATACCTGGGCCGATCATCAGCAGCGCGCCCATGGTCACCACCATTTTACGGGAAACGATCAGGTTGACACCAAACACGCGCTGGAACAGCGGTGGCAGATAACCCCCCACGATGCAACCCAGGTCAGCGAACAGCATCGGCATCCAGGCGAACATGGCGATTTCTTTCAGGTTGAAACCGTACACTTTAAACATGAACAGCGGGATCCAGGCGTTGAAGGTACCCCAGGCCGGTTCTGCCAGGAAGCGCGGCAGTGCGATACCCCAGAACTGACGGGTGCCCAGAATCTGCCAGACGGACATTTTCTTGCCGTTGTTGGTCTGGTGCTGTGCTTCCTGACCGCCAATGATGTATTCGCGTTCTTCTTCGCTCAGTTTTTTCTGGTCACGCGGGTGTTTATAGAAGAACAACCAGGCCATTGCCCATGCGAAACTCAGCACACCAGAGATGATGAACGCCATTTCCCAGCTGTGCATCACAATTGCCCACACCACCAGCGGCGGAGCGATCATAGCACCGATAGAAGAACCGACGTTAAAGTAGCCAACGGCGATAGAACGTTCTTTCGCCGGGAACCATTCAGACGCGGCTTTCAGGCCTGCCGGAATCATGGCTGCTTCAGCCGCACCTACCGCACCACGCGCCAGCGCCAGGCCGCCCCAGCTGCCTGCCAGCGCTGTAGCGCCACAGAATACAGCCCAGGTGATCGCGAAGAAGGCGTAACCAATTTTGGTGCCCAAAATATCCAGCACATAGCCGGCCACAGGCTGCATAACAGTATAAGCCGCGGAATACGCTGCAATGATGTAAGAATATTGCTGGGTAGAAATGTGCAGCTCTTCCATTAATGTTGGAGCCGCGGCTGCCACTGTGTTACGTGTCAGATAGCCCAATACGGTGCCGACCGTCACCAGAGCTATCATGTACCAACGTAATCCTTTGATTTTACGCATGTAAACCTCATCGTTATGTTATTACCGCTAGCGCGGTCACCCTTCGATCGTGTTCGGAGGATGAAAACGGGAGGACGTAACCGGGAGAGTCCCCGGTACGGCCCAAACCTTGCCACAAGTAAGCGTTTTTTTAATCCGGCATCCGTACCGTCAAGACCGATTTAATGAGTTATCGGGAATGCATTCCGTCGGCTATGTGTTCGACGGCTGAAAGATAACTTGTCATACAACTTGAAAAGGTGAGTGATATCACAAAAGTGTTTTTCTTTGTGTGGTCTTTAACTTTGCCGGGAGAAGCCAGATTTGGCGCGGTCTGGCGGGGTATTTATCGCGCAGAAGCGTAAATTTTTGTCCGTTTTTATTGATCCAACTCACGAAAATATCTTCGGTCTATAGAAATTGGTGTGATAACTTTGTCAGCATCAAAGGTAAGCATCAGACGCACTCGTTGAGAGGAAGACGATAATGACCCCGTTTATGACTGAAGATTTTCTATTAGATACCGAATTTGCGCGCCGCCTGTACCACGACTACGCCAAAGACCAACCGATTTTCGACTATCACTGCCATTTACCGCCGCAACAGATCGCTGAAAACTACCGTTTTAAAAACCTGTATGACATCTGGCTGAAAGGTGACCACTACAAGTGGCGCGCGATGCGTACCAATGGTGTGCCTGAGCGCCTGTGTACCGGCGATGCGTCCGATCGTGAGAAGTTTGACGCCTGGGCGGCGACGGTGCCGCACACGATCGGTAACCCGTTATACCACTGGACACATCTTGAGCTGCGTCGCCCATTTGGTATTACAGGTAAGCTGTTTTCTCCGGCGACTGCGGATGAAATCTGGGAGCAGGGCAATGCACTGCTGGCGCAGGATAAATTCTCCGCACGCGGCATCATGCAGCAGATGAATGTGAAAATGGTCGGCACCACTGACGATCCGATTGACTCTCTGGAGCATCACGCGTCTGTCGCCAAAGACAAAACTTTCAGTGTTAAAGTGCTGCCGAGCTGGCGCCCGGATAAAGCGTTCAACATTGAACAGGCGACCTTTAACGATTACATGGCGAAACTGGGTGAAGTGTCCGATACCGACATCCGCCGCTTTGCCGATCTGCAAACTGCACTGGCCAAACGTCTGGATCACTTTGCGGCGCACGGTTGTAAAGTTTCCGACCATGCGCTGGATGTTGTGCTGTTCGCCGAAGCCAGCGAAGCAGAGCTGGATAGCATCCTGGCCCGCCGCCTGGCTGGTGAAAGCCTGAATGAAAAAGAGATCGCGCAGTTCAAAACCGCAGTACTGGTCTGGCTGGGTGCGGAATACGCGCGTCGCGGTTGGGTGCAGCAGTACCACATTGGCGCGCTGCGTAACAACAACCTGCGCCAGTTCAAACTGCTGGGGCCGGATGTTGGCTTTGACTCCATCAATGACCGTCCGCTGGCAGAAGAGCTCTCCAGACTGCTGAGCAAGCAGAATGAAGAAAACCTGCTGCCGAAAACCATCCTCTACTGCCTGAACCCGCGCGACAACGAAGTGCTGGGCACCATGGTCGGTAACTTCCAGGGTGAAGGTATGCCGGGCAAAATGCAGTTCGGCTCCGGCTGGTGGTTTAACGACCAGAAAGATGGCATGGAACGTCAGATGACCCAGCTTGCGCAGCTCGGCCTGCTGAGCCGTTTCGTCGGCATGTTGACCGACAGCCGCAGCTTCCTGTCTTACACCCGTCACGAGTATTTCCGCCGCATTCTGTGCCAGATGATTGGCCGCTGGGTGGAAGCAGGCGAAGCGCCGGCAGATATCCAGCTGCTGGGCGAGATGGTGAAAAATATCTGCTTTAACAATGCGCGTGATTACTTCGCAATTGAACTGAACTAAGGCCGTTTGAGGTTGATATGCAATACATCAAGATCCATTCGCTGGATAACGTTGCGGTAGCACTGGCGGATCTCGCCGAAGGGGCGGAAGTCGTTGTCGACAACCAGACCGTTCGGCTGCGCCAGGCAGTGGTGCGCGGGCATAAGTTTGCTCTGCAAGCCATTGCCGAAGGTGAAAATGTTGTCAAGTATGGTCTGCCAATTGGTCATGCGACATCAGATATCGCGCCGGGCGAGCACATTCATTCCCATAACGCGCGTACCAATCTGAGCGATCTGGACGAGTATAGCTATCAACCTGATTTTCAGGATGAAGGCGCACAGGCGGTGGATCGGGACATTCAGATCTACCGTCGCGCAAAGGGTGAAGTCGGGATCCGCAACGAACTGTGGATCCTGCCGACCGTGGGCTGTGTTAACGGCATCGCCCGCCAGATCCAGAACCGTTTCCTGAAAGAGACCCAGGATGCCGAAGGTATCGACGGCGTTTACCTGTTCAGCCACACCTATGGTTGTTCCCAGTTGGGCGACGACCACATCAACACCCGCACCATGCTGCAAAACATGGTGCGTCACCCTAACGCCGGAGCGGTGCTGGTAATTGGTCTGGGTTGTGAAAACAACCAGGTCGATGCCTTCCGCGAGACGCTGGGTGAGTTCGACCCGGAACGCGTTCACTTTATGATTTGCCAACACCAGGACGACGAAGTGGAAGCCGGGCTTGAACATTTGCATGAGCTCTATCAGGCAATGCGTAACGACAAACGCGAGCCGGGTAAACTGAGCGAGCTGAAATTCGGTCTGGAATGCGGCGGCTCAGATGGCCTGTCCGGTATTACCGCGAACCCGATGCTCGGTCGTTTCTCCGATTATGTGATCGGTAACGGCGGTACTACCGTGCTGACCGAAGTGCCGGAAATGTTCGGTGCTGAGCGTATTCTGATGAGCCATTGCCGCGACGAAAGCACCTTTGAGAAGACCGTCACCATGGTGAATGACTTCAAACAGTACTTTATCGCTCATAATCAGCCGATTTATGAGAACCCATCGCCGGGTAACAAAGCAGGCGGTATCACCACGCTGGAAGAGAAGTCCCTCGGCTGTACACAGAAAGCAGGGGCCAGCCAGGTCGTGGATGTGCTGCGTTACGGCGAGCGTTTGAAAACTCACGGCCTGAATCTGCTGAGCGCTCCGGGTAACGATGCCGTTGCCACCAGTGCACTGGCAGGTGCTGGTTGCCATATGGTGCTGTTCAGTACCGGTCGCGGTACGCCGTACGGTGGTTTTGTGCCAACGGTAAAAATCGCCACCAACAGCGAACTGGCCGGGAAGAAAAAACACTGGATCGACTTCGATGCAGGTCAACTGATTCACGGCAAAGCGATGCCGCAACTGCTGAACGAGTTTGTTGATGTGATTGTCGATATCGCTAACGGTAAGCAAACCTGTAACGAGAAGAACGATTTCCGCGAGTTAGCCATTTTCAAAAGCGGCGTTACGCTCTGATTGGCCTTTATCTTTCGCGCCAGGGTCGCCGTTGTAGCCCTGGCGCGAAATATTTTGGTAAATACGTTAGCGCTGGCATGTTGTAACATCTTCTCTTTTGGACCTGACAAGGATTTTTCATGACCACGTATTGGCTTGCCCAGGGCGTTGGTGTCATTGCCTTTCTGATTGGTATTACAACCTTCATCAATCGTGATGAGCGCCGCTTCAAAAAGCAGCTCTCGCTCTACAGCGCCATCATCGGCGTGCACTTTTTTCTCATGGGCGCATTTCCCGCCGGATCGAGCGCCATGCTCAACGCAATACGAACGCTGATCACGCTGCGCACCCGCAATGTGTGGGTGATGGTGCTGTTCATTGTGCTGACCGGCGGGTTGGGGCTGGCAAAATTCCACAATCCGATCGAGTTGTTGCCGGTGGCGGGAACGATCGTCAGTACCTGGGCGCTGTTCCGCTTTAAAGGTTTACCGATGCGCTGTGTCATCTGGTGTTCGACCGGATGCTGGGTGATCCACAACTTCTGGCTCGGATCGATTGGCGGTACGCTGATCGAAGGCAGTTTTCTGGTGATGAACGGCCTGAACATTATTCGTTTCTGGCGTATGCAGCGACGCGGTATCGATCCGTTTAAAATCGAAACCGCGGTGCATAAAGAGCCTGCCGCCCGCTGACGGCAGGTTTGCTATTCCTGCGCTTTTTCCTTGTCGTTCTGGTAGTTAACCCAGGCGTTGATCAGCAGCGTCAGCGCCAGGATCCCGCCGACCACCCCCAGCGAAATGGCGATAGGGATATGGAAGAAATCCACGATCAGCATCTTGATACCAATAAACACCAGGATCACCGACAGCCCGTACTTAAGCATTGAGAAGCGCTCCGCGACGCCCGCCAGCAGGAAGTACATGGCGCGCAGACCCAGAATCGCGAACAGGTTTGAGGTCAGTACGATAAAGGGATCGGTGGTCACCGCAAAGATCGCCGGAATGCTGTCGACGGCAAAAATCACATCGCTCAGTTCCACCAGAATCAGCACCAGCAACAGCGGCGTGGCGAACAGCAGGCCATTTTTACGCACAAAGAAGTGCTCGCTTTCGATGCGATCCGTCATGCGCAAATGCCCGCGCAGCCAGCGCACCAGCGGCTTATCGCCGATCCCGGTTTCATCTTCTTTCGCCAGCGCCATCTTCACGCCGGTAAACAGCAGGAAAGCGCCAAACACATACAGCAACCATGAGAATTGCGAGATTAGCCAGCTACCGGCGAAGATCATGATGGTACGCAGCACAATCGCGCCGAGTACGCCGTAAACCAGCACCCGCCGCTGGAGCGCCGCCGGAACCGCAAAGTAGCTGAACAGCATCAGCCAGACAAAGACGTTATCCACCGCCAGCGCTTTTTCAATCAGGTAACCGGTGAGAAACGCCAGCGCCTGCGTATCTGCCACTGCGCGCCCTTCGGTTTGCGTCAGATACCACCAGAACGCGGCATTGAAGAGTAGCGAGAGGCTAACCCAGACGATCGACCATACGGCCGCTTGCTTCATGGACATGGTGTGCGCGCCGCGTCGTCCCTGAAGCAAGAGGTCGATGGCCAGCATAATCACGACCACGACAGCGAACCCGCCCCATAACATCGGTGTGCCGACTGTATTCATAATGAATTCCTTACCTAAAACAAAAAACGGCTAACGTCGAAAGACGTCAGCCGCTTGCTTTAGATGCAGGGAGTCTCGCCTTCCGGCAAGGTCTCACTTACGTCTGCGAAGACGCCCGGCGACCGGATGCAATAACGCATCGTAATGACGATCCACCGGCAATGAAGTTACTCCCCTTTGCGAGTAACAAAATATGTCAGTCTATTCGTGCCGTCAATGATTCGGCTTGCCTGGTTTACGAACCTTTACGCAGTGAGTTCAACGCCAACGTCATCTGCCGGGAATTTCACGCCGGTCTGACGGCGGATTTCCGTTTGCAGTTTGGCCGTGGTACGGCTGATAGCCAGCCCCGGATGGTTGATCTCATTCTCTTCCACCAGCCGCGCAAAGGTCTCCGCTTCATAGAGCATGGTGTTGATATGCTGCGGCTGCGTCAGCTCCTGCGCTTTACTGCCGCGCGGCACGAACGACACTTTCTGGCATTCGGAGATCTTTTCCACCACCAGCGAACCGGCTTCACCCTGGATCTCGCTTGGCAAAACGGAGTCGCTCACTTTCGAGTGTTGCAGCGTAACGCTGAAATCGCCGTAATCCATCACCACCACGCCGTGCGCATCAACGCCGCTGTCGAGCAGGCTGGCGGTGGCCTGCACGCTGTGCGGCTCGCCCCACAGCGCTACCGCAGATGCCAGGCAGTAGAAGCCGATATCCATAATCGAACCGTTAGAGAACGCCGGATTAAAGGTATTCGGGTTTTCGCCATCCAGATAACGCTGGTAGCGCGAAGAGTACTGGCAGTAGTTGATAAAGGCTTTTCGCACTTTGCCCACTTTCGTCAGAGACTGTTTCAGCAGCACGAAGTTCGGCAGGCTGGCGGTTTTGAAGGCTTCAAACAGCACCACCTGATTTTCCCGCGCACAGGCAATCGCCGCTTCGACTTCCTGTAAGTTCGAGGCCAGCGGTTTTTCACAGATCACATGCTTTTTGTGGCTCAGAAACAGCCGGGTCTGCGGGAAATGCAGAGAGTTCGGGCTGGCAATATACACCGCATCAATGGCATCGCTTTTCGCCATCTCTTCCAGAGAGGTAAACAGATGTTCTACCGGGTAGTCGTTGGCGAACGTTTGCGCCTGTTCAAGGCTGCGGGAAAAAACGGCGGTGAGTTTATATTTGCCCGTCTCATGGGCGGCGTCGACAAACTGGCGGGTGATCCAGTTTGTACCTATGACAGCGAAACGTATCATAAGGGCGCAATTTCTCCGTAAAGGGGGTATTTGTGCACTCTACCACGTCATAATGACAAAACCAGTGCACTGCTACGCAGAAGCACAAATGGCCTCAACCGGGGAAGAGACGCAGCGCGGCAATACGCGAAAGCGCGGTTTCGAGCGCCTCATCGCTGGCCGTCAGGCTGATACGAATAAACTGCTCGCCTCCTTTACCAAAGCCTGAACCCGGCGCAACTAGCACATGCGCCTCGTTGAGCAGTAAAGCGGAAAACGTAGCGGCGTTAAAGCCCGCAGGTACGGGCAGCCAGAGAAAAAACGTGCCTTGTCTTGCGTGTACCGGCCATGACATCGCGGCCAGCATTTCCAGCACCCATTTGCGTCGCTGATGGTAAACCGCCACCAGTTGCTGCGTACGCTGTGGCGGCAGCGCTAACGCCGCGATTGCCGCATCCTGCACCGCACCAAAAACGGTGCTGTAGCTGTGGGTATGCAGCTTTTTAAACGCCTGAATGACAGACGCATTGCCGACGGCAAAACCAAAGCGCCAGCCCGCCATGCTGAAGGTTTTCGACAGCGTATAGGTCTCTACACCCCACGCTTTAGCGCCGGGCATCGCCAGCAGGCTTAATGGCGCTTCTTCCGCGTGGCTGCCAATCGCCGCATAGGCAAAATCATGCACCACCGGAATATGGTATTCGCGGGCGAAATCGAGCGCCGCCGAGAACAACGCTGGCGTGGCCAGCGCGCCGGTGGGGTTGTGCGGATAATTGAGCATCAACAAACCGGCATGACGAGCGACATCGGCGGGCACGCGGCTGAAGTCCGGTAAAAAGTCACCGGCTTCCTCCAGCGGGATGCCATAAAAGCGAGCCTGCGCCTGTAGCGCGGCTGAGCGATAAATGGGGTAACAAGGATCGGTGGAGATCAGGTATTGCCCGGGCTTGAGCAGCGCGCGCGGCAGACCGCTGACGCCGATATGCGATCCCTGAAAAACTGCCACTTCCCGCTCCGGATCCAGTTCGACGCCATAACGTTGCCGGTAAAAATCGGCAATCGCCTGGCGCACCTGTGTCTTGCCCCAGAACGAGGGATAACCGTGGTTCTGCTCGTCGGCAACGGCGTGTTGCAGGCAGGCAATGATTTCCGGCGGTGTGGGTTGCCCAGGGCTGCCGCTGGAGAGATCCACGAGCGGCAACGCGGCGGTATCAATGGTTGCCGCCACCTTTTCCAGCGCGCTAAACAGGTTCTCTTCCAGCGCATCGATCAACGGTGAAGGGGAAAAATCAGGCATAGTTTGCTCAACATAGTATCCATTATTCCCTATGGCATAACAGCAAATGGCGGATTCGCTAAAGAATAAAAGCGGCAATGTTTTTTTATTTTTTGAATATTCTGTGGGCAATTATCGTTATGACAAAAAAGCAAAATAAAAATATATCGCCTGTGATTTAATCAGATCGAAATTTACTCTGATGGGGACATTATTAATGAGCAGGCCAGTCATATTGGGTGTTATCTTTGCATTATTAGCCACTTCCTCTTCGCTGGCGCTGGCGGCGGATGCACAAACCAAACTCATCCGCGTGGGTTTTAACCCTGGGCCTTATAAAGAACAGTTTGAAAAAGGTGTTGTCCCTTTCCTGCAGGCCAAAGGCTACACCGTCGAATTTAAAGATTTTAGCGACGGTATTCAGGTGAATGATGCGGTGGCGCGCGGGAATATTGAAGCCAATATCATGCAGCATCCGGTGTATCTAAAATCGGTGAATGAACGGTTAGGCATCGATAATATCGGCATTGTGCAGGTGCCAACGCCGCCGATGGGCCTCTATTCCGCGAAGATAAAACAACTGGTGAAACCCGAAGCGGGCACCACGGTATCGGTACCGAATCAGCCCTCGAACGAGTATCGCGCCGCGCTGGTGCTGCAAAGCCTGGGCTGGATAAAGATCGATCCAAAGAGCGATCCGGCAACCTTCTCCCAGCGCAATATCAGCGAAAACCCGTATAAAATCGTGTTGAAAGAGATGGATAACGCCCAGCAGGTTCGCGCCCTGCCGGATGTGGATTATGGATTAATTCAGGGGAATTTTGCGGTCTCCAGCGGAATGAAACTGGCTTCGGCATTAAAACTGGAAGATCCCACCAGCAACTTTATTAATGTGGTGACCATCGCGGGCAAAAATAAAGATGCGCAGTTTGCCAAAGATATTATTGCTGGCTATCACTCGGCCGAATTCAAAAATTATATTCACGGACAATCGCAATATAGCGGCTATCTGTTGCCTGATTACTTTAAATAAATAATCCGATGATTGAGTTTCGTAACGTCAGTAAAACCTTTGCGCGTAACGGCCACCAAATCCAGGCGCTGGATAACATTACGCTGAAAATTGAAAAGGGCGATATTTTCGGGATTATTGGTTACAGCGGTGCAGGGAAAAGTACCTTGCTACGTTTAATCAATCGTCTTGAATCGCCAGGGAAAGGCGATGTCGTGCTGAATGGAGAATCACTGCAGGGCGTAACCGGAAAGCGCTTGCAGGCGATCAAAAAAAACATCGGCATGATCTTTCAGAATTTTAATTTGCTGAATGCGAAAACCGTTTTCCATAACGTGGCCATCCCGTTGATTCTGCAAGGCAAAGATAAAGCTTTTATTCAGACGCGTGTTACGGAACTGCTTGATTTCGTCAGCCTTGGCGACAAGGCGCACAGCTATCCGGACGAGTTATCCGGCGGGCAGAAACAGCGCGTTGGCATCGCCCGTGCGCTGGCAACCAACCCTTCAGTGCTGCTGTGCGACGAAGCGACCTCGGCGCTGGATCCGCACACGACCGTACAGATCCTGCTGCTACTGAAAGAGATCAATCAGCGCTATGGCATCACTATCGTGTTGATTACTCATGAAATGTCAGTGGTGCAAAAGATTTGCAACAAAGTGGCGGTGATGGAGCGGGGCCGGGTCGTGGAGCACGGCGAGGTGTTTACGTTGTTTGCTGAACCCCGTCACGCCGTAACCGCCAGCTTTGTGCAGTCGGTGATCCATGACCGGCTTCCGGCGCGCGTTGATGCATTACTTCAGGCGCACGGGCGCGGGTTGCGGCTGGAGTTTGTCGGCAGCACCGCGCAACAGCCGATCATCAACCGCATCATTAAAAGTTATGCGATTGAAATCAATATCCTTTTTGCCAGCATGTCAGAAGTCCAGAACCGCATTATCGGTTTTATGATTGTGCAAATTCAGGGAGACGACGCGGCGATAACCAGCGCGATTGCCGATCTTCACGAGGCGGGGGTAAAAATCAGCGATGTTTGAGTTATTTGATACTGCCGTGACCGGCGATCAGTTTGTGCTGGCGCTGCATGACACGCTGGTAATGGTGTGCGTGTCGTTAGGGTTTGGCTCCCTGCTCGGCATTCCGCTGGGGATTGTGCTGGTGATTTGCCGACCCGGCGGCATTGTGCCTAATCGCGTGGTTCATCAGGTGCTAAACCCGGTGATCAACGTCGTGCGCTCGCTGCCTTTTATCATTTTGCTGATCACCATTCTGCCTTTCACCCGTTTGCTGGTTGGCACCACCATCGGTACTGCCGGGGCGATTGTGCCGCTGATTGTCTTTATCGCCCCGTACATTTCGCGGCTGGTGGAGAGCTCACTGCTGGATATTGATGACGGCATTCTGGAAGCGGCGGATGCGATGGGCGCTTCTCCGTTGCAAACGATCTGGCACTTTATGCTGCCGGAAGCCGCCTCTTCGCTGGTCCTCGCATTAACGACTGCCACCATTGGCCTGCTGGGCGCCACCGCGATGGCCGGAACGGTCGGCGGCGGCGGCATCGGCGATCTCGCCATTACTTACGGCTACCAGCGCTTTGATGCGTTTGCCACGCTGGTGACCGCCCTTGTTCTGATTGTCATTGTGCAGTTAATCCAGACCCTTGGCACCCGCCTGGCGCGCCGTCTGCGCCGCGAGTCGTCGCGGTAACCCTGAGGAGAAAATCATGCCTGTTGTTGAAAGCTTTACGCTCGACCACACCAAAGTAAAAGCCCCTTACGTTCGCGTTGCCGGTGTTGAACGCCACGCGCTGGGCAGCGTGGTGCAAAAGTTTGATTTGCGTTTGCTGCAACCGAATACCGACGCCATTCCGACAGCGGCGCTGCACACCCTGGAGCATCTGCTGGCCTTTGGCCTGCGCGAGGAGCTGGACGGCATTATCGATATCTCACCAATGGGCTGTCGTACCGGTTTCTACCTGATCCTGTGGGATGAGCACAAACCTGTTGATGTGGCTGCCGCTCTGACGCGCGTCCTGCGCCGCGTACTTGACGCGACAGATGTTCCGGCTGTGACGCCGCTGGCCTGCGGCAACTATCGTGACCATTCGCTTTTCTCGGCGCAGGAGTACGCAAAACAGGTGCTTGACGCCGGGATCAGCGATGACCCGTTCCGGCGTAACTAACCATGATTGCCCTCGACTTTAGCGGGCAAACCGCCGTGGTGAGCGGTGGGTTACAGGGGATCGGCAAAGCGATTGCCGATCTGCTGCATCATGGCGGCGCGAATGTTGTTGTCGGCGATATCGCTGCGACAGCCGCACAATTGCATTCACGCTATCTGCTGCAACCCTGCGATGTGGCTTCGCGTCCGCAGGCGGAGGCCTTGATCGACGCTGCGATGAGTACGTTTGGCGGGGTGGATATTCTGGTCAATAGTTGCGGCGTTTCGGCGATGAGTCCGGTAGATGCAATGCGCGACAGCGACTGGCAGCGGCTGCTGGACATCAATGTTAAGGGGCTGAGTTACCTGTCAGAAGCGGCGATCCGCGTGATGAAACCGCAATCCGCCGGGCGCATCATCAATATTGCGTCGCAGGCCGGGAAAAACGGTTACCGGTTGATGGGGCAATATGTCGCCACCAAGCATGCGGTGCTGGGGCTGACGCGGGTGATGGCTATCGAACTGGCGCGGCATAACATTCTGGTGAACGCCGTTTGCCCCGGTATTGTCGAGACCGAAATGAAGTGGCGCGAACGCCGCGAAGGTGCGGTTTTGCGCGGTTTAACGGCGGAAGATATCTACGCAGAAGATTGTTCGCAAGTGCTGCTCGGGCGCACGGCGCAGCCGCTGGATGTCGCCAACGTGGTCGCCTTTCTCGCCAGTCCTTTAGCCTCGTATATGACCGGGCAGGCCATCAATGTCACCGGGGGCATGACCATGCATTAACAAACCGGGTTCCGCGTCCTTGCGGAACCCGCCAGGGATTATTGAACGGCGGCGAACGCCTGCGCCACGCGGGCGATATTGTGGTGGTTCAGCCCCGCCATGCAAACCCGGCCGCTGGCGATCAGGTAGACGCCAAATATTTCACGCAGTTTTTCCACCTGCTCAGGGCTAAAACCGGTGTAACTGAACATGCCGCGCTGGCTTAGCAGGAAGCTGAAATCCTGCTGCGGTAACGCGGTTTTCAGCGCCGCCACCAGCGCGTGACGCATTTCGCTGATACGGGTACGCATCGCTTCCACTTCAGCACGCCAGAGTACATTCAGTTGCGGGTCGTTAAGCACCAGCGAAACCACCTGTGCGCCGAAATTAGGCGGGCTTGAGTAGTTGCGACGCACCGTGGCTTTAAGCTGCCCAAGCACGCGGGCGGCGGCGTCCGCATCTTCACACACTACTGACAATCCGCCGACGCGCTCGCCATAGAGTGAGAAGATTTTCGAGAACGAGTTGCTGACCAGCGCAGGCAAACCGGCGCTGGCAATGGCGCGAATGGCATAGGCATCGTCATCCAGCCCGGCGCCAAAGCCTTGATAGGCGATGTCGAGGAACGGGATCAGTTCGCGGGCAATCAGCACTTCAATGACCTGATCCCACTGGTTACGCGTCAGATCCGCCCCGGTTGGGTTATGGCAGCAGGGATGCAACAGCACGATACTGCGCGGCGGCAGCGTTCTCAGCGTGTCGAGCAGAGCTGCGAAATCGACGCCGCGGCTGGCGTTATCAAAGTAGGGATAGCTATGCACCGTGAACCCGGCACCGGCGAAAATCGCGATATGGTTTTCCCAGGTCGGATCGCTGACCCAGACTTCGGAATCCGGGAAGTAGCTTTTCAGAAAGTCCGCACCCACTTTCAGCGCCCCGGAACCGCCCAGCGTCTGGATGGTTGCGATACGCCCGGCACGCAGCGCCGGATGTAACTCACCAAACAGCAGCGTTTGCACTGCACTGCGGTAAGGCGCAAAACCTTCCATCGGCAGATAGAGGCTGGCGCTTTGCGGCTGGCTTTGCAGGCGCTCTTCCGCCTGCTGTACGGCCTTGAGGCGCGGAATGATCGCCTGCTCATTGTAATAAAGACCGATACTGAGATTGACCTTGTCGCTACGGTTATCCTGATGGAACGCTTCCATCAGAGAGAGGATCGGATCGCCCGCATAGGCATCAACATTCTGGAACACGTTACAACTCCTGGGGTTGGTCAGAGGTTCAATCCATTACACCGCGTAGCGTCCGGGGCGGTGGTTCATGGCGATAATCAAATTGAGGATGGTTGCGCCGACAACCGACACCACCAGCATCGGCCAATTCACCACAAACAGCGAAGCGGTGACGATGCAGGCATCCACCACCATCTGGAATTTCCCGGCGCGGATTCCACTCTTTTCCTGAAGCCAGAGCGCCAGAATATTCATGCCGCCGAGGCTGGCTTTATGGCGGAACAGCACCACAAAACCAATACCCATCATGATGTTGCCAAACAGCGTGGCGTAGAACGGATTGAGCTGATCGATATGAATAAAGCGGCCATGCAGATCGGAAAAGAGCGATACCATCGCCACCGCGCAGAAGGTCTTCAACGTAAACTGCGCGCCCATGCGGCGCACGGAAAGCCAGTAAAACGGCAGGTTAATCAGGAAGAACGCCACGCCAAACGAAACATGGGTGGTGTAGTGGATCAAAAACGCCAGCCCTGCCGTCCCGCCGGTCAGCGCGCCGGACTGACGAAACAGCACGACGCCAAAAGAGATCATCAGCGTACCAAACAGCAGCGCCAGCGCATCTTCCAGCCAGCTATGGGCGAGTTTATTTGTGGTAAGGACGTTATCCATAAGTGTGCACAATTATTTCAGTGATAAAGATAAGTATCACCTGCAATAAATACACCAGATGGCAGGGTTGCGAAGCGCTAATGGCGAATAAACCGACGACACACTCGCTAACATCTTGAAATGTCGGAAAAGAGAATTTTGCACGTTACGTGCGTATATGGCGTTACTTTCGGGTGATGTGTGCGCATTAGCTATGATTTATGCGTGAAAATATCGCCGCGTCGCACCAAAAAAAGGCGTTATGCCCCATTTTAGGGCAATGCGCTGCTGCCTGGCATCAGCAAACCGTTCTCTTTCAGGCGATTCAGCACCACCGAGGTTTTCAGATGCGCGACGCTTTTATTTTGCGCGAGGATACCGCTAATTAAGTGGTTTAACCCCGGCAGATCGGCAACCGCCACTTTGAGTAAATAATCCGCGTCACCGGTCGTTTTATAGGCGTCAATGATTGCATCCACGCCGCTGACCATCTGATGAAAGCTCGCCACGCACTCCGGCGTATGGTTCAGCAGACGCACCTCGATCAGGCCCAGCATCTCCTGGCCTGCGGCATCCGGCGCGAGTCTTGCGTGATAACCGAGAATCAACTGTGCCTGTTCCAGCGCAATACGGCGGCGGGAACACTGCGAGGCGGAGAGGCCAATCAGCTCGCTCAGCTCCTGGTTGGTTAAACGGCCGTTGGACTGTAGCAGCGTCAGGATCTTCAGATCGAAGTCATCAATGTTGTACATAGGTCTGCCTGGCGGACAAAAAAGAGTGGCTAACAGACTACCAGTTTTTTGCCCGGTGCAAAGGCGGGATTATTTCAGCGCCAGGTGCGTCAGCCACAGGCGGGTATCAAACTCAAGCTGATGGTATTGCGGCTCCATATGGCAGCAGAGTTGATAGAACGCTTTGTTGTGATCTTTCTCTTTCAGATGCGCCAGCTCATGCACCACAATCATCCGCAGGAACGCTTCCGGCGCTTCGCGAAACACTGTCGCTACGCGGATTTCCGCTTTCGCCTTTAGTTTGCCGCCCTGCACGCGCGAGACTGCCGTATGCAGGCCAAGCGCATTATTCAGCACATGAATTTTGCTGTCGTACATCACTTTATTGACCGGCGCGGCGTTACGCAGATACTGGTTTTTCATCTCCTGCGTGTACTGATACAGCGCTTTATCGGTGGTGATGCCATGGCTGAGCGGATAGCGTTTTTGCAGCACCTCGCCCAGCCGGTTCTGTTCAATAAGCGTGGTTACCTGCGCCAGCAGGGATTCAGGATAGCCCTGAAGGTAGGTAAGCGTGTTCATGGCGAAATGTGTTTACATCTCCGGATAATTAAGCGATAAAACGCGCGAATTTTAGCACTTCGGAGGGGCGATGAGCCAGGTTGAGTTAAACGGACAATCATTTACTTTAGACCGCTTTCCTGTCGGCGTGGAAGAGGCGTCATTACAGGCGTGGGACGCGGCGGACGAATATCTGCTGCAACAGGTGAATGAGGTCGAAGGCCCGGTTCTGATCTTTAACGACAGCTTCGGTGCGCTGGCCTGCGCGCTGGCGGAGCATCACCCGGTCTGCATTAATGATTCGTACATTGCCGAATTAGCGACGCAGCATAATCTGCGTATTAATGCGATGGATGAAAACGCCGTCACGCTGCAAGACAGCCTTAGCCCGCTGCCTGCCAACCCGGCGCTGGTGCTGATCAAAGTCCCGAAACAACTGGCGCTGCTGGAGCAACAACTGTTCGCGCTGCGCGATGTGGTGACGCCGAATACACGGATTATCGCCGGGGCGAAAGCGCGCGATATTCACAATTCGACGCTGGCGCTGTTCGAGAAAATTCTTGGCCCAACGACGACCACGCTGGCATGGAAAAAGGCGCGTTTGATCAACTGCACTTTTACTGCGCCTGCGCTCGCCAGTGGGTTGCAGCTCGCCAGCTGGAAGCTGGATGGCACCGACTGGACTATCCATAACCATGCCAATGTCTTTTCACGCAGCGGGCTGGATATCGGCGCGCGCTTCTTCCTGCAACATCTGCCGGAAGGGATAGAAGGCGAGATGGTGGATCTCGGCTGCGGCAACGGGGTGATTGGCCTGCAACTGCTGGCGCAAAACCCTGGCCGCGTGCTGTTTGCCGATGAGTCGGCAATGGCTGTGGCATCCGCTCGGCTGAATGTGGAAAGCAATCTCCCGGAAGCGAGCGCGCGCAGCGACTTTATGATCAACAACTCGCTCGCCGGGATTGAGCCGGATCGTTTTGATGCGGTGCTGTGCAACCCGCCGTTTCATCAACAAAGCGCCATCACCGATCATATTGCCTGGCAGATGTTTAATGATGCGCGCTTTTGCCTGAAATATGGCGGCGAGCTGCGGATTGTCGGCAACCGCCACCTGGATTACTTCCGCAAGCTGAAGCGCGTATTTGGTAACTGCGAAACGATCGCGACGAACAACAAATTCGTGATCCTTAAAGCAGTGAAAGTGCGTAAGAAGCGCTAACGGTTAAATGAACCGCATGCCTGATGGCGCTTCGCTTATCAGGCATGCGATATTTGCCGCTGTTCCAGGCCGGGTAAGGCGAAGCCGCCAATTAAATCTCCAGCGCCAGCGTGGTGCCCTGGGCAATCGCCCGGCGAGCGTCCAGCTCCAGCGCCACATCGCAGCCGCCAATCAGATGCACTATTTTGCCCGCCTCACGCAGCGGTTCCGCCAGCTCGCGCTTTGGTTCCTGACCGGCGCAGATCACGATATTATCCACCGCCAACAGTTGCGGTTCGCCACCAACCAACAGGTGCAGCCCGGCATCATCGATCTTCTGATAACTGACCGACGGGATCATTTTCACCCCGCGTGACAGCAGCGTAGCGCGATGGATCCAGCCGGTCGTTTTACCCAGATTTTCTCCCGGCTTACCGGCTTTACGTTGCAGCATCACAATGCGCCGCGGGCTTTTCGCCAGTTGCGGCCCTTCCGGGCGCAACCCACCGACTTCCTTCAGGCTGGTGTCGATCCCCCATTCCACGCAAAACTCGGCAATGTTCTGGCTGGTCGGTTCGCCTGGCTGGCTTAAATACATCGCGGTATCAAAACCGATCCCGCCGCAGCCGATGATCGCCACACTTTCGCCTACCGGGGCTTTGTCGCGCAGCACGTCGAGGTAGCTCAGCACCTTAGGATGATCGATGCCTTCGATCGGCGGAATGCGCGGTTCAATACCGCAGGCGAGGATCACCTCATCGAACAGCATCAGCATCGAAGGGTCGACGCGCTGGTTCAGGCACAGCGCTACGCCTGTCAGTTCAAGCATGCGCCGGTAGTAGCGCAGGGTTTCGTAAAACTCCTCTTTGCCGGGGATCTGTTTGGCAACGTTAAACTGCCCGCCGATCTCCGCCTGGGCGTCAAACAGCGTCACGCTGTGCCCGCGTGCAGCGGCATTCACGGCAAACGCCAGCCCGGCGGGACCAGCGCCGACAACGGCAAGGTTTTTCTTGCGTAATGCCGGAAGTACCGGCATTTGCGTTTCATGGCAGGCGCGCGGGTTGACCAGGCAGGAGGTTACCTTGCCGACGAAGATCTGATCGAGGCACGCCTGGTTACACCCGATACAGGTGTTGATTTCATCTGCGCGACCACTTTGCGCTTTAGAAAGTAGCTCGGCATCGGCAAGGAACGGACGCGCCATTGACACCATATCAGCATCGCCGTTACTCAGGATCGTTTCGGCAACCTGCGGATCGTTGATGCGGTTAGTGGTGACCAGCGGAATGCCCACTTTCCCTTTCAGCTTGCGCGTCACCCAGCTAAAGGCTCCGCGCGGAACCGGCGTGGCGATCGTCGGGATCCGCGCTTCATGCCAGCCGATGCCGGTATTAATGAGGTTCGCGCCTGCCGCTTCGACTGCCTGCGCCAGCGTGATGGTCTGTTCCAGCGTGCCGCCGCCTTCGACCAGATCCAGCATCGACAGACGGTAAATAATAATAAACTCGCGGCCGACCCGTTCACGCATCTTGCGCACCACGTCCAGCGCAAAACGGCGGCGGCGGGCTTCATCGCCTCCCCATTCATCTTCCCGCTGGTTGGTGCGGGCGGCGAGGAATTCATTAATCAGATAGCCTTCGGAGCCCATAATTTCCACGCCATCATAACCGGCCTGCTGCGCCAGTTGCGCACAATGGGCGAAGTCATCGATCAGCGCGAGGATCTCGTCGTGGCTCAGGGCATGCGGCGTAAAGCGGTTAATCGGCGCCTGTAACGCCGAGGGCGCCACCAGATGCGGCTGATAGCTGTAACGGCCGGTATGCAGAATTTGTAGCGCGATTTTGCCGCCTTCCTGATGCACGGCATCGGTGATCAGCCGATGATGTGGAAGCTGGCTGGCATCCTGCAATACAGCACCGCCCTCCATCGTCACGCCGGAGAGCGCAGGCGCGACTCCGCCCGTCACAATCAGCGCTACGCCGTGGCGTGCGCGTTCCGCGTAGAAGGCCGCCAGCCGTTCAGCGCCGTCCGGGCGCTCCTCCAGACCGGTGTGCATCGATCCCATCAGCACACGGTTTTTCAATGTGGTAAAGCCCAGATCGAGTGGGGCGAATAACGATGGGTAATGGCTCATGCGCGCTTCCAGTGTAAAATTATTGTTATGTGGTCGGATGAGTTCTACTTTAGCCGTCGCCGTCAAAAAGGGAAAAGCGGGAGGTAATGATTGTGATGGGATTCAAAATAGTGACCCCGCTTCCCGCAGGGAAGGGGGCCAGGTGAGAAGGGACGTCAGGCTTTTTCCGCAAGGCCGGGCGCGCGCCACATTGACGTTGTCAGCCCGCTATCGACCAGGCCCAGCTGATCGGCATAGATTTTTTGCCACTTCAGCATCATGTTGTCGTACAACTCGCGATGCGCCGGGTTTGGCATGTAGGTCTGGCTCCAGCGCACCAGCCGCTCGCCGGTTGCCGCCATGTCGTCATACAGCCCGGCACCGAAACCGGCCGCAATCGCGCAGCCCAGCGCAGTGGCCTCTTTCACTTCCGGCACGCGTACCGGCAGGCCGGTAACGTCACTTAAAATCTGGCTCCACAGCGCCCCTTTTGCGCCGCCGCCAGCGAACACCAGGCTGTCGAATTGCACGCCGGAGAAGCGTGAGATCTGCGCCAGGTTACAGGCCGAGACGATGGCGGCATTCTCTTCCAGTGCGCGAAACAGCGTGGCTTTATTGCATTTTTCCGCATCGATGGAGAGGTTAATAAACGACGGCGCAGCGTGATACCACTGCTTAAAATGCATAGCGTCGGAGAAGATTGGCATCATGCCCCACGAACCGGCGGGTACCCGGCTGGCCATCTCTTCCAGCAGGTGATACGCATCGGTGCCGAGACGTTCGGCGATCAGCTTCTCTTCCGCGCAGAACGCGTCGCGGAACCAGCGCATGGTCAGCCCGGTAAAAAAGCTGATGGATTCCGCCTGCGCCATGCCGGGGATCACATGCGGATTCACGCGGATATTCATCTCCGGATCGGTACGCACCTGCGGCAGATTAACCACCTGCTGCCAGAATGTGCCACCGAGCACCGCAGTTTGCCCGGCGCGAACCACGCCAAGCCCGAGGCAGCCAAGCTGCACATCTCCGCCGCCCATGATCACGGGCGTTCCTTCGCGCAGCCCACACTCTTGCGCCGCCTGTTGCGTCACTTCGCCGAGCAGGCTGCCGGTCTCTTTCACCGGTGACAGAAGATCCGCGCGCAGCCCGGCCATATCCAGCAGCTCTGGTCGCCAGTCGCGGGTGAAGAGATCCAGCATGCCGGTGGTTCCGGCGTTGGAAGGATCGACCGCCAGCCAGCCGGAGAGGCGTGACGCCAGCCAGTCGCTGATCATGGTCATGGTCGCGGTATCGCGGTAGATATCGGGACGATGGTGCGCCAGCCACAACAGGCGCGGCATGGCGCTGAGCGCCAGCGTCTGCCCGGAGACGCTGTAGACTTCGGATTCAAACTGCCAGTCGTGGATCTCTTTGAGCTCAGCCACTTCGTGGCTGGCGCGGGAATCGACATTGGCGCAGGCCCAGATGGCATCACCGTTGCGATCGTAGAGCACAATGCCTTCACGCATTGAGCAGCAGGCGATGGACTGAATATCGGCACCACTCAGGCCCGCGCTGTCCAGCGCCTTGCGGATGCACTGGCAGGCGAGTTGCCAGTTGCTGTCGAGATCGAACTCCATTGATCCCGGCACGTTTTCGATGCTCAGGTGTTTCCATTCGGCCTGGCCGGCGGCGATTTGCCGCCCGGATAAGTCGAAGATCACTGCGCGAATGCTGCCGGTTCCTGCATCCAGTGCCATCAGGTAACTCATGGGTTTGGCCCCCTCGACCAGCGTTATAGATAAAACTGTGATCCTCGTATGGTCGAAAATATAGTTCAGCGCCTACGCTTTTGAACAATCTTCAATCACAAAATCAATAGTTCAATCACAGCTTTGCGCGGGAGGAGAGATGGCGGACCTGGACGATCACAAAGAGGGGAAGGATTTTGGCGTTGGCATACCGCAACAGAATGTGCCCTTTACTCTGAAAGGTTGCGGCGCGCTGGACTGGGGCATGCAGTCGCGACTGGCAAGGATCTTTAACCCGAAGAGCAATCGCACGGTAATGCTGGCCTTCGATCACGGATACTTTCAGGGGCCAACCACCGGGCTTGAACGTATCGATCTCTCCCTTGCGCCGCTGTTTGGTGAAACCGATGTGCTGATGTGTACGCGGGGCATCTTGCGCAGCGTGGTGCCTCCGGCCACCAACAAACCCGTGGTGCTGCGCGCCTCCGGCGGGAATTCGATGCTGACGGAGCTTTCCCATGAATGCGTCGCGGTGGCGATGGAAGATGCGCTGCGCCTGAATGTATCGGCCGTAGCGGCACAGGTGTATATCGGCAGCGAATATGAACATCAGTCAATCGGCAACGTTATCAAGCTTGTCGATGCGGGGAGCCGCTACGGTATTCCGGTGCTTGCGGTGACCGGCGTTGGTAAAGAGATGACGCGCGATGCCCGTTATTTCTCGCTTGCCAGCCGTATCGCCGCTGAAATGGGCGCGCAGTTTGTGAAAACCTATTTTGTGGAGCAGGGGTTTGAAAAAGTCACCGCCAGTTGCCCGGTGCCGATTGTGATTGCTGGCGGCAAGAAATTGCCGGAGCAGGAGGCGCTGGAGATGTGTTTCCGCGCCATCGATCAGGGCGCATCCGGCGTGGATATGGGGCGCAACATCTTCCAGTCCAGCGCGCCGCTCGCCATGCTGAAAGCGGTGAAAAAAGTGGTTCACGACAATATGAGCGCCCATGAGGCTTATCAGTTCTGGCTGGAAGAAAAACAAGGAGAGCAACCATGAATGTGACGCTGGTGGAAATCAATATTAAACCCGATTGCGTGGAGGATTTTTTGCACGTGTTTCGCGCCAATCATGAAGGCGCAATCCGCGAGCCGGGCAATCTGCGTTTTGATGTGTTGCAGGATCCCAAAGTGAAGACCCGCTTTTTTATTTACGAGGCCTATCAGGATGATGCGGCTGTTGAGGCGCATAAGAAGACACCGCATTATCTGGCGTGCGTGGAGAAGCTGGAGGCGCTGATGTCCGAGCCGCGCAAAAAACGCAGTTTCATTGGTTTGCTGCCGGAATAGCATCAAAAAAATGCCGGAGAGCACCGTTGCCTCACCGGCATTCATGATTTGCAGGCCCGGTAAGCGCAGACGCTACCGGGCACCGGATTACTCAGCGTTTACCGCCACCCGCAGCGCTGCCAGCGCATTGCTTGCCGCTTTCAGCACCTGCTCACACTGCTCAATGGTCAGTGTCAGCGGCGGTTCGATGCGAATGGTTTTCGCGTTGTTGAGCGTTCCGGCAACCAGCACGCGCTGGCGGAACATTTCGCTGGCGAAGTTGTAGCCCGTTTCGTTATCGACAAATTCGATTGCCATCAGCATGCCACGACCCCGCGCGGTGTGTACCAAATCCGGGTACGCGCGCGCCAGCGCCAGGAAGCCATCCAGCAACATATCGCCTTTCTGCTCCGCCTGCGCCGGGAGGTTCTCCTCCAGCAACACATTGATGGTCGCCAGCGCCGCCGCACAGGCCAGCGGGTTACCGCCAAAGGTGGTGGTATGCAGGAACGGGTTATCAAATAACACAGAGAAAACCTCTTCCGTGGCGATCGTCGCGCCAATCGGCATCACGCCGCCGCCCAGTGCTTTGGCGAGGCACAGAATGTCCGGCTGCACGTTTTCATGTTCACAGGCGAACATTTTACCGGTGCGGCCCATGCCGGTTTGCACTTCGTCGAGGATCAACAGTGCGCCAAACTCGTCGCACAGCTTGCGAACTGCAGGCAGATAACCGACAGGCGGCAGGATCACGCCGCCTTCACCCTGAATAGGTTCCAGGATCACCGCCGCCACATCGTCGCCGGTTTTACGGCATTCGCTAAACAGGGTACGCGTTGCCTCGATATCGCCGAACGGCACGTGGCGAAAGCCCGGCAGCAGCGGCATAAAGGGTTTGCGAAAGGTGGATTTTGCGGTCGCGGACAGCGCGCCTAATGATTTGCCATGAAACGCGCCGCTGGTCGCGACAAAGGTGAATTTGCCGCGCGGCGACTGGTACGCCTTGGCGAGTTTCAGGGCGGCTTCGACGGATTCCGTCCCGCTATTACTAAAGAAGCTGTATTTCAGTTTGCCTGGCGCAAGGGCCGCCAGCGTTTTTGCCAGCATCGCCCGCAGTGGGTCGAGCAGTTCCTGGCTATGAAGAGGTTGTTTGGCGAGTTGATTCTGTACGGCGGAAACCACAACTGGATTACGGTGCCCCACATTAAATATTCCAAAACCACCCAGGCAATCTAAAAACTCCTGTCCCTGGGTGTCGACAAGCGTATTAAGACTGCTCGCTTGCCACTCTACGGCTCCGTAATCCCCGCCGGCGGTAACAGATTTGCGGTACTCCAAAAACCCCGGATTGACATGCTCTTTAAAGTAATCCACTACCTCTCGGTTTAATGCTTTCATCTCCTCATGATCAAGCGTTCGCTTCTCAATGAGATTCAGGGCGTGAGCGCTGCACGCTAATGCCGATGCGCTGGAAGGTAACCTGTTCAAAATGGCCTCCGGGGGCTGGCGTATCACATGATACCGATTTAAGTATTGCAGGGATTGCGCCACATCGGCGTGGGCAGGTGAAATCGGGATAAACACCAGGGGAAAACGCGAGCGTACAAAATTTAATCATGCCGCTACGTTAATATTTTGTATCTTTTGTGATTAAAAGTTGTACGTATTTAGCCGGGTTATCGCGGCGTTGCGCCAATATGGTGCGCTTAATGCGCGATGATGGAGCAATTATGTTAAGGCCATTTAGTGGTAACATAGTGAAACTATTAAAATCAGAGAGTTAACGAACCCATAAAAACCAGGGTTTTATTGCGAATTGCGATCTAAATCAAATTTAACATCTAAAGATAAATTCATTATCGCCGAAATAACATTCGCACCAATTTTTAACAGCAATATAACCCGCACAGGACGCAACCATGTCTTCTCCTCCTTATGTCAGCCAGCAGCGTTTTATGCTGGATGCTGATACAACTCTGATGTCAACGACTGACCAGCAAAGCTACATTACTCACGCGAACGATGCTTTTATCCATGCCAGCGGTTACACCCTGGGCGAACTGCTCGACCAGCCCCATAACGTGGTGCGGCATCCTGATATGCCCAAAGCGGCATTTGCCGATATGTGGTACACCCTCAAACAGGGCGAGCCGTGGAGCGGTGTGGTGAAAAACCGCCGCAAGAATGGCGATCACTACTGGGTGCGCGCTAACGCCATACCGATGGTGCGCAACGGTAAGACTATCGGCTATATGTCGATTCGTACCCAGGCGACCGATGAGGAGATTGCCGCGGTTGAACCGTTGTACAAGGCCCTGAATGAAGGGCGCTGTAATAAACGGGTGCATAAAGGGTTGGTGATCAGCAAAGGCTGGTGGGGGAAACTCGCTTCCTTATCGCTGCGCTGGCGTACGCGCAGCGTGATGTCGCTGCTGTGGCTTGCGCAGATGGCCGGGCTGTGGCTGAGTGGCGCAGGCGGGATGGCGCTGGCGATCGGTACGCTGGCGATGCTGGTGGGCTGTATGGCCGTTGAATGGCAGATTGTCCGTCCGGCGGAGAATGTTGCCCGGCAGGCGCTCAGCGTGGCTACCGGCGAGAGCAACAGCATACAGCCGCTGAACCGTAGTGATGAACTCGGGCTGACGTTACGCGCCATCGGCCAGCTTGGGCTGATGTGCCGCTGGTTGATCAATGATGTTTCTGGCCAGGTTAACAGCGTGCTTAACGGCAGCGAGACGCTGGCGAAAGGCAATGATGATTTGAATGAACGCACCCGCCAAACCGTGGTGAATGTGCAGCAGACAGTGGCGACCATGAGCCAGATGGCGGCATCACTGCAAACTAACTCGGAAACTGCTTCGGCAGCCGATCAGCTCTCCAGTTCCGCCAGCAGCGCAGCAACCCACGGCGGTAAAGCGATGGAGACGGTGGTGAAAACCATGGATGAGATTGCCGACAGCACGCAACGTATCGGCTCCATTACGACGCTGATTAACGACATTGCTTTCCAGACCAATATCCTCGCACTGAACGCGGCGGTGGAAGCGGCGCGGGCCGGGGAGCAGGGTAAAGGCTTTGCTGTGGTGGCGGGTGAAGTTCGCCATCTCGCCAGCCGCAGCGCCAGCGCGGCAAACGACATCCGTAAGCTTATCGATGCCAGCGCCAGCAAAGTGCAGTCGGGTTACGATCAGGTGCATGCCGCTGGCCGTACGATGGAAGATATTGTCAGCCAGGTACAGAACGTGACGTCGCTGATTGGGCAGATTAGCCGCTCCACTTCCGAACAGGTTGACGGGCTTTCCGATCTGACGCGTGCGGTCGCTGAGCTGGATGCAATCACCCAGAAGAATGCCGGTTTAGTAGAAGAAAGTGCTACCGTCTCGGCGATGGTGAAACATCGCGCAGGCCGCCTGCAGGACGCTGTATCCGTTTTGCATTAATGTTTTGTTGCCCTATTAAAAACCGCCATGTAATGCCGTGGCGGTTTTTTTATCTCTCCAGAGTAAATATCTATACGCATATGTAATTATGTTTTTTGTTTTTTGTTAAAATATTATTAATTTATTGTTGTTGATATGAGCTATTAATATATTTCACACCTTTCTGTTTAATCCTGAATTAAATTCATTTAAGTGGCATTAATATATGTTGCGCAAATCATTCTTCTCGAGAATATAACGATCGATAAACAGCGATTAATAGTTCTTAACTATCAGATTCATCAATAAATAATTAAAAAAACGATCAAACTCATAAAGTTAGCGATTTGGTTACCGATAACGTGTTTTGGCTGCATATGTTTAATTTGCGCCAGGGACTTAAGCGGGCCTTTAGGGTTAAGCGCCCGACACTTTCGTCGGTAAAATAATCAAACCCATGGAGAAAATATGTTTTTACATAATGTAAAAATAGGCACGAAATTATTTCTGGCGTTCGGCTTTTTTATTGTGTTGATGGTGGTGAGTTCCTCAATGTCACTCACCAGCCTGGATCGCGCAAATAATGGAATGCAAGAAATCGTGCGTGATGACTATCCAACCACTGTTAAAGCCAATCAGCTGATCGATAACTTCAACTCTTTTGTCAGCATTCAGCAACTGATGCTACTTGATAGCGAAGGGAAATGGACCTCCGAGTCGCAGAAGCAGCTTTCTGAGATCAGCAGCCACATTACCGCGTTGCTCGAAGATCTGGCGAAAAACCTGCATGATGACAAGTCGCAGAAAATCCTTGCTGAAATCCGCACCGTACGCCAGCAGTACCTTGATTCTCGCTTTCGTATCCTCGACGCCGTGAAAAATAACGATCGTGCGGCTGCGATACAGGAGATGATGAGCAACACGGTGAATATCCAGAACGCCTACAAAGCAAAGGTGCTGGAGCTGATTGCTATCCAGGATGCGCAGATGAAAGGGGCGGGTGAGGTCGTGCAGCACGATTTTGCCGCGAGCCGCTTGATCCTCATTCTGCTCGCAGTCTTGAGCATTGGCTTCGGCAGCCTGATCGGCTGGATCATTGTCCGTATGATCACGCGTCCATTGCGTGAGGCTGTCACCTTCGCAGAAGCCATTGCTAATGGCGATTTGACCCGCTCGATCGACTCACACCACCGCGACGAAACGGGGGTTCTGCTACAGGCATTAATGGAGATGAAAGAGCGCCTCGTGGAGATTGTTCATCAGGTACAGAACGGTTCGGAGAGTATCTCCAGCGCGGCGGCGCAGATTGTTGCCGGTAACCAGGATCTGGCGGCAAGAACGGAAGAGCAGGCAAGCTCGGTGGAACAGACTGCAGCATCGATGGAGCAAATCACCGCCACGGTAAAAAATACCGCCGATCACACCTCAGAAGCCACGCAGCTTTCCGCGGGCGCAGCGACAGTGGTGAAAAATAACGGCGAGATGATGAAACAGGTCACGGAGAAGATGCGCGTCATTAACGACACCTCAAACCGGATGTCTGACATTATCAACCTGATTGATTCCATTGCGTTTCAGACCAACATCCTCGCGCTGAACGCAGCCGTTGAAGCTGCGCGCGCAGGGGAACACGGACGTGGTTTTGCGGTGGTTGCGGGCGAAGTTCGTCAGCTGGCGCAGAAAAGCGCCTCGTCGGCGAATGATATTCGCCATCTGATCGAAAATTCCACCAGCCAGACCCGTGAAGGGATGGCGCTGGTGGAAAAAGCCAGTGGGTTGATTAACGGCATGGTGAGCAATGTGCAGGAGATGGATGTGATCCTGCGTGAGATCGGCCAGGCGAGCCGCGAACAGACCGATGGCATTTCGCAGATTAATAGCGCCATTGGCCTGATTGACTCAACCACCCAGCAGAACTCCAGCCTGGTGGAGGAGTCGGTTGCGGCGGCGGCGGCACTGAACGATCAGGCGCTGCACCTGCGCGAACTGGTTCAGGTCTTCCGTCTGCGCGATACGCCAGAAATGGCTTAATCGAGTTGTGAAATATCCAGCGCCGCGCGGTCGATAATGCCAATTATCTGCTTAAGCTGTGCGGCGCTGAGTTCCCCCTGATTTACCCGTAAATCCAGCACTGCTTTAAAGTTATCCAGCGCCCGCTTCATTTGCGGGTTTCTGCGTAGCTGATAACCGACGTTACGCACCCGGATGCGTTCCTGAATCTCCGCAATCTGCGCCTGGCTCTCTTCCAGCCAGCGCAAACCCTGTGGCGCTATCGCAATAGTTCTGCGCCCATTCTCTTCATCGCCAACGGTAATGAAACCCTGCTCTTGCAGGTAATCGAGCGTGGGATAAATCACGCCAGGGCTGGGCGTATAGTTGCCTTGAGTCAGGGATTCGATGGCTTTGATCAACTCATAGCCGTGGCTGGCGTTGCTGCTCAGCAAGTAGAGAATGACCAGACGTAACTCACCATGACCAAAAAAGCGCTGGCGTCGTCCGCCGCCGTGGTGCGGATGTTCGCGGTCGGTCCGTTCGTGATGATGGCGCATGCTGTACTCCTGATAAATTGATATATCTAATTTATATCTAAATTAACTGTTTAGACAGTGCTGGAGTGAGGATTTTTTTATTTTATTGATAATAAAAGAAATTATTTTATGCTTTGGCAATCGGTGCTTTCCCTGTGTTTATATCATAAAAATTCCTTGTCTTCTGCGCAATCAACAATCATTATCATTTGCACAACATTTAGATATATCGTATTCACTTTCACGAAGGCCGATTATGACAACTCATTCTCCACGTTATCCCCAACGCGTACGCAATGAACTGCGCTTTCGCGAGTTAACTGTTCTGCGCACGGAACGCGCTGGCAGTGGTTTTCAGCGCATTGTGCTGGGCGGTGAACAACTGGAAGGCTTTACGTCGCGCGGTTTTGACGATCACACAAAAGTCTTCTTTCCGCAGCCGGGATCGCACTTTGTACCGCCGACGGTGACTGACGAAGGCATCGTTTGGGGCGATGGACCACGCCCGGCATCCCGCGATTACACGCCGATCTATGACGCCAGCCGGCACGAACTGGTGGTGGATTTCTATATTCACGACGGCGGCGTGGCGAGCCACTGGGCGGTGAATGCGCAGGCTGGGGATACACTGACGATCGGCGGGCCGCGCGGTTCGCTGGTGGTGCCGGAAGATTACGCCTGGCAACTCTATGTGTGCGATGAATCCGGTATGCCTGCGCTGCGTCGCCGTCTGGAAGCGCTAAGCCTGCTCGCAGTTCGCCCGAAGGTGACGGCAGTGGTGACGGTTGCCGATGCGGTGTATCAGGATTATCTGGCGCATCTGAGCGGCTTTGATATTCAATGGGTGGTTGGCCATAACCCGCAGGCGCTGCACGATAAACTGGCTTCGCTGACCGTCGCCGATGAGGACTATTTTATCTGGCTGACCGGGGAAGGTGAGGTGGTGAAATCGCTGATGGAGCGCTATGCGACCGACAATATCGATCAGCAGCGGGTGCGTGCGCAGGCGTACTGGCACAAGAAATAATGACGAAGCCCGGTATTTCACCGGGCTTGCTGCTTTCAGGCCACTTCGTCGTATTCAGCTTCGCTGACTTGCTGCTCCAGCGTCTGGCGAATTTCACCCAGCGCTTTTTCCTGCTGGCGGAAGTAGGTTTCCCGATCGCCCAGCGACGACACAAGTTGCCAGGACTCCTCTTTTTCGAGCGTTGCCAGCTCTTCAATCAGGCTGGCAATATGCTGCTTCACTTCAGCAATACGCTGACGCAGGCGCTGCAGATCGTTTAAACGATCGCTTGCCATCAGCGGCTCCAGCCCTTTCTGCAGGCGGGTCAGAATGGCACGGATAGCGCTAAGATCGCCGCGCTGGCGCGCCTGGTTGAGCTGCACCATCATGCCGTGCGCTTCATTTTTTAAATCGTTGTCCACCAGATCCGGGTGGCAGAGTTTGCTGGCCTGGCGCCACAGGCGCTTCAGCTCGTGACGCTCATCCTCTGACATCTTCTGCTCGAAGCTGAAACGTTTTTCGGCATCGTGCTGCTGTTCCTGATAGCTCTCGTATTCCTGACGTGCTTCGTCACGCGCCTGGCGTGCCGGTTCTTCTTCACGCGTAAGACCGCGTTCCAGCTCCTGCGCTTCGGCCAGCAACGAGGCTATCAACTCGCTTTGCTGTTGCAGATGTTTACGCGCTTCGGCAGCCTGCAATGAGTGCGGCGGCATGCTTTGCCAGCGCTGCGTCAAGGTAACCAGCACTTCCACCGCCTGCGACAGATACTTCTGGCAGCGCAAATAGTCGGCTTCGCGACGGCGCGCTTCCGCTTCCTGGCGGCGAACGGCGGCTTCTGCCAGGGTTTTGCGCAGGCGCAGGATCTGTGACATCAGCGGCCCAAGGCGGGTTAAGTAGAGATCGTTGAACTCGTCGAGCAGTTGGATGCGCGCGTTGCGTTTATCAATCAGTTCACGCAGTTGTTCTTCCAGGGCTTTCAGTTCCAGCTTGCTGGCGGCCACTTGCGGATCCTGCCAGCTTACGACGGAACGCTGGCTTTGCAGCCAGTTCGTTATGGCGCGCATCGCTTCGCTGTAATTCTTCTCTTCAAGCGCATGGACGATAAACGCTAACTCCGGATCCGTAACTTCATTTTTCAACAAAGGAAGCTGACTGAGGATGATGCCGTCATCCTCTAGTTCGATGGCGTATTTGATGATTTCAAGCCGTTTTATAGGTTTGTTCATGGCGTTTCGTCAAAGCGCTTAAGAGTTTATTAAGGGGTGTGGTTATTCATCAAATCTGGACTATAGATGTGAATCTCGCAATAGTCTGCATCCATATTACATTGGACATATTTCAATGCGTTAGTGTTTCTGTGAAAATTGCGCTTATGGGGGCTTAAATCGGCGAAATACGCGAAAAAGTGCGCGCATTGCGGCTTTCAGGCCACTCTGCTGACATGCTTTGCGGCCTGAAAGGATCCCTTACACTTGCGTTAACCCGCCATCGACACAAATCTCGGCACCAGCGATATAGCTGCTTTCGTCACTCGCAAGAAACAGCGCGGCGTTGGCCACTTCTTCCGGCTGGCCCATGCGACCCAGTGGAATTGCCTGCGTTAATCCCTGACGAACATTTTCCGAGGCCGCAGCCATCATTTCCGTATCAATAGGGCCGGGCGCGACGACGTTAACGCGAATGCCTCTGGCTGCCAGTTCGCGCGTCCAGGTTCGGGCAAAAGAGCGCAGCGCGGCTTTGCTGGCGCTATAGACACCATAACCTTCCGTTCCGATAACATCGGCAATCGACCCTATCAGCACCACGCTGGAACCGGGTTTGAGCAGCGGCAGCGCAGCTTGCAGGGCAAACAGCGGCGAGCGGACATTCAACCCGAAGGTGCTTTCAAAGTGCGTTTCTGAAACCTGCTCCAGGGTGGCGTACTCTGACATGCCGGCATTAATCACCAGCACATCCAGTTGCTGAATATTTTCCATTATGCGCGCCAGTTCGCTGTGCTGGCTGACATCAGCACGCAGCGGCAGCGCATTTCCTTCGATTTTAGCGGCAGCGTTCTGTAACTCTTCCTCGCGGCGGGAGGTAAACCAGGTCGTGGCGCCTTCATGGGCAAAACGCTGGGTTATCGCCAGGCCAATTCCTTTTGCGCCACCCAGTATGAGGGCCGTTTTGTTGTGCAGTCTGTTCATGATGATTCTCCTGTTGAGTGGAAAATCGATGATATAAGTTTTATATTTAGTATCAATTACGCACTTTGTTTATATTAGATATCATTGGATATACCGCTATGACAAAAATCGATGACTGCGTTTTAGGAAATGTGGGCAAAACGCGCCCGATACTTGAGCACATCACCAATAAATGGTCGATTTTGATCCTGACTGTGCTGTGTACAAAACCTTCTCGTTTCAATGAGATCCGGCGCAGGCTGGATGGCATCACCCATAAAGCGCTGGCCGACGCTCTGAAACGGCTGGAGCGCAACGGGCTGGTGCACCGGGAAGTGTTGCCGACAATGCCGGTGGGTGTTGAATACCGTATTACGCCGCTTGGCGAATCACTTCGACAGCCATTTGAGGCACTGTATCGCTGGGCGCTGGAATATGGGCCACAATTGACGGCGGCGCAGGATGAGTATGATCAAAAATCTGCAGAGGCTGAAAGAGCATTAGCCTCCTGAAACGGGGCGTTCTGCTTGTCGGAACGCCCCTGCGAAAGGTCAGCGGAAAGTATGACTGACAAGTGAGCGTCGAATATCTGGCGTCCCTGGAATTCGGCGGGCCCTGAATTCTGTCTGGCTGTATGTTACTCCGGCGCCATGGTATCCGGTTACCTGAATGCTGTTGTAACCGAGACGCTGGAGCTCTCTGCTTATGGTTTGCGCCAGAGGTTGAGTGCCTTTCAGGGAGATGAATTTTCCTATTATTCCTTTTCTTTTTGCACCTGACGATGCTTCCAGCTCGACAGCAGCAAAAGACGTTGGCTTGAAAGAATCAGCGCTATAACAGGCAGTTATACGGATATCCTCGAATGTTTTAGGTAGCCCGCATGAATGCAATTGTTCAGCGAGGGTTACGGCCGTCATCAACCCCAGGGTTGCCGCTTCATCGGCTGCCAGTACGTCTGCACCGGCCGTTCCGTGCCCAAGAATATAGAGTTTATCCGTGGTAGCGGATAATTGACTTAATGGTATATGTGTAAAGTTTGTATTTTTTAATACAACCAGTTGTTGTGATAATCTCGCAATACTGGCTGTGAATTTATCAAATATATCCGGTGACAGCGCTTTTCTTAATGTCTCACCATTCCAGTCCTCATGCACTTGTAAACCAGCATCGACCTCCTGCAATTTATCGCTGACAGTGTTTATCTGAGTAACCAGGTTATTTATTTCTGCAGCACGTAGTTCCATTATTTCATTTCGAATTTTCTGATTTGGCACAATTAGTGGATAGAGGCTTTTTCCCTTCAGGTGGCGGATTAAATTTAAGCCCAGACTTTGATGGATCATATCCTCTGCTGCAAAAGGAATATACAGATAACCTTGTTTGGGAAAACCGCTGTGCATCACCGGAGGCGCGCCATATCTCGCTTTAAATTCAGGTTGATTGGCCGGGGTTCCTGGCGGTGTATTGTTTCCGAATATCATTTTCTTCATTGAATCATCCTGGATATATTTTATATGAGTGGTTATCTCAATACGGATAGCTAAAAGCATTATAGCGATACATTATACGTTTCTGCCTTATAACATGGTACGTGGGAGAATAATCTATAATTCATGCCGCTGGAGCGATTCATACAATGCTAAGGCATTTATTCTAGCGTATGCAATGGTGGTTATTAATAGTTGTTGTCACGTTTTTATTATATTATTTGTTCTATTAAGATATATCAGAGAGGTAATTTATTAAGGAAATTATAGTGCGGAGAGTAATTATTTATAGTAAAGCGTTGATTAACTTTTTATGTTGGTGCCGGTAATACGTTATTCTCGTGTGAAAAGATGCGGATCTTATTAAGAATCGGAAGACGCCGCATGAAAAGTGTTGTCGCTTGAGTGATGGCTTCATCGGGAAGGAACGCATTGCGCCATTCTGCGACTGTTGTTGTAGCGACAGAAGCGACAGAGTGATGGGGATTATCAAAAGTTGGGGCGATACTTTTGGGACATTCAGGATTTAAAAAACAAAAAAACCACCATAAGAGGTGGCTTAAGTATCTGTTTCTAAATTTAAAATTTGGTGGCCCCTGTTGGGTTTGAACCAACGACCAAGCGATTATGAGTCGCCTGCTCTAACCACTGAGCTAAGGGGCCACAGCGGGGGGATTATAAAGTAACTTACCCCTGCAATCCAGCATGAATATCCTGGCTGATGTTTTTATAAACAGCGGATTTTCAATCCCTTATACTGGTGTTTATGACAATTGACCAGGAATAACTATGATCAATGATATTCTCGCTCCCGGGCTGCGCGTGGTGTTTTGTGGTATCAATCCGGGTAAATCTTCCGCGCATACCGGCTTCCACTTTGCGCATCCTGGCAACCGTTTCTGGAAGGTAATCCATCAGGCCGGCTTTACCGACAGGCTGCTGCGACCGGAAGAGGAGATTCATTTGCTGGATACGCGCTGTGGCATCACCATGCTGGTGGAGCGCCCGACGGTACAGGCCAGCGAAGTGGCGCTGCATGAGCTGCGTACCGGCGGCAGAGAGCTGGTTATGAAAATCGAAGAGTATCAGCCTGCAGCGCTGGCGATCCTCGGTAAACAGGCCTTCGAGCAGGCATTCAGCGTCAGAGGTGCTAACTGGGGCAAGCAGACAATGAGCATTGGCGTGACGCAAATTTGGGTGCTGCCCAATCCCAGTGGGTTAAATCGCGCGACGCTGGATAAACTGGTAGCCGCTTACCGCGAACTGGATGATGCGCTGGTGACAAGAGGGCTGTAGTGCGGCGGAAATAAAAAAGGCTCCCGTGGGAGCCTTTCGTTATAACGATGCGATAAATTAATCGTCGAGGAAGCTACGCAGCACTTCAGATCGGCTCGGATGGCGCAGTTTACGCAGCGCTTTCGCTTCGATCTGACGGATACGTTCGCGGGTAACGTCAAACTGTTTACCCACTTCTTCCAGCGTGTGGTCGGTGTTCATATCGATACCGAAACGCATACGCAGTACTTTCGCTTCACGGGCTGTCAGACCAGCCAGCACGTCGTGCGTTGCCGCACGCAGGCTCTCGGTGGTGGCTGAGTCCAGCGGCAGCTCGAGGGTGGTATCCTCGATAAAATCACCCAGATGCGAATCTTCATCATCACCAATCGGAGTTTCCATGGAGATTGGCTCTTTGGCGATTTTCAGCACTTTGCGGATTTTATCTTCCGGCATCAACATACGTTCGGCCAGCTCTTCCGGCGTCGGCTCGCGACCCATTTCCTGCAGCATCTGGCGGGAAATACGGTTGAGTTTGTTAATGGTCTCAATCATATGCACCGGAATACGGATGGTGCGCGCCTGATCCGCGATGGAGCGGGTAATCGCCTGACGGATCCACCAGGTTGCGTAGGTGGAGAACTTGTAACCACGGCGGTATTCGAACTTATCAACCGCTTTCATCAGACCGATGTTGCCTTCCTGAATTAGATCGAGGAATTGCAGACCACGGTTGGTGTATTTCTTGGCGATAGAAATAACCAGACGCAGGTTCGCTTCCACCATCTCTTTCTTCGCACGGCGCGCTTTCGCTTCGCCGATGGACATACGACGGTTGATATCTTTTACCTGCTCGATGGTCAGGCCGGTTTCTTCTTCAATCTGTTGCAGTTTTTGCAGGCTGCGCTGAACTTCTTCCGTCACTTCATGCAGCTTTTCGGACCACGGTTTGTTCATCGCCAGCGCAGCATTGAACCAGGTTTCGCTGGTTTCATTGCCGGTGAACAGCGTAATGAAGTTTTTCTTCGGCATTTTGCACTGTTCAACGCACAGCTTCATGATGATGCGTTCCTGAGTGCGCACGCGATCCATCATGATACGCATGCTGTTCACCAGGTAGTCGAACTGTTTCGGCACCAGACGGAACTGCTTGAAGACTTCAGACAGCTTGAGGATCTCTTCCTGTGCTGCAGCGTGGCTGCGGCCTTTGGCTTTGATCGTGTCGCGGGTCAGTTCGTACTGGGTACGCAGCTCGCCGAATTTTTCACGGGCCAGCTCAGGATCGATACTGTTGTCATCGTCGCTGCTGTCATCGTCGTCTTCATCTTCGTCATCATCGTCGTCATCCATCTCTTCGCTGGAGAGCTCAGAGCCGACATGCGTTGCCGTTGGCGCAAGATCTTCTTCCGCATTTGGATCGACAAAGCCGGTGATCAAATCGGACAGACGCGCCTGTTCCGCTTCGACGCGGTCGTATTGTTCTAACAGATAGGTAATGGCTTCCGGGTACTCGGCAACGGAGCACTGAACCTGGTTAATCCCGTCTTCGATACGTTTGGCGATGTCAATTTCGCCTTCACGGGTCAGCAGTTCAACGGTACCCATTTCACGCATATACATGCGAACCGGGTCGGTCGTGCGCCCGATTTCAGATTCCACGCTGGAAAGCACTTGCGCAGCCGCTTCGGCAGCGTCATCGTCCGTGTCGGCAGTGGTCTCAGCCAGCAGCAAATCATCAGCATCCGGTGCTTCTTCCATCACCTGAATGCCCATGTCGTTGATCATTTGGATGATGTCTTCGATCTGATCGGAGTCGACGATATCTTCCGGCAGATGGTCATTGACCTCGGCATAGGTCAGATAGCCTTGCTCCTTACCACGGGTGACAAGTAGCTTCAGCTGTGACTGCGGGTTTTGCTCCATAAGACGGTATCCACACTTAAATTCATGAGGGTTGGTGTCGGTCGGCGAAATAAACAGCCAACATTTAACGCGAGGGTGTATTTATATTTTTGCCGCTGGCCCTCATCGCGGCTGTCGGGATCAACCCGATCGGTTATCGGCACTTAAGCCGTTGAATTCATTTTTTCGCCAGTTCCTGGTTTAACTGCCAGAGCTCCCGGCGTTCTTCGCTGCTTAAACCGTGCGTACGATCGCGAGCTATCAGCTCTTCCTGTCGCCGTTCAAGCATCGAATCAAACATATGATTGAGCGAGTCGGTAAACGCTTCTTCTGCGATTTCCTTATCTGCTATATCGTCCCACATCGACAGTTTTTCAAGGGTTGCCGCCTCTTTGGTGCCACGATAGTGCTCCAGCAGCTGTCCGGTAGTCAGGCCTGGCTGAGACAAACAAGTGTTGACCAGTTCTGCAAATAAGCCAAGCCCGGGGAGCCTGGATTGATCCAGCCCTTCTAATGACGGAACCGCTGATGCCAGCTCCGGGTTCTGGATCAATAACCCTATAAGTATACGCATGGTTGTGCGTTTTAGCTGCGGAGCGGGGCGCGGAGCGCTGTTTTCCGCTTGTTTTGGCATTAAACGATCAAGTTGCGCATCGTCGAAAATACCAATCTTGTTCCCCAGCAGCTGTCGCAACTGAATGCGTAACGTCTCGCCTGGCACCTGATTGATTAACGGCAGCGCCAGTGCGGCAAGTTGCGTGGTGCCATCCGGCGTCGTCAAATCCGCCTGCGGCAACAGGCTGTTAAACAAAAACGTGGAGAGCGGCTGAGCCTGCTCCATCCGCGCTTCGAACGCTGCTTTGCCCTCTTTACGCACCAGCGTATCCGGATCTTCACCATCCGGCAGGAACATAAACCGCAGTTGACGACCGTCGCTCATATAAGGTAGCGCGGTTTCCAGCGCACGCCAGGCAGCATCACGACCAGCCCGGTCACCGTCATAACAACAGATGACGTTTTTCGTCACTCTGAACAGCAACTGGATATGATCCGCCGTGGTGGAGGTGCCCAGCGAAGCAACCGCATAGTTGATGCCGTACTGCGCCAGCGCAACCACGTCCATATAGCCTTCGACGACCAACAGACGCTGAGGTTCATCGTTATCCAATTGCGCTTCATAAAGGCCATACAACTGGCGGCCTTTATGAAAAATATCGGTCTCCGGGGAGTTGAGGTATTTGGGCGTATCGTTACCTAGAACACGCCCGCCAAAACCAATCACCCGGCCACGCTTGTCGCGAATGGGGAACATTACCCGTTCACGGAAGCGATCGTAACTGCGCCCCTGATCGTTCGTTACCAGCATGCCGGCATCGATCAGAGATTTGCGGTTTTCGCTATTGCCGCCAAAACGCTTTAACACGTTGTCCCAGCCGGGAGGGGCGTAACCAATGGCGAAACGCGCAATAATTTCGCTACTCAAACCGCGCCTTGCCAGATACTGGCGCGCCGGTTCAGCAGCAGGTTGCGTCAGAGATTGCTGATAAAATGCGTTGAGCCCGTCCATCAACTGGTAGAGCGTTTGTCGTTGATGGCGCTCTATCAGGCTGGGCCCGCTGCCTGCTTCAAAAGGCACTTCAAGGTTGTGCATGGCAGCCAGTTCTTCGACGCTTTCCACGAACTCGAGCTTGTCGTAGTTCATTAAAAAGTCGAGGGCGTTACCGTGCGCGCCGCAGCCAAAGCAGTGATAAAACTGTTTTTCACCGTTTACGGTGAAAGAAGGGGTTTTTTCATTATGGAATGGACAACACGCGTGGTAGTTCTTGCCCTGCTTTTTCAGCTTTACACGCGCGTCGATGAGATCGACGATGTCGGTGCGCGCCAGCAGGTCATTGATAAAAACACGTGGGATTCGTCCAGCCATAGGCCCCGTTTTGATCTTTTATAGCCCTCGTTCTTCAGGCCGCTGAATGTGGCACAAATCACGCTGGTTATATCAGGTTATAAACGAAAATAAGCCGCGCATTCCTTTCGGAAGCACGGCCTTACAACTACAACTCGGTCTAAATCTGAGAGCGTGCCGCTCTCCAGAGATTAGTACAGACGAGTACGGCGTGCGTTTTCGCGAGCCAGTTTCTTCGCGTGACGTTTCACTGCGGATGCTTTAGCGCGTTTGCGTTCGGTAGTCGGTTTTTCATAGAACTCACGACGACGAACTTCCGCCAGAACACCTGCTTTTTCGCAGGAACGTTTGAAGCGACGCAGAGCTACGTCGAACGGCTCGTTTTCACGTACTTTAATTACCGGCATGTGCCTCTCACCTTTGATTAATTCGGTTTGCCGCTGGCGTTCACACCAGCATATTTCAAAATGGTGCGGAATTTTACTGCAACTACTGCTGCTTTGTAAAGCACCGACGCGCTTTTTGAAAGGGACTTTTGTAAGGGTGAGGAGTATACACGAACTCCTCACCTGGGGTGAGCAAAGTTTTACATCGACCGGTATTCGCCCTACACTGCGCGGTATTGCAAAGAGGTAAACAGATCCATGCGCGTACTGGGCATTGAAACATCCTGCGATGAAACTGGCATCGCAATTTATGACGACCACCAGGGGCTTTTAGCCAACCAACTGTATAGTCAAGTAAAACTGCACGCGGATTACGGTGGTGTGGTGCCGGAACTGGCTTCCCGCGACCATGTGCGTAAAACCGTGCCGCTGATTCAGGCTGCGCTGAAAGAAGCCGGGCTAGCGGCAAAAGATATCGATGCTGTGGCCTACACGGCTGGACCAGGCCTGGTTGGCGCGCTGCTGGTTGGCGCGACGGTCGGACGTTCGCTGGCTTTCGCCTGGGATGTCCCGGCGATTCCGGTTCACCATATGGAAGGGCATCTGCTGGCGCCGATGCTGGAAGAAAACCCTCCGGCTTTCCCGTTTGTAGCACTGCTGGTTTCCGGCGGGCACACGCAGCTCATCAGTGTCACCGGTATTGGTCATTACGAACTGCTGGGCGAGTCAATTGACGATGCCGCCGGTGAAGCATTTGATAAAACTGCCAAACTGTTGGGGCTTGATTACCCCGGCGGGCCGATGCTGTCAAAACTGGCGTCGCAGGGCACTGAAGGCCGTTTTGTCTTCCCGCGCCCGATGACCGATCGTCCAGGGCTGGATTTTAGCTTTTCCGGGCTGAAAACGTTTGCTGCAAACACCATTCGCACCAATGGCGATGACGAGCAAACCCGTGCCGACATTGCACGAGCATTTGAGGATGCCGTGGTTGATACGCTGATGATCAAATGCAAACGCGCGCTGGATCAGACCGGTTTTACGCGTCTGGTGATGGCGGGCGGCGTGAGCGCCAACCGCACTCTGCGGGCAAAACTGGCGGAAATGATGCAAAAGCGTCGCGGCGAAGTCTTTTATGCGCGTCCGGAGTTCTGTACCGATAATGGTGCGATGATCGCCTATGCGGGCATGGTACGTCTGAAAGCAGGAAATGATGTCGGGCTTGGCGTAACGGTTCGTCCGCGCTGGCCACTGGCGGATCTGCCGGCGGCGTAAACTGCAACAGCCCGGTTGCTGAGATGCCGCCGGGCTTACTCTTCTTTTTTCTTCTTCAGCTTCGACCAGATTTTGGTTTCCTGGCGGCGCCACAGGCGCTGAATATTGTCATGATGGCGCAGCAGAATCAGACAGGAAAGCATCGCCACCGGGAAGGTGAACTGCGGTTTGAACCACCAGACATAGAACGGCGCGATCAGTGCGCTGACAATCGCGCCCAGCGATGAGTAACCGCTCAGCAACACGGTTAAAAGCCAGGTTCCCGCCATGACGCCCGTTAAATCCCAGCCTATCGGCGCAATCGCGCCAAACGCCGTTGCTACGCCTTTACCACCCTGAAATTTAAAAAATACCGGCCAGATATGACCAAGACAGGCGGCGATAGCAATAAGCCCCAGCCAAAACGGGGTTACGCCAAGCGCATAAGCGCCCCAGACGGGCAGCATTCCTTTCAGAATATCGAAAATCAATACCGTTACGGCTGCTCCCTTGCCGCCAATGCGTAAAACGTTGGTCGCTCCGGGATTGCCGGAACCGCTTGCTCGCGGATCGGGAAGACCGGCGAGGCGGCAGACCAGAATGGCGCTGGAGATTGAGCCACAAAGGTACGCAAGGAGGATCATTCCAGGCGCGATTGCACTCATGACGCTGTTCCGTTGTGAAAAAGTCGTTTTATTCTCTGCATCGATGGATAATACGCATAAATTCTGGAAAGTGGTATCCAGTGAATGCGCAAAATCTGCCAGACCGCAGGAAAGATCGGGCCTGGCAGCACAGTGTTGAAACAAACTGCGGGTGGAATGTGATGGATATTGTATTTATTGAGCAGCTTTCGGTAATCACCACTATTGGTGTTTACGACTGGGAACAGACCATTGAGCAGAAACTGGTGTTCGATATCGAAATGGCCTGGGATAACCGTCAGGCGGCGAAAAGTGATGATGTGAATGATTGTCTCAGCTATGCCGATATCGCCGATGCGGTTGTCGGTCATGTGGAAGGGGGACGTTTTGCGCTGGTTGAACGTGTTGCGGAAGAGGTGGCCGAACTGCTGCTGGCGCGTTTTCAGTCGCCGTGGATACGCATCAAACTGAGCAAACCAGGTGCCGTGGCGCGGGCGCAGAGCGTCGGTGTAATCATTGAGCGTGGGTTAAATCTGAAAGAAAGTATTTAAATTCATAATAGTTAAACCAAGCGCTAGTATTCAGGTCATAGATGATGGCCATTCACGGCTACTCCTCGGGGGGCCGTTTTTTATATCTTTTTTAGGGGTTTATTGATGAGCGATCTGCATTCGCTGCTGGTGGCAGCCATTTTGGGTGTCGTTGAAGGATTGACGGAGTTCCTGCCGGTTTCCAGCACTGGTCACATGATTATCGTCGGACATTTGCTGGGATTTGAAGGTGATACAGCAAAAACGTTCGAGGTTGTGATTCAGTTGGGCTCGATTCTGGCGGTTGTCGTGATGTTCTGGCGACGCCTGTTTGGTTTGATTGGCATTCACTTCGGCAAGCAACCGCATGAAGGCACCGGTACGGGACGCCTTTCGCTGATTCATATCATTTTAGGTATGATTCCAGCGGTGGTGATGGGTCTGGTATTCCATGACACCATCAAGTCGCTGTTTAACCCGCTCAACGTGACTTATGCGCTGGTGGTCGGCGGCTTTCTGCTGATTGCCGCAGAAGTGCTGAAGCCGAAAGTGCCGCGCGCGCAGGGCGTGGATGATATGACTTATCGCCAGGCGTTCATTATTGGTTGTTTCCAGTGTCTGGCGCTGTGGCCTGGATTCTCCCGCTCCGGGGCGACCATTTCCGGTGGGATGCTGATGGGCGTTAGCCGCTATGCCGCATCAGAGTTCTCTTTCCTGCTGGCTGTGCCAATGATGCTGGGCGCAACCGCACTGGATCTCTATAAGAGCATGGGGTTTCTCACCACCGGCGATATTCCGATGTTTGCCGTGGGTTTCATCACCGCTTTTATTGTCGCGCTGATCGCCATCAAAACTTTCCTTGAGCTGATTAAACGTATCTCTTTTATTCCGTTCGCGATTTACCGTTTTATCGTCGCAGCGGCAGTGTATCTGGTCTTCTTCTAAGGCTCGCGCCCTCAGTCTGCGGGCTGAGGGCAACGATGCGCTTTCCACTGCGCCAGCGCGGCTATCCGGCGGCGCGTCAACTCTTCGCGAACTTCCGCCCCCTTAAAACCGGCTTCAATCACCGCTTTGGTTGGAACGGCACGAGCCACTTCCCACGCTTCACGCAGTAAACGTCCTTGCGGATAGTCGCAGGCTTCAAAACCGGTACGTCCACGCACATCGGCTTCGCTGGTCAGGGCTATTTGCTCTACGCGCTGCGGTTTACGCCACGCATCAATTGAGTCGAACAACTTCACAATGGTTTTGGGCTGCAAAATGGGGAAGGTGTGGATCAGATCGTGAAACTCCGCCACCAGTTTTGCCAGATCGCGGATCTCGTTTGGTACGCGCAGACGCTGGCACAGCCCTGCGACCAGTTTGACGCCCGCCGGGCCGTGACCATGATGGCGCGGCCAGAGCTCTTTTGGCGTCAGCGCTTTGCCCAGATCGTGACATAACGTGGCGAAACGCACGTCCACTTCCGGGCTGAGCATCGCGGCCATCGTCAGTGTCATCAGCGTGTGAACGCCGGTGTCGATTTCCGGGTGCCACTTCGCCGGAGCGGGCACGCCAAACAGCGCATCGACCTCCGGGAACAGCACCTTCAGCGCGCCGCAGTCGCGCAGTACCTGGAAATAGACCTGAGGATTACGGGCATGCAGCGCGTTCTCGGTCTCTTTCCAGACGCGCTCTGTGGTCAGATGCGCCAGTTCGCCAGCATCGGTCATGGCGCGCATCAGCGACATCGTTTCGTCGGCAATCCGAAAACTAAGGTGAGCATAGCGGGCTGCGAAGCGGGCTACGCGCAGTACGCGCAGCGGATCTTCGCTAAAAGCCGGGGAGACATGACGCAAAATGCGGTTACGTAGATCGTGCTGACCATTAAACGGGTCGATGATGTGCCCGTTTTCGTCCTGCGCCAGTGCGTTGACGGTTAAATCCCGGCGCAGTAAATCTTGTTCAAGGGAGACATCGGGGGCGGCATGAACGATAAACCCGGTATAACCCGAGCCGGATTTACGTTCGGTGCGGGCCAGCGCATACTCTTCGCGGCTTTGCGGGTGGAGAAACACAGGGAAATCGCGACCTACCTGCTGGTAGCCCGCGTTGAGCATCTCTTCCGGCGTGGCGCCGACCACAACCCAGTCTCTGTCTTTGACTGGCAGGCCTAACAACGAATCACGTACAGCACCACCGACCAGATAACTCTTCACACCACTCTCCTCTACACATAAGTCGACAGATAATACGTAAGTGTAGAGAAGATGGCGAATGTCCTTAGCTCATCCAGCGATCTTTGCGCTTGCGGCTTGGGATCATGTGCGGCAACAGCAGGCCGAGGATTAAACCCGCGCCCAGCACGCCGCCGCCATACATAAACCACTGCATAATGATGGTGCGCTGCTTGTCGTCCAGTTGCAGATTCGCCGCGTTCACTTTCTTCTGCGCGACGATTAACTCATTTTTCAGCTTCTGGTTTTCATCTTTCAGGCCGTTGATCACCCCGTCGCTCTGCGCCACTTTTTGCTGCATTTCAGCCGTGCGCTGGTTCCAGGTGTTATCGATATTGTTCAGTTTATCGGTCAACGTTTTGACCTGGTTCTCCAGCTCCGGTACGCGAGTACGCAGGCTTGGCTCTACGTTCAACTCTTTCAGCGGGATCCAGGAGGTGCGCCCGGTGCTGTCGCGCACCTGGCCGTAATCGTTGTTTTGTTGCAGCAGAGTCACTTCCTCGCCGGCATTTACCGTACCGACAAGGCGATAATTATCGCCAGGGCCACTACGTACCCAGGTATTCAGTTCGTCGGAAACATACCGTTTTTCTTCAGCGTGGATCCCAACGGACACACTCAGTGCAACCAGGATCAATCCAATCAGGCGTAATTTTGGCATCAGGCAGTCATTATTTTCGTTAAATGTGAATGGGAAACAGTGACATCAGTCTGACGACACCTGGCAGGTGGCATCAATCGGAATCTTCCGGGTCAAACTGCGCGCTTATACGAACTTTTGCACCCAGCAAATTGCGCATTGCATGGCAATTTGGCACACAATACTATCTACTGACAAACATCAGGGGCGTTAGTTCGCCGAAATTTTCACTGATGTGACATAACCATAAGTGCAAGGCCATGGCTCAGGAAATCGAATTAAAGTTTATCGTTAATGCCGACAGCGTGGAAACGCTTCGTCACCATCTACATACGCTGACCGAAGAACATATCGCCGCCAGCCAGTTACTGAATATTTACTATGAGACACCTGACAACTGGCTGCGCGGCCATGATATGGGGCTGCGCATCCGGGGTTTTGACGGTCAGTATGAGATGACGATGAAAATTGCCGGACGGGTGATTGGTGGTTTACATCAGCGTCCTGAATACAATATTCCGCTTGCCAGCCCGGAGCTTGATCTGTCGCGCTTCCCTGCCGAAGTATGGCCCGATGGCGAGCTGCCTGCCGATTTACAAGCGCGTACGCGTCCGCTGTTCAGCACCGATTTTTACCGTGAAAAATGGTTGGTCAATGTAGGTGAGAGCCGAATTGAGATTGGCCTTGATCTCGGCGAAGTGAAAGCCGGGGAATCCGCCGAGCCGATTTGCGAGCTGGAGCTGGAGCTGCTGAGTGGCGATCCTGCGGATATCCTTAAGCTGGCGCGCCAGCTAGTGACGCTCTCCGTTTTGCGTCAGGGAAGTCTGAGCAAAGCCGCGCGTGGTTACCATCTGGCGCAGGGCAATGCCCCACGCGAGCGCCGTCCAACGGACATTCTGCAAACCGTCCCGAAGGCCAGCGTTGAGCAAGCTTTTGCTGCCGCGCTGGAACTGGCGCTTTCCCAGTGGCAATACCATGAAGAGTTGTGGGTGCGCGGCAACAACGCGGCAAAGCAGGATGTACTGCGTGCGATTGCGTTAATCCGCCATACGTTGGCGCTTTTTGGCGGTATTGTGCCGCGTAAAGCGAGCGCTCACTTACGTGATTTACTGACGCAGGTGGAAGCCACGCTGACTTCGGCGGTTTCTGCCGACACTGCGGTATGGGATGCGCCTTCGGCAATGGCAAAACTGCTGTTGACCGAGTGGCTGGTAACGCAGGGCTGGCGCGCCTTCCTTGATGAAAAAGCGCAGGTAAAATTTGCCGATTCATTTAAACGCTTTGCCGATGTACATCTTTCACGCAGTGCGGCGGAGCTGAAAAAAGCCTTCGCACAACCGCTGGGCGACAGCTATCGCGACCAGTTGCCACGCCTGGCACGTGACATCGACAGCGCATTGCTGCTGGCAGGCCATTACGAACGCGCGCTGGCAAACGAATGGCTGGAGAACTGGCAGGGGCTGTACCACGCCATTGAAACGCGCCAGAGAATCGAGATCGAACACTTTCGTAATACCGCAATTACGCAGGAGCCGTTCTGGCTGCACAGCGGAAAACGCTAACTAAAGGATACTTCGGATGCCGCATGCCTCGCCGTTATCGCAGCACTGGCACACTGTGCTTTCCCGTCTGCCGGAGGTGCTAACCGCACAGCCACTCAGTGCGCAGGCGCAGTCAGTACTCACTTTTAGTGATTTCGTTCAGGACAGTATCATCACATATCCTGAATGGCTGGCCGAGCTGGAAAGCGCGCCGCCGCAGGCAACGGAGTGGCAGCACTACGCGCAATGGCTCAGTGCGGCACTGCGGGATGTCACGGATGAAGCGGCACTGATGCGCGTTCTGCGCCAGTTCCGCCGTCGGGTAATGGTGCGTATTGCCTGGGTGCAGGCGCTGCGGCTGTTGGCAGAAGAAGATGTCTTGCAGCAACTGAGCGTGCTGGCGGAAACGCTGATCGTCGCCGCGCGCGACTGGCTGTACGACGCCTGTTGCCGCGAATGGGGAACGCCCTGTAACCCGCAGGGCGTTGCGCAGCCGATGCTGATTTTAGGCATGGGCAAACTTGGCGGCGGCGAACTCAATTTCTCTTCCGATATCGATCTGATCTTCGCCTGGCCGGAAAACGGGGCAACCCGTGGCGGCCGGCGCGAGCTGGATAACGCTCAGTTCTTCACCCGCCTGGGGCAACGGCTGATCAAGGTACTCGACCAGCCAACGCAGGATGGTTTTGTCTATCGCGTAGATATGCGTTTACGCCCCTTCGGCGATAGCGGCCCGCTGGTGCTCAGCTTTGCCGCGCTGGAGGATTATTACCAGGAGCAGGGGCGCGACTGGGAGCGCTATGCGATGGTGAAAGCGCGCATTATGGGCGATAACGACGGTAAACACGCCCGTGAGCTGCGTGCCATGCTGCGTCCCTTTGTTTTCCGCCGCTACATTGATTTCAGCGTGATCCAGTCGCTGCGTAATATGAAAGGCATGATTGCCCGCGAAGTCCGCCGCCGTGGCCTGAAAGACAACATTAAGCTGGGCGCGGGTGGCATTCGTGAAATCGAATTTATCGTGCAGGTTTTTCAGTTGATTCGCGGTGGCCGTGAACCGGCGCTGCAATCCCGCTCACTGTTGCCAACGCTGGAAGCCATCGATCAGCTGCACCTGTTACCTGAAGGCGAAGCTGGCAGGTTACGGGCGGCCTACCTTTGGTTACGGCGTCTGGAAAACCTGCTGCAAAGCATTAATGACGAACAGACGCAGACCTTGCCGGGCGACGATCTCAACCGCGCCCGGCTGGCCTGGGGAATGGGCGTGGCAAGCTGGGATGAACTCAGCAGTACGCTGGAAACGCATATGGCCGCTGTACGTCGCGTCTTCAATGAGCTGATCGGCGACGACGAGAGCGACTCGCCGGAAGATGTGCTTTCCGAAAACTGGCGTGAACTGTGGCAGGATGCGCTGCAGGAAGATGACACCACGCCGGTGCTGGCACATCTTTCCGATGACGATCGCCGCCGCGTAGTGGCGCTGATTGCTGATTTCCGTAAAGAGATGGATAAGCGCACCATCGGCCCGCGCGGGCGCCAGGTGCTGGATCATCTGATGCCGCATTTGCTGAGCGATGTCTGCTCGCGAGACGACGCGCCAGTGCCGTTGTCGCGCCTGACGCCGCTGCTGACAGGCATCATTACGCGTACCACTTATCTTGAACTGCTGAGCGAATTCCCCGGCGCGCTGAAGCATCTTATTTCCCTTTGTGCGGCATCGCCGATGGTGGCCAGCCAGCTGGCGCGTTACCCAATCCTGCTCGATGAGCTGCTCGATCCCACTACGCTTTATCAGCCGACGGCGATGAACGCCTACCGCGACGAACTGCGGCAATATCTGCTCCGCGTGCCGGAGGATGATGAAGAGCAACAACTGGAAGCGCTGCGGCAGTTTAAACAGGCGCAGTTGCTGCGCGTCGCCGCGGCGGATATTGCCGGTACGCTCCCGGTAATGAAAGTGAGCGATCATCTGACGTGGCTTGCGGAAGCGATTATCGATGCGGTAGTGCAGCAGGCATGGGGACAAATGGTGGCGCGTTATGGTCAGCCAATGCATCTGCGCGATCGGGAAGGGCGTGGGTTTGCCGTCGTTGGATACGGCAAACTGGGCGGCTGGGAGTTGGGTTACAACTCCGATCTCGACCTGGTCTTTTTGCACGATTGCCCGATGGATGTGATGACCGACGGCGAGCGGGAGATCGATGGCCGCCAGTTCTATCTGCGTCTTGCCCAGCGCATCATGCACCTGTTCAGCACACGCACTTCGTCCGGCATTCTCTATGAAGTGGATGCGCGCCTGCGCCCGTCCGGCGCGGCGGGAATGTTAGTGACGACCACCGAATCCTTCGCGGATTACCAGAAAAATGAAGCCTGGACGTGGGAACACCAGGCGCTGGTGCGCGCGCGCGTGGTGTACGGCGATCCGCAACTGGCCGTGGAGTTTGATGCCATTCGCCGCGATATTCTGATGATCCCGCGCGATGGCGCAACATTGCAAACCGAGGTGCGCGAGATGCGCGAGAAGATGCGTGCTCACCTTGGTAACAAGCATAAAGATCGCTTCGATCTGAAAGCCGATGAAGGCGGTATCACCGACATTGAGTTTATCGCTCAGTATCTGGTGCTGCGCTATGCGCATGACAAACCGAAGCTGACGCGCTGGTCTGATAACGTGCGCATTCTGGAAGGGCTGGCGCAGAACAACATCATGGATGAACAGGAAGCGCTGGCGCTGACGCAGGCTTACACCACGCTGCGCGATGAGTTGCACCACCTGGCATTACAGGAGTTGCCGGGGCATGTGGCGTTGTCGTGTTTTGTCGCCGAACGCCAGCTGATCAAAACCAGCTGGGACAAGTGGCTGGTGGAACCGTGCGCTCCGGCGTAAGTATGATATTATCGCGCGCAAATTTTGTATCTCTCAGGAGACAGGAATGAAAGTGACGCTGCCAGAGTTTAACCAGGCGGGTGTAATGGTGGTTGGCGATGTGATGCTGGACCGTTACTGGTACGGGCCAACCAGCCGCATCTCTCCGGAAGCCCCGGTGCCGGTGGTGAAAGTCGATACGATTGAAGAACGCCCGGGCGGCGCGGCGAACGTGGCGATGAACATTGCTTCGCTGGGCGCAACGGCGCGTCTGGTGGGTCTGACAGGTATTGATGATGCGGCTCGCGCACTGAGCAAGGCGCTGGCGGATGTCAATGTAAAATGCGACTTCGTTTCTGTTCCCACTCATCCCACCATTACCAAACTGCGCGTTCTGTCGCGCAACCAGCAACTGATCCGCCTGGACTTTGAAGAAGGGTTTGAAGGCGTCGATCCCCTGCCGATGCATGAGCGCATCAGCCAGGCGCTCGGCAGCATTGGCGCGCTGGTGCTTTCTGATTACGCCAAAGGCGCGCTGGCCAGCGTTCAGCAGATGATTGCGCTGGCGCGTAAAGCGGGCGTGCCGGTACTGATCGATCCGAAAGGCACTGATTTTGAGCGCTATCGCGGCGCTACGCTGCTGACCCCGAACCTGTCGGAGTTTGAAGCGGTGGCCGGGAAATGCAAAAACGAAGACGAGATCGTTGAACGCGGCATGAAAGTGATTGCCGATTACGACCTTTCTGCGCTGCTGGTGACCCGCTCCGAGCAAGGTATGACGCTGCTGCAACCGGGCAAAGCGCCGCTGCACATGCCGACCCAGGCACAGGAAGTGTATGACGTGACCGGTGCCGGCGATACGGTGATTGGCGTGCTGGCAGCAACGCTGGCGGCGGGTAATTCGCTGGAAGAAGCCTGCTACTTTGCGAACGCAGCCGCAGGCGTAGTGGTTGGTAAACTCGGTACCTCAACGGTATCGCCTATCGAGCTGGAAAACGCCGTGCGCGGCCGTGCAGAAACCGGCTTCGGCGTGATGAGCGAAGAAGAGCTGAAAGCGGCAGTCGCTGCGGCGCGTAAGCGCGGTGAAAAGGTGGTGATGACGAACGGAGTCTTCGACATTTTGCACGCCGGGCATGTCTCTTATCTGGCGAATGCGCGCAAGCTCGGCGATCGCCTGATTGTTGCGGTTAACAGCGACGCTTCCACCAAACGGCTGAAAGGCGAAACCCGCCCGGTGAACCCGCTGGAGCAGCGCATGATCGTGCTGAGCGCGCTGGAAGCGGTGGACTGGGTTGTATCGTTTGAAGAAGATACGCCGCAGCGTCTGATTGCCGGAATTTTGCCGGATCTGCTGGTAAAAGGTGGCGACTACAAAGCGGAAGATATTGCGGGCAGCAAAGAAGTCTGGGCTAACGGCGGGGAAGTGCTGGTGCTCAACTTTGAAGATGGTTGTTCAACCACCAATATCATCAAAAAGATCCAGAAGCAGGGCGATTAAACCTGTTATCGGGCCTGCATAATGAGCAGGCCCGGAAAGCGCTCGCGCCATTCGGCGCAAAAGCTATTACGCCTGATCGTCTACCGGTGGAATGGCCGGAGCGGGTTTGACTTCTGCGCTTTTCCCCTGATTTTCGAGTTCACTCAGGCGTTGCTCCAGCAGCGCCAGTTTCTCGCGGGTGCGCAGCAATACCTGCGTTTGCACGTCAAACTCTTCGCGGCTCACCAGATCCAGGCGAGTTAACTGTGCCTGTAACGTCTGACGAATTTTCTTTTCCACATCTTCCCCGAACTCACGGATCCCCTTGGGCATGGATTCGTGAACCTGACGCGCAATCTGTTCAATTTTCTTTGGGTCAATCATTTTAGGTTCCCTGCTCGGATAGGCTCAATAAGTCATTGTAGTGTGATAAACCCAGGTGATAAACCAGAATTGTTTGAAGCTTATGCATTGCCGAAGATTATCAATGGCGTTATAGTTATCCCGCTTATTCTCAGGGCGGGGCGAAATTCCCCACCGGCGGTAAATCAGCAGATGCTGAAAGCCCGCGAGCGCTTCAGGCTAACGTTTGAAGGTCAGCAGATCCGGTGTAATTCCGGGGCCGACGGTTAAAGTCCGGATGGGAGAGAGTAACGAATCTGTCGGGCAATGACGCCCGCTCGCGTTATTTTTTTGCCGCATTGCGACACTCCTAAGACTGCCCTGATTCTGGTAACCATAACTTTATTGAGGTCTTTTACCATGAATCAGACGCTGCTTTCTTCTTTTGGCACGCCTTTCGAACGTATTGAACATGCTCTCGCCGCGCTGCGCGAAGGCCGTGGTGTGATGGTGCTCGACGACGAGGACCGTGAAAATGAAGGCGATATGATTTTCGCCGCAGAAACCATGACCGTTGAGCAAATGGCGCTGACTATTCGCCACGGCAGCGGCATTGTTTGCCTGTGCCTGACCGACGAACGCCGGAAACAGCTCGATCTGCCGATGATGGTCGAGAACAATACCAGCGCCTACGGCACCGGTTTTACCGTTACTATCGAAGCGGCGCATGGCGTAACAACCGGTGTTTCGGCGGCTGACCGTCTTACCACCGTTCGCGCGGCGATTGCCGATGGCGCGAAACCTTCCGATCTGAACCGTCCTGGCCACGTTTTCCCGCTGCGCGCGCAGCCTGGCGGCGTATTGACCCGTGGCGGTCATACTGAAGCAACGATCGATTTAGTGACGCTGGCGGGTTTTAAACCGGCGGGCGTGCTGTGTGAATTAACCAATGATGATGGCTCAATGGCGCGCGCGCCGGAGTGCATCGAATTTGCTAAGCAACACAATATGGCTGTTGTGACCATTGAAGATCTGGTGGCTTACCGCCAGGAACATGAGCGTAAAGCCAGCTAACTTGCGTTAGTGATAAAAAATCCGCGGCCGAAAGCTGCGGATTTTTTTTGCCTGTCCTGCGTCAATGTTTGTCGCATTTATAATATTCACGCATTGAAATTTCGCGGTGCTACTTATAAAGTGGTACCTGCTCTACGGACATAAAAAACAGTTTTAAAGCATTATAATTCATTAAGTTAACGCTATTTTGTCATTGGTTTGTTAACCAATGTTTGCCGGAAATAAGGGAGGCAATATGTTTATCTCATGGTACTGGCTTCTGGCGATTGTCATCGTCGTTTTCGGCTATGTCCACGTACTTAAACGCCATTGCAAAGCCTGCCGCCACGATCGCGAAGCGATCTATAAAGCTTATCAACGGGTGCTCGAAGAGCTGAAGAAAACTCGCCGCGTCGGGCAGGGCGAATAAGACGCGCCTGCCCTCTGCAAGAGCGTCCCGATCCTCAGCCGCTAAATCCCATCGCCTGCAACGCCACAAGGCTTAAGCCCATCACCGACATACCGCACAGCACGCCATAGCTGGGATTGTTGTTGGGATCGATCTCTTTCGCCAGCGGCATCAGTTCATCCACCGACAATGCCACCATAATCCCGGCGACGGTTGCCATAATGGCCGCCATCACCACTGGCGAGAGCAGACTGCCGAGGATCAACCATGCCAGGACGCCGCCGAGGATCTCCGCCAGCCCTGAGATTCCCGCCCAGAATACCGCGCTGCGTTTTGAACCGGTTGCCGCGTAAACCGGCCCGGCAACCGCAAGTCCTTCAGGAATATTGTGCAACGCGACCGCAAAGGCGATACCGAGGCCTAATTCCAGGTCGTTACTGGCGGTGACATAGGTGGCGATGCCTTCCGGGAAGTTATGGAGACTGATACCCATCGTCAGCAAAATGGCGGTACGGCGCAGGCCGCGCGGAAAGGTTCGCCGCGTACCCTGCATTAAATCCTGCGGGTGTGCATGGGGTAACATGCGATCCAGCGCGAAATACCCCAGCAGGCCCACGACAAACATGCCATAGCCGAGCATCGGTGACATATTTTCCGTCGCCAGTGCAGCGGGCAGCATCTCCATTAACGAAATCAATAACATGATTCCGGCAGCAAAGCCGAGCGAGAACGCCAGTACGCGGTTTGATGGTTTCTGGCCTAACACGCCAAGAATCGCGCCGATAAAGGTCGCTGCGCCAGCCAGGATGGTCAGAATCAACGGTACCGACATGAATTACTCCTTTATGATAATCATTCTCATTAATGTAAGAGTTTGTTACCTGAAAAGCGAGGCCGGAGCCTTATCTTTACTTGATGCTTACATTCAAAATTACTGAAGATCTTCATCATGGTTATCTGAGTTCTTCGCACCATGAAAAGGCGTAATGTGTCGTTATCAAATTGACACACTCAGTAAGGATATCACCATGTCTGCACCTCGTATGCCAGCACTGTTCCTGGGCCACGGTAGCCCAATGAATGTTCTGGAAGATAACGTTTATACCCGCGCCTGGGGAATGTTAGGCGAGACGCTGCCGCGCCCGAAAGCGATTGTGGTGGTATCCGCCCACTGGTTTACCCGTGGTACTGGCGTTACCGCGATGGAAGCGCCGAAAACTATCCATGATTTCGGTGGTTTCCCGCAAGCGTTGTACGATACTCATTATCCGGCACCGGGTTCGCCGGAACTGGCTCAGCATCTGGTTGATTTACTGGCACCTGTGCCCGTTGTGCTTGATAAGGAAGCCTGGGGCTTTGACCACGGCTCCTGGGGCGTGCTGATTAAAATGTACCCGAATGCCGACATCCCGATGGTGCAACTCAGTATCGACAGCACGAAACCCGCAGCATGGCATTTTGAGATGGGCCGCAAGCTGGCGGCGCTGCGTGATGAGGGCATTATGCTGGTGGCCAGCGGCAACGTGGTGCATAACCTGCGTACCGCACGCTGGCATGGCGAAAATACGCCGTATCCGTGGGCCACATCGTTCAACGATTATGTGAAAGCGAACCTCACCTGGCAGGGCCCGGTTGAGCAGCATCCGCTGGTAAATTACCTCGATCATGAAGGCGGAGCGTTATCTAACCCAACCCCGGATCACTACCTGCCGCTGCTGTACGTGCTGGGCGCATGGAACGGCACCGAGGCCATTACTATCCCGATAGACGGTATTGAGATGGGTTCGCTGAGTATGCTTTCGGTTCAGGTTGGTTAAAATAAAGGGTGGCTCTGGCAGCCACCCTTTTCATTCTCCTGGATGTGGAAAAATTCGAGGAAGATCGCAAAAAATCACATCTGAAATACGGTTTTTTTGAAAATAAAAAGACCTGTGCTGCAAAAATAAAACGCTGTGCTGAATTTACTCTTTTTTGTGAACATTATCGTCGCAAGAATCCCGCCGAGTGACTACTCTCAAAGAGTCTAATGTCTCAGACAATCCCATAAAAATTATCTGGTGTTGTACCTCGAACCCCTGTTCGTGGTCGCTCTTATTTACCTAAAAAGCAGTAAACCTCTGGAGACACGGAAATATGAATTCAGCGAAAACCTTACTAAAAGTCTGTATTAGTTCCGCTCTGCTGTTTATCTCTCACGCCTCTTTAGCCCAAACTTTTCGTGCAGCCGATGTTCACCCGGCAGATTACCCCAATGTTGTTGCGGTAAAACATATGGGAGAAAAACTCAGTGCAGCTACGGATGGTCGACTGGATATTAAAACCTTTCCTGGCGGTGTGTTAGGCGATGAGAAACAGGTTATTGAACAGGCGCAAATCGGTGCAATAGATATTATTCGCGTGTCGATGACGCCAGTGGCAGCAATATTACCGGAGATCAATGTCTTTACGCTGCCCTATATTTTTCGCGATGAAGATCATATGCATAAAGTGCTCGACGGAATGATTGGCCAGGAGATTGGCAATCGCCTGTCGGAAAGCAGTAAATCGCGGTTGGTTTTCCTTGGCTGGATGGATGCCGGTACGCGTAATTTGATTACCAAAGCGCCAGTCACGAAAGCGGAAGACCTGAAAGGGATGAAAATTCGCGTGCAGGGCAGCCCGATTGCGCTTGATACGCTGAAAGCCATGGGAGCCAACTCGGTCGCCATGGGCGTTAGCGAAGTATTTAGCGGTATGCAAACCGGCGTGATTGATGGCACAGAAAATAACCCTCCAACCTTTGTTGCGCATAACTATTTACCCGTTGTGAAGAATTACACCTGGAGTAAGCACTTTATTATTCCGGAGCTGTTTTTATTTTCTAAAGTTAAATGGGATAAGTTGAAAAAAGAGGATCAGGAATTGATCCTCAAGCTGGCGAAAGAAGCCCAGGACGAACAGCGTGAATTGTGGAAAACCTACAATCAGAAGTCGCTGGAAGCCATGAAAGCGGGCGGCGTGCAATTCCATGATATGGATACCACCGCCTTTTACGAGGCGACACAATCAGTACGCGATAAATACGGCAAAGACCATCAGGATCTGATGACCCGCATTAAAGACGTGCAATAACAGCTACGGGCAGGGGAAGCCTTGCCCCGATAATTATTTTGTCTGTTATATCTTTATTTTCTGCCGCGGGAAAATCGTTATGGCTGAACGCTATTCGTTGTTGATGGATATCCTTTACCGAATATCAATGTGGATCGCCGGAATTGCGCTGCTGATTATGGTGGCGATTATTCCGCTGGGGATCTTTGCGCGCTACGTAATGAACAGCGCTTTATCCTGGCCGGAACCGATCGCCATTATTTGCATGGTGACGTTTACCTTTGTCGGCGCAGCGGTAAGTTACCGCGCGGGTTCACATATCGCCGTCAGTATGGTCACTGACCGCTTAAGCGAACGCGCGCGTAAGATCTGTTTTGTGGTCGCCGACCTGATGCTGATGGCGATTAGCCTCTTTATTCTCTGGTACAGCAGCGCGCTGTGTGCGGAATTATGGGAGCAGCCTGTTGCTGAATTCCCGTTTTTTACCGCCGGTGAAACCTATTTGCCGCTGCCGATCGGCTCAGCAATCACGTTGCTGTTTATTCTCGAAAAGATGTTGTGTGGCGCGCAATATCACCGATCGGTGGTGATGGTGGGCTCGTCGGGTTAATCCGATCATCCAGTAAGGAACGTTTATGGATGCATTTATTCTCGTTTTTACGTTAGCCATTATGCTGGCGGTGGGTGTTCCGGTCGCTTATGCCGTGGGGATCAGCGCGGTACTGGGCGCATGGTATATTGATATTCCGCTGGAAGCAGTGATGATCCAACTGACCAACGGCGTCAATAAATTCTCACTGCTGGCGATCCCTTTCTTTATTCTCGCCGGAGCGATTATGGCCGAGGGCGGTATTGCGCGTCGGCTGGTGAATTTTGCTTATATATTTGTCGGTTTTATTCGCGGCGGCCTGTCGCTGGTGAATATCGTTGCATCGACATTCTTCGGCGCAATTTCCGGATCATCGGTTGCAGATACTGCCTCGATCGGCTCGGTGATGATCCCGGAGATGGACAAAAAAGGGTATCCGCGCGATTTTGCTGCGGCCGTAACTGCCAGCGGCTCGGTACAGGCGATCCTGACGCCGCCCAGTCATAACTCGGTAATCTATTCGCTGGCAACCGGCGGCACAGTCTCGATTGCTGCGCTGTTTATCGCCGGGATCCTGCCGGGATTGCTGCTGAGTTTTACTCTGATGGTGATGTGCGTGGCATTTGCCCACAAACGCGGTTATCCGAAGGGAGAGCGCATACCGTTTCGCCAGGCGTTAAAGATTTTTGTTGATACGTTATGGGGGCTGATGACGGTAGTGATCATCATGGGTGGCATTCTCTCGGGGATCTTTACCGCCACGGAGTCAGCGGCAATTGCCTGCCTGTGGGCTTTCTTCGTCACTATGTTTATTTACCGCGATTACAAATGGTCGGAGTTACCGAAGCTGATGTATCGCACCGTAAAAACGGTGAGCATTGTGATGATCCTGATTGGTTTTGCCGCTGCATTCGGCGCGATCATGACCTACATGCAGCTTCCTGCCCGCATCACCGAAGCGTTCACCAGCATCTCAGATAACAAGTACGTTATTCTGATGTGCATCAATATCATGCTGTTACTGATTGGCACGCTGATGGATATGGCACCGCTGATCCTGATCCTCACGCCGGTGTTGCTGCCGGTGACAAATGCGCTGGGGATCGATCCGGTGCACTTCGGCATGATTATGCTGGTCAACCTCGGCATTGGGTTGATTACGCCGCCGGTGGGATCGGTATTGTTTGTCGCCAGCGCGGTGAGTAAACAGAAGATCGAGCAGGTGGTGAAAGCGATGCTGCCGTTCTATGCGATCCTGTTCTTCGTGCTGATGCTGGTGACTTATATTCCGGCGATCTCGCTGTTTCTGCCGAAACTGTTTGGCGTACTTTAGGGATGTCGACTGGGCCTGTAAAAACAAACCCGGCGCGTTTGGCCGGGTTGTTATTGTCACCACGTAGATGCTCTTTTACGTTATTCGGTAAAGATATGCGGATAGAAACGTGACAGGTCCTGGGTGATCAGCGCGCGATCTTCACGAATGCCGATTCCTGCGGGTTGATCGTTGATCAGCCAACTGCCGATCAGCGTATAACTGTCGCCGAATTTTGGCAGCGGGTGGAACTGCTGCACAATCATGCCCTCTTCACCGTACGGCCCTTCAACCGCCTCGACCGTTTTTCCGTTCTCAACGATCGACACATTTGCGCCTTCACGGGAGAAAATCGGTTTCACGACGTACTTTTCCATTTGCGGATAATTGTCTTCGGCAAAGTACGCAGGCAGCAGATTGGGATGATTGGGGAACATCTCCCACAGCAGCGGCAACAGCGCTTTATTGGAAATAATGCTCTTCCAGGCGGGTTCCAGCCAGCGAACACCGGCATCTTCCAGCTTGGTGGAGAACATTTCGCGCAGCATGTATTCCCACGGATAAAGCTTGAACAGGTTGCCAATCACCTGATCCTGAAGGTCGGTAAACTGGCCTTTCTCGCCAAGGCCGATATCCTCGATATAGAGGAACTCCGACGCCAGCTCCGCTTCTGCCGCGCAATCCTGCAAATACTGCACGGTACCGCGATCTTCAACGGTATCCCGGCAGCAGGTGAAGTGCAGCAACTGGAAACCATGCTGCTCGCGAAGCTCGGCGAAACGCGCAATGAGCTGCTCTTGCAGGCTGTTGAATTGATCGCTGCCCGTTGGCAAGTTTCCGGCGTTAAGCTGGTCTTCCAGCCAGATCCACTGGAAAAAAGCGGCTTCATACAGAGACGTTGGTGTATCTGCATTATTCTCCAGCAATTTGGGTTCGCCCACGCCATCCCAGGCGAGATCGAGACGCGAATAGAGCGACGGTTGCTGCGTTGCCCAGGACTGGCGTACAAAGCCCCAGGTGTGTTTTGGAATGCGGAATTTGGCCATCAGCTCGTCGCTGGCAACCACTTTTTCCACCACTTTCAGACACATCTGGTGCAGCTCAGCGGTAACCTCTTCCAGCTTCTCAACCTGAGCAAGCGTCAGCTTGTAGTACGCTTCTTCACACCAGTACGGTTCTCCGTACATGGTGTGAAAATTAAAACCATATTCGGTGGCTTTTTCGCGCCAGTCCGGGCGTTCGGTAATTGCGATTCTTTCCATGACCATCAACCGCCCATCGAGCGGGTCGGCGTACCGCTTACGCGGCGCTGCATCGTGTTCTGCTTCGCAACAGACTCACCAAAGCCGCCACGGGTCACCGTGGTTGTGGTCGCCGGTTTTGGCGCCATCGCTGTTTTCGGTACGGTCATGGTGCGGCCCGGCTGCGCTGCGCCATAGCCTTTACCGGATGCATCGGTGTACTGGCCGTAAGCCGGGCTTGCCGGATTACGCGAGCTGAACAGCGGCTGCTGGGCAAAACCTGCGCCACCGCCCATCAGGCGGCCCATCATATAGCCCGCCATCAGCGGCATCCAGAAGCTGCCGCCGGACTGTGCCTGTGCCTGATTTTCCGGCGTCATGCCCGCCTGAACCGGCGTCTGCTGGCACTGGCCTTCACCGAATTCTGCCACGCAGTCTTCGCGCGTCGCGTATTTCGGCGCCGTACGCTCAGCTTCTTTCAGCGCGTTGTTGTACGCGGTTTTACACTCAGCGCTTTTCCCCGGGTTTGCCGACGAACAATCGTCAGCATTCTGGTACAGGGAAACCGTTTCGTCGCTTTTTTCACAGCCTGCCAGCATGAAAACGGCAGTCACCGCCAGTGCGACAGGTGTTAAATGACGTGCGCTCCAGCTTTTGCGGAACGTCGCGTGTTGGATGTTTTTTGTCCGTTTCATTGTTATCTTCCTGGATCCCAAAGGCATATGTAAAACGCTCAGGATAGAGGATGAGTGGTTGAAGTTAAAGCGAGGAGGGGAGGCCTTTACGTTGCCTTACGTAAAAACGGGGGCTGGATTGCCCCCGTTGCGGATTGGTGCTGATTAGCGTTTAACGCTGGTGCGTGCTGCGGCAGGCTGTACGTTGCCGTTGAAGTTATCAACGCTTGCATCCTGCTGCGGGTTCTCCGGTGCGACGCTTTCCGGCGTCGTGGAGACGTTTTTACCCAGCGAGTTGTTCAGCGCCTGCAAATCCTGCTCGTTCAACGTACCCAGCGCTGATTTGATATTCAGCTCATTGATCAGGTAGTTATAACGTGCGCTGGAGAGCTGCTGTTTGGCGTTATACAGCGTGGTGGTCGCATCCAGCACATCAACAATGGTACGCGTACCCACGGAGTAACCTGCTTCCATCGCATCCAGGGAGCTTTGGGCAGAAACAACCGCTTGTTTGTAGGCGTTGATGCTGCTGATAGACGCGTTCACGTTGTTGAAAGAGGAGCGCACGTTCTGTACGACGCTACGATGCGCGCTTTCCAACTGTTCGCTTGCGCCAACAAAGTTGTACTGCGCCTGTTTAACCTGTGACGTTACCGAACCACCGCTATAAAGCGGCAGGCTGAAGCTCAGGCCAACAGAGTTCTGACCGATGTCCCGATCCGCATAGGAGGAGGAGGAAACTGCGTTGCCACGTGTCGCGGAACCGCTGTATTTGGTATTCGAAACGCTGGTGGACGCCGTTAAATTAAGTGTTGGCAGATGGCCGTCCTGCGCCTGGCGGATTTGCTCACGCGCCAGATCCTGGCTCAGACGCGCCTGCAGCAGCGTCAGGTTACGGCTTTCCGCTTCCTTCAGCAGAGCGTTCACCGGTTTCGGTTTGTCGGTTTTAAAGCCGTCGACATTCAGTGACGCCAGCTCCGGATAGTAGTTGCCGGTAACCTGACGCAGTGATTCCAGGGCATTGTCGAGGTTGTTGCGGGCGGTCACTTCGTTCGCCAGCACGCTGTCATACTGGGAACGGGCGTTCTGTACGTCGGTAATGGCGACCAGGCCAACGTTAAAACGCTGGGTGGTTTGATCCAACTGACGGTAAATCGCCTGTTTCTGCGCTTCCGTGTAGGAGAGCGCATCAATCGCGCTCAGCACGTTAAAATAGGCAGTCGCCGTGTTCAGAATCAGGGTTTGCTGATCGGTTTGCCAGGTGACATCCTGAATGCCAGCCGTTTTTTCTTGCAGCGTCAGCGCGCGCCATTTCGACATATCAAAAATAGTTTGCGTCAGTTGCAAAGAGCCACTGGTTACATTCGAATCGACACCATTACTATCACGAAAGCCATTGGTATACGTATAATCAGCGCCCAAACCGAGCTGAGGTAATAAAGGGCTGCGCGCTTCATTAATTTTCTCAAAGGCGGCATCGCGATCGGCGGCGGATTTACGCAGATCCGGGTTACTCAAACGAGCCTGCTGGTATACCTGAAGCAGGTTTTCTGCCTGGCTCATGGTGCTGAAACCGGTGAGGCTCAGACCGATAAGGAGGGAGAGCAATTTCTTCATTTGCATTCCTTGTTGTGAAGCAGTATTAGCGCTGGTCTAAATTGGGAAAAATAATCGCCGATTCTAGCAGAAACGGGCATCGCCTCAGCTTGGCGTTCCGTGCCATTGGCATAAATTTGCACCAATGTACCATATAGCGCTTGCAACAGTAATTAAACGGGTCTGAAATCCAGATTTTTGTCATTATTTTCGAATGAGATGCCGCCAATGAGTAAGCCAATATCACCCGAAATGACTTTCACAAAAAACGATGTAGAAATTATTGCACGAGAAACACTCTATAGCGGTTTTTTTTCGCTTGATCTTTACCGCTTTCGCCACCGTTTATTCAATGGTGAGATGAGCGGCGAAGTACGTCGTGAAATTTTTGAACGCGGTCACGCCGCAGTCTTGCTACCCTTTGACCCAGTGCGCGACGAAGTTGTGCTGATCGAACAGATCCGTATTGCGGCATTCGATACCAGCGAAAGCCCATGGCTGCTGGAGATGGTCGCCGGTATGATTGAAGAGGGCGAAACCGAAGAAGACGTTGTGCGCCGCGAAGCTGTTGAAGAGGCGGGGTTAACCGTCGGGCGCGCAAAAAAAGTATTGAGCTATCTGGCAAGTCCTGGCGGCACCAGCGAGCGTTCCGCCGTCTTTGTCGGTGAAGTGGATGCCACTCAGGCCGAAGGTGTTCATGGTCTGGTGGATGAAAACGAAGATATTCGGGTTCATGTGGTGAGTCGGGAGCAGGCTTACCAGTGGGTAGAAGAGGGGAAAATCGATAACGCAGCATCTGTCATCGCCCTGCAATGGCTGCAACTGCATCATGAGAGCTTACGAAACGAGTGGAAAAAATGAAGCGCTATACACCTGACTTCCCTGAAATGATGCGCCTGTGCGAAACCAATTTCGCTCAGTTGCGTCGTCTGTTGCCGCGTAATGATGAAGCGGGCCAAACGGTGAGCTATCAGGTGACTAACGCACAATATCGGTTAACGATAGTAGAAGCGACGCGTTATACGACGCTGGTGGAAATTGAACAGACGGTGCCTGCCGTGAGCTACTGGAGCCTGCCGTCCATGACGGTGCGCCTGTACCACGACGCGATGGTCGCTGAAGTGTGTTCAAGTCAGCAGATCTTTCGTTTCAAAGCGCGTTATGATTATCCTAATAAAAAGTTGCATCAACGCGACGAAAAGCATCAAATTAATCAGTTTCTGGCCGATTGGCTACGTTACTGTTTAGCACATGGAGCAATGGCGATTCCGGTTTGTTAGCGTCATGAAACCTAAGGACACCATTTGGAAAGCCTGTTAAACCTCTCTCTGGCCGGTGAGTCCAGAGTCAGGGTCTTACAAATTACTGATTCTCACCTGTTTGCCGAAAAGCACGAGACGCTGTTAGGGGTCAATACCTGGGAAAGTTATCAGGCGGTACTGGAGGCTATCCAGGCCCAGCAGCGCCCTTGCGATCTGATCGTCGCCACCGGCGACCTGGCACAGGATCACTCCGCTGCGGCTTATCAGCATTTTGCTGAAGGCATCGCAAGATTCACTGCGCCTTGCGTCTGGTTACCGGGTAATCACGATTTCCAGCCCGCCATGTACAGCGCGTTGCAGGATGCGGGAATATCACCGGCAAAACGCGTATTTATCGGCGATCATTGGCAAATTCTACTGCTGGATAGCCAGGTGTTTGGCGTCCCTCATGGCGAACTGAGCGAATTTCAGCTTGAGTGGCTGGAGAATAAACTCTCCGACAGCCCGGAGCGGCACACTTTGCTGCTGCTTCATCATCATCCGCTGCCATCCGGTTGTAGCTGGCTCGATCAGCACAGCCTGCGTAACGCGGGCGAACTGAATAATGTGCTTCAGCGCTTTCCGAAAGTGCGCCACCTGCTGTGCGGGCATATTCACCAGGAGCTGGATCTCGACTGGAATGGCCGCCGCCTGCTGGCGACGCCGTCAACCTGTGTGCAGTTCAAACCGCACTGCGCTAACTTTACGCTCGATACCATTGCACCGGGATGGCGCTGGCTGGAGCTCTATGATGACGGAACGCTGCATACCGAAGTCTGCCGGCTGGAGAGCACGCAGTTCCGCCCCGATACGGCTTCAGAAGGCTACTAATGTCCACTCTTCTCTATCTGCATGGCTTTAACAGTTCGCCGCGTTCGGCGAAGGCCACGCAGTTGTCGCAATGGCTGTCGCAGCACTATCCCGACATCGCCGTGCTGGTGCCGCAATTGCCGCCTTATCCCGCTGCTGCAGCTGAATTGCTGGAGTCGCTGGTGCTTGAGCAGGGCGGGCGGCAGCTTGGCGTCGTCGGATCGTCGCTGGGCGGTTACTACGCAACCTGGCTCTCGCAATGCTTTATGCTGCCAGCGGTGGTGATCAACCCGGCTGTGCGTCCGTTTGAGTTACTGGCCGATTACCTCGGCAATAACGAGAATCCCTACACTGGGGAACAATATGTGCTAGAGTCTCGCCATATTTACGAGCTCAAAGTGATGCAAGTTGACCCGCTTGAAGCGCCGGATCTTATCTGGCTGCTGCAACAGACCGGGGACGAAGTGCTCGATTACCGCCAGGCGGTGGCCTATTACGATGCCTGTCGCCAGACTGTAGAAGAGGGCGGGAATCATGCCTTTGTGGGCTTTGAGAATCATTTCACACAGATTATCGATTTCCTTGGGCTGCATTGAGCCAACAGGGAAACGATGCGGTCACTATCTACGAACAAACCATGACGCAATCCTATAACGCTGATGCCATAGAGGTACTCACCGGGCTTGAGCCGGTTCGCCGCCGTCCGGGGATGTACACCGATACCACTCGCCCGAACCACCTCGGGCAGGAAGCCATTGATAACAGTGTCGATGAGGCGCTGGCGGGGCACGCCAAACGCGTGGAGGTGATCCTGCACGCCGACCAGTCGCTGGAAGTTATCGACGACGGGCGCGGCATGCCGGTGGACATTCACCCGGAAGAGGGCGTTCCGGCCGTTGAGCTGATCCTCTGCCGCCTGCACGCGGGCGGTAAATTCTCAAATAAGAACTATCAGTTCTCCGGTGGCTTGCACGGCGTTGGCATTTCCGTGGTGAACGCCCTGTCGCGTCGCGTGGAAGTGCAGGTTAAACGTGACGGACAGATTTATAGCATTGCGTTTGAAAATGGCGAAAAGGTCGAGGATCTGCAGGTTATCGGTACCTGCGGCAAACGCAATACCGGGACCAGCGTCCATTTCTGGCCGGATGAGTCCTTCTTTGATAGCCCGCGTTTCTCGGTTTCCCGCCTGACGCATCTGCTGAAAGCAAAAGCCGTACTCTGCCCCGGCGTGGAAATTATCTTCAAAGATGAAGTGAACAACGCCGAGCAGCGCTGGTGTTATCAGGATGGCCTGAACGACTACCTGTGCGAAGCGGTCAACGGCCTGCCGACGCTGCCGGAAAAACCGTTTATTGGCAATTTCTCTGCTGAAACCGAAGCGGTGGACTGGGCGCTGCTGTGGCTGCCGGAAGGCGGTGAGCTGCTGACGGAAAGCTACGTCAACCTGATCCCGACCTTGCAGGGTGGGACGCACGTTAACGGCCTGCGCCAGGGGTTGCTGGATGCCATGCGCGAGTTCTGCGAATACCGCAATATTCTGCCGCGCGGCGTGAAGCTTTCGGCGGAAGATATCTGGGAACGCTGCGCGTACGTGTTGTCGGTAAAAATGCAGGATCCACAGTTCGCCGGGCAGACTAAAGAACGCCTTTCTTCTCGTCAGTGCGCCGCGTTTGTCTCCGGCGTGGTGAAAGATGCGTTCAGCCTGTGGCTGAACCAGAATATTCAGACTGCTGAACTGCTGGCCGAAATGGCGATTTCCAGCGCCCAGCGTCGTATGCGCGCCGCCAAAAAAGTGGTGCGTAAAAAGCTGACCAGCGGTCCGGCGCTGCCGGGTAAACTGGCGGATTGCACCGCGCAGGATCTGAACCGTACCGAGCTGTTCCTCGTGGAGGGTGACTCGGCGGGCGGCTCCGCTAAGCAGGCGCGCGATCGTGAATATCAGGCGATCATGCCGCTGAAAGGTAAAATCCTGAACACCTGGGAAGTCTCTTCGGACGAAGTGCTGGCCTCGCAGGAAGTGCACGACATTTCCGTGGCGATCGGCATTGATCCGGACAGCGACGATCTCAGCCAGCTACGCTACGGCAAGATCTGTATCCTCGCCGATGCGGATTCCGATGGTCTGCACATTGCCACACTGCTGTGCGCGCTGTTCGTGCGTCACTTCCGCGCGCTGGTGAAGCATGGTCACGTCTACGTGGCGCTGCCGCCGTTGTACCGTATCGACCTCGGCAAAGAGGTGTATTACGCGCTGACGGAAGAAGAGAAAACCGGCGTGCTGGAGCAACTTAAGCGCAAGAAAGGCAAACCGAACGTGCAGCGCTTTAAAGGGCTGGGCGAGATGAACCCGATGCAGCTTCGTGAAACCACGCTCGATCCGAACACCCGCCGTCTGGTACAGCTGATCATCAGCGATGAAGATGAGCAGCAAACCACCGCCATGATGGATATGCTGCTGGCCAAAAAGCGTTCCGAAGATCGCCGCAACTGGCTGCAAGAAAAAGGCGATATGGCCGATATCGAAGCCTGATAAAACCCATCACGAAAAAGGGATGCTTAGCGCATCCCTTTTTACTTAGCGGCTCAGGTTCTGTTCGCCCCATGCAAGCGCCGTGTTTATCAGGGCGCTCAGCAGCTCGCGAAAGCGTTCGCTCTTCTCTTCGCAGAACGCAAAGCTCGTCTCATCCATGTAGCAGCACTGCGCCACTTCCAGTTGTACCGCATGAATGTTCTGTTGCGGTGCGCCGTAATGGCGGGTGATATACCCGCCTTTAAAGCGGCCGTTGAGCACTTTGGTGTAGTGCGGAAACGCCTCGCAGCAGTCCAGCAATGCGCGGCTCAGCTCCGGCGCGCAGCTTGCCCCATCGGCAGTGCCGAAATTCAGATCCGGCAGTTTGCCTTCAAACAGACGCGGAACCACCGATTTGATGGAGTGCGCATCCCACAGCAACGCGTAGCCAAAGATATCACGCAACCGCGCCAGTTCCTGCGCCAGCGCCTGGTGATAAGGCTGCCATACGTTGTGCAAAATGGCGGCTTTCGTGGCGTCATCCGGCGCTTTGCCCGCTTCGAACAGCGGCTCGCCGTCAAAAAAAGTCCCCGGAAACAGGCCGGTGGTGGCCGTGCTGTATAGCGGTTTGTCATCCGCCGGGCGGTTTAAATCCACGACATAGCGGGAATACCTGGCGCTCAACACACTGGCGCCAAGCTCGCGAATCGGCTGATACAGCAGCGGAATATGCCAGTCCGTATCCTCCAGGCGCTGCGCCCGCGCAGTAAGACCGCGGGCGATCTCCGGCGTCAGGTGCGTGCCAGGATGGGGCATGCTGACCAGCAGCGGCAGCCGACCCTGATGTAATTCGAATCCGTTAGTCATGCCACACTTCCTCCCCCTGATAAATAACCTGTTTCGACAGCGTTCCACCCAGCCAGTAGCTGAGTTCTGCCGGATGAGCAACATCCCACGCGACAAAGCTGGCCTCTTTACCTGCCTGTAGCGTACCGCAGCGATCGCTGATACCTAATGCGCGGGCGGCATGACAGGTCACTCCCGCCAGCGCTTCTTCAGGCGTCAGACGGAACAACGTGCAGGCCATGTTCATCATCAGGCGCAGAGACAACACGGGCGACGTGCCGGGGTTCAGATCGCTGGAAATGGCCATCGGCACCTGGTGCTGACGCAGCAGCGCCACCGGTGGCTGCTGGCTCTCGCGTAAAAAGTAAAAGGCACCCGGCAGCAGAACAGCTGTGGTGCCATGCTCCGCCATCAGCACGATATCCTCTTCACACAAATACTCCAGATGATCGGCGGAAAGCGCGTTGTAGCGGGCGGCCAGACCAGCGCCATGCAGCAGTGAAAGCTGTTCGGCATGCAGTTTTACCGGTAAGCCAAGTTGCTGCGCTTTATGGAAAACCCGTTCCACTTGCTGCGGTGAAAAGGCCAGATGTTCACAAAAAGCATCGACCGCATCGACCAGCCCTTGTACGTGCCAGGCAGGCAGCCAGTGCTGGCAAATCTCGTCGATATAGTCGTCGGCGCGCCCCTGATACTCGCCCGGCAATGCATGCGCCGCGAGACAGGTGCTAAAGATAGTGAGTGGCATTTCTGCGCCAAGCGCGCGGATCACCTGCAACATTTTGCCTTCATCGGCAAAGCTGAGGCCGTAGCCGGATTTGATCTCAAGCGTGGTAACGCCATCTTTGCGCAGCGCGTGAATGCGCTTGCGGGCGCTTTCCAGCAGTTGTTGCTGGCTGGCGTTGCGGGTGGCGTTCACGGTACTGATAATGCCACCGCCGGCTGCGGCGATCTCCGCGTAACTCGCGCCGTTGAGACGCATCTCAAACTCCTGGCTGCGATCGCCGCCAAATACGCTGTGGCTATGGCAATCGATTAGCCCTGGCGTAACCAGCCGTCCGTGCAGATCCACTTCACGATCAATCGCATCGTCCGGCTGCGTTCCCTCTTCGCCCAGCCATACAATGCGCGGGCCATCGGTGATCATCGCCGCGTGTGGAATCAGGTTATATTTGCCCGCTTCCATGGTGGCAATCTGGCAGTGACGCCATAAAATGCGCATCCGCGTTCTCCCGTCATGGTTCGGCGCGGCCATCGCCGCGCCGCCGGTTTTACTTTGCAATCATCGGCAGGTTGAGGCCGTGCTCTTTGGCACAGGCGACAGCGGAATCATAGCCTGCATCGGCATGGCGCATCACGCCCGTCGCCGGATCGTTATGCAGTACGCGGGCGATACGTTCTGCCGCTTCATCCGTGCCATCGCAGACGATAACCATCCCCGAATGCTGTGAGAAGCCCATGCCGACGCCGCCGCCGTGGTGCAGGGAAACCCAGGTTGCGCCACTGGCAGTATTAAGCAATGCGTTCAGCAGCGGCCAGTCGGAAACTGCATCGGAACCATCTTTCATCGCTTCGGTTTCGCGGTTCGGGCTGGCAACGGAGCCGGAGTCCAGGTGATCGCGGCCAATGACAATCGGCGCCGAGACTTCACCGCGACGCACCATTTCGTTAAACGCCAGCCCCAGACGCGCGCGCTGCCCCAGACCCACCCAGCAAATACGTGCTGGCAGGCCCTGGAAACTGATGCGCTCTTTCGCCATATCCAGCCAGCGGTGCAGATGCGCATCATCCGCGATCAGCTCTTTCACCTTTTCATCGGTGCGATAGATATCTTCCGGATCGCCGGAGAGCGCGGCCCAGCGGAACGGCCCGATACCGCGGCAGAACAGTGGGCGAATATAAGCGGGTACAAAACCCGGGAAATCGAAGGCGTTGCTGACGCCCATCTCTTTCGCCATCTGGCGAATATTGTTGCCGTAATCGAAGGTTGGGATGCCCTGCTGCTGGAAGGCGAGCATCGCTTTAACGTGCTCCGCCATTGAAGCTTTCGCCGCCTGAATCACTACCGCTGGCTCCGCCTTCGCGCGTTCGCGATACTCTTCCCACTGCCAGCCAATCGGCAGATAGCCGTTCAGCGGATCGTGGGCGCTGGTTTGATCGGTCACGATATCCGGACGAACACCGCGTTTAACCAGTTCCGGTAAGACTTCCGCCGCATTGCCGTGCAGCGCAACAGAGATAGCTTTGCCTTCGCGGATGTAGCGTTCAATACGCGCCAGCGCATCATCCAGATCCGTTGCCTGCTCATCCACATAACCGGTACGCAGGCGGAAATCGATGCGGGATTGCTGACACTCAATGTTCAGCGAGCAGGCGCCCGCCAGCGTGGCGGCCAACGGCTGTGCGCCGCCCATACCGCCCAGACCAGCAGTCAGCACCCAGCGACCAACCAGTGAACCGTCATAATGCTGGCGACCCGCTTCGACGAAGGTCTCATACGTGCCCTGAACGATCCCCTGGCTACCGATATAGATCCAGGAGCCAGCGGTCATCTGGCCATACATCGCCAGCCCTTTAGCGTCCAGTTCGTTGAAGTGCTCCCAGTTAGCCCAGTGGGGAACCAGGTTGGAGTTGGCTATCAGTACGCGCGGCGCATTGCTGTGGGTTTTAAACACGCCGACCGGTTTGCCGGACTGCACCAGCAGCGTTTCGTCATCGTTAAGCTGTTTCAGCGCTTCCACCATTTTGTCAAAGCACTCCCAGTTACGCGCTGCCCGTCCAATCCCCCCGTAAACCACCAGCTCTTTCGGGTTTTCCGCGACTTCGGGATCAAGGTTGTTCATCAGCATGCGCAGCGGCGCTTCGGTCAGCCAGCTTTTCGCATTCAATGTCGTGCCGCGCGGCGCTCTGATCTCAACATCACGATAACGGGAAAATTCACTACTCATGCGGTTTACCTTCTTTGTTTGATAGCGGAATAAATGCTTACTGATGTTGTCTTGTATATACATGATAAGCACATATGGTGCCACTTTGATCAATTTATTTATTACCCATATAAAACAGTGAGTTGTGATTATCTGTTTTTTGCGTGGTGTTGAGAGAAGAGATTTTAGCGCGCTTTACTGCACTATTATTGTGCTTAACGGCAGAAAAACGATCATTTTAAGTGCATTCATGCGCTGTTTTATGGCGAGAGAGCAGGGCAATAAAGCAGGACTAATCCGCCGGGTTATACTGATTTTATTAACGAAATATAATTATATTATTGTTTTTTATGAATTTTAATTTATAGATATATGTTGCGATTACGTTATGGCACATGGCTTGCAAGTTGTACATACAAGGATATACATAAAGCATTTTTGCATCGCCGTCATAACGGGACGGCAAATGATGACCATAAGGCGTAACGATGATTACTTTCAACAATGTGACCAAGCATTACGACGACGGTACCGTCGTGGTCGATGGCCTGAACTTTGTCGCGCCAGGAGGCAAAATTACCGTGCTGGTAGGGCCGTCGGGCTGCGGCAAAACCACCTCATTACGCATGATCAACCGGCTGGTCGAACCCTCTTCCGGCACGATTTTGCTCAATGGCGAATCCACCGCGCAGATGGATGTGGTGCAGTTGCGTCGGCGCATTGGTTACGTGATCCAGAATGCCGGGTTGTTCCCGCATAAAACCATCATCGATAACATCGCTACGACCGCCATTCTTAATGGCGCGGCGAAAAGCAAAGCCAGGGCCAGAGCGGCGGAATTACTGGAAGTGGTCGGCCTGGCGCCGCAACTGGCTAAACGCTATCCGTGGCAGCTCTCCGGCGGGCAACAGCAACGCGTCGGCGTGGCGCGCGCGCTGGCTGCCGACCCGGAATTTATGCTGATGGACGAACCCTTCAGTGCAGTCGATCCCGTTGTGCGTGAACAATTGCAGGAAGAATTTCTGCGCATTCAGAAAGAGGTCAGCAAGACCATCATTATGGTCACCCACGATATCGATGAAGCGATGAAACTGGGTGATTGCGTTGCGGTGCTGAAACCCGGCGGTAAGCTGGCGCAACTGGCGACGCCGGGCGAATTGCTGAATGCGCCACAGAGTGAATTTGTTGCCGATTTCATTGGCCGCGACCGCGGTTATCGCAAACTCAGTTTTCACACCTCCGCACCGCTGACGGCGTTGCAGGCGGAACCGGCCATCGAAATGGGCGCAACCCTTGCGCAGGCGCGTGGTATCAGCGCGCAGCGCTGGCTGCTGGTGACGCAGCAGGGCAAAGCCTGCGGCTGGTTTGACACGCATCAGCAGGTAGCGGTGATTACGCCGGAGAACGTGAATCTCGGCGCGACGTTTTCTCCGCAGGGCGGCACGCTGCGCCAGTTGCTGGATTCGGCGCTCAGCTCTCCCTGCCATCGCGCTGTGGTGGTTGATGAACAGCTTGCCCCGCAGGGATCGCTGGCGCTGGAAAATGTGCTGGATGCCTGCAAGTCGCTGACGCAGGAGGCGCTATGAGATTTGACTGGCTGTGGGGGCAAAGTGACAGGATCCTCAACCTGCTGCTCTGGCACTGCTATTTGTCGATTACGCCGATCCTGATCGGCCTGCTGCTGGCGATCCCGGTGGGCTGGGCGGTCAATAACCTGCCGAAAGTGAAAGGGATCGTGCTGAACCTGTTCGGCTTGCTGTACACCATTCCTTCGCTGGCGCTGTTCGTGCTGCTGCCGCCGCTGCTGAATACGCAGATTCTCGACCCGATCAACGTGGTCGTGGCGCTGACCATTTACAGCTTCGCGCTACTGGTAAGAACCGTGTGCGACGGGCTAGATTCCGTCGCCGAAGATACCCGCCAGTCCGCTTTCGCGCTGGGGTACAAACCGCTACAGCAATTTTTGCAGATCGACCTGCCGCTTGCCGTGCCGGTGATCGGTTCCGGGCTGCGCGTGGCGGTGGTTTCTAACGTCAGCATTGTTTCGGTGGCTGCGCTGATTGGCGCACCGCAGTTAGGTTCGCTGTTTACCCAGGGCTTTCAGCTTCAGTTCCTCACCCCGATTATCGCCGGGATTGTGCTGTGCATCGCGCTGGCCTTCATTCTGGATTGCCTGGTGGTGGCGATAACCCGTTCATTAAGCCGCTGGCAACCACAAAGGGGATAACTGATGAGTGAATGGTTGCTCGATCTCAGCCACTGGTATGGCGATGACGGCATTGTGCCGCTGCTGTTGCAGCATATCGGTTACAGCGCTGCGGCGCTGGCGATTGCCGTTGCCATTGCTTTTCCGGTCGGCTGCTATACCGGCCATACCGGGAAAGGGGAGGCGCTGCTGATTGGCACCACCAACGCCCTGCGTTCGCTGCCCTCTTTTGGCCTGATTATTTTGCTGGTGATCCTGCTGGCGGGTTATTTCGAATCGGATATGGCCTTTGTTTTGCCCTGCATTATCGTGCTGGTGGTGCTGGCGCTGCCGCCAGTGGCGCTGGGCGTACATGCCGGGATCCGTTCTGTCGATCCCAGCGTGCATGACGCGGCAAAAGGGATTGGCCTGACGCCGCTTCAGGTGCTGTTGCAGGTCGAGTTGCCCTGCGCAATGCCGCTGATACTCTCCGGGATACGCAGCGCCGCACTGCAAATTGTCTCCACCGCGACCATCGCGGCATATGTTTCACTCGGGGGCCTGGGACGATTGATTATCGACGGGCGTGCCGCCAACGACTTTGCGCAGATGACCGCCGGGGCCATCCTCGTCGCGCTGCTGGCATTGATCATTGATCTCTTTTTTTCGCTTTCAGGGAAAGTCGTGGTTTCACCGGGCATCACCCGGAAAACCAAAAACCAGTGATGTTGAGTCCTTTAATTACAGAAGGTTAATAAGATGATTAAGAAACGCTATTTAACGTTGTTCAGTGCCGCGCTGCTGTCTGTCGCTTCTTCTGTCTGGGCTGCTGATGCCGGCCAGAAAGTGATTATTGGTTCGGCGGATTTTCCGGAAAACCAGCTGCTGGCGACCATCTACGCCGGGGCGCTGGAAGCACAAAATATTCCAGTTGAGAAAAAACTCAATATTGGTAGCCGTGAAGTCTATATCCCGGCGCTGCTGGACGGTTCCATCACCGTGATCCCGGAGTACAGCGGCGCGCTGCTGAGCTATCTGGATGCGAAAAATGAAGCGCACAGCTCGGAAGATGTGGCAAAAGCGCTGGCCGCTAAGCTGCCGGAAAAACTGAAAATGCTCAACACTTCTACGGCGCAGAACAGCGATGTACTGGCGGTAACGAAGAAAACAGCAGAAAAATACAAACTGAAAACCATCGATGACCTGAAGCCTGTCGCCGGGCAATTAGTGCTTGGCGGCCCGGCGGAGTGGAAAACCCGTCATGAAGGCGTTCCCGGCCTGCGTGAAGTTTACGGCCTGAATTTCAAAACTTTCAAGGTGCTGGATGTCGCTGGCCCGCTGACGCTGACGGCGCTGAAAAACAACCAGATTCAGGTCGCTGACCTGACTTCCACAACGCCGGAGATCAAAAAAGATCACCTGGTCGCGCTGGAAGATCCGAAGCACCTGTTTGCCGCGCAGAACATCGTGCCGATTGTCGCCAGCAGCACGCTGAACCCGACCATTGAAAGCACGCTGAACAAAATCTCCGCGCAGCTCACCACCGAAGATCTGATTTCCATGAACGAACAGCTTTCTGAGTTCGCCAGCATTGATGATGTGGCGCACCAGTGGCTGGTTAAACACCAACTGAGCAAGTAAGGAACGGCTGCGAGATGACGACGACAACCCGTTCTTCCACGCCGCAGGCGGATGCGGTCACCTTAGGCACTGTTGCCACTACCATTGATGAACTGGTACGCATTGCCGATGGCGCGCCGGTTGTTCTGGCTGATGATGCGCTGGTGCAAATGGATAAGGTCAGCGGCTACATTCACAGCGCGATTGCTGAAGGGAAGGTGATTTATGGTCTGACGACCGGCGTGGGAGACCTGGTGACTGAACGTCTCTCTGCGGATCAAATTGCCAGCGTACAGCTCAATATGCTGCGCAGCCACGCCTGCGGGATGGGGCCGGATCTGTCGGTGCGGGAAGTGCGGGCGATGATGGCGGTGATGCTGAAATCGCTATTGCAGGGTTACAGCGGCGTCAGCGCTGAACTGGCGCAGCGGATGTGCCTGATGCTGAACCGGCAGGTGACGCCGTGGTCGCCTGCCAGCGGTTCCGTGGGGTATCTGATTGCTACCGCACATATCGGCTTATCGCTGTTTGGCGAAGGGCAGTGCTGGTATCAGGGGGAGTTGTTGCCCTCCGCCGAAGCGCTGGCGAAAGCGGGCATTGCGCCACGCATTCCCGGCCCGCGCGAAGGGCACGCGCTGATCAGCGGCACCTACGAAATTACCGCACTGGCCTGTCTGGCGGTGCGGGATTTCGAGCAGTTGCTGCCGGTCGCGGATATGGCAGGCGGCATGTGTCTCGAAGCGCTGAAAGGCAACACCCGCGGCTATGACGCGCGTCTGCATGCTTTGCGTCCCCATGACGGGCAACAAGAAACGGCGCAGATTTTGCGCCGCTTACTGCACGGCAGCGAGATCCTTCAGCGTTACCGCGACCACCGGGTGCAGGATGCTCTCAGCTTGCGCTGCATCCCGCAAATCCATGGCGCAGTGCGCGATCAACTGGCGCACTGCCGTCATATCGTCACCACTGAACTCAATTCGGTGACTGACAACCCGGTATTTTTAATCGAAGACGATGCGCTGGCGATTTTGCCTGGTGGCAACGGTCACGGTGCGCCGCTGGCGCTGGCGCTCGATGCGCTGGCGGTGGCTATCGCGCAACTGAGTACCGCGTCGCAAGCGCGTTCTGACCGTATCACTAACGTGCATCTCAGCGGGTTGCCGGCGTTTCTGGTCGGCAAAAGCGGGGCTAATTCCGGGATGATGATCCCGCCGTATGTCGCCGCCGCGCTCGCCGGGGATAACCGCAGCCTGGCGGCGCCCGCCAGCGTACATACGGTTTCCACCTGTGCCGGGCAGGAAGACCATATCAGCATGGGTGTCTCTTCGGCGCGAAAAGCGATGCAGGCGGTGGCAAACGCAGTGGATATCGTGGCTATTGAACTGCTGTGCGCTTGTCAGGCGATTGAATTTCACCGCCCGCTACGCGCCTCGGTGGGGGCGGAACTGACGCTGGCGAAGGTGCGCCAGCAAGTGGCATTTCGTGAAACCGACACGCCGCTGTACACGGATATGCACGCCGTCCGGGATCTGATTGCTGATGGCGAACTGAGCCGCCAGCTCACTTTACTGATTCAGGAGGGAGCTGATGAGTGAAGCCATTAAGCCGCTCAGTGGTGTACGGGTACTCGATCTGTCGCGCGTGTTGGCGGGCCCGTGGTGCGCCTCGCTGCTTAACGATCTTGGCGCTGAAGTTATCAAGATCGAGATGCCAGGCAGCGGCGACGATTCCCGCGCTTTTACGCCGCATATCAACGGCGAGAGCAGCTACTTTATGCAGCTCAACCACGGCAAAAAAAGCGTCACGCTGGATCTGAAAAGCCCGCAGGGCTTAGCGATCCTCAAAGATCTGGTCGCCTGTTCGGACGTGCTGGTGGAGAACTTTCGCCCTGGCGTAACTCAGCGGCTGGGGATTGATTATGCGACGCTACAGGCCATCAATCCGCGTCTGGTTTACGTCAGCATCTCCGGTTTTGGCCAGCAAGGCTCGCTGGCGCATAAAGCGGCTTACGACCATATCATCCAGGCGATTGGCGGCATTATGCAGGTCACCGGCTGGGCAAACGGCGAACCCACGCGCGTTGGCGATGCCATTGGTGATGTGGTCGCCGGGCTATATGGCAGTTGGGCGGTACTGGCGGCGCTGCTTCAGCGTGGTATTACCGGCAAGGGTCAGCATCTGGATGTTTCGATGCTCGATACCATGGTGACGCTGCAAATGGTGTCGTTAACCCAGTGGATCGGCGGCCAGCCCAGCGCCGGGCGGCTTGGTAATGCGCACCCGATCAGCGCGCCGATGGACAGCTACCGGGCGCAGGATGGACATATTGTTATTGCCGTCGCCAACGACAAACTCTTCCGCCAGCTTGCCAGCGCAATGGGAAATCCCGCGCTGGTAGACGATCCTCGCTTTGCCAGCGATCCGCAGCGGCTGGCGCATCAACAGCCCTTGCGGGAAGAGATTGAACGCTGGCTGGCAGATAAAAGCGTCAGCGACGCGCAGGCGCTGCTGGATAGCGCTGGCGTTCCGGCCTCGCCGGTGCTGCGCCTCGACCAGATCCTCGACAGTGATTACGCCCACGAACGTGAGCTGGTGAAACAGATCCAGCACCCGCGAGCAGGCGCGATCTCCATTGTGCCGCAGCCGGTGAAAATGAGTGGTGCGCCGGGCGAACCGGCGCTGATCCCGCCGGTGCTGGGGGAACATACGCTTACAGTATTGCGTGAAGTGTTGGGTATGGATGAGGCAACGCTTGCGCAACTGCAAACGCAGGGTGTGATTTAGGGGAGAACAGCATGTCGCAAATTAATAAAGTGGCGGTGATTGGCGCCGGAACCATGGGCGCACGCATTGCTGTCGTCATGGCCCGCGCGGGTTATCGCGTCAGTCTCTATTCCCGCTCGCAGGAAACGCTGGATAAAGCTCAGGCGATCGTTGAATCGCGGGTCGCCCAGGCCGATGTGCAGTACAGCACGTCGCTGGAAAGCTGCCTGGCGGGCGCGGATATGGTGTCGGAAAACGTGGCGGAAGAGGTGGCGCTCAAACAGCATCTGTTCAGCCTTATTGAGCCACAGGTTTCCGCAGACTGCCTGCTGACGACCAATACTTCCAGCGTCTCCATCACGCAGCTGGCATCGGTACTCAGTAACCCGCAGCGGCTGATTGGTATGCACTGGTTTAACCCGGCGGATACCATGCCGATGATTGAAATTGTGCGCGGCGAGAAAACCGCCGACGACGTTTGCCAGCGCGTTCGCGATTTGTGCATACAGCTTGGCAAAGAGACCATCACCGTGAATCAGGACATTCCGGGCTTTATTATCAACCGCCTGCAATACGCCATGCTGCGCGAGGCGCTCTACCTGGTGAGCGCCGGGATTGGCTCGGTTGAGGATGTTGACCGTGCAGTGCAGCGTACGCTGGCACCGCGCTGGGCGGCGATGGGGCCAATGAAACTGATGGATTTCGCCGGGCTGGATACGGTTGAGAAAGTCGCCGGGATCCTGCTGCCCGCGCTGGATAACAGCACGACGCTGCCGCCCTGGCTGCTGGAGAAAGTCGCCGCGAAACAACTGGGGGTGAAAAGCGGGGAAGGCTTTTATTGCTGGGACGGGCAAAGCGCGGCGGCGGCAATGCGTCACCGTGAAGCGATCGTCACCAGCCTGACGGCAAGGGGTACAGACGATGAGTGATGTTGTGTGCCGTCATGAAGATGCCGTCGCCGTGGTGACGCTGAACCGCCCGCAGAAATATAACGCCCTGACCGCAGAGATGCTGGATGCGCTGGTCACCACGCTTCAGCAGCTTGAGCAGGATCCGCAGGTGCGTGCCATTGTGCTGTTGGGCGGCCCGAAGGCCTTCTCCGCCGGGGCAGATACCGGCACGCTGGCGTCGGCTTCCGCCATCACTTTATGGCGCAGCGGTTTTAGCGAGAAATGGGATCGCATTGCCGCCATCGAAAAACCAGTGATTGCTGCCGTTTCAGGTTATGCGCTCGGCGGTGGGCTGGAGCTGGCGCTGCTGTGCGACATTATTATTGCCGACACCACGGCACAGTTTGGGTTACCGGAAAGCCACATCGGCATTATTCCCGGCGCCGGAGGCACCCAGCGGCTGGTGCGTGCGGTAGGGAAATCACTGGCGATGGAGATGCTGCTTTGTGCCAGACGCATCAATGGCGAGGAGGCGCGCCAGGCGGGGCTGATTAGCCAGTTGGTTCAGCCTGACGAACTGGAAACGCAGGCACTAAGCGTTGCGCGACAAATCGCCAAAGCCGCGCCGCTGGCGGCCGCGATGATCAAAAAAGCGGTGCTGGCCAGCTACGAAATGCCATTAAGTGCGGGAGTGGCTTATGAGCGGGCGCTCTCGGCGTTGATTGCCGATAGTGAGGATCGTGCCGCCGGGCTGGCGGCGTTTCAGAACAGGCTGACGCCACAGTTTAGCGGGCGTTAACGGGATGTCAGCGTCACGCAGGCGAAAAGCGTGTCGCTGCCTGCGTGGACGGCAACCGTCGCCGGGTTATCAATTAGCAGGCTGTCGTAATGTTGCAGAGTATGGCGTTCACCCTCGACGATAACATCAAGTAAATTCCCGGCATTGAACAGCAGCATTGTTCCCTGTTGATGTTGCCATGCGCCATCACGCAGCCAGCGCACTGTTGCCTGAGTGGTTTCACGGCGATAAATCACGTTGAAATCGAGTAACGGCCCGCCGACAACCTCGCAAAACACCTCGCTGTCGCCGTTGAAATCCGTCGCCTGAAACGGTGGAATTAACGCGCTGCGCTGGCCATCAACCGTCAGAAACATACCTTCGCCTTCCAGCACGCTGATATTTCGCAGGTAACCGGAGAAACGTGAGAACGCACCGTCTTCGCGGATCGTTGCAACCGATATACGCCAGTCATACTGTTCGCTGGCGGGAAAACGGCACACTTCACGGGTGACGCCCAGGCCATTTTTCCAGCGCATCTCAGCGTAGCCGCTATAAGGTAAGCGCTTCATTTGCGCATACTTCCTTCCAGGCGGTAGCGCGAACCGGGATAGACCAGGCGCACGCTGGTGACGATTTTTTTGTCCTGACGACCGGTCCAGGTGCGGCGGTTCACTTGCAGGCAGGGGGTGTGCTCATCAATTTCCAGATAAACGCACTCGCTGCGGGGCACGTTCACGGCTTCGATTATATGCTCGCCCTCGACAATCGGCGCGATGGAAGAGAGATAGGCATTCGGGGTGATACGGGTGAAATCCTGTTGCAGATAGTCCGGCACAATCAGCGCATTCACCAGCCTGTCTTCCAGCATCACCGGAACGCCGTTTTCATAATGGCAAATTAGCGAATGGAACAGGCGGCTGCCTTTCGGCAGATTAAAAGCCAGCGCTTGCTGGGCATCTGCATGCAGTTGGGTCAGCTCCAGCACTCTGGCGTGATGGCGATGGCCGCGGCTGGCAATCTCATCGGCAATGTTGTTAATTTCCAGCAGCGCCGACTGTCCGCGCACTTCGGCGACAAAGGTGCCCACGCCCTGCATGCGCACCAGCAGCCCTTCGGCGGTCAGTTCACGCAACGCGCGGTTAATCGTCATCCGGCTATAGCCAAACTGACTGACCAGCTCGCTTTCGGACGGCACACGGTAGTTCACCGGCCAGGCGCCGCTGTGGATATTGGTTTTGATCATGCTCTTCACCCTTTCATAAAAAGGGGCGGGCTGATCGAGATGCGTCTCGCTTGCGGCTGCTTTAAAAATTTCGCTTTGCTCCATTAACCCTTTCCTCGGCCGGATGACCGTTGAAGTTTACTCTACGCACAATTGGATGTATATATATAAACATGTATATACATCTTAAATAACGGCAGGCGGTGAGGGGATATATGACGGTATATTTCGCGGTAAAAGCATTGTTGCCGCAGGGCTGGGCGGAGAATGTCCGCATTACGGTTTCCGCACAGGGCATCATCACCGCGCTGGAAAGCGGTAGTCAGCCAGACGACAATACGATTCGCCTGGACGGTTTCCTGGTGCCGGGCATGCCAAACCTGCATTCGCACGCCTTTCAGCGCGCAATGGCCGGGCTGACCGAAGTGGTGGGCGATCCGGCAGACAGCTTCTGGACATGGCGCGATTTGATGTACCGGCTGGTGGATAAAATCACCCCCGAGCAACTGGAAACCATCGCCAGCTATCTGTACATCGAAATGCTGAAGGCCGGTTATACCTCGGTTGCCGAGTTTCACTATTTGCACCACGATCGCGGCGGAAAACCTTATGCGCAGCCTGCCGAGCTGGCGTTGCGTATTTCGCAAGCGGCGAAAACGGCGGGCATTGGCCTGACGTTACTGCCGGTGCTTTACAGCTTCTCCGGATTTGGCGGGCAGCCAGCGACCGCCGGGCAGAGCCGCTTTATTCACGATACGGAAGGCTATCTCGCGCTACATGAGGCGCTGACGTCGCAGCTTGCCGCTGAGCCGATGCAGCGTACCGGGCTGTGCTTCCACTCGCTACGGGCCGTTACGCCGGAGCAGATGCAGCGCGTGCTCAACGCCTGCCCGCAAGCGCAGCCGGTGCATATTCATATTGCCGAGCAGCAAAAAGAGGTCGATGACTGCGTGGCATGGTCCGGGCTGCGTCCGGTAGAGTGGCTTTACCAGCATATGCCGGTGGATGAGCAGTGGTGTTTGATTCACGCCACGCATCTTACGCCGCAGGAAACCCAACAGATTGCCGCTTCCGGCGCAGTGGCGGGCCTCTGCCTGACCACCGAAGCCAATCTTGGCGACGGTATTTTCCCGGGGCCGGACTATCTTGCGCAGCAGGGGCGCTGGGGGATTGGCTCCGACAGCCATATCAGCGTCAGCGTCAGCGAGGATTTGCGCTGGTTTGAGTACGGGCAGCGGTTAAACAAACGGCGGCGCAACTTGCTCCATCTGCCGGATGAGCCTTATATCGGCAATGTGCTGTATCAGGGTGCATTGCAGGGCGGGCGCCGCGCGCTGGGGCAGGCGATTGGTCAACTGGCGACCGGCCATCGCGCGGATATGCTGTTGCTCGACAGCCGCGATCCTTTCCTTGCTGCCGCAGGCGATCGTGAACGTCTGAATCGCTGGATTTTCGCCTGTTCGACGAACCCGATAAAAAGGGTGATGACCGGAGGACGCTGGGTGATTGAAGCGGGGCGTCACGCGCAGGAAGAACAGGTGACAGCTGCGTTTATCAAAGTCATGCAGCAACTGGTGGCGTAAGACAAGGGATGCCGGGCGGCATCCCTTTTTGTCTCTTAATCTACGCGGTTAAGCAGCGGCAGCAGGAAGTTCGCTGCTTTCATCGCGCCGTTCGCCGTAATGGTGTGCGGCACGCCAGGCTCAAAATAGGTATCAACATCGACACCCGCTGCGCCAAGCTGTTCGGCAGCATGCTGGCTCTGCTGATAGTGAATCACCGGATCGCTCGCTCCATGCACCAGCAGCACCGGCGTGTGCGGCGCAGGCTGCCATGGCTGTGCCGAGGCCAGACGACCGGAAAACGCCACCACCGCTGCCAGCGGCCACCGGGCGTTGACCAGCGCATCCAGCGACATAATCGCCCCTTGCGAAAAACCGCTCAGCACCAGCTTGTCTCGTCCGGGCTGCACATCGTGTTTCTCCAGCAGGCCATTAATAGTGGCGTTAAAGGCACTGCGGGCTTCGGCAATCCGCGCGGCGCGCGTTTCATCGGTGATGCCGTTAACGCTGAACCACTGGAAACCCGGCCCCATATCAAAAGGCGACGGCCCGTCCGGCGTGGCGATAATCACATCGTCGAGAGTTTGCGACCAGTATTTCCCCAGACCTTGCAAATCCGAGCCACGGCTACCGACGCCATGCAACAGCACAATCAATTTTTTCATTATCGCTTCCTGTCACAGCCCGTAAGCGCGTAAATCCGGCCCTTGCGGAACAATACCATTGGGGTTGAGGGCTTTAATCGAGTAATAACCCTGCTTGATATGGTCAATATTCACCGTCTCGCGAATACCAGGAACTGCCAGCATCTCGCGCAGATAGCGATCCAGATTCGGATACTCCGTCAGCTTACGAAGATTGCATTTAAACAATCCGTGGTAAGCCGCATCGAAGCGAACCAGCGTGACGAACAGGCGAATATCTGCCTCGGTAAGCTGCGTGCCGCACAGGAACGTGCGCTGGGCGAGGTGGTTTTCCAGCTTATCAAGCTGGCTGAACACATCGTTCACCGCTTCTTCGTAACTCACCTGGGTGGTGGCAAAACCGGCGCGATAGACCCCGTTATTGAGGTTCGGGTAGATCTCCGCATTCAACTGGTCGATCTCATCGCGCAGGTGCGCCGGATAGAGATCGACCGCGTTATTTGCCAGCGAACCAAAGCCGCTGTTCAGCATGCGGACAATGTCGGCCGACTCGTTATTGACGATGGTGTGGGTTTGCTTATCCCACAGCACCGGCACCGTTGCGCGCCCGGTAAAGCGCGGGTCGGCGCGGGTATAGAGCTGGTGCAGCCATTCGGCCTGATTCAGTGTGTCACGGTCGGCGCCTGGGTAGTCGCCAAAGTGCCAGCCTTCATCCAGCAGCCACGGTTCAACCACTGACACGCTGATCACCGATTCCAGCCCTTTCAGCTTGCGGGCAATCAGCGTGCGCGAGGCCCAGGGGCAAATGAGCGCCACATACAGATGGTAGCGGCCAGGTTCGGCGATAAATCCGCCTTCGCCAGTGATACCGGGCGCCCCGTCCGGGGTCACCCAGTGGCGAAAGCTGGAGGTCTGGCGAACAAAACCGCCTTTCTCGTCGGTGGCCTGAACCGGGTGCCAGTCGGCCGTCCATTTACCCTCAATCAGCATGCTGCCTCCGTTAGCCTTTTACCGGGGTGGGCTTCAGGGCAAATTTGCCGTCGCCCGTCAGCGCCAGTGTTAACAGACCAACAATCCAGAAGGCCGGGAACTCCCAACCGCCGTTCGGGTTAGTAAAGAAGAAACCGGCCGGGCCATGAACGGTGAAGATCGCGCCGAGCAGAATCGGGATCAGCACAATCGCCACAATACGTGCGTAAACACCGAGGATCAGGGCAATCGCCCCTACCAGTTCAACCGCCATGGTGACATACGCCAGCCAGCCTGGCAGACCGAGCGAGGCGAAGAACTTCGCGGTGCCCGCTGGGGTGAAGGCGAAAAATTTCAGACTAAAGTGCGCCAGAAACAGAATACCGAGCGCCAGGCGCATAATCAGTGCGGCATACGGGGTAGTGCGTTGGTCAAACATGGTAGTGTTCCTCTCAGTCAGTTGATGAGAGGAGTGTAAAGTCTTTCCAGCTGGAAAATTATCTGCGTAAAACAGGGATGTTTATTTCCATTTTGGAAATTATCACCATCCCTGTTCCCATTCCGGCTGCAGCGAGAAAACCTCCACCAGAAAATCGATCAGCACGCGGGATTTCTGCGCCAGGTAACGAGCGGGCGGATAAACGGCGAACAACGCCAGCGGCGGGGCTTCATAGGCAGTAAGCACCGGTTTTACGCGCTGCTCTTTCAACGCTTTACCGGCGACAAACACCGGAATGCGCGCTATGCCCAGGCCGGCGCAGGCGGCTTCAAGGCACACTTCAGCGTTGGAAAATTTAATATGTCCGCGCACCGGCTGAAGATGCTGTTGTTTGTGCTCATCGAGAAAAGGCCAGTGCCAGGGATCGCGGAAGTTGGTATCCACAATCAGGCTGTGTTGCTCAAGTTGCTGCCAGTGCGTGGGCTCACCCTGTCGGGCAAGGTAATCCGGCGAGGCAACCACCACATTGCGGATTGCGCACAGGCGGCGGGCCACCAGGCTGCTGTCGGAAAGCGCGCCAATGCGCAGGGCAACATCGAACCCTTCATCCACCACGTTGACCAGCCGGTCGGCAAAGCTGACATCCAGTTCGATTTCCGGGTAGCGACGGGCAAACGCCACCAGATGCGGCGTGAGCTGGGAAGTACCAAACGTGACGGGCGCAGAGATGCGCAGCAAACCAGAGGGGGCATTGGCGATATTGCGCACTGCATCGTTAAGCGCATCGTAATCAATCAACAACTGGCGGATACGGTCGTAATAGGCCAGCCCCACTTCGGTTGGCGTCAACGAGCGGGTGCTGCGTCGCAGCAGATTAACGCCCAACTCCTGTTCCAGGCGGGAGATGAGTTTTGACGCCTGGCCGTGGCTGGTACCGCAGCGTAGCGCCGCACCGGTAAAGCTACCCGTTTCCATCACCGCTACAAACATGCGATCGCAATCCAGCCGTTCCATACGTCTTTTTCCGCAGAATTATCAGTGCCTCACCATAGCAAAAGCGCGCCACGGGCAACAGTCAGCGCCGTTGCGACGCGTGATTTTTACGGTATTGCAGCGGTGTTTCACCGATACCTTTCCTGAAAGCGCTAATAAACCAGGTGACGTCAGAAAATCCCACCAGTGCGGCGATGTCGCGAATGCTGTGCGGGCTGTGCAGCAGATAGTCGCAGGCTTTGCGCAGGCGAATGGTGTTGAGATAGTGATTAATCGGCTCGCCGGTTTCTTCATGGAAGCGGCGCGAGATGTAGCTGCGCGATTTCCCCAGCTCCTGCGCCAGCTTTTCCAGGCTGAATTTTTGCTGGTAGTTCTCTTCCAGCCAGAACATCACTGGCGTGGCAATGCCGCAACCTTCTTCCGGCAATTTCTCACTCTCTTCCGGCAACATACTTAGCAAATTCAACAACAGGCAGGCGACTTGTTCGCCGTTCAGTTTCGCGCTGGCGGCCAGCTTGGCGTAGCCGCTGAACAGATGGTCGATATGGGCGTGAATAGTTGCTGCATCCATCACCACCGCCGCGCCGCCGCGCTGAGAAAGTCGCTGCAAACGGCTGTGATTGTGGGGGAAATCGCGGAAATAACGGAGGATCGCGTGGTGATCAACATGCATGATAGTGCGGCGATAACTCGCCTGCGCCTGCTCATCGACCATCACTTTATGGATGGTGAGCGGTGGAAAGAAAAACAGCCGTCCAGGGCGCATGGTGTACTGGCGGTTATCGACGATCACCACGCCAAACCCCTCCTCGACGTACAGCACTTCCAGGCACTGATGCCAGTGGTGATAGCGCACCGTATTGGCAAACAGGCGGCTGAACGATGCAACCGCATCGTTGAGGGTGATCAGTTCCAGTCTCTCTGTTTGCCAGTTGTCTGCCATAGTGCAACCAAACTCAACTTTTGCCCCGATGTCGCTATTTATAAACCACAGTTTTAAATTTCCTCAACAACGGGTTCAGCTAAAGCTTGGCGGTGTGACAGAGCTAACATTTCCCCTTCCTGGCGATTCACTATGCTTCTGCCACACGATACGGGAGAGAAACCTATGCAGGCGGCGGAAGTGAAAACCTCAAATCCATTGTCATCCCGCGCGGAGGTAGCCTGCGCGTTGACGCAGATGCTGGACGCGCTGGATAAGCAGTTTCCACAGGGCGCAGCGCGATTTTCGCTGGGAGCAACCAGCGCGCATTACAGCGTAGATATTGCCGAAATGGAGGGGCTGTCCCGCGCGTTGTGGGGGTTGTTTCCGTTGATGGCGGGCGGCGATGTGGAGACGTTCAGCGATAAATATCTGACGGCCATTAAGCGCGGTACCGATCCACAATGTGCCGGTTTCTGGGGGAAAACAGGGCCGTACGATCAGCGGCTGGTGGAGATGGCCGCTTACGGTCTGGGGCTGGCGTTACTCGGCGATAAGCTGGCGGTGAAATTCAGCGAGACTGAGGCCGATAATCTGCATCAGTGGCTTAATCAAATCACCGATGCTGAGATGCCCGACAGTAACTGGAATTTCTTTGCCATCATGGTGCAACTGGGGTTTAAACGCGCCGGATTACCCTGGGAGCCAGCAGCTATCGCACACCGTTTTCGCCTGATGGATGCCTATTACCTTGGCGACGGCTGGTATTCCGATGGTCCTGGCCGACCAAAGGATTACTACATTTCGATGGCGTTCCATTTCTATGGCCTGATCTACGCCACGCTGAATGGGGAAGAGGATGCAGAACGCGCGGCGATTATCCGCCAGCGAACCAGCCTGTTTGCACAGGACTTTATCTATATGTCGGCGGCAGAAGGGGAGTCCGTGCCGTTTGGCCGCAGCCTGACCTACCGTTTTGCGATGGTGGCTTTCTGGAGCGCGGTGGCGTTCTCCGGGCTGGAGGTCTTTTCACCCGGCGTGGTGAAAGGGCTGATCCTGCGCCATTTGCGCTGGTGGCTACGGCAGCCGATTTTCGATCGCGACGGCATCCTGACGCTCGGTTTTGCTTATCCGAACCTGGCGATGTGCGAAGACTACAACTCGCCGGGCTCGCCCTACTGGGCGCTGAAAGTCTTTTTGATCCTTGCGCTGCCGGAATCCCATACCTTCTGGCGATCGGAAGAGCTGCCGCTGCCCGCGCTGGCTCCACAGCGCGTTATTCCGCCTGCGGGGCAGATCCTCGTGCATACCGATCAATCACGGCATGTCTGGATGCTGACATCCGGCCAGCTGGAACTGAATAACTACGTCAATACCGAGGCGAAATACACCAAATTTGCCTACTCCAGCCGGTTCGGTTTCACCATTGAACGTGGGCGCTATGGCATCAAGCATGCGGCCTGTGATTCGATGCTGTTACTCAGTGAAGGTGATAACTACTTCCGCGGTCGCCGCGAATGTGATGAGGTCGTGGTCAGCCCACAGGCGATTTTCTCCCGCTGGTCACCGTGGCATGACGTGCAGATCTCGACGTGGCTTATTCCCTGTGGAAACTGGCATTTACGCGTGCATCGCATTGATTCACAACGCCATTTACAGAGCGTCGAGGGCGGTTTTGCGGTGCTGAAAGCCCCGCATCGTCATGAGCAAAACGGCAGCCTGGTAGCGGCGGAAAATGGCGTCAGCGGTATTTTCGAACTGCTGGCTGATAATCCGCGGGAAGCTGACAGCGTGGTAACGCCGCCGAACAGCAGCATTATGTTTGCTCCTTGCGCCTCCATTCCTGTGCTGCGCGGCACGATAATGCCGGGCCGGCAATGGCTGGCCTGTGCGGTGCAGGCGGCCGTGACAGAGCAGGTGTTTCATTCGCACTTACCGCAATTATCCATAGAAGAAGATGCGCTGGTGATCCATTCGCCCGCGCAGGAAAAAATCGTCATTACATTTTAATTAAACGCCCGGCTGCGGCCGGGTAAATATCTCTGAACCCTACATGCTTTCGTCGAGGATAGTATGGAAAGAATAGCCATTAATAATAAAGCAGAGTATTACAAAATCAGCAGCTTTATATTTCTCTACTTTTTTACCTGGTCCGCCAGTATTGGTTTGCTGGCTATCTGGTTGGGGCAAAAAGCCAATCTTAGCGGAACGGTAATTGGTACTGTATTTGCTATTAATGGGATATTTTCAGTGATCCTGAAACCAATATATGGTTATATCCTGGATAAAATCGGCATGAGCAAATATTTGCTCTATTTTGTTGTGCTGATGTCTGCGCTGATGGCACCATTTTTTATCTACGTGTATCAACCGCTACTTATTTCCAATACCTTAGTGGGCATTATTGTCGGCGCGATTTATTTAAGTTTTGCCTGGTATGCCGGGGTTGCTGCCTGCGAATCCTATACCGATCGTTACAGTCGCTTAAACGGCATGGAGTTCGGGCAAATCCGCATGTGGGGATCGCTCGGCTGGGCTGTTGCATCGTCGTTTTCCGGCCTGCTGTTTAACCTCTCGCCAGCTTATAACTTCATCATGGGTTCTGTTGCCTCGCTGATCATGCTGGTGGTTCTACTGAGCCTGAAAGTGAATGTCCACTCCGCTCACGCCAGCGATGTGCTGACGAAAGAGAAAATCGTGCCAGCGGATGTTTACGCGCTGCTGCGTAACCGCAAATTCTGGGCTTTCTGCCTGTATGTTGCAGGCGTGGCGTGGATGATGTTTATCGCGGAACAGCAGTTCTCCCGCTACTTTGTCACCTTCTTTACGGATATCCACCAGGGCAACGCGGTGTTTGGTTACCTGGGCACGGTGCAGTCCGGCATGGAATTTGTCATGTATATGGTGATCCCGCTGTTCGTTAATTTTATCGGTGCAAAGCGCGGGTTGCTGATTGTCGGGTTGGTAGTGGGCGCGCGGCTGATTATTTCCGGGCTGTGCGAATCGCATCTGCTGATTTCGGTATTAAAACCGCTGTACGGTCTGGAAATCTGCCTGCTGTTGGTGTCGGTATTTAAATATATCGCCGAGCATTTCGATAAGCGGGTTAACGCCACCATGTATTTATTAGGTTATCAGGCCATGCTGTATGTCGGTAATGTGGTGGTCTCTTCTCCGGCCGGAATATTATATGACCGTATCGGCTTTGAAAATACCTACATCATTATGGGCTGTATTGCACTGAGCTTTACTTTTATTTCGTTATTTACCTTGTCTGCCTGCCAGAGCAAATGGCGACAACATGGACCATTAGATATTGCCCGCGATAATGCAGCGCGCTGATCTTATTTTCTGTAACAACAAGGAACCGAAATATGTTAAGTAAAATCGTTGAGGAAACGTTACGCGATTATCCGGGCACGCCGATGGATGTGCAGTCGTTTAAAGATGAACTGGATTCCGCGCGTGCGCATACCCTTGAACTGATTCGCCGTCATTTAACGGATTTCGGTGATAAATTCCCCGCCGAAACCTGCGTCCACGGCTATTATCCGCTGACCGAAAATGTTGAGTGGACCACCAGCTTCTGGACCGGGCAATTGTGGCTGGCGTGGGAGATGAGCGGCGATGACGGTTTCCGTGCGATGGCGGAGCGCCACGTGCGCTCGTTTGGTCTGCGCATTGCCGGACGTCACGATACCAACACACACGATCTGGGCTTCTTATATACGCTCTCCTGCGTGGCGGCCTGGCGTCTGACCAGCAATCATGAGGCGCGCGGGTTTGCCCTGCTGGCTGCCGAAGCACTGCTGGAACGCTTTCACGAGAAAGCGCAGATCATCCAGGCGTGGGGCGATTTGCAGGATCCTGAGCAGGCCGGGCGCATGATTATCGACTGCAACATGAATCTGCCGCTGCTTTACTGGGCCAGTGAGCAGACCGGGGATCGGCGCTTTGCCCAGGCTGCGCAGGCACATGTACAGCAAGCGGCGAAATACCTGATCCGTGAAGATGCTTCCACTTTTCACACGTATTATATGGACGTGCAAACGGGCGCACCGTGCTATGGCAACACGCAGCAGGGGTATGCCGATGACTCCTGCTGGTCGCGCGGCCAGGCGTGGGGGATTTATGGTTTCCTGCTGAGCTTTATTTACACCGGTGATAAAGAGATGGTGGCGCTGTCGAAACGGCTGGCGAATTACTTCCTCAACCGTCTACCGGAAGATGCGGTATGCCACTGGGATCTGGCGCTGGTGGGCAGCGATGCGCTGCGTGACTCCTCTTCGGCGGCGATTGCGGTGTGCGGCTTGCTGGAACTGATTAAACATCTGCCGGTGACCGATCCCGATCGCGCGCGCTATCAACAATGGGCGATGCGCATTATGTCGTCGCTGGGTAAGCACTACCTGGCCGGGAAAAATGAAGCCACGACCGGGCTGCTGAAACATTCGGTCTACCATCTGTCGGGCAATAAAGGGGTGGATGAGTGCTGTAGCTGGGGGGATTACTTCTATGTGGAGGCGCTGGCGCGCTTTTCGCAGAGCTGGAAACTGTACTGGTAGAAATAAAAATGCCGGATAGCGGCTGCGCTTATCCGGCTTTCGTCACTTCCCCTCGCCGTGCGGTGAGGGTCGCATGCTCAAAGACCCGCTTGCAGAATGCGGATATGCGTTTCCAGCACGTCGCCTTTGACCGCTTCGCTCCACGCTTTCATGTGCGGCGTTTGCAGGTGCGCTTCAAGATGCGCCACGCTTTCCCACAGCTCCACCATCATAATGGAATCCGGCGCAGTAGCCTGGAAACTAACGCCCGCAGCGTGATCGACCAGCGGCTCATAGCCGTGACAACCCTCTTCCTGCAACACAACAGGAACGATTTTCGCGAACTGATCGAGCACCGCCTGGCGATGATGCTGCCCGGGACGGGTACGGATTTCGGCAATAACTGTCAACATAATTGGCTAACTCCTTCTAAGTCCAGCTACACAGTTAAGCAAAAATCTCCGCCAGATGCTTGCGATATTCTGCGATATAGCGCGGCACGTCAGGCATTTTAATCACGTCATTGGTGATAAAGGTCGGCAGCGCTTCCATGCCGAGGAACTGATTCGCTTTGTGGAACGGCAGGTAAACACCATCAACGCCGACACCGTGGAAGAACTGATCTTTCTCGGTGAACGCTTCCATCGGCGCATTCCAGGTCAGCGACAGCATATAGGTTTTGCCCTGAATCAGACCGCCGGAACCGTATTTTTTGGAGGCATCGGAACGGGTACGGCCATCGCTGGCGTACAGTGAACCGTGACCTTCGGTGAACACGTCATCCATATATTTCTTCACCGTCCACGGCGCGCCCATCCACCAGCCCGGCATCTGCCAGATAATGGTGTCGGCCCACAGGAAGCTCTGCACTTCCGCCTTGATGTCGTACTCGCCGTCGGTACGCACGGTTTTAACATCATGTCCGAGGTCGCGCAGATAGCTTTCCGCGACTTCGGTCAGGGTGTCGTTCAGTTGACCATTAGAGTGCGCGAATTTTTTCGCACCGTTGATAATCAGAATATTGCTCATGGGATGTCCTCAATCAAAATCGAATGACGGCAATGTTACCCTGAACATCGGCACGGAAAAATTGGCAAAAAGTGCAAAGACTTTTACGTTGGGGGCAATAATCGCGTTACCACGTTATTTGCGCGACAAAGCCTCCCTCAGGATGATTGCTGAAGGAAACCGACATGTGATGCAGCCTGGCGATGCGTTTAACAATCGACAAACCGAGCCCGCTGCCGGTGGCGCTTTGCCCTGGCGGGCGGTAGAAACGCTCACCGGCGCGCTTTTGCATCTCATCGCTCATGCCGGGGCCGTTATCCCGCACGGTCAGTGAGTGGCTATCGAGCGTGACATCCACCGTGCTTCCCGGCGGGCTGTAGCGGATCGCATTATCCAGCAGATTGCGGATCAGCAGGCTGAGCAACAGCGGCTGGCCTTCGCGGCTGACGGAGGGCGTATTCAGATGTAAACGCACTTCAATACCCGCTTGTTGCGCCGGGTGATAAATATCCATGATGGCCGATTGCAATACGTTCTCCAGCGCAACGGTTTCGATATCCGCCAGATTATCCAGCGAATCCAGCCTTGATAAGGTGAGTAACTGATCAACCAGGCGTGTGGCGCGATCAATACCGCGATGCAGCTGGGAGAGCGCCTTTTGCAGCGCTTCGGGGTCGTCATCGGAAAGCTGCGCCACTTCGGTTTGTACTTTCAGCGCCGCCAGCGGGCTACGCAGCTCATGCGCGGCATCTGAGGTGAAGTGCCGCTCGCGCAGCATCATGGTGTGCGTGCGGGCAAAAAGCTGATTCAGCGCATCGACCAGCGGCCGCACCTCGCTGGGCACGCCTTGCGTATTGAGTGGTTGAGCGAGATCCGGCGCGCGATGCCGCAGTGCCAGCGTCAGTTTTTTCAGTGGCCGCAATTCAATACTCAGCAGCACGATCAGTAAGATCAGCATTAATGGCAGGGCCACCAGCCAGGGCGTGAGCTGGGAAGTAATGATCTCCAGTGCCATCTCCTGGCGATATTCCCACTCCTGGCCGACCACAATGCGGAAGGTATTGTCCGGTGCGGTCAGCCAGAGAAAACGCCAGCGTTCGTCATCATCGCGCAAATGACCATTATCAAAGCCTTCGCGCCGATAGCTGTAAGGGATCTCTTTGCCGTTTTCGCCGTCGTGCAGCAGCATTTTGCCGTCGGTTGAATAGATGGCGAATGCCAGCGCATCATCGTCCAGATGACCGTGTTTGATCTTCTTGCTGGCGATCTGCGGCGCGGGATTTTTAAGCTGTTCAAATTCCATCACGCTTAAGCGCTTGGCAAACAACATTTGCTGCGTATCGAACAATTTATCGAGCTTTGAACGCGTCTGATCCCAGGCCACCAGGCTGGCGCACAGCCAGGCCGCCATAGCCAGCAGAAAGAAGAGTAGGGTCAGGCGCAGACGCAGACTCAGTGGACGGGCAATTTTCATGCGTCTCCCAGCGTATAACCGATGCCATGAACGGTGCGGATAAACGCGCTACCGAGCTTGCGCCGCAAGTGGTGGACATGCACTTCAACCGCGTTGCTGGAGACTTCATCGTCCCAGTTATAGAGTTTCTCTTCGATTAATTTACGCGGCAACACGCGTCCGGCGTTGCGTAGCAACAGCTCCAGCAGGGCAAACTCTTTCGGCTTTAACACCAGCGTTTCGCCCTCAAGCGTGGCAATCAGGCTGACAGGATCAAGGGTTACCGGGCCGTGTCGCAGCACGCTTTGCGTCTGCCCGTGGGTGCGGCGAATAAGCACTTCCAGCCGGGCGGCGACTTCGACCAGCGCAAAAGGTTTGCACAGATAATCATCCGCGCCCAGGCGCAAACCTTCGACACGCTGGTCAATGGCATCGCGGGCGGTGAGGATTAATACCGGTTCGCTGCGTTTTTGGCTGCGCCAGTGGCGAAGAATATCCAGCCCGTCAATGCCTGGCAGCGTTAAATCCAGGATCACCGCATCGTAAGGCGCGGCAAACAGCGCGGCCTGACCCTGCTTGCCTTCGGTGAACCAGTCAATGCTAAATCCTTTTTTGCTCAGCCCGGCTTTGATGCCATCGCCGATGAGCGTGTCATCTTCAATCAATAAAATGCGCACATGGCCTCCTTTCTCACTAGACTCTCACGCAGTTAAACCGCTTGCGACAGGTAATGTACAGCGGAAATTTTTCTTTTCTCCCCTTAAGAAGTTGTTAAGAAGTTGCAGGTTAAATGAGCGGAAACCACAGGAAAAGGGAGAGAAAAGATGAAGAAGATTTCTGCAATTATCGCCGCTATTGCACTGTGTTCCGCCCCCGCTTTCGCGGCAAATCAGGGGGGCTTTACCGGTCCGGGATCTGCGCAGCAGAGCGGTGGATTTACCGGCCCGGACAGCAGCAAAGCGACCGTCGAAAGCTCTAAGTCGCTGCGTGACGATGCCTGGGTTACGCTGCGTGGCAACATTGTCGAGCGCCTCTCTGACGATACTTATTTATTTAAGGATGCAACCGGCACCATCAATGTCGATATCAACCGTAAACGCTGGAATGGCGTGACGGTCGGGCCACAGGATGTGGTCGAAATTCAGGGCGAAGTCGATAAAGACTGGAATTCAGTGGAAATCGACGTCAAAGAGATTCGCAAAGTCACTCAGTAAGCGCCTGTTGTGCGCGAAAAATCGCTCATCGCTATGACTCTTCGCCGCAGATAAGGTAGTATCTGCGGCAATATTGCCGCCGCACAGGCGGCCGCATACGTTGAGGAATCTCGATTAATGAGCGATATGGCAGAGCGCCTTGCGCTGCATGAATTTACGGAAAACGCATACCTGAACTACTCCATGTACGTCATCATGGATCGTGCGTTGCCGTTTATCGGTGATGGCCTGAAACCGGTTCAGCGCCGCATCGTTTACGCAATGTCAGAGCTGGGGTTGAACGCCAGCGCGAAGTTTAAAAAATCCGCCCGTACGGTCGGCGATGTATTGGGTAAATACCATCCGCACGGCGATAGCGCCTGTTACGAAGCGATGGTGCTGATGGCGCAGCCGTTCTCCTACCGCTATCCGCTGGTGGATGGCCAGGGCAACTGGGGCGCGCCGGACGATCCGAAATCCTTCGCCGCCATGCGTTATACCGAATCCCGCCTGTCGAAATACGCCGAACTGCTGCTCAGTGAACTGGGCCAGGGCACCGTTGACTGGGTGCCGAACTTCGATGGTACGTTGCAGGAGCCGAAAATGCTGCCTGCACGGTTGCCGAACATCCTGCTGAACGGCACTACCGGTATTGCGGTTGGGATGGCGACAGACATTCCGCCGCACAACCTGCGTGAGGTGGCGAATGCCGCCATCGCCCTGATTGAACAGCCGAAAACCACGCTCGATCAACTGCTGGATATTGTGCAGGGGCCGGATTATCCGACTGAAGCAGAGATCATCACCTCCCGCGCTGAAATTCGTAAAATTTACCAGAACGGTCGCGGCTCGGTGCGCATGCGCGCGGTGTGGAAAAAAGAGGATGGCGCAGTAGTGATCACGGCGCTGCCGCATCAGGTTTCCGGCGCGCGCGTGCTGGAGCAGATTGCCGCCCAGATGCGCAATAAAAAGCTGCCGATGGTCGATGATCTGCGTGACGAGTCGGATCATGAAAACCCGACGCGTCTGGTGATTGTGCCGCGCTCTAATCGCGTGGATATGGAGCAGGTGATGAATCACCTGTTCGCCACCACCGATCTGGAAAAGAGCTATCGCATTAACCTGAACATGATCGGTCTGGATGGTCGCCCGGCGGTGAAAAACCTGCTGGAGATCCTTACCGAATGGCTGGCGTTCCGCCGCGATACCGTACGTCGCCGTCTGAACCATCGTCTGGAGAAAGTGCTTAAACGCCTGCATATCCTTGAAGGTTTGCTGGTGGCGTTTCTCAATATCGACGAAGTGATCGAAATTATCCGTACTGAAGATGATCCGAAACCGGCGTTGATGTCGCGTTTTGGCATCAGTGAAACGCAGGCGGAAGCGATCCTTGAGTTAAAACTGCGTCATCTCGCCAAACTGGAAGAGATGAAAATTCGCGGTGAGCAAAACGATCTGGAAAAAGAGCGCGATCAGTTGCAGGCGATCCTGGCTTCCGAGCGCAAGATGGACAATCTGCTGAAGAAAGAGCTGCAGGCTGATGCCACAGCATTTGGCGACGATCGCCGTTCGCCGCTGCATGAGCGTGAAGAAGCGAAAGCGATGAACGAGCATGACATGCAGCCGTCCGAGCCGGTTACTATCGTGCTGTCGCAAATGGGCTGGGTGCGCAGCGCCAAAGGCCATGACATCGATGCGCAGGGTCTGAGCTACAAAGCCGGAGACAGCTGGAAGGCGTCGGTAAAAGGTAAGAGCAACCAGCCCGTGGTGTTTATTGATACCACCGGGCGCAGTTACGCTATCGATCCGATTACGCTGCCGTCTGCGCGCGGCCAGGGCGAACCGTTAACCGGTAAGCTGACGCTGCCGCCGGGCGCGACGGTTGAGCATATGATCATGAGTAACGACGATCAGAAGCTGCTGATGGCTTCCGATGCTGGTTACGGCTTTGTCTGCACCTTCAACGATTTAGTGGCGCGCAACCGCGCCGGTAAAACGCTGATCAGCCTGCCGGATGGGGCGAAAGTGATGCCGCCGCTGGCGATCGACAACGATGACGATATGCTGCTGGCCATCACCACTGCAGGGCGTATGCTGATGTTCCCGGTGAGCGAGTTGCCGCAGTTGTCGAAAGGCAAAGGCAACAAGATCATTGGCATTCCGTCGGCGGATGCGGCGAAAGGTGTTGATAGTCTGGCGCATCTCTATTTGCTGCCGCCGCTCAGCACGCTGACCATCCACGTCGGCAAACGTAAAATCAAACTGCGTCCGGAAGAGTTGCAGAAAGTGCAGGGCGAGCGCGGACGCCGCGGTACGTTGATGCGCGGCTTGCAGAAAATCGACCGCGTGGAGATTGATGCACCTTCCCGTCCGACGGTAGGCGATAGCGAAGAATAATCTTCCTAAAGTGTGCGCCTCTCCTTCCTGGAGGGGCGCATGTACACGTAAAATTTCCCGTAAAAGCGTTGTTTATTCGTGCATTGCGATTAACAATACGTTGTTTTAAAGGCCGCATAACAAAAAGTCCAGACCAGGTAATGGTCATTGGTGGCACAGCCTGTTTTAGCATCATTGCAGGCATGGATATTATGCTCAAAGGTATGGGCTTCAGAGGTCGCTATGCTATTCATTTTTCGTGTAATCATCGTTGTTATTTACTCCATTCTGGTGTGCGTATTCGGGTCAATCTACTGTCTGTTCAGTCCGCGTAATCCTAAGCATGTCGCCACGTTCGGTCATATGTTTGGTCGGCTTGCGCCGGTGCTTGGGCTGAAAGTAGAAACCCGCCTGCCGCCGGGCGCTGAGAAATTCGGTAACGCGATTTACATCGCCAACCACCAGAACAACTACGATATGGTTACGGCGTCCAGCATTGTGCTGCCGCCAACGGTGACGGTGGGCAAAAAGAGCCTGCTGTGGATCCCGTTTTTCGGCCAGCTTTACTGGCTGGCTGGCAACCTGCTGATCGACCGTGATAACCGTGCGAAAGCGCACGGCACCATTGCTCAGGTGGTGAAACAGATCCAGAAACGCAATATCTCTGTCTGGATGTTCCCGGAAGGCACCCGTAGCCGTGGACGCGGTCTGCTGCCGTTTAAAACCGGCGCATTTCACGCGGCGATTGCGGCGGGCGTGCCGATTATCCCGGTTTGTGTTTCTACCACCTCTAACAAAATCAACCTTAACCGCCTGCGCAACGGGCTGGCGATTGTTGAGATGCTGCCGCCTATTGATGTGGCGCAGTTTGGTAAAGATCAGGTTCGCCAGCTGGCGATGCACTGCCATGATCTGATGGCAAAGAAGATTGAAGAGCTTGATAAAGAAGTTGCCGAACGCGAAGCAGCCGGCCGGGTTTAATCTTTCGTCACAAAGCAAGTCCGGCGGCGGTATCGCTTTCGGCGTATTGAGTTAGTTTTACACGGAGCAAATATGTCACTCAGTCGGCGTCAGTTTCTTCAGGCATCAGGAGTTGCGCTTTGTGCAGGCGCGGTGCCGCTGAGGGCAAATGCTGCCGGGCAGCAACCCCCGCTGCCGGTTCCTCCTCTACTGGAATCGCGACGCGGCCAGCCGCTATTTATGACGCTGCAACGCGCGCACTGGTCATTTGCTACCGGTACCCGCGCGCAGGTCTCCGGCATTAATGGGCGTTATCTGGGGCCGACCATTCGCGTCTGGAACGGTGACGACGTTAAGCTGATTTACAGTAACCGGCTGGCGGAGAATGTCGCCATGACCGTCAGCGGTTTGCAGGTGCCAGGCCCGCTAATGGGCGGTGCCGCGCGGATGATGACGGCGAACAACGACTGGGCGCCGGTGCTGCCGATCCGCCAGAGCGCGGCGACGCTGTGGTATCACGCCAACACGCCGAACCGCAGCGCTCAACAGGTTTACAGCGGCCTTGCCGGTATGTGGCTGGTGGAAGATGAAATTAGCAAATCGCTGCCGGTGCCGAACCACTACGGCGTGGATGATTTTCCGGTCATTATTCAGGACAAAAGGCTGGATAACTTCGGTACGCCGGAGTACAGCGAGCCGGGGAGCGGCGGATTTGTCGGCGATACCCTGATGGTGAACGGCGCGCAAAGCCCGTATGTTGAAGTTTCGCGCGGGTGGGTGCGCCTGCGCTTACTGAATGCCTCCAACTCCCGCCGCTATCAGTTGCAAATGAGCGATGGCCGCGCGCTGCATGTGATTGCGGGCGATCAGGGGTTTCTACCTGCGCCCGTTTCCGTGAAACAACTGTCGCTGGCGCCCGGCGAGCGTCGCGAAGTGCTGGTGGATATGACCAACGGCGATGAAGTGTCGATCACCTGCGGTGAGGCGGCGAGTTTGATGGACAGACTGCGCGGCATTTTTGAGCCGTCCAGCATTTTAATCTCTACGCTGGTGCTGACGCTGCGTCCGACCGGGCTGCTGCCGCTGGTAACTGATACGCTGCCGATGCGTCTGCTGCCGTCCGATGTCCTGGCCGGCACGCCGACGCGCAGCCGCGATATTACGTTGGGCAGCGATCCGGGCATTAACGGTCAATTGTGGGACACGCAGCGTATTGATATCACCACACAGCAAGGGACATGGGAACGCTGGACCGTGCGCGCAGAAATGCCGCAGTCGTTCCACATTGAAGGCGTAATGTTCCTCGTGCGCAACGTGAACGGCGCGCTGCCGTTCCCGGAAGATCGGGGCTGGAAAGACACGGTGTGGATCGACGGGCAGGTTGAACTGCTGGTGTGGTTTGGTCAGCCTTCATGGCCGCACTTTCCTTTTCAGTTCCAGAGCCAGACGCTGGAAATGGCCGATCGTGGCTCGGTGGGGCAACTGCTGGTCAACCCGTCGGCGTAAATTCCACAGCCTGATAAAGCACTTATCAGGCTTATGTTTCCTGAGCTTTTTGGGCACCGGAAACAAGCGCGTAATACTCCTTCATTTCCCGCTACAATCCGGCGTATAATCGCCGGCCTTTGATTATTTTTTTACCAATTTTGGAAGCAAAATGAGCGCAATATCCCTGATCCAGCCGGATCGTGACCTTTTCTCCTGGCCCCAGTACTGGGCGGCCTGCTTCGGCCCTGCGCCTTTTTTGCCGATGACGCGCGAAGAGATGGATCAACTTGGCTGGGATAGCTGCGACATTATTCTGGTTACCGGCGATGCGTATGTCGATCACCCGAGCTTCGGCATGGCGATTTGCGGCCGTATGCTGGAAGCGCAGGGTTTCCGCGTCGGCATCATTTCGCAGCCGGACTGGAACAGCAAAGACGACTTTATGCGTCTGGGCAAACCAAACCTGTTCTTCGGCGTAACCGCCGGAAACATGGACTCGATGATCAACCGCTATACCGCCGATCGTAAGCTGCGCCACGACGATGCCTACACGGCAGATAACGTTGCCGGTAAACGTCCGGATCGCGCCACGCTGGTGTATACCCAGCGCTGCAAAGAGGCGTGGAAAGATGTGCCGGTGATCCTTGGCGGTATTGAAGCCAGCCTGCGACGTACCGCGCATTACGATTACTGGTCTGATACCGTGCGCCGCTCGGTGTTGATCGATGCCAAAGCGGACATGCTGATGTTCGGCAACGGTGAACGCCCGCTGGTTGAAGTGGCGCACCGCCTTGCCGCCGGAGAACCGATCGCGGAGATCCGCGATGTTCGCAACACGGCGATCATAGTTAAGGAAGCGTTGCCGGGCTGGAGCGGGGTGGATTCCACCCGTCTGGATACGCCGGGCAAAATCGATCCGATCCCGCATCCTTATGGTGAAGATCTGCCGTGCGCGGATAATAAACCGGTCGCACCGCAGGCGCAGGAAGTGAAGCGCGTCACCGTTCAGCCGCCGCGCCCGAAACCGTGGGAGAAAACCTACGTGCTGTTGCCTTCCTACGAGAAGGTAAAAAGCGACAAGGTGCTCTACGCGCATGCGTCGCGTATTTTGCATCATGAAACTAACCCCGGTTGCGCCCGTGCGCTGTTACAAAAGCATGGCGATCGTTATATCTGGATCAACCCGCCAGCGATTCCGCTCTCCACTGAAGAGATGGACAGCGTTTTTGCACTGCCGTACCAGCGCGTGCCGCATCCGTCATACGGTAAGAGCCGTATTCCGGCGTACGAGATGATCCGCTTTTCGATCAACATCATGCGCGGCTGTTTTGGCGGTTGCTCTTTCTGTTCTATCACCGAGCATGAAGGGCGCATTATTCAGAGCCGCTCTGAAGATTCGATTATCAATGAAATCGAAGCGATCCGTGATTCGGTGCCAGGTTTTACCGGCGTGATTTCCGATCTGGGCGGCCCGACGGCCAACATGTATATGTTGCGCTGCAAATCGCCGCGCGCGGAGCAAACCTGCCGTCGTCTCTCCTGTGTTTATCCGGATATCTGTCCGCACATGGACACCAACCATCAGCCGACTATCGATCTTTATCGCCGTGCGCGTAGCCTGAAAGGTATCAAGAAGATCCTGATTGCCTCTGGTGTGCGTTACGATCTGGCGGTGGAAGATCCGCGTTATGTGAAGGAACTGGCGACGCACCACGTTGGTGGTTACCTGAAGATCGCCCCTGAGCATACCGAAGAGGGGCCGCTGTCGAAAATGATGAAGCCGGGCATGGGCAGCTACGATCGCTTTAAACAGCTGTTCGATACCTATTCGAAAGAGGCGGGTAAGGAGCAGTATCTGATCCCGTACTTTATCTCGGCGCACCCGGGCACGCGTGATGAGGATATGGTGAACCTGGCGCTGTGGCTGAAACGCCACCGTTTCCGTCTCGACCAGGTGCAGAACTTCTATCCTTCGCCGCTGGCTAACTCAACCACCATGTATTACACCGGCAAAAACCCGCTGTCGAAAATCGACTACAAGAGCGAGGAAGTGGTGGTGCCGAAAGGGGATAAACAGCGTCGTCTGCATAAAGCGCTGCTGCGTTACCACGATCCGGCGAACTGGCCGCTGCTGCGCGAAGCGCTGGAAGCGATGGGCAAAAAACATCTGATCGGTTCACGCCGTGATTGTCTGGTGCCTGCGCCGACGATGGACGAGATGCGCGAAGCACGCCGCCAGAATCGCCAGTCGCGCCCGGCACTGACCAAACACACGCCGATTGTGCACCAGCGCAGCAACGGCAAGAGCGCCGCTGCGGCACCGGCGAAAAAGCGCGCACCGCGCGTTCGTTAAGCGCAATAAAAAACCCGGCAAAAAAGCCGGGTTTTGTTTATCAATAAACCGGATAAGACATTAACCGCCGAACTGATCCGGATCTGGCCCCAGCCGTTTGCCCTGTTCCAGTTTGGCGATTTCCGCCAGCTCATCTTTGTCCAGACGGAAATCCCAGACATTGAAGTTCTCGGCAATACGCGCCGGCGTGACCGATTTCGGGATCACTATCAGCCCGCTGTCGAGATGCCAGCGGATAACCACCTGCGCCGGTGTTTTGCCGTATTTATCCGCCAGATCGCGGATAATTTTCTGATCAAACACCCCTTCGCCGCCCTGCGCCAGCGGGCTCCAGGATTCAGTCTGGATCTTATGTGTGGCATTCCAGGCATGGAGCTGGCGCTGCTGCATCAGCGGATGCAACTCGATCTGGTTGATCACTGGCACTACGCCGGTTTCATCGATGATCTTTTGCAGATGATGAACCTGGAAGTTGCACACGCCGATGCTCTTCACCAGTCCCTGTTTTTGCAGTTCGATCATGCCCTTCCAGGCGTCAACGTAATGATCGATCGCCGGAACCGGCCAGTGCATCAGCCAGAGATCGATATAGTCGAGCTGGAGTTTTTTCAGGCTCTCCTGCAGGGCTTCTGCCGGTCGTTTCTGATCGTCGTTCCACAGTTTGGTGGTGATAAAGAGTTCCTCGCGCGCCACGCCTGCACTGGCTAATGCTTTGCCAACGCCGTCTTCATTTTTGTAGGCCGTTGCGGTATCGATAGAACGATAGCCCACTTCCAGTGCTTTATGAATGGCGGTTACCACTTCCTCGTTGCTTGCTTTCCACACGCCAAGGCCGAGCTGCGGCATCAGGTTGCCATCGGAAAGCTTAATCACGGTGGGATGTGTCATGCATTTCTCCTTTCAATGGGCTTACCGGGACGAGCCCGGTAAGGTGGTTTGCATTAAGTGTGGTCGAAAAAACCAAAAACGGTAGCCGGGCTTTTCAGTGCTTAACGTGCCGCTTCGTAGATACGACGACTGACATCCAGCGTGATATCGTGATGTTCACCAAGCTGTGTCATGCCGTGTTCTTCCAGTTTTGCCAGCAACGCCGGGATGGAGCTACCGTCAAGGCCGTAGCCGGAAAGACGCGTCGGTACGCCCATACGTTCGAAGAAGTTGCGGGTGGCTGCGATTGCGGCATCAATGCGCTCATTTTCGGAACCTTCAGTGATATTCCATACGCGTTCTGCGTATTGCAGCAGTTTTTCGCGTTTGGTTTCACGTTTTTCATTCCACAGCGCCGGCAGCACAATCGCCAGTGTCTGCGCGTGATCCAGCCCGTGCATTGCGGTCAGTTCATGGCCCAGCATATGGGTTGCCCAGTCCTGCGGGACGCCCGCGCCAATCAGACCGTTCAGCGCCTGTGTCGCTGCCCACATCACGTTGGCACGAACATCGTAGTTTTCCGGTTCCTGCAATGCTTTCGGGCCTTCTTCGATAAGCGTCAGCAGAATACCTTCGGCAAAGCGATCCTGAATTTTGCCGTTCACCGGATAAGTGACGTACTGCTCAACGGTGTGCACGAACGCATCGACCACACCATTCGCCACCTGGCGCGGCGGCAGAGTGTAGGTATAAACCGGATCCAGCACGGCAAACACTGGCTGGACGAACGCCGAGTGGAATGCCTGCTTGTCACCCGTGGCTTTGCGTGAAACCACGGCCCCGGCATTGGATTCAGAGCCGGTAGCGGGCAGTGTCAGCACGGACCCCATCGGAATAGCGCTTTTGATTTCGCTACCGCCGGTTTGCAGGATGTGCCACGGATCGATGCCGTCAGCATAGTTTGCCGCAGCGGCGATAAATTTGGTGCCGTCCAGCACAGAGCCCCCGCCCACGGCCAGCAGGAAGGTAACGTTTTCTTCGCTGACAATTTTTACGGCTTTCATCAGGGTTTCGTACGTCGGGTTTGGTTCGATACCGCTGAATTCAAGAATGTCCAGCCCTTCCAGTGCGCTGTAAACCTGATCCAGTACGCCGTTTTTCTTCACGCTGCCGCCACCATAAGTGATCAGCACGCGCGCGCCAGTTGGGATTTGCCCACGCAGGTCGGCAATTGCGCCTTTACCAAACAGAATGCGGGTCGGGGTATGCAGATTGAAATTGTTCATTGCTCGTTCCCTTCTAACTAGAGGTGAAAGAAAAAGGAGGCAGCGGACTGCCTGATGACGGTTATTGTGGGCGTGCGCGTCCACTCTCTCAATGCACATTCCTGCCGATGTCTTGCCTGTTTCTCCATGCGGCTGGAGAAAAAGCACAAAACTCTGCACACTGTGTTCGTCAAAATGTCTTGCCGGAGTAGCGAAAAATGAAGCGTGAAGAGATTTGCCTGCAACTGACAGAAAAAATTAAACGACTGAAAATTAATGAAAACCGCCTGGCTGAGTTGTTACCGGATATTCGCCTGCTGTACGGTACGCAGCCGGGAACCCGCACGCCGGTGATGTACCAGCCAGGGATCGTTTTTCTCTTTTCCGGCCATAAAATTGGTTATATCAATGAAAGGGTGTTTCGTTATGACACCAATGAATATTTGCTGCTGACGGTTCCGCTGCCGTTTGAGTGCGAAACCTTCGCTACGCCGGAGGTGCCGTTGGCGGGGCTGCGCTTAAATGTCGATATCCTGCAATTGCAGGAGCTGCTGATGGATATTGGTGAAGACGAATATTTCCACCCTGGCGCTGCGGCCAGCGGTATCAACTCAGCGGTGCTGTCGGAAGAGATCCTCTGCGCGGCAGAACGTTTGCTGGATGTGATGGAACATCCTCTGGATGCCCGTATTCTTGGTAAGCAGATTATCCGCGAAATGCTGTACCACGTGCTGACCGGGCCGCGCGGCGAAGCGCTGCTGGCGTTGGTCAGCCGTCAAACGCATTTCAGCCTGATCAGCCGCGTGCTGAAACGTATTGAAAGCCAGTACACGGAAAACCTGAGCGTGGATCAGCTGGCGGCGGAAGCCAATATGAGCGTCTCGGCGTTTCACCACAACTTTAAGTCAGTTACCAGCACGTCGCCGTTGCAGTATTTGAAAACATTCCGCCTGCACAAAGCGCGGATGCTGATGGTGCATGACGGCATGAAAGCCAGCGCGGCGGCAATACGCGTAGGGTATGAAAGCCCGTCGCAATTCAGCCGCGAATTTAAGCGGTATTTCGGCCTGACGCCGGGTGAAGATGTGGCAAGGATCCGCCTGATACAGGGCGCGTAATTTACCCTCTCCCAAAGCGGAGAGGGGAGAATCAGGCATTGCAATACTTTTTCTTCAGCACCACGGTGACCGCGCCGACAAGGCCAATCACCAGCAGGAACAGCGGCAGCAGCATCAGGAAGGTCATCACCTGATCTTCATGACGTTTGACGAAAGGGATCATGCTGATGGCATAGCCCAGCGACATCACCACGCCAACCCACAGCAGCGCGCTCAGCCAGTTAAACAGCTGGAAGCGGCGGTTCGACAGGCCGGAAATACCCGCCATGGTAGGCAGCAGCGTGCGCACAAACGCAAGAAAGCGACCGGCCAGCAGCGCCAGCAGACCATGACGGTCAAACATATAAGTCGCCCGTTCGTGATATTTCACTGGCAGATGCGATAGCCAGCTCTTTACCACCCGCGTATTGCCGAGCCATTTCCCTTGCAGATAACTCAGCCAGCAGCCGAGGCTGGCAGCGGTGGTGAGGATCGCGAGGGTGGAGATGAAGTCCATGCAGCCGCGCGCAACCAGTGCGCCCGCGAGCAGTAAAAGGCTGTCGCCCGGTAAAAATGAGGCAGGAAGCAAGCCGTTTTCTAAAAACAACGTAGCAAACATAACCAGATAAACGACACCGACAACATGTGGATTTGCCAGCGCAGCAAAGTCGTGATGCCAGAGCGCAGCAATAATATCTTGAATAACAGCCATGGACTTTCCTGTGGTACTGCGTAGAGGAGGCTATTGTACTCCAACTCGCCTGAAACACCTTGATCCGGGGCGCAAGAAATAAGAAATTTCCCGCCTTGCTGCCCCGGTCGCCAGGTTTACACGATGCGCTGGAAGCCTGCCACTAAATCTTCAATCAGATCATCAACATTCTCTAAACCGATATGCAGACGGATTAATGTTCCGCTGAAATCGACGCCGCCATCCGGGCGAATCGCCGCGAGCTGTTCTGGCTGGTTCGCCAGAATCAGGGATTCATAGCCGCCCCATGAATAGGCCATGCTGAACAGTTTGAAGTGGTCGAGATATTGCGATAACTCTTCATTGCTCAGTCGTTTATTAAGCACGAACGAGAACAGACCGCTGCTGCCGGTGAAGTCGCGTTTCCAGTATTCATGGCCTTTACTGCCAGGCAGTGCGGGATGGTTAACGCGCGCCACTTGCGGATGCGTTGCCAGCCATTCGGCAATCTTCAGGCTGCTTTCATGATGCTGACGCAAACGGACGCCCAGCGTACGCAGACCCCGGCTGGTCATATAGGCGGTGTCGGCATCGACCATTTGTCCCATCAGGTAGGCATTTTCGCGCAGCTGTTCCCAACAACGTGCATTGGATACCGCCGTACCGATCATGCCGTCGGAGTGGCCAATCAGATATTTAGTGGCGGCCTGAATGGAGATATCAATGTCGAATTCCAGCGCCTTAAACAGGATCCCCGCCGCCCAGGTGTTATCGATCATGATGATCGCCTCTGGCGCGACGCTTCTTACCGCCTGAACGATGGCCGGAACGTCGTGGACTTCCATGGTGATTGAACCGGGAGATTCGAGAAATACCACTTTGGTGTTGGGCTGGATCAGCTTGACGATACTGGCGCCGATCAGCGGGTCAAACCAACTGGTAGTGACGCCCAGTTTGGCGAGAATTTTGGTGCAGAAATCCTGGCTTGGCTCGTAGGCCGTGTTGGTCATCAACACATGATCGCCCTGTTCGACAAACGCCAGAATGGTATTGGCCACCGCTGCCGCTCCGCAGGGGAAGAGCGCACAGCCCGCACCGCCTTCAAGTTCGCACATCGCTTCCTGTAATGAGAAGTGCGTCAGCGTACCGCGACGGCCGTAAAACAATTCACCATTGGCGCGATTGCGCGTGGCATGTTTTTTGGCTTCAACCGTGTCGAATACCAGTGAAGACGCGCGCTGGATAACGCTGTTCACCGAACCCTGCGTGTATTTTTTACTGCGCCCTGCGTTTACCAGAGCGGTATCTATATGCTTCGCCGTCATTGTTGCTCAACCTGTTTTTATACGTCTGGATGTCCAGACTACCATGATTGCGCATTGATGCATCGCCATGTTGGCGGCTGAGCGTTAATTTTTTCGCATTCCGTGCCTTGCGCGGCGGTTTGCTGTGTTAGCGCAAAGAAACAGGCTTCTCTTTACGGCACTATGTAAATACTAATGAGAACCACTATCAATTCGGTGGCATTTTGATATTATTACGCGCAGATTTTGTGATTTGCGTCTCGGAGATACACAGTGGGTAATAATTTGATGCAGACGGATCTATCCGTGTGGGGTATGTATCACCATGCCGACATCGTCGTAAAAATTGTGATGATCGGCCTGATTCTCGCGTCAGTCGTTACATGGGCGCTGTTCTTCAGTAAAAGCGCGGAGATGATCTCGCAGAAGCGCCGCCTTAAGCGCGAGCAGCAGAAACTGGCTGAAGCGCGTTCTTTGGATCAGGCCAGCGAAATTGCCTCCTCTTTCCACGCCAGAAGTCTGAGCCTGTCATTAATTAATGAAGCCCAGAATGAACTGGAGTTATCCGCAGGCAGCGAAGACAACGAAGGCATTAAAGAGCGTACCGGTTTCCGCCTCGAACGCCGTGTTGCGGCGACAGGCCGCCATATGGGGCGCGGCAACGGCTATCTCGCGACGATTGGCGCGATTTCACCGTTTATTGGCCTGTTTGGTACGGTCTGGGGCATCATGAACAGCTTTATTGGTATTGCGCAGACGCAGACCACTAACCTTGCTGTTGTGGCACCCGGTATCGCAGAAGCGCTGCTGGCAACGGCTATCGGCCTGGTAGCGGCAATTCCGGCGGTGGTAATTTATAACGTCTTTGCCCGCATGATTGGCAATTACAAAGCTATGCTTGGCGATGTTGCTGCACAGGTTCTGCTGCTGCAAAGCCGCGATCTTGACCTGGCGGCCAGCAATGCGCAGCCGGTTCGCGCCGCGTCGAAATTACGTGTAGGTTGATTCTCCATGGCAATGCGTCTTAATGAAAACCTGGATGATAACGGCGAAATGCATGAAATTAACGTGACGCCGTTTATCGACGTTATGTTGGTGCTGCTGATTATCTTTATGGTGGCCGCGCCGCTTGCCACCGTTGATGTAAAAGTGAATCTTCCGGCCTCTACCAGCCAGCCGCAGCCGCGTCCGGAAAAACCGGTCTACCTGTCGGTGAAAGCGGATAACACCATGTTCATCGGCAACGATCCGGTAACCGACGAGACGATGGTTAACCAGCTCAATGCCGTGACGGAAGGTAAAAAGGACACCACGATCTTCTTCCGTGCGGATAAAACCGTGGATTACGAGACGATGATGAAAGTGATGGATACCCTGCATCAGGCGGGCTATCTCAAAATCGGTCTGGTGGGCGAAGAGACGGTTAAAGCACACTAAACGCGGTGCTGATAAGCGAGAAAAGCTGGCAAAGGCCAGCTTTTTTTATATCGGATATATGAAGGAATAAAAAAAAGCGACACGCTTATTTTAATTTTGTGCCTGCGGTTTTTTCTTGCTTCTCCGGCGCGGTTTTTTGGTTGCCTGATTCTGGCGCGACGGTGGTGACCGTCGTCGTATGGTATTCGCCGTCGCTGAGTTTGCGGCTCAGGCGCAGCGTCGCGGTTTCCCGCGCCAGTAAATGCTGGTAGTTAGCCTCCAGCCGCCCCATGATTTTGTCGCGCAGTTCCGGCTTTAGCTCGATGATGGCATTGATCACCGCGCCGTAAATTTCCTCTTTCACCTGTAACGGGTAGATTTCACGGCGGTTCTGCCATTTCAGGCGCACAAGCGCCGCAGGAATGGAAACCAGCTCATGGGCAATACGGGCAATGGTTTCATTTTTACTGAGTATCAGCGCCTCTTTATTGTGCTCTAAGATAAATTCATCGCTATTTTTGTCATTTAAAGTTAAATAAACATTATTATCGACATCGCTCACGTTATTCATCCCCAAGCTTATAAAATAGTGGCCCGTCCTTTTCGCGAGTAATCAGGTTAAGCCAAATCTCATTCCCGTTTTCATTAATTTGCTGCGTTTTTTCGGTAATTATTTGGCTTAATGCCTGGGGTTCAATCTCGCCCTCTTCCTGTAAGTCATTAAGCAGACGAGCGAATGTCTCGATTTTTACTACCCGCAGCAGACGCTCTTTTATATGGCGATCACGCTCTTCAAGTAACATATTTCTTGACTGCCCACCGCGGCTGGCATTAGCTAATATATCGTTGGCATGATCGTCGAGGGTTGTTTTCCCCTGAGCTAAATTAGCTTCTGTTCCTTCTTCTCCAGGGCTGGTTTCAGCAGTAGAAATATGAAATCGTGCCGGGACAAGATTCTCGGGAAGCATTTCTAATGTCCTTTAATATCAACAAGGAAGAGGGAGTGCGGGCGTGAGGTTCGTTGACAATATCACGGCGCACTTTTAAAATCAAAAAAAAGGAGCCTGCTCATGAACAGTATTTTTTATTCTGTTATTGCTATATTGCTGCTGACGGGCGGCGTACTTTTATTGATGCGTGAGTACAATAAAAAAACTCCCCTTAGTGAAATTGACAATCGCCCTCCACAGTATCAGCCATTGTCGAAAGAGGAGGGCGAAGATCATTTCTCGGTATTAATGAACGCGATTACTCCGGTATGGTACTGGCGCGTCAACCATGAATATATTGATTTTCTTCATGCGACAATTAAACGTATGAACATGGCGGAATTAAATAGTACGCCGGGTTTATTTGAAGCACAGCGTCGCTGTAGCGATCTCAATTCAGCGGTGTATAAGTATTACGACAATATAAAAAAACGCTGTATCAACGGTGAAAAAGTCTCGCAGTCCGATCTGGATGTCCTCAATCTGCGCCAGTGTTTTCGCGAGTTCAGTATGGAAGCTTATCCGGCGCTGGTGGTGCTGGTCTGGCCTGAGAATCAGCGGCCATGGGTGAACCCGGAGGATGTGTAACCCCGCCAGGCCGGGTGTTGCAAATTGTTTGCCATCCTGAGATATACTGGGCGTCGGTTTCGCTATCTGACAGGACACTAACGCCACATGGAACGCTTTCTGGAAAACGCAATGTACGCCTCGCGCTGGTTGCTCGCCCCGGTCTACTTTGGCCTTTCCCTCGCTTTACTTGCGCTGACGCTGAAATTCTTTCAGGAGATTATTCACGTCCTGCCTAATGTCTTCAACCTGGCGGAAGCCGATCTGATCCTGACGCTGCTGTCGCTGGTGGATATGACGCTGGTGGGTGGGTTGCTGGTGATGGTGATGTTTTCCGGCTATGAGAATTTCGTGTCGCAACTGGATATTGCCGAGCACAAAGAGAAGCTGAACTGGCTCGGCAAAATGGACGCGACTTCGCTTAAGAATAAAGTGGCGGCTTCCATTGTAGCGATCTCTTCGATTCATCTGCTGCGTGTGTTTATGGACGCGAAAAACGTCCCGGACAATAAACTGATGTGGTACGTGATAATTCATCTGACGTTTGTTTTGTCTGCTTTCGTCATGGGATATCTGGATCGCCTGACGCGCCATAATCACTGATAAAAACCGCAAGAGAGTTGAAAGCCGGGCAAGCAGCGCTACCCGGCTTTTTTGTTACTTATCTGACGATGCCTGCCACAGATTCAACTCGCCGTCGGCAACATGTTGATCGATTTGCGCCAGTTCCTCTTCACTGAACGTCAGGTTATTCAGCGCCAGTACGTTCTCTTCAATCTGCTCCGGACGGCTTGCGCCAATCAGCACGGAGGTCACACGCTGATCTTTCAATAACCAGCTCAACGCCATTTGCGCCATCGACTGCCCACGATGTTGCGCCATCTCATTGAGTAACCGCAGGCTGTTGAGGTTGCTCTCTGTCAGCATTTTCTCCGTCAAACCGCGCACTTTCTTGCCTTCACGCTGCATACGGGAACCTTCCGGAATGCCGTTCAGGTATTTGCCGGTCAACAGCCCCTGCGCCAGCGGGGTAAACGCGATACATCCCACGCCATTATCTTCCAGCGTATCGAGCAGGCCGGTTTTGTCGACCCAGCGGTTCAGCAGGTTGTACGAAGGCTGATGGATAAGTAGCGGGATCTTCCACTCGCGCAGCAACGCTGCCATCTGTTGCGTACGTTCAGTGGAGTAAGAAGAGATGCCGACGTACAGCGCTTTACCGCTTTGCACCGCCTGGGCGAGCGCTGCTGCGGTCTCTTCCATCGGCGTTTTTTCATCTACGCGGTGCGAATAAAAAATATCCACGTATTCAACGCCCATGCGTTTCAGGCTCTGATCGAGGCTGGCCAGCAGGTATTTACGTGAGCCGCCGGAACCATACGGGCCAGGCCACATATCGTAGCCAGCCTTGGTGGAGATAATGATTTCGTCGCGATAAGCGGCAAAGTCATCGCGCAGCAGGCGACCAAAATTCTCTTCCGCACTGCCCGCCGGCGGCCCGTAGTTGTTGGCTAAATCAAAGTGGGTAATGCCAAGGTCAAACGCTTTACGCAGCAGGGCGCGTTGCGAGTCCCGCGCCTGCCCATAACCAAAACTGTGCCACAAACCGAGGGAAAGCGCGGGTAGTTGCAGGCCGCTTTTACCGCAGTATCGATACTGCATCTGTTCGTAGCGATTCGGATTGGCGAAACCGGGCATGATGTCTCCTTTCTTATCTGGCTTTTATATGAAAATCGAAACAGCGTTTTTATCTTACGTCCGTTTTCTGCTTATCAAAAGGTTATGGTTATATCTGCGCATTTTTTGGGCAAGAACCGTAACGCTATGCTTTGCTTAGAATGGCTAAATGGAGGAGACAGAGAATGACGCGTTTGACAGCGAAAGATTTCCCGCAAGAGTTGCTCGACTACTATGATTACTACGCGCACGGCAAGATCAACAAGCGCGAGTTTTTACAGATAGCTGGCAAATACACGGTCGGCGGCATGACCGCGCTGGCGTTGTTCAACCTGCTAAAGCCCAACTACGCGCTGGCAACGCAGGTCGAATTTACCGATCCGGATATTCGCCCCGAGTACATTACCTATCCCTCGCCCAACGGTCACGGCGAGGTTCGCGGTTATCTGGTTAAACCGACAAAAGCGACGGGTAAAGTGCCAGCCGTAGTGGTGGTACATGAAAATCGCGGGCTGAATCCGTATATCGAAGATGTTGCCCGCCGCGTTGCCAAAGCCGGTTACCTCGCGCTGGCTCCGGATGGTTTAAGCTCCGTTGGCGGCTATCCCGGCAATGATGATGAAGGACGCGAGCTGCAACAAAAAGTCGATCCTACAAAACTGATGAATGACTTCTTTGCCGCCATTGAGTTTCTGCAAAAGCATCCGGATGCCACTGGCAAAGTAGGCATCACCGGCTTTTGTTACGGCGGCGGCGTTGCTAACGCAGCGGCGGTTGCTTACCCGGAGTTGGCCTGTGCGGTGCCGTTTTATGGCCGCCAGCCGCCAGTCGACGGGGTGGCAAAAATCAAGGCACCGTTACTGCTCCACTACGCTGCGCTGGACAAAAACATTAACGAAGGCTGGCCTGCCTATGAACAGGCGTTGAAGGCCAACCACAAGGTGTTTGAAGCTTACATCTACCCGGCCGTTAACCACGGTTTTCATAACGATTCAACGCCGCGCTACGATCGTGCGGCGGCGGAACTGGCCTGGCAACGAACCCTTGGATGGTTTGAAAAATATCTGCATTGAGTGGATCGTTCCTGAAAAAATAGCAGGAAATCTCCAGTAGCTGAATGTATCGTTAATATGTAATTATTGATTTATAACTTTATAAGATGGCTTTATTGTCGATTTTTATGCTGTTAAGTGGCGAATGACACATTCTGTAAAGATAATGGCGCATTTTTATTATCCGGTTTGCAAGTAAAACTGCGCTATTAATTTACGTTAGGTGCTCTCGTTCTTCTGCGAAAATTCCTGGATAAATGTCTGCGAAAAATCTTTCGGGCGAAATGCCAGTGAGCGATCGGAAATAGCACGGATGCCGCGCTGAATATAAATATTTCTTCTCGCTGCGGCTGAAACCGGGCGTATGATAGCGTTCGTAAGTTCACTGCTGTATCGCTTCAGGCCTGTATTCATGCGGCTTACGGCGATGTTTCCGAGTCAGTAAGTGTGTAAAAACATCACAATGGTCAGAATGATAAATAATTAGTTAACCATACTTAAAATAAATTTTAATACTCCTTAATCATCATTTTTATTTGTTGTAAAAAACCTTTTTCCATTATTAATGGCATTATTTTCCTGCGTTTTTTTATTCATTTTTTAACTTTTTAAAAATTCTTATTTTAACTTTCGGTAACATTTGAATTTTTCTTTTTTTATATATAAACGAGGAAATTCTCTTTTCCATCTTATTAATTAAAGATTTTTAAATCATTACCTAAAGAAATAATTAGCTGATTAATTTTTATTTTCATTTTGTTAAAAAACAATAAGTTATGTTTATTTATTGTAAATAAATGCCGTAGTGATGACAACGATTAATAACCCGATGATGAGACAGAATAAGATTCTGTACGGCCCCGATGCAGGCTGACGAAAAAAGAGAAGGGTGAAATTTTTTTTATCATTTTTTTCACTTTTACCATGCAGAATTTTCTTGTCCATGCCGATAACGGAGATAACTCTCGCCCGCAGGCGAGAATGTACCTTCACCGCAAGGATAATATTATGAGTATGCTTCGTAACTTTACTATACGAGCCGTTATGCTGGCGATCCTCGGGATCTTCGGTCTGCTGTGGTCAGGCGTTGGTTTGTATAGCGTTTTTTCTCTGTCAAAAGTGGCCGACGGTAATGAGGTAGATCGCCAGTTAGTGTCACAGATGACTCTGCTTAGCCAGGGCAATGATCAGTACTTTCGGTTTGTGACTCGTCTCAGTCGCGTGATGGAAGCCAAAGCTGCGGGTGGCTCGCCGGATATGGCGCCGGTTCAACAGGCGCTGGACAATATGACCCGTTATCTGGCGGCGTTTAAAGCGATTTCACCAGGGCCGATAGATGCGAAAATCTCTGAACAAGTGATCAGTAACTGGCAGGCGCTGCTGGAGCAGGGGATCACGCCGCAATTTCAACTGGCGCAGCAGGGAACATCTGACGCTTATCGCCAGCAAGCGAATAATGTTACGCCGGGTTTAAGCCGCAGCTTTGGTTCAGCGACGGAAAACTTTAATAAAGCCGCGGGTGAGATGCTCGATCAGACGCGCGTTGTCGTTGATAGCCAGACGAAAACTACTCGCGTGGCAATTATTTCAGCGATGGTGATTGGCCTGTTGATCCTGCTCTTTACCGACCGCTATCTGGTCAACATGCTGGTGCGCCCGCTGGATCGTATCCGTGCGCATTTCACGGTGATGGCGCAGGGCGATCTCAGCCAGCCGCTGGAAGATTTTGGTCGTAACTGCGTCGGCAAAGTCGTGCCGCTGTTGCTGGCAATGCAGGATAGCCTGCGTGAAGCGGTTAGCAGTATCCGCAACGGTAGCGAAAATATCTGGCGCGGGGCGAGCGAGATCTCTTCCGGCAATAATGATCTCTCTTCCCGTACCGAAGAACAGGCTGCCGCGCTGGAGCAGACGGCAGCCAGCATGGAAGAACTGACTTCAACGGTCAAACTGAATGCGGATAACGCCAGTCAGGCCAGCCAACTGGCGGAAGTGGCGTCAGCCACCGCCAGTAAAGGCGGCGCGCTGGTTAAAGACGTTATCAGCACGATGGACGGTATTTCCGGTAGCTCGAAGAAAATTGCTGAGATCACCACTGTCATTAACAGCATTGCCTTCCAGACGAACATTCTGGCGCTGAACGCTGCGGTTGAAGCGGCGCGGGCAGGTGAGCAAGGGCGTGGCTTTGCCGTTGTCGCCGGGGAAGTCCGTAATCTTGCCAGCCGCAGTGCGGGCGCGGCGAAAGAGATCGAAACGCTGATCGCCGATTCAGTCAGCCGCGTCGAGAAAGGGGCGCAACTGGTTAATGACACCGGCACCACCATGGAAAGTATCCTTAAGGCCGTGACCGAAGTGACCACCATTATGAAAGAAATTGCCTCGGCCTCTGCAGAGCAGAGTAAAGGTATCTCTCAGGTGGGCGTCGCGATCAGCCAGATGGATAGCGTCACGCAGCAGAACGCCTCGCTGGTGGAGCAGATCTCTGCGGCAGCGGCGGCGCTGGAGCGCCAGACAGAAGAGCTGCAACGTTCTGTTCAGAAGTTCCGTCTTTCCAGTAACGAGCAGCATAACCCTGCGACGACAGCGCTGGTAAAACCGGATTTGTCGCGCAAAACTACTTCTAAATCTGCCGCATCGTCGGATGAATGGGTGGCGTTTTAATCAGCGCTATCACCCCCGCAACAGATCGTTATATAATTTTTTATATAGCGATTGGGAGTGATAACGATGGAAAACCATTTTGGTAAAGGTTTAATGGCCGGGCTGAATGCAGCGCAGGCGGATAGCGCCAGCAATGTGGCGCATTTCTGCCCGGACTATAAGCGGGGTTTTGTCCTTGGGTTTTCGCACCGCATGTTTGAAAAGACAGGCGATCGACAGCTCAGCGCGTGGGAAGCAGGTATTCTCACTCGCCGCTACGGGCTGGATAAAGAGATGGTGATGGACTTCTTTCGCGAGAGTCACTCAAGCATAGTGCTCCGATTTTTTATGGCGGGATACCGCCTCGAAACATAACAATACGCTTCGCTCAATATGTAGTTCTCTTTTGTGAAGGTCACTTTTGTCGAGGGTGACTTTCATTTTTTTTTGTTCATTTGTGCCCTAATACCCCTACGCTGAGTCCGTGTACTGTAATCCCCGTCTCATTTTTGCATAATGCCCCTGATTTTTATGTGCTTAATTGTCGGAGCGATCGCAGCACTCTTCTTCCTGTTGGATGGAGAATATTCTTAGTTCGGGCTGAGGAATAAAAATAAATGGCAGGAGATAATTTACATTTAGCATCCCAGGGTGTGAGTCGTCGTGATTTTATGAAGCTGTGTGCCGCGCTGGCGGCCACGATGGGACTGAGCGGAAAAGCGGCAGCAGAGATGGCAGAAGCCATCAGCCATCCGCAACGTCCTCCGGTTGTCTGGATTGGTGCGCAGGAGTGCACCGGATGTACCGAATCGTTGCTTCGCGCCACTCATCCCACCGTTGAAAACCTTGTGCTGGAAACCATTTCGCTGGAGTACCACGAAGTGCTTTCCGCCGCGTTCGGGCATCAGGCCGAAGAGAACAAACACCATGCGCTGGAGCAGTATAAAGGCCAGTACGTGCTGGTGGTTGACGGCTCCATTCCGATGAAAGACGGCGGCATTTACTGCATGGTGGCCGGCGAGCCTATTGTTGACCATATTCGCAAGGCGGCAGAAAACGCAGCCGCTATTATTGCGATCGGTTCCTGCGCCGCCTGGGGCGGTGTGGCGGCGGCAGGTGTGAATCCTACCGGCGCGGTCAGTTTGCAGGCGGTGTTGCCGGGGAAAACGGTGATTAATATTCCTGGCTGTCCGCCGAACCCACAGAATTTCCTTGCTACCGTGGCGCATCTCATCACCTTTGGCAAACCTCCGGCGCTGGACAGCAAAAACCGGCCCGCGTTTGCTTACGGGCGCTTGATCCACGAACACTGCGAACGCCGTCCGCACTTCGATGCCGGGCGTTTTGCGAAAGAGTTCGGCGATGCCGGGCACCGGCAGGGCTGGTGTCTTTATCACCTCGGCTGTAAAGGACCGGAAACCTGGGGCAACTGCTCGACGTTACAGTTCTGCGATGTCGGCGGCGCATGGCCAGTTGCTATTGGTCACCCTTGTTACGGCTGTAATGAAGAAGGCGTTGGCTTTCATAAAGGCATCTCTCAGCTTGCTCATGTCGAAAATCCAACACCGCGCGCTGAAAAACCTGACGTGCAACTGAAAGAGGGCGGCACGGTGTCAGCAACGGCCGTCGGTCTGCTGGGTGGCGTAGTCGGTCTGGTGGCGGGCGTTGGCGTGATGACGGTGCGCGAGCTGGGACGGCAACAGAAGAAAAACGACGCTGATTCGCAGGGAGAATAGCCGTGAACAGACGTGATTTTCTCAAAGTAGCGTCCGGCGGGGCGCTGCTGGTGGGGGGATCGTCCGCCAGTTTTGCCGCTGCGCAAAACCGGCCGCCGATCCCCGGAGCGCTGGGAATGTTATATGACTCCACGCTCTGTGTCGGCTGCCAGGCCTGCGTCTCACGCTGTCAGGCAATCAACTCGCCGGTGCCTAATCCGCAGGGTGAACAAACCTGGTCGAACAACGACAAACTCTCTCCGTATACCAACAACATTATTCAGGTCTGGCACAGCGGTAACGGGCAAAACAAAGACCAGACCGAAAATGGCTATGCCTACATCAAAAAGCAGTGCATGCACTGTGTGGATGCCAACTGCGTGTCGGTCTGCCCGGTACAGGCGCTGAAGAAAGACGCTGTCACCGGCATTGTTCACTACAACCCGGATGTCTGTACCGGCTGCCGCTACTGTATGGTCGCCTGTCCTTTCGACGTGCCGAAATATGATTACGACAACCCGTTCGGCCAGATCCACAAATGCCAGCTCTGCAATCAGAAAGGCGTCGAACGTCTTGATAAAGGCGAGCTTCCCGGCTGCGTGGAAGTTTGCCCGGCAGGGGCGGTGATTTACGGCACCCGCGAGGAGTTACTGGCCGAAGCCAAAAAACGCCTCACGCTGAAGCCGGGTTCCGAATATCGCTATCCCCGCCAGACGCTGCATGCCGACGATGTTTACCTTCACGATGTCCCGCACTATTACCCGCACTTGTACGGCGAGAAAGAGGGCGGCGGCACACAGGTGCTGGTGCTGACAGGCGTGCCTTATACGGATCTTGGTTTACCGGCGCTGGACTCCCTGGCGACCGGCGCGCGATCCGAACACGTTCAGCATACGGTGTACAAAGGCATGATGTTGCCGCTGGCGGTGCTGGCAGGTCTGACGGCGCTGGTACGGCGTAATACAAAGGCGCACCACGAGGAGGATGACCATGAGTCATGATCCACAAGCCATGGGCGGTAAGCTGCTGAGCAAACCCGTGCTACTGTTCGCCCCGCTGATCGTGCTGTGCGCGATCTTTATTCTCAAACGTCTGATCTTCGGCCTTGGTTCGGTCTCCGATCTGAACGGCGGTTATCCGTGGGGGATCTGGATCGCCTTCGACCTGCTGATCGGCACCGGTTTTGCCTGCGGCGGCTGGGCGCTGGCGTGGGCGGTCTATGTCTTCAACCGCGGCGATTACCATCCGCTGGTACGTCCGGCGCTGTTGTGCAGCCTGTTCGGTTACTCGCTGGGTGGGTTATCCATCACTATCGATGTTGGCCGTTACTGGAATCTGCCGTATTTCTATATTCCCGGATACTTCAACGTCAATTCGGTGCTGTTCGAAACGGCAGTCTGTATGACCATCTATATCGGCGTGATGGCGCTGGAATTTGCGCCTGCGCTGCTGGAAAGGCTGGGCTGGAAGGTCTCGCTGCGCCGTCTGAACAAGGTGATGTTTTTTATCATCGCCCTTGGCGCGCTGCTGCCGACGATGCACCAGTCATCGATGGGATCGCTGATGATTGCCGCCGGATACAAAGTCTATCCGCTGTGGCAAAGCTACGAAATGTTGCCGCTCTTCTCACTGCTGACCGCTTTTATTATGGGCTTTTCGATCGTTATCTTTGAAGGCTCCTTAATGCAGGCCAGCCTGCGCGGCAACGGCCCGGATGAGAAGCGCCTGTTCAATAAACTGATGGGCGTGCTAAGCGTCCTGCTGGCGCTGTTCCTGCTGCTGCGCGTCGGTGAAATCAGCTGGCGCGGCAAGTGGCATTACGCATTCGCCGGGGATTTTTACAGCCTGATATTCTGGCTGGAACTGGCACTGCTGGCTTTCCCGCTGCTGGCACTGCGCGTTTCCCGCTGGCGCAACGATTCCCGCGTTCTGTTCCTGGCCGCGCTCAGCATGCTGTTAGGTTGCGCGCTGTGGCGGCTCTCCTATTCGCTGCTGGCGTTCAATCCCGGCAACGGATACGGCTACTTCCCGACCGGGGAGGAGCTGTTGATCTCTATTGGTTTTGTGGCAATTGAAGTCTGTGCATACATCTTACTCATACGTCTGTTGCCGATTATTCCTCCGTTAAAAACACCTGCGCGACATGAGGCGAGCGAAGCATGAGTCAACGTATCACCATCGATCCGGTGACCCGCATTGAGGGTCATTTACGCATTGATTGCGAAATTGAAAACGGCGTTGTATCAAAGGCCTGGTCATCGGGCACCATGTGGCGCGGAATGGAAGAGATCGTGAAGGATCGCGATCCGCGCGATGCCTGGATCATCATGCAGCGTATTTGTGGTGTTTGTACCACCATTCACGCGATCGCCTCGGTGCGGGCAGTAGAAAGTGCGCTGAAGGTTAATGTGCCGCTGAATGCGCAGTACATCCGCAATATCATTCTTGCCGCGCACTCGATCCACGATCACATCGTCCACTTCTATCAGCTTTCAGCGCTCGACTGGGTGGATATCACCTCGGCATTGCAGGCCGATCCGGCAAAAGCCGCCGCGCTGCTGAAAGGGATCTCTGACTGGCCGCTGAACAGCGAAGGCGAGTTCAAAGCGGTGCAGGATAAGATCAAAGCGCTGGTTGCCAGCGGCCAGTTGGGTATTTTTGCCAACGGTTACTGGGGACATCCGGCAATGAAGTTACCGCCGGAAGTGAACCTGATAGCCGTCGCACACTACCTGCAGGCGCTGGAGTGCCAGCGCGATGCTAACCGCATTGTGGCGCTGCTCGGCGGCAAGTCGCCGCATATCCAGAACCTGGCGGTCGGCGGTGTCGCCAACCCGATCAATCTCGACGGTATTGAAGTGCTGAACCTTGAACGCCTGATGTACCTGAAGTCGTTTATCGATCGCCTCGAAGGCTTTATTGAACAGGTTTATAAAGTCGATACCGCTGTCATTGCTGCGTTCTATCCCGAGTGGTTGTCGCTCGGCAAAGGCGCGGTAAATTACCTCAGTACGCCGGAATTCCCCACCGATGCGAAAAATGGCAGCTTCCTGTTCCCTGGCGGGTACATTGAAAACGCCGATCTCAGCACCTTCCGGGCGATCACCACCGGTGACGATCCCTTTATGGTGAAAGGGATCCAGGAGAGCGCAAAACACGCCTGGTACAAAGACGAGGCGCCACAGGAGCCGTGGCAGGGCACGACATTACCGCAGTACACCGGTTGGCAGGAAGAGGGCAAATATTCCTGGGTGAAATCGCCCACCTTTTACGGCAAAACGGTGGAGGTTGGTCCGCTGGCTAATATGCTCTGCAAACTGGCGGCGAAGCACGAAACCACGGCGACGAAGCTGAATGATATTGTCGCTATCTACCAGAAACTGACCGGCAAAACGATCGCCGTGGCGCAGCTACATTCAACGCTGGGGCGCATTATTGGCCGCACCGTTCACGCCTGCGAACTGCACGGCGTGTTGCAAAATCAGTATCAGGCTCTGATCGATAATATCGGCAAAGGCGACATGCAAACCTATGCGAAAACCGACATTCCGCAGAGCGGCGAGTTTAAAGGCGTCGGCTTTCTGGAAGCGCCGCGCGGCATGCTTTCCCACTGGGTGGTGATCAAAGACGGTAAAATCGCCAACTATCAGGCGGTTGTGCCCTCGACCTGGAATGCCGGGCCGCGCAACTTTAATGATGATGCCGGGCCGTACGAACTGTCGCTGGTGGGCACGCCGGTTGCGGACGTGCAAAAACCGCTGGAAGTGGTGCGCACCGTGCATTCGTTCGATCCCTGCATGTCCTGCGCAGTGCATGTGCTGGACGCGGATGGCAACGACGTTGTGTCGGTGAAGGTACTGTGATGTCGATTTTAGTGCTGGGCGTCGGCAACATTTTATTGACCGACGAAGCGATTGGCGTACGGGTTGTGGAGGCGCTGGCGCAGCGCTTCCATCTGCCGGAAGACGTTGAAGCGCTGGATGGTGGTACCGCCGGAATGGAATTGCTCGACGCGATGGCTAACCGCGATCACCTGATTATTGCCGACGCGATCGTCAGCCGGAAAAGCGAGCCTGGAAGGGTCGTCATCCTGCGTGATGACGAAGTGCCGACGCTGTTCAGCAATAAAATTTCCCCGCACCAGTTGGGGCTGGCGGACGTACTGTCGGCACTGCGTTTTACCGGTGAGTTTCCGGCGAAACTGACGCTGATTGGCGTTACGCCAGCCTCGCTGGAGCCGCATATCGGCATGACGCCAATCGTGGAAGCCAGCCTTGATAGCGCGCTGGCGGCGGTGATTGACGCGTTAGCTGAATCCGGCGTTGTGCTGACGCCACGGGAGACTGCTCATGCACAATGATGAATTACCAGGATTTGACGTTTCGCCGCACCGCGAAGTGCAGCAGGCTTTTAAGGCGATTGCCGCCCATGAAATGCAGGGGCTGCCGTTTGTGCACCCGCAAATGGACGTGTACGCCACGCCGTTTACTCTGTTTGAAAACCAGTGGCTTGGCTGCGTGTTGACGCCGTGGATGCTGAGTTTGCACATCTATCCCGGCCCGCAGCAATGCTGGCCGGTGCGGCGCGTCAGCGAGCGGCTGGGGTTGCAACTGCCCTACGGCGAGATGACCTTTTCCGTTGGCGAATTACCGGCGCTGGGGCAGTACCTGAGTTGCTCCTTGATGTCGCCATTAACGCCCGATCTCAGTCCGCAACAGGGCGTACAACTGGCGGATAACTGCCTGAAGATGGCGCTCTCGCTACCGGTAACGGATGCCAGCTTGAGCCGCCGCGCGCTGCTGTTCGGCCAGCGAGGCGCGCAGCATGCATGAGTTATCGCTGTGCCAGAATGCGGTGGAAATTATCGAACAGCAGGCGAAGCAGCATGGCGCGCAGCGCGTGACCGGCGTCTGGCTGGAAATCGGCGCGCTGGCCTGTATCGAAGAGAGCGCCCTGCGGTTCGGTTTCGATATTGCCTGTCGCGATACGCTGGCACAGGGGTGCGCGCTGCATATCATCCATAAACCCGCGCAAGCGTGGTGCTGGAACTGTAGCGCGTCGGTAGAGATCACCCGGCACGACGAGTGCCCGCGCTGTCACTGCCCGACGTTGCATATTGAGCACAGCGACGGCGTGCAGATCAAAAGTATTGAAGTGGAGTAAGACAACGATGTGTATAGGCGTACCGGGCCAGGTGGTGGCCGTTGGCGAAGATTTTCATCAACTGGCGCAGGTCGATGTGTGTGGTGTGCGCCGCGACGTTAATATCGCGCTGGTGTGCGAAGAATCGCCACAGCAATTGCTCGGCCAGTGGGTGCTGGTACATGTCGGTTTTGCTATGAGCATTATTGATGAGCAGGAGGCGCTGGCGACGCTTGCGGCGCTTCGGCAAATGGAGAGCGACGAGCTGGCGGCGGGATAAGAAACCGGGCGGCATTCCGCCCGGTGTGGAAGATTAGGCGTTGCGTTTATCTTCGGTCTGCGTATCGAAATCGCTGGCGTCATGGCGCTCGTGCAACTGCTCGTTGGGCGCGCCGAACGTACGGTTAACGATGCGACCGCGTTTCACTGCCGGGCGGGCGAAAATCTCCTGTGCCCAGCGCTGCACATTTTTGTAGGTGCCCGCATCGAGGAATTCGGCGGCGTCATACACATTGCCAAGTACCACGTTGCCGTACCACGGCCAAATCGCCATATCGGCAATGGTGTACTCATCACCCGCAATGAATTTATGGTTGGCCAGTTGTTTATCCAGTACGTCCAGCTGGCGTTTGGCTTCCATGGTAAAGCGGTTGATGGCGTACTCAATTTTAACCGGCGCATAGTTGTAGAAGTGGCCAAAACCGCCGCCGAGGAATGGCGCAGAGCCTTGTAACCAGAACAACCAGTTCAACGTTTCTGTGCGTCCTGCCGGATCTTTTGGCAGGAAGTGGCCGAATTTTTCTGCCAGATACAGCAGGATGGCACCGGATTCAAATACGCGCGTCGGCGGCGTCGTGCTGTGATCGCGCAGCGCCGGGATTTTGGAGTTCGGGTTGACGTCGACAAAACCGCTGGAGAATTGATCCCCTTCGCCGATACGAATCAGCCAGGCGTCGTACTCCGCCTCGCTAACCCCTTTTGCCAGCAGTTCTTCCAGCATGATCGTGACTTTCTGACCATTCGGCGTGCCGAGCGAATAGAGCTGGAGCGGATGTTTGCCCACCGGCAATGTTTTGTCGTGCGTCGGGCCGGAAACCGGGCGGTTGATATTCGCGAAAGCGCCGCCGCTGGATTTATCCCACGTCCAGACCTTCGGTGGCTGGTAGTTGTCTGACATTTTGGTCCGCCTTTTCGTTGATGTGTTGAAGTTCAGGTTAAGTGAGTATAAATGGTTGCGGGTTCAGGCAAGGATGCGCTGCGCCCAGACACTGATATCATCACCGCTGCCAAGATCGGCCTGCACCAGCCCATTGACCATAAAGGTTGGGGAAACATGAATGCCGTTCTGGCGCGCATATTTGCAGTGCCATTTGATTTCGGTTTGCAGCTCCGGACGGGCAAAAGCGTCTGCCAGTTTCACGCCACTGTAGTTTTCAATGCGCTCAATAATCTGCTGCGGTGTGGCATCCATATTCGGGCCGCTGCAATGATCCGTAAATTCAAACTCTTCACGATGATCGGCAACTGCACGCAGTACCTTATGCGCGGCGTTTTTGCCATCGGGCAGCGTCGAAGCCGCGAGGATACAGCGCACAATCACACCAGAGAAGAGATGCCAGGGCTGTGATTGCAGGCGAATTTTGACCGTCACGTTCTCTTCGCCGACGGTTTCTAACAGCGCTTCCAGTTTGTTAAACGCCCGGACGGAGAAGGGGCAGGTGGGTTCGATAAAAATCTCGAAAGTTCGGGGGCCGTGGCCCCAGCTTAGCGGTGCGGCATGTAAAGGTTGTTGGCTCATGGTCACTCCTGCTGTTTTTCATTTTGTGAGAGTTTGAGAGTAGCAGCATGCCGCAGACGCGGGGAGTTCGTTTTGCGTCGGATGCGGTTATCGTGCGGTGTTCGACGGTCGTAGCATTTCCACACGCGAACGTTTTAACAATAAGAAATAAATACTGCTGTAATGTGCATAATTAATTTTTAAGAGATGACTTAAATAATATTTAACTTAGTGACTTCACCTTAACGTAAATTATTATATTATTGATCGGTATTTGCTTATTTAAATTTTGTCTGTAGCGCTGATTATTTCATCATTATTTGTTATTAATCCGTTTCTCTCTGCTGTCGATAATCGTTATGAGGGTTTTTTTTCGACTCAAATCGGAGGAGTCATTAGCGGATTATCTGGGTAACCATCAGCGGAGATAATGATGCAGGAGATTCAGGCGATTCAGGCAACCACGCACCTTGCCAATGCAACACAAGAAAGTACGGCGGCCAAAGCCGATCCACACACCACCAGTGAAAGCGGAGCGGGTAACAAATCTCATCAGGATGAAAGTACTAAAGTGACGCTCTCCAGCCGCGCCGAAAGCCATAAAGAGGCGAAGGCTATAAAGGCGGAGCAGCAGCTCGCAGAAAAGAAAGAAGTCGAAAATCATCAAATTGATTATTCGCTGGCGATGACCGGCATTCCGCAATTTGGTGGACGTCTGGTAACGGTTGTTAAATATCCTGACGGTAGTACGGAAATGATTGACGCCTTTTCCGGCAAAAAAGTAACACAACAGGAACTGGACATCGCCCGGGCCGAGAAAGAAAACAGCGAATATGTGCAACGCAAGCAGGAAGCCAAAAAAGTCGCGCAGGAAGTGCAGGCATTCACGCCTGGAGAATCGCAGCCAACGGATCTGGAATAATCCTCTGGCGGTAAATTTGTAATAAAGGCAAAGGCTATTCAGAATTTATCCATAAAATATATCTTATATGTTATGGGTAGCCTGAGCTGAATATCATAGCTGTGTTGTTGTGTATTTAGTTTAAGTCAGTATCGGTGCCATTTTGCTTCAGCAATTTAATGCTGAGGATTGCGGCTGTCTGGCGTTTTGCTGCGAGAAAGGGCACATCGCTGCCGTTTTTGGGACGACAGAATGCGCCATTTACTTAGCATGCTTAATATTGGCTTTGTGAGGAATTTGCCGGGATAAACGGTGGGTTATTATGATGAAGATGAGTGGTGCAGCCACATTAATTATGTGGTTAATTTCTACGGTATCTGGCGTTTGGTTTTGTTGTGTTTTTCTTTGTAGTCGGCAATTGCCTGATTGATGTTTTCTGTTTCGATAACATCGACCTTTTCATCATTAAAGAACACTTCATAGTGGCCGGATACATATTTAAAAGTGAAAATTTTCCCCTGATAGCGAACGCGTCTCTCCTTCACCGACAAGCCTCTGCTGCGCATAGCCACTTTTGCCATTGTATCTATCTTTTTATTTTTCATAGCTATTTTCTTTACCTTTTCAGGCTGTTATGCGATGCCTGTATTTTATTCCGCGTGTTCAGGTGCTAATTTGTTATCCTCTCAAAGAAAATCAACAGTTGCCAGAACCTCATGCTTAATAATAGATGAAATATTTCTGCGTAACTTAAGGTTGTCTTAATCTTAAGAATATCCTGTAGTTAATAACTGGAGGATTAATTTAGTTAACCATATTTTTATGGGATTTAATTTCGAAACGCTCTTTTTGATAATTATTTCGATTCTCATTTCACCTTTGCTAGTATTAAACTTCTGGCGGCTCGCATGCGCTGACTATTACACTTATTTTAAAAGGAATGAGGATGAAGAATCGCTTTTTGCCGTTCTGTTCAATCGCACTGGTCATCTCTTCGGTTTTCGCCGCGTCTGCGGCATCTGCCGCCAATAACGACGACGGGATCGTGGTGTACAACGCGCAGCACGAAAACCTGACAAAATCCTGGGTTGATGAATTCACCAAAGAAACGGGTATTAAAGTGACGCTGCGTAACGGTGGCGACACGGAACTGGGCAACCAGCTTGTTCAGGAAGGAAAGGTTTCTCCTGCTGATGTCTTCCTCACCGAAAACTCACCAGCAATGACGCTGGTCGATAATGCCAACCTGTTCGCGCCGCTGGATGCCGATACCCTGAAGCAGGTGCCAGCGCAGTTCCGCCCGGCGCATGGCCGCTGGATCGGTATTGCCGCGCGCAGCACGGTGTTTGTTTATAACCCGACAAAAATCAGCGCGGCGCAGCTTCCGGCATCGATAATGGATTTAGCCAAACCGGAATGGAAAGGCCGTTGGGCGGCATCTCCGTCAGGCGCAGACTTCCAGGCGATTGTCAGCGCGATGCTCACGCTGAAAGGCGAAAAGGCCACGCTCGACTGGCTGAAAGCCATGAAGACTAATTTCGTGCCTTATAAAGGTAACAGCACCGTCTTAAAAGCGGTTAATGCCGGGCAGATTGATGGCGGTGTTATCTACCACTACTACTACTTTGTTGATCAGGCCAAAACCGGCGAGAACAGCAAAAACACCCAGCTTTACTACTTTAAGCATCAGGATCCGGGCGCTTTCGTCAGCATTTCCGGCGGTGGTGTTTTAGCCTCCAGTAAGCACCAGAAACAGGCGCAGGCCTTCATCAAGTGGATCACCGGTAAAACCGGGCAGGATATGCTGCGTACCAATACCGCTTTTGAATATGCCGTCGGTGCGGGCGCGGCTTCCAACGCGAAATTGGTGCCGCTGAATCAACTGGATGCGCCAAAGGTCGAGCCTTCTGCGCTGAACAGCAAAAAAGTGAGCGAGTTAATGACCGAGGCCGGTCTCCTGTAATTGCGGTATGAATGAGCGTTTTATGTCCAGTTTGAGTCTTCCGGCGACACGCCGCGCGGCCAGCCAAACCGTCCGGCGCCGCCCTTCCGGGGTGCTGGTGGTATTAGCCACTTTTGCGGCACTGCTTGCTTTACTGCCCGTGGGATTTGTTATTGGGGTGGGTATTGATACCGGGTGGTCAACGGTGAAGGCGCTCATTTTCCGCCCGCGCGTTGGCGAGCTGCTCAACAACACCTTTTTGCTGATTGCCTGCGCTGTTCCGGCCTGTGTGGCGGCAGGAATTGCCATGGCATGGCTGACGGAGCGAACCACGCTGCCTGGGCGACGCGTCTGGTCGCTGCTGGCCGTTGCGCCGCTGGCGATCCCGGCGTTTGTGCAAAGTTATGCCTGGGTCAGCGTCGCGCCGGGTTTCAATGGTTTGCCCGCCGCCGTTTTTCTCGCAGTGCTGGCCTATTTTCCCTTTATTTATATGCCGGTAGCCGCCGTATTACGTCGGCTGGATCCGGGTCTTGAAGATGTAGCCGCCTCGCTGGGCACACCGCCGTGGCGCATCTTTTTCCGCGTGGTTTTGCCGCAACTCAAGCTGGCGATTTGCGGCGGCGCGCTGCTGGTTGCGCTGCATTTACTGGCGGAATATGGCCTGTTCGTGATGATCCGTTTTGATACCTTCACCACCGCCATTTATGACCAGTTTCAATCCACCTTTAGCGGTCCGGCTGCCAACATGCTGGCGGGCGTGCTCGCCCTCTGCTGTCTGGCGTTGCTATTACTGGAGACCGCCGCGCGCGGTAAAGCGCGTTATGCTCGCGTCGGCGCAGGCGCGGCGCGTAAACAGCACCGCGTTGTGCTTGGCCGCGGGAGTTCAGCGTGTGGATTCGCGCTGATGCTGGTGATGGCGATCCTTGCGCTCGGTACGCCGATGATAGTGCTCGCCCGCTGGCTGTGGCTTGGCGGGTTGGCGAACTGGTCCAGCGCCGATTTGTGGCTCTCTTTGCGTCAGACGTTATTTCTGGCATTTTGCGGCGCGCTGCTGACAACGGCATTTGCGCTGCCGACGGCCTGGCTTGCGGTGCGCCATCCGCGTCCGCTGATTCGCGTGCTGGAGGGATGTAACTACGTCACCAGTTCGCTGCCGGGCATTGTTGTCGCGCTGGCGCTGGTCACCGTCACCATTCATTACGCAAGGCCAATCTACCAGACTGAAGTGACGCTGTTTCTGGCGTATATGCTGATGCTGATGCCCAGAGCGCTCATCAATCTGCGCGCCGGGATTGCGCAAGCGCCGGTGGAACTGGAACAGGTGGCGCAAAGCCTTGGTACTTCGCCCGGCAGAGCGCTACTGAGCGTCACGCTGCGGCTGGCGGCTCCTGGTGCTGCGGCGGCTGCAGCGCTGGTCTTTCTCGGTGTCAGCAATGAACTGACCGCCACGCTGCTGCTTTCACCCCTTGGTACTCGCACGCTGGCGACCGGTTTCTGGGCGCTCACCAGCGAGATCGATTATGTTGCGGCCTCACCTTACGCGCTGCTGATGATTTTGATTTCCCTGCCGTTGACCGGCCTTCTTTATAAGCAATCACAAAAACTGTCGGGTCTTTAAGATGTTAGAACTGAGCAATATTTCCAAATCCTTTGGCTCCGCACGTGTGCTGGACAGTGTGAACCTGCTTATTCCTCCCGGCAGCCGTACGGCGATTGTTGGTCCGTCTGGCTCGGGGAAAACCACGTTATTGCGGTTGATTGCCGGGTTTGAGCGGCCGGACAGCGGACAGATAATGATGCACGGAAAGCCGCTATTTGCTGGCGATCAGTTTGTTCCCGCTCATCAACGTAAAATTGGTTTTGTTCCGCAAGAAGGTGCGTTGTTCCCGCATTTGCGCGTGGGGGAAAACATTGCCTGGGGGCTGAGCGGCTCCCGTCATGAGAAGCGTGCGCGCGTGGGTGCGTTAATGGCAATGGTGTCGCTGGATAGCAAACTGGCCCAGCGCTGGCCGCATGAGATCTCCGGCGGTCAACAGCAGCGCGTTGCTCTGGCGCGTGCGCTGGCGCAACAACCGGCGCTGATGCTGCTCGATGAGCCTTTCTCCGCGCTTGATACTGGTTTGCGTGCCGCCACGCGTAAAGCGACGGCAGATTTACTCACTCAGGCGGGTGTGGCGTCGATTCTTGTCACTCACGATCAGAAAGAGGCACTGTCATTCGCCAGCCAGATTGCGGTGATTCGTCACGGGCGCTTTGCCCAGATTGGCTCGCCCTTTGAGGTCTATTCGCAGCCTGCGGATGAAGAAACGGCGCTGTTTTTAGGCGACGCGCTGATTCTGCCAGCCGAGGTGGCGCAAGGGAAAGCGCGCTGCCAGCTTGGCGACATTCCGGTTGATGATGTATCTGCTTCCGGCACGCGGCGCATTATGCTGCGCCCGGAGCAAATCAGCGTTGAGCCGTGCGATAGCGCAGCGGGGCTGCCGCAGGCGCACATTGTGGATATCGATTTCGTGGGTTATCTCTCCGCGCTGACGCTCGCTTTTGCGCATACAGATGAACGCATCACCGTGCAGACCGTTACCCGGCCAGGCTGGTTGCCGGGTATGAAGGTCAATATCCAGATTAACGGCTGCGCGCGCGTGTTTGCTTTGTGATCTCCCGCCCGCTTTGCTGCGGGCTTGTTTGCCATCTGTCATATTTTTGAATCTGATCTAAAAACGGTGTTTTTTAATGTGTAAAACTTCGTTTCGTTTTTATCTATATAATAATTAACACCTTCTTTTAGCCGGATATGCATTGCGCGCTCCGGCATTTTGTTAAGTTCGCATTTTCCAGGAAACAGAAATTTTCAATCACACCGGGCTGTAAGGCCGGGAGGATCTGTTTCAGGAGAATACCTATGCAATACCCTCTGGGATTTACTGCGCTGTTGGGCTGTCTGCCCGTAATGGCAAATGCTGTCACGCTGGTGGCCCGGCAAATTCGCCAGACACCTTCGTTGTGCGTGCTGACTGACACACTAAAAAACGAAGGAGAGTTTTGATGAAGACACTGCGCTATTCCGTGCTGTTGCTGGCCTGTATTGGTGCCAGCCCGTTCGCTGCGCTGGCAGAAGAGTGGAACGCGGTCGTTTCCGCCACACCGCAGGCGGGCGAGTTTGCCACCATCAGCCAGGCGTTGGCCGCTGCGCCGAAAAGCGGTACGCCGTGGCGCATTCTGATCAAAGAGGGACGCTGGAACGAGCGGCTGGTGATTGAAAAACCGGTCACGCTGGTGGGGCAGTCAAAAGATCGGACGCAGATTGAAGCGAATACCCCGGCGGGCGCACTGGATGCCAGCGGGAAAAAGTGGGGAACCGGGCGTACCAGTACGGTGGAGATCCGCGCCACCGGCGTGACGATCGAGAACCTGACCATCCGCAACAGTTTTGATTTTCCGGCCAATGCCGCGCTGGCGGATACCGATCCGAAAAAACTGAAAGATACGCAGGCGGTAGCGCTGATGATTTCAGAAGGCGCAGATAAGGCGCGTTTCCGCCATGTCCGGCTGGAGGGGTATCAGGACACGTTTTACAGCAAAAGCGGCAGCCGCAGTTATTTCACCGATTGTGAAGTTAGCGGTCATGTCGATTTTATCTTTGGCCCTGGCATTGCGGTGTTTGACCGCTGCGACATTATTGCCCGCAACCGCAATGATATCGACCCGCCGTACGGCTATATCACCGCGCCCGCCACCCAACAGGATCAGAAATTTGGCCTGTTTATTATCAACAGTAAATTAAGCAAAGAGCCGGGCGTGCCGGCAAACAGCTTTGCGCTTGGGCGTCCGTGGCATCCAACCACTGAATTCAGTGACGGGCGTTATGCCGATCCGCATGCCATTGGCCTGGCGGCATTTATTCACTGCGAGATTGATGACCATATTTACGGCTGGGACAAAATGTCCGGCAAAGATAAAGCCGGGAATAAAATCTGGTTCTACCCGGAAGATAGCCGTTTTTATGAATCCGATAATCGCGGGCCTGGCGCCGGGCAGGGCGGCGCGCGCTACCAGCTCACGAAGGCGAACGCAGCGCAATACAGCCTGGCTGCGATTTTCGATGGCTGGGATAAAACCCTGCTGGAGTAAATTTTCAGGCATTGTCCCCGGCAACGGGGGCAATTTTCGTTATCAGTTGCCGTATTTAACGTTAAAGCCCAGCGCATCACCGACCGTGTCGTATTCGCGGAAATTAAAAATAAGCGGCTTCCATTGGGTGGAATCGACAATGCCGTTTTCACCTAAGAGTGGGTTTTCTACCCACAGATTGACAATATCCAGCTCGGCGAGAATAAAACGGCCTTTATCGCTGATGGACACTAAACGGCATTCCGCCTGAATCGGGCATTCAGCAATGCGCGGCGGCGCCACGTCAATTGAGGCTTCCGCAGTCAACCCGGCTTTGGCGAATTTATCATGGCAAATTTCCACGCCCCATTTGGTCTGGTTTTCCGACAGCGTATCGCCGCCAGTCAGCCTGCCAACCTGCTCGACTTTCTCCCACAGGGTATGATCGGGAATATTGATGACCGCATCGGAACCGGCAATTAAATTGCTGTGTGTTTTGCTACCTTTACTTATTCCAATAATAATTTTCTCGCCAAGTGAAATTGATGATGAAGCTGCGCAAATATTATTTTTCCCTTCGCTATCTTGCGTTGTGACCATAAAAACGGGAAAGCCGTAATAGAATGAATTGAGTTTTGATTTGCTTTTCATTGTCCCTTTTCTCTTATATTTAAAGCCGTAATGAGACTATTTTTCACCCTGTTGATGGTCTTTTACAATAACCCTTTTTGAGTAGCGAAAATTAGCAAGAAATAACCACTAAAAAAAGTAGTCTACAAATCATAAAAGAGGTATATGATATGCAACATATGCTTTTCCCCCTCCCGGTGAGCTCCGCTTGCTGAGAACTTTGAGGATGAAACATGCAACGTATCACCATACCCGCAAACTATGTTCACACTCGTACGACGCCATTCTGGACGAAAGAAACCGCCCCGGCGTCTATCTGGAAACGCCATCTGGACGCCGGTACCCGGCAGGGTGTTTACCCGCGACTGAGCGTGTCGCAAGGGGCGATCCGCTATAACGGTTACGCGGATGAAACCAGCCCGCAACCGGTGGAAACCGTGACGATCAATGCCGGGGAATTTGCCGTCTTTCCGCCGGAAAAATGGCACAACATTGAAGCATTAACCGACGACACAATATTCAGCGTCGATTTCTATGTTGACCCGAAAATTTTGCTGGAAGAGTGAGGTATTTATCATGACGACTGAAAATAAAGGATATTCTTTAGCGGTTTCTCATTCCGGTAGGCGTGAAACGAAAGAAAAAATATGGCTGAAGCCGATGTCGTTATATGTACCGGATGTCGCCGCAGAAGCGGTTGCGGAGCTGACTTCCGGGTTTAGCGAAAATAACAGTGAATATGTTCTGACGGTCACGAACAATAATAATGGCGTTTCTGTTGATAAAGAATTTTCCAGCCTTGAAGCGTTGAAAGATCCGCTTAATGCCGCCGATTCGGTAAAAGAGTTGATTAACATTGTCCGTGGTTACGAATCGGATGAAGAAACCAATGTGTGCGGCTGGTAATACGACACTTCAGGAGGTTCACGATGGCATATCAAATTCCGGTTCACTTCCGCCATACCCGCTCCACGCCTTTCTGGACGAAAGAGACGGTACCGCAGGCGCTGCTCACCCATCACAATACGAAAAAGGGCGTTTATGGCCGTTTATCGGTAATGCAGGGCGCAGTGAAGTATTTCGGTTTTGCCGGTGAGTACGACACCACGCCGGAAGTGGAAGTGGTGATTGAGGCCGGGCACTTTGGCATCAGCCCGCCGCAATACTGGCATCATATTGAATTACTTACCGATGATACGTACTTCAATATCGATTTCTTTGCCGATCCGCACGAAGCGCTGGAAGGAAAAGGGATCGGTCAGGTGGTCAATACGCATCGCAGCTAAATGCCACGCGCCCGGCGCAGACCGGGCGTTTTTGTTCAGAAGTTATCAATAAACCGCTTCACCGCCGGTGAACGCTCGAATTTTCTCCATGCCAGCGCCACGTCTGTTTTCAACACTTCACCTTTGATGCGGTGGAACGTCACCAGCGGATGACTAAAGCAGGACATGGATTGCGGGACAATGGCGAAACCAAATCCTGCGCTGACCATGCTCAGCGATGAAGAAAATTGCGATGCCTGCTGCGGGTGGCTCATATTAATGCCGGCGCGCAGACAGGCGTTGTAAATCAGTTCGTACAGCCCTGGCGCCACCGCCTGCGGGAAGATCACCAAAGGCGTATCACGCAGCTCCGACAGCGCGAGATCGGCTTCATCAGCCAGCGGATGTGAGCGGTGTAACGCAATCAGCATCGGCTCTTCATCAATCAATTTCAGATTAAAGATTTTGCTGTTTTCACAGGGCAGGCGCACAAAAGCGACATCGATCAGCCCTTCATCCAGCTCCTGCATGAGCGTCGCCATATTGTCCTCTTTCTGATGGAGCATGACCTGCGGATAGTCATGCTGAAACTGGCGCAGCACGGCAAAAATGCGGATGTGAAAAGCGTTGGAACTGGTCACGCCGAGATAGAGTTTGCCGTTGATCCCCCGCGCGATACCTTTGGCTTTTTCCAGTGCGGCATCACTTAAGGCGAGGATCTGGCAGGCATCTTCGTAGAAGGCTTCGCCCGCCTCGGTAAGCTCCACACCACGCGTTAAACGGTGAAATAACGGCGTCCCCACTTCCTGCTCAAGACGGCGAATTTGCTGGCTCAGCGGCGGCTGCGACATGCCCAGCATTTCTGCCGCGCGGGTGAAATGTTGCGTCTGCGCAACGGCGACAAAATAGCGTAGATAACGAAGTTCCATATCGAAAACATCTCAAACCTTGATGGTTTGTATATTGGAATCTCTCGCTGAAGCGAGTCAATATTTAATCAGCTTTTCTAAAGGTCTACTCAATGAGGTATTAGAGGATGACTAATCTAAATGATTGTTCCTGCAAAGAAAATTTAAGTGAAACAATTCGTGCTTTTTCTAAAAGCAAACCTGAATGTGTGATATATCAAACATCGCTAATGAGTGCGCTATTAAGTGGGGTTTACGAAGGAAATACCACGATTAAGGATTTACTCAATCACGGCGACTTTGGACTCGGCACGTTTAATGAACTGGATGGCGAACTGATTGCCTTCAACAGCGAAGTCTATCAGTTGCGTGCAGATGGCAGCGCCAGGGAGGCGCGCCCGGATCAAAAAACACCGTTCGCCGTGATGACCTGGTTCCGGCCGAGCTACAGCCAGCAGTTCGATGCTCCCGTCAGCCGACAACAACTGCACGAGATCATTGATAAACAGATTCCTTCCGACAACCTCTTTTGCGCCCTGCGCATTGAGGGCCATTTTCGCCACGCGCACACCCGCACCGTGCCGCGCCAGACGCCACCTTATCGGGCGATGACCGACGTACTCGACGATCAGCCGGTCTTTCGCTTTAACAGCCGCGCGGGCGTATTGGTTGGTTTCCGCACACCGCAGCATATGCAGGGAATCAATGTTGCCGGTTATCACGAACACTTTATTACCGACGATCGACGCGGCGGTGGTCATTTGCTGGATTATCAGTTGGATCACGGCACGTTGACCTTCGGTGAGATTCACAAACTGATGGTTGATTTGCCAGCGGATGAGGCGTTTCTTCAGGCCGATCTGCACCCGGATAATCTCGATGCCGCAATTCGTTCGGTAGAGAGCTGAGACACGGACAAAGGAGTGACTAATGAGCAATGAAAACCATACGCAGCAGTGGGCGCATGGCGCCGACATGGTGGTGAAACAACTGGAAGCTCAGGGCGTTAAACAGGTTTTCGGCATTCCAGGCGCGAAAATCGATAAAGTTTTTGACTCCCTTCTGGATTCATCCATCCAAATAATTCCGGTTCGTCACGAAGCCAATGCCGCCTTTATGGCGGGTGCAGTCGGACGTATTACCGGCAAAGCGGGTGTGGCGCTGGTAACCTCCGGGCCCGGCTGCTCCAACCTTATCACCGGCATGGCGACCGCGAACAGCGAAGGCGATCCGGTGGTGGCGCTGGGCGGCGCGGTTAAACGCGCCGACAAAGCCAAACTGGTGCACCAAAGCATGGATACCGTCGCGATGTTTAGCCCGGTAACCAAATACGCCGTGGAAGTCCCTTCTTCTGATGCCATTGCAGAAGTGGTGTCGAATGCGTTTCGCGCCGCAGAGCAGGGGCGCCCGGGCAGCGCTTTTGTCAGCCTTCCGCAGGATATTGCCGATCAACCCGCCAGCGGCGCGATCCTGCCTGCCGGCTCGCCTCCTGCGTTAGGCGCTGCGCCGGATGCGATGATCAACGACGTGGCAAAAATGATCGCCGCGGCGGAAAACCCGGTGTTTCTGCTGGGGCTGATGGCCAGCCGACAGGAGAATATCGAGGCGCTGCATCTGCTGCTGGAAAAAAGCCACATTCCGGTCACCAGTACTTACCAGGCGGCAGGCGCAGTCAACCAGCAACATTTCAGCCGTTTCGCCGGACGCGTTGGCTTATTCAATAACCAGGCCGGGGATCGGCTTCTGCATCTGGCGGATCTGGTTATCTGTATTGGTTACAGCCCGGTGGAATATGAACCTGCGATGTGGAACACCGGCAACGCCAGACTGGTGCATATTGATGTGCTGCCCGCCTATGAAGAGCGCAACTATATTCCGGACGTTGAGCTGATTGGCGACATCGCCAGCACGCTGGACAAACTGGCGGCGAAGATTGAAAAACCGCTGATCCTCACCCCGCGCGCGTCGGAGATTTTGATTGATCGCTGCAACCAGCGCGATTTGCTCAATCGCAAAGGCGCACAGCTTAACCAGTTTGCCATTCATCCGCTGCGCATTGTGCGGGCGATGCAGGACATCGTGAATAACGACGTGACGCTGACAGTCGATATGGGCAGTTTTCACATCTGGATCGCCCGCTATCTCTATAGCTTCCGCGCTCGCCAGATGATGATTTCTAACGGTCAACAGACGATGGGCGTCTCACTGCCGTGGGCGATTGGCGCCTGGCTGGTTAACCCCGGGCGCAAAGTGGTGTCGGTTTCCGGCGATGGCGGTTTTCTGCAATCCAGCATGGAGCTGGAAACCGCTGTGCGTCTCGGCGCGAATGTGTTGCACATCATCTGGGTGGATAACGCCTACAACATGGTGGCGATTCAGGAAGAGAAAAAATACCAGCGTCTCTCCGGGGTGAATTTCGGCCCGGTGGATTTTAAAGCCTATGCCGAAGCATTTGGCGCGAAAGGTTTTGCCGTCGGGAGCACGGCGGAACTTGAACCGACACTGCGTGCAGCGATGGACACAGAGGGCCCGGCAGTCGTCGCCATTCCGGTGGATTACAGCGATAACCCGCTGTTGATGGGCCAGCTCAACCTTAACCAGATTCTTTGAATAACCAAGGAGAAGTGATGAAAAAAGTCGCATTCGTGACCGGCGCCGGTCAGGGAATTGGTAAAGCCATTGCGCTGCGTCTGGCGAAAGATGGTTTTGCCGTCGCCGTTGCCGACTATAACGCCGCCACCGCCAAAGCCGTGGCCGACGAGATCAATAGCCATCAGGGCAGCGCGATTGCTGTGACAGTAGATGTTTCCGATCGCGAACAGGTTTTTGCCGCGGTGGAAGAGGCCAGAAGCAAGCTAAAAGGCTTTGATGTCATCGTCAATAACGCAGGCGTTGCGCCTTCAACCCCCATTGAATCGATCACCCCGGAAGTGGTGGATAAGGTTTATAACATCAATGTTAAAGGTGTGATTTGGGGGATTCAGGCTGCGGTCAGCGCTTTTAAAGCGGAAAAACACGGTGGCAAAATCATCAATGCCTGCTCGCAGGCGGGGCATGTCGGCAACCCGGAACTGGCGGTTTACAGTTCGAGCAAATTCGCCGTGCGCGGTTTAACCCAGACCGCCGCGCGCGATCTGGCGCCGCTGGGCATTACGGTTAACGGTTACTGTCCGGGGATTGTGAAAACCCCGATGTGGGCCGAAATCGATCGCCAGGTCTCTGAAGCCGCGGGCAAACCGCTCGGTTACGGCACCGAACAGTTCGCCAAACGCATCACGCTTGGGCGCTTGTCAGAACCCGAAGATGTGGCAGCTTGCGTCTCATATCTTGCAGGGCCGGATTCAGACTATATGACCGGTCAGTCCCTGCTGATTGATGGCGGTATGGTATTTAACTAATACGTTTGATGGCTCGGACACAGCCTTGCCTCTGCGATCGTGCAGGGGCTTTTTTATATCCCGCAATGAAGGTCATTCTCATCAACAAACACTGTTAGCGACAATGATCTGCTGTGGTATATGCGATTTTCGGCAATCCAGCGCAAAAATTCTCGTTTTGGTTATGGAGGCGTTTGCGCTTAACTGAAAAGGTCAACCTTAGCCGGAGAACTCGCGGATGAAGAAAATATTGCAACAGTGGCTTGAGCGCCTTGCTCCCGTGCTGCCTGTACACGTGGAGGAGGGGGAATATGATTCTGGTCGCCATGTGGCGCTGATGATCCCATTCGGCCTGCTCTACGGCCTTGATTATCATCCATCTGTATGGATTTACGATGAAAAATGAGCGCTTCCATCTGGTGATGCGCTACAGCTACTGGAATGAACTGTGCGTACCGGATTAGAACCCGCCCTAAAACAGGCGGGTTTTTTATTTTCTTACCCCACCAAAATCCATTTTGAAATTGCGTTTCACCTCTCATTTCCGTCTTTTTAAGGGATTTTTTTCTGCACCCTTCGCCCCCGGTCACAATTCAGACACCTTATCTTGTATGGTAGTAGACACAAAAACCGTAAGGGAGATACCGTGAAAGCCGTGATGTATTTGCCTTAACGATCCCGGCTTTACGCTGGACATGGTTGAATGAAGATTCGCTTATGGAGTTTTGATGTCCATGAAAAATAAACAACAAACTCATTGGGTTAACGGTTTCCCGCTGGCGGGTAAACTGCATAAACGCGGAGAGACGCTATGATCCGCAAAAACCGGAAAGTCACTATTCCCGTCAGTATCGGCTATGGCATGACGGATATTATGGGCGGCGGCGCATTTACCGTTATTGGTGCATGGTTACTCTTTTTCTATACCACCTTTGTTGGCCTGTCACCGATTGAAGCGGCTTCGATTGTGGCGATTGCCCGTATTGTTGATGCTATCGTCAGCTTATTTATGGGGCGCTTCACCGACCACTTTTACAAAAACTATTTCGGCAAGAAATTTGGCCGCCGCCGGTTTTTCTTGCTAATCGGCGCACCATTAATGCTGGTTTATATTTTGTTATGGCTCGACGGGATGAATTTTCTCTTTTATCTCGCCGTGTACCTGGCATTTGAAGTGATCGCGGCAATGGTGCTTATTCCCTGGGAAACGCTGCCCTCGGAAATGACCAAAGATTTTAATGAACGCACTAAACTTTCCACCTGTCGTATGTTTCTTTCCGCTGCCGGTACATTCCTCGCCACGTTTATTCCCGGCGTGTTGATTGGCTGGCTAGGGGAGAAAAATGCCGATGCCTATCTGATTAACGGTATCGTTTTTGCCGTGCTGTTTATGCTCTGTGTGTTTATTTCCTGGCGAGTCACCTGGGAACGTGAATTAACGCCGGAAATGCTGGCGGAGATGGAAAAAGGCTACCAGCCGACCAGCGCGAGCCAGAAATTGCAGGCGTTTTTCACCCTGTTTAAAGATTACGCTTCAACGCTTAAAGTGCGGGCTTTTCGTAAACATCTGGCTATCTATCTGTTCTCATTTACGGCAAAAGATGTCTATAACACAGTGTTTGTTTTCTTCTGTGTCTACTGCCTGCACGTCTCCTCTTCACTGGCGGGAACCCTGCTGTCGATGAGTATTGTCGGGCTGCCAGTAACGTTGGCGGCGGGTGTGGCGATGATTAAATATGGCCCATCGCGGCTTTATGTTTTCGCCTACAGCGTAATGATCCTGTGTCTGGGCGGTTTCTTCCTGGTGTACCAGTTCCCGACGGAGAACAAGGTGCTATTGCTGGTGATTCTTGCCGGGGTGTATCAGGTTGGCCGCTGTGTGCTGGAGTTCACGCCGTGGAACGTTTTCCCGTTCATTCCGGATATTGACGAAATGATTTCCGGCCAGCGCCGGGAAGGGCTGTTTGCCGCCGTAATGACCTTCTCACGCAAAACCACCGTCGCGATTGCCACCTTTATTGTCGGTCTGTTACTGCAAAGCGGTGGTTTCGTTAAAGGCAGCCAGGTACAGCCGCAGGAAGCGGTGACCACCATTGTGCTGCTGCTGTTTGTCGGCACCGTTGGGTTATTGCTGGTGGCATTGTGGCAGGCGCTGACATTCCATTTGAACAAGCGCACGCACAAGATTTTCGTTGATGAACTCGATCGTCTGAAGGCGAACGGTCTGAAACAGAATGTTGCGCCGCAAGCGCGGGCGGTGGTGGAAGATCTGACCGGTTATACCTATGAAAAACTGTGGTGTAAAGATTCTGCGGGCCAGTCTGAACCGGTCACGCTAAATAACGCGATAGCACTGCGGAAATAACAAGTGTAAGTAAAGACCCGCCCGGAAAATAACAGGATGGAAAGTCTTCCGGGCGGCGATAAATATCGTCAGCGCCGTCAGTCGCGAATTGTAACGATACGGTCATGTGTAGAAAAATACGCTTACACTCTTTTGGGGCTTTTGTCATATAGCTGCGATTTTTTCACTATCTAATAATCCCCGGCTACTGCAACTTCGCCCAATCTGTGATTGCCGGGTTGCACATTTTAACCCTTAGGTTAATTTCATTTTTATTTTGCTTTTCATTCACTCCTCCGGGTAATTGCCCGGAGGTTTTTTTCTGCTGATTGATACCGCTCTATTTTTTGTCATGACACAAAATTGTCATATAAGCGCTCTATCCTTCCCTCCGTTCGCAAAATTATTCAAAAATCTATCAACTTTTTCGTTTTTGGAGAGATTATGGCAACGTTTAATGCATCTGTTCGCCTGATGGCCGCAGCACTTGCGCTTTCTACGACTACCGTTTTCGCAGCAACCAATGTCACTGGCGCAGGCGGCACCTTCCCGGCTCCGGTATACGCAAAGTGGGCCGCTGAATATCAGAAACAAGTGGGTTCTCAGGTCAACTACCAGGGAATTGGTTCGTCTGGTGGTATCAAACAGATCATTGCAAAAACCGTTGATTTTGGCGCATCCGACGCCCCGATGAGCGATGAAGATTTGGCAAAAAATGGCCTGTTCCAGTTTCCGACTGTGATTGGCGGTGTTGTGCTGGCAGTGAACATCCCGGGCGTAAAATCCGGCGAGCTGACTCTGGATGGTAAAACGCTGGGTGATATCTACCTGGGCACCATCAAAAAATGGAACGATCCGGAAATCACTAAGCTGAACCCAAAAGTAAAACTGCCGGACACCAATATCAACGTTGTGCGTCGTGCAGATGGCTCCGGCACGTCATTCGTCTTCACCAGCTACCTGTCTAAAGTGAACGCAGACTGGGCAAGCAAAATTGGTAAAGGTTCAACCGTTAACTGGCCAGTCGGTCTCGGTGGTAAAGGCAACGATGGCGTAGCCGCTTTCGTACAGCGTCTGCCTGGTTCCATTGGTTACGTGGAATACGCCTATGCCAAACAGAACAACCTGACCTGGACCAAACTGTTTGATGCCGACGGGAAAGTGGTTGAACCGTCGCAGCAGAGCTTCAGTAACAGCGCCAAAGGGGCTGACTGGAGCAAATCTTTCGCCCAGGATCTGACCTTCCAGAAAGGCAAAGACGCGTGGCCGATCTCCTCCACGACCTTTATCCTGGTCTACAAAAAACAGGATGACGCAGCGAAAGGCGCAGAAGTGCTGAAATTCTTCGACTGGTCTTACAAAAACGGTAACGCGATTGCGAGCAGCCTCGATTATGCGCCGCTGCCGGAGTCTGTAACCAGCCAGGTTCGTGCCGCCTGGAAAGCGAATGTCAAAGACGCTTCGGGTAAAGCGCTGTTCTAATTTTTTATCACCACGGAAAAAGCCCGATACTTGCGTACCGGGCTTTTTTATTGTCAATGCTCGCTATTAACGAGCGCTTTCAAGCTTCCAGAGTGCCGGAACGCTGACCGGATCCCAGCCGACAATAGCGCTATGCGCTTGCAGGCAGGAATAGGTTTTGCCGTTGAACGACACGCGATCGCCGACTTTATATACGGCGCCCTCTGCCCATGGCGTAACATCACCCGGCGCTGGCGTTTCTTCCGCATCATCCGCTAACGTTTTCACATTCAGCGAAGCGCTGAGGTTGGACACTAAACCGTTGCTGAACTCTGCTGCGACCTGGTAAACGTATGCAGTGCCTGGCTTCAGATTGCTGTCGGTAAACGACTCTGACTTCGGGCTTTCGAGCAGCTCGCCATTACGGTATACCTGATAGCGAGCGACATCACCGGCCACTTTTTTCCAGCTTAAGGTCACAGTGGTGGTGGTGATATTGCTGGCCTGAACGTTCTGCGGAATGCCCGGTTTTTCGGACGGGGTTTCATCCCCTTCCTGGCTGATCGAGCACTGGCCATTCTCCTGCTGAATGAAAAGATGCACCGGTGCCGTGCCGTCCAGGCTGCTGAGCTGATCCTGGATCAGCGTTGCACAATCCATACCTGCGCCATTTTCAAATGCGGCCTGCTGCACCTGGCTACCCGGCATCAGCGCGATTTTAGCATTCGGCTCCAGCCAGTCGTGCGAGACGATCGTACCCACATTATCCGCCACGGAGAGGAACAGACGTTGGTCGTCACTGTTAGTCAGCGTAGAAACCAGCGACTCGTCAATAGGGCTCTTCTCTGCAAACTGGGTGACCGGCAGTTCCACCATCAGCGCTTCCAGAACTTTGGCAAAATCGTGAGACCAGGAAATCTCGCCGTTTTTCGCCAGTTCATCGAAGCGGGCCATCGCGGCAGGCTTGGCTTTCGCCATCTCCGCATTGCTGTAGAAACCATAGCGGGCCAGCAGGTCAAAGTAGTTGCTGACATCAAGGCGCGTCAGTTGCGTTTCATAGCGGGTTTCTTCTTTCAGGCTTGCTTCGTTAAGCATTTGAGTGACATATGGGATCTGGCGAATATAGCGAGTCCCGAAATCATTCAACTGAACGAAACAGGCCGGATCGCTCTCCAGATGGTCTGTCAGAGCCATACAATGCTGGAAACTTTGCTCGCTTTTCAGCAGCAATTCTTTAACGGAATAGGGGCCACGGTTGTACATGTAGCTCATTACCATCGCTAATGTATCTTTATCCTTACTGTCCTGAATAAAGTCCTGAATACGCACTGTCGTATCGGTCTTATTTTTATCCCACGGCAGAGAACCGGTGTTAATCCCAATCACCGAACCGTTATAAAAGCCGCTGGTTACGGCTGAACCAATAATATTGCGTGCCGGGCCGGAGAAGGAGTCGAGGATTTTTTTCGGTTGCATCATACCAAAAATACGCGGGAAACCGCCGCCGCCAGTTCCCTGTAATTCACTCCAGGCGCTGCCCGGATATTCAATTTGTAGGACGCCGTCATCTCCTTCTTCCGATGTAGCAGGAAGATCGCGGCCTAATGAACTTTCCTGAAGCCCTTTAGAGACAAAGTAGTTCGGTCCCATATTACGCGCGAAATAGTTACCAAAGCTCTCGCCCACGCCGAAAGGACGCTGCAAATCAAAGGTACCGTTCTCTTTGTCCAGCCCGAACTGCATCTGGATCATCGTACTGACATAGGCTTGCGCGAAGGCCATCGCCCACAACTTATGTTCAACCATGGTGGCATCGGAGCTATCACCCAGCAGATCCAGTTTCACCACGCCGGAACGATCTTTTTTCCAGTTAAGATCATGATGTTCGCAGTTATCCAGATCAATTTCATAACGGCCTTCACTGTCTTGCTTAATATTGCAGTGATACGGCAGTGATAATTTATCTGCCAGATGTAGATCATAATCAATCTGGCCAGAGGAATCTTTGGGTAATAACTGGCGATACATATCAAGAGAGATATTTTCGGTAGCCAATGCATTATTGGCACTGAATAGCGCCACGGCCAGTGCGATAATTTTAATTTTCATGAATAACCCTTTCCTTGCGTTAAATAATGATGGGAGTTTACTGGCAAGGAAAACGAGAAAGTATGAGTGGAAGGCGCTATGAATATCAGTAATTTCTTCAGAGTGATAAGAAATATAATTATCGACAGGGAACTATTCTTTTGTAGTCAGGTAACGAGCTTAACGATTGTCTGTCTGTCGTGGGAAAGACCGGTTCGCGGCACGGCATGAAAAGTAGCGGCGTACTATGGGGCCAGGAAGTGACCCCGGTGAAAAGTTTAATTCTGTTTTTTCTGCGTTTTGTTGCCTGTAGCTGAATGGCGTCTTTTTTTAACCAAAAAATAAATAATGAACACAATTGCTGCACCGGTAATCATTCCTAACGTATGCATTTTTCCTCCTGATTGATTAATGTTGCTAATGGTCGAAAGCCATCGCGTTTGTAAACACTGTGGAAGTAAACTTGTTATTCCGACATACCACAAGTTCAATTGCAGCCAGTATTAATTTTTAAGCTTTTTCATGCCGCGGCTCAGGGGGTAATAGTCAATAAGAGGAGCGTAATGGCAGACTCGCAAAATTTACAGAAAGAGGTTAAACAATTCAGCGGCCTTGCCGATGATGGTGTTACCGATAACACGAGGGTTTACGGAACACGCAGGTAAGGATGTATTAATGAAAAACATTTCTGTCAGGGTGGCGCTGTCAGGCGCAATATCGATATTTGTATTGATTATTGTGGCTATCTCATCCGTGGGTTTTTTCGCATTTACCCGTTCAACAAACACGACTGAATTTATTCACAATTCTGACAGTCGGGTGATCCTGATTAATGATATCTACAAAGACTCAGCCCGTACGCGTGCTGGTTTTGCGCTGGTCTATGCAAGCTTGTTAAAAGAGGGAAAAACCGAGGCATGGGTATTTAAAAATATTCAGACCACCCACGAAAGGATGCTGGTCAACCTGCGAAGATTTGAAACTCTGCCGGTGATGGATAGCCGGGATGAAGAGATAAAAACCGAGTTGGTTACCTCGGCTGGCGCGCTGAATACACTCCTTGATAAGGCTGAGCAATTACTTAAGGCTGGGGACGTACAAGGTTACTACGATGTTAACGTGCAGCAAATTGATAAAGCTGGCGGGCGTTTCTCAGCCGCACTGGAAAAATATCAAAAAAGCACCAATGAAATTGTTAATAATTTGGTAGATGAGCAACAAAAACAATACCGTCAGTTATTATGGGTTATGTTTGTGGGATTGTTGCTCGCTCTTTTAATTAGTGTTGCTGTTTTGTATGTTCTTCGTAATGTAATATTACGGCCTCTAAATTATGCTATTGAACATCTTGATACTGTCGCCAAAGGCGATTTAACAACAAATATTCAGATGGCCGGTAATAATGAAATCGGCAAACTTCTCAACGCTATTCGCGGTATGCAGGAGAGTCTGCGTAATTTAGTGGCGCAGGTTCGAAACGGGGTGGATGAAATACATGTGGGTTCCCGGGAGATTGCTGCAGGGAATTTAGATCTTTCATCCCGCACGGAAGAACAGGCATCCTCGCTTGAAGAAACGGCGGCATCAATGGAACAGCTTGCCTCCATCGTGAAGCAGAATGCTGACAACGCGTACCAGGCGAATTTGCTGGCCCTTAAGGCGTCAGAAATTGCCGAATCGGGCGGAAAAGCGGTATCGGAAGTGGTTCAGACCATGGATGAAATTGCGACAAGCTCCAGCAAAATCGCTGACATTGTCTCCATGATTGACAGCATCTCTTTCCAGACGAACATTCTGGCGCTCAATGCCGCCGTTGAAGCCGCCAGGGCCGGAGAGCAAGGGAAAGGTTTCGCGGTCGTCGCCAGTGAAGTGCGTACGCTGGCTCAGCGTTCCGCTTCAGCCGCTAAAGAGATCAAAGATTTGATCCAAAACTCAACGGACAGGGTGAATGCGGGAACTGAGCAAGTCGGGCGGGCAGGGGCTGCCATGCTCGAAATTGTGACATCCGTTAAACATGTTACTGATACCGTTGCGGAAATATCCCACGCTTCGCGCGAACAAGCCTCCGGGATAGATCAGGTTAATCTTGCCGTTTCGCAGATGGATGGTGTCACTCAGCAGAACGCCTCGCTGGTTGAACAAGCCGCTGCCGCAGCCAATTCACTGGAGCTGCAAGCCAGCGCGCTGGCGGAGGCGATATCCACTTTTCGTGTCAATCATGATACGACCAGCCGTTCCAGCGGCAGATTAACTGTGGCTTAGACTCCCTCATAACTTTCCCGTTTCTCGGTTATCTGTTCCGGCATGGGTTGTTTGTCATCACCCGTGCCGTAGGAGAATTACCGTCGTGTGGCAAAAAACTTAACGGTAACCGGGATATGTGGTTTGGCGCGACGAAATAAAAGGCTGGTATACCTGAGCAAGGTGCCATAGCTGCAGGCCAGGCAGCAGGAGGCAAATCCTGGCGCTGGTACCATCGGGGGCATGGTTTCTGTATCTATGATTTTTTTGAGCAATGTCCGCACCACATGGCCTGCGCAAAGTACTCGTTTACCTTCCGAAAACGTCATCTGAAGTACAGTATCCGGAATGCCAGAATCACCTGATTCGGATGGTGCAGGATATTCCCCTGACAGAGAATGAGCGGCTGTAGTAGATGACGGGCTGGAAGCCGATGAAGGTCAGGAGAAATCACAGTGATTGCCAGCGACCATGTCATAAAAATGATTTTCATCACATGGTCCTGAACGAAAAGTGGTTACCTCATTCCACCGATAGTGAAACCGCCATCCACCATAATTTCCTGCCCTGTAACATAACTGGCATCATCAGAAAGTAACCATGCCACTGTTCCTGAGATGTCTTCAGGAACACCATTGCGTTGTAATAATGAACGTGAAGCCAGCGCGTTAACCGTTTCTTCGGGTAGTGCTGATGCTGCCATCGGGGTGAGAATAACTCCGGGGCTGACAGCATTGACTCTTATACCTCGGGGGCCACATTCCACGGCCAGTGTACGCATTATTGCAAGCAATGCTGCTTTCGTTGCTGCATAAATCCCGGCGCCGGGCATCACACTTCCGGTGGTCCAGGAAGCATTGATCAGAATTGCGCCTTTCTTTATCAGGGGCAGACAGTGGCGGATCGTCAGAAATGTTCCATTGAGATTGGTTTCCAGTGGCTCACTGAAGTCCGCGATATCTGCTTCAGCCAGCGGTTTAAAAGCCCCGAGATACCCTGCATTCGCAAACAGGGCATCAACTTGCCCGCAAACAGAAGCAACAGCGGTAAAGGTCTTTTCCACCTGGCTTTGGCTTCTGATATCACAGGGGAAAACATAAGAAAGGCCATCTGCTCGTTTTATTTCATCACGTACTTCTTCGAGCATCCCTGCCTGCCGGCCAAGGAGCATAACCTTTGCGCCTTCTGATGCCAGCCTTATTGCTGCTGTCCGTCCCATCCCACTACCGGCACCGGTAACCACAACGGTTTTGTCCACGAAACGCAATCTGTTCATAAATTCTCCGGGTGTCATTAAGTTCAACCGGGATAGTAATAAAATAGTTTTTTAAGGATAATTGGCCTATAAATTTAATGACTTTAAAGTAAAGGTATCGAATGGATCTTTTCCGGGCGATGACGGTTTTTGCTGAAGTGGCCAGATCCGGATCGATGAGTGCTGCCTCAAGAAAGCTGCTCATTACCCCGGCGATGGTGGGTCAATATATAGCGGCACTGGAGGATCGGCTGGGAATGCGATTGCTGAACCGGACAACGCGGAAGCAAAAGCTGACCGATTTTGGCCTCAGTTATCTGGAGCAGTGCCATGACATTCTGGAAAGGGTGGTGGCCTCCGAAACGCAGGCTGAAGGATTGCAGCACTCCTTTGGCGGGAAACTGAGGCTAACCGCTCCCATATCTTTTGGTACCGAATGTCTCATACCCGCGCTGCAGCGTTACAGGAAAATGGCACCGGATGTTGAGATTGACATTACTCTGACCGATCGGGTTATCGATTTGGTTGATGAAGGGATCGACATTGCTTTCAGAATTGGGGAGCTGAATGACAGCAGTATGATTGGCAGACCATTGATGCCATACCGGATGGCAGTCTGTGCATCACCGGAATATCTGCAAGCATATGGCACACCGGCACATCCTTCTGAGCTTTTCGAGCATCAGTTGCTTTCTCTCTCGACGTCGTCCCGTTCGCCATGGAGGCTGAGCAGAGGTGAGGAAAAAATTGAAATCCCGGTACACAGTAAACTGACGATTAACAATGGACAGGCGCTGAGGGTAGCGGCCCGGTCAGGTCTTGGGATTGTTATGCAGCCAGAAATACTTCTGTCGGAGGACATGATTTCAGGGAGACTGGTACGCCTGTTTCAGGAATGGCATATAAGAGAAAGACAGGTATGGCTGTTATATCTCAGGGATAAAAGAATGACACCCAAGATTCGCGCCTTTATTAATTTCTCACTTGAGGCGTTTTCTGCCGGTAAAGTTGAGGCAAATCCACATAATCAGCCCCTGACGCCATAAGCAGTCTGACCGTAGCCAGAAAAGCAAAAACCGCCTGTTGAGCGGGTTCTTTGAAGAAGTGGTGCCCGGACCCGGACTAACGCCGTCAGGCGTTGAACAGCGCGCTTGTCGCGCTGGCCCCGAAGGGGTGAGCCGCTTGCGGCGAATAATCGAACGGAGTTCGATGGAGAGTCCGGAAGCAGAAAAGCAAAAACCCAGCCATAGGCTGGGTTCTTTAAATAGTGGTGCCCGGACCCGGACTAACGCCGTCAGGCGTTGAACAGCGCGCTTGTCGCGCTGGCCCCGAAGGGGTGAGCCGCTTGCGGCGAATAATCGAACGGAGTTCGATGGAGAGTCCGGAAGCAGAAAAGCAAAAACCCAGCCATAGGCTGGGTTCTTTAAATAGTGGTGCCCGGACTCGGAATCGAACCAAGGACACGGGGATTTTCAATCCCCGTGTTTATGGAAAGCAGTGAAGTGAGCAATCGTTCTCATCTGAATAATGTTATTCAGGTGACGAAATGCATTCAAAAACGAAAGTTGTCCCCGTTGTTTCTACCAAAGGTGGCGAGGGGAAATCAACCCAGACCGCTAATCTCGGCGGTTTTCTCGCCGATGCAGGCATAAAAACCCTCATCATTGACGGCGACCATGCCCAGCCCACTGCCAGCAGCATCTATCCCTTAGAGTACGAAGCACCCTGTGGCCTTTACGAGCTGCTGATGCAGTCCGTTGACCTCTCCCGGGCCGAAAACATTATTTCCCGCACAGAGATCGATAATCTTGACGTCATCGTCTCCAACGACCCTCGTAATCTTTTACCTACCTACATGCTTAATGTTGCTGACGGACGCGTGCGTCTTCGCAATGCACTGTCAAATTCGGTGTTCAGCCAGTATGACGTCATCCTGATCGATTCACAGGGGTCACGCTCAGTGATGTCGGAGCTGATTATTCTGGCCGCGACCGGTGAAATGATTGGCATGGTCAAGCCAGTGCTGCCTGACGTACGTGAGTTCATGCGCGGGACGGTTGCTTTAATGGAAGAACTGCTCCCGTACATGGCTTTTGGTATTAGTCTCCCGCGCATACGAATGCTTGTGAACTGCATGGATTATACGCTTCTTGCCAGGACAACTGTGGAGCAGGCCGAAAGCATCATCATGAGCGGTGATTACAGCCAGCATGCGGATAAAATTGTCATCGATATGCTCCAGACCCGCATTTATGACCTTGACGTTTACAAGCAGGGGCACGCATCCGGATTACCTGTTCACCGCCTTGAGAAGAAAACATCCCGCAAGAGTGATTCCGCATTTGACTCGATGCACAAACTCGCCTGTGAACTGTTCCCTGAGTGGCGGAACCGCTTTGATGTGCTTGCTTTAGAAGGGGATGCAAAATGATGCTTCCCCCAAATTTCCAGTTTTTGGCAGTTTACCGGCAGCCTCTGTCGCCGGTATGGCTCGTATCAGTGCCGAGCACTAAATGGGTCATCAAGAGAATCCAGGCGTTTCTCGACACGACGCAGAAAGTCGCTGGCACCCCTGCTGGCTTTGTAAGTTTCCCATTCAGCCTTAAGCGCCAGATTCATTTCTTCCGCTGTCATGTCGGCAACCTCAGCAGCAGAAAAATTGTGGCGAAGAATAAGGTAACTGTGGAGGGTCTTGAGCGGTGTAATGCCGGGATTCAGCTCTTTCCATCCGTTCGTGACGGCCAGCCAGTCACCCAGCCACAGCAGGCGGAACATCTTATGGCGGGAATACGTGTCCTCAGAGCGTTCCTGTGCAACATTCCAGAAATAACCCGAGTAGATGAGAAACATGGTTTCTTTAAGTCGGTCACCACTGGAAAAGTTAAAAAAATCAATGCCGGACGGCAGTTGTTCGTCAGAATTCATAGAGATTCCTTGGAAATAGTTGATATGAATGTGCTGTCCGCACTTTCAGACCAGGGGCGGCAACCACATTGGTCTGAAATCATGCTGACAGTCTCAGGGATTTTACTCCCGGCAACTGTTCGTCCGGCGCCCTTTACGTATGTTTGCGTTAATGTCAGCTCTATGAAAAGACGAGATTTTTCGTGGGAAAAAAGTTGTCTGAACCGACCCACGGTAACGCGCTTTCTGAGTGGAGGTGCGTATGTCTGACAACCGCAGAAATATTCCTGGTATTTATTCACCTGATGCCGAGCAGTCTGTCATCGGTGGCCTGATGCTGGATAACGATCGCTGGGATGAGGTCGCACTTCGTCTGAGCGCGGATGATTTTTTCCAGAAAGTCCATAAAGTTATCTTTCAGGAAATGACCCGTCTGGTTGCGGCAGGAAAGCCGCTTGACCTGATTACGCTCTCGGAGAGTATCGAAAGTCGCGGTAAAGATGCCCTTGAGCAACTCGGTGGTTTTGCCTACCTGGCTGAGCTCAGTAAAAACACCCCGAGTGCGGCAAATATCGTTGCGTACTGTGACATTGTGGCCAGAACCAGCCGGGCAAGGCAACTGGCCTCCATTGGCGCTGAAATCACCGAATCAGTCAGGACACCCGGCACCGATATTGACAGGGTGATGGAGACCGCCGAGCAGAAAATTACCCGTCTGGCAGAGCGCGCTGAACCAGAGCAGGGCGTCACGCTGCTTGAAGGGATGGAAAGGCTGCTGCCAGAACTGGAGCGGCGATGCAATGTGCCTGACGGTATCACCGGTACGCCAACAGGTTTTGAAGAACTTGATGCCATGACCAGTGGTCTCCAGGCGGGTGACCTGGTACTTATTGCGGCTCGTCCCTCGATGGGGAAAACAGCGCTTCTCATTAGCCTGCTACTGAATTCATTGATGAAAAAATCCGGCTCAAAGGGGCAGCTTTACAGTATGGAGCAACCCACCGAACAGATCCTGATGCGTATGCTCGCGTCGCTTGGCAGTATTGACCTCACGCATCTTAAAAGCGGGTTGATGGATGATGAGGACTGGGCTCGTGCAACAGACGCGTCGGCATTGCTGATGGGTGATCTCAACGATAGTCTCATCATTGATGATACCGGCGCACTGACGCCGGCAATGCTGCGTATCCGCGCCCGGCGCAATGCCCGCCGCTATGGTCACCCGTCGATTATCGGGCTCGATTACCTGCAACTGATGCGGTGCCCGGATCAGGAAAACCGCACGCAGGAAATTGCGGAAATCTCCAGGTCACTGAAAGCGCTGGCCAAAGAGATGATGTGTCCGGTGGTGGCACTGTCACAGCTGAACCGCCAGCTTGAAAGCCGCGCGGATAAGCGCCCCAACAACGGTGATTTACGTGACTCCGGTGCTCTGGAGCAGGACGCAGACGTAATCGTCTTTATTTATCGCGATGAGGTCTATCACGAAAATACTGAAGATAAGGGTGTTGCTGAAATCATCATCAGCAAACAGCGGCAGGGCCCCATAGGAACAGTGCGCCTGCAGTATGAAGGACGTTATACCCGTTTTTCTGACATTACCGGTCAGTCAAGGGGGAACGCATGAGTAACGTCCGTAACCTTAATCTAGGTTCCGCAATGCTGCAGCGCGGCAAAACCCCGGCTCAGGGTGATGCGGTTCCCGCCGCAGTCCCCCTGCCAGTCAGCGAGATGGCAATGGTCCTCACTCTTGACCAACTGCGCCCTAATCCGGACAACCCCCGCAAGAGCCGTAACCCACATTTCGATGAAATCAAGGCTTCCATCAGGGCCTGTGGGTTGGTCCAGGTACCGAAAGTGACACGCGATCCGGACGGCGAAGACGTTTACATTTTCAGCGACGGGGGTAACACCCGGTATCAGATCCTCTGCGAACTGTGGCAGGAGACTGGTGATGAGCGTTTCTATCGCGTTCACACTATTTTTAAACCCTGGCCAGGACGGTTGAAATGTCTGGTCGGGCACCTGGCAGAAAACGAAGTCAGAGGAGACCTGAGTTACATAGATAAAGCGTTTGGTGTACACAGTGCCAGAGCCATTCAGGAAGAGCTGATGGGACGTCCAGTGACTCTGCGAGAACTATCCGATCTTTTAAACCTTGAAGGCTATCCTATTGACTATTCAACCATCAGTAGGATGGAGGATACCATAAAATATCTCTGGCCCTGCATCCCGAACTTGCTCAACAGTGGTCTGGCACGTCTGCAGGTGCTGTCACTGCTGCGCATCCGTTCCCAGGCAGGAAAGGTCTGGTCGCAGTTCGCACATGAGTCCTCCCCGCAGTGTTCGTTCGATCAGGTCTTTGAGGCGAGTTGCCAGGGGTTTGACGATCCTGACAGTTATGCATATGAGACATTCCGTGATGAGTTTATCGGTCAGCTGGTTAAGGCGCTGCCACATCCCAGCCTGAACTATGACCGCTGGATGATTGAACTGGACCCCCGCGAGCAGAAACGCCGTGAGCAGTTTGGTGAGCCGCCTCCGCTGCCCGTACTGACGCCACCACAGGAAAAAGCGGCAGGTCGTGAACCCCCGGAGCCGCAGGTGACTGTCCTGCCTCCGGATACTGCATCTGAAACGCCGGTCACGGGACTGCGCAGCGGCACGCTGACCACACCCGGACGCCCGGAGCCGGCACCGGAATTGCCCGCAGATGCTGAATTGCCTGTGAACGCACTGATGACCGCCGGCAGTGAACCACGTCGTGAAGTACAGAATGATCTGTTTGGCGGACGGCCGGTCATTTCTGGCGAAACGGCTGACCCTGACAGCATTTCTCTCCCTGATTTCAGCCCGGACACACTGATGTCAGCATTTGGCGAGGAGAATGCGTCCCCGGCTGCGTCCGTCAGTTCGGTCGCCTTTGCCGCAACCGGACTTGAGCCCGTCAGTGATATCTGGCACATCCCGGCCCTCCAGGATGATATTGAGCACCTGCAGGATATGGCTTACCGGCTTGTCTTCGAGATTGCTGAGGCGATGGGCTGCGCGGACAATGTGCGGGAGGATAAACACCCTCAGTCAGCAGGCTTTGCCGTCTCCGAAACCGGCAGCGAATTTGTCCTCTTCCTGGCGGGCCTGTCCGGCTCGCTCCCCAACAGGCAGTTCAATATGTTTATGTTCTGCCTGAATTTCTTCGGTTCTCAGTCACCGGCTGACATGGCCGTATTCGACGATATCACGGTCGTGAAAACAATGCGCCTTATCCGCGTTATCCGCCGTCTGCGTGAGCTGCAGCGACTCGCTGCGAAAGGAGGGGAAAATGTCTGATGATCTGAATGATGAAATGGCCCAGGCCAGTACAGCTCTGTTCATCCAGCACGGCATCGATGCCATCCGGGCAAAGGTAAACTCTGCAACACCGTCAAAAGCGTTCTGCGAATGCTGCGGTGCGGCTATTCCGGTTGCCCGTCAGCTTGCGGTTCCGGGCGTGGAGCTCTGTGCCGGTTGTCAGGAGGTTAAAGAGATGAAAAACCGTCACCGGGCTGACGGTGGCAGGGGGATGCGCCATGTCGGATAACGCAAAAATCACTGCCCGTATCCGGCGCCTGATGGCGCTGGGCACCCGCAACAGCAACCCGCATGAAGCCGCGCGTGCGGTGGCGCTGGCACAGCGGCTGATGCAGCGTCACGGGCTGACGCCGGACATGCTTTCCCTCAGTGACGTCAGTGAGTCAGTCTGTTTCAGCCTGACCAGTGATGCAGAAAAGGTGCCGGCCTGGCTGAGCTCGCTGGCAACCGTGGTCTGTATGGCCACGGGCTGCCGTTGCTGGTTTGGCTGGCATATTCATGTCAGTCCACAGGGTGTGAGCAGCGTGCGCCGTTCACTGCACTTTTATGGATTCAGCGAACGACCGGAGGTGGCGCTCTACATCTATACCGTTCTCCAGCGGCAGCTGCGTGCTGCCACAGACGTTCACATGGCTGGATACCGTAACCGGCGCATTCTTCTGCGCACGCGCCGTCGCCGGGCAGACCAGTTCCGTGAGGGCTGGGTATCCGGCGTCTGGCAGGTGTTGCAGTCCTTTTCACCCTCCGGGGAAGAGAACGCCGTACTGCAGCGCTGGCTGGCTCAGCGTCATGCCGGCGAGCCGCTGGAAGATATGGCGGTCCGGTCTGCGGGTAAATGCCGGGGTGACAGAACGGCCCGGGTGGCCGGTTTTTTCGCAGGTCGCGATACCGACCTCCATCATGGTCTCAGTGGCGCACAGGCTTCCCGGCAGATAACAGCGGGAGGGCATGCACATGACTGACGTTCTTTTATGGAGTGCCTGCCTGTCGGGCTGGCTTTTTGATGTTCTGCTCATCGCTGACCGGGCGATATCAGGAGGTGGCCTGTGAGCCAGCATAATCTTTCTCAGGCCACCACGGCCATTCTGTCCTCACTGCTGATGGACGTCAAAAACGGCAATATCCGCCGCTGTGAGTCACTGGGTATGTCGGTCGAGGAAATCCGTGCGCTGAGTCATCTGAGCCTTGATGAGCTGCATTACCTCAGCCAGTCACATGTTTCCGTTCTTGATGTCACCCTGAACCATGAAAACTTCTGGCTGATGCTGAATCAGGCCCGCAATGAGCAGAAGCGCTTCATGATGATTGACCGCGCACTGGAGCTCGGCGGTTCGATGGAGCTGATTGACCGGTATTTTGGTCTGTCTCCTTCGGAGGTGAGTGCCCGCCGCCGTCTGATGGGCATTGAATCCCGGCAGGGCCGAACCCAGGCCCTGACAGAGCCACAGGACGCCGCGCTCTGGGCCGAGTGGAAAGCGGCAGGGTTGTCATCACCGGACTCCCATCAGGCGCTGGAGGCGATGATGCTGGCGGCCGAGCAACTGGGTCTTTCACTGACGGCCGTATGGAGCCGGGTCTGCCAGTGGTGTCGGGAGGCGAATGCCGCAGGCCGCCGGGCTGAAATCCCTGTGCGTAAGGAGGCGTGATGGAGATGGGTGATTTCTACCCCCGGCAGCAGGTGTCACCGGCAGTACGCCGCCGCGCGCAGCAGCTGTTCCGCGCTGCCTGCGGTGGACAGAAGGTGTTCCGCCGGCTGACCATGAACGGCTACCTCAAGATAGACGTGGGGCCGTTCTGGCGCATTCTCAGTAAGGATGGCGGCCGGCAGTGGTGGCTGATGGACCATGAGACCTACAACCGTGAAATACGGCGGTAACGGACTGCCGCTGATGACCAGACAGTGCCGGGTTTATCCCGGCACTGTGCTGTCTCAGGCAGAAGAGGAGAGCATAAAATGACCATTCCCGCCGACAGCATCGTGGCGCACACGCTCGCCAGAATGCAGCAGAATCTTGAGCGGCGCACCGATACCGGCGATGTCAGCCAGGAGCGCAGCGGGCTGCTGTTCATGGGCAACGTGCACGATGCGTTCCCGCGCAGGCTGTTTCTGGATACACGCCTTTCACCGCTGGATAAAACCGCCTGGGTGATGATAAGACTTTACGCACAGCAGAATGAGGGAGCCATCTTCCCGACTTACGATGAGCTGCAGGTTCAGCTTGCCTCCGCGCATTCAGAGAAGGCATCGAGGGATACGGTCAGCCGCGTCCTGCTGATGCTGCGCCTGGCCGGCTGGCTCAGCCTGTGTAAGCGGGTACGCGATGACCACGGGCGTGTGCGGGGCAACATTTACGCGCAGCATGACGAGCCGCTGGGTTACCGTGACGCCGAAACCTTCGATCCGGGCTGGCTTAAGCTGGTTGAAGAGAGTTGCCTTAGCCGTAATAAAGCGGTCCGCATGACCGCGCTGGCCGTGGTGAATGACATACTTCAGGACCCCGGAATGCGTCACCGTCACAGTCGCCTGGCCCTTATCGAAAGTCGCCTGAGCGCGCCGTCCACACCCAGGCAGATGGTCAGTCATCGCCGGGCAGTGAACCGGAGTCCGGAATCCGGACTCAGTCAAAAAAGCACCAAAAACATCCCTGAATCACTGAGTCCGGAAAACGGACTCAGTACCCCGTCAGTGGATAAAACACAGAGTCCGGAATCAGGACTCATTCTGAAATCAACGAGTTACATCGGAGTCCGGAATCCGGACTGTAACGTACGTTCTTTCACACAGAGTGTGAATAAAAAAACGTACGTACCGGGCGGGGAACATTTTCTGCCTGACGATTTTGTGAACGGACTGAACAGCGATGACCGGCAGATGCTGACCACACAGATGGCCTCACTGCCTGAGGCGGTGGCGAAGACGCTGGCTGAGATGCTGCGTGAGCAACTGCGGCTTGGCAGACTGAATAACCCGGTGGGCTGGCTGTTCACGATGCTGCGGCGTGCCCGGAGCGGTGAGCTGAACCTGCCGGAAGCTGCAGCACCTGCCGGTTCCGGCAGCAACAATCCCCGGACAGCTGGTACGCGTGCTGTACCGGCGGCGATCATCCCTGTGCAGCCTGCCAGAAGGCCTTCCCGTGATGAGGTCAGGGCGATGATCGAGAGCATACGACAGAATGTTGGCAGATAAATCGATGGTTAAAATTTGAGCTTGTTGCCAGTGGCAACAAGTATGTTTTTTGAGCGATTCATGACAGGCATGCTAAAAGTGGTCCTTAGCTTTGATTAAAAAGTGACCTTGTTGCCAGTGGCAACAAGATTAAAAAACGTACAAAGGATAATTCCTGGCAGAATGAGTAACCCGGTAGGCTGGCTGTTCACGATGCTGTGACATGCCCGAAGCGGTGAGCTGAACCTGCCGGAAGCTGTAGCACCTGCCGGTTCCGGCAGCAACAATCCCCGGACAGCTGGTACGCGTGCTGTACCGGCGGCGATCATCCCTGTGCAGCCTGCCAGAAGGCCTTCCCGCGATGAGGTTAGTGCGATGATCAAGAGCATACGACAGAATGTTGGCAGATAAATCACTGGTTAAAATTTGAGCTTGTTGCCACTGGCAACAAGTATGTTTTTTGAGCGATTCATGACAGGCATGCTAAAAGTGGTCCTTAGCTTTGATTAAAAAGTGACCTTGTTGCCAGTGGCAGCAAGACTAAAAAACGTACAAATGATAATTTCCTGTCGCTAATTATCAGTTTCACATTGTTGGTCATGCGTGTGATTCAGGACTATGCGAGCTCTTCTTAACTGAATACAGGTGACGACAACGATGGCAGATAAACAGGTAACAAAGACAGGCTCGCTTCAGTCAGAAATGACAATTGCGCTCCATACCAATTATGCAATTGGTTTGTGGCTGGGTCGTAAACGGGAGAAACAGGAAGACAGTACTCCTGTTAAACACGGCATCATCGGGATGCCTCAGTTCTTCGTGCGCGCAACACTGATTAACCAGGACTCCCTGAATAATAATCCGTGGGCAGATGAAGCCATGTACCGTCTGGAGGAAAAGCTGAGATCTGCAACTGAGACGATGACCGGGCTTATTAAGCAACTGGATGAAGAGATGAGTATGCTTCCTGCAGGTATTACGCTGACAGAGGTTACTTCGGTCGAACCACTCGATATTCATGTGTTTACGCGTACTCCTCTGGGATACCGGTGTGTGTTTCTGCTGGTCGGGTTTGACCAGTTTGCCAAGAAGGTTCTTCAGGCGTCACATTACGGACTGATTACCCGTAATGGACGGGATAATTATCTCAGTGAAGGTGGGCGACTTCTGCGTCAGATTTACGGGACGGTTCTTTCTTACCGCAGGGTGGATGCGACACGCCTGGACGCAGCAGAGAATAATGAAGTCTGGCAGAAAGCCTGTCAGGAGGCGGGTGAGCCCGATCGTGCCGTGCTGCTCGGAGAAAAACGTTCAGCATTTTCCCCTCCAGTTAATGAAGCGAGCGTGAACCTGCTGCGCCTGCGTTATCAGACAGTCTGAGTAGCCGGAGGCTGGTCATGCGGCTATATATCTGTGAAAAACCCTCGCAGGGGCGCGATCTGGCCGGGGTTCTCGGTGCCACCCGGCGCGGTGACGGCTTTCTGACCGGCAACGGAGTCACCGTCACCTGGGCAGTGGGGCACCTGCTGGAAACCGCACCGCCCGAGGCGTACGGTCAGCAATACGGTAAACCGTGGTCACTTTCGGCACTGCCGATCCTGCCTGCCCCCTGGCAGGTTGTGGTCAAAAAAGAGACGCAGGATCAGTTCAAAGTCATCGAGCGGCTGCTGCGACAGGTTGACTATGTGGTTATTGCCACTGATGCAGATCGGGAGGGGGAGGTCATTGCGCGTGAGCTGCTGGAATACTGCCGCTGGGAAGGTCCGGTGCAGCGGCTCTGGCTGTCTGCGCTGGATGAACTCAGTATCCGCGCGGCGCTTCAGGACCTGCGTCCCGGTCAGGCCACGCTCGGGATGTATCACGCCGGACTGGGTCGTGCCCGGGCCGACTGGCTGATAGGTATGAACCTCTCCCGTCTTTATACCCTGCGCGCAGCGGAGGCCGGTTTTGATGGCGTGGTCTCCGTGGGGCGTGTTCAGACGCCAACGCTGGCGCTGGTTGTCCGCCGGGACCGGGAAATCGCAGCATTTGTGCCGAAGCCGTTCTGGCAGGTTAAAGCGCTTATTTCCGCCGGTGGCCACACCTTTCCGGCGCAGTGGGTGCCGGCGAAGGTGTATACCGACGAGGAAAAGCGCTGTGTTCACCAGAACATCGCGCAGCAGGTGGCACAGCTCTGCCGGCAGGCAGGTCACGCCGTGGTGACCGAATGTGACACTAAGCGTGAAAAAGCCGCCGCGCCACTGGCGTTTTCCCTCGGGTCCCTGCAGCAGGCCTGTGGCAGGCTGTGGGATATGTCCCCGCAGCAGGTGCTTGATACTGCCCAGAGCCTGTATGAAAAGCACAAGGCCACGACCTACCCCCGTACAGACTGCGGTTACCTGCCGGAATCCATGCGGGAGGAGATTTCCGGTGTGCTCGATGCCATCGGCCGTACCGACCCGGAATGTGCGCCGGTGCTGGCTCGCCTCGACAGAACATTTGTCTCGCGCATCTGGAACGACAAAAAAATTACGGCACACCACGGCATTATCCCCACCCGCAATGCGTTTCAGCTGTCCGCGCTGACGGAGACCGAGCGTAACGTCTATATGCTCATCCGCCGTAACTATCTGGCCCAGTTCCTCCCCCTGCATGAGTCCGATTTCACACGGCTGCAGTTCGACACTGGCGGGCAGCTGTTCCGTGCCACCGGGCGAACGGAGGTGATAAAGGGCTGGAAGGTTCTGTTTGAGAACGCTGGTGATAATGAAGTTGATGACGGCGATGAAGCAGACGTTGCCCTGCCGCCGCTGGCGCAGAATGACCGCTGCGTGGTGACGGGGGCTGAGGTGGTGCAACTGATGACCCGTCCGCCGGCGCACTATACCTTTGCCACGCTGATTGGCGCCATGATGAACGCTGCGGCATTTGTCACCGACGTCGCGCTGCGCAAGGTACTGAAAGACAACGCGGGACTGGGCACCGAAGCCACCCGCGCCGGTATTGTTGAGCAACTGCTGAACCGTCACTTTATCGTGCGTAAAGGCAGTAAAATCATGGCGACCGAACTGGGTGCCGATGTGATTGATGCCCTGCCGCCGCAACTGACCGAACCGGGCATGACGGCGCTGTGGGAACAGGCGCTGGATGAGGTCGCCGCCGGGCGTATGTCACTCGACGACTTCCTGCAGCGGCAGACTGGCTGGACGCGTAACCTGGTCAGTCAGGGCACACAGCAGCAGGTGCGTATCCGGGTTCCGCCCACGCCCGCCTGCCCGCTCTGCGGGGGAAAAACCCGTCTGCGCAGGGGAGAGAAAGGGGAATTCTGGAGCTGCCAGCGCTGGCCGGAATGCAAAGGTGTCATCAACATCGGGGGCACCAGAAAGAAACGACCGCGCAGGGCTAAGTCTCCTGAATCAAAGAAGAATTAATCCTCTGTATCCGATTGCGGGGCGTTGTGGGCTCTGCTATTGTGACCCCGGCTCTGAAGCCGCACCCCGTGACTGCGGGTTTCGTCAGCATCTAATGCATGTGCTGCCGGAATACAGTCTGGCCGGCCCCGTCCACACCTGAACGGGAGACGGTAAGGCACAAAAACTCCGTGAAACCTGTGCCGGGCCCTTTCAGCCAGCGGAGCCACTGCGATAAGCAGGTTTACCTCAGGTCGATGGTGCAGACCTCAGAAGGCGGTGTCGCACGGCACCGCTTTTTTTATTTTTGTGTGCTGATGATTTTTTGCACGCTGCGGCGTTGACATCCGTGGCGTCTGAATGAATGATAAAGAGGCTAATCGTTGTCGTTCCGACAACTGCCAATGCCTGGGTGATTTGAGACAGGCGCCTTCGGGTAATCACATGCCAATGCCACATTAACCTGAGAGTGGCGCCTTCGGGTGGTTCAAACCTGTTTAACCTTTGCAAACAGGGACCTGATAACCAGGTTAAGGTCCATTTCACCATTACAGCCAGTCGGCAAACCTTGCTGACCTCCCTGCGGGAAACACTTCCCGTACGGGACAGATGTTTCTCCGCAACCCGTTCAGTTTTACTCCGGAGAAACCATCATGACTGCAACTACCACTACCCCTGCTTCAACCGGCTCTGCTTCTGCCTCCCAGAAAAAAGAGTTTTTCAACCTCAACGTCAATGGTATCGGGTATCTCAGCTCGATACGCCGTGTACAGGGTGGTAATGGTGAATTCACCTGCGCCGTTATCAATGCCCTCACCGGTCCGACAGACAATGCATCTTATACCCGTTTCGATGTCACCATCGCGGGTGCGGAGACCACCAAACTCATCAACCGCTGTCAGAAAGCCGTTGATGAAGAAGAAAAAGTGCTGATTGGCTTTGTGCTGAGCGGGCTGAAAGCCGATGTGTTTACCCTGCAGACGGGTGATCACGCCGGTGAAAGTCGCCCTTCCCTGAAAGCCCGCCTGATTAAGGTGGAGTTTATCAAGAAAGGTCAGGACGTCGTTTATCAGGCACCCAATGCTTCCCAGACGCCGGAATCCGGTTCATCGGCTCAGAAAGAGTACGATCCGAATTCGTTCTAAGCGTCACGGACACACCACCGGAACACACCCCGGTGGGTGTGCTCCTCTCAACCCCATTCTTAAGAGGAAATCATTATGTCCGCACGCGGCGTCAACAAAGTCATCCTGGTCGGTCATCTCGGTCAGGACCCTGAAGTTCGTTACATGCCTGACAGTACGGCCGTGACCACGCTTTCTGTGGCCACGTCGGAAACCTGGCGTGATAAACAGACCGGTGAAAACCGTGAAAATACCGAATGGCATCGTGTCGTGCTGTTTGGCAAGCTGGCCGAGGTTGCCGGTGAATACCTGCGAAAGGGTTCACAGGTGTATATCGAAGGTCAGCTGCGCACCCGCAAGTGGACCGATACTAATGGTATCGATCGCTGGACGACAGAAGTCCGTGTGGGCGTTAACGGAACAATGCAGATGCTGGGCGGTTGTCGCAATAACAGCACCAACACCAGTGGAAACAATGCGCAGTCAGGTCAGCAGGGTGGCTGGGGTCAACCTCAGCAACCGCAGCAGACACCGTCGGCGCCACGAAATCCGGCGAATGAGCCACCGATGGATTTTGACGATGACATACCGTTCTGAATGACACGGTTATGGGATCTGCCGAAAGCCATTTACGCAATTTCATAACGGATTCAAAATATTATACCCTCTCATGCGCCAGTTCAGTCTGGCGCTTTTTTCTTCTATAATGATGTTCATTAATCAGGAATGTCACTGGAGATCTACCATGAACACACGATACGAAGCTGATGTTGTTGCCTGGGCTCAGGAGCAGGCAGCTTTACTGCGTGCCGGTCGGTTCTCTGAGATTGATATTGCTAATATCGCTGAGGAGATCGAGGACGTGGGCAAAAGCGAAAAGCGTGAACTCGCCAGTCGTATGGCTGTTCTGCTGGCGCATCTTCTCAAATGGAAGTTTCAGCCGGGCCGTCGTGGCTCAAGCTGGCAGCGAACCATCAAAGAACAAAGAAAAGCACTCGCATTACATATCAAAGGTACACCCAGTCTTAAAGCCGCACTGTCCGATAATGACTGGATCGCCGCAGTCTGGGCCGATGCAGTGTCCTCGGCAGCACAGGAAACGCAGCTTGATGTTTTTCCTGAGGATTGTATCTGGGACATGGGGAAAATTCTTTCTCAGGAATTTTATCCCGAATAAGTTTGTTTATCTGACTAAAGCGCCGAACAGGCGCTTTTTTTTCATCATTTTGCAGAAGTAGTTTCGTATTGTACGATGGCCCATCAACCGGGGAATATCCGCTTTGTACTTTTTCATCAAATGGATATATCTCCGGAGCCCCTATGAAATTCATGAAGCATTTCCCGCTTATCTTCCTGGCCCCTGCCTTGCTGATGGCGGGCTGTAGTCAAAGCGCGCAGCAGGCACCAACACAGGTCATGCTATTAACTTCTGCCAGTGAAATTCCGCAAGGAACCATCAGCCTGAGCACCACGCTTATCCGTGTGAAGAAAAAACACGCTATGGCCTGGAAGGATGTTTTACCGGAGTGGAACCCTGCCAAAATGGTTTTTATCTTTCAGGGGGATGCACCTGCTGTTCATGACCGTATAGCAGCCAGAAGTGATGTCAGTATTGAATACACAAGCACGGGAACAACCAACAATGGTGACCCGATGCCCATATCTGTGCATCGTAACTCCGACACGAATGACGGCGGGACTCTGGTCAACAAAGGCCTCGACCTTACACTAATTCCCTGGTACCAAAACGTGAATGGTCCCATTAATCTCAGGTTTTCTTTAAATATCCAGGATGAACGGGGCAGTTTTCAGGCAAGCCAGCTTATGAGCCTGCAACAGGGGAAAAGCCTCCTGATTTCCCGCATTATTGATGAGAATACGCAGGAGGTGCTAATCGTAACTCCCCGGATTGATCCTCAGGGTCTTCCGGGATAGCCTTACGAATCTCTGTCAGCGGCGGTTTGACCGACGCTTTTTTGTCTATATAGCCGCTTTAAAAAAGGTATTGCCCATGAACGTATCGATAAAACAGGTCCGGATTGCCGATGCCATGCTGTGGGTTGAACTGAATGATAGCCGAGTACTGGGAACGCCGTTGACCCGCTTTCCGCGATTGTTGCAGGCAAGTGAACATGAACGGCAGCAATTCGAAATATTCAGGGATGGCGTCCGGTGGAAAGCGTTCGGAGAGGAGCTCTTCCTGATGGACCTGTTTTCTTTGTCACTGGCCTCTGGTAACACGGATGTGTCGGAGGTACAGTCGGGAGCTGTGCCCGCCGGACGCTAATAATTGAGTACACCGAAAGCGGCGGTAGCCTCTGACGGCACCTCCCGGAGCTGGCAGGAACCAGTCCCGGAGGTGTGTCAGCAAGGGTATCAGGTTTCAAGTGTTTTGATTGCGAGCTCCATTGCTTTCAATGTCATTTTACTTCTTTCTCCGGAGTCGCTGATCATAGCGGTCCTCAGAGCGTCAGCAATAACAATATGTTTAGGTTCGATATCAAGATCGTGAAATATCATCACCATATCGCCGATAACCCTGCACATTTCGTCATAGAGTTCATCTGCCGTTATCTGTGGTTCCATAATTCCCCCATTGATTAATGCTGTTAAAAAGCGTCACTCATCATATCGCCTCCGGCTGTCACGTCAGTGACATCAGTTCCGGTCCCGCCTTGCGCCTCTGCCCTTTTCTTCATCCCCGAAAAATAGTTTCGTGTTGTCCGGAATGCTGTCGCCGCCAGAATATCCGGGTTGTTTCGGACTAATCCTGGGGTGAACCTGATGGTAAAACTACAAAAGCGAGCGGGTGAGCATTACCGGCTTGCGGGGGTGGCCCTCTGCTTAATTGCAGCGGGTTGCGCAGACAGCTCCCGCACGGAGCCTTTAAGCAGACTGCAGGGGGCACCCCGTGTTCAGGATGTTTATCAGAATACTTCTCCTGAAGTCGTTCGTTACGATCGCTATACGCTCGCCAGTACCCGACCTGCAGATGCCCAGCGTGATCCGTTAAATCAGATCATTGAAATTCGCATGCCCCAGCAGGTCGTCAGAACGGTGGGCGAAGGGTTGCGTTACCTGCTGCTGGAATCAGGTTATTCCCTGTGTAACGGGGATGCCACCGTTTTTGCTGAGCTGTTCAGTAAACCCCTTCCTGCTGTGCAGCGTTCGGTGGGGCCGGTTCGTCTGACTGAAGCACTGCAGGTACTGGCCGGACCCGCCTGGCGGTTGCATGTGGATGATGTGAACCGTGAAGTCTGTTTTGCTCTGCGTGATCAGTACCGCCATTTTGCACCAACTGCGTCATTGTCGGTCCCGGGCAGTTCACTCAGTCAGGGGGCAGCCCCGAATTCAGGTTCACTGTTGAGTCCGGGTCTGAAACCCGCGGCCACCGGAAACAGCAGCTTCCCGCTGCCTCCGGCACGCCCGGAAGGTCCTGGTGCACCAGGCTCCATATCCTCTGTTACCCAGGCTGCATCGTCAGGGACCCCGAAAGTACCCCGCAACCCGTTTTCCGCCGGCGCATCTGCCGGGCCGTCACCGGCCCCGGCGCAGAAAACACAGGCTGGTATCGTATCTCAGTCTGCATCCGGCAAGATCAAACCGTCGACGGCGCTGGCACCGGCGCCGGCAGTCTTGTCCGTTCCTGTCACTCCACTGAACACCGCGGCTCTGGGCGTAGCGCCAGTCAGTGCCCCGAAAGCGGACCGTACTGTTCAGGGGAAAAACCTGTCTTCAGCGACACCGCCTGCTTTTATTCCGGGAGCCCCGCTTTCATCGTTACCTGACGGTCAGGTATGGACCGCGAAGGCCGGGATTACGTTAAAAGAGACCCTGACACAGTGGGCCTCCTCCGTCCACTGCGAAAGTGGCAGCAGCCCGACCTGGGTGGTCATCTGGCCCACGCCAGTGAATTACCGCATCGATGCGCCATTCACCCTTCGGGGGAATTTCGAATCAATGATCGTGCAGTTGTTTGATCTGTATCGCAAGGCAGAGAAACCGCTTTATGCCGGACCAAATCGTCTCCAGTGCCTGGTGTACGTCGACGACAAGCCGATTCAGGACGGGCAATAAGATGGGGTACGCCATAGTGGCCATCGCCATGCTGATGATGTTGGTGACCGACAGCATCACGTCAGTGGATGTCTCCGCGCAGCAGACCCAGCGTGATACGGCAGCGGCCACGCTGCTCGCTGACGATATCCTGCGCACGGCAAGCATGGTTAACGACTGGCGCTACAGCCACAGCCTCCCCGAAGGCGGGCTCACCCTTTCACAGTTCGGCTTCTCACCGGCACCGGATAGCCGCATTCGTGCCGCGATCGGTGGTGGACGCCTCTGGATATGGACAGCTGAACTGCCCGGATTGCGGTCTGCACTTAATCGTCAGTCCTCTGGCTCTGCGCTGATCCTTTCCGTGACCGGCGGGCATCTGCTGATGGCGGATGGCGCCGATATGAATCTCTCCTTACCGGCCGGGGTGTCGGAAGGCAATCTTGTTTATCTCAACTGAAGGAAGGCCGGATGACATCCTTACTGCCCCGTTTACGCACTGCTGCGCTGGCGATTTCGCTCGTTCTGCTCTCCGGCTGTGCATTTCAGGACATTAATAAAATCGGTAAGCAGGCGCGCGCGGACGGTGATACTGCGGCACGGATTATGGACAGCAAAACGGCCCGTCCTCCGCAACTGGTGACCTGGACTGATAAACCGTGGGTTAACCTGACGCCAATCGGGTTCTCTGCCGCCGTCTCCGATGACCGGAACGTGCCTGACTGCCACATTCTTATCAATAATCCTGAAGGGGTGACGCTTCCGGATCTGGCACAGCGTATTACCACGGTCTGTGGTATCAGGGTGTCGTTCACGCCGGATGCCCTGGCGTCATTGTCGACGGGCAGTTCTGGTTCAGCGGCAACCCGGCAGGTTTCCGGCACCCTGCCGGCACCAGATGATAATGGCCGCGTCTCGCTGGACGCGATCAGCGGGCAGAACGGTAACACCCAGCCCGTCGTGAACGCCAGTGCCGGTCTGATGGTGGGCATCAAATGGGATGCGCAACTGAGGGGACTGCTGGATGTGGCAGAAAGCCGGTACGGGCTTTCCTGGCGCATGGAAAACGGCGGTATTCTTTTTTACCGCTTTGATACCCGCATGTACCAGCTGTCGTTTATGAACACCAAAATCGACAGCTCAGCGTCGATCAATTCTGGGTCAGGCGCGCAACTGGGCAGCGAGGGCTCTTCCAGCTCCGGTGAAGTCAGCACCGAGCAAAAAACGGCCTACGGTCTCAGCAGCGAAATCTTTGACGATATCCGCAAAACCATTGCGCAAATCCTGACGCCGAACGTCGGGCGGTTCTTTCTGTCCTCTTCCAGCGGCACGCTGACGGTCACCGACACGCCGGAAGTGCATAACCGGGTGGCGAGCTTTGTTGAATATGAAAACAAAATCCTCAACCGCCAGGTACAGCTGAATTTCCAGATCCTGACCGTCACGCAGTCGGTTAACCATGAGCTGGGTATTGATCTTGATCTGGTCACTAACTCCCTTCGCAACTACGGCATCAACATCAAGGGCACCTTCAACGGTGCCACGACCGGTGCGGGGGCGATGGGAGTATCGGTGCTGGATACCGCGACCGGAAGGGCGGGGAAGTTTGCCGGAAGCAATCTGATTGTCAAGGCACTGTCTGAACAGGGCGATGTCAGCGTGGTCACCCGCCAGAGCCGTCTGACCACAAATTTCACGCCGGTACCGTACCAGCTGTCAAACCAGCAGGGAATGATCACCAGTACCGCCTCGACGGCGACGGCCAATGTCGGGGTGACCTCGACAATGACCACAACGACCCTCACGACGGGGCTGTTCATGACGGCGGTGCCTTCCATTCAGGATAACGGCGACGTGCAGATGCAGTTTGCCTTCAGCTATGACACCCCGCCCAAAATTGAGTCGTTCTACAGCGCTGACGGTAACACCCGTAATGATACGGCGGCCTATTCCAAAGAGGCGATTACCCAGAAATTCAACATGCGTACCGGCGAAACCATCATGGTCACCGGTGCCGATCAGGTCTCTAACTCTGCCAGTAAACAGGGGATGGGATCGGCAGATTTCTTCGGTTTAGGCGGCGGGCGAAGCGGCAACAGCAAGCGTACCACCCTGGTCATTCTTATCACACCGGTACTGATGCCATGATTTTCAGGAAAAGCAGAAAACTGTCAGCACAGGGGGAACGCACCGCGGGTGTTCTGGTTCTCAGTGGTCGCACTGGCTGGGTTGCGGGTATGCGCTGGACGCAGGCCACTGCAACTGGCCTGATGGCCGGACTGATGGCCCGCCTGCGTCTGCAGGACACCCACCGGGTAACCAGCGGTACCGGCACCGCCCGGGTGATGGGGCTGGTCAGCCCCGGAAAAATCCGTCGTGGGGTGAAACTGTATTCACTGGCTTCGGTATTCCAGAGTGCTATCGGCGGCAGCAGTCATGGTCTGTACCGTCTTGACGATGGCAGTAACCAGTGGGTGTTTCTCGCAACAGTCCGTGACCAGCTTACGGTGATGGCGGATGTGACCGGCACGCTTCAGGAAGTGTGCATGGCCCGCAGTCATTTTCTGACGTTTAACGACCCCGGTGAGGAGGGGGGGAACTGCGTCGCGGATCATCAACAGAATATCAGCTGGAAAACCCTGGTTGAGGGGCTCCCGGCCCGGACTCTGGCCCGCGCCCGTTTGAAAGAAACCTCCCTGCGCCGACCCGTTGCCGTGACGGTCCTTGTCGTGGCCATGGTGGTTGCCGGGCTCTGGATACAGAATGAGAATGCGTCGTCTCAGGCTGCCCGGGACGCAGCGATTAAAGCGAGCCGGCAGGTTGTCGGCGTCATCAGGCCTGAAGTGGCGGTAAAACCTGAGAAACTTCCCGGCCCCTGGGCGACCCGGTTCACGGTGCCGGCATTTATTGTGCAGTGCTGGGAAACCCGCAGTGTGACGAGGGCGTCCATCACGGGATGGCGCCTGTCGGTGGGAGAGTGTGACGAGCAGCAGCAGGGGCTGCGCCTGCATTACGAAGCGACCCCGGGCAGCACGCTGGAAAACTTTGACAGCCGGGTTATTCAACTTTACGGGCATCCGGCAACGTTCGATTTTGTGGACGGCGGCAAAAACGGAAATGTGTTTATTCATTTTGCCTTTCCTGATGCGACATCACTGCAGGATGAGTCGCTGCGTCCGGCCAATGAACTTCTGAAAGGCTTCATCTCCCACATGCAGCGTAAAAACGTCCCGGTGCAGCTCAGTGAGGTGAAGCCGCCTGACGCGCTGCCCGGCACTAAAAATGAACAGCCGAAAACTGACTGGCAGGAATACACCTTCACCCTTTCAACCGGACTGATGCCCGAACTGCTGCTTGAGGGGATGGACGCCAGAGGCGTTCGTCTCAGTTCCATCTCTTACACCGTAAGCCCCCAGGGGCTTTATCACTACACCCTGCGCGGGAGCCTGTATGCAAAAAAATAATGCGCCTCGCTGGCTGTTGCCATGCGCACTGACCCTGCTGGTACTGACGGGCCATGCTTGTGCTGATGAACCTGTAACCGTCAGGCAGGTCATCCCTGACAACGTGACCAGCGGTGAGCTTGAGCTGGCCCAGGCGCGCAATATGGTGCTTGAGCAGCAGGTTCAGACGGCGCGCCTGAAGCAACAACTGCGTCAGGCAGAATCCGAATCGTCCACTGCGCTGAACGGCGGCACGGAAGGTACATCTGCCGGATATCCCAGGACATCCGCTGTGGCGGCACCTCAGGTACAGACGGGCGACACCTCCTTCAGCCGTATGCCGGTTCGTGCCCGTCTGCGGGAAATTTACGGTAAACCCGGTGACCTCAGGGCACGCGTCAGCCTGCCGGACGGGGGCGTGACGGAAGTTAAAAGAGGGGATGCCATACCGGGCATGAAGGGGACGGTGACGTCAGTCACCGGTGAGGCCGTTCGCCTCAGCGACGGAAGTAGCCTGACCTTTTGAGGACGCGGTAATGAATGCACATGCAGATATTGAGGAGTTTGTGCTGGTTGAGGAGTCTGCCGGACAGGTTTCTCTGGTCATTGATAAAAACCGCCGTACCGATGTGCGTATCCAGCGGTGGGTGATGGATCAGACCCGGCGCTTTCCCTATGCGAAGCCGGAGTTTGTCTCGCTCGGCGATCTGAAGGCCCGCCGTGAAACATTCCGGCTCTCGCAGACGGCGCTGCGGGTCAGTGCCGCATTCGACAGTGCCTGGAGTGACGTGCAGAAGCGTATGGTGGGATATTTTGCGCTGGCCCAGTTGCTGGGCTCATCGGACATCCACATTACCATTATGCGCAGTATGGGCCTGGCGCGAATTGAAATGCGCATACATGGCGAGCTGGAGGTGATCGACGAGCTGACGAGCGAGGAGGGAGATTCCCTCGTGCAGACCCTGTTTATGTCGATGTGTGATATCCGCATCCCTCCCGCCTTCAACGACAGCGACATGCAGGCCGGACGCGTGGACGCTAAATTCGTGCGCGCGGCGGGATTGTTCGGAGCCCGCTACCAGCATATGACCACGGCTGACGGGATTTACGTTGCGCTGCGCACCATTGTGGATGACAGCGACAGGGTGCCGACGCTTGAGCAACAGGGGTTCCTGCCTGAGCAGATCGCGCTTGCTAAACACATCCTCCGTTTTCCCAACGGGCTGGTTCTGCTCACCGGGCCAACCGGCTCCGGTAAAAGCACCACCCTGCGTATTTTCAGCAATATGTGGCTGGAGCGAACCCGGCACCGTAAACGTCTGCTGACGGTGGAAAACCCGGTGGAAGGGCGTATCGCCGGCGCTGTCCAGACGCCCGTCATTAATAGTGACTGGGACAAGAGCAATGCTGCGGTGGTGCGCTCTGACCCGGATGCGATCCTGCTGGGAGAGATGCAGGAGATAAACGCGCTCATTGCGGCTATCCATGCCGCACATGCAGGCCATCTGGTCTTCGATACCCTGCACAGCAACAGCGCTGCTGGCGCATTACCCCGCATGGAGGTGATGGGCGCTGACCGGCGGCTGATTGCGGATGCGGAACTGGTGAGAGGCCTGGTGAGCCAGCGTCTCGTGCCGACCCTCTGCCCTCACTGCAGCCTGACCTGGGCGAAGAAGGCACCGCAGTTACCGGCGGAAACACGCGCCTACCTGGAAAAATACTGCACCGAGCCCGGGGTATGCACCCCTCACAACCTACGTTTTCACAACCCGGAAGGGTGTGATCACTGCCGAAAAACCCTTGAGCTGACCGGACGTGTGATAAGTCGCGGGGTAACCGGCCGGACCGCCATCGTCGAGATTATCCCCCCCGATGCCCGCTTTATGTCGCACTGGCTTTCCGGGGGCACCGCGGCGGCCCGCCAGTACTGGCTCAATAATGGCGGCATCAGCCGTCGCACCCATCTGCTGATCCGGCTGAATGAAGGGCTGGTCGACCCGCTGATGGGTGATGTCGAAGTCCCCCTTGATGAAGATGAGCTCCTTGCTATGGAGGTGTCCTGTGTCTGAGAACCTTTTTCGCCCGTCACGGCCGATGAATCTGTTTCAGCGCGCCCGCTATCATTTTTTACGTCACTCCTTCTCAGGCAAGCGCCGTAAGCCGTTTTATGAGGTGTTACGTTTCCTGCTGGAGAACGACAGGGCCGATGCTGAAGCCTTCCGCATGATCGGCGACGTGTATACCGATTTTGGCCGGCACTGGCACCCTTATTCGGAGCTGGTCGAAGACTGCCTGCAGGCGCTCCGGGACAACCGTCCCGGGCAGCAGCTTCAGGACGTGCTGGCGCGCTGGCTGCCGGCAGAAGAGGCCGCACTTCTGGGGGCCGGCCGTAAAGGGAAAACCCTGTCGGTAGCCCTGGCGCAGTCAGAGCGGCTCATTGATGTGCGGGGGCGCATTCTGGAGCAGGTGATTTTTGCCGCCACCTACCCGGCACTGTTTGTGGTGTTTTTCGGCATCATGATGGTGATCAACAGCGTAAAAATTGTCCCCACGCTAAGTCAGATGTCCGATCCGGCGAGCTGGTCCGGCGCGCTGGGGGTGATGAACAGCATGGCAGAGTTTACAAATCAGTGGGGACTGGCGTGTGGGGCCACCTTCACCGTTCTCCTGGCCGTTGTCTTCTGGTCACTTCCCCGCTGGACCGGGCGGCTGCGCCAGTTTGCCGACCGGTTTATGCCCTGGTCCCTCTATTCGGATTTGCAGGGGGCAGTATTTCTCATGAACGTCGCCGCCCTGCTTGAGACCGGACTCCCGGAAATTGACGTGCTGAAGACCCTGCGTAAAACGGCGTCGCTCTGGCAGTGTGAACGCCTTGACGCGACGATTGACGGCATTAACCGGGGTAACGCGCTTGGACGGGCGCTGCGTAACAGTGGCTTTGACTTCCCCAGCCGGCAGTCAGCCAACTATCTCTCCCTGCTGGGCAAAGGCGAGGGGGCTGCCGTTCTCATCAGTCGCTACGCTGACCGCGCGCTTGATGACATCACAGCCCGCGTCAAGCGGCGTGCGAATACCGCCCGCGGTCTGTCCCTGCTTCTCATTTTACTTTTCTTTGGTCTGATGGGCTCTATGGCCTTCGAGATCCAGGAAATGTCCCGTATGCCAGTGCATTAATCAAAAGGAAATTCATATGAATCAGTTATTAACCGTGTTACGTAACCGGATGCGAGGGCGTTCAGCGTTCCATCCCGACAGCGGGTGGGGAACAGCAGACCAGGGGGGCTCCGGTGTCATCGGTGTTCTTGGCGTCGTGTTTGTTGCGGGTCTTATCTGGGGGCTCTGGAGGTTGTTTAACGGTGGCTCAGAGACAACGAACATCTCCGACATTGCCACCAAAACAAAAGGTTACATGGGGGGACGGAGCGGTTACGACTTTACCAGCGGCACCACCATGACCGGTAATTTTATCCAGCGTGGACTGGCCCCGGGTAACATGCGCGTGGTGGGCGATCCGGATTCCGGTACGGCCACGCTGTGGAATGCCTGGGGCGGGCAGGTGGTGCTGGCTCCTGAATCAAGTGGTGCGGGAATAAACACCGGTTTCTCCATTACCACCAACAAAGTCCCCCTGAAAGACTGCATTTCGCTGGCGCAACAGTTCGGCAATGGCAGCATTTTCAGTGAGATTGAGATTAACAGTACCCAGCATGCTGACGGGACCGTCACCTCGGAAGAAGCAGGTAAGGAGTGCACCAATAACAGCGGCAGTGCCGGGACGAACACCCTGAAATTCCAGGTGAACGGGTAAGGTATGTGGCGTCTGCTTTTCCTGCTGTTGCTTCCTTTTTCCTTCTGCGTCAGGGCGTTCTGCTTTGACGCTACGGGACAAAAGTACCATGTCGATCCGCTGTTGATTGAAGCCATTGCGATGGGGGAAAGCGGCAAGCGGCCAGGCATTACACATGCTAACCGCAACCCGGAAACCGGGAAGATCGTGAGTACGGACTACGGGCTGATGCAGATTAATTCGACACATATTCCGGGGCTGATCCGGAAGGGCTATATCCGCAGCCCGCAGGATTTGCTCACGCGTCCCTGCCTGAATGTGCAGATTGGGACCTGGATACTGGCCGGCCATTTTCAGGTCTGCGGGATTTCCTGGAACTGCCTGGGCTCCTATAACGCGGGCTTTCGCAGGGACCGGCATGAAACCCGGGAAGCCTATGCCAACCGGATTTACCGGATATATGTCCGGCTGCTCCGGGAGAGAAGGGGGATTGTATTGTGAGTCCTGCCGTGACAGCACCTCTGCTGTTTGTATTGCTGCTGTGGCTGGCCAGGGACGGGGTGCGTGCTGAGCTGGTGAGACTGACGGGGGAGGATGGCTCCGCTTCTCCGCTGACGGAGACACTCTGGATTGTCTTCCATGCGTGGGTGATGTCGCTGTACTGGCTTGCTGAAGCCGGATTGTGGCCAACCTGCTGCGCGCTGCTGTTCTGCGTCTTTGTGTTTCGCCTTACGCTCACCGACCAGCTGACAGGGTATCTGCCGCGCGAGATGACCATCAGTTTTCTGGTAGCGGGCCTGCTTGTTGCAGTGGCTGAGGGTACCCTGCTCCGCCATGCCGGTGCGGCCCTTGCACTCTGGAGCCTGATGATGGCGTGGCGACAGGCCGGACATTACCTGGCGGGGCATGAGACGCTGGGTATGGGGGATGTCTGGTTGGCCGGGGCGCTGGGGGCCTGGCTGGGGCTGTTGCCTGCGCTGTACGTCACGGCCGCAGGGACCGGTGGTTTTTTTCTCTGGCTGATGTTGTCCCGTCGTGCCGGGGGGCCTGTGGGCCCCTGGCTTGGATACAGCGCGCTGGGCGCGATGCTGGTCCTGCTTTATCAACCTGTAACCGAAGTAATGTGGTGAGCCATGACTCCAGAAACTGAAATACCGGCATCCCGCCACGATCGTGGCTGGGCCCTGGCATCAACCGGTGCGGCCCTTGTTATCCTGATAAGCGTGGTTATCTGGGGTGTCCAGCGATGGGATGAATATTTTGCCCGTCAGGACTGGCAGGTGAGTGCCCGGCAGGTCACGCGCTTTACCCAGGCCGTCCGGGCCTATACGGGTAAGTTCTACGATACGTTGCTGAATTCGGCGACAACGACACAACCCGTCATTATTACCGCGGATATGCTGAAAAATACCGGATTTCTCGAACCCGGGTTCAGTGAAACCATTTCATCCGGGCAGACGCTGCGCGCTGCGCTGGTCCGCAACACAACCAATACCGATCAACTGCAGGGGCTGGTTGTCAGTCAGGGAGGCTCACCGATCCCCTATATGGGCGTCCGGGATATCTCGGTGTCAATAAGCGCAGGGCTGGGGGCTTATCTCTGGGACAGTAATACGACCGTGACGGGGGCGAATCAGAGCTGGACCGTTCAGTTGTCGGCATTTGGTATCACCTCCACGACCGGACATGTGGCGACATTGCTCACGACGGACGCCCTGAACGAGGCCCGCCAGGACTCCGATCGCCTGTACCGATTCGCTGTAACGGGTAAACCCGACCTGAACCGGATGCATACCAGTATTGATATGGGCTTAAACGACCTGAACAACACCGGGACAGTCAATGCACAGACCGGGCAATTCACGGGAGTTGTGACTGCTGGCGGGGATATCCGGACAACCGGTGGAGGGCTTGCGACGCGCGGCAGCAAAGGCTGGACGAACGAGACATATCAAGGCGGTTTTTATATGTTGGATAATGACTGGGTCAGGTCACTCAATAACAAGGGTATCTATACGGGCGGGCAAATGAAGGCGGGCACCGTCAGGTCTGATGGGGATGCTTCGGTTGGCGGAACCCTGGGGCTGGATAAAATCAATGTTGCAAATACATTCTGCCCCACGAATGGCAGTATCAGCCGCGATGCAGTCGGTGCATCATTATCGTGTCAGAACAATGTATGGAAATCAGGTTCCTTAAATGGTTTCACCCAGGTTCGTGGTCCCAATGCCTGCGGCGTACATGCGACCTCGTATGCAAAATGCCCGAATGGGAAACGGGTGATATCAGGTGGTTGGGTGATCGGAGCATGGTCTGGAGATGAAGGTCAAAACGCACCTGACACCAACATACCAGCGGATGAAACCACCTGGCAGATAACGACAGGGGGGGGGATGCATGATGGGCAGTGCCTGGCCGCAATTGCGTTCTGTGCAAACCAATGAACTTATTAATGTCTGCGACTTGAAGTTATTAATAGATCAGATAGCTATTCTCTTCAGCTAAGGGAGCAGGCGTTATTTATCGTCATCAAAAGACATCCCGGTTTGCGAAAACAGAAATCTTCATAACCGGCTGAAGAGTTAATCATCGTTATTCGCCGCGTGTTTTTGCACCTTATGGCCGTTCTGCTGTGCAGCCATAAGGAATCCCAGTATGTCACTCAGTCATGTCTCGCCCGACGAGCTGCTCCCGGAAACGCCTGGACCTCAGGAAACACCCCGGGAGGATTTGCCCGATGCGGCGGGGGGCCCGCGTCAGCGGTTCCCTGTTAACGTCCGAAAACTTCTCCGTACTGGCGGCATCGTTTTTCTCACCCTGAGCCTTGCCGGTTCCCTTGCCGCGCTGGTCGTGATGGGTAATGCGATGTCAGCGCTGACCATCCGCGTAAACACCCTCGATGCTGCGTTTCGCAGTGGTCAGATAGGCCAGCTCACTTCAAACGTCTCTGAGATGGAAGCGCGCCTGAAAACTCTCGAACAGCAGGCGGCCACGCTTGCCTCACTGCCTGCTGGCATGCAGTCGGTCGATGAGCAGCAGAGCGCTCTGAAGACATCCGTCAGGCAGATTCAGGAGGCCGGCAACAGCAGTAATCAGGCGGTTACTGAGATGCAGACGCGTATCAGTGCACTTGAGCACGAAGTACAGCAGTCTTCTGCCACGCTGGGCGAGATTACCCGACAACTGGCGCAGAAACCTGCAGAGCCTGCAAAGCCCCGGACCGCTACCGGGGCGGATAAACCCCGGGCGGCGACTACAACAAAAAAGAGTAACCGGTCAGCCAGGCGCGTGGTGACGCTGGCTGCACCGTTTGTGCTGACCGGCATTGAACGCCGTGGCGGTCAGACCTTCGCCATTGTTATTCCCCGTGGTGCCTCACAGATATCCGCCATGCGCCTGCTCTCACCGGGGGATGCCATGCTGGGCTGGCGGCTGCGGTCGACGGAGGGGGAGCATGCGGCCCTCTTTGTCGTGAACGGCATCGAGCACCGGCTGCTGGTTGAATAAACGGAGAACCACCCGTTATGAAAAAGACATTCCTGGCTTCACTCTTACTGACACCGCTTCTGACCTGTGCGGCCACTGTTCAGACGCCGTCAGCACAAAGCTCGGCGTCTGAACAGCAGACATCGTCCACCTCCTGGCTGAGTTCGCAGCAACAGGCACTACAGTGGGGGTTGTCCGACAGTGACTGGAGCCGTTATCAGACTCTGATGAAGGGGGAGCGCGGCATTATGTCACCGGGCCTTGACCCGCTGACGGCGCTGGGTGTGGAGACCGATAACAGCGCCGAGCGCCGTCGTCTGGCTGAACTCTGGGTCCGCCATGAATACCAGCGCAGCGAGAAGGAGCTGGCCTTCCAGCGTGAAATCAATGCCGCCTGGCTGCGCCTGTATCCCGAGACGCTTGCCGTCAATATGGGCAGCAATGCGGCGGGCATTGCGCACGACACGCAGGGACGTCTGGCCCTGTTTGTAAAGGATAACTGCTCCCGCTGCGATGCGCGTCTTGCTGCCGTACTGGCCGATGACCGCCCGGTTGATATTTATCTGGTCGGCGGGAACAGCGATGAAGCCATCCGCACCTGGGCCATCCGTCACAACATCCCGGTGGAAAAAGTCCGCAACCGTCAGATAACACTCAACCACGACGGTGGTCTGTGGCTGCGTTACGGGCAGGGCCAGATGCCGGTCATTCTGCAGCAGGGGGAAAACGGATGGCAGCTCGCCGCATTCTGATGCTGGGTGCCGGGATTCTGTTTGCAACAGCGGCGTCCGGCGCCACAGACCTGCAGATTATTCCAGATGCGTACCGGCAGATAGCCGCCGCTGAGCGGGTGCCGGCGGAGTCACTGTATTCGCTGGCAATGGCCGAAAGCACCCGCAAAACTGCCTGGGGTGCGAAGCCGTGGCCCTGGACCATTAACGTGGCAGGCAGGGGTTACCATTACAGCACGCGTGAAGAGGCCTTTACGGCGCTGCTCGGGTTTATGCAGCGCTGGCCGCTGAAAAATATTGATGTCGGTGTGGCCCAGGTGAACCTGGGCTGGAACGGGCATTTTTTCCCGACGTACCGTGATGCGTTTGATCCGTACACCAATCTTCGCGCAGCGGCCCGTATCCTTCGGGCCTGCTATGACGCCCGCCCCGGCAGCTGGCTTCGTGCGGCGGGCTGCTACCACCATCCGTCAGGCGGTGCGCACGCGGCAACCTATATGGCCATTGTGCGACGCAAGCTCAGTCAGATAGCCATGACCGGTACACCGGCGGCCGTCGGTCAGACCGGGTTACTGGCCCGAAATTCTCTTTCCTGGATTGAACCGCAATGAAAAATACGCTTCGTTATACCCTTGTTTTCACGCTTTTTTCAGGGCTGCTGACCAGTGCCTTTAGTGCCTCTGCCGCGCTGACCGTGGTGGGCGACCTCGGCGGTGAATCCACCGCACCGCTGTTTGACGCCATCAATGCCGATCCGGGGCAGTCTGCAACGGAGTCGCCCGTTCTCCCGCCACCGCCGGCATCGCTTTCCCTGTCCGACATGCTGCCGGTCAGCACGCCTGAAATGTCACCAGGCGCTGTCGCCGCCCGGCCGCTAAATCTTCCCGGCATGCCGCCGGTGTTTGTACTGGGTGACGATGCGTCTTCCCGTCAGTGGCTCACGCAGCACGCCACCACGCTCAGCCGCATGCAGGCAACCGGCATGGTTATCAGCGTCAGGGATGAGCAGGGATTAAACGCACTGCGTCAGCTGGCGCCGGGGGTGGCAATGGTGCCTGTCAGCGGCGGTGACCTGGCCCGGCGCCTGGCACTGACGCATTATCCTGCCCTCATCACCGCAACGGGGATATCACAGTGATGCCGGCCTCCCTTATCGCTGAGTTGCTGAACCCGCACAGGGGACTGTCTGTCCTGGCAATGACGGGGGCAGTAGTGCTGGCGTTCCTGGTATTAAAACCGCGCACTGTCAGTCAGCGCCGCCATCGTCGCTATCAGAAACAGGCCGCACGGGCGCTGCTTCGCCTGCCACAGCTGCGCGACGAGGCGGCAAGGATAGCCTGGTTGCGTAAGATGAACCCGTATGTGTTCGAGGAAATGCTGCTGACGGCACTTTCCCGGCAGGGCCTGCGCATACAGCGTAACGCCCGTTACAGCGGTGATAACGGTGCAGATGGTCAGGTCTGGATTAACGGTCGTCGCTGGCTGATTCAGGCCAAACGGTACAGCGCCACCATCAGTGCCGCGCACGTTTCGGCATTCGGGTTACTGACAGAGCGTGAGGGGTGTCCGGGGCTGTTCGTTCACACCGGCCGGACCGGCGAGGTCAGCCGGGAAGCCTTTCGCCGCTATGACGGCATCATCCTTATCAGCGGGCAGCGTCTGCTCTGGCTGCTGTCCGGTGACCGGCGCTGGATGGACACACTGACCAGACCGCCATACCGCTCCCTCACCCCACAAAGTCAACGTAAAGCACCGGCACCATCCCCCGTCATTCGCGATTAAGAAGGAACATTGCCATGCCCAGAATGCTGTATTCCCTGACAGACCGCATCGTCGACCTGGGTACCTCTCAGGCGGCAAAAACGGCCCCGATGGTCATTTTCGTTCTCGTGCAGTGTATGCTCAGAATATTTATTCTGCGTCCACTCATTATCTTTTGCTGCATGGTACTCGCGGTACTGACCGCCGTGCCTGTTGCGGTTTTTATCAGTCCGTCGTTCACCCCGGATGTACTGGCTCAGGGCCTCTTACGGGTGATTCACCTGCTCCCCGGGGCGTATACCCCGCTGTGCGTTGCCGGTGCACTGTCTGAACTGGTTTACCTGATTCGCCGTTTTACGGTTCTGCCTGATATCTGGCCGGATAACGCGGCTCAGCGAAAAGGGAGATAAGCGATGAGTGATTTTCTGGCGAGAATGGACGCTAATCCGCCACACTGGGCGGGGGACGTTATCGGCAAATGGGATGACCATAAGTTGCGCCTGTATGGCGGTTTTCTCCGCCGGCATTACTGGACCGATCAGGGCAGTATTAATGTGTTCTGCATAAAAGGCACCGACCATCCTGACTATCAGGGGCTGACCTGGCATGAGTTTCTGCACCGGGGTAAGCGCATGGACCGGAACATTCCGATGCTGGAGCGTAATCCGGGTTATTACCTGGAGACTGACCGTAAAAAACCTTCCATGTACTACAACAGCTATGACGGTATTGACTGGTATATCGGTGCTGACGGCAATCACCGCAGCGGTCTGGCACGGTTTCTGTTTCATGAGCGGGAAATGGCGTATCTGCACGGCGTGCATCTGAACCATTATGAGTTCGACGAACCCCTGCTGGCCGTGTATCTGGCCCTTCGTGAGGAACTGAGCCAGCATGCTGCACAGGGCTTTCACATGGACCTGAATGTCAACCGCGTTCATCGCGCCCGGGAGGATACCGCAGGCTGGAAAACCGATATCTATTCCACGTCGCTGTATTTCAGTGTGGGGCCATGGTGCAGGGAACACGCTGACAACCTGGACATCAGCGCACTGGCTGCACCGCGTGATTTTTCGTGTCCGGATGAGGGATGGCAATTGCTTGTGTCTCTGATGGCATGGCGGGATAAGCGTACTGCAACAAAACGTCCCGGATTTTTCAGCCGGCTGACCTGCAGGGGGCGTACATGAGCGATCGTTATGTGATGGAATCCCTGCTGCGCCCGGCTGTGGAACTGTATTCCGCAACGGTTGCGGCCAGTGCGACCTGTATCTGCCTGACCGCCCCGTGGGCGGTGGCACTCGCGCCTTCTGTCAGCTGGGTGACGGCCGCCGGTTTCGGCGTTCTGGCCCTGAAGCGCACCCGCGAGGGCATGAAAATTCTGCGCTACCGGCAGAATATCCGCCGTCTTCCCCGTTATGTACTGACCAGCGAACAGATACCGGTCAGCCGGCGCCATCTGTTTCTGGGGAAAGGTTTTCAGTGGTCTGTGCGTCATACCCAGCGGCTGATGGAGGCGCGTCGACCGGAGTGCGAAATCTATGTGCAGCCCTCCGTGCTGTACCGCATGGCACGTGAGATGGAAAAGAAGATGGAGTACAGTCTCCCCTGGTTGTGCCGGCTGACCCGCACGGATTCGGCGCTCAACCCTTTTCGCCCTTTACCCCCGGTCGGCGGCAGCCCGGTGTATCACGGTGTCGAGCCTGATGAGACTACGGTGACCTACGATCTCGGAGAACGTGTCGGGCATATGCTCGTTATCGGCACGACCCGCGTGGGCAAGACCCGACTGGCGGAGCTGCTTATCACCCAGGATATCCGCCGCACAAACGCCGCCGGTGAACACGAGGTGGTCATTGTGTTTGATCCCAAGGGGGACGCGGACCTGCTCCGGCGGATGTACGCAGAGTCGCACCGCGCGGGACGTCAGGATAACTTCTGGGTGTTCCACCTCGGCTGGCCCGATATCAGCGCCCGGTATAACGCCGTCGGACGGTTCAGCCGTATCTCCGAGGTGGCCTCCCGCGTGGCCGGTCAGCTCTCGGGGGAAGGTAACTCCGCGGCCTTCCGTGAATTTGCCTGGCGGTTCGTCAATATCATCACCCGGGCGCTGGTCGCCCTCGGACAGCGCCCGGACTATGGACTCATTCTGCGGTATGTCACCAATATCGGTGAGCTGTATGAGACTTACGTGGATAACCTGCTGAGTGAAAAGGCGCCGCAGCTGATGAATACAACGGAAGCCATGATGCGGAGCGGGATCAGCGATAAGGACCTGCCGCGTCATCTCCAAGGGCGGCCTAACGGCGTGAAAATCTGGGTGTCAGAGCAGGTGCTCGGCAGCCCGGAGGGGAAAAAACTCTGGGACCCGGTGCTGGACGGCCTGCGCAGCGCGGTACAGTACGATCGTACCTACTTCGATAAAATTGTGGCATCCCTGTTGCCACTGCTGGAGAAACTCACTACCGGTAAAACGGCCGCACTTCTCGCCCCCGACTATACCGACCTGGACGATCCGCGTCCGATTCTCGACTGGCACAATATCATCAAGTCCCGCGGCGTGGTGTATGTGGGCCTCGATGCGCTCTCCGACCCGGTGGTGGCCGCCGCAGTCGGTAACAGCATGTTCGCCGACCTCGTGTCTGAGGGAGGCCACATCTATAAGTTCGGTCTCGGTGATGAGGAAGAAGGGAAATCCGCAAAGGTGGCCATCAACCTGCACTGCGATGAGTTTAACGAGCTGATGGGGGATGAATTTATTCCGCTTATTAACAAAGGCGGTGGTGCCGGTTTTCAGGTGACCGCCTACACCCAGACGCTTTCTGACATCGAGGCCCGCATCGGCAGTACGGCCAAAGCTAATCAGGTGGTGGGTAACTTCAACACCCTGGTGATGCTGCGCGTGCGCGAGAAGAACACGGCCATGCTGCTCACCGATCAGCTCCCGGAAGTGGACGTCTACCAGAAAACGCTGACCTCCGGCGTCACCGATGTCTCCCGCCCTGGTGAAGGCACGGACTTTAACAGCAACGTTAACGACCAGGTGAGTCTGGTGAAGGTGCCGATGATACGGCCCGCCGATATCATCAACCTGCCGAAAGGCCAGGCCTTTGCACTGCTGGAGGGCGGACGGTTGTGGAAAATTCGCATGCCGCTGCCGGCGGATAATAACGATCCGCATATGCCTGCCAGCCTGAAGCATCTGGCTGACAGCATGGAGAAAAACTACCACACCGGTGAAACCTGGTGGACAGGCGGGGACTGGGTACCTGCAGGAGGAGAGGCGAATGTCTCAGAATGACGGTGACAGCGGGCAGCGCAGCCAGCCAGCGCGGCAGCGACAGTCCGGCCCGGTTGGCCTGCTGCTCTGGGATTTCCCGATGGGCCTTATCGGTGTGTTGCTCGGGTCACTTCTGGTCAGCCTGCTTATCGAGTATGTCTGTATTGCGCTGTTGTGGCCGGAAGAAGGCGCCGCCCATAGCTATCAGGTGATGGTTGCTGAAAGCCACTGGCTCTCGGAGGGTTACACCCGCAGCCTGCTGATGGCCGCACCGGTCGAGACAGTCAGCCGGTGGGTGCACGTTGCCTGGCAGTGGCTGTTTGTGGACAGCGGGTTCAGTGGCTGGCTGCAGTCATTTAAATCCCTGAGTGAAAAAGGCAGCGGGCTTCTTCCGGCGCTGAACGGCATCGGGGCCACGCTTGTGAACTGGCTGGGCGTGTACTTTCAGGCGACGGTCTGGGTCACACTGATATTCTTCATCCGGGTGATGATCCTGTTTCTCAGCCTGCCGTTGTTTGCACTGGTTGTCATCACGGGCGTGGTGGACGGGCTGGTAAGGCGTGACCTGCGCCGCTACGGCGCGGGGTATGAATCGAGCTTTGTGTATCACCATGCCAAACGCTTTATCAAACCTGCACTGTATGGCCCCTGCATGCTCTATCTGGCGTGGCCCACGGCGGTGTGGCCGAATCTGCTGCTGCTGCCTTCAGCGTTGCTGGTTGGTGCGGTTCTGGCTATCACAACCGCAACCTTCAAGAAATATTTATAGCGCCTTTATGCTGTACGGGGACTGTATCAGGAAATACCTGCGAGGACACATGAACAAAAATAATGCTGGCAACCTGTCTGAACCGAATCAGGCCCGGCCAGTGGCAGCTATCAGACCTTCGCCAGAGATGCAGGAGATGCACTTTGTTCTGCAGGACAGGTGCCACACTGTGCTGATGCCGCTGGAAACGCTCCTGCGGTGCCTGCGTGAAGCAGAGAAATTGGGGGAGGTGCCAGTCATACCTGAGGTATGGTGGTCAATGCTGAACTGTAAATATCCTGAAATCAGTTAGTGAGCAGGTGTGGCCCCAGAATGCGAGCATCCTGACCTTATAACTTCAATTTTCGCTGAATTAACCCTCAATTTATTTTTATCATACTGAGGTTGATGTGTTTAAAGAGATAACCTTGATAAAGGATGTCATCATCAGTAAATATTTCAAGATGGGATTCTTTTTCAATGCCTTCAATTACGATGCCTGGGCTGTATGTGCGGATTTTTTTTATGAGTACGTTCATTTCAGGCTGGCAGTAATTCGCCCAAAAAAAACATTTATCTATTTTCACTTTCTCATACAATCCATTATGCAATGACTTAAAGTTTGTTAAGCCGCTACCAAAATCATCCAGCCACAATGGACAAAGCTCATAAAGCTTTTTCAGCAGTGGATTTTTGAAGCCGAAGGAAAGATCAGGAAAGTCCTCTGATATTTCCAGCCTAATGAAAGGACATGACGAAACAATATCACGTATTTCTTTTTCTGAAAGAAGAAGGTTTGCCATGTCGAAGTCAATATTAACAGAGCACTGGATACATTTATCTTCAAAAAAACATCTTATTTTTTTAATATGTATCAATTGCTCAGTGAGTAATACTTTTTTTTGTTCTCTTGTCATTCCGGTCAGAATGGATTGAGTTGTCCCTGGTGTGGCGAAACGTGTCAGAACTTCCATCGCAGTAACCTCTCCGTTTTGATTGAGAATGGGTTCTGCAATAAATCTCCAGGCATGCGAGCTGCTATTGTGATCAAGCCTGACCATGCTGTTTTCTCCCGCAAACCGCGCCGCAATATGTTTTATATACTTGATCGTTTTTGTCTATCAATCAACAACAAATGATCGTTTAATTCTATGATTAAACCTATCAAAAAACCACTATCGATCGTTAAATCCTTGTTCTTAAAGGTTTCTAAATACTGAAAATCACAGTGGTATTAACCAGCCAGTGAAACTGAGATCTGATCACAAGAGTGAGAGCAATCCGGATTAATTTTTGTTACCTCATAAAGAATTTCCTGCTGTAAGCCCCGTCGCTTTGCGTCACTCTCCCGAAGACCCGTTAACCGGAGAGCCGCAGAATGCCTCATACCAGAATCCTCACAGCCCTGCTGATGGCCGTCCTGCCCGTGCTGCAGTGCCACGCTTCCGAGAAAGACGAGCTCGCGCTGGTCATGCGCCAGCTCGACCAGGTGCAGGCCGGGCTGGACCGCGCCCGCGTGGTGGCGAACCAGACTCAGGATGCCCGCTTTTACTTCGATTACCAGCAGGCGACGCGCGATATCACCACCATGAAACAGGGGATCTCGACCTACCTGGAACCTTCACGCGCGCAGCCAGCGTCACCGTCGTCTTCCGTTACCGGGCAGTACCGTGCACAGGAACCGGCATGGCGATGAACGGTGCACAGCTTAACGGCTGGAGCGCCGGCACCGGCAGCAGCCTCACGCCTTCGCAGCTGAACACGCTCATCCTCAGCACGCTCGCGGTCGTCATCCTCCTGTTCAGCGCCTGGGCACTGGTTCAGGCCTATCGCGGGGTTGTCTCAAAATCCGTGACGTTCCGTCAGTTCAATGAGCTTGCCGTGCGGCTGATCGTGCTTTACCTGGCAATGCTGTTTCTGTTTTTCCACTGAAAGGATAATGCAATGACATCCACATTACACAGGCTTAACCGGGCCATCCGGGCCCGCGCAAAACACATACTGCTGACAGGGCTGTTCTTTACCGGAAATGCCCTGGCCGACCTTCCTCCCATTGAACCACCCACGACCGGTGGTGGTGGCGGGACGTACAACATCCTGATGGGGTACGCCAAAATGGGCGGGCTGGCACTCGGACTGCTTGTCAGCGTGGGGGCATTTCTGGCCGTGGCGCATGCTGTTATTACGTCTTTCCATGATATCCGCAAGGGCAAAGGCTCCTGGACGGAATTTCTGCTCTACGGGGTGGTCGGCATCATTCTTATCCTTATTGTTATTTATCTTGCGACCAAAGCCTCTGACATCCTGTAAGGAGAGAACATGGCCGTCATCGACTTCCTGCCTGACCGGCTGAATAACCCCCCCGTGGTATGGAAAGGCTTCACCTCCGGTGAATTCCTGCTGGCGGCCATCACCGGCGTTATTGCCGGTATACCGCTGGCGGTGCCGCTGGCACTGGTGCCCTTTATCGGCTGGCTGGCTTTTCCCACCTGCATGCTGCTGATGCCGTTGTTCGTCATCTTTTTCGGTGGCGGCTGGATAGCGGGTTACAAGCGCGGTAAGCCGGAGAACTACATCTGGCAACGCCTGGAGGAAATCCGCTGTCGTACCGGTCTGTCCCGCGCCCTGATCCTCAGCAGCCGGGCATGGGAGATGAAACGTACCACAGCGATAAAACGCGGAGGTCTGTCATGAGTCGTTTCCGCAACGGTATGACCGCGCGGGATAATCACATTTTCTCCCTGCGCATCGCCTGTGGGCTGCTGTTCGCCGGCATGCTGATGGCCGGTATCGGCTGGATGCGCGCACCGTCAGAACTCACCATCCACAATCCGCCGGATCTGCGGTCAGGCAGCACCCGTAAATGGTGGGAAGTGCCACCGTCAACCGTTTACAGTTTTGCCTTCTACATTTTTCAGCAGCTTAATTCCTGGCCCAAAAATGGCGAGGTGGACTACCCGGCGAAAATTGCGCAGATGAGTCCTTACCTGACACCGTCCTGCCAGGACTTTCTCAACAAAGACGCGGAGATGCGTAAAAACAGCGACGAACTCCGGGACCGCGTGCGCGTGGTGTATGAGATCCCAAGAAGGGGGTACAGCAGTCGCAGCGTCACCATTATCGATCAGGATCACTGGGTTGCGCAGCTCGATCTGGTGGCAGATGAGTATTACCACACTGAGCCGGTAAAACGTGCGCTGGTCCGCTATCCCCTCAGGGTGGTGCGTTGGGAAGGTGACCCCGAGCGCAACCCCTTCGGACTTGCTCTGGACTGTTATGCGGCCACGCCGCAACGGCTGGAAGCCGTTACGATGCCTGAGCCGGAGAAAAAGTGATGAAGATTCAGTTAAAAAAATGCTGTCTGGTCCTGCTCGCCGGACTGGCCCTGCCGGGGGCGGCTGACGCTGTTGAGCTAATGAAGTGGGAGCGTATCCCGTTACAGGTTCCCCTGACAGTGGGTCAGGAGCGTATCGTTTTTGTGAATAAAAACGTGCGTGTCGGCTTTCCGCCCGCTCTTAACAATAAGCTGCGTATTCAGAGCACCGGCGGCGTGGTGTATCTCGATGCGAGTGAGGCGTTTCCGGTGACGCGGCTTGAGCTGCAGAACAAGGAAAACGGGGAAATTATTCTGCTCGATGTTTCCGCAGCGCCGGGTAAAACCACGCGTGAGCCGGTCAAAATTGTCTATGACGGCGAAGTGGCCACTGCAACCGCCAGCGATAAACAGTCCGTCAGCAGCGACGGAGACAGTACCGGCCGCAATGCTCAACAGGCTGATACGGAAACCACAAAGCCGGACCGTAAGCCCGCGAAACTTAATGCACCACTGCCGGTGGTCCTGACCCGCTATGCGGCCCAGAACATGTACGGTCCGCTGCGTACGGTTGAACCGGTGCCGGGTATCAGCCCGGTGTCACTGAAGCTGCCTTCCGTCATCACCACACTGATGCCTGCTGAACCGGTCACCGTCACGCCGATGGCCGCCTGGAGTCTACAGGGCAGCAGCGTCGTCGCGCTGCAGGTCCGTAACCGTTCTGCCGGCAAGGTCATTCTTGATCCCCGCGCGCTGGAAGGTCAGTTTACCACGGCCACCTTCCAGCACCGCTGGCTGGGGCGCGCAGGCACACCCGAGGATACAACCGTCCTCTATCTGGTGACGGCCGGTCGCCCTGAGGGGGCCTTCATTGCAGAGCCACCCTCGCTGCAGCCCGCTGACGGACGTAAACGGAGAGCGAAAAAATGAAGGCACCCTCCTCAAATCTTCTCGTGAAAGTCGCCGTTCCGGTGGTACTGGCCAGTGCGGTGGTGGTGGGCGTGAAATCCTGCTCGGGGGGAGGAAATCAGACGGCTGCGCCGCATACCGCCAGCAATGGTGCGCTGAAGGACCTGTCCCCGGAAGACCTCAAAGCGCTGGGGATTGAAGGTGACACCCCGCAGGACACGCTGCGCACGGTGGTGGGCAATTTCCGCAAGGTCCAGGATCGTCTTGATGCGCTCGCGGACGATAACAAAAAGCTCAGCGATGAAAACAAAGCACTGAAAACCACCAACAGCAATGTGGACACGCAGATTAATCAGGCCGTAAGCAATGCCCGCTCTGAGGAGGCGCAGAAGCGTCAGCAACTGAGCGCGCAGGTCACCGATCTCAGCACGCAGGTCAGACGGCTGATGGATCAGTTGCAGAATGGCGGTGCCGGCACGGAATCCGGAAAAAGCAGCTCCCCCGGCAGTGATATTCCGATCGGGCTTGGCTATGACAGCGGGCTGAACAGTGGTACTTCCGGCGTATCGTCTTCCTCTGATGGCCTGCAGTGGGTTGAGCCCAGAGACGGTGTCTCCGTGGATGCCAGCGGCAGGCCGGTGACTGACAGCAACAGGAATAACGCCACCGGCTTCTCGTTTGCCACGTCGTTTGCTGATACCGCTGATGCCGGTAAACAGGCCGTCGGCAACACCGCAGCAGCGGTACAGACGCAGCTTACGGATGCACAGAAGGCCACCGACCCGGTGTACACGCTGCCGGAGAATTCCACCCTCGTTGGCAGTCGCGCGATGACCGCACTGCTGGGGCGTATCCCCGTGGATGGCAAAGTGACTGACCCCTATCCCTTCAAGGTCATGATTGGCAAAGACAACCTGACGGCAAACGGCATTGAGCTGCCCGACGTGCAGGGGGCCATTGTTTCCGGCACGGCGACGGGCGACTGGACGCTGTCATGCGTGCGGGGCTCCATTACCAGCATCACCTTTGTCTTCAGCGACGGCACGGTCAGGACGCTGCCTTCACCTGACGGACAGGGGCAGAACGGAAACAGCAGTAATCAGAACAGTCAGGGCGGTAATAACAGCAGTATTGGCTGGTTGTCCGACGATAACGGTATTCCCTGCATCTCCGGGACGCGCAAGAGCAATGCCTCGACCTACCTGCCGACCATCACCACACTTGCGGCCGCCAGTGCGGCGGGTGATGCCGTGGCGGAAAACCAGAGTACCGGCCAGACCAACGCTTACGGTGGCGTGACCTCAACGCTCACCGGTAATGCGGGTCAGGCCGTGCTGGGTAAAGCGCTCTCCGGCGGCATGCGTGAGACCGTTGACTGGGTGAAGGCCCGCTATGGCCAGACGTTTGATGCCATCTACGTGCCGCCGGGCCAGACAGTGGCTCTGCATATCACGCGCCAGCTGGCCATCGATTACGAGGAAAAAGGCCGCAGGGTTAAATACGATTTCAGCCTGGCCGGCAGCGGCACGGGTATGGACTGAGGGGAAACTGATGCAAGACACTGATTTCGAATACCGGGTGGGGTATTCCCCGCTCAGTGGAAGGCTGTATGCCGGTCCGGTCAGAAAAGATAACGGAAAATGGGAGGGGCAGCCTCACGACGTGACGGACTGGGCCATGTATTCCGTCGGCCAGAAACTTGCCCGGGAAAATAATGACATGCTTTTTCCGCTGCCGGACGGGCGCGTGCTGCGTCTGTCAGCTTATGTGACTGACCCGGAAGGGGCGGAGGTGCCCGATGCGTAGCGGTAAATCCTTTTCTGTCCTGCTTTCAGGCTGCACGTTGATTATGTTGCTGACCGGCTGCAGCACGTCAAAAGATGAGATACTGCCGCCCGGTGACAGCACCATGCTGGAGCTGTGGAATGATGGTGCCTCTGCGACGCATGCCACCGGTGAGAGCCGGACCACCCTGCGCCGTCCGGTTACGGACAGTGAGCGGGTTATTTCACAGCAGACCCGGGACAGCTACAGCCGCACCCAGGAGAATGAAATCCAGCAGACGTTTCCGAGGCTGCCCAACCCCGACCTGGTGATGTACGTCTTCCCGCATCTGGCCGACGGCAACACGCCGGTGCCCGGCTACAGCACCGTATTTCCCTTCTACAGCCAGGTACAGTACGCGTTGCCCGGCGAGCGCACGGAGGATTTGTAATGGCCTTTTCACTTTTCCGTCGCCGAGTTGAAGCGCAGGAAGCGCACCAGTACGGTGACGGGCCGTTTTCTGTTAACGGCCATGAACCCCTGACGCGCGAGGGACGTCTGACCCGCAGCGAGGAAGCGAAGTTGTATGAGACGGCTCCGTCCATCATCGATCACATTCCCTGGGGGGAATATCTCCCTGAACATCAGTGCATCCTGCTTGATGACGGCGTGTCGGTCGGGGCAGTTTACGAAATCATCCCGGTGGGCACCGAGGGGCGTCCGGATTCCCGCCTGGAGGAAATCCGCGACGTGGTCGAAAACGCCCTGCAGGACAGTCTGCCGGAGCTGGATACACATCAGTGGGTGGTGCAGTTCTACTGTCAGGACGAGTCTGACCTGATGGTGTATATGGATAAGATCCGGGGGTATGTGAAGCCCCGGGCACAGGGCACCGACTTCACCAACGCCTGGCTGAAGGAACAGGCCCGTCACCTGCAGAATGTGGCCACTGAAAAAGGCCTGTTTGTCGATGAGGCCGTCACCGGTGCGCCGTGGCGCGGTCAGATACGTCGTACGCGTATGGTCATCTACCGCTGGGTGGAGTCACCGTATCGTGACCCGATGGCTCCCGAAGTGCTGCTGAAGCAGGTCTGCGATCGCCTGACGGCCGCCATGAGCGGTGCCGGTATTCTGTGCCAGCGCCAGAACGGCGAGCAGATCCACAGCTGGCTGTTGCGCTGGTTCAACCCTGAACCAACGTGGGTGGATAAGGCCACGTTGTATCGCTGTGCCAGACACACTGACGACGCGCCTGGCGAATTGCCGTTGCTGAATGATTTCAGTGAAAGCCTGTGGTTCACCCGCCCGCGCAGTGATGCGGAGAAAGGCGTATGGTGGTTTGATGACGTGGCGCACAGGGCGGTGCCGGTGGCTCGTCTGCGCAGCGCACCCACCACGGGGCACCTGACCGGTGAGGTCCGTCGCGGCGATAATATCAACGCCATTATGGACCTGCTGCCGGAAGGTACGGTGCTCGTCATGACGCTGGTTATCCAGCCCCAGGACAAGCTCGAGGAGAACTTTGCCCGGCTGAGTCGCGACTCGATGGGGGAGAACGTGGATTCGCTGCGTGCCCGGGAGGATGCGGCCACCGCCCGCACTTACCTGGGTAATAAGCATAAACTGTATCGCGCGGCCATTACCCTGCTGATTAAAGCCCGCGACCTGCCTTCACTGGACAGTCGCTATCTCGACCTCAGCAGTAAGCTGCTGAACTGCGGCCTGGAGCCGGTAAACCCGGAGCATGATATCGGGCCGCTCAGCACCTACATGCGTGCATTACCCATGTGCTTTAATCCGGAGCAGGACCGGCACAACTGGTATACCCGTCTGATGTTCGTGCAGCATTTTTCCTGCCTGGCGCCGGTGTACGGGCGTGATACCGGCACCGGCAACCCGGGCTTTACCTTTTTTAACCGGGGCGGTGGTCCGCTGTCCGTCGATCCCCTCAACAAAAATGACCGTACGCAGAACGCCCACCTCCTGCTGTTTGGGCCGACCGGTGCGGGTAAATCGGCTACCGCACTTGATAAGCTGGCACAAATGATAGCCATTTACCGTTCGCGTATCTTTTTACTGGAAGCCGGTAACAGCTTCGGGCTGGCCGGAGATTACTTTGAGTCCCTGGGGCTCACCGTTCATCGTGTCAGCATCAAGCCCGGTAAGGCCATCTCGCTGGCGCCGTTCGGCGATTCGCATCTGCTGATGCAGGAAAAACCGGATGAACTCATTATCAGTGAAGACGCCCTGCCGGATATTGATGACGATGAGGACAAGGATGAAAAACGTGATGTGCTGGGTGAGATGGAGATTGCAGCACGTCTGATGATTACCGGCGGCGAGCCAGCGGAGGAGCAGAGAATGACGCGCGCCGATCGCGGGATGATCCGGGAGGCCATCATGATCGCCGCGCGGAGTACGTTTGAGGCCGGACGGCAGATGTTGCCTGAAGATCTGATGTTTGCGCTGCAGGGCATCGCCCGGGATGCCGGAATGGGTGAGGACGGGCGCGAAAAGCGTACGGCCGCGCGCCGGGCCCGTGCTGAGGAAATGTCGGAAGCGTTACGGATGTTTACCGAAGGCTTTGAAGGTGAGCTGTTTAACCGTCCGGGTACGCCGTGGCCGGAGGCTGATGTGACCATCGTTGATCTCGGCACGCTGGCGCGCGAAGGCTATGAGGCGCAGATGGCCGTTGCGGTGATTTCCCTGCTCAATACCATCAACAATATTGCTGAGCGCGAGCAGTACAGTGACCGGGATATTATCGTGTCGATCGATGAGGCGCATATCGTGACCGCAAATCCCCTGATGGGGCCTTATGCCACCAAGATTGTGAAAATGTGGCGTAAGCTGGGTGCCTGGCTCTGGCTGTTCACGCAGAACCTGGCTGACTTTCCGGATACGGCCAAAAAGATGCTCAATATGGCGGAGTGGTGGATTTGTCTGGTGATGCCGCCTGATGAAGTGGAGCAGATAGCGCGCTTTAAAACGCTGAACAGTGAACAGAAGGCGATGCTGTTGTCTGCCACCAAACTCCCTAAAAAATATACGGAAGGCGTAATTTTGTCACGTAAGGTGCAGGCCCTGTTCCGTGCCGTGCCCCCGAGCCTCTACCTTGCTCTGGGTATGACAGAAAAAGAAGAAAAAGCTGAAAGACGGCGCATTATGAATGAATTACAGTGCAGTGAACTTGAGGCTGCGTTTCATGTTGCTCGCCGGCTTGATGAAAATCGCGGACTGAGTATCTGACAGGGGAATTCATGAAAAAACTGACTATGGCACCTCCGATGGTCGTTGCGGACAAGGCGCTGATTGCTTCTGTCATTTTTACCGTACCGCCGCAGGGTATGGCCTCGATAGGGCAGTCTGACAGCGTGTCGCTTGATACGCTGCTGCGGGAAATACTGAAACGTCTGAAAACACCGTTTTTGCTGTCGGTTTACCCGCACCGTGTTGGCCGTCGCAGCTGCGTGGCGGTACACCTGACGGATGAGAATGAAAAAAAACTGGATATTCTGATCACCGTGACCGGCAATACGCTGTGGCCCGGTGAAGCGGAGTTCAGAAATGGCCTGCGCTGGAATGTCTGCGTACCCGACGCCACCGACCTGCTGTGGGTACTGAAGGAGATTGACAGAGTTACGGGCGGAGAAATCTGCAGTTAACAGGACCTGCGTGTTTGTCGGACAGCGTAGTCTGCTGTCTGACAAATACGCAGGCTGCGGGTGCGGGCGGCAAAGAGCCCGCGATTAGTTTGTCAGAATTGATTCTATTCCCTCTATGAGCGATGGGAAGTAGGACTGGTCGATGATGATCCCGCCCGTCAGCTGCCAGCTGTCATATACCTGGGGAGTGGCAGAGAAGGTAAAACCCACTAAATCACTACCCCCGACAGTATTGAATCCACAGCTGAAGACAGGCATTCTTGGCGCGAAAGTCACTGGATCAGGCCGTCCGTTACGGGTCAGTGATGTATAAAATTCCGATATCATACCTTTCAGATTTTCAAGGTCGAAAATTGTCAGTTCACACTGGCATTGAAGATTTATGCTGCAACCTGCTATTTCCAGCCAGCACATGAGCAGGTCCAGCCTGCGGTCTTCTGGCTCTTCAATTCTTTCGATAAAAGAGAGGCGAAATAGCGTATCTTCGTTTTTTATCTCAAACATTTTCGTTCCCGCCACTCATTCGATATGAAAGTGTGTGATGGTCCAGTCCCGCTCTCTGACCAGAACGTGTAGTGTGTACTCTTTGTGGACGTACTCAATTTTATCACCCTGCACGACCTTTTTCAGACGTGACATTTTAATACGGTAAAGAAACATACCGGGTACTTTTTGAGCATCTGGACTTCGTGAACCGTAACGAATAGCTTTTTCCAGAATGTTAACCGGAATATATCTGCCCGGTTCGGCCATATGTGCAGCTGTTGTGCGCGTAAATTTGAGGTTACGCACTGCCAGACCGACTTTAAGGCGGCCGCGGAGCATATTCAGCGTTGCCTCGCTCAACATAATGCCCACTTTCTTACCCGCAACCACATCCAGCACTGCCCGCCCGTTACTTAGCAGGCGAAAAACGCCAAATGCGATCAGCGCAATATCTATCGGGTCGACAAGTGGCGACTGGAGAGGGGCTTCTTCAAGTGTGGTAAATCGCCCATCCGCATCATAGACCTGCCACAATCCAGGTGCCTGGGCGACCGTATAACCAATGCACAGGCCCGTAGTATCATCCACAATCGGACGGGCGCCATGGGGAGGAGTGAACTGAGGTTTTACAGCATAATACTCGTTATGTGGCAGGGGATTTCTGAAGCTGTAAAAATAACCCGGTTCATTGTTGTCTGTTATACGTAACTCCATCACTGACCTCTGCATTTATCCATAAATAAGATTTCAGTGTTCCAGAATCGCGATATTTAATCTGATGTCAAGGTCTGGAACTTGACTTTATTATTGGGCCGGAAGGTACAGTCAGCTGTTTCCCCTCCATCGATAACCCTCATGGTGATACAACGCTGCCTCCCGCTCACTATGGCTTCGCGTTCGTCCTCATCGGTGACCAGGCCCATGACAATCAGCCATCGGCGGGCGGCTCGTCGCCACAAACTCCGTTTTTCCAGCGCTTCCGTAATGCTGTCATTCAGTTTCATCTTGCTCAACTGGCATTATTGTTGCCCGAATAGTACCCGATATTCTTCCACAACCGTATTCACAGTTCTTTATTTAACCCTTTCCGCACATCGGGAAAATCCCTTATGAATCCATAAACCGGAGCTTTCTTATGCGCTATCCCTTTGAACTCGATCCGCAGATTATCCATCACATCATTTACAGTCAGGCCGGTTCGATCGGCAAGGCCGTGATAGAACTCATCATGAACAGCGTCGATGCCAGCGCCGGCGCGGTGATTATCGATATTACCCCAGAAGGCTTCTCCTGCCGGGATGATGGCCGGGGGTTTGCGTCATACGACGATGTTAAGCGCTACTTTGGCCGGTTCGGCACCCCGCACCAGGAGGGCGATGCCACTTACGGTCGTTTCCGGCTCGGGCGGGGGCAGATTATGGCACATGCCCGGACGCTGTGGCGTTCGCAGCGATGGCAGATGTCGGTTGATACGCGCGAAATGGGGTATCACTATGATCTGGAAGAACTGACTCAACAGGTTCAGGGATGCATGATCAGCGGTGAATGGCACCATCATTACCCGCCAGCCGGCGCTGGAAAAGTGGGATATGGAGGACGATGAGGCCTGGTATCGCCTGCGCGAAGACGGTGCCGTATCCATTTACAATCAGGGCGTCCTGGTACGGCATGACCCGGCTCATATCTGGGGCGTGGGTGGCCTTATCGTCAGTAAAAAACCGCTCGCGCTGAACGTCTCACGCACCGAAATCCTCCGCAAGACCTGCCCTGTGTGGACATCGATCTCGGCCCGGTTTGGACGGCTTGCTGCCACTTTTTCTGACAATCAGGGTAAGCGCCGTAAAACGGAAGCCCGGCGGGAGAAAACGGCGCGATCGCTGCTGTCCGGCGAGGGAGACATGCAGAGTCTTTTCAATGGTGAAGAGGTGATAACCCTGCTACCCGGAAAGCAGCACGTCACGCTGGAGCACTTCATCCGCAAATGCTGCCATTACCCCTCTGCGGTGGATAAAAACTGTTTCACTCTCATCCGTTATGCCGGTGATGTGCCCCGGGGAGAACTCATTGCCCGTGCGGGGATCGCACCGGTGGTGCATCCGGTCACGCTTTCCCGCTTTGGCTGTTATGAGCCGGAAGAGTTTATGGAGTGTCTGAGCCGTGTCCGGGAAAACCTCATGGCGTACAGGGAACCCCTGCCCCGGGAGCAGCGATGGGGTTCCGGCTGGCTGTCAGAACTGGCGCTCGTTGATTTTGAGACGCTCAGCACAAACTTTATCGACAGCACGCAGATGGTCAGTGAGAAACAACTGGATAAGGAGACACGGCGGGCGTGGACGGCGCTGCGATGGTGCCTGTCCCAGTATGCTGCCGTCTGTTCGGGTGGTGAGGCGGGTTATCAGTCACGTTCTTACGGCGGCAAACGTTTCCAGATCCTGCTGGGTGAGTCCACGTCGTCCGATGCCTGGACGGACGGTGGAACCTATATTGCCTACAACATTGATATCGTGCGCCAACTGAAGTCTGATGCGCTGCGTACCGCCAGCCTGCTGTTCAGCCTGACGGAGCATGAGGTGGCGCATGAGGGTGACAGTCTGGACTGTGGCCATGATGAGGCCTTTTACCAGCGGTTTCATGACATCAGTACCCTGTGCGCCCCCGACAGGCAGCGTTATATGCACGTCTGGCTGATGAAATACACCACCAGTCTGGAAGCGGAGAGCAAGCGTGCCAAAGGCACAGCATGGCGGGAACGTTACCTGACCGAGCGAGCCAGTACCGGCCGGGAGAAAAAGGGGCTTCCCGGTGTCATCAGCCATGAAGGCATTGAGGACGCTGTGAACGCACCGTCTGAGCCGGAAGATGTAGCCCGGCTCCGCTTTCTCAACCTGCAGTTGAACGGTGCGGGCACGGCAGCACCGGCGGAGACCGACTGGAATAGTGTGGTGGCCGCGGGTATTGAGCAGACCCGGGTAAATCAGGACATACGTGGCCAACAAAAGAAACTACTGGAGGAATGGTACGCTTCAGATAAAGATGAGACCGATATCCTGACGGATGAGCAACAGGCAGATGAAGCCGAAGAGCAGATGTGGCTGGCGTCCCGTAAATTGCATTACCTGTCCATTTTACCCGGGGCGACTGAGGAAAATCTGCATGACAGGGCTGTGGCATTTCTTGCTTATATGACCGATTCAGAAGAGGAGGAACTTGCCGCCTGGGCCATGCGGGCCTGGGAAAACAGTGACCAGTGGTATGCCAGAAATACCCTGTCGTGCAGTGAGGCTGATTTCCTGTATGAGCAGGATTTTGATCAGCCACTTGGGGAAAATGTCCCGGCAGACTGGCTTCCGTTTATGCAGGAGGGCGAAACCCGATGGAGCATTGAGCGTAACGCGGCAGCGGCCGGGTTTATCCGGGAAATGGATTATCTGGAGTGGCGTCGCGACAGCGCCATCGATGACATTCCCTGACTGTGCATAATACAGGGTTTGTCAGCCGGCCGGGTGGTGTGGATTTTGCTTTCTGTCAACCAGTCATACGGATAATAAATTATCGGCACCGGGCTCAGAGTTAATTACTGACCAGCTGTATCATTGACCGCACCCTGAGCGGGTTACTCACTCAGGGAGTGTTCTCCATGAAATTACCTGTCTGCTGCCTCGCAGCACTTTTCCTTACCGCCGGCGTCCGTGCCGGCACCGTCATTTATACCGACAGTACCCACCCGGCCACGGGCAACCCCGGTCCTGACGTGACCGTCGTTCTGCTCGATTCCCCTGACCGGCTGCAGGCGCAGCTGTTCGGGCCGCTGCCGGCAGACCCGGCGCAGGCTGAGCAGCAGGCGCGGACGGTTATCGGTTCACCGGATTTTCAGCGACGCCAGCAGGACCTTGCCGGGGCTTATGCCGGCCTCACGCGTGCCTGGTCGCTGGGTCTTGAGAAATACCCAGCGGTGGTGTTTGACGATAAGTGGGTGGTTTACGGCACCTCTGACGTCGGCGTTGCCACACAGAAGCTGAACGTATGGAAGGAGAAGGCACAGTGAAAATGTCTTTCTCCCGCCCGCGCCGGCTGGCGCTGGCCACGTTAATGGTCTGCACGGGCACGATGGCCAGCGTCAATACCGCCAGCCTGCTCTCCAGTGCCACCAGTCCGGACTGTATCAGCTGGCGCATCAGCGGCATCTGTTACTGGCTGTTCTGCACGCCGTTCGGCTGCTCGGTGAAAACCTCCGTGAAGGTCACGCATTTTATTCCTGAAGCCGTGGTTTCGGCCTACCTCAGCCCGGGTGCCAATCCGTGGACCGAAATGTCGGCTGTCAGCAGTCTGGCCGACAGCACCGAAAGCACGCTGCTCGGTAGTGCTGCAGGTGTGGCCACCGGCGGTGGCCGTCAGGAGATGAAAGCCCCGGGTGAGCGCAAGCAGAACCTGCACTTTTACTATGGCGATGCGTATGGACATCCGGCCACCAGACTTATTGGCGGGATGGTCCCGGGTTATTCGTGCGACAGTGCCGCCACGCCCTTTATGCCGTACTTCACAAGTGCTCTCGATGCACTGGCCTGGCGCACCGGCGTGCCGGAATCACTCTACCCGGAGGCGCTTATCCCAGGTCAGCGTGAAATCGGCAGTACCTCCGGAGGCAATATGTGGGGCAACGTCTACCCCCGCAGCGGCTTTGTGACCCAGACCGACAGCTACAAATCGGCGGCCATGGTGGTGCAGCGCGTGGCTGACATCATTACCCGCCAGGGACAGTTGCATGTTTACAGCCCGCTCACCGGCCAGCGTTCGCCGGGGTACTGGCCACCCGACCCCGTGCAGGAAAACACCGGTACGAAAAATCACAAGTGGCAGCGTCTTTCCCCACAGCTGTCGCAGAGCTGCGCGGTGTTCCCGGACACCGGTGGACAGGAGGCTCAGGACGGCAACTACGCCTGGGCACTGTGGCAACCGTACAGTTGTTGCAAGCGACGCGGGCAGACTTTTCTTTACAGCACCGATTTCTCATGAGGACTATGCAGATGAAACAGCAGTATCCGCAGCGGCTGCGCCGCCCCCTGGCGACACTGGCACTTTTCGCCGCTCTTTCCCTGCCTGCACTGGCCGTGAATACATCGCTTTCGTCCGATGGCGCCTCGGTCAGCGGTGCCATCAATGACGGTCTTTTTTACTCCATTGGTGGCGGTTCAGTGATTTCCCCGCCGCCGAGCCGCAGCAATATGTCGCGACTCGGGCTGAACGGCGGCTGGAGCAGTGACCTCATGTGCGGCAACTTCGACCTGAAAACCACTGTAGGCAACCAGCTTAACGGTATCACCAGTGGGTTTAAGGACCTGATGGGTAACGTGATTCAGGGGGCGACCGGGGCGGTCATGAGCATGCCGGCGATGGCCATTCAGCGCGCCAACCCGGGTCTGTATGAAATACTCACCAACGGGGTGCTTCAGGCGGGGCTCAGTTACGACAAAGCCCTGCTGAACTGCCAGAATATGTCGAAAAAACTCGCCGATTACACTGTGGGCAGCAAGTGGCAGCAGGCTGCTGTATCTGAGGAGTACAAGGATATCGTGGCGTCCAGCGGCGGGGATGCGGTCTCCAGCGACCAGCAATTGCAGAAGGCCACCGGTGAAGAAGGTGTCACCTGGGTCGGCGGCCAGAAGCGCGGTGGTAAGGGGCAGCAGGCCATCCAGCCCACCCGGGACCTGGCGAAAGCCGGTTATAACATGATGAACAGCCTGCCGGTGACCAGCAACAGCAGCGTGGGCTCCGCCAGCTGCAATGGCACGGCCTGTCAGCGATGGCCATCGTCCGATGATGCAGCCGCCGCGGTGGTGAAAGTGCTGGGTGACCGCTCCATCCGTACCTGCCGTGAGACCAGTGAATGCACCAGTGGTGGCACGGACAATCAGCCCGGGAGTACTGTTGCCGGCACCGGTTTCTCGCCGGTGCTGGAGGATGCAACGAAAACCAACCTGGAACAACTGGATAAGCTGGTCGGCGGCCAGCTCCAGCCCACTGCGGATAATCTGGGGGCGCTCAAAACCGGCAGTCTGGTGGTGACACGCGGCGTCATTCAGTCGCTGCGCGATGACCCCGATAAAGCCGCTCTGGTGCAGCGTCTGGCGGGTGAGCTGGCGATGGCCGACACCGTCGAGACCGCGCTCACCATGCGCCGCATGCTGACCACCGGTGAGTCTGAACCGAATGCCGCCGAGCAGCCAGAGGCGATTGCCGAGGGTGACCGCCGCATCGATGCCCTGGACCGGGAACTGAATGCCCTGCGTAACGAGATGGAGCTGCGTAAGTCCATCAGTAGCAACAGCCTGCTCACCACGCTGGAACGTCAGGGTGCCCGTAACCAGGATAACCAGCTGCAGCAGAAATCCGGCAACCAGGACCAGGGCTTCAGCCAGATGAACCAGACGCAATCCTCCGGAGCACAGTGATATGAAGCGCTCTTTTCTTCGCGGTCGTACGGGCCGCATTGTCCTGATGATTGCCGCCTTACTGCTGCTAACCGTGGCCATGTTTGCTCTGGCCTCTGTGTTTATGGCGTATGACCCGGATGGCCACCTGACCCGTCGCTGGCTGCATGACAGCCGCTGGGCACTTTTTACCTGGCGGCTGCTCATGTATGCCGGCATCGCGGTAGTCTGGCGGATGAAGGTCCGGCCGCAGATGCTGGCGCGCTGGCCGGAGGTCCGGGCTCGCCTGCCGCGCACGGAACTGCTCGGCGTACTGTTTATTGCGGCCACGGAGTGCGTGGCCTGGGCAGGTGTGGCGTGAGGAGAAGGGGACAATGACTGCGAACAGTTTTCTGGAGTATTTTCTCATCCTGTTCGGCTGGGTGATGAACAACGCCATGTGGACCATCCTCGGCAGCTCGGGGCTGTTCGCCCTGCCGCTGGTCTTTAAGGTGATGGGTGTGTGGCTGAAGGTCCGGGAGGAAGGGGCGGACGAAGGCAACAAAGGGTTGCTGGCACTGCCCCGTATCGAGCATGCGCTTTACGTGTCGTTTGTGGTGATGTTGTTCTGCTGCATTCCGCTGCTGCCGGTGGATATCAGTACCATTAAATTCGACAGTTCCCGGGCAAAACAGTGCGGTGTCAGTGTACCCGCGCCACAGAACTCCGGTTACAGCGGACTGGTGAACGACTTTGACGGCCGCACGGCCGAGGTGCCCATCTGGTGGTATCTGCTGCATATGATGTCGAAAGGCACCACGCAGGCGATGATTGCGTCCATCCCGTGCGGTACGGAGCTGCGCCAGATGCGGTTTGACGTGCAGAACACGAAGCTGCGTGACCCGGTATTGCTGCAGGAGGTGCAGGATTTTGCGAACCAGTGTTACGCGCGGGCGTACTTTCGTCTCAAGAACAGCAACAGCCAGCTCAGCGATGCCACCATTAACTCGGTGGGCTGGATTGGCAGCGACTATTTTCTGAATACGTCCGGCTATTACGATTATTACACCGCCTCCACACCGCGGAGTCAGTGGCCGTATGACAGCCCGCGCGACAGTGGTTATCCGGATACCGGGCAGGGGGGCTATCCCACCTGTAAAACGTGGTGGTCAGATGGCTCATCCGGGCTGCGCAAACGGGTGCTGGCCAGCTTTGGCGACAACACGCGTAAGGAGATGCAGCGATCATTCCCGGGGACGCAGTGGGAAGAGGTCGCCCTGCGCTGGCTGGTCAGCCCGCGTAATGCCGGCCTCTCCGGAGACGGAACGACGTATGCCGTGGGAAGTTCTGATAACGTGACCGGCGTGGTTGGGAATATGACACGACTGACGTCCACCATCGGGCTGGGCCTTAAGCAGGCGGAAGCGCTGCCGGGATTTGATGCGCTGAAACAGGCGCTTCCGATGATTCAGGCACTGCTGCAGATGATGATTATCACGGTAATACCGGTGCTGATGATGTTCAGTGCCTATGAGCCCAAAACGGTGGTGACCATCTCATTCGCGCTGTTTGCGCTGCAGTTCATTACTTTCTGGTGGGAGCTGGCAGGTTGGCTTGATGATCGTCTGATCACTATCCTCTACGACAATATGGCACAGCAAGGACTCGCTAGCAGCTCTGTACCGTTCGCGAGTTTTATCAGCTCAACCAATGACGGCTGGATCATGAATCTGGTGCTGGGGATGATGTATGTGGTATTCCCAATGTTCTGGGTTGGTATGTTCAGTTGGGCCGGAGCTCAACTCGGTTCCATGGCAAGCTTGATGAGTAACGCTTCAAAAATGCCTATGCAAGCTGGTTCTGAGGCGGGAAAACAAGCACAGGGAATGGCTATAGGAGCAGTATCGGGTGGACTTAAAGCGGGAGTTAATCAAGCTTTAAAAAAATAATCATAAAAAGGAGGAAATTTTCCTCCTTTTTATTCGAAATCCTCTCGCCGTTCCCAACTGAACCAGAGCCAAGGCCTATCTTTTCTGAACTCTTTGTCGTCAATTTTTTTAGGCGAGCCAGCAACGACCGCAGATGCAACACCTGATAGTATCGCACCACCTAAGGAACTGGTCGCACTAGGTAATGATATAGGCTCGGTCTTCTTTAATTTCAGTTTGGATTCATCATAAACGATGTTACGGCGTTTCGAGGTGAATCGCGCAAAGGTACTGCTGAGGTCATCTTTATTGAAACCGTCTTCACTCATGGTCACAACTCCTCGTTTCGTCTAATAAATAAGCTACTAAAAAACATCTGAATACGCAAATGGTCGTTCGGTAATTTAACAGGCTGGTTTTATGGCACATATACTGGCCTGATAGAATTATCTAATCGAAGCGCGAGGGAGGTCTGACCATTTCGTTGTATAAGAAGGTGAGAGCATATCACGTTTCATCTGCCATTCAGGCGCTATCCCTCGCCCAGCAAACCACACTTTCCCTAACCCGGAATGGTTGATCCTATCTAGTACTTTCATCAACTCATAACTATTCGCGCGAGGCTGTACCTCATCAAACAGGTTAAGCTGAGAAACTCCGGTCGGTGTAAAGTCATTCAACATCACGCCTGCCTTTGCATAGCGATGGGCCTCAAGAAAAATACGATCCAGTGCCTTTACGGCTGCGGTGATAATGTCCCGTGTATCGCGGGTGGGAAGACGCAGCTTTTCGCTGGCCACGTTGCCGTAGTATGTCTCTTTGACTGCAAATGGTGACGTTTTGACGAACACAGCGATGTGCCTGCAATATTGCCGTTCTTCCCTCAGCTTCTCAGCTGCTCGCTCGGCGTACTGGCAAACGGCCTGACGCAGCGCCTCGTACTTTGTGATTCTTTCCCCAAAGGAGCGACTGCAGACAATTTGCTGTTTCGCCGGAGGTGACTCCTCAAGCGATATGCATGCCTCTCCGTTCAGCTTTCGCACCGTGCGCTCTAGCACTACGGTGACGTTCTTGCGCACAAAGGTTGGGTTCATGCGGGCCAGCTGCAGGGCAGTAGTGATCCCATAGGTATTCAATTTTTTGCCAATGCGCCTGCCGACACCCCAGATTTCTTCGACGGGTTGCAGGGAAAGCAGCTTTTCCGTCCGCTTTTGGTTTTCGGGGGTCAGGGCCAGCACTCCTCCTAATTTGGGCCATTCTTTTGATGCCCATTGTGCTGATTTTGCTAGAGTTTTAGTCGGCCCCATCCCTACGCCGATCATCAGGCCGGTTCCGTTGAGAACATACTCGCGCAGCTGTCGACCAAAATCCTCGTAATTGATACAGCTATCGATACCTTTAATATCAAGGAACATTTCATCGATTTAAAGGAAAGGTGCATAAGTGTGGACATGTTCTCAAGCCAGGATTAGTGCTGTTCACGCTGTAATACTATGTGTCCATACTAAGGCAGAGTATTTTGCATATTAGAACTAATCACGTCCATATACTGTATTGAAGCATTATTCGCTCATTGACCTGCTCCCGTGTTGCTGAGACATTTACTTTTTTGGGGAGATTTTACGGCGCAGGTAATTGGCCGCCAGAGCCGCGATGAGGCCGCACAGGCTCATCAGCAGCCAGGCTGTACGGAAGGATTCGGGGGCATCAGCTTTACCGCTTAGCGCAACAAAAAGCGCCACGCCGATCGCCGCACCAGTCTGACGTGAGGTGTTGATGATCCCGGTTCCTGTCGCATACATCTGTGCCGGAAGCCCGGAAACGGCTCCTGCCATAAAGCCCGTCTGCGCGATGCCCGCACCGAGTCCGGTCATAACCAGGCCGGGCAAAAAGTGCAGTAGCCAGGCATCATCGGTATGGTTGCTGAGCGTTAAAAACCACCAGAGTCCGCTCAGGAAGTACAGTACGGAGCCTGCGACAGCAAGACTCTGAGGGCTTGCCTTTACCCTCCCGACAAGCAGAGAGGCGACAACGGCGGTACCGGGGCCCGCAGCAAAAGCAAGACCCGCGTGCGCGGCGGTCAGGTGCCATGCCTGGGTCAGGAACATCGTGCCGCCAAGTAACATAACGGCAAAGCTCATATAAAAACATCCCATACCTGTTGTTGCCGTTGAGAAAGCCCGGGAATGGAACAGGCTCAGGTCGAGAAGGGGACGGGAGGATTTCAGGCAGTGGTACACAAATATCGTCAGGATGACGATGGCTCCCACTCCGCCCGTGAGAATACCGGCTTCATGGGCGGCCCATTCCGGAGCGTGAGCTATGGTGGTGGTGAGGAGGGCTATTCCTGATGTCAGGAGTACGCTTCCCGTGATGTCGGGCGCAGGCCCGGCATGCGGTGCACTTTCTTTCAGGTACCGGGTACAGAGGAGAGCCACAATCACGATGGGCACATTGATGAAGAAAATCAGATGCCAGTCAGCCTGAACCAGAAAGCCACCCAGGACAGGACCGGCCGCTGCCGCAACCGAGCCGGTGGCTGCCCAGAACCCGATCACCTGCTTATGCTTCTCCTGAGGATATTCACCCAGCAGTAGCCCAAGGCTTGTCGGGATGAGCATGGCCGCTGCGACTCCCTGTATTGCCCGCGCGGCGATGAGTATCCAGAGCGTGGTCGCTATCCCACAGAGCAGGCTCGACAGACCAAACAGGGCCAGACCTGCCGAGAAGATGGTCCGCCGGCCGTACCGGTCAGCAAAACGGCCGCTCAGCACCAGTGTGGAGGCAAAACAGACAGAGAAGATCGTCAGAATCAGTGACAGTGTGGCCGCGGGTTGCCCGGGAAAACTTCGGCTGATCGACGGGAATGCAAGATTGACGACAAATAAGTCCAGGGAGCTCAGGATGCTGCCCAGCCCGATCGAAAGCAGGCCTGCCGGGTGAATACGTGATGGTGAGCTCGCTGTTATGGATGTTGAATTAAGGGCCATGTTTCCTCTCTGAACAAAGCGCTGTCCGCTGACTACGGGTATAACAATATACGTGTATATACCCGCATATTGCGATCAGCGTCAACGCTTTCCAGCCAGCAGGTCAATAAACCTTCGGGTTCAGCCAGGGAGTCACTGCATCAGATGTTTATCTTCCGGTGCCGCATTCTGGACTCAGATCTAATGCGGGTATATGCTCGTAAACCCCTTTTGTTATCTGAGCTTGATACGGGCACCGGATATGAGTTCTCCCTGTTACTGTAAAAATCTGCGCGACTTAACACGTAAGGTGACCGCTATTTACGACGCCGAGCTGGATGCCTTTGGCATCAATATTGCGCAGTATTCGTTAATGAAGCTGGTGATAAACAATCATCCCGTAAGCCTTACCCGGCTCGGTGATATCGCCGGGCTGGAGCGTTCCACGGTAGGACGAAACGTCACCGTTCTGGTGCGTCAGGGGTGGTTGCAGGTTGACCGTGATGGCATGGACAAAAGGCAGCAGCAGGTCTCCATCACCCCTGAAGGTGAAGCGCTCCTGAGAGAAGCTTTTCCGGCCTGGCAGCGCTGCCAGCACATCCTTGAAAATCAGCTTGGCGCTGACAACATCAGGGCGCTGCAGCATATTTTTCACCAAATCTGAATTGCAGGTTGCCAGCGTAAAAGAATAAGATGATATACGGGTATATACCCGTATATCTGTTTCTCTTTTAAAAAGCAGGCAAATCATAAGCACAAGCAACAGGTGACAACGTGAAATATCAGATCCTTGGCAATACGGGCGTTAAAGTCTCTTCAGTGGCCCTGGGAACGGCAAATTTTGGCATGCGGTGGGGATACGGCGCATCGTTAGACGAAAGTCGGGCGATTTTAGATGCCTTTGAAGCGGATGGCGGTAACTTTATCGATACGGCTGACGTGTATCAGTTCGGTGAATCGGAAGAGTTCCTGGGGACCCTCCTTCACGGGCGCAGAGATGATTTCTTTCTCGCGACAAAATATTCGAGCGGCGCATCTAAAACGGCTGGCGGGCTGGTTACAGGCAACAGCCGCCGGGCGATGGTGTCCTCGGTGGAGTCGAGCCTGAAGCGGCTCAGAACCGATCGTATCGATTTATACTGGGTTCATCATCCTGACGATATCACGCCGTCAGAAGAGCTGGTCCGGGGGCTTGAAGATCTGTCCAGAGCCGGAAAAATTCTTTACGCCGGTTTGTCCAATTTTTCGGCCTGGCGGCTGGCACGCGCAGCAACGCTTGCCGAGCTGTCTCACGCGGTGCCCATTGTCGCCTCTCAGTTCCAGTACAGTCTGGTTTCACGTCAGCCCGAACGTGACATGCTGAAAGCCTGTCAGGCGCTGCAGATAACACCCATAACCTGGTCCCCGCTGGGCGGTGGGATGCTCACCGGCAAATACCGGGCCGGTGAAAAAGGCAGGGCAGAAGGGATGGGTGGAAAGGTATTCCAGGCGGAAAACAACGAACAGCGGAGCGCCATTCTCGACGAAGTTCTGGCTATTGCCGCTGAAACCGGGGCAAGCCCCGATCAGGTGGCTATTGCCTGGGTTGCTGCACAGGAATGTATCCCTATTATCGGCCCCCGGACGCAGGCGCAGTACGTCAGCAATGCGGGATTTTCAGGGCTGAGTCTCACAGAGGCACAAATCGGCAGGCTGAACAGCGTCAGCCAGTTTGATAATGATATTAAAACTGCCCCCGTTCAGGCATTACCGGATCACGTTATACCGGGTAAACCAGTGGCATAACATCAGGGTAATGGCCCTGAGGAATAAACTGACACCAGAACTGGTGTCAGTTTATCCGACTGAAGTGACCGGAACAGGATCAAGCGAACTGTATGTGTGTTACAGCAACATATCCAACGCGACCAGTACAAGTGCCCCTGCAAGGATCATATTGACCAGGCGACCGTGCCGGCGCAGAAGCACCTGAAACAGGTGTCCTGCCGCCGCCCAGCAGAGATTGCCAAAGGCGCCGATCAAAGCCAGCAGAACGCTGACCAGAATAATCCAGACCTTATTGCTGGTATAGGGGATGACAAAGGTGGAGAGAGCCGTTATCCCGTAAAGGATGATTTTCACATTCGCAAACTGCAGTAAAAAACTGGTTCTGAAGCTCAGTGGGACGTCAGAGCCGGTGTTATTTGCCGGCTGACTTCGGGCAATTTTCAGTGCCAGCCAGAGAATATAAACCACGCCTGACCAGGTCAGCCAGTGGGTGACGGAAGGCAGTGTCCGGGTTATCGCCACGGTAAATAAGGCGCACAGGAGCATAATAATGAGAAATCCTGCGCCCATGCCAGCCAGTAGACGCAGGCTTTTACGGAATCCGTGAGTATGCACGCTGCTCAGAGCCAGAATGTTATTAGGACCCGGGGTAAGTGCAGTAATGAAAGTATAAGCCAGAAAAGCTCCGGCAATCGAAAGCGACATAATAACTCCTCTTTTTTTTTAATTTAGAGGATGCCAATAAGAAAAAATATTGAATGTTTTCGCATTCATGATTCAACGTTATGAATACTTCACAGGAGACAATCTTGGATTTACGCCGTTTGTTAACCCTCAGGACCATTCTGGAGGAAGGAACATTTGCCAAAGCAGCGAGTAAACTGTGCTGTACGCAGTCAACGGTGACATTTCAGATCAGACAACTTGAGGCCGAATACAGCGTTCAGCTGTTTGAAAAAATTGGTCGCCGCATGGTACCAACGGATGCCGCCAGGAATATGTTGCCCCATATTGATGTGATGATGGTCGCCATAAATGGCATTAAACAGGCTGTCCAGCAAAACGCTGAACCGGAAGGTGAGTTGCGCATTGCCGTGGGCGAGACGCTGCTTTCCTACCGGATACCGCAGGTGCTGAAGAGATTTAAAAAAAGAGCGCCGAATGTGATGCTGTCTCTGCAATCCCAGAACTGTTATACAATCCGCGACAGCCTGCTGGCCAATGAAATTGATTTGGGGATTTTCTACCGGGTGGGTAAGGATGTTTCCCTCATCATGGAAAACTATGGTGAACATCCTCTCGTACTCGTTGCTTCCCCCGAATTAACGCTGGTTGATTTCACCCGGGGAAATCAGCATATCCCCGTCAGTTTCATTATTAATGAAAAACAATGTGTATTCCGTCTGATGTTTGAATCTGTCCTCAGGCAAAGAAAAATAACGATTGACTCCACCATTGAGCTCATCAGCATTGAAAGCATTAAGCAGTGCGTCATGGCCAATACAGGCGTTACGTACTTACCGCGATTCACGGTGGAGAAAGAGCTGCGTGCCGGGCTGCTGCAGGAGCTTCCTCTGTCACCGGCCCCAGAAATCCTTTCTGCAGTGTGTGCTCATCACCCTGGTAAGGTCATTACGCCAGCAATGGGGCTGTTTATTCAGTCCTTACGGGAGAGTCTGGATGCCTGACCGCTGCCCTCGTATTGCTTTTCAGGATCGCCCTGTCGGTTTTGCAGTAGACAGGGCTGACAATGATTAACGGCCAAACTGACCTGCTCCCGGTTAATTATCACATGCCATTGTTAGTACAACTTCCCTGCAGTTGTGACAAATGCTAACTTCCACTTTTCGGGGTTTTCGGATCTCCGTACAGTATGAAAAACACTTATACCCTTAAAACAAGAATATGAGCTGATTGTTGCTTTAGGGGCATTAATAACCAGTAAGCACAAGAACAAATTTTTATTGCTAATGATGCAATAATAACCCGGACATTAAAATATGGTTAACCCCTTTATGACTGAAGGGAGTCAGTTTACTACTCGTGCAGCAGTGAGTCCTCAGGTCCTGAGCATGGCAAGGCGAATGCTTTCGATGAGCGTGGACTTACCGGTGTCCCGGAAGCCGGAACAGTTGAGGACAGAAAAATTAACAGTAAGCCGCGCCGACGCTTTCAGATGTAATCATCCGGATATTCCATTATCTTCCTGTCCCTGTTTAGCGAGGACAAAAACAGCTCTTCCGCTTCAGTAAACCTGATATTAAAGATGTCTATATTTTCAAATAATCTGTCGATCTTCGAAGTTTTAGGTACAGCACAGAGGTTGTTTCTGATATGCCATCCCAGCGTAATCTGGGCGATGGATTTACCGTGTTCATGTGCCATTCTGGTAAGGGATGTTTTTTCCTGGGCTGTAACCTCACCGATCCACAACGGACTCCATGCCTGAACGATAATCCCCATCGCCGACATATCATTGATAAGTTCTTTTTGCTGATTCCTTAGATGAACCTCTATCTGGTTAATGGCAGGTGTCTCACCCGTCAGATTAATAAGCAACTTTATCTGTCGGGTGCTAAAGTTGCTGACCCCGATACTCCGTATGAACCCTTTTTTTCTGAGCTGTATTAAGCCTTCCCATGCCTTAATGAAATTTCCTTCCTTCGAAGCCGGCCAGTGAATCAGAAAGAGATCAATATAATCTGTTTGTAGCTCATCCAGAGTGCATTCCAGGGAAGAAGATACATTCTCATGTTTATCATTCCATACCTTACTTGTAAGGTATAATTCTTTACGATTAATCCCTGATTCCTTTATAAATTCACCAATGATTTTCTGATTATTATAAACTGATGCTGTATCGATTAACCGGTATCCTGTATTCACAGATGAATGCAGGATGTTTTTTAAATTCGATATGTTTTGCTTATATGTGCCGAGTCCCAGAACAGGAATTGAATGACCATCATTCAGACATATATTATATTTCATTTCTGTTTCCATAAAGATCACCATTGAAGTTTATTCAGGATATAAACGTAACACTGCGGAACTATTGCGTAGATCATACTTTGATATTCGGTATTTAATTTACAAAAAAATATCCATGTATAATCAATATGTAATCCAAATAAAAATAAATAAAGTCTTACCGTAAGAAAAAAAATCAACAGATACACTTGCGCAACATCTGATTAACGATAACCATACATAAGCTGAGTGTTAAAAACTCAGCATTAAATACTTCTACAGACAAACAGTATGGAGATTGTAACTTATGAAGACAAATATGAGCCCTGAGTTTGTGAATGCCGGATGTGAATCAATGGCATGGCCGCGTCATGCTGTGCAGGATATTATTGCCCTGAATACAGATTCAATGGCGTGGCCTCGTCATGCAGAGCCGGCTTTAACCAAAGCTGAAAGCTCCTCAATGGCCTGGCCTCACCATTACATTCCGTCTGTGTGATGGGTATCAATCAGAAAAAGTAAAATAACCTGCGGACGGTAAAATTCGTTCGCAGGTCTCTGCAACCCCAGGAGGGAGGAAATATAAATGGAACCTGTATTTCCCGAAAGTTATACCTGCAATGAACCTCTGTTTAATGCACCTGTGCATGTTGATTTTGATATGACAAACGCATGTAATCTGGCATGTCACCATTGCCATGCGGCCTCCGGTAAAAGACAACCGGATGAGTTATCAACAGGAGAAATAAAAGATGTGATAACACAGATGCATAACAATGGGGTAATAGACCTTACCATTGCAGGAGGAGAACCATTTCTCCGCCCCGACTTACCCGATATTTTATCTCATGCAAATGACTGCGCAGGCCTGTATACCACAGTAGTCACCAACAGCACGCTGCTTAACAGGAAAACGGTAAAACAACTCGCTGCAGAGTGTCGTGGAATTAATTTTAATGTAAGCATAGATGGTTCCACCCCGGATAAACTGGATATTCTCAGGCACCGAAAAAAGCGTGATGAAAGCAGACGAAATCAGCTCTTCAGCCAGATTATATCTGGTGCAAAAGCTATTTCTGATGCAGGCCTGAGGCTGGGTATAAGTTTTGTTGTCAGTGGTATGAATGCAGATGATCTTGAGAATGTCTACGACATGTCCATCAACGAACTCGGCGCAGAAAGTGTAACCGCCATACGCTTTTTCCCGGCCGGTTACGGAAACAATGCCTTAAATGACCTCGCGCTGGATTATACCGTCTGGGAAAATATTTTACTGGATTTAACACGAAATCATGCGAGATTCAGAAAACTTTCACTGTCGGTCTCTGCGCCATGGGAAATTTACCTTCCGTTATTAAATGGCGGGTATTCGCCACAGCAGGTCTGGGAAATATGGCATTACCGCTCAACGCTGACTGACCCTGTATATTCTTCTGAACACCAGACCGGAGACGCCAGTGGCATTGGTGATTTAAACATCAGCAGCAATGGTATGGTTTATCCTTCTGTTCTCATGTCAGGCAATCAGAATGTGCTTTGCGGGAATATCCGAAAAGATGCACTACAGGATATCTGGTATACCTCTCCTGTATTAAAAAAAATAAGAGAAATCAGACTTTCCGACATCGGCGCACCATGCACAAAATGCCAGATAAGGGAATTGTGCGGTGGTGGCTCACGCGCCCGGGCATTGTCCGGAACAGGTAAAATATCGGGTCTTGACCACTGGTGCCCCGTCATAGAGAAAAATATGCGGAGGGATAATGTTATTACACTCCAACGGCAGTAACACTCTCAGATTACTTGAACGAAAATCAGGTTCAGAACTTAGATACAATCGTCAGATATTTTTTGCCAATGATTACTTAACAGTAATAATAAAGATTGTGCTTGGTTCATTAACCAGAGGTGACAATCTACTGGATGGTGAAAAAAATGAAGTGGATGAAATAACGATCCGTCAGGTGCTTGACAGATTGTCATCTGCCGGCATTCCTCTGTCATTCTGGGGAACGGCCTGGATGGAAAACAGTACCGTATGTGACACCCCTGAAAGTGATAAGGAGGAATTATGAATGTATTTTTGTTCTCGAAAAAAATGGGAGACACATTGCATCACCTGTGGGAGAGGGAACATTTCGATATTGATATCTTCCCGTCCCTTGCCTGTCAGGCGATCACAAAATTTAATCCCTCGCAGGAGATAAATATATTTGATATTCCTTATGACTTACTGAACAGGCCGGAAATACCACATCAGCGAATAAATAAAGGCTCATCATTCGGCCAGCCACCGCTGACTTTATACGTTTCAGAAGACAAGAGGTTTTTTATTGAAATCTACCTCTGGTCCTCCATTGATATGACCATTCATGATCATCCCTTTTCTGGCGCCTTTGCCATTATTGAGGGCGTTTGCCGCCATGACATCTATTTTTTTGATAAAACAGGTGGGAGCAGACAGTTACAGACGGGTATTTTAACGCTGAAAGAATCAGAGGTATTGTCACAGGGCGACTGCCGACAGATTTTTAACGGTGACCGCCTTATTCACAGAAATCTTCATCTGTCAAAACCCACCGTGACTTTTATAATAAGGACTTTCAAGGAGCCCGGATTCACCGGTCTGATATTTGAAGAGTCGGGACTGGCTGTAGCTCCTGATCTCAATCAGGCTGAATCAAAGTACCTCGATTACCTGGAAGGAATATTACAGCTACATAAAAACGACACTGCATACCGGATGATACAGTCTTTAGTTAAATCGGACAGCAGTGATTATGCAAAATATCGTTCAGCAGAAATTTATCTGGAGCATACCCGTCATTATCATGAGATTGACTTACTTTCCGGTATGCTGAATGTTTCTATTCCTGATGTTCCTCTTGATATCTTCCGGAATACATTTCTTCTTCATAAATCCCGCTATCTTAATGGTAACGGACAGTACTCCTCATACTGAACGAGAGCATAATGTTAACCAAAGATACTTTTCTTGATCTCTATAAAACCGGTTTCCTCATTCGGGCCGTGGATAACATCATTGCGGATGGGCTCAGGAATAATGATTTTTTTGCCCTGCATTATCCGGTCAGGGGACAGGAAGTGATTTCAGTCTCACTGGGACTCAATAAGAAACCAGGTGATAAAATAATCTCAACCTATCGGTGTCTGGGTGATCTTATCGGTTTTGGCGGATCCTGTTATAAATACCTGGCTGAAATAATGGGGAGAAAAGACGGTATCTCCGGAGGTAAAGGAGGATGTATGCATCTGTGTTCTCCGGAAAATGGTTTACTGGCCACCACCGGAATAGTAGGGGGTGGGCTGGCAATAGCCTGTGGTGCTGCATTAGCCCTCCCCGAGAGCCAGGGCAGTATTGTTATTGTGACTTTCGGTGACGGAGCGACAACAACAGGTGCCTACCATGAATCCATGAATATTGCGGGCATGTGGCAATTGCCCGTGCTGTTTGTCTGTATTAATAATGGTTATGCCCTGCACACCAGACTTAGCAGAATAACCGCCAATACCGAACTGCATACCAAGACAGGTCTCTATGGAGTGCGGGGTTTTTATGCTGAAGTCAGCACACCTGATGTGCTGCATATGACCATTTGTGAATGCACGGAATATGTTCGTTGTAACCGGAGCCCGGCATTTCTCGAAATATCAAGCCCAAGGCTTCATGGTCATATGGCTGGCAGCACTACAGAATATATGGATCTGCCGCCGGAAAGTGAAATAGATCAGATGGACTCACTCGTCATTCTTCGGCAGAAAATAGTGAGTTTATATGACAATGAACGCGAGCTTTCTGATGCTGAGCATCTGATCAGTAAGGAGGTTTCCACCGCCTATGATATGGCACTGAATGCCCCCTGTCCTGATGCACAAACGCTCTTCAGTGAAGTTACCGGGGGGACAGCGTGAAGAAGAACGATCCAGTGACAACCATGTCCCCCATGACGTTTGCTGAGGCACTGAACTCTGCGCTTGCCCACGCGTTAAATACAGACCCTGACGTGGTGTTACTCGGTGAGGACATCGGTAAGCCCTCAGGTGGTATTTATCGGGTCACACAGGGGCTGGAAGAATCTTATGGTTCCCGTAGGGTTATCACCACTCCCATTTCAGAACAGGGTATCATTGGCGTGGGGATCGGTCTTGCACTCAGTGGAAAACGTCCGGTGGCCGAAATTATGTTGATGGACTATCTGACAATCGCATCTGACCAGCTTGTTAATCATGCGGCCAAATTAAGATATACCACCAACGGTGCCAGCCATGTGCCCCTGACGGTCAGAATGCATATCGGTGGAGGTACCATGGGAGGGGCACAACATTCTCAGTCTCTCGAAGCCTGGCTGGCGCATATCCCGGGTCTGAACATTGTTATGCCCTCCACACCAGAAGATGCCAGCGGCCTTCTGCTGTCATGCATTAATAACAATGACCCCTGTGTCGTGCTGGAATGTATTGAGCTGCTGTGGTCGCGGGAGCGACACCCTGTACCGACGGTAGCACAGCAGATCCCGCTGGGGAAAGCCAGAGTCAGGCGAACCGGAAACGATGTCACTCTGGTCACTTACGGAAGGGGAGTGGCATGGAGTCTTCAGGCCGCAGAGGTTGTCGATAAACAATTCGGGATAGGTTGCGATGTTATCGATCTGCGGAGTCTGGTTCCGCTGGACTTACCTCTTATTCTGGATTCAGCCCGAAAAACACGCAGAGTCGTTATTGCGCATGCGGCCAATGAATTCTGTGGATATGGCGCTGAAGTCGCCTGCCAGGTGACGGAAGCCCTTCACTCAACGCTCCTTCATCCTGTATGCCGGGTAGGGAGTTGTGCCAGTCCTGTACCTTATTCCAGCGCACTGGAAAACCTGCATACTCCCGATGCACAGAGAATAACTGATACAATTTTGCAAATGTTCGCATTAACGGAATGCAGAAGATGACACTGAATCCTACATTACTCAGGCTGCCCGGAATGGGAAGACTCCTGACTGGCTATGGGCTTTCCGTTATCGCCGACACATCAGTATATATTGTGTTCGCGGTATGGGCCAAGCAACTGACCGGGAGTACATCCGGAGCAGGGTTTGTATTTTTTTGTTTTATTATACCTTCATTGCTCAGTCCCCTGACGGGAAATGCCATAGACAGCCTCAGGAAAGACGGCACTATCGTATTTACCAATCTGTTCATGGCGGCATCGATACTGTTGCTCCAGTTTTCCCATGAAACCCACCAGTATGTGTTACTGCTGATTTCGGCATTCATTTACGGGTTCGGATATGTGATTTTTAATTCCGCACGGGTGTGCCTTGTTGTCAATAACTATGAAGAGGAATATATAGGTGAAATAAATGCCGTGCTGAGAACACTCCGGGAGACAATGAGGTTAACAGCCCCTTTACTGGGAGTATATCTGTACACGACCTTTGGCAGTCATTTTTTTGTCTGGTTTGTCTCTGTCTCCCTGATTATTTCCGCTGTTTTGTTCCTCAATCTGGAAATTATAGATGGAGCCCGCGCCTCAAAAAATAATACATCTGCATTATCATTTGATGGGCTCATGGACGGAGCAAAAGGACTATGGCACGCCCCACTCATTCGCTCATGTGTACTCTGTCTGTCGGTGACCCTTCTGGTGGCCGGATTTTATGAGGTCATTCTGTTCAGTATTATTGATCATCTCGAACGCCCTCTTTCCCTTATCGGGCAACTGATCTCGGCTCAGGGTATCGGCGCTGTTTTCGGCGGAATGATGTCCATAAAATTGATAAAAAGCATCTCACCTGGCCTGCTGGTTTCATGTGGTTTTTTTATCCAGGCGATTGGTATTGCAGGATTATTTTCGTCAGATATGTCCCTGATTTATATCAGTTGCTCCATTTTCGGTTTCGGTGCTCCTGTCTCAATGGTGGGACTGGATACCCTGATCCAGACACAACTTCCCGCATCAGTTCAGGGAAGAGCCAATACTTCACTTGAAGCTATTACCAGTATTCCTTTTTCACTTTCTTTTCTCATCTCAAGCCTGATGGCCACATTTATCTCCTACAAGGTTATGCTGTGTTATATGACGGCAGTGACTGTTTCGGCCGCCTTTTTTTTAATGCTGGCCATCCGAAAACAAGATTCGTCTAAACACCTCAGATAACGGTTACCCCCAGTGCAGAAACGAGCAGGCAGGCCTGCCAGGAGTCCAGTATGGCACCTGACAGGTCTGTTGTTCTTAAATCCAGCCCCTGCAGTGATGCTCCACGCAGATCACAGCCCGTAAAATTTGCTGTATTCCAGTGGATCCCCGAAAACTCGCCCTCAGACAGATCGGCACCACTGAAATCTGCTTTCTCAATGTCAGTCTCGTACCAGCGATTTCCTTTCAGGGAGCACCCCTGAAGCTGCAAGCCGGCAAGACTGGCATTACTTAAATTTGAGTTTTCTATTTTTCCCGAGCATATATATTTTTTCCCGGTCAGTTGCTCTGCAAAGCTACCCCGCTCAAAATTAGTGCCAATCAGCCGGCAGTCTCTGAACTCCGCACCAAAGAGGTCTGAAAATTCAAACCGGCACAGGGTTAAATCGCAGTTGATGAAAACAGCATTCCTTAGCTTACATCCACGGAACGAGCATCCCGACCTGGTTTCACTGTTGTAAAAATTACAGGAGTTGAAGACTGCATCGCTCATATTATCTTTATTCAGTTCAGACTCACTGAAGTCGACTGAATCAAAATGCCCACCGGTAAAATCAGGCAAATCAGCAGTATTGATTTTTTTTCTGTTCATGTTTGTTTCCTGTCATCGTCCTGAATGGCCGTTATGGAATTTCTGAATCTACAGATCCCGTGTTGTATTCACAAATGTATCTCGTATAAGCCAAACAGGATGGATGCCCGACAGCCAGGAGGACGAAGATAAATCATCGCAGTGATCCCTTCCGCCATCGGTATTCCGAGACATTATTCCCCCTGATACGGAATTTTGAGCGGCCTGCGTTTTCCTAAGCTGGAGAAGCGTCTTATTATTGCCCAAAGGGAGACATCCTATTAGTCCGTGGCGGACCCTCAAGACGGGGAGCCGGAAACCGGTTTTGCTTTCATTGACGGCCGGTGCGAACTGGATATTTACTCCAACGGGTGTGAGTAAGACTTTAACCCAACACCGCTATATGACGTGGCGAAGACGCTAGCGGCGGTGACAGATGAACGTCTGAAACCGCTCCATGATTAACTCCTTTAACATGGCTCAAAGGTCGCTTCGGCGGCCTTTTTTGCTCCCTTTACCTGAATATGATATGCAGATCTGGGCCCCGGCAATTCGATTTTATGATGTATGGTCGGCTCTTCCGTGGCTAAGCTAATGAACGGACGTCTGAGGAGGACCACGCCAATGGTGGCGATGGAAAAGGAAACCCTCTCCTTCAAACCAGATACTGCACTTGAATATTGAGACCTCCGGGGCATATTGAAGAGCTGTTCCTTTATTCGGCTCGTCCAGAATAAGTACATGTTATATGAGGAGATACGTATGCATAATGAAACCCAAAAGGTTGCAGTCGTGACTGGTGCGTCTCGGGGAATAGGTGCCGCAATCGCGGAGCGTTTATCGCGTGACGGCTTCATGGTCGCGATTAATTTCGCTGGCAGCGCCGCGCAGGCCCATGCGCTGGCTCAAAAGATCGGGAAGGCTGGAGGCATCGCGTTTCCGATACAGGCTGATGTCAGCGATCCGGTTGCGGTCCATGATATGTTCGATATGGTTGAAGCGCGCTTCGGCGGGATCGATGTACTCATCAATAATGCCGGCATCCAAAACCTTGCGCCATTGGCTGAAATGACAAATGCGGCGTTTGACAGCATGATCGCCATCAATCTGAAGGGCGTTTTCAATACACTTCGCGAGGCGGCCAGGCGGATACGGCCGGGCGGGCGGATCATCAATCTTTCATCTGGGACCACCGCGACGCTCTCACCGTCCTATGGCCCTTACGCGGCAACCAAGGCCGCAGTGGATGTCTTGACAGCCGTTCTCGCAAAGGAAATGCGCGGGCGGGCCGTCACGGTGAACGGCATAGCACCTGGTCCGACAGCAACAGACCTGTATTTAAAGGACAAATCGCCGGAAATGCTGTCGCAGGCGGCTAACCGCTCGCCTCTCGAACGACTTGGTCAGCCAGCCGATATCGCCGGGGCCGTTTCCTTTCTGGCTGGACCAGATGGAGAATGGGTGAATGGTCAAACCATTCGGGTCAATGGCGGTTTTTCTTGATTGGAAGGCTGTCGGTTGAACGATATGGTCGAGCAATTTGATGCCAAACCAGCAGAAATCAGGGCGCTGTTCAGTCACCAACTGGATCCGACACGTACAGCCGAATTGCGGGATCGAATTCTGGTGGCGGGTTTACCTATTTTATCCATTTTTCCAGAGTCGGCAGTCTCGTGCAATGAAGGCTGCCGTTTCGTAATTTCATTTGCAGGTATTGTGGGTTTGGGACCCGCGCTGGTTGCAGTTAATGTGGGCTGAAAATAAGGGGTAAATGCATGCCCAAATTTCGTCACGGCATAGGAAAGGAGCCGGAACTGGGGGGCTTCGGATCTCAGTTCAGAATGAAGCAGAACAATACTGTACACGCAACAAAATGACATGATGTCATTTTAAAAATTGAATGCTTTTATTTTCATAATAATGCATTCTTGATAGCTACATCTACTGATATCACGGAAATGACACCATGCTCAGCCAACTGACCCTGCGTTTTCCCCGCAAACTGATTGCCTCACTCAAAAACCGCGCCGCAAGTGAAAACACGTCCGTGAATGCGCTGGCGGAACGTCTCCTCGACAGTTCCCTCCAGGCACCGGCCCCGGATAACGAATACCGTACTCTGGTGACCAGCCCGGACGATACCGTCCGCGGGCTTTACCGCAAGATCGTCCTGGGTGAAACCTTCGGACGCCATGCGCTGACCCGCGCCGAGCTCCGTTTCATTCTCGTTCAGGCACACGCCGCATACCAAAGCGCGCCGTACGATGAATATGTGAATGCGGGGGTTGTCCGACTGATGCTGACCGTGATGTTTGAGATCCTCACCTGGCAGGCCGCGAACGGTGTGCCGGTGGACAGTCACTACATCCGCGGGACATTCCGATTTGAGAGCGACGACTGGGGGAACGAGGGCAGGGAGTTTCTCATGCAACTGGAGCCCGTGATCACGGCCGGATACGCCGAAATACTCGTCAGGCCGTTCATTATCCCGAAGTTCGGTATGGAGGCGGTCAGTGAAGCGGCGCTGGCGGCCATCTTCAGCGCCCCCCGGTTACTGCAGATTTTTCCGCTGGTCATGCAGACTCGGGACTGGACGTACGAAGAGCGGAACAGGTTTGCAGAAGAAATGCGCCCGGCGATCTTTTCCATGGAACAATCGTTCAGCGCCGGTACCGTGAATCTTGACGTGCGTATAGACGGTCAGGATGCAGACGCGCGCTCGGTGCGCCGGTATGACGTACCCCGCCTGTTTGTTCTGGTGAGCGGAAAGGACTTTATGATGCCGTTTGAGTGGCCTTATCTGGCCTGTTTACGCCGTCTGCTCGCTGCCTACCGTGACGCCCCGGAGGCCCTGACGTCGGGGGATCACAGGAGCCTGGTCAGCCTCATACTGCCCCGGGATGGAGGGCGGGACGCCATTATCAGCCTTGATGCCCTGAGGGTGTTTGTTCCGCTGGACGTTCTGAATCACCTGGCGACGGAGCTCACTGACGCCATGGAAACCGGTCCGCTGGCGGACGCGGCGAAGGGTCTGCGCCTGCTATACGGGGATCTCTGAGATTAAGCGGGAAACCTGTTTCAGCCAGAATGATGCTATCAGGGGTTTTACGCCGGGATTCCAGAATATTACGGCGTAGAACCCCAATGAGATAAAAAAAGAGCGGGTAGTCAGTTTGGTGAAAAAATATCAGATCTGCTGAGTGATATGGCTAATGTTGTGACAGTGACAGGTGCAATGCCAGCTTTACCCGGACTTACCGCCCCTTAAGCAGTATCGGTAAAACAGGTTTCGGGTTTAGATGCCTTAGAAAAAAGGCACAAAGCTAATGTTGGCTACATACACACATCCCAATAACTTAATAACCATGTAAAATCCCTAGAAATTCTTGGGGGGGATTATGGCAAAAGGCGATGACGCATTAGTGGATGCGATCCATTTTTATACCAAATGGGTTAGTGACATAGTGACCTCTGGTCAGCCCGTGCCACAGGATGAATGGGAAAGACCGCTATTCACCTATATGATGACCAAGCGCCAGTTGAACAAACTCAACGCTATTTGCCATGCAAAAGCTTATGGCTACCGGCATGTCTGTTGAGAGCGTATCAAAGTGGGAACGAAATGAAAGCAAACCCAATAAGGCGGTTCTGCGGATTATTAACATAATTGATGTCAAAGGACCGAAAGTGTTCATGGTGTAATAAGCCAGCACCAGGAAAAGCTGCTTAGGCGGCTTTTTTTATTCACACTCTTATCCCCCGAATCTGTGGATAATCAACATCTGGTGTCCCGTCCACCTGATCGGCACCCCAGATATGGGGTGCTAACAGTGTGTTGATGGTCAGTTGTCAGGCGTCCTGATTTCCCTGCTGCGTCTGTTATTCGTCCGCCAGATCAAACATGGCATTCATACTGGCGCGGAACTGCCGCACGGAGGCGGTCAGCGCCAGACGAAGCCGCAAAATCTCGTCGCGGTTGTGCTGATACTCGGTAAAGGCCGTCATAAATGCTTTTCTGGCTGATGCTGCCCCGATATGCTCATGAGCTTTCCGGATGGCATTGTCCTCGTCCCTGTTGGTTCTGATCGTGTAGTGCCCCATAGTGCCTCTTTTGCTGTCATTCCTGTGCCACCGGCTGCGCCCCGGATGCGCTTTCTGCTAGCAAATACAGGGTGACCATTTCCGCAGCGGGGGGAGTTTTGCTGGCATTGAGGATAAAGCAGGCAGGAGAGAAAAATAATGAATTTGCTGGCATTTCAGCGACCGTAGCTGGCACCGACGATGCTATTTTGCTGGAAAATATTACGGTGCCAGTTGCTGTCGGTCGTGTTTATGCTGGCAATATACGTTGTTGGTGCTTTGCCACAGGTTTTACGTATGTGTTACGTCAATTTTTACGTACGGTGCCGGAGGAATACGTCTTTTAGGATTTTCCTCAGTTTCCCGAAAAATCCCGCGCATCCGGCCAGAATTGCCCGGAAATGTCCTCTGTTTAACAGATAACACCTTTGTACGCACCACTTAAATCGCCTGAGCGCGTTTCTGACGTATCCCCGGTAAAAACAGTAACAAACCACCCGAAAAAGTACGCCAGAAACGCTACTTAAGAATCTACGCTATGACTGCATATGCACTCAACTGAATAGCATCAGCTTTCCATCTGTTTGCCCCCTCTCAAAGCGGGAATAAGCCCTGCTTCCTGGAACCAGAGTCGGCGGCTTTGTGCTGTGAGTTCAACCGATGGGTGTGCTTCAGGCACTTTATATGTTAAAAACCACAGGGAAAAGAAGGAGGCATTTATGCGGGAAATAGTTGTGGTGCAATACGATGAAAAATGGCCTGAGATGTTTAAAGCAGAAAGTTTTCTGATACAGGCATTACTTGGTGACGTGGCCAGGAATGTTTATCATATTGGTAGTACATCAGTGCCAGGCCTCCCGGCAAAGCCCGTGATTGATATACTTCTGGAAGTTTCAGATCTCAACCAGCTGGATAAATGCAACTCTGAAATGGCCAACGCCGGATACGTTGCTCGCGGTGAAAACGGCATCGCCGGGCGCCGGTTCTTCATGAAAGGGGGTGAGCAGCGTAGCCATCACGTGCATGCGTTTTCAACAGGGGACGTACAGATACCAAGACATCTTGCTTTCCGTGATTACCTGAGGAAAAACAGTGATATTGCAAGGGAATACGCTGAGATAAAGCGCGAAGCAGCATTGCGGTGTAAGAACGATGCACAGTATTACAGCGCGCTCAAGGCGGACTTTATAACGCATCATCTGCAACTTGCGCTGACTGAGCTGGAACGATAGGCAGCGAGTTTGTCAGCGTGGTGTTGTTGTTTAAGATAATGCAAATGCCCGGTCACCTAGTGTGGTGAATCGCATTTATCCTCTCCGGCCGGCCTGCATTCCATTGCACCGGTCTTATATTAACGGCACATCAACATCATCATACAGGAAAGGGCTGGGCCATCATTCCGACATGCAGATTATCCAGTCCGACAGAGAGGTCGCTGTTGTTACGAATATGCATTTTCATACTCCATGGGTACACGTTTTTTCCTCGGCGTGTGGGCCGTCGCAGTCCCTGCATCAGCACATGTGGAACAGTTGCATAAGCAGGGGTTTTATTACCTGCGGCTTGAGATACAGAAACAAAAGCAGGTGAGCCATTGCAAATAATACAAACAGTAACATCACCAGCAGAATGTCATTCTTCATTGTGCTGGTTCTCCTGCTTTCACATGGCTTCCACAAACTTCTTTATTTTTCAGTAACACCAAACCTAACTTTTATGCGCTGTCCCCGAAAGCCCGTTACTGCGCCGGATTATGAGGTGACTCAGAACGCATACAGCACGCCGAGCGTGGCCGAGGTTTCATTGTGCCGGAAGACGACCGGACTCTTTTCCGCATGGCTGTCCAGCCAGGTGTAGTCGACGCTGAGCAGTGCGCCCCACGCCGGTGTGAACTGATGGCTCCAGGTCAGGCTGCTGTCGGTGCCATAAAATCCTCCGGCAGCATGATAGGGGGCATACCCCGATCGCTCGCTCTGCCGGTCGCTGACGCCGTAAACCGTGTTCATATACCGGCTGTCGCCAAACAGGGCTGCCACTGAAAACGCCACGGTGTCACTGTCCGTCTGTAACGGAATGAGCGTGGCAGACGTCTGGTAATTCACCCCCTGACTGTCGCTCAGCGGGAGCGTGGCTTTCCCTTCCACTGTCAGCCAGGGCGTCAGTGTCCAGCCCACCGCAAAGGCAGTATTGACGGTTGCCCTGATGTTCCCCATGCCCCGGAGTTTATCACTGCCGTCCCGCCAGTCTGAATCCCGGTCTGACCGCCCCAGGTTATAGCCCAGGGTGTGTTCCAGGTAGAGGCCGCTGTCGCTCTGCAGGTCGTAGCCTATCCCCTTTTGCGTATCCAGGAAGAATGCCCCGTCGCGGGCCTGCACCAGCGGGACCACCTGCCAGCGCTGCTTGTCTGACCCGCTGTAACGGGGCAGATTCTGACCGGCGAGGCCCACCGACAGCGTGGGTTGCTGCGGACTGGTGTCATCGGCCCGGGCGGCGGTCGCCAGGCCGGTCAGCGTGAAACAGGTCATGTACAGCATCAGTTTTCTGGTTATCATCGTGGCTCCTGAGTAACGGTTTGGGGACGACCACCAGGCGTGGGGCGTCTGCTCAGGGCAAGTATGCAGTGGCAGTGTCAGTAAACTGTCAGGGGTTTATGAAGAAACGGTCAAGGTGGCTGGAATGTCCGGAAAGCGAATACTGATAATTGAAGATGATGCCGACGCGGCGGACGTGCTCAGCGCCTATCTGGCGCGTGAGAATTATGCGGTCAGCGTGGCGGGTGACGGGCCGTCGGGGCTGGAAATGAGCCAGCGGCTGAAGCCGGACCTTATCCTGCTGGACGTGATGCTGCCCGGCATGAACGGTACGGAGGTGCTGGCGGCGGTGCGCCGCCGGGGGAACACGCCGGTCATCATGGTCACCGCCATGGGCGATATCCCCGACAGGATAGGGGCCCTGCGCTACGGTGCGGATGATTATGTGGTCAAGCCCTACAACCCCGGCGAAGTGGTGGCCAGGGTGCAGGCGGTGCTGCGGCGCGTGACGCAGGCGCCGGAAACACCCCTGCTGCGCTGGCTGGGGCTCGAGGTGGATACGGCGATGATGACTGCCGGCGTCAGGGATGAACGTGGAGAGCTCGCGGCACTTGTTCTCACGCCGACGGAGTTCAGCCTGCTGGCGACCCTGATGCAGGCACCGGTGCGCCCCTTCTCCCGCCAGCACCTGCTGGAGCACTGCCTGCCGGAGAGTGATGCGCTGGAGCGCTCGGTGGACACGCACGTCTATAACCTGCGCAAAAAACTGGAGGCGGCCGGTATCCGGGGCGTGCTGGTCAACGTGCGCGGCGTCGGCTACCGGTTTTCTCAGCCATGAACACGTTACAGCAGCAGACCCTGTGGCGCTGGATTTGCGTGCGTATTCTGGCGCTGGCCATCGGTTCCGTGGTGGTGATTGCCGTGTGCATGTGGCTGCGTTTTGCCGTGCAGAACCTGTGGATCCTGCACCGTATGCCGTCCGCCCTGCGTGATGAATTTATCCTCCTGCGCGCACACCCTGAAACCAACCTGGCCCGCTTCCATGAGATTGTCGACACGTGGTGGGGCGTCCGGTTTTCCGACCCTTCCGTTGACTCCGCAGACTGGCTGACGGTCGGTATACTGGTGGGGGTGATGATACCGTTTATTGTCATCCTCGGGCTGCGGGCGGCCCGTCCGCTCTCCCTGCAGTTCAGCCGCCTTGCCGCGGCAGCGCGCGCTGTTGCTGCTGGCGACTTTAGTGCCCGGGCGGTGCAGGTGGACAACGCGCCGCTGGAAGTGGCCCGCTTCACGCAGGACTTCAATACCATGATGCAGCAGCTGGCACGCTATGACCGTGAACTCAGGGCTTCCCATGTGGCGATGGCCCATGAGCTCCGCTCTCCGCTGACGGCGGCCATCGGCCGACTGCAGGGAATGATGGACGGCGTCTTTACGCCCGAGCCCCGGCAACTGGCAATGGTCATGAAACAGCTGCAACTGCTCAGCCGGCTCACGGATGAACTGCACCTGCTGTCGCTGGCGGATGCCGGGCAGCTCACGCTGAATAAAACGCAGACCGATCTCACCGCCCTGTTGCGTGAGCGGACGGCCTGGCTTGGGCCGCAGGCACAGGCCGCCGGCATGATCCTGCGCGTCACCTCCCGTGAACCCTGCCTGTCCCTGGCGGACCCGGTCCGGCTGGGCCAGGTCATCACCATCGTGCTGGAAAATGCCCTGCGCTATGCGGCTGAAGGCGGGGAGGTCACGGTGTCCGCGCAGGCGACGCCGGAGGGGGCCCGGATGGTGTTTCGTGACCGGGGACCGGGCGTGCCGGCGGATTTTCTGCCGGTGATGTTTGAGCGTTTCACCCGGGGTGAGTCGTCGAGGGCGCGCCACTCGGGCGGCAGCGGGCTGGGGTTATCCATCGCCCGGGGTATCTGTGAGGCTCACGGGGGGGCCATTCACGCCGCGCCGGGGGAGTCGGGAGGACTGGTCATTACCGTCACCCTGCCGGCACATCACGACCGGAAATAATTCGCGCTCTTGACCCGTTCTTGACACAACGCAGGCCGTATCTTGACAGAGCGCCGGTGTAATGGCGGCATCTTTGTTCAGGAATACGGCCATGACGGAAAACTTCCCCGATTTCACCGACTGTGTGCGGCAGGCGCTGCGCCATCTTTTCACGACTGCGCGGCTGAGCGCGCTGTTGCCGGTGGTGCTGATGCTGCCGGTGTGTCTTCTGCTTGCCGCCTGCGGGGACAAACCGGAAAAAGCGGCGGCACCGCGTCCGGTGCGCACCGTGAAGGTACCCGCGCCTTCGGTTGCCGGGACATTCCTGCAGACCGGTGAAATCCGCCCGCACGATGAGGTGACCCTGGGTTTTCGCCTCGACGGACGGCTGCTGACCCGGTCCGTGGACGTGGGTGACCACGTCGCTGCCGGGCAGGTGCTGGGCACGCTGGAAAACAGCACCAGTCAGAACCAGCTGGACAGCGCGCGCGCCGACCTTGACAGCGCGCGGGCGGCTGAGCAACTGGCGGCGCTGAACCTTCGGCGGATGAGGCAGCTGATGCCGTCGGGCGCCATCGCACGCGTACAGCTCGATACCGCCCGGTCAGACTGGCAGGCCGCCGCGTCACGCCGGCGCAGCAGCGAGGCGGCCCTGAACACCGCCCGGGAGAACCTGCGCTGGACGCGACTTGTTGCCCCGGCCGCCGGCGTGGTCACACAGGTCAGCGCCGAGCCCGGCCAGGTGGTCAGCGCCGGACAGACGGTGGTCACGCTGGCGGTGAGCAGCGGACGTGACGCCGTGATTGACGTGGCGGACCCGCAGGCGTTTTCACGCCCTGCCGGCGGATTCAGGGTGTCACTGCTGACTGACCCGTCGGTGTCGGTGACCGGCACCCTGCGTGACATCAGTCCGCAGGCCGATGCGCAGACGCGCACCTGGCGCGTGCGCGTCACCCTTGATAACCCGCCGCCGGCCATGGCGCTTGGCGCCAGCGTACAGGTCGGACTGGCGGGCACCGGACCTGCCGTGATGCGCCTGCCCGCCAGCGCCCTGACGCGGGTGCAGGGCAAACCGGCGGTATTTGTGGTTGACAGCGACACCCGGCGGCTGCAGCTCCGGCCGGTGACGCTGGCCGGCTTTACGGCGTCCGGTATTCTGGTCAGTGCCGGCGTCCGTCCGGGGGAGGCGGTGGTAACCGCCGGCGTCAGCAAACTGCGTGAGGGAGAGGTGGTGGCTTCCGGGGAGGCGGGCGAATGAGTCAGTCCTCACAGAAGCAGACCTTTAACCTGTCGGAGTGGGCACTCAGGCATCAGCAGCTCATCACCTTCCTGATGCTGATGGTGATGGCGGCCGGCATCCTGAGCTATGAGCGGCTCCCGCGTAATGAAGACCCCGCCTTTACCATCAAGACCGCCGTGGTGTCCGCGCAGTGGCCCGGGGCCACCGTGCAGGACACGGTGAATCTGGTGACCGACCCGCTGGAGAAAAAGCTGCAGGAAATCCCGTACCTGGACTACGTGGAAAGCGACACGCATGCCGGCCAGTCGGTGATATTCGTCAACCTGCGCGACGACACACCGCCCGGGAAAGTGGCGGACATCTGGTATCAGGTGCGCAAGAAAATGGTGGACGTGACGTCCTCGCTGCCGGAGGGGGTGCAGGGGCCGGCGGTGGACGATGAGTTTGATGACACCTTCGGCACGATTTATGGCTTTACCGCCGACGGGTTCACCCCGCGCGAGCTGCGCGACCGGGTGGAAGATATCCGGCGCAGCCTGATGTCACTGCCGGACGTGGGGAAAATCACTCTGGTGGGCGTGCAGGAAGAGCAGATGGTGGTGTCCTTCTCGCCCCGGCAACTGGCCGGCATGGGCCTTGACCTGCAGCAGGTGAGCGATGCCCTGAAGGCGCAGAACGACGTCGTGCCGGCGGGCACGCTGCGCACAGACCGGGAAAACGTGGCCCTGCGGGTGAGCGGGGCGCTGACCTCAGAGGCGAGCCTGCGGGCGGTCACGCTGCACGTGAACGGCCGCTACGTTCCCCTGACCGATATTGCCACCATCCGGCGTGAACCGGCGGAGCCACCCGCGCCGGCGTTCCGGGTGAACGGTCAGCCGGCCATCGGGCTGGCCGTGTCCATGGCCGCCACCGGCAATATGCTGGATTTCGGTCATGCCCTGAATGCGCGCATGCAGGCCCTCGGTCAGCAGCTGCCGCACGGCATGGAGATGGTGAAGGTGGCCGACCAGTCGGCGGTGGTCAGCCAGGCGGTGAGCGGCTTTGTCCGGGTACTGGCTGAGGCGGTGGTCATCGTGCTGGCGGTGTCCTTTGTGTCGCTGGGCCTGCGGGCCGGCCTGGTGGTGGCCGCGGCCATACCGCTGGTGCTGGCCATGACCTTCACAGTGATGCTGCTGTGCGGCATCGGCCTGCAGCGCATCTCGCTGGGCGCGCTGATTATTGCTCTGGGGCTGCTGGTCGACGATGCCATGATAACCGTCGAAACGATGGTCTCCCGGCTTGAGGCGGGCGACTCGCGATGGCAGGCGGCCACCCGTGCCTTTAAGACCACGGCATTCCCGATGCTCACCGGGACGCTGGTGATGATAGCCGGGTTCATCCCGGTCGGCTTCGCGGCCTCCAGCGCCGGGGAGTACTGCTTTACCCTGTTTGCGGTGGTGCTGATTTCGCTGCTGTGCTCGTGGGTGGTGGCGGTGCTGTTCTCCCCGCTGACGGGCGCCTGGATATTACCGGCACAACTGCGCAACGCGCATGAACACAAGGCGCCGGGCCGGCTCAGGCGCGGTTATCACCGCCTGCTGCTGCTGGCCCTGCGTCACCGGCTGATGACGCTGGCTTCGGCGCTCGGCCTGCTGGTCGTGGCCGCGTATGGCACCACCTTTATGCAGGGGGAGTTTTTCCCGGCCTCGGACCGGTCCGAGCTGCTGGTGAGCCTGACGCTGCCGGCAAACGCCTCGCAGACTGAAACGGCCCGGCAGACCGCGCGGCTGGAGCAGGCGCTGCTTCATAATCCGGACGTGGACCATTTTTCCGGCTACGTCGGGTCCGGCGCCATCCGCTTTTATCTGCCGATGGACGTTCTGCTGGACAATGAGAATACCGCCCAGCTGGTCGTGGTGGCAAAAGACCTGAAAGCCCGCGACCGTCTGAAGCAGCAGCTTGACGCCCTGCTGGCCCGCCAGTTCAGTGACATCACCACCCGCGTTTCGCCGCTGGAGCTCGGCCCGCCGGTCGGCTGGCCGGTGAAGTACCGCATCACCGGTCCGGATTATGCGCGGGTGCAGACCATCGCCCGGACGCTGGCCTCAGTCCTCGGCAGCAGCCCCGTGACGCGCGAGGTGAACCTCACCGCCGGCGAGCCGGAGCGGGTTATCACGCTGAAGGTGAACCAGACGGCCGCGCGGGCGGCGGGACTGTCTTCAGAAAGTATTGCGCAGGCGCTGAATGCCGTCTGGTCAGGCACTACCGTGACCACGGTACGCGACCACAACCGGATGATTGACGTGGTGCTGCGTGCGGATAACGCCGAGCGGCAGGACCTCTCGACGCTGTCCGGGATGCTGCTGACGAATGACCGGGGAGGTAAAATTCCGCTCGGCCAGGTGGCCACGCTGGCGTGGGGCGCCGACGACCCGGTTATCTGGCGGCGACAGCGTCTGCCGTATATCACCGTGCAGACGGACCTGGCCCCCGGGATGCGCGCAGAGGCGGTGTCGCAACATCTGTTGCCGGCAGTGAATAAACTCCGCTCGACCCTTCCGCCCGATTACCGGATAGAAGAAGGTGGCACGGTGGCCGAGTCGGACAAGGGGAACAGCTCGGTGTATGCCGTGCTGCCGGTGACGCTGTGCGTGATGCTGGTCCTGCTGATGATACAGCTGCAGCGCTTTTCCCGGATGCTGCTGGCGTTGCTGATGGCCCCGTTCGGACTCATCGGTATCGTGCTGGCCATGCTGCCGACCGGTACGCCGATGGGCTTTGTGGCGCTGCTGGGCATCATAGCGCTGGCCGGGATGATAATCCGCAATGCGGTCATCCTCATCAGCGAAGTGGACAGCAACACTCAGAAGGGGATGACCGGCAATGACGCCATCATTGCGGCGGCAGAGCACCGCGCCCGTCCGATACTGCTGACCGCCTGCGCGGCGATTTTAGGGATGATACCCATCGCAGAGCAGGTCTTCTGGGGGCCGATGGCATACGCCATCATCGGCGGATTACTGGTTGCAACCCTGGTCACCCTGACTGTGCTGCCGGCGGCCATGAGTCTGGTTATGCAGAAAGAGCAGAGGCGTACCGGTGAGCTCAGCGCCGGTCATCAGACTGAAGAGTAACCCGTTACGATCATAACCCGGAGAGCCCCCCCTGTCGCGGGTAACTGACGGTTTGGGGCTGTGACATCAACGTGAGGGGATGGGGCGGCTAAACGCGCCTGGAACAACCAGGGGCACCGGTTTGTTCCCTGTCAGAGTATAAGTGAACGAGGGACGTGACCATGCAAAACATAATCATTACTGATCTCATTGCCTGGATAGAAGAAAACATCATCCCGACACTTTCGCTTGATGATATCGCGGGAAAATCAGGTTATTCCAAATGGTATTTACAGCGCATGTTCAAAAAAATAACGGGATTGAGTATCGGGCAATATGTCAGAGAAAGGCGTTTATCCGAAGCGGCAAAAGATTTAATGAACTCACAGAATACCATATTAACTATTGCGTTAAAATATGGTTTTGAGTCGCAACCGACGTTCACCCGGGCCTTCAGAAATAAATTCGGACAAGCCCCGGGACGGTTCAGGAAAATGAGTGGCGATAATCATAATGAAATTGTCCAGATATTGATTCTGGAAAAACGATAAATTCCCGATCTGGTGATGAAGTTAAAATGTCAATATATACACTCTTTGCGTGACCCGGCGAGCGTTATTTACGAATACCAATAAAAAATACCAGAGTGTGATGTTATTTGAAAGAGGTTAAGAATGGTGTGGCTGGTTGAAGATGTTATTTTTTTAAAAACGAAAAATAATTACTTACTCAGACTCTGCTCTGGTTCGTTGAGAATGATGGCGGAGGTTTCCTGTGATTCAGGATTGTTTCCGGGAGAGACATTGTATCCTGTCAGAGACGCTATCTATCTTGTTAACAGGGAGAAAACCCGGAGGCTGAGAGTTCTTTCTGCCTCCGGGTTTTCTGCTTCCACGTGGTTTTCAAAAGAAAATAAGTAACGTCCGGGGGACGCCAGTAGTTTGACCTGCTCCCCGTTGATTAACACACCGCGATGTTAGTAATGTCTTCATATGATCCTGACCCCGAATATGCTCCAGTCGTAATCAGGAATAACCGGCTTCATGTTGGCTGCATATTCTGGCAACCGGCAGATTTCTCGGCAAATTCAGATGGCGTCATCCAGCTCAGTGCAGAATGGGGACGCCTCTGATTATAGTGTATGCGCCAGGCCCCGATTTTGCACCGTGCGTCCTCCAGAGACATGAACCCGTTCTCGTTCAGACACTCCTGGCGCAGCCTGCCGTTGAACGACTCCACCGTGGCATTGTCCGTTGGTGTTCCCGGCCGGGAAAAGTCTATACGGATCCCCCGTTCATACACCCACTTGTCCGGCATTTCTCCTGCAAATTCAGAGCCGTTATCGGTTTTCAGCAACTGTGGTAACGGGCGTCTGAGCGCAATACTGTTCAGCATCCCCGCCACTTCCGTTGAGCGCAGATTCTGGCCCACACAGATCCCCGGACATTCACGTGTGAACAAATCGATTATCGTCAGCAGGCGTAACCGCCTTCCGTCAAACAGCGCATCGGAGACAAAGTCCATGCCCCGGACATGGTCCGGATACAGCCCCCGCTGTGCCGATTTATTACGACGGGGACGTCTGAGACGCAGGGACAGGCCCTGCTCGCTGTAGAGACGGTAAATGCGTTTATGGTTATCCCGCCAGCCCCCCGCCTGAGCAGGATGTGAACCCGCCGGTTACTGGCCCGGTGAGTATGCAGACCGCAACCGTGCCGTTGCGAATCAGCGCCTGAGCGGGAGCAATGCGCGGTGGAAGTGGACAACAGATTACAACCGTCGCTCTATAGCGGAAACGGCGATGTATCGTATAAAACATCTGTTCGGAGGTTCACTGACGCTGCGTGATTATAATGGGCAGGTGGCAGGCTTTGGCCATGGTTCGTGCGCAGAACAGGATGACAAAGGCAGGAATGCCGGAAAGCGTGCGTATTGCCTGAAAATCTGCCGCGCTAAAGGGACACTCGCCCCGAATCTGATTTATTCAACAAAGCTAGGTGAAGTACCAAAAATACATTCTTCATAATCTTTCTGAATTTCCGGTCTTTTACAGGGAAACCATTCTTCAAAGGAAGATATATGCTTTCCGTCAGACGTCGATAATAAATCGGGTAATTTCCGCACTACGGCTTTTTCCTCATCATAGTTTGGATGAGAACCCTCTGGACCTGGAAAAACATATCGGGATTTACTCACAAAATCTCCCTGGTTTTTTGGCAACGATGTACCATTGAACAGTTACATTCACTATGTGATAGCATGGCTCCAGCTAATCTGCTGGCGTATGCTTCCTCTAACTTTCCTTGTTTGAGATCTCGTTCAGATACTCTTCATAGCTGGTGCCAAAACATGTTGATATCTGCAAGTTATGGTAGCCAACATACTTTACTTTCAATGATAATGTAGTGCCCCTTGCCGACAAACCAGCCACCTGTCCCTGCCTGGGATTATCCTGCGTAAATCATATCATCCCTATGCTAAGGCAGTGTACTGCTGTTAATAATAATTATCTCAGGTAAGCCCGCCAGGTATTGTCGTGAGTAAGGGGTACCTCCAGCAACTGGTAGGCCATTGCAATAACGCTCGTGATGGGCTATTCCTTTTCACTGCGACGCCAAATGAAGACGAATTTTGTCATGAATCTTCAAATAGCCATGATCTTATTCACAGAGCGGGCAGCGGGCAGATTACACCGTGGTCCCGCTCAATATACTCGCTACCCGAGCCCTGAAACTTAATGCGGAGTAGCTATGAATAGCAGCACGGCGTCATTACAAAAAATAAGGCAATTCGACCTTCCGGTAGCAATACTGCTGGTATTGTTAGGTTGTGTACTCTTCTTCTTTTCCTTTGACCGACAAATTGTTTCCATTCTGAAAACCACCCTGATGCATGAAATGAATGTCAGCAATACCGACTATTCATTACTGATCACGGCATTTATGCTGCCGTATACTATTATGTATTTTTTCTCCGGCGTACTGGTCGACAAATATGGCAGTCGATTTGTGATTACGGGGCTGATGGTATTAATGGCTGCTGCTACATTAATTACCGGGCTTGCCACGTCAATCAATGGCCTACTGGTCGGGAGAGTATTATTAGGCATGGCCGAATCCGGGGTTGTGCCAGCATTAACCCTGGCGGTATTTACCTGGTTTAAAGCCGAACAGCGGGCCTTTGCCTTTCAGCTAACCAATATTATCCAGTCGCTGGGGCTGATTATTGCACCGCCGTTTGTCGCCTGGATTACCCTCTCTACCGGCTGGCGCTGGGCGTTCTTTATTCCGGCCTGCGCCGGGGTCATTATCGGTTTTCTGTGGTTTACGGCCAGCCGTCGGCCGCCGGTTGCGGTGGACAGTGAACCGGTAAAACTCGCAGATACGCATATTTCGATGGCCCAACGCTACAGACTGGTGCTGACCTCTAAGCCTATCTGGGTATTGATTTTCGCCCGTCTGTTGACCGATCCGTTCTGGTTTTTCTATCAGTACTGGCAGGTTGGTTTTATGCAGGAAAAACTGGGACTCTCTTTATCTCGTGTTGGGGAGTTGATGTGGTTCCCCCCACTTGCTGCCGTGTTTGGCGTGCTGGTAACGTGCAAGGTTTCGGACCGGCTGGTGGCGCGCGGCGTTGAGCCAACGCGTGCCCGGTTGATCATTATCTGGTCGGTGACCTGCCTCTGCCCGCTGGTCCTCCTGTTGCCTTCCGTCACCAATGATATTGCCGCCACGGGCATTATGACGGTTATCAATTTCATGTGTACGGCCTGGCTGAGCATGGCAACCATTATGATGGGTGGCCTTGCTCCCCGAATCGCCATTGCCACCGCGATTGGTATTATGAGTGCGCTCGGAGGCATCAGCTCCATTATTTTCAACGGCTTCGTGGGCACGATTATCGACCACTTCGGCTATTCCGTGCCCATTTATGCCGGTGCGCTACTGCATCCGCTGGGTGCTATTATTCTTGCAGTCTATTTTTTATCCAGGAAAAAAACATTAGTTCATCAGGAGCATAGTTTATGAAACAAGATGTTATTCCCTCGCTAATAGGTGAGGCATGTGCAGATTTTACCGTTTTGTACTGCCTGGTTACGCATGAGGAATATTTGTTTGCTGCATGGTATGACCCGGCGCACCGTATAACTATTGGTTGTCGGGTACCGCTCAGTGAAAAATGGGTGACGTTCCAGCCGGAAGGTTTCTGGATTGATGAGCGTAATCGCTATTCCAATATTACGGATTATGATTCACACAATTACCTGACGCTGGCTATTGATGCCGACGGGTATATTCATTTATCCGGGAATATGCATGTTGACCCGTTAATTTATTATCGCTCGCAAAAACCGCTGGATATCTTCTCAATACAGCCAGTGTTATCGATGGTGGGTGAGCGGGAAAACCGTGCCACCTATCCGCTGTTTTTTAAAGACAGGGACGGTCAGTTGCTGTTTCGTTATCGCGACGGATGCAGCGGTAATGGTGATGACATTTACAACCGCTGGGATTCTCAAAGCCAAAGGTGGCTGCGTTTGCTGGAAACACCGTTACTCAATGGCGAAGGGGAGCGCAATGGCTATGCCAGGCCGCCGGTGGCCGGGCCGGACGGATACTGGCACATGGTCTGGATGTGGAGAGAGACACCGCACTGTGAAACCAATAACAATTTGTCGTACGCCCGCAGTCGGGATCTGCTGCACTGGGAAACTTCTGCCGGTAAGCCACTGACGTTACCGATTTCACGCTCGGTGGGAGAAATCGTTGACCCCGCCGCACCGGAGGAGGGACTGATCAATATGGTTCAGGAAGTGGGGTTTGATAACCAGGGACGACCCGTACTTATTTTCCATCGCTACGACGCGCAAGGCCACTCGCAGGCTTGGCTGGCAAGACCGGACGGCAAAGGTGCGTGGCTGAAAACGCAAATCAGCCAGTGGGATTTTCGCTGGGACTTTCGCGGCCCTGGCTCCATTCCACCGGATGTTACCCTCTGTGCGCCGCGTCCGGTAGGCCACGCCCGGCTGGAAGTTGAATGGCAAGCGGTAAACGCCGGGCAGGGCGTGTGGGTCATTGATGAGGAAACTCTGCAGGTCATTGCCCGTAAGCCGGTGTCCCGGACGCTGTGCACTACGCAGCGTCAGCCCCGCCAGCATATTCACCCGGATGCCGAGGTTCAGCTGGTTGCCGCGCTGGACAGTGACGGGCGCGAACAGCGTCGCTACTGGCTACGCTGGGAAGCGCTGCCTATTTTCCGCGATGTTCCCCACACCGCAGAGGTGGGGGCAACACGGCTGGAACTGATTGATACCGGCGTGGAGTAAACAGAAAAACCCGTCCTTGCGACGGGTTACTGGCATTGATTCGGTGAAATACCGAACTGCTTGCGGAACAGGCGTGAAAAATAGCTGATATCCGTAAAGCCGCAATGTGCTGAGACTTCTGAAACGGACATCTGAGAAAATTGCAGGCAATATTTTGCCTGCAATAGTTTAAGCAGGGAAAGATATTGCTGGGGTGAAATACCGGTATATTCGGTAAAGCCCCGCTGCAGGGTACGGCGCGATATCGCAAACATCTGGCATAATTCATCAATATTCAGCGGGCGATCCCAGTGATTATTTAACCAGATGATTATCTGGCTAATACGATCATCGCTGGAGCTGAAATCATGCGTCTTATATCGCCATTCGCTAAGAATATGCAGTGCTTCAAGGAAAATCATCTCCTTGTGACTTTCGGCGAGAAATTTATCCGCGTACGCATTTTCATGATGTGCCGAAAGACGGCTAATGACATGCTTCATAATCCGCATATCGATTTGCCAGATATTGGTCTCTTCCGCCGAGGGCAGTAAATGGTCTATCCCTTTGATGATATTAAACTGATCGCGCCCCAGATAGAGAAGATTCACCTGGTTTAAATTGTTCATATTTTCAAAGAGATGGTAATCCTTCCGGTTAAGGTAGCACAGCGTCCCGGCGGTCAGTAAATACGGTTTTTCATTGATAACATGTACGCCGCTCCCGCTCTCGACTAAAAAGAGCTCACAATATTCATGGGTATGTTCGCGACTGATACTTTTCTCCGGCTGCCAGAAATGAAATACCACCTTTTCCATAGGATGGTGGAAATGCGTATCCCTTGGAAGAACAAGAGTCATAACAAGTCCTCTTTAGTGCCCGAATGCTGGGCCTGACAGTTAAGAATTACAGGTTATAACCTAGGGGTTGTGCTGCCATGATAAATTGATGCTTATCACGGAAATGAAACATTATTTTATTTCATGGTGTGGCGCATTTTTAATAACGTTAACAATAGTGCGTGGGGATGCCATTTTCACCCGCCGTTTGTCGTAATAGTGCAAATGGTATTGATATATTTCACAGTCGTATCGCGAAGGTCTTTCACTCGTTTTGCGCGTCGATAAAATCACTCTCCGTCAGCAAGATATGATAGCAACACACTCTGTGAAATTAATTCCGGGACGATATTTGGTGTTGATCGTTGCGCACCTGTCGCGTGCCGGGATGAATTTAAAATACCCCATAATGTTATTCTGGAATAATAGACATGATAATCAGAAAGATCGTCTCGGCGGGTGTCGTATTCAGCATTGCATCTCCGTTGTTTGCCGCTGAAATATACAATAAAGACGGTAATCAATTGCAACTTACAGGGGCGGTACACGCCCGACATTATTTTAGTGATGATACGTCGTTGAACGGAGACAACACCTTTATTCGTTTTGGCTTTAAAGGGAAAGCGCGCATTAATGAATGGTTATCGGGCTACGGCCAATGGGAAGTGAACGTTCAGGCTAACCATACGGAATCCGGCAGCGATGCACAAACCGGGAACGCCACCCGTCTTGCTTACGCCGGGTTGAATGCCGACATATACGGTTCTCTGGATTATGGTCGTAACTGGGGGATTGATTATGACGTGGCCTCCTATACGGACTATGCGCCGATTTTTAACAATCTGACCTTTAGTGCAGGCGATAATTTTATGACCGGAAGGGGGACAGGTTTATTAACCTGGCGTAATCACGATACTTTTGGCCTGATTAACGGCCTTGATTTTGCTGTCCAATACCAGGGTGCTAACGACAGTTCCGAAGCAACGGGCAGCAGTCGTTCAGCCACAAAACAAAACGGAGAAGGCTACGGGATGTCGCTGACCTGGCATGCCACGGATGCCATCAGCATTGTCGGCGTGGGTTCGTCATCACGGCGTACGGAGGCCCAGCAGGCGTTGTCGTTGGGTAAAGGTGAGTATGCGGACATGTGGGGCGGCGGCATCAAATATGCCGGTAAGCAGCTGTATCTGGCGACCATTTATGCCGAAACCCATAACCTGACGCCGATAAAATCACTGGGCTATGCCAATAAAACCCGCAACTGGGAAGCGGTTGCCGGATATCAATTTAATAACGGCATTAAACCGCAGGTCGGTTATTTCTGGTCCAGAGCGCTGGATGTGGAAGGCACCGGCAACGTGGATTTAATCCGCTATGTTGATTTGGCCATGATGTATTACTTCAACGACAATATGGTCACCTATGTCGACTATAAAATAAACATGCTCGACAGTAATACCCAGTTCGGCATCACCAATGATGATGTCATTGGCTTTGGCTTAACCTATCACTTCTGATTGCCCACAAAAAAAGCCGACAGGGAGCGTCGACTTTTTACTGTGCTCTGTTTTGTGAGAAGGTCGCGATGATTACTGCCGCAACCCTGATTGATAATGGCGTTGAAGATGCCGAAACCGTTGGCGTTTATAGTCAGCTAAAAGAGGTGGGGATTTGCGCTGTTCTCATCGCCTGTTGTGAAACCACAGCGGTGAGCGCCTATTTGGCAGCAGAATTGAAACCACCATCGATTAAGCGACGTCTCAGACCAGCTCTTTGTGCTGTTTCATTTGCAAGCGTGCGTATTCTGGCGGTGAATCAACTGCTGCGGGCGCGGCGATTTACCTGCCCGGCACCGTTCTGGTATGGCATTACGGACGGCGTCTATCACTAACAGGATCTGCTGGTGGATGACAATCTGATCACCGAGCATGGTCCTGGCCTGGTGGAGCCGTTTGCCCGGTAGATTATCGATACATTGCATGAGAAAAAGGCGTTTCCACACACGTGATAAGGGGGAAGTAATATTTTGTTTTTACAACCAAAGTGAAGAAGAGCAGGTGGCAGATGGCGTATCCCGCTGGCTGCTGGTCCATGGTGGGAAAATGATGTCGGTGGAAGTCACTTTCCAGACAGGTGCTATCAGGGGTCAGTTTGGATATAGAAAATTAAGGCTATTTTTTGACCTGCCTGAACGACAACCCGTCACTGCTGGAGGAAATTACCGCCTGGGTCAGGGAGCTTTCCGGCGATGAACGCCGATCGGCCAGGGCGTGTAAGGTGTTATATGATAAATCCGGGTTAGTGGCTGAAAAAAAAGCCCCGCAGGGCTTTGAGTTACAGACTTATTTGAGGATTTACCCGGTTTCAGTTTATCAGTATTTCCCGGCGTTTTTTTATTGTCGCGCTGGCGTTTATCCGGTTCCCCTGTTGATTCGGCAATACGTTTTGGACCTGGCTTAAGACTCATGGTCGTTCTCCTTTGCAAATTTAAGAGATAATTGCTCTGCCTGAATTGTGTACTTTTCTACTCTCATTCCCGCACTCTTTCAATGGATACTTTGCGTACGAAAACTACCGGTGACGGACACCACCCCTTATACCTGTCCAAAAATTAGTGATTTTAGTTTTGTACATGCGTTATTACTCGTACATCGATTTCGTACAGGAAATAACGTCATGTCACGTGTTTTTGCCTACTGCCGGGTGTCCACCCTGGAGCAGACCACGGAAAACCAGCGCCGGGAGATTGAAGCCGCCGGTTTCAGTGTCAGACCGCAGCGGTTAATTGAGGAACAAATCAGCGGCTCAGTAGCCGCCAGCGAACGTCCCGGTTTTGCCCGGCTGCTTGACCGCATGGAAAATGGCGATGTGCTGATTGTCACCAAACTGGATCGACTGGGTCGCGATGCAATGGATGTACGAAAGACAGTGGAACTGCTGGCGATGTCTGATATCCGGGTTCACTGCCTGGCGCTGGGCGGGGTTGATCTCACCAGTCCCGCCGGAAAGATGACCATGCAGGTGATTTCAGCAGTGGTGGAATTTGAACGCGACCTGCTTATCGAGCGGACACACTCCGGCATTGCCCGCGCCAGGACTGCGGGGAAACGCTTCGGCCGTCCCCCGTCACTGAGTCATGAACAGCGACAAAGCGCACTGGAACGACTGAACGCGGGGGCCAGTGTCAGCGCCGTGGCCCGCGAATTCAGTACCTCCCGGCAGACCATTATGCGGCTGAAGAAGCTGGTTTAAGATATAAAACCCTTATAATGTCAGTATTTTTAACTGAGGGCATCGTCATGACGTCACTTTCCCCACTGACCGTAAGAATTTCGCATGAGACAAAGGCGCGCCTGAAAAATATTGCCGAGTCCCGGGATGAAAATTTCAGTCAGACCACCGGATATAGCCTTAATCTCGCCTTTGACCTTCAGTCCGGAGGGGCTTCAGTCACAGTCGCTGATGTCCGTCCGGGTGATGAACCGCAGGGAGTCCCTCCCCTCAGTGCCCGGGAAGTCCGGGCACTGAGGAAATTACTGAAAAAGAAAAAATAGTGGGTTCCACGGCAGGCCGGGGGGACTGAGCATGTGTGAATTCATCGCAGGGGCTGCAGGGGGGGCAGGTATCATTCTGGTGGTGATTGTCATGGATTACTGCTGGCGGCGACGTTGAGACAGATAAAGTGGCATGAACCAGAGAAGGCGGGGGCAATCAAAAAGCCCCTTCCGGCGTGAAATCCGGCATTCCGGAAGGGAGGGCAACGGCCCTTCGTTACAAAAAGAGCGTTTTCAGAATAAGGTATTATCCTCAGACAGCAAACGGTAAAACGCTGTTTTATTACCTTCAGGAAGCAACAGGATGGAAAATATCCGGAAACTGGCCCGCGGGCAGAAAGCGCTGATGGCCCTGCTGACCTGGGCCCGGCAGACGGGGTGGGACGTTCACCGCACGTCCGGCGGCCATGTGAAATTCACGAAACCGGGTTGCGGGCCTGTTTACACCAGTTTCACGCCGGGCGACCACCGTGCGGTCAGGAACGCCCGGGCACTGCTGCGGCGTTGCGGGAAAAAGGATGCGGAGTGAGGTAAAAAAGCCCGCTCAGATGAGCGGGCAGGTCACAATGCTGAGGCGGACTGATTTATTATTATGGGGTTGTGTGGTGCCGGGTGCCTCCCGGTGAGTCAGGGTCAGCCACCCTGAACCCGCGTGATGTGTCATCCATTGCCACAGTCAACTGCAGCCTGCTGTTTGCGCCCCGCCGCTGAGGGGGATTCACCACACATAATTCAGTTCAGTTGCTGTCGCTTGCTGTTCTGCGTTTCCGCGTCAGCCCTCATCCGTTCAATGTCAGCCAGCATGGCTTCCAGTTCCCGGAAGGAACTGGCCGGAGTCTGGCAGGCCAGCCGGTAACGCCTCTCAGCCGCAGCCAGCCCGATACGTTTTTCCCATAACTGTTTCTCATCTTCCGTCATGTGTCTCTCCTGGCAGAAAATCACTCAGCCTGTGGTGTCCCGGTACGGTCGCGCAGGGACATAAGGAAAAAAAGCCCCCGGTAACAGGGGCAAACGGTCATATGCAATCGCTTTTTGTGTATTGCCTGCTTTCTCATCGCAGTCCCCCGGACCGTACCAGATGAGGGGAAGATGACAAGTCTGAAAGGTTATTTTTTTCGGATTTCGCCTGGATTCCAGGAATAGTCCTGGTCACTCAGGGCATCTGGCGTGGTTTGCCGGCTGTAGCGGCCAGGCACGGCGGACATCAGACTGAGCCTCTGCACGGTCAGGGCGTGTACATGAGCGGGCAGCAGCCGGACGGTGTGAAAGTGTGGGCGGATATGTGGGGGAAAACGCAAATGCCGGGCGGTCAGGTAAACACCATGCCGGCCAACGACAACCACACGCGAAACATTCTGCTGGACGGCCTGAAAATCCGGAAAAACTGACCTGTATCCGGAACCCGACCGCCAGAAAGCAACCCCCTTTATTTTATTCATTTGCCGGCATTATGGTGACCGGTAACCGGATAAAAAAGCCCGCTCAGATGAACGGGCAGATCATAATGTTGAGGCGGTTATTTATTATTGTGGGGTTGTGTGGCGCCGGGTGCCTCCCGGTGAGCCAGGGTCAGCCACCCTGACCCGCGCTGTTTCTCTTACACTACAACGTTAATGTCACTCGGCTGTTTACGCCCCGCCGCTGAGGGGGATCCGCCATGCATAATCCGGTACACAGCCAGATAACGGGGACTGTCAGTCCCACTCAGCCAGAGCGGCCGATCCCGCCCGCAGCTCCGCTTCCATCTGTTCAATGTCATCAGGCATGGCACCCAACTGGCGGGAGGTGATAGCCGGTATGCGGCATGCCGCTGATAACGCATCCGGGCCACGGCCAGCCGGATATGTTTTTCCCGTATTTCTTTCTCACTTTTTGTCATATGTCTCCCCCCTGTCAGGAAAAACTCAGCCCTGAAGGCAGAACCGGCACGGTCTGCAGGGCGTTATGAAAAAAATGCCCTCGCGGGAAAGGGCAAAGTAATATGCATTCTTTTATTATTACGCTTTGATTTGCGGCACCTGACCCTATCAAAAGTGGGGGTTAAGACAAGTCCCAAAGGCGAATTTTTTCAGATTTACCCTGGATTCCAGGACTGTTCCTGATCCTTCAGGCGGGGGATGTTTAACTGTTGTGCGTCATATGACGGTCAAATAAGGACAGCGGCGGGCCACGAAAATATGCGCAAATGACGGTGTCAGTGGCGGAGGGGGGACATTACTGTATTGGTGCCACACGGCCAGGGCGCGTAAGGTGTTATATATTAAAAAGAGGTCATTTCCGGGCAATTTTTGCGGTTTTAGCCCATTATTCCCAGAGGCTGAGGAAAATCCTAACCGGCATAATCCGGGCACCGTTATGTGAAAACTGACGTAACGCGCGTGCATTACCGTTACCTACGGGGCATATCTTGCTCAGGCGGGAGGGCTGGCGGGATAACCATAACGCATTTACCGTCTCTACAGCGAGCAGGGCCTGTCCCTGCGTCTCAGACGTCCCCGTCGTAATAAATCGGCACAGCGGGGGCTGTATCCGGACCATGTCCGGGGCATGGATTTTATCTCCGATGCGCTGTTTGACGGAAAGCGGTTACGCCTGCTGACGGTTATCGACCTGTTCACGCGTGCATGTCCGGTGAACTGCGTCGGGCAGAACCGGCATCCAACGGAGGTTGCGGGGATGCTGGACCGGTGGGTGTATGAGCGGGGAATAAGGATTGACTTCTCACGCCCGGGAACATCAACGGACAATGTGGAGGTGGAGTCCTTTAATGGCAAGTTGCGCCAGGAGTGTCTGAACGAGAACTGGTTTATGTTGCTGGAGGATGCACAGTGCAAAATCGAGGCCTGGCGCATACTCTATAACCAGAGACGTCCCCATTCTGCGCTGGGCTGGATGACCTCGTCCGAATTTGCTGAAAAATCTGCCGGTTGCTAGAATATGCAACCAACATGAAGCCGGTTATTCCTGATTACGGCTGGAGCATCTTCGGGTTCAGGGGCAATCATGCCGGGATTCTATTTCTGAATGGTGCAGTATTTCAAGTCATGGTCAATTTCAAAAATTGTTAAGGTCATCACCAGCCACAGGAGCGGATAAAGATTAATATTGGTGGAATACCAATATTAATGCGCGCAAAAATAGGAGGGCAGCAGCATTCAGTCTGATGATAAAGAGCGGGACTGTAGTTTGGTGGATTTTTTGTTCATACATGACATAAAGTAGTATAAATATTCTATTACAGGTGCACCCCATGGATACTCATTCCTCTCGGCTACCCATCATACTGCCGATCAGCCGCGCCGATAAAATAGCGCTGCTGACCAATATGCTTAACGTCAGCGTGGATTGCATAAAAGTCATAAAAACCAACGGGTGTTTGGTTTTTATGAACCGCTCCGGATGCGAGGCGCTGGGCGTCAGTGTTGACGAAAAGGAGTTTGGCATGGAGTGGGTAGCACTGCTGCCCAAATCCGTCCACCGGAGGGGAAGGGCGGCCCTGGAAAAGGCCGTTAACGGTGTATGCTCAGGATTCAGGGGTATAAGCATACAGCAGGATGGCAGCATCATGCACTGGGATAATATGCTAACGCCGGTGATGGACAGCACCGGTAAAACGACCATCATCCTGTGCGTTTCCAGAAATATCACGCGCCAAGTTGAGGCCGAAAAAAAGCTAAAAGCTGCCAGCGAGACCGACCCGCTGACCGGTCTGCCAAACCGCCGGATGTTTAAAAAACACCTCAGCATGACGTTGTCCAGAGTCCGTCGTAAGAACGGAAAGGCTGGTATCCTATTTATCGACCTCGATGATTTTAAAGTCATCAATGACACCCTGGGCCATGCGGCTGGGGACAGAACCCTGAAACAGTTCTCTGCAGACTTACAAAGAATCAGCCCGGCCCGGGCGTTCATTTCTCGGCTGGGAGGAGATGAATTTGCGATCGTGATGGAGATCGCGGATGAAGGTGAACTGATCGCCTGTGCAGACGATATCCTGACCCGGGTCAGGCGGACGATCCGGTTCAGTGGTGCAATGGTCGGGTTTAGCCTGACCATCGGTGCAGCCGTTTATCCGGCACATGGTTTAACGGCGGATGTTTTGATGAAACGTGCCGATATGGCTATGTATCAGCAAAAGATGAAGGGTAAAAACGGATTCTGTTTATCTGACGATACGGTCCCTGTCGTTAAAAAATAGGGTTAACACATTAGTTTGGTTCTTAAAGCAGCACACTCTCCTGCCTCGTCTGAACCTGCAAATAACTGTAAGAAATGAGATGACTTTCCTTTGAGGACTCCCACAAATTTCAGTAAACCACGACGATATACCTATACCTCCTCTTCAACTGGATTGTAAGCGTCTAATTTAGCTTGCAATTACCCACATCTAATAGAGAAGTGGTTTACTGAATTTGGCCACCTGAACAGAGATGATATGCTCATCTCCGAACAACACAGATACGCCAATGAAAAGAAGAAATTTTAGTCCTGAATTCAAACGCGAGTCAGCTCAGTTGGTTATCACCAAACGAATCGGAAAACCGATACTGAAAAAACTCTAACGCGGTGGCCAGTTTTAGTTGACCATATATGGACGCCCCGGGTGATGCAAGTACTGGTTCGATGCGGTTTGCGACCATATATCCGGCATCGTTAGTTGGTTCAATGACCTGCGCCATGATGTTATCCGAGCCCTGTTTCCTAATCACTACATCGGTATTTGATTACCCAAGTCAACTTCAGGCTGTTACAGGGACGGTAGCCGTTTTCTCCTTAGTACCTGCAAACTCAGTTAAAAATGCTTTCTGTAAATTGCTGTTTTGATTTAATTCATCGCAACGGCCTTCTGCATATTAAAATCAATACCATCGGTCAAAACACGCCAGATAATTCTCGTCAGCTTATTCGCCAGAGCAACCGTGGTTTTCAGGAACCCTCGGCGGGCCTCCAGCCTTTGCAGCCAAATACTCAGACTGTCATCGCGCTTTTTTACACATCGTATTACTGCCCGGGCACCATGGATTATGAGAGTTCTCAGACTCCTGTTGCCATTTTTCGTCACAGAAGATAGCCGCTGTTTTCCGCCCGAACTGTGCTGACGAGGAACCAAGCCACACCACGCCGATAGCTCCCGCCCACTGGTGAACTGCGTAGCATTAACTTCGCTGAGAAACGCGGCAGCAATCAGCGGACCTACGCCCGGGATTGTTAATAAATGACGGTATGCAGTCTGTTGTGATGACAACGCTGCAATTTCGCGATCTAGGCTAGCGACCCGTTCATTCAATGCCTGCATATCTTCCCGCAATGAAGAGAGCAAACGACGAAGAGTGAAGCTCAGGTCGTTTGATGCATCTTCAATGAGTTCAGGTAAGTGTGCTGGAGGCGCAGGATCCCGCCAGGAATGGCGAACCCATATTCAGCGAGCAGAGAACGAAGCTGGTTGGCCAGCGCCGTTCTCTGTTCAACCATAATTTGACGTGTATTCCGAAGCGCCTTGATATCCTGCTGTTCTGTGGTTTTTACAGAAACAAAGTGAATACCTGGGCGAAGCGCAGTCTCGCAAATTGCCAGCGCATCATTGGCATCATTTTTCTGGCTGCGGACGAAAGCTTTCACGTGTTGGGCGGGGATGAGTCTGATGCAATAGAAGGTTCGCCCCCAGAAGTGTTAAGTGGCGCAGGCCTCCATTGCAACAAGAGTTCCGGGTTCGAATTGTCGGATAGTATCCGGCAATTTGTAGCAAGAGATTTTTTTGTTCCATGCGACGGAGCTATCGACCATCCAGACGCATACCTGAAAAACAGATTTTGGACTGACCCCACGCCCGTAGACAAATTCTGTCCTCACGATTGGGCCTGTTCGAAGGCCTCCGGACTGACGCCGCCGAGGTGACTGTGGCGCCGGGCCCGGTTGTAGAACACTTCAATGTAATCGAAGATATCCGCCCGGGCCAGATCCCGGGTTTTGTATATTCTCTTCCTGATGCGTTCTTTTTTCAGTGAACTGAAGAACGATTCGGCCACTGCATTATCCAGACAGTTGCCACGCCGGCTCATGCCCGGTGTCAGGTTATTGGCCCGGCAGAAGCGCTGCCAGTTGTCACTGCCGTACTGACTACCTTGATCGCTGTGTACGATGACCTCGCCGTCCGGTTTTCGGCGCCAGACCGCCATCATCAGCGCGTCGAGCGCCAGTTCGCGTGAGAGAGTGGGTTTCATCGACCAGCCGACCACATTACGGGCGAAGAGATCGATAACCACCGCCAGATATAACCATCCCTGCCAGGTGCGGATATAAGTAATATCGGTGACCCAGACCTGGTTGGCCCGGACAACGGTGAACTGCCGCTGCACGCGATTAGGAGCAACGACTGAAGGCCTGCCGGCGATACGACGTGGCGCTTTATAGCCGCGCACAGCTTTAATCCGGTTCAGTTGCATGATCCGACCCACCCGGTTTTTACCGCAGGTTTCCCCGATTTCGTTCAGATCGCCATGAACCCGCCGGTAACCGTATACGCCTCCGCTCAGGGAACAGGAGTCGCGGATAAGTATCAGCAGGCGCTGGTTATCTTTATCACGCGCCGGGACAGGGTTATGCAGCCACGCATAGAACCCGGCCCGGGCGACATTCAGTACCCGACACATCGTCATCACACCCCATACAGTACGGTGCTCATTGATAAAGCGGTACTTCAGTCGGGCTCCCTTGCAAAGTACCGCGCGGCCTTTTTCAGGATATCCCGTTCTTCTTCGGTGCGTTTTAGCTGCACCCGGAGTTTCAGGATCTCGCTTTTAGCTTCCAGTAAATCCCGGGCATGCTGCTCGCTGTTATCAGGTTTGATAGCCCGCAGCCACTTGTAGAGGCTGTGTGCAGAGACGCCCAGACGGTCAGATACTTCGGCGACGGAATAACCGCGTTCCGTTATCTGACGGACGGCTTCTTCCTTAAATTCAGGTGTAAATCGTGGTGTGCCCATATGCTCCCCCTATGCTCAAACTATAGGGCAGGATCGTCTACCGAGACGGGGTCAGTCCATAAATGACTCCGAGGTGTCTGTTAAACCCGTGGCGATTCATTTGGCGATATCAATACCAACAACCCTGATCATGCTCATGTGATTTACTCCTGTTGCAAGCGCAGACAGTAAAAGTATGGCACTGCCTGTTTCAGGAAAGGGCGTCCATCACATCACTTCATAAAAGGATGCACATGCAAAGTCACTACTGAGGAGGTTCACTAATCAGATGAATGCCGATAAGCATACTGACGACAAAGGCTGGTTTGATCAGGAGATAAACTCCAGTGTGTTCCAAGATAAACGCTTGGGGAAGCACCTCAGAATTTTGCTGGAACAATTTTGGAATGGGATAGGTCAGCTAATTACATTTGCCTGCCAGAACTGGACGCAGACCAAAGCCGCCTATCGCTTTCTCTTCAGCGAGCGTGTTGGTGAAGATGACATTCTCAACGGGCATTTTCAGGCAACTCGGCAGCGAGTTAAATGAGCATCCGCGCGGATGCTCATTGTTTGGGGAGCCAGACCGCTGTGTCCACATTGGTGATCGGGAAAGTAATATTTATGAGCTTTTCTGTCTGCCTGATGAGCTTAAAACCCATTAGTCGCTGGTTTACATAATGTCAGATTCCGTGATCAGCAAGGCCGGGAAATAACGACTTGTCTGGAAGTGAAATATTGTCGCCTCACCTTGCTGCACCCTATTAGTAAACAAAAAAATATCCTGCCAGATACTGACAGTTACCCATGCGCTGGAGCAGAAGATCACTGATGAACGGGGAAGGGTCGAATGGGAACTCATCACCAATCTGCCTGTAGATACGCTGGATGACGCTGCTGAAAAACTCAGCTGGTATGCCATTCGCTGGGAAATAGAAACCTTTCACAAGAGCCTAAATAAAATTCAGAGTTGAAACATCAGGTGCAAACATTACTTTAGCGGTGAGATGAATATCCTGGTATTTCACTCAGGTATTCTGGCCTCATGATATTGCTCACATTGCTTCCATTATTTACCCGCCCTGAGCGGGTATTTTTTAAAATAAAAATACCCCACCTTCCGGCAGGGCATTCTTTCTGGCGGCTGACCGTTTTTTTGTTAGTCCCGGCTCTGCAGGAGAAAGCGGTAAATCAGGCCGCCAATAATGCCGCCTGCAAAGGGCACCAGCCAGAACACCCAGAGCTGCTGTAACGCCCAGGTTCCCTGGAAGATGGCAACAGCCGTGCTTCGTGCCGGATTAACGGACGTGTTGGTGACCGGAATACTGATAAGGTGGATGAGTGTCAGCGCCAGACCAATGGCAATAGGGGCAAACCCGGCCGGTGCTCGCTTATCTGTTGCACCGTGAATAACAATCAGGAAGAAGGCGGTCAGAATCAGCTCAGCGATAACGGCTGCCTGAAGTGAATAGCCGCCGGGGGAGTGCTCACCGAATCCGTTCGAGGCAAAGCCGCCTGTCGTCACGTCAAAGCCGGCCTTACCGCTCGCTATCAGGTACAGGACGCCTGCGGCAGCGATACCGCCGATGACCTGAGCAATGATATAAGGGATGACGTTGCTGAAGGAGATGCGGCCACCGGCCCACAGTCCCAGCGTGACTGCCGGGTTGAAATGACCGCCGGAAATATGCCCCACGGCATACGCCATCGTGAGTACCGTCAGGCCGAATGCGAGCGCCACGCCCGCGAACCCGATGCCCAACTGTGGAAAGGCGGCCGCCAGTACCGCACTGCCGCAGCCACCGAAGACCAACCAGAACGTGCCGAAGAATTCGGCAGCGGTTTTTCTTAACATTGATGAATTCCTTCTGTTCGTTAACCATTAATGGCGCTCATATGATGCAGGCTCCTATGATAATGCGTTAAATACAGAAGGAAACTGAATTGGTTAATCTGATCGTACGGCGGCGGTTTGCGTTAAGTCTTGGCCTGTGATGGCGCTGAAACCAGCGTGCCTTATGATGAATAACTGCAACCCTGGAACACCTGCTGGCATCCCCGCGCCTTCATTTCATGTTATCCGCAGCACCCGATGAGCAGCTCTATTAACAGTCCGAATCCTGCGGCAATCTCAACCGCCTTCACCAGATTACCACCCACCTGCTCGCGGACAACGTCAGCCGCATCCTAAACCGCCTACCGCCCTGAGCGGCAAATTTCCTGACGGCGCCCTTTGCCTGATGATCGTAATCATCGGTCAGCTCCCCGTATTTCTGCTGAGCGGTGCCAGCAAATTCCTTAATCTGGTCTTCTGCTTTTTCTGACATATGGCTATTCCTTCTTTCAGATAAACGCTTCCGGAGGGGCATCTTCCCCTTTTCCCGTAGGTGAACAGTCTGCGGATAAACCGCACGGTTTCCCAGATACCCGCAGCCCTGCGGATATACAGTGGCAGCCGCCCGGGTTTTCTTCTCAGTCCCCGCAGCAGCAGTAAACCAATATACAGCATGACGGGTGCCCCGAGCCTGTGCAGCGTGCCCAACAGAGCATCTGCTGGCTGCATCCTCACTGAGCTGGCGGATTTCAGCCCACTGAGACCTGACCCGATACAGCAGCTATATTTTTTGCTCCGCTCTTTGCCATGACGGCTACTCATCGCGGTTCCCCGTCAGGACTAAAACATCTTCCCGAAGCTGGCTGAGTGTTTCCCTGAGCAGCGTAGAACGCCTGGCCCTGACCCGGACGACGACTGCCAGCACAATCAGCGTACTGGTCACATATAGCAGCAGCGTCTGCTGGTCGCCGAGCGCGGTAAACAGCAGGATATACATCAGCAGGCTCATGATGCCAAAAGCGGTGAACAGCAGTGTCAGGCCGGTCAGCAATATCAGTTGAAGAATAAATGGGGGCTCTTATCGCTCAGGTGATGGCGGGCTCGTTTCTGGGCATTCTGCTGTCATACAGATTTATTTCTCTCTGGCGGAGCGGCTATGGTTGCGCCACGCTGAAAGCCTGTGGATGCGGCAGTGCGTAAGGATGATCCTGATTGCGGGCCTGAATGGCCGCCCGTCCCAGACGGCGGTGGAGTTTGAGCGTAAAACTCTTTACAGCGATATCCTCCCGTCTTTCGCTGAGCTTGAGGTCCGTATTGTCGATATCCGGGGAAGTATCTCTACGTAGGCGTAGTGGCTAAAACGCTCTGTAGAGATATGGCTGAAAGCCGTTCACTCCTCATCATGTTCACTGCGGATAGCATCATCATCCCAGCTAATCTCTGACTTATTTTTCAGGATATCTTCTAGAAATCGCCGCTGATTATCGGTCAGATCCAGCGATTCGAGCTGTTTTATGAGATCATCCATATTGGGTGGCGCGGGGCTGGCTTTTTTTTTATCAGAGCACACAGTAAAGCCCCCAGCCGACCAATAGCCAGAACAGAATGCTCAGTACAAAGACACCAGCCCAGGCATGTCGCGGTGAAAGTTTCAACCTTCTGATTCTCCTTAACATTCGTAATTAAAAATAGGACAAGTCTTAGGTGGGTGAGTTGCATAAAAAATGTGAATTCAGGGGGATCTGTTAAATATAACCAGACGAAATTTAGAATACTCTGTATCAATGGTTGCGAAGGTCATCAGAACAGTTAATTCGTCCGCAAGATCCGCAGGTTCCCTGCCAGCGTCTCCAGTCCCGTCATCGGCAACATCTTCCCCACGAGATCTATCGTCTAGAGCCTGTCCTATGGAAAGCTGCTGCCTGGACTGCGGCAGTGATATGACATATCGTGTGCCTGGAGTTCAGGGCGGGCATGGACGCCCAAATAAACCTCGAGTCTGCCTGGAATATTGAACGGATGGCCCTGTATTCCGACAGGCACAGTATTTTTCGGGTGAATAACCCAGAACGTGAGGGGGAACTAACCCAATTTATCTGCTATGGGAGGAATACTGCCCGCGGATGCCTGTCCGGGCGTACAGCTACTCGCAGTTCTGCTGCCGCTATCATACCTGGAGCCAGTCGCAGAAGCGCTCCATGCGCCAGCAGCATCTTGCCGGTGAAAAATGCTTTATCGACTACTGCAGGCCCACTGTGCCGGTTATCCCGGCAGAAACCGGCGAGTATTGTCAGGCCCAGATCTTCGTGGCAGTGCTGGGTGCGTCGAATTACACGTGGGCCGAAGCCACCTGGATGCAGTCACTGCCGGACAGGCTTCTCAGCCATGTCCGGATGCTGGAGTTCTTCGGTGGTGCCCCTGAAATCCTGGTCCCGGATAATCTCAAAAGTGGGGGGCAGTAAAGCCTGTCGCTACGATCCCGAACTCAACCCGTCCTACCAGCAACTGGCGGAGCACTATCAGGTTGCAGTGATACCTGCCCGCCCCGAAAACCCAGGGACAAGCCAAAGGTGGGAGTTGGCGTTCAGATTGTTGAGCGCTGGATCCTGGCCCGGCTGCGCCACCAGGTCTTCTTCTCGCTGGAAGAGCTGAACCACTGCATCCGTACACTGGTGACGGAACTCAACGAGCACCGTCTCAGGCATGCGCTCGTCACGGTTTGTGAGAACTTTAACGGTGATATAACGATACTTCATGAAAACCTGTTAGCAGCAATGGAATAGTGACCCACCCCAGCAGCTGAATTTTGACCCTGGGGTTAAGCTGCTCTCTCTGAAAGGGAGAGCGTATGGTTACTTTCGAGGCTGTTATGGAAATTCATATTCTTCACAAACAGGGGATGAGCATTCGCACCATTGCCTCCCATCTGGGTGTATCCCGCAATACCGTTCGAAAATATCTCAAAAATCAGAAGGCGGAGCCGGTCTATTCGCCACGACCTAAAGCGGCCAGTCTGCTCGATCCCCATCGCGACTACATAAGGAAACGGCTTGCAGATGCTCATCCCTACCGACTGTCTGCTACGGTGGTTTATCGCGAAATACGTGAGCGTGGCTACCCGGGTTCACTGACCTTGCTGCGCTACTTCCTCCGCGCAGAGCATCCGCCTGTAACAGCTGAGCAGGCTGTGCGCTTCGAAACCGAGCCGGGACGCCAGATGCAGGTCGACTGGGGGACGATGCGCAGCGGGCATACCCCGCTGCACGTCTTTGTGGCCGTGCTGGGATACAGCAGGATGCTTTACATCGAGTTCACGGACAATATGCGATACGAGACGATGGAAAGCTGTCACCGCAACGCCTTCCGGTTCTTCGGCGGTGTTCCACAGGAAGTGCTGTATGACAACATGAAGACGGTTGTGCTGCAGCGCGATGCTTATCAGCCAGGTCAGCATCGCTTCCATCCTTCCCTCTGGCAGTTCGCTAAAGAAATGGGCTTCACACCGCGCCTGTGTCGGCCGTTCCGGGCGCAGACAAAGGGCAAAGTTGAACGAATGGTGGGCTACACCCGACAGAGCTTCTATATCCCGCTGATGACGCGGCTCAGGCCTGCCGGCGTTGTGCTGGACGTTGAAACCGCCAATCGCGAAGGCCGCCGCTGGCTCAGCGAGGTAGCCAACAGTCGTGAGCACCAGACCATCCACTGCCAGCCCTGTGACCGCTGGCTGGAAGAACAACAGTCCATGCTGGCGCTTCCGCCAGATAAGCCGGTGGAGCAGTTGCTGATCAAAGAAGACATCCAGCTCTTCGACCGTAATCCGCTGCATCATCCGCTCTCCATCTATGACATGTTCTGCCCGGGAGCCGCTTAATGACAGAGATACAGCATCAGCGCCTGGCATCGCTGGCAGAACAGCTGCAGCTGGAAAGTCTTGTCGGCTCGGCGCACGCGCTGAGCCAGCAGGCCGTCAGCCAGGAATGGAGTTATCTGGACTTCCTTGAGCATCTTCTGCAGGACGAGAAGCTGGCGCGTCACCAGCGAAAACAGGCGATGTATACGCGAATGGCGGCGTTCCCGGCGGTGAAAACCTTCGAGGAATATGACTTCACCTTCGCGACCGGCGCACCACAGAAGCAGCTGCAGTCGCTGCGCTCACTGAGCTTCATCGAGCGGGGAGAAAACGTAGTGCTGCTGGGGCCCTCAGGCGTGGGCAAAACGCATCTGGCTATCGCGCTGGGCTATGAAGCTGTGCGGGCCGGGATCAAGGTGCGCTTTACCAGCGCTGCCGACCTGTTGCTGCAGCTGTCAACGGCGCAGCGACAGGGGCGCTACAAAAACACGCTTCACCGGGGCGTGCTGACACCCCGTCTGCTCATCATAGACGAAATCGGTTATCTGCCGTTCAGTCAGGAAGAAGCGAAACTGTTCTTCCTGGTGGTGGCGAAACGCTACGAAAAAAGCGCCACGATCCTGACGTCGAACCTGCCGTTCGGACAGTGGGATCAAACGTTCGCAGGCGATGCTGCTCTGACATCAGCAATGCTGGACAGGATCCTACACCACTCACACGTAGTGCAGATAAAAGGAGAGAGCTATCGACTGAAACAGAAACGTAAGGCAGGACTGATAACGGAACCTAATCCTGAGTGATCAGGTGGGTCAAATTACAACTGCTGTTGTTAAACAAAGGTGGGTCAAAGTTCGACTGCTGTTGACAAAACCGGGCGTTGGGCTATGAGAAGTATGCTGACGGGCCGGAACCAATACCGCTTGATGATGAAAAGAGCGTACATGAGCGTGTGGATAATGCGAGGTTTGATTTGCGCTCAAAATATTACGTCAAACCTGCCGCCGATCATCCCTGGATGACACGGCGTACGCAGAGCAGCGATGATGTGAAGCCACCAAAGTTACCCAGAAAGAAACTGGGTCCGGATACGACTCAAAAATAGAGTCCGCAGCCTTACGTCAGTTGCGATTACAGGTAACATTATAAATGTCGTCGTTTTCGCGTTTGCCAACGCCAATGACAGTGACGGTAACAATGTCATCCTCGACACGATAGACAAGGCGGTATCCGGCTCCACGTAGCTTAATTTTATACTGGTCCTTACGTCCATGCAGCTGAGATGCCGGAATCCTGGGGTTTTCCATACGCTCCCTGAGCTTTTTTTTGAACTGTTCCTGCACAGTATGGCCCAGTTTCTTCCACTCTTTCATAGCGGATTCATTAAAGGCCAGCTTATAGGTCATCAATATTGACCTCGATTATTGCCTCACCGATTCGCTCGTCAGCAATACGACCCAGTTCCTGATCTTCCAGAATTTCCATCAGTTGTGCATACAGTGCCGGTGGCACACAGTAAAAAGCGGGTTCGTTGCGATTCAGGATGGCTACCGGCGCACCTTCTCCGGCATTGAAAGTACCCATTGGATCACGTTTAAGCTCTGTAATGCTGGCTGCAGTGGTTGTCAAAACCTGAAATGCCATAATATATCCTCCTGTTCAGAGTCTTAATTATAGGTCACTTAAAAGTGCTTTTAAAGGCGCCTTTCATAAAGCGACGATTTTCTTTGCCATAAATCACCCGGAGGGAGCTTACTGAAACAGGCGGAAACATGGCTTTGGTGTGTCAAACGGAGTGAAAGCTGACGCTATTCAGTTGAGAGCGAACTCAGTAATAGCGTAGAGTCCTTAGGCGCGTTTCTGGCGTTCATTTTCGGGTGGTTTGTTACTGTTTTACCGGGGATACATCAGAAACGCGCTCAGGCGATTTTAGTGGTGCGTACAATAGGGGGTTATGGTAAATCTTCTGAAGTCATGTCCGCTGTGAGCTGACCTTGCTACCCGATGATTAACACATTGTGATTCCAGCAATGTCCGCTTCACGCCCTGAGACATTCAACAAGCTTTTTATGGCATTAGTAAGGGCAATTTTCGCGCTTCTAGTGCCAGCAAATATTTCGCTTCGTCATAACGAGTTCTGGTTTTCCAGCAGCGGTAAATAATCCTTATCCATTTGAATGCCAGAGCCCGGATCGCGGACTGATGAGATTTCCCTTTTTCTCGCAGCCCCTGATAATACAGCCGGGCCCAGTATGATGAGTTAACCGTCTTGGCAGCCCACTCGACAAAGGTTTGCCTGACGAACCTGGCACACTGCCATCGCCAGTGAACCCAGGATTTCTGGCCACTTCGTTCAGTCACCGGTGCAATACCTGGGTAGTTTTGAATTTCTTCAGCGCTGTTGAAGCGGTCACGGTTATCACCCAGTGCAGCAAGTATACGTGGGTCCATACTCGGCCCCATACCCGGTAGTGATTTGAACAGCTTTGCATCCGGAAGCGTATCGAATCGTTATTCGATACGTTCGTCGTAGGTTCTGATAAGTTCACCTAAAGTTTTATTTGTGATGCAAGAGCTGTTGCCATTAGCGCGTTCGCTTCGATGACACTTTTATCGGTGGTCAGGGGAATCGCGCTGGCAATACTTGCAACCCGTTGTTCGGTATAGGCAACAGCAGGACCACCTTTAGCGTTCATAAAATGACGGACAGTATCACTGCGAGCCCGTTTGAGTTGTTACAGGCTGGGCCAGCGAATGATTAGCTCGCAGAACAGTGAGCTGTCCCGATGGGAGAACCATTCCAGAGGCTGGGGGTAATACTGCTTAAGCGTGTTGATGAGCCGGTTCACAAAGCGACGTTTGTCTTCGACCAGCAGTCGGCGCTGCTCAACTAATTGCTGGAGTAACCGAATATCCGCATTGTCGGGTTCAATGGCTTTTATCTTGTGGGGATAACGTAGCATAAGGTCTAACGCCAGCTCGGCATCCTGCGGATAATCCTTCGCGCCGCTGGGCCAGAAGGTCTGCCGATAGCGGGCCAGTGATAACGCGTGCACTGGGTAAACGATGACAAAGGGGTATTTCTGAAGAGCATACACCACCGGACCTTTCTTCAGTTCAAGGGCGATAGCGATCTTGCCCTTCACCTTTTCGTGCAATTCGTTGAGCCAGATATCAAGCGCTTCCGGTGTATGTTCAACCACACGTGTTACCAACGGTGCAAAACTGGGTCTTCCGCAACTTGGGTGGAAGAAAACCAATGAAACTTTTTAGTTAACAAATATCTAAGCTGTTTTAAGTTATGGATAACGCTATGCCTTCACTTAAGACGCTTTTGCAGCTGCCTTGCGGGTGGCAATCGATCCGACAAACTACTGACCCTGGTGGAGTGACAATTCATTTGCAGGCAACGCGTAAAACCTCGCGCTGCCCCGAATGCATGAAGCTCAGCAATTCTGTACATAGCTGTCGACGACGCCGTATACAGCATCTGCCATGTACCGGGCAGGCTCTCTGGCTGATATTTGCCGTTCGCCACTGGTACTGTCGTAACCCATTCTGTTCACGAAAAATCTTTGCCGAATCCCTGGCTCCTTTTGCTGGCTCACGACAGCAGGCTTCGCAGTCACTGCAAAAATTACAGTATCAACTGGGGTTGATTGCCGGTGGAGAAGCGGGACAGCGGGCTGCAACGGCAGCAGGCCTGCGGACCAGCGCGGATACCATTCTTCGCAGGGTAATAAGCACTCCTGAGACAACACAACCCGTTACCCCACACGTAGGAATCGACGAATGGGCATGGCATCGGGGCCATCGTTACGGCACGTTAATAGTTAATCTTGAGACTCACCGTCCCCTGGTCCTGCTTCCCTGCCGCGATCAGCGTACGCTGGCTGCCTGGTTCAGAAAATATCCTGAAATACAGGTTGTTTCCCGCGATCGTGGCGGTATCTATGCTACTGCAGCCCATGAAGGTGCATCTCAGGCCAGACAGGTGGCAGATCGCTGGCACCTGCTGAAAAACATTGGCGATGCACTTGAACGGATGATGTACAGACATATGCCTCTGATACGTCTTGTCGCCAGTGAGTTGTCGCAAAAAAATCACCTGTGCCAGAACCGGAAGTATCTACGCCATATATCTGTCGCCCGGAGCGACTGAAGCAGCAGACCCGTAATAAACGTCATCAACGCTGGGTGGAGGTAATTACTCTGCATAAGAATGGGTGTGGGATCCGTGAAATATCCCGCACCACCGGGCTATCACGCGTAACGGTCAGGCGCTGGCTCCAGTCCGGTACATTCCCTGGAATGTCGACCCGCCCGACGAAACCCGGCCTCCTAGAGCCCTGACGTGGGTGGCTGGAAGAACGGCGCGAACGCGGCAATCATAATGCCAGCCAGATATGGAAGGAAATGGTGGCAAATGGCTTCACAGGTAGCGAAACAACAGTCAGGGATGAGGTTACCAGATGGCGAACAGGTGGGGTTGTCCTGGTTACTACGCCAGCCCGTCTTCCGTCAGCTTCTCGCGTAAGCCGTTGGTTGATGCCCTGGCGAGTAATAAGTGGCGAAGAAAATTATGCTTCCCGCTTCATCGGGCTGATGTGCGAAAAAGAACCGCAACTGAAAATAGCACAAGAACTTGCACTGGACTTCTACCGGATCCTGAAAACCAAAAATAAGCCACAGCTCAACAGATGGTTCACTGATGTCAGCGAAAGCGGTCCTGTTGAGCTTCAGCGTGTTGCAGCCGGGATGGAAGCTGATGCAGCAGCAATATGTGAAGCCATAACCAGCAAATGGAGTAACGGTGTAGTCGAAGGACACGTTAATCGCCTGAAAATGCCGAAGCGGCAGATGTACGGGCGCGCCGGGTTCGAGTTACTGAGGCGACGGGTAATGAGTCCTCTGGCCTGAAAGGTTCCACCCAGGTTGCGGAAGACCCACTTTTTACCCGTTGTTGACAACACGGAATATGCGCTCGCCATTTTTAAACTGAACGCAGACATCATGCTTTTTATCCGCCCAGTCCAGACCAACATAAGCAGCAAACTGATCTATTGCAGTCATCACCAACTCCTTTTTATCGGGGATTGGTATGCATTCCACGCTCTTCGAAAGAAATATAGTCAGCAGTTTGTCTGCATGCCCTGAGTATTCGTTAGCGAACGTGGAGCACTTACTGGCTCGAAAGCAAAGCGGCAATCATCAAATCACATGATTCTGGCACAATATTCGTAACCAGTAAGTGCATACCCTGAATCACTGAAAAGTGTAACTCTCAGGGTTCGAATGACTATACCTGGCACTCAGCGGAAGTGTGGTGCATACCGCTTTAGGGTTGACAGGAATGGCAGGGCTAACATCTGAAGATAAAACCCAGCGATATTTCATCCGTTGCTCAATGTAAACTCGTAGCGTTCGGGACGAATGAAGAAACGCGAGTTTTCCGCACACTGACCGTTTTCAAACCAGGATGTCCTTTCCAGCAGGAAGAGCGGCGAGTTTTTAGCAGTGCCCAGCACTTCGGCAAGTGTCTTATCGGCAAAGTCCAGCCGGATGGCGATATCAGAACGGCTTATCGCACTCTGGGTGGCTTTTTCCAGCAAAGCCCAGGTGGGTTCCTGCTCCGTCTCTTCCCAGCTCAGCGCATGAGGGAAAGCCAGAAAATGGCTGTAACCCACAGCAATCGGCTCGTTATCAACCAGATGAAGCCGTGAGATAAAGGTCAGGGACCGGGCCATCTCAAACAGGGTGAGTAACGACTCGGGTGTGGGAATCTGCTCTTTAGCCAGCAACCGCATACTCGCGTTAAGCCCCTGCTGCTTAAGGGATTCATGAAAGCTGCGCATAACGTTGATGCCGTGCGCTACTTTTTTGCCTGATACGTAGGTGCCTTTTCCCTGTTTACGCTCAACAATGCCCTGCTCAGTGAGAGACTTTAGCGCGAGCCGAACCGTGACCCTGCTGACGGAGAAGCGCGCTTCAAGCGCAGATTCAGAGGGCAGCTTTCCGCTCGGCTGATAGTGGCCGGCTACAATTTCCTGCTGCAGCGTCTCGGCAATCTGCCGGTACAGCGATGTCATGTTTTCACGCACCAGTGTCATTCAGGTTCCGTCTCTCGTATTCCGTTCGGATCTAGTTTAGTCAGAAGCGATCTTAGATTAACTTGTATTAATACGTATTATAACCACATCTCAATTTACTTACACGTGATGTCCAGCATGACAACTTCTGAGTCATCCGCACTGGCGGTAGACAATATCACTTTTCGTTACCCTGGCGGCGCACCGGTGTTTCGCAATTTCAGTTTCCATGCACGGCAGGGCGAATTTGTTGTGTTACTGGGGCCTTCCGGCTGCGGCAAGAGCACCTTGCTTAACCTGCTGGCGGGATTCACCGAGCCGGAAGAGGGAACCGTTAAAATTGGCGGGCAGCGGACCACGCCCGAGAACAACCAACTGGGGTACGTTTTTCAGCAACCACAGCTTTTTGGGTGGCTGAGCGTTCTGGAGAACGTCCGGTTCGGATTGCGCATGCAGAAACGTGAGGATACCGCTTCCCAGCGTGAACGCGCGATGTCTTATCTACAGCGGGTGGGGCTGGTGCATGCCGCCCATCAGTTTCCGCATCAGATGTCCGGGGGAATGCAGCAGCGCGTGTCGCTGGCGCGTGCGCTGGCACTGGAGCCAGGCGTATTACTGATGGATGAGCCGTTCGCTGCCCTTGATGCCATCACCCGCGGGGATATGAACGAAGAAACGTTGCGCCTCTGGTCTGCTATCGGCCAGACCACTGTCTTTATCACGCACGACATTGAAGAAGCGGTCTTTCTGGCCGATCGCGTGATCGTCCTGAATCGTGCCCCGGGCGGCGTGCACAGCGAACTCACCGTTTCTCTGCCGCGTCCGCGCAGCAATCTGGAGACGCGGCAGCTTCCGGCTTTTGCTGCGTACCGCAATGAATTACTGAAGCGCATTACTGACGTGATGCAGCAGTCCCACAGTCACTCACTCTAATAAAACGGATCGCCAAATGGGTAAAACATTTCTTGCTGTGCTGATATCAGGGGTTTTATTTAACGCGGCTGGCGCAGCAGACTCGCAGCCGCTGCGTATTGGCTGGGTTTATGCGCTGGCAAACGCACCGGCGCTGATTGCAGAAAAAGAAGGTTTTTATAAGCAGGAAGGGCTGAACGTTGAGCTGAAGTCCTTTGGCGACGGACCAGTTATCAGTCAGGCGCTGGCCGCGCACGAGCTGGATGCGGCTTACATCGGTGCGACACCGGTGTTTCAGTGGTTCTCTCGCGGGCTGAAGGGGCAAATCATTGCCAAAGTGAACAGCGGGCAGGCCGCGCTGATCGTTCCGGCCAAAAGTGGCATTTCAACGCTCGCTGACCTGGAGGGCAAACGTATTGCCGGTGTGAAAAAGGGCAGCGGGATGGATGTCTTGCTGCGCGGGGTCGTGCTGCAGCCGGCCGGGTTAATCGCGGATAAAGATGTGCAGGTGCTGAGTATGCCAGCTGGAAACATGCCTGCTGCATTGCAGCAGGGCGTGGTGGATGCCGCCTTTACCTGGGAACCTTTTGTCAGCGAAGCGCTGTTGCGCGGTGATGCAAAAGTGTTGCTTGACGTGAATAAGGTTCAGCCGGGTTATCCGTGGTATGTGCTGATGGCACTCCCGGAGACCTTAAAGGACCGCCCTGACGACGCGGTGAAACTCATCCGCGCGCATCAGAAGGCGGTGGACTTCATCAACCAGCACCCGGCAGAAGCCGATCGCATTATGGCAGACGCGTTCAAGTTGCAGTCCATCAAAACCACAGACGGCAAAACGCTGCCGCCGGAGGCACTGGTAGAGGAGGCGCGTAAACGCATCCAGTGGTCAGTGTCACTGACGCAGAAGGACGGGGCGTTCTTTGAACAGCTGATGAAGGATTCCCGGTCGCTTGGTTACATGCAGACAGCCCCTGCGCTGAATGAGTTTGTTGATACGCAGTGGCTGAAAAAAGCAGGGATCCCGCAGTGAGATTAACGCCAAACTGGGGGTGGGCGTCGCTGCCCGCTCTGCTGGTTGTCTGGATGATTGTAGCCAGTCACTATCCCACGTACGTGCTGCCACAACCCTGGGATGTGTGGCGTGAAGCCATACGCTGGTTCAGTGATGGCTCGATATGGGCTCAGTTGGGTGCAAGCCTGCTGGAGGAGTTCGCCGGTTTTGTTCTCGCCGTAGTACTGGCGTTGATCCTTGGCGTCAGTGCCGGGCTGTCCGATCGATTCAGGGATTTTCTCACCCCGCTGAACAGCCTGTTTATGGCCATCCCGCCCATTGCATGGGCACCGCTTATGCTGCTTATTTTTGGCCTGGGCATCGTCTCTATCGTGGTGGTGATCGTCATCGCCGCGCTCTTTCCGATGTGTCTGACCATTCAGGAAGGGATCCGGGGCATCCGCGGCGGGGAAGTGCGCGCGGCGCGTACACTGGGTGCCCGTCCGGCTCAGTTGCTGTTTCATGTCTATCTGCCGAGTTCATTACCGTTTATCACCGCCGCGTTACGTATTGGATTCAGCCAGGCGTGGCGTGCACTGGTGGCGGCTGAAATGCTGGGGGCCTCCCGGGGCATTGGCTGGATGGTGGCGATGGGCGGTCAGACAGGGAACAGCAGCCAGGTGCTGCTGGGGATTTGCCTGATTGGGCTCATTGCGTGGCTGATGGAAAATCTTGTGTTTCGTCGTATCGAGCAGCGTTACCAGCGCTGGCGTACCCAATAATTGTGTGAGGTTAATGTGAGTCAGTTTGATATTCGTGATGCAGGCGATTACATCGCCCCAAAAGGCTTGTATGAGCAGAATAAAGCCCGCCCGTTTCTGGGCAGTGTCACCAGTTCACACAGTCAGCTAACGGCAGGTGCCTGGGAAGAGATCCAGCTGGTGTATACCGTGGGGGCCAGCGGTCTCGCTGATGGCGCATGGCTGAAGCTTGCCTTTAAATTTTACTCAGACTGGGCGCTCTTTCAGACCAGCGACCCCGCTGCTGCAAACTATGTCAGCGCCGAGTATCAGGCAGGTCCCCTGTTGCCGGGACAGAGCCCTGCCACAGTGCAGCACCTGAAAGTGCGTTTCGATCAGAAGGGACATGAACGGCCGTTCCAGAAGGCGATTCTGATTGATATCGTCGACGGCTACATCAACCCCGGAGATAAAATCATTATCCGTCTGGGCGACCGCCGCCGGGGCGGAGGCGGGACCCGCGTACAGAGTTTTGTCGAGAAAGATTTTCGTTTCCGCCTGTTTGTCGACCCACTGGGCAGCTCAAAATTTGCTGAAGTGCCGGTGGACACGCTGCTGAATATCGTACCCGGTGCCCCCGCGTCCCTTTCTGTCATTGCCCCCCGGCTACTGGCTCCCCGCACACCTTTCTCCGCAATCATCCGGCTGGATGACAGTTGGGGAAATACCTGCCGGGAACTGCCGCTGTCAGGACAGCTGGTACTGACCTCATCAGAAGGGGAAACTCAACACCATGACTTCCTGCTGGCCGGGCAGGGCTGGGCGATTGCGCGCATCAGTGATTTGCAGCTTTCTGCAGGAGAGTGGTCCGTCAGCGCGATGCTGGATGCACTCCCCCTGCTGGAAGGCAAAGCATGGGTCACGGCCGAAGAGACCACGACGGGCCTGCGCCCGCTGTATGCAGATCTTCATGTGCATTCTGATGACACTGTTGGCACCAATGACACGCTGTATAACCTGAGTTACGGACGTGATGTCGCCGGTCTCGATATTCTGGGATATACCGCAAACGACTTTAACGTCACCGAAGCGCGCTGGAAACAGGCGGTAAAGCTGATTAATGAACTGAACCAGCCAGAGAACTTTGTCTGCTATTCCGGTACCGAGTGGTGTGGCAATACCTGTGCCGGTGGCGATCACAACGTGGTATTTCTTGAAGATGATAAACCCCAGTTCCCGTTTGATAATCGAGGGCGACTGGTGCGCTCTTTCGAGTGGAACGAGTTTACCGCCGGCACCATTAAGCCGGGAGCGTGGCCGCTGGACGAGCTGTATGCCGCCTACGCACGCGAGCCGCACAAACATCTGCTTATTCCACACGTCGGCGGGCGGCGCTGCAACCTCGACTGGCACCATCCTGAACTGGAGAGACTGATTGAAATCGGCTCTGCATGGGGACAGTTCCACTGGGTGTATGCTGAGGCACTGGAACGTGGTTATCGACTGGGTGCGACGGCCAACAGTGATGAGCATCAGGGACGTTGCGGTGGAGGAGTACCTGCCACAGCGGTATTCGGTTCACGTGGTGGACTGACTGGTGTACTGGCCGAACGTTTTGACCGTAAGGGCGTGGCTACCGCGCTGCGGGCCCGCCATACTTTTGCCACCACCGGTGAACGCAGCTATGCCGAACTGCGGGCCGGAGATGCGCTGATGGGCGATGTAGCTGCGTACAGTGCCGTTGAGGCGCTGAGCTACCGCCTGTTAGGTGATGCCGGCTGGGAGGCGATAACGCTTTATGACGGTGAAAAAGAGGTATGGCACCGAAATTTGCACGCAGAACTGGGCCGTTCTCAGCGGCAGTTCCGTGTACGCCTGAGTGGCGCGCGTATCAAAGACCGCTATCGCGGTGCGTACTGGACAGGACATATTGACGTCACCGGTACGCCCATCAATGGCTTCTCCCTGACCGGAGCTGACCACCCTGAACAGACCGTATGGCGCGAGAGTCATACACAGATTGGGTTGCGGACGGACACCAATGGAGACAGCGACACGGTGACAGTCAGCACGGGCGGGCTGAATGGGGCAATGGTACGCGTGCATCTGGAAATCAGCAGCTATATCAAAGTGGGCGATCCGCTTACGCCTCAACCTCATTCATGGGCACCCGTTTTTGATGCTGAGATTGATGGCAAAACCCTTCTGTTATCAGGCAAAGAGACCTTCACACTAGCGGGGACTGAGCTGCGGGTTGAGATTGAGCTGGTGACAGAACAACCGCTGCCGCGCGACCTCCGTGGTGATGTGTTGCTTTCAGAACTCAGTCTGCCTGAAAAGCCTGAACATGCTTTGTTTATCAGTGCGAGACAAAAAGACCAGTCGCGGATCTGGACATCGGCTCTTTTCCTCACTCGTTAACATCCTACGGCGACGTATAAGGCGTCGCTCTATTCATCTTTTAGTGTGCGAAGTCCGCTGTTGGTACTTAGCTGCCATAAGACGGTCGAACAACTCAAAGGACATTTCTGTCTCGCGATAAAAGTGCTTTTTCTGCTTTGCGTTGACATTGTATGGCCAATGTTTGTCCCAGAAGCGGTGGGCAGTGGGCGTTAAACGGTGCCAACAGGTTTTGTCATGCAAAGCCTGCGGTCACGGTGGGTTATGACAATGCAGGCTTGCAGCGCCTCAAGGTGGGGGTCGAACAAAACGCTTATCGGCCTTGGACCACATGCAGGGATCCAGGGTATGGGACTTTTCATTGGTGGCGGGGCTCACAATGTGATTGTCCGCAATCTGACGCTGTCAGACATCAACCCGCAGGTGGTGTGGGGAGGCGACGCCCTCACTATTGATAATGCGGAAGGCGTGTGGATTGACCACAACACGTTCGCGCGCATTGGCCGGCAAATGATCGTCACGGGCCGGGGCTCCGCGTCCCATGTCACGATATCAAATAATGAGTTTGATGGACATCCCCCCTATTCAGCGACCTGTGACGGTCACCATTACTGGGTATGGTTGTTCCTTGGCCACCACGATACGTTAACGGTGTCGCGAAATTATATTCATGACACGTCAGGCCGCGCGCCTCACGCGGGCGGCATGGGGAATGCCGATGTTGTCGCTCAGCTGGTTAACAACGTATTTGTTTATTTCACCTATCAGGGGGCAATGAAGGAGAGGTCCCCGATGATCTTACGTTTACTGTTGAGCATTCTTGCTGGTATCCTGTTGAGTGGGGTAAACTTGGCTGCGGCGCAAGGTACCCGCTTCGGGGTTTCCCGTGCCGGCGATGACCTGGTTGTCAACACCGGTGCCAACCTTATTTTTAGCGTGGACGGTCGCAATGGTGATCTGGTGTCGATGCGCTTTCACGGTAGTGAACTACAGTCCCCGGAGCCAAAAGCCTCACAAATTGCTTCTGGTTTGGGTAAGGCGAAGGTAGAGCTTAAAAACCTGGGCGACGTCATTGTAGTCAGTGCCCAGACCGGCGACCTTGTTCACTACTACATTGCCAAAGAAGGACGAGATGCCATCTACATGGCAACGTATGCCCCCACCTTGCTGCCGGTCGGAGAACTCCGGTTTGTGACCCGTCTTGATGTAAAAAAACTCCCCAAGGCCGACTGGGGGACAGACTCCAGCGAGGGGAAAGCCATTGAAGGCAAAGACGTATTTCTGTTGCCTGACGGGCGAACCAGCTCAAAATTTTATTCTGCACGCCCGATGATTGACGATGATCTGCACGGCGTCCACGGCCCGGGCGTTGCCGTCTTTATGCTGATGGGAAATCGCGAGCTGAGTTCAGGCGGCCCTTTTTTTAAGGACATAACCACACAGAAAACGCACGTTACGCAGGAATTGTATAACTACATGTATTCCAGTCACACTCAAACGGAGCCTTTCCGGGGAGGATTGCATGGGGTCTATGACCTGCTGTTTACCTCCGGGGATTCACCTCCCAAGATGTTAATGGATTTGGGATTTGTTGACGCTTCCCTTGGGCTGAAAGGGTTTCTGGATAACGCGGGGCGCGGCAGTATCTCGGGGCTCGTGTCTGGAGTCTCCGGTCAGTTGCCCGCCACAGTAGGCCTGCGCAATGCCGGGGCAGAATACTGGACCCGGGCTGACGCCAATGGCAACTTTGCTCTGACGGGCCTCCGTCCCGGTCATTATCAGATAACGCTTTATGATAATGAGCTCGAGGTTGCGCAAAGCTCAGCGGACATAACTGCCGGCAACCGTACCCATTATGTATTACGTGCCCGGACACTTCCGGGCCAGGTAAAATGGCAGATTGGCCTGCCGGATGGCACGCCTTCGGGGTTTCGTAATGCCCGCTTACTTGTGTCCGCTCATCCTTCCGATCAGCGGATGGCTCCCTGGCAACCGGTTAACTATCGTGTCGGGACATCACCCGAAAGTGACTTTCCCGCCGTGCAGTGGCGGAATGTTAATACGCCGACCCGCATCAGTTTCAGTTTGTGCCCTAACGAAGTTCACGATTTCACCTTGCGGATCTTTATCACGCTGGCCCAGTTTGGGGGCGTCCGCAGGTCAGCGTGAATCAGCGATGGAATGCTAACGTCCTGGAGGCCTCCGTCCAGCCCAAAAGTCGGGGCATTACGCGGGGAACATACCGGGGCAATAACACCTTTTATAACATCGCTATTCCAGGTTCAGCGCTGCATCTGGGGATGAATACCGTGGACATCAATGTGGCCTCCGGTCAGACAGGTCACAGTTTTCTGAGTCCCGGATTTGTGTATGACAGTGTTGAGTTGATCGAGGAATGAACAGCACAAATGGATATGCGTGGCCAATTCTCGTTCCATTAGTCGTGATGTGCTCCCTCCATACCAGGGTGGTTGTCGCCTCTAACTGAAATAAGTCAGGTGGCTGGAGACGACAATGAAAACCTGTTCACCCGAGCGTTAAGCAGCTGCGATCGCCAGAATGCTGCCCCCCGCATAATCAACCGGTCAGCCAGTTATCACGTCAGGAGGGGATCCCGATAAAAACGCTTTACCACTGGCGCTCAGAGGCAGGTATTTCCACGCTGTTGGTACCGGGCCGCAGACAGAACGCCAGGAGCTGAGAGCCCTTAATGACCTCCTGGACCGGCTGGTCAGCAGGCACATTCACTGCGATCGTGGCAATGGCATTGGAGCCTGCGGTCGACCTGGACAAAAGTTTCTCCGACGGTGTCCATCGGGCTTGGGATCGCGATTTCAGAACATCGTGTTGTCGTTGGCGGACTGCCCGGCACGGCCAGGATCACATCCCCATGCCCGACGATCTTGCCGTCCTTGACGCGGAAGATATCACAATGGCCCGACCGCGATCATCCTTGCAGGTGGTCGAATGCACATGCAGCCAGACCAGGTCACCATCCGCAGCACTGCGCACCACAAGATTGCGTGCCTGCGGATTTTCACTGAAGAAGCCTGTGAAGTAGTTCACGAACGTCGCCCTGCCGTCTGGTATGCACGGGTTGTGCGGCTATCGCCATGCCGGTGGCCAGCAGCCCGGCCATCAGCGTGATTTTCCCAGGGAATTTGTTCACTGGAGGTCTCTATCAGTAACCGACGGTGAAGCGCTGGCGTGAGTGCGCGGGCTCCTCGATCTCATCGACCATGGCGATCGCATAGTCCTCGAAGGAAATGCGGCTGCCGTGCTCGCTGGTCAGCAACTGGTCACTGCCTGTGCGGAACTTGCCGGTGCGCTCTCCCGGCACGAACTCGGCCGATGGCGACAGGAACACCCAGTCCAGTTCCTTTTCTTCACGCAGTGCCGCATAGAACGCAATGCCCCTGCTGGCTTCGGGCCGGTAGGCCTCGGGAAAATCGGGCTGGTCGAACAGGCGCTGACCGGAGGCCACCTTCAGCCCGCCGGCACCACCGACCACGAGGTAGCGTCTGACCCCGGCCGCGCGCACGGCTTCGATCAGCGCATGCGGGTCCGCATTGCGGAAGTTGACCGCGCTGACCACGGCGTCGTGACCAGCCAGCAACTGGGCCAGCGCATTCTGGTCGCCGGCGTCGCCGGTCCTGGCTGTGACTCCGGGAAGCGCAGGAATGTTCTCCGGGTGGCGCGCGATAGCCGTGACCGTGTGGCCCCGATCGGAGAGTTCCCTGAGAATGCGCGAGCCGACCCGTCCCGAAGCGCCGATGAGTGCGATATGTGCCATGAGATGCCCCTTTATGTATGAAAGAAAGACCTGGTCTCGAAAAGAGACTTTTGATACAGGGAATGCTACACTGGCCTCCAGCTCGAAACAAGAAGTCACGGTGAGACGACCAGGTCACGCCAGGGTGACCAACCAGGAACACGGGAGATAGCCATGTCGACAGACATTCCCGCAGGCCACACTGAACCCGAACAGTCGTGCCCCATCCGCGACGTGCTCGACCGGATTGGCGATCAATGGAGCCTGTTGATTCTCAACGCGCTGGCGCGACGGCTCATGCGCTTTAATGAACTTCACCGGGAGATCGGCGATGTGTCGCGCCAGATGCTCTCGCGCACCCTCAAACGGCTCGAGAGCGATGGCTATATCAGCCGCACGGTTTACGCGGAGGTTCCGCCCAGGGTCGAGTACGAATTGACCGGGCTTGGCAGGTCCTTTCTTGGCCCCATGCAGACATTGATCCAGTGGGCGGAGGACAACCATGCGGGCATCCGCATGGCGCGCAGACGTTCATCCATTGCCGACAACGCCGGGTTTTGACGGCCAGCAGTACGAAAGTGTGCGTAAGAGTAAAATGAAAAACCGATTAAGGGACAACGCTGTCCGATGAATCTTTTTTCCTATAAAAAGGCACAATTTTCAGGCCTGTTTCCCGTGTTCATTATGTTTTGATATATCAGACAGTTACTTCCCTAACGTACGTTTCCGTTCCATTGGACTTCAGACCCCTTTACATGGGCGTAAATCAGCGGTGTCAGTACCCTGAAGTCTTCTGTCTTCATACGTAATGAGCAGGGCTTACGGCACAAACACCTCGATCACTTTTTTTAGGATGCTAAAATGTGCCGGAGTTTCGCCGATCAGTTCCCCGTCGGCATTAATGACATGCGGCCTGCGGGTGTGAATGGTTAACGATGTTGCGGAGAACGCGCGCACTTTCCGCCAGCGGCCATGCGTGCCGCGACGGATAAACGGAAAAAGCATCACAATTTCCCACCAGTGAGAGACTTCCAGGCTGTATACGTCAAGTCTCCCGTCATCCGGGGCTGCGTTCTGCTCAACCGTCATGCCGCCGCCGTAATAGCGGCCGTTGCCGACGGAGATCTGCACGGTTTTGACCGCCGTTTCCACGCCGTCATGGATGATGAATCGCCACGGGTTTAACAGACACCCCGGAGTCATTTAAGATGGCTTAAAGAGAGGTGCCCATGAGCGGTAAGCGTTATCCCGAAGAGTTTAAAATTGAAGCAGTCAAACAGGTTGTTGATCGTGGTTATTCTGTTTCCAGCGTTGCAACACGTCTCGATATCACCACCCACAGCCTTTACGCCTGGATAAAGAAATACGGTCCGGATTCTTCCAATAATAAAGAACAGTCAGATGCTCAGGCCGAGATTCGCCGTCTCCAGAAAGAGCTGAAGCGGGTTACCGACGAACGGGACATATTAAAAAAAGCCGCGGCGTACTTCGCAAAGCTGTCCGACTGAGGTACGCCTTTATCCGTAACAACACCTGTTGCTGGCCTGTTCGCCTGCTCTGTCGGGTGCTGGATGTTCATCCCAGTGGCTTTTACGCCTGGCTTCAGCAGCCGCATTCACAACGCCATCAGACAGACCTGAGACTGACAGGACAGATTAAACAGTTCTGGCTGGAGTCGGGATGCGTCTATGGTTATCGCAAGATCCATCTGGATCTGCGGGATACCGGGCAACAGTGCGGAGTCAACAGAGTCTGGCGACTGATGAAACGTGCCGGGATAAAGGCTCAGGTCGGATACCGGAGCCCGCGGGCACGTAAAGGCGAGGCCTGTATCGTGTCGCCCAACAGGCTCCAGAGACAGTTCAATCCGGATGCTCCGGATGAGCGTTGGGTAACGGACATCACATACATCAGGACCCACGAAGGCTGGCTGTATCTTGCCGTGGTTGTTGATCTGTTCTCACGCAAAATTATCGGCTGGTCAATGCAATCCCGGATGACAAAGGACATTGTCCTGAACGCATTGCTGATGGCTGTATGGCGGCGTAATCCCCAAAAACAGGTGCTGGTTCACTCTGATCAGGGCAGTCAGTACACAAGCCATGAGTGGCAGTCGTTCCTGAAATCACACGGCCTGGAGGGGAGCATGAGCCGTCGCGGTAACTGCCACGATAATGCGGTTGCAGAAAGCTTTTTCCAGTTGCTGAAGCGTGAACGGATAAAGAAAAAGATCTATGGAACGCGGGAAGAAGCCCGCAGCGATATTTTTGATTACATCGAAATGTTTTATAACAGTAAGCGTCGGCATGGTCCGAGTGATCAGATGCCACCGACGGAATATGAAAATAAATATTATCGACGGCTCAGAAGTGTCTAGATTATTCGTGGCGATTCAATGAGGATTTTTATTGAATGATAGAACTGGATACGTAAGGATATGATTTTAGGGTTGAAGGACTTATATCATGCAGGCATTAATCATCATTGATTTGCAGAAAGCTTTATGTAACCAGGAACCTCAGCCATTTAATCTTCAACAGATTATTAATAATATCAATAAGTTGTCTTGCCACGCAATAGAGTGCAATTATCCGGTTATTTTCGTTCAACATGAAGCATCATTTCTTCCTGTCGGCGAAGAAGGATGGAAAATTCTTGATGAACTTTCCATCCCAGATAAAGCAATTTTTATCGGTAAAACCACCGCTAATGCTTTTCTACACACAAAGCTAAACACTTGTCTTAACGACTTAAAAGTTAATCACTTACTGGTTTGTGGTTATGCGTCAGAATTTTGTATCGATACGACTATACGTGCTGCCGCTGCTTTGGATTATGACATCACGCTTATCAGTGATGCCCATACAACTCACAGCAAGCCCCATGCCAGCGCTGAAGCCATAATTTTGCATGAAAACGCTACGCTACCAGAGCTAACCAGTTTTAATGTTAGAATCGATGTTGCCGCTTCCAAAGAAATACTGGCTTTAAAGTAAGGTTGAATAAATTAATTTAGTAATTCTCTGCAAATCATTTTCGTTGCTCAAGGCAATAAGTGAATGGCATCAATGCTACGTTAACAACGTCCGCATTTGGCTGTGAGATCGGCGTTCCACGGCAGCAGATCGCACAGTCGGTTGATCGGCCAGTCCAGAATATGACCGATGACGTAACACAGCCAAGCCTCCGGCTCCACACCGTTCAACCGGCAGGTTCCGATCAGCGAATACAAGACGGCGGCTCGTTCACCTCCGCTGTCTGATCCCGCAAATAGCCAATTTTTTCGGCCAAGCGCTACGCAACGAAGAGCGTTCTCTGCGATATTGTTGTCGATTTCCACCCATCCGTTACGGCAGTACAGGTTCAGCGCGTCCCATTGTTTCAGCAGGTACGCGAATGCCTTCGCCGTATCCGAGTGCCGCGACAGCACCGCTATCTGCACCTGTATCCAGTCATACAGTGACTGCATCAGAGGGATGGTTTTCTCTTTCCGGACCGCCAGTCGCTCGTCTGCCGGGCTGCCGCGTATTTCCGCCTCGATGGCGTACAGCTCACTGATGCGCTTCAGCGCTTCGGTGGTGATATCCGTTGGTGTACGGACGTGAACGTCGTGGATTTTCCGCCGGGCATGCGCCATACACGCTGCCTCCGTGATGCGGCCGTCTTCGTACAGCGCGTTGTAGCCACCGTAGGCATCCGCCTGCAGGATACCGCTGTACCCGGCAAGGTGCTGCTGCGGATGCATTCCCTTGCGGTCCGGTGAGTACGCGAACCACACCGCCGGCGGTAGCTGTGAACCCGCGTTGCGGTCATCCCGCACGTACACCCACAGCCGGGCAGTGCGCGTTTTGCCGCTGCCCGGTTCCTGAACCGGTACCGGGATATCGTCGGTATGCACTTTGCCCGGCATCAGCACGTACTGTTTCAGCAGGTCATACAGCGGCTCCAGCAGTTCACTCACTGCCCTGGACCATCTCCCCAGCGTGGCCCGGCTCAGCTCCACACCCTGCCGGCGGTATATCTCTGACTGGCGATAGTGAGGCGTGTGCTCCGCGAACTTCGCCGTGACGATGCGCGCCAGCAGGCCGGGACCGGCATAGCTGCGCTCGATGGGCTTTGACGGCATCAGAGACTGAATGATGTGGTCACACTTGCAGCAGGCCAGCTTCGGCCGCTGCGTTTCGATAACCTTAAAGGCGATGCTGATGAGCTCCAGCTGCTCCGACACGTCACAGCCCAGCGGGCTGAGGTTGCCGCCGCACGCCGGACAGGCAGTTTCGGCGGGCGGCAGAATGTGGGTTTCGCGGGCAAGAGAGGCTGGCAGCGGTTTACGGGCGGAAGACTGGCGCAGCGGCTGAGGCAACTCCGGGTCATGCTGTTCACCCAGTACTTCCGACATTTCCTCCTGCAGGGCGCTGATGCGCTCTTCAGCCTCCAGCACCTGACGCTGCGTTTTCTCCCGCAGCTTTTCAGAGCTTTTGCCGAACTGCATGCGCTGCAGCTTGGCGACCAGCGCCTTCAGCCGGTTGATTTCGCTGGCGTAGGCCGCCACCCGCTGTGAGAGCAGGCGGTTGTACTCCGCCATCTGGCGGATTGTGTGCTGCTGCGTGTCCAGCAGCGCCCGGAGCCGGGCATTTTCACCGGAGAGTGAGCGTTCCATGCAGCCACATTACTCCGGTTCAGATGCGCAGGCCAGGGCGTTCCGTCCGCTGAGGATGTTTCCAGTTAATGCCCTCCAGCAGCATGCCCATTTGTGCTGGCGTCAGATGGACTTTACCGTCACGGGTCACCGGCCATACGAAGCGTCCCCGCTCCAGGCGTTTGGTGAACAGGCACAGGCCGTCGCGGTCAGCCCACAAGTACCTTTATCATGTCACCACGCCGGCCACGGAAGATAAACAGATGCCCGCTGAACGGGTCCGTGCGCAGTGTGTTCTGCACTTTCGCTGCCAGCCCGTTGAAGCTGCAGCGCATATCCGTCACGCCGGCAACCAGCCAGATGCGCGAGCCAGCCGGAAAGCTAATCATGCTTCACCCTCCCTGAGTTCGCTGACCAGTGCACGCAGCAGCTCCGGCGTCAGTGGCCCCGTAAGGCTCAGGCTGCCGCCCGGCAGTGTCAGCTTACAACTGATGACCGGTGGCTGGTCTGATGATACGGCCCCGTTGTGCCTGGGGGGCGGCGAAAGCGGCTCCACGGTGACCGGAATGAGAGTGGCCCTGCTGGCAGGGTCCAGCAGTCCCTGACGATGCAGATTACGCCAGTTAAACACCAGGTTATCGTTAACGCCATGTTCCCGCTCCAGTTCTGCCACGCAGGCACCCGGCTGCAGGCTCAGCTCCGCCATGCGGATTTTGAACTCCAGTGACCAGTCCGGCCAGCGTTTTTTGACAGGCAGGTTTGTTTCAAGATTGAAGGCGTAAAGCTCCTCCTCCAGGCGTTCAGGCGTGTATTCCTCCGGCAACGGCCAATTAATGCCCGTACGGCGAAAACGCTTAAACATTTTATGCGTGGCGGAAGTGCTGATGTTCAGCTGCTCTGCGATTTCACGGTAAGTCAGGGCGTCGTTAAACCTCAGGCTGAGTGCAGCAGTGATCCAGGGCCTTCTGGAGTAAGGTGTATTTTTGTCCACGGTAGTGTCCATGTTCGCGAAAGTGTCCATGGTAGGAAACACGGGGAAAAATAAAAGACGGCCTGGATGAGACGCTTACCTACAGCCGGCAAATCCCGTCAGATGCCCTGAGTGACTAGGACTATTCCTGGAATCCAGGTGAAATCCGAAAAAAATAACCTTTCAGACTTGTCATCTTCCCCTCATCTGGTACGGTCCGGGGACTGCGATGAGAACGCAGGCAATACACAAAAGAAATTGCATATGACCATTCGCCCCTGTAACCAGGGGCTTTTTTTCCTGATGTCCCTGCACGACCGTACCGGGACACCACAGGCTGAGTGATTTTCTGCCAGGAGAGACATATGACGGAAGATGAGAAACAGTTATGGGAAAAACGTATCGGGCTGGCTGCGGCTGAGAGGCGTTACCGGCTGGCCTGCCAGACTCCGGCCAGTTCCTTCCGGGAACTGGAAGCCATGCTGGCTGACATTGAACGGATGAGGGCTGACGCGGAAACGCAGAACAGCAAGCGACAGCAACTGAACTGAATTATGTGTGGTGAATCCCCCTCAGCGGCGGGGCGCAAACAGCAGGCTGCAGTTGACTGTGGCAATGGATGACACATTCACGCGGGTTCAGGGTGGCTGACCCTGACTCACCGGGAGGCACCCGGCACCACACAACCCTGTAATAATGGGGTTCTACGCCGGAACCGCCGAAATGCTCTTCAACGTTCTGTCCACATTTGCAGAATTCGAGGGGGATTTTATACGCCTCCGGACCAGAGAAGGTATGGCCATTGCCCCGGCAAAAGGGAAACTGCGGGGAAAACAGCCTAAGTTGTCAGATAAACAGCAAAAAGAGCTGTGCCGAATGCATGAAACCGGACAGTATTCAATCAGTGATCTTGGTGACTTATTTTCAGTGTCACGGCCACCGGTCTATCGGACTATTTCTCGCAGGAAACATGAGTTGTGAACGAGTCATGCCAGAAAGGTGCCATAATGAAGTTCAGATATATAGTTCTGACGGGGTTCGTTACACTTTCTATAGCTTCAGTCATGTTACTTCCGGGTATATTCTCTCAATTGAAAAACACCCCCGGAATTAATTATTATAAAAGTCATCCTGACGTAGCTTATACCGTATTTAGCGGTTGTAAGTCTCATCCGGACAACATTGATGAATGTTACGCGGCTTACAGTGCGGCCGTTTATCTGGCCGACTCAGGGGACTGCAGCCCTGCGGGTAAAGAAATAAAGCGCAGATTTAAGCGGCTCGTTGAACACAGCAAGGAGGAATATATCACCGAAGAAATAACTTCTGACTGTGAAATAAACAGAAAGCAGTCTTTTTTTGAAAAATGGACTGAGAAAAGTAAGTGAACTCATAAGATAAAATAAGGGCTGGTAGTAAAATCTCTCAGGATAGTATTTCTGTGGTTCAGGTTTATATCGGCTGGAACAAGCATAATAAATGACGTTGCAGTTTTGGTGTTAGCCGTGGCAGACTTTTGTGCCTCAGCCTGACGGTGTTATCCCGCAACACTAATGTGTTGATATTCTGTTTATGGGAGTAAAGTTAGATTAGTTTTATTTAACTTTTGACAGGATGTTATGGAAAAGACCTTTGTTATGACGTTAATGCTGATAAGCCTGACGGGCTGCGTCGAGTATCAGTGGGTTAAGCCCGGCACCGATAAACAGTAGGAAGACATAGCTGAAACTCAATGTAAAGCGCAGGCACTCAGGGATTTGCCACCTGACAATCAAATCTCCGGCAAGTACACATCTAAAGATGAAAAACATAAAACGACTGATACAAGCTACTCAACGAGTGATGAAAACGAGAGTAAGCGAGATATCCTGGTGAAGGACTGCATGTATGGAAAAGGCTGGACACAGATAGAGGTCCAGCATTGAGAAATTGTTGAAAATTTCTGCAACATAAAGTCCTACATTCATATGCAGGACTTTATTAATAAATTTTTATTTTTCAACCATATTGGTGATTTGATCGCGATTGATTTCATGCTTGAAACCACCCGCATCCTTATAGGTTACCAGTCCCGTAGATTTATCCGTTTCAGGCTTCCCTTTGGTGACAATCATTTCACCTGATTTCGTCTGCATTACATAGTCGCTGGAGCAGCCGGCCAGGACGGTGGCAGCGGCAAAAACCGCCATAAATAAGCACTTATTCATTATTTATTCCCATTAGATGAATACATTACAAACATAACGCACTGCTATTTTATGTAATTACATTATAAAAATCCACTTCCAGAAGTGAGGGGCATGGCCGTTGAATGATTTTTTTCATTTCACAATGCCACCTTATGGACGGCGGATAGATGCAAATCTCCTGCCTGATACTGAGAATAACTTGCTGTTTTCAAAGACGGCCTAAAATTGGGTGATAATCAGTTATAGCTTTTCTGATGGGAAATTTCGGCGGTGCAGGTGTGTAACCACTTTCTCAGACAGAGAGAAATAAAAGTGACGGACGTGACAAGATTTTGGGCGGTTCCCGCTTATACCTCCATAATAAATCAGTCCGCCTCAACATTATGACCTGCCCGCTCATCTGAGCGGGCTTTTTTACCTCACTCCGCATCCTTTTCCCCGTAGCGCCGCAGCAGGGCCATCAGAGCTTTCTGCCCGCGGGCCAGTTTCCGGAGATTTTCCATCCTGTTGCTTCCTGAAGGTAATGGAGGAAATAAAACAGCGTTTTACAGTTTGCTGTCTGGGGATAATACCTTATCCTGAAAACGCTCTTTTTGAAACGAAGGGCAGTTGCCCTCCCTTCCGGAATGCCGGATTTCACGCCGGAAGGGACTTTTTGATTGCCTCCCGCCTTCTCTGGTTTATGCCACTTTCTCTGTCAGACTGTCCGGGCGGGATTAACCTGTTGCAACTGTCAACGCCAAGATTGTTGGCCGTTTTGGGGGCGGACGATTTCCTGGACTCTCAGGAGATAAAATATGTTTACCGAAGCGGATCGCATTCGAGCGATTGAACTCTGTTTTAAATATGGCAGAAAGATTACCGCTGTCATTCGTGAACTGCGCTACCCCATCGGACGTAATCTCAGGCGCTGACATCTTCATTTGTTCTGATCGTGTAATGTCCCATAGCGCCTCTTTTGCTGTCATTCCTGTGTCACCGGCTGTGCCCCGGATGCGGTTTCTGCTGACAAATACAGACTGGCCATTCCGCAACGGGGGCAGTTTTGCTGGCATTTCAGTGATCGCATCTGGCACCGGTGAGACTGTTTTGCTGGCAAATATTGCGATCGCCCGCCGCTGCAGGTTGTGGTTATGCTGGCAGCATACGTTCATGCCGCGCTGACGCAGGTTCTATCTATGTGTTACGTCAATTTGCATGTAACAGCGCCGGGAGGCACGTTATTTTCACGTACCCGGTTATGCCAACGAAGCGGGGAAATTTTCCGTAAACGGTGCCTGTTTAACATATAAGGGGTCAGTTTGGATATCGAAAATTATTGTACTATAAGGACTTCCCCGGCATGTCAACGCCGATGTTTACGGTTTCTGTCTGCACTTTCAAAAATAAAGGGGAGAGACTGCGGTACTATAAACGGCCATGATGAAGGGATGTCTGTATCATGCCAGAATTCTGTTGCTGAATGGAGCAGGATTCCCGGTCAGGGTCATCCTGTTTAAATCCCGTATGATAGTCCATTTAGGCATTTCATTAACATACTGTATATGTATGTTAAGTTATCCTCAGTATTTCTTCTTAAACGGGTACTTGTGTAGTGATAAATAAAATTTTCTTAAGTATTCTTGCATTCGCATTATGTGGCTGTGTGGATCTTGGTCTGGTAGGTATACATCCAGAGCTAAAAACAGTATACTTCGATGGGAATAAACATGACGTCGAGAGTTGTTTCCAGTATGCAGTATTTAAACAAAAAATGTCATTAACAGTGGACGATCCACTGCCGGGTGGGACTGAACGCTATAATTTAAAGGATACTAACTATAATGATGTTGCATGGATCGATATCACAGACTCCGGAAAATTTCAGACTGCGGTAAATTTCTATTATGCGCCACACTCCCCTGACATTCATCAGGTAATATCTGGTATGATATCTCTATGCCAGAAACGTCTTTATTGACTATAGCGAATTTAGAATACTTGCCCTAACTATTTAGAATGGATACGGTTTTTTACTATTATGACATGCCACTGCAAAAATATTAAACTACAGTATCCATACAAAACAAGAAAATCAGAATGAAGATAACGGTATCTTCATTGATTAATTTTCTTCCTCAGCAGGAATGACACATTCTGAGTCCCATTTAATAAATTGAGCACCATAAACAGCATTACTGTCACTGACAAAGGTTATAGCCCCTTCCTTTGCTGTTTTATCTGTTAATTCACCCAATAAAGACAAATGGATAGTTCTTGCGTAAAAATCATTATTTTTCGAATCAAATGCTTTATAACATCCATTCTCTTTTATCAGATTTAGAGGCTTTTTACTCTTAGGCATAATAACAACTTTAAAGGTTTTTTGGTATTTCGGTTTACCGTATAAAACAACAGTTCCATCAGATGACAGAGTCGCCTCTATAATAATATTATCAGCAATACCTGAAGCTATTGCTGAACAGGAAAACAAGAAACCTACGCAAAAACTTAACTTTTTCATCCCACCCATCCTAATAAGAGCTACACTACTTTACAGCAGGGTACTACATGACTTCACGAATTAACATAAATACGGACTCAACACATTCATGTTATTGATAATCAGATGATCTCTACCCTTGTATTTTGAAATATGATTTAAAATAGCCGAGATCGGATTTGGTAAGAGATCTGCAGTTTGAGACCCCAGGATTTAAAACCCACGATTCAGCGGATGGCAAGAATACTAAGACACTCATCTGAAATCCGAACATCTGTCCATACTCCATATCCGCCCCAGCTTGCCGTGGAGTTCGGGCGTAAGGCGTTATACAGTGATATCCGTCCTTCCTTCAGTGAGCTGGAAGCACTGACCGGGGATATCCGGGGCCGCATCCGCACGGAAGAGTAACCGGTTCTGCGCGCCGTGCGGAATTAATGCCGCTTTCTTGTGTCAACGCCAAGATAGTTGGCCGTTTTGGGGGGGCGGACACTTGTTCATCCGGTGTCATCCCGTAACCGCATAATGGTCTGCCGGGAAGTCCTGGATTCCCGGGCCACGGCGCTGACACTGGCGCCGGCATTCAGTCGTTCGCGTGCGCTTTTTCGCTGTTCATCACTCAGGGACGGGGGACGACCAAAGCGTTTTCCGGCAGCCCTGGCGCGGGCAAGGCCGGAGTGTGTCCGCTCGATAAGCAGGTCGCGTTCAAATTCCGCCACTGCTAAAATCACCTGCATGGTCATCTTTCCGGCGGGACTGGTGAGATCAACCCCGCCCAGCGCCAGGCAGTGAACCCGGATATCAGACACCGCCAGCAGCTCCACTGTCTTTCGTACATCCGTTGCATCGCGACCCAGTCGATCCAGTTTGGTGACAATCAGCACATCGCCATTTTCCATGCGGTCAAGCAGCCGGGCAAAACCGGGACGTTCGCTGGCGGCTACTGAGCCGCTGATTTGGTCCTCAATTAACCGCTGCGGTCTGACGCTGAAACCGGCGGCTTCAATTTCCCGGCGCTGGTTCTCCGTGGTCTGCTCCAGGGTGGATACCCGGCAGTAAGCAAAAACGCGTGACATGACGTTATTTCCTGTACGAAACAGATGTACGAATAATAACGCATGTACAAAACTAAAATCACTGATTTCTGGACAGGTGTGGAGGATTATGTCCGTAACCGGTCTGTTTTGTACAGGTGGCATATAACGTCCTGACCATACCGGGCATGCTGAAGCAATAAGAGGGGAGGGACAGACCTGCCATATGGAATCACCATTAGTTGATTTATGTCATACAAATAAACTTCCTGAGCAGGATACTTCGGGCTGCTAAACCGGTTTTTCTTATTTCTGTTTTATGAGGAGGTTTCAGTGTCATTCCAGACCACCATGACAACAAAAGAAAAAATCCTGCTGGCCGTTTTACTCGGCGTCATCGCAGGTATCGTTTGTGCAATAACGAAATTTGGCTGGGAAATCCCGTTTCCCCCCAGAACGCCCTTACGTGATGCGACGAATCCCCCGCAGCAGATTCTCCAGCAGCTTGGTTTTTCATTTGATTTCACCCATACAACATACAGCTATAATGGCAATCCCCGCCCCACCTACAGTCTGATTATGCATTTTGGGTTTTCCATCACTTTCACTATGCTCTACTGCGTGATTGCCGAGTTCAGGAAAGGCATCACCCTCTGGCAGGGAAGTCTGTATGGCCTGTTTATCTGGATTATTTTCCATGTGGTGCTCTTACCTCTCTTCGGGACCGTCCCTGCCCCCTGGCATCAGCCCCTGGCAGAACATTTTTCTGAAATAACGGGGCATATGTTCTGTTTCTGGGTGGCGGAACTGGCTAGGAGAGATTTGCGTAACCGGATAACTCACCAGAATGTGTGAATGAGCGATCCTGAAATTCACCGGCCGGTGGGAGTAAAACCACCGGTCTGTTGTTGCTATGGACGAACATGCTGCACTGTACTGAGGGGCAGACCGCAGTGGGGCCTGAATTTACATATAACACCTTACACGCCCTGGCCGATCTACGTTCGTCGCCGGAAACGGGCACAGGGAATATATTGAGCGTGAACCTGCAGCAGCAGGCTGCCTGGCAGCTATTATCGGACAGACGATTTCGGGAAACAGTGAAAAAATCCGGCAAAAACTGCTGGCGTTTTTTACCTGCTGGGAGCGCGATCTGATTAACTTATTTAATGACGCTCAGCATGCTCAGACCCTTTCGCCGGTGATGTCACCTGAAAGCGCGGCAAACCTGCTCATTCATAGTTATGAAGGAGTCATGATACGTATACGCATACAGGGGAGCACGTATCCTTATGACTTTCTGACACAAACGTTGCCAGACAGCTCAACGAAAGACCGAGAAAAACACTAGACTATGAATCGCCCGCAGAGCGTTTTAACCAATGTGTTGCATCCATCGGTTGAACTCACAACATTTACCGTACATTCATGATTTTTGTGCGGAGCATACCAGCTCCGCTTTTTGTTGTTGCAACCTTGATAAAGGATCGCGCTCTGATCTAACATGGCTCCGTTGTACCGTTGCGTAATGCAACATGCCAATGTCCCGGCAATCTGAGAAGGGCGCCTTCGGGTGATTGCATGCCAAAACCGTCATGACCTGAGAGACGGAGCCTTCGGGCGGTAACTCCGTTTAACCTTTGAAAACGGAGGTCGTACAGCGACGAAGGTCCTTTACTTACAATGCCTGTTTATGGCCTTTTCATCTCAATGGCGGTTCTCGCCAACGTTTCCTCTTTCGTTCAGACGCTGAATTCCGGTTGCAAACTTTGCGGCGTGGGTATGACCATTTGGAACATTTGGGCATCTTCCACGTCTGCATTGAGAGCAGAGGAACGCGGCGTCACTTGCGTTCGAGTGAAACGAGTACCAAGTGACGCGCGCAGCGCACTACGTCTCAACCCACGTACGACGTGGTTTTCAACGTTTTCGTACCAACTGAACAACACGTAACTAAGGGTTTTACGACCTTAAAGACGTCCTCTCATACGTTTTAACGCAAATTAACCAACGTCCTTCAATACGCTTATGCGTCAGGACTTCACTTCATTTAAGGAGAAATCGGCACGACATCGATGGCGACACCGGCGAGCAGCTGGTGTGTGGAGGCAGTCTGATGAATATCAGCCCGGCGAGAGCCGCGAACAGGTCAGAGACCTGGGGAGCCTTGCAATAACTCAACATTTCACCGCCCCGATGCACAGATGTCTGCCGAGTCGCAGGAAGCGCAACCGTAACCGTGCCATCGGGGTGAAATACCATCGTCTGTAACTTCAGTGCAGCCGGTGACAAAGCTTTTCCGTTCACTCAGACGGAAAAGCTCTGTCACCTTTTTATGAGGAGAAGCTGTAATGGCTAAATTGAATAAAAATTTGAAAACACTTGCCAGACAGGCAGGTGGAAGTTTTAAGACTGTTGCCGATCGGATGAAAATAGCCGACAGATTTGCTGCCCGGTTGCAAAGTCTTAATATTCAGATTAGGGACATTAAAAATATTAAAACAGGGCATGTTGAATTATATGTTCGCAGCCGTCTTGCGGAAGACATATCAAAACGCACCCTGCAAAATGAAATGTCCGCCATTCGTTCTTTGTTACGTGTTGCGGGAAAAACGTTTATGGCCGATCCGTCTCACGAAAAACTGAGCAATGAAGCATTGAACATCTCCGGAACAAGTCGTGATGGAACAAAAGTGGCCATCACCGATGAACATCTTGATTCTGTACTTTCGTTAGTTAAGGAGAAAGATGAAGGCGTGGCTGTTGCCATTCAACTCTCTCGTCTCCTCGGTTTACGCACAGAGGAAACGATCCAGTCGGTTAAATCACTTTCGACATGGAAAAAGGCTTTGCAGAACGGAGAGAATAAAATCAGAGTGGTTTTTGGGACGAAAGGTGGAAGGCCCAGGGACACGACAATTATTAAGCGTGAAGAGACATTAAAATTATTATCTTCCGCTTTGAAGTACACAGCAGAACATAATGGAAAACTCATCGATAAACCTTCCTTACACCTTGCCATTGAGCGATACAGAAATATCGTACGTGAAGCGGGAATGGTTGGAGAGTTTGCTCCTCATAGCCTCAGGTACGCTTATACACAAGATGTGATCGGATTACATTTAGAACACGGCTTCAGTGTAAAAGAAGCTCAGGCTCTTGCTTCTATGGATTTAGGTCACGGTGATGGTCGTGGACATTATGTAGCGAGGATTTATAGCAAGACAAAATCATAGCAGCTAACGTGTTGAACGTTTCCATTAATTTTTATTTAAAATTTATTATTCCCACTCATTGATGGCAGGGGTTATGATGAATGTACTTAAAGTATCCAGGTTAGTTAAAGTGGCTAATAGGGCTTCATTTTTTGATATTATTTCACTCGTATCAGAAATTGAAGGGCGTTTGAAATTGTTGCATGCATACTCCATTCTCTTTGCCATCGATGGTAAGGGTGATAGTTACTTCTCTTTTGAGCGTTTTTCCCGGACTACTTTTTTAGTTACTGAAAGATTAATGGAATATAAACTTCTTGGACTGATTCCTGATCATAGAGTTAAGTGCCTTGATGATATTTTTAAGCAATGTAAACAGGTACTGGGTGATAAAAAGTGGAACATGGCAGTGACAGGTGGGACAGTAGTTGCTCAGGATGTACTTGACACATATGCAGAAACTTTTCTCACCACCTATGTTGAAGAGTCCGATACCTGCTTCTTAAAGGATTTTGTTCAATGGTACTTAAGTACCTGTTGAACAATCATCAAGCCTGTCGTACGATAATTTTGCTAACCGTTGTCATCACGACAACTGCCAATGTTCGGTGGATTTGAGACGAACGCCTTCGGGTAATCCATGCCAATGCCACCACAACCTGAGAGGTGGCGCCTTCGGGTGGTTCAAACCTGTTTAACCTTTGCAAACAGGGACCTGATAACCAGGTTAAGGTCCATTCAACTTATTCTTCCAGATTTTTCATCCCACGGGACAACGCTTCCCGTATCGGGTGGTCGTTTCCCTTTTTTATTCAGGAAATGCCGCCATGACCTTTCTTCATATTGTTTACTTTGTTGCTGTTTTTGCCGATCGCTTTGTGTGTTTCATTGCACCAAAAACGCTGATTGCTTAATGGTTTTTCTGGTTCACCGGTGATGCGAAGTCATTACTGCTTGTTGTTCGTGAGCTGGAGCTTGCCCGTTCATATCAGAAGGACGAAGCATCAGTGTTGCTGACGGAATTCTCGGTCTACCATGCCGCCATTTTCTTCGGAGAACGCGAGTATTACGGACTAAAGGTTCGCTGGCCACGCTGGTTCATCAACCGCCTTCATTTTACCGGGATGCAGCTCGACGCCACGCAGTGGCAGGAAGGCTGTCAGAATGGATTCAGCGACGCAGCCGCACTGGAGTCCAGGGCGACTGCTCATTGCTGATAACGCTGTACATTTCACTCACTTCTCCCACGGGACTCCGCTCCCGACAGGGCAGGGTTCCACGTTTTATAAGGAACCTTTTATGACTGCTTTTGCTATTACTGTTGATGTCCTTGCTGCCAGCATCCATTCAAAGACCGGGTTCATTTCGGTGATGTCGGAGATTGAAGGGCTGTTACAGAGCGCTACAGCGCTGAACATTTGCGGCATCCCGGACAGCATCGATCTGGATGGTTTTCCGGAACGCTGCAGCCAGACAATCCACCTTGCCAGTGTTGTTGGTGAGGCCCAGGAAATGAATCTGATTCCAGACTCTCTTCGTCAGTTTGTCGATGATGTTGTCCTGACGGGAAAACGCTTCGACGCTGAAGGCGACACTAACGCATGGTGCTACGGTTTTAAGCTGGGCACCGAACGTGGACTGGCTTACTGGTCCGGCGTTTAACGACAATATCTGATTTTTTACGACGGATATTCGATTACTGATAACTCACCCATGCGGGGATAACCCCCCGCATAGCGGTGAAGGTGTCTCCGCCTTAACCAACGGAGACATACCATGAGTATAATGCTCATCCTTGCATCAAAAGCGGCTTCAGCTCTGGCGCACGTTTCTGAGTCACTTAATCAACGTAAGAAAGAATGGTTCACCAATCAGTCGGGGCACAGCAGCTTCCGGCCGGAAGTGATCCCGGATGGTAACGGATTCACAGCCATAATTTCCCGACGAACCGGTTACAGTCCGAAAGACTGGACCTATCAACGTTGTGCAACCGCAGGACGGTTTGCCTCCTCGCGTCAGGCAATGAATGCTGGTCGCCGGATGGCGCAGCAGCTGGCTGATTTACGTTACCGTTTTGACTGATACAACACACTGACCTCCCCCAGGGATCTTCCCTGCGGGAGGTACTGGCGGGCATGGCTTCATTTTATTCTGAGGTATTCAACATGACCCTATTTAATGACATCGCTTTTGACAGATCTTACGCACCTCAGGGAATGCATGAACTGTGGCAGGGGCAACGCTCGCTTTCCCGTTTCATCGCTTATGTTGCGGAATTAGAGGGTGAACTCCTGGCAATACGTGCATTCCGGCGCTGCGCTATCCCTGACCTGACGGGCAGCTACGGCGTTCCGGTACGCACATTCCGGCTTGTTTCGATTGCCCGGCTTATTGGGTACGCCTGTATGACCGGGGCATTTACTGACGGTTTATTCGAAAAGTACATTGCCGGGCTGATCCTTCTCGGAGAACAGATTGCCCCCCGGGCCTGGAATTTTGGGTTTAGTGAGGGGCAGATGCACTTTGATGAGATGCGCTCTGACGATGAAGCCAGTGAGGAACAACGGGCTGTATTCTGTGCGAGTGCAGACTATATAGCCTGATTTCTGAAGCGAAAGCGGCTCCCGAGAGAAGCTTTCTCAGTTAAACAAACACTTCCCGGAGGGACCTTCCCTCCCGGGGAAGTTTCCTCCTCCTTTCCCCGGAGGAAATATGATCCGCTTTACTTCTGATGAACTACGTCCGCTGTTTACACAGAATCTGGGTATGCAGCGCCCGCTGATACTTGAAAAGAAACTGGGCATTTATCTTCGTGTACCGGATGACAGACGTCCGGGGGAGTGGCTGAAAGCCTGGGCTGCAGGCTGCAATCCGTTAAAAGATGCAGACTGGTTCACACTTGTCGACACGCTCATACCCGAACATGAGTTTTCTTTTCAGACATTTATGGCACAGAGCATGTTTGATGCCGTGCTGAACGACCATCACGACCTGCTCATGAAGCCTGTTATCAGTAAGCTGAATAACGCGCTGACACTTCACAAGGAAACGAGACCACCCATGAAGGTATATGTGCCGGTGGGCGAATATCGCTACCGGATACAGTGGCTTTATGAGCAGTCCTTACGCCACTTCCATGCCTGTGTGGGTGATGCTGAACGTCTCAGCTGGCGTTCGCAGGCATTGCATGTGCTGGATCAGGTGATACGCCTGGACTCGAAACGGGCGAAACCCGCCGACCGGGAGAGGTTTGACCGGGCGGTCGAGAGCGTACGTGACCGTATCCGTTCGGTGATGTCCGACGGCTCCTTACGTTATTACTGATTTTTCCACGCACCGGTGGCGCATCGTCCGCCACCGGGCAGGGATGCGCCCCGCACTCAGAGGCAGCATCCCATGAAGATAACCACCGGCCGGCGTAAACCGGCGGCAGTACAGACCCCCGACCTGTATCAGCAGGTCACTGACAAAATCATTCTGGCGCTCGAAAACGGCGTACCGCCCTGGCGGCGCCCCTGGCGTTCGGCTCAGAACGTGCACGGAGGCAGTCTGCCGGTCAATGCCGTCACCGGCCGCGCCTACAGTGGCATTAATGTACCACTGCTGTGGATGGCCGCTGAAGAACACGGGTACACGTCCGACCGCTGGCTGACTTTCCGGCAGGCGAAAGCCGTCGGCGGTTATGTCAGGAAGAATGAGACCAGCGCGCTGGCCATCATCTACAAACCGTTTGAGAAACAGGCCCGCGACAGCAGCGATAACCTGTTGTATCGCGACGGTGAACCGGTCATGGAGCAACTGGCCATGCTGAAGCAGTTGCAGTTGTTCAATGTTGCCCAGTGCGACGGCCTTCCCGAATCCGTACAGGGTGAACAGCCCAACACGGTGGAGGCAGAGCCGCCCTCTGAACTCAGTGCAGCTCAACTGCAGCAGGTGCAGCAGATACTCAGCACAACCGGCGTCGGCTGTGACCATCGCCGGCAGGACCGCGCATTTTACCGTCCGGGTGCCGACCGCATTGTGATGCCGACGGCATCGCAGTTCCGGACGGAAGCGGATTACTGGTCCACGCTGTTGCACGAACTGGTACATGCCACCGGCCACAGCAGCCGCCTGAACCGGGAAGGTATTACCTCATCATCGCGTAAGTTCGGTGATCCGGTTTACGCCTTCGAAGAGCTGATAGCGGAAACCGGAAGTGCCTTTCTCTGTGCGGAGCTCGGTATTACCGGCGACGTGCAGCACGAAAGCTATCTGGCCGGCTGGCTGAAAGCCCTTCGTGAAGACAAAAGAGCGATTTTCCGTGCCTGCCGGTTTGCCCGGGAAGCGTCGGAATATTTACTTGCCCCCCTGAACCTGAACCTGAACCTGAACCTGAACACGGAACAGGCGGCATAAACTGACCCGGCGGCTGCGGCCGCCATCATCCCCTTGAGGGCATCTTCCTCAGGGAGATGCCCTCTTTTCGTTTTAACCGACAAGAGGAGTTTCACAATGTTCTCATGGTGCCAAAACCGTCTGGAAATTACCGGTAAATCAGTCTGTCTCGATGTGATGCAGCCCTGGATTGCCGGCACGGAAAAACCGCTTTACCGGCACGCCATCCGGCAGGCGATAAAGCTGTTCCTCGCCGGCTGTGCCGGCATACTGAAGCCCGTCAGGGCGGTGGATTACGCACCGTATCCGATGCTGACCGCATCAGGTACAGGCGCGCAGACCTCGCCCAACCAGGCCTTCCAGCACTTTATCGAGCTGCTGGAGCAGGACGCGTGGCTTGACAGCAGGACGCTCTCCCGCATGGAGAAAATCTGGCTGCAGTCCGGCATCGATGTGCTGAAATGGGAAGCCATTCCCTTTACAGCGCGGCAGATAATGGCGCAACTGATGGCCGTGCACTATGCCGACTGGTTCGGCGTTGCCGGTGCCGGTGGTCAGTTTGATCCGCAGGAGCGCTGGGAATGGCTCAGCATCATGCCGGAGACAACCTGTCCCTGTGACATGCTGATGGTGATGCCGTCACGTCTGGCCACCGAACTCAACGGCGAAAGTGGTCTTTTCACCGGGCTCTGTACAACATCCGAACTCTGTATGCAGCTCTTTGGCATGGAGTTTCCGGCGGGCCATCAGGCCAGCTGGAGCAGGGATGACGTGGGGTCACTGACGCTGAGCTTTGCATCTCCCTGGTATCCGCCGTCAGGTGAGGTTATGGGGATAATGTCGCAGATGTTTGACTGTGAAATCCGGCACTACTGGATTTCACCGGATGCCGGCACGTCAGGGTTCAACTGCTTTGATCGGGGGGACCACGTTGACAGTGGTCCGTACCCGGCAGAAGCGCTGCGGCAGTCAGCATCCGGCGACGGTGCACGCATGTATCTGGTGACACCCGAAACGGCTGCGGTTCCTGCAACCACCGCAGCGCACTACGGCAGCATCCGCGCATAACATTCACTTAACGCCGGTTTATCCGGCTCCTCTGACCGGTCACAGCGAAAGCTGTGGCCGTTTTTTCACCCTGAAGGGAACACCGTTTCCCTCCGGGCGCGTGTTCTCTTTCCGGAAGGGAGCACATATGAAAAGCGTCATCAACCACGAAAAAGCCTTTCTCTCACTCTTCAGCCAGACTGCACGGTACCATCACCGGCATCAGGTATTTGAAGACTTTGTCAGCTGCAGTGTGATCGCACTGCAGAACAGCCTTCAGTTCTGTGACAAACGGGAAGAAAAGTACATGCATATTGTCGGCCGTTACGAAAAAACGGACATCTCTCGTATGGCGCAGCTACTGGCCCATGTGACCAACGGGCTGGATGAGACGCCCGGCGATTTTCTTGGCCGCGTTTTTATGCAGCTTGAACTGGGTGATAAATACCGTGGTCAGTTTTTCACGCCGTGGGATATCGGTCTGATGATGGCCAGAATGCAGCTCGGTAACGTCGAAGATAATTTTAGGGACAAGCCGTTTATCACGCTTTCCGAACCTGCCTGCGGCGCCGGCTGTATGGCACTGGCATTTGCCTTTGTTCTGCGTGAGGCTGGCTATTCTCCTCACCGGTATCTGTGGGTCTCTGCTCAGGATATCGATCCGCTGGCGGCTGGTATGGCGTATATCCAGCTTTCGCTGTCTGGTGTGCCGGGGGAGGTGGTGATCGGCAACTCACTAAACGATGAGCGCCGGCGAATACTTCACACGCCCGCGCATTACATGGGGAACTGGAGTTTCCTGCTGCAGACGAGAATGAATGCAGCCGTTGCATGAAAGCTCATACTGAACAAAAGGCCACGAATCATTGTGGCCTTTTCTTTTCATTCATCAAAAAAGGTTCCGAGCAGACTGAAAAAAACGATAATTAATGGGCTCATATAACTGCCAAGAAAACCAAGACGAAAAAAGTCTACGTAATTGTCGGTGAAAGGTTTCGTATCCCACATCACGAATGCATCCAGAGTTGCTACACATGCCACTAAAATATAGCCGGCAACGGGACTGAATAGCTTCATAAGAAGTACAGGCCATTTTTCAGCATTCTCACACAAATAGAGCGCAAACCCAGATATCCATACAAATGTTAACAGGATAGTAACCCGCCAGCTTATGTATTCCGGCGGGAATATATTTCTTTTCATCATGACATACCAAAATAGTAACTCCGTGCCATATATGGCTAATGGGATCGCAAGTAAAAATAATCTTGAAAATCTGATGTTAATTTTCATTCTGTAGCCTTTTAACCCAGGTCATCGTAGAACGGGTCTACAATATAAGAACCATGCTTACCGGCGACGGCTCCTGGTTTTGTCTGTAAAGCAAAAATAAATATTCGCAGCGGGATTTCTCTTCTCAGCAGAAGTCTGGTCAGCCTGAAGGTATAAATAAGGTGGTGGTAATACTTCATACCTGTATTTTCGCCTCCTGCTGTTGATAGTGTTCGAACCAGAACACCACCGGCTTATCGACGATCTCTACCAGGCCAAAGCGCTCTGCGGTGCGGAAATTGACGCTATATGTTCGGGCGCGCTCTACCTGCTGGCTGATTTCTTTTCTCATTCCTTCAACGCTAAATGCCCCCCTTGAACAGGTTGCACGGTGCGCAGGCGGGAAACAGGTTTTCTATTGTGTGCAGATCTGGATGCAAGACTTTACCAGTGTTTCTGGCAACATGCGTTACTCCGCTTCCAACTGGTGCCAGCACATATTCAAAATCGCGGCGTACAGGTTCAACGTGATCTGCATGCCAGCCTTTTTCAGGGAGAACGCAGCCACAATACGCACAGCGCCCGCCGAACTTCATGCGCAGCTCTGCCCGCTGCGCTTTTGTGATTTTGTTCTTTGGCCTGGAGAAACGACCGTCCGGAACTTCCGCTTTAGGCAGGTGCTTCGGCAAATCAGGCAGTTCAATCATCATGCCTTCACGATTTTTAACCCGGGGCATACCTGTTCCCCCATTTCCAGATTGAGATTGATGCCAGCGGCAGACAGTACGAAATCGCCGAAATCCGTGGTGAAGCTGATGCGCCCCGAACGTCGTAATAACCCGATTTTTTCAAGCCGTTTCACCTGTTCTTTCTCAAGGTCATGGCCACCTGATTCCGGGTCATCACAGCACTCAGCAAAGCGGTTCAGCGCTGTAATATCATCGTCAGAAACGAATGATCGCCACGGCTCCGTATTAATGCTCACCGTGCGTGTTTTCAGAATGGTGTCTGCGATTTGAGAATACTCAGAGCGACGTTGTTCGTTGTACTGTAAACGTGCATGCCATCCCATCAGGTAAAATGCATAGAATGTCCCGTTCTCCCCGGCTTTCCAGTGTTCAGTAGGGAGGTCTTTCTTGATTGCACGCCATGCCCACTCCCGGCAGTAGTCTGCGTCAGTGGTCTCTTTGAAGTCGAACGGCGCAACCGGGCGGGCTTCTAGATCGGCGATGCGTTGGCGCAGTTGAGAATTATCGGTTTTGTCAGCTTCGCGCCCTGCAAGCAGCGATGCGATGATGTTTAATTCGTCGTTATTCACTAATGCCATAAACTCACTGGTGGCATTATCCCATGCAGTCAGCGCTTCATAATTTTTGGGATTGTTTCGGTGATCTGCGAATGTTGAAAGGTATTTCTTCGCCGCCAGTGTCAACATGTCGTTATTCATACTGCACCGCCTTTCCTGTAGGTTATGATTTTGATATCGAGAGTTTTGCTGTACTGGTTGATTTCAATCGCACGGGTCATCGCCTCCAGGCTGAGTGATGGAGTAAGTCCACCGATACCGCTTCCCAGTAAAGGAAAAGCAACAGAGTGAAATCCCTTCACGGCGGTGAGGTTCAGGGCCGCATCTGTGCAGCAATGGACGATTGATTCCGAGCTGCACCAGAACATATTCAGTGCGGCTGCATGAATGATGGGTGTTTTAAGTTTACCGCCATCAGTCAGGCAGACCGTTCCCGGGCGCATCACACCTGTTCGGGCGAGTTGTCGGAACGGCTCCGGCCCTGCCAGCTGTTTCAGTCTGCCGGAGACCCCCTGAGGCCAGAGCAGCCACCAGGGTATAAAATTCATATTCCAGGCATTGATCAGACAATCAGCTTCCTGTTCGAAGAGATCACCTGGCAGGACGGTAAGTGTCATTCTTCATCTCCGTCAGGATATATTACTGCACCGGGGAGACTTTCCGGCTCAGGGACGATATCGGTATCGGAAATGCTTTGCAGATAGCGCAGCGCTTCTTCTGCTGTTGAGAATTCAGTAATTTTGCTGCGACTCATATAGCTGTCAGTGGTAATTCCGTATTTTCCCGTTCCTGTATTAAAAACGAAGTTGTGGCAACAATTGTCAGTCGGGACGTTATAGACAATCATTGTTTTTTCGTTATTGTGGTCGGTCCGCAAATATTGCATAGCGAATTCAACCATGCGGATATTTTGATACAGTTCGTGTTCTGATGTTGTGGTAAAACCAACAGAGAAGGCGCCCTGATTAGTATGGCAATTATACATCCCGCCCGCGTGAAGGCCTTTTTCCCTGACCCATTTTTCTTTGTATTCATACATTGCCGGTGAGGGATTAACGAGGTCAAAAATAACCTGCCAGTTCGGTATATCTCCCCATGACGCAATCAGTAGTTCGTCACGTTCATTTTGCAGCTGAGCAAGGTTATCCTCTGCAATTTCAAGATTGCGTTCCGCACGTTTAACGGAGCGCTCCCGGCGTGCCACAATATCCTGCGCGTCAGCAATCCGTTCGTGGATGGCATTGAGTTGTGTCTGTAACTGAACCATGATGTAACCCCTTATTTATTTGAGAGAGCCGTCAGCGACTTCAGGTATTTGTTTCATGAGGCGTGAAGTCCATGCCGGTTTCAGATGTTCCGGATTTGACGAACGGTAGGTGGCAGTCACAGAACTTCCCTTTGTGTTACCCGTGACTTCGAGGGTGAGCCTGTCATTACCGGCCCAGTTGCGGCTCATGCGGTAGTAGCTGCCTGGCTGAGCCAGCCAGCTGGTACCTTCGGATATTGCGGATGCTGACCAGCCTGCGTTTCCCTGGCCGCTGTTGCGCGCGGCTGCAACATCGTCATCGGATGAAAATCCAAAGTGCTGTTTCAGACGCATGGCCGCGGTATCCACACCCGTGCCTGCCGGCAGGGTATAAACGCTGACAACGTCATGACGGTCGGCTTCTTTGGACACAGATGGCTGTGCTCCGGGAGCGGGCTGTGATGTGATATCTGAAAGCTGTTGCTGAAACCGGGTTAGCTGGCTCTGGCTGCATGCCGTCAGGGACATAAGCAGGACAGTGATGACCGGCAGGAGTTGTCTTTTTTTCATTTTATTTTCCTTTTGACGTCTTCAGGAAGTGAAATCCCGGGGCTTATCCTCTGTTGCCCCGGTCTTGTTGAATCAGAAGGTGAACTGCATCTGGGCGACTGCACCGTAAGTACGATCGGTGCCGGCAATGCCTGTGATGTCCAGATGGACCACATCAAAAGGCGAGAAACCGAGCCCGGCCGTGAAGGCGGAGCCATCGTTCGAAATGATGTTCTGGCGGTAACCTGCACGAACCTGCATCCAGCTCCATGCATTCAGCTCGACGCCAGCGCTTGCAAACTGACGCTTTTTGTCGGTATCGAAACGGCTGGCTTCAGTCAGGTCGACATCGAGCGCCGTTGTGATAAAACCGCTGTGCCATGCAGCTCCGGCCGTAGCCTGCGGCTTAACTTTGAATGTCCCGGTCGAGCCATTTACCGGTTTGGTCTCAACGGAACGGGGAATGACGTTCAGGACTGCCAGACCCAGAGTCCAGTTGTCAGTCAGATCCGTTGCCAGTCCCAGGTCAGCGTTAAAACCCGTTTTTGTGTTGCGGTAATCGCCGGAATGGATATCGCTCTTATCGAAATCGCGAACGGAGACATTGTAGTTAAACAGGTCAATACGCTGATATTTCGGGGTGATGCCCAGGGACCATCTCTGACCGGCAGTTTCAAACTCATGTGCCATTGCTACCCCGACATCGGTGATAACGGCTGCACGGCCATAAGCTTTCGAGGTCAGGGAATTCTTGTCTACAGCGGATGGAGGGATGTCGCCATCAGCCACCTTATCGAGATAATCCAGGTCATGGTCACTGACCTTACCCTCAACAGACACAGTCCCCCAGGACTTCACGACTACCGCAAAAGGCAGGGTCTGATTTGGCACGGTTGCCACTACAGAGGCACCGACCTGACCATTGGCAAGAGTATCTTTCAGATCCTGCAGTTTATTTTTAAGTGCCGCTGCGCTTTCGCTGACACCGGACTGGCTGTCGGCGGCTGCATCAAAACGGTCCCACAGGTCTTTCACATCATCCGCTTTGTCCACCGTGTTATCGGGATCAGAGACTTGCGCGCCGACAGACGGCAGCACCAGGCTGAAATCATCGGTTGGTCCAAAATGCGTCAACAGCGCCGGGTTGGACAGCGCCGCGGTACCGTAGTGTGCTGATGCCACGCCGGTGCCCCCCATTGCGTCCCCCCGTGCTTCCATCCAGCCTGTGGCTGCATAGACTGACGGCACCGCAGAAACCAGCAGGGCAACAGAAATGCAGCGTGTAATCATTGAAACTGAAGCTTTCATCATTTATTTCCTTTTCTCATTTATGGTGTTTAAGGCAAAAGAATCCCCTGACGCTGGCGCGCCAGTTAAAACGGGCTATTCAGTGAATTCAGATGGAATGGGTTGAAATAATGTCTTCCGCTATCTTTCTCCATTCATCATTTATAAAATTATCCGGATTAAGGAAAGGCTCCCTTTCTTCAGTGCTCCAGATCCTTTGGGTATATTTTCCGTGAGTATCGTGGAAGGGTTTTTGTATTTCCCTTAATGCTGCCGGCGGAAGTACTTCCCCGGATATCATTGAATCCAGAATATTCCCTGAATCAATAAAGGTATCGACAAGGAAGAGGACTTCGGCTTTAAACAGCAATCCGCACAGGGCCAGGAATAAAGTAAATTGTTTCCCTGACTCACCGGATACTGAACAACGGCCAGCACATTCCACAACACGGAACCTTGTGTCGTTAATGGTTGTGTACCGGCGAATAAACAGGAAAATATCATCCTGCTCTTTTTTTCGAATAAAAAAGAGATCCGGCCGGGCGATAAAATCTTCCGGATTGATTTCCTGAATTCTGCACGTTAATAACCGGGCTGCATCGAGCCAGTCAGGAAATACGGTAATCCGGACCGGAGGGACGATTTTGCCCGAGAGCCACCCGGTACTGACATAAAACCATTCAGACAATTTTTCCAGCAGGGGCGGGGTCATGTAACCGAGCGTTCTTTCCCGGTTTTCCAGCACACCCAGGCTCATGTTCCAGTCCGCAAGCAGATGGGCCACCTCCGGAGATGACAGATTGTATTCGTCCATCAACAGCCAGAAACGTTCAGGGATGCGGGTAACGGCGGCCTGATGCGGTGTGAGGGTTTCACGCATGACGCCTTCAATCATAATATTCACGAGAGCCGCAGCCGAGATACCCAGACGACCTGACATGAGGATGATAAAATCCCCCACAGCAGGTTTGAAACGGATGGCCATCGGGTTACCGGATGTTTTCTTTCCATCGGACATTGCGGCGGTCAGCTGCAGCAATTCGTCGTCCCGTTCAAGGGCGATCCTTGCCAGCAGGGATGTCATATTCAGATGCTTCATAAAAAGTCCTGGTGTTGGCTAACGGTCTAATTTTCATAGGTTTATTTATATGTATCCGGTGTGAATACGTTACGCCGCGAAAATGCGGATGTATAACGGATAAAATCGATCGTTCAGATCGAATACATGCATGTATCCAGTGTGAAACGGCGCGCAGACTGTTGACAGGGGAAATTATTTTTCCGTGTTTAAAGATTTTCGCCGGAGGACCAGCACGGGCCAGTCCCTGCGGAAGTCCGTGCGCCAGCGCCACTGCCGGAAAAGGATTTCGAGCTGCATCAGTGCTCTTTTCCAGGGAGTAAAAGGAATCTGATAAATACGGCTGTGGACCGTGAATCCATATTCCGTGGTGTGGGCCAGTAGCCTGCGGGCACGTATACCGGTCAGCAGGTGCGATGAGATGATAACGGTGCGGTGTGTTTCCAGTGCCTGACAGGTTGAGGCGTTCACGTTCTGCCAGAACAGGAAGACACGCGACGGCGTCAGGTCGGTGGTGGGCTGCCAGGGGGCCAGGTGAACCCATGCCCGCTTTCCGTGCTGGCTTATCAGCGTCATCTTCGGCCTGAAACGACGCTCTGCCCATGCGAGCGGGCGCAGCAGGAAGGGGAGGCCGGACAGCAGCACCCAGACCAGATAAAAACCGGAGCAGGGAACGCCGCCGGTGATCTCCAGCCCCATCACGCCGGACAAACCCAGCCATAGCAGGAAAAAAGAAAAAATACAGGCTTGCTGCATGAACAGACTCCCGATAACGGTGTTAACAGAGGCGTGCAGGAGAGCATTCCTCCTCTGGTCCCGGCACCCTGAAAATCTGAAACCACTTCTGAATATTTTCACAAGCAGGATTTCTGTCAGGGGCGGTTCAGGGTTTCCGGTTGCAATTATCAGGGGGGCTTTTAGCGTAGCGTCATTTTCAGCAGGCATATTCCGGCGGAGGTGATGGTGCGTGGACTTAACTGGTTAACAGGCAGGAGCAGACAGGAAAAACGGCCCGGAGAGAGGCCACTGGCGGGTGCCACGCCGTCCCGGACTGTTGCTGATGATGGCTGGCGCCCTGCTCAGACGGGCAGATCACTGCTGCAGGCAGACGAATACCGTCGCCTTATCCGGGTGCTGACAGAGAACAGCCCGCTGTCGCAGCAGGTCACGGAAGCCTGGTGGCTCAGGCCACTGGAGGAGATGGCGGGACGGGTGCAGGCCTGCCCGGGGACCTGGTCCGGGCCGTTCTCCGGACCGGGAGGGTTTAATGAACTCAGCCTGAACGTAGCCACACGTGCGGTGAGGCTGGTACGTGGCATGATGCTGCCACCGGGTGCCACGCCTGAAGAGCAGGCAGAGCAGACGCCCGGCTGGGTCTGTGCAGCGTACTGGGCCGGGCTGTTCCATCACCTGCCCTGGCTGATGCAGGTGGAGGGGGCGCTGAAAAGCGGACGTGTCTGGTATCCGGGGCTGAGTGTGCCCGGAGAACCGTGGCGGGTCAGGCCGGCCGGTGAACCTCCGGGGGCGACGGGCAGTGTATATGTGGCGTTCAGGCTCCTGCCTGAGGCCGCTCTGCTGTGGCTTCAGCGCTGGCCTGTGCTGTCTGATACGCTGCTGCTGTTTCTTTCCGGACGTCGTGCGGAAGCCGGGATTCTGAACAGTATTGTGAACGATGCGCTGCGCAGCTGCGGTCTCTCTGATACGGCCGTTATGTCCGGGCAGCCACCAGACCCGGTCTCCCTTGTGACAGTTGTGCCTGTCACTGGTCATACCTTCCCTAAATTATATGAGACTGATTCTATCCCATTGTCCAGTAACGATAATTCTCCGGATGTTTCAGTGCCAATTAAAACCGGAGATATGACCTACAGTTTCAGTCAGGACGGAGAGAAAACGTCCGTTAATACTGTCCCTTCAGCACTGGTACTGGAATCAGCACTTTCAACACATGAACCGCTGCTTTCAGCAGAAAATGATATCAGCAGGGATGAGGAAGGTGGGGCGCAGGTATCCACGGAGAACCTGCTGTCATTGCTGGACCTGATGGCAGAAGGGAAAAGCTCTGTGGTAACGGAAAATGTACCTGCAGATAGTGCTGATAGCCCTCCGGCCACGGTGCTTCCGCCCGGTACGCACCCTTCGCATGAGGAGGGGATGGACAAGGAAGAGCAGGCCGGCGCGTTATTTCTGGAGTGGGTCAGGGACAGCGTTGAGGACGGCACGCTCAGCGTCAATGAAAAGGACAGCATTCTGCACGTTCTGGCGCAGTTTGTATTCATGGTGTCACCGGCCTGTTTTTACCGTCACACCTCTACAGCGGAAGGGGGTGGTGCAGACAAGGACAGGCTGCAGAAAAGTTTTGAGGCGCTGAACGTACACCATTCACGAAATGGTAAGGGGTTATTCCATTACCATCAATACGACACGCCGGATAAAAGCGGTCGTTTTACCAAAGTGTCAGGCTACATGATTAACGCTGACATTATTTTTAAAAAAGGGAGCTGTCTCACGGACAGTATATGGCTTTCAGCGAAGAAATAATTTGCTGAGGTTAAGTTAATATTACGAGGTCATTATGGCAGACATTGTGACGTTTGAAAAAATTCTCGATGACTATTTTTTTAATAAAGTTCTTCGTCGTGCAACAGAATGGAGTTACCGAAAGGTGGTGAGAACTTTTCTTGAATTTTACGGAAAAGATATTCTTCCGGAAAATGTGACGCGAATGGATGTTCTGGAATGGAGACGGTATGTTCTGAATGAACAGATGTCCAGTAAGCGGACATGGAATAACAAGGTTGCCCACATGCGGGCAGTATTTAATCATGCCATCACGAATAAACTTATTTCAGCCAGAGAGAATCCTTTTAACCAGGTGATTGTTAAACCCGATATTAAACGAAAAAAAACACTATCCGGGGAGCAGATGAAGAAAATTGATTTAATCATGGAAAGGAAAATTGAGCTGGAGCAGATGGGCGTTCACGATCCGCGGCCAAATGCCCTTGAACCCGCCTGGTTCTGGATGACGGTCATTGAGACACTGAAGTTCACCGGTATGCGCCAGAATCAGCTGCTGCATATACGACTGTGTGATGTGGATCTGAAACTGGGCATTATTGAATTACAGGCTGAAGGTTCTAAAAACCACAGGGAGCATCGCGTGCCGATCACAGCGCGGCTGAGACCGCGTCTTGAGCAACTGTATCTTATGTCTGTACAGAAGGGAGCCAAAAAAGGGGAGCAGTTATTCAACATCAACCGGTTTACATCCAAAAAGAAAAGAATTATTCGGGCTAAAAACATGGATCACCTACCGATGAGGGCCTTCTTCAGAAGATTGTCCAGAGAGTGTCAGTGTGATATCAGCCCGCACCGGTTCAGGCATACGATAGCCACAGACCTGATGAAACGCCCTGAGAGAAGCCTGAATGATGTCCAGATGCTGCTCGGTCATTCCAGCGTGGCGGTGACTCTGGAATATGTGGAAGCAAACATGGATAACCTGAGGCGAAATCTTGAAGCCGCATATGCAGCTTAGGAGTAATCCTAAGTCAAATTCATAAGGATTTGATATCTAAACGGGAAAAAATCGCGGGTTTTCCTTTACAGATCGTTGACAGAGCAGCGATGAGAAGGTAAATACCTGTAACTGAAATTGTTGGGATGTGAGAAATCCGGATGATGCGCCAAACATCATCCGGATTCTTAATCCCTAAACCCTCAGATGCAGAACGAACAGCCTCATCCTGCATGATGACGGTCAGGGACATTGTCTTGCCCGTTAAGGATCTCATCTCTTAACGAACAGGCTCTGAAGAAGTGGTGCCCGGACTCGGAATCGAACCAAGGACACGGGGATTTTCAATCCCCTGCTCTACCGACTGAGCTATCCGGGCAACGGGGCGCATTAAACCTGATTCCCCACGCTCCGTCAACGAAATTTCTTTAATTCGTAGCGGACTGCACAATCTATCACCACTTTGTTGATACTACACGCTAACTCAGGCAAAAAATGCCGTCCACAGCGCGGATACGGGCATCGCAATCACCAGCGCAGGCAGCATATTCGCCACCGCAAACATCTTGATGCCGCAAATACGTAACCCGGTCGCCAGCAGTAAAACACCGCCCACGGCGGTGAAATCGCCCATCATCGCAGGTGTGGTCAGCGGCAGGATCAGCGTTGCGCAGGTGGCGAGCGTCAGTTGAATAATCAGCATCGGCACGGAAATCACCGCGACGGCAAAACCCAGTGAAGTGGCGAAGATCACCGCCGTAAAGAAGTCGAGAAACGCTTTGGCGATCAAAATGCTCGGATCGCCGGTCATCCCTTCACGCATGGCGCCAAAAATCCCGGTGCCGCTGGCGCAGAACAGAATGATGATCGCCACCAGGCTCTGAATAAAAGATTCATGCGCGCTGTTGGCTTCACCGTCTTTGCGTTTTTGCACCAGATTGCGCAGCGCGTTGACACCGCCGCTGATCCCGCGTTCCACGTAGCAAAGCTCGCCAATAAGCGTACCCACCAGCGTCGCCAGCACCATCACCGGCAGGTTCACGCACTTGATGACCAGCAGGATGCCGATACCTAACGAGGCGAGTCCAAAAATCGACGGCATTGAATTACGCACCCGCTCCGGCAGCCGGTGGCTGAGCAAGGCGCCAATTGTTCCACCGATCAATACGGCGGCGGCATTGATAAAAGGACCTGTTAACACGCCATCACTCCTGTGTTTCATATAACTGAATAATATGCCGCGCAGAATAGCATTTTTATGCGCGGTTGAGGCTGCGTTGGTTGCGCCAGTGGGGGAAAGGTGCCATGATTGCGCGAATTTTCTTCTACCTCAACGGGGCCGCCTGATGACGCACCATTCAGCCGTTAGCCAGAGAGATTGCGCGCCTGCGCAAACGGGCGCCCGTCTCATTTTATCGCCTACTTCACTCACCATGCGGTGAGGGTAACGCACGCTCACTGTAGGACAACAGTAAGATCAGAGACGTTCTGCTTTTACTGATGTTTGGCGGTTGGAGCTGGTTCCAGTCAGACACGTTCGTTGGGCGAAGCTGCAGCTTCGTCCGGGGTCTTTTACTCCCCTGAAACGGGTATTCGTGCTTATGAAATCGATGAAAATTGCCGTCAGCTGCGAGCTGGTATCCCTGCTTTCCACCCACCGAGAAGTGGTGACGCTGGAGAGTACCGACTTTACGGATGTGGCGGCAGTCGTCATAACAGTTGCGGAGAGTCGTAGCGGCATTCTGGCGCTGCTCAAACGGACAGGCTTTAACGTGCCGGTATTCTTGTTCTCCGGTGAGTCGGTCGATATGCCGGAAGGCATTACGGCGGTTATCTCTGGTAAAGATCAGGAGTGGCTGGAGCTGGAAGCAGCCGCCGTCGATTATGAAGACAATTTACTGCCGCCGTTTTTCGATACGCTGCGCCAGTATGTCGAGATGGACAACAGCACCTTTGCCTGTCCGGGTCATCAGCACGGTGAATTTTTCAAAAAGCATCCGGCAGGACGCCAGTTCTATGAATTCTTCGGCGAGAACGTCTTTCGCGCCGACATGTGTAACGCCGACGTCAAACTGGGCGATCTGTTGATCCATGAAGGATCGGCGAAGCATGCGCAGAAATTCGCGGCGAAAGTGTTTAACGCTGACAAAACCTATTTCGTCCTCAACGGTACATCCGCCGCTAATAAGGTGGTGACCAACGCGCTGCTGACTCGCGGCGATCTGGTGCTGTTCGATCGCAATAACCATAAATCCAATCACCACGGCGCGCTGATCCAGGCCGGAGCAACGCCGGTTTACCTGGAAGCGGCACGTAACCCGTTTGGTTTTATCGGCGGCATCGACGAGCACTGTTTCGATGAGAAATACCTGCGCGATCTGATCCGCGATGTCGCACCGCATAAGGCTGATCATCCACGCCCGTTTCGCCTGGCAGTGATCCAGCTTGGGACTTACGATGGCACTATCTACAACGCCCGTCAGGTGATCGACAAGATTGGCAGCCTGTGTGATTACATTCTGTTTGACTCGGCGTGGGTTGGTTACGAGCAGTTTATCCCGATGATGGCGGACTGCTCGCCGCTGCTGCTGGATCTGAACGAAAACGATCCGGGTATTTTTGTCACTCAGTCGGTGCACAAACAGCAGGCCGGTTTCTCGCAAACCTCGCAGATCCACAAGAAGGATAACCATCTGCGCGGTCAGGCGCGATTCTGCCCGCATAAGCGGCTGAATAACGCCTTTATGTTGCATGCCTCGACCAGCCCGTTCTATCCGCTGTTCGCCGCGCTGGATGTGAACGCCAAAATCCATCAGGGCGAGAGCGGGCGCCGCCTGTGGGCCGAGTGTGTGGCGCTGGGGATCGAAGCGCGCAAGGCGATCATTGCCAACTGCAAAATGATCAAACCTTTCGTGCCGCCAGAGATCGCTGGCCGCCCGTGGCAGGATCATCCCACCGAGGTGATTGCCCGCGAACGCCGCTTCTTCAGCTTTGAGCCGGGTGACAAATGGCACGGCTTTGAGGGCTATGCGCGCGAACAGTACTTTGTCGATCCCTGCAAGCTGCTGCTGACCACGCCCGGTATCGATGCGGAAACCGGGGAATACGCCGATTTTGGGATCCCGGCGACCATTCTGGCGCACTTCCTGCGCGAGAACGGCATTGTACCGGAGAAGTGCGATCTCAACTCGATCCTGTTCCTGCTGACGCCAGCCGAGAGCGCAGAGAAGATGGCGCAGTTGGTGGCGATGCTCGGTCAGTTTGAACAGCATATTGAGGATGACACGCCGCTCGCCGATGTGTTGCCGACTATATTTAACAAATACCCGGTGCGCTACCGCGATTACACCCTGCGTGAGCTGTGCCAGGAGATGCACGATCTGTATGTCAGCTTTGATGTGAAGGATCTGCAAAAAGCGATGTTCCGCAAAGAGAGCCTGCCAGCGGTGGTGATGAATCCTCAGGACGCCAACAGCGAGTTTATTCGCGGTAACGTTGAACTGGTGCGTATCAGTGAGGCAGAAGGGCGCATCGCCGCTGAAGGCGCGCTGCCTTACCCGCCGGGCGTGCTGTGCGTGGTGCCGGGTGAAGTGTGGGGCGGGGCCGTCCAGCGCTACTTCCTGGCGCTGGAAGAAGGCGTCAATCTGCTACCGGGCTTTTCTCCGGAGTTGCAGGGCGTCTATTCCGAAACCGATGCCGACGGGATCAAACGCCTGTACGGCTATGTGCTGAAGTAACCTCGCTCCTTTGTCCGATAAGGGACAGCATTACGCGGCCACCCGGCGATACATACGGCGCGGGTGGCCGATTTTTCCGTACTGCATCTCGACCACCAGAAAACCAGCCTCCACGCAGTGTTCGAGGTAGCGACGGGTAGTGGTTTTACTTAATCCTGTCTCACTGACCACCTCATCAACGGAAAAACAGCGTTCGGCATCGTCGGCAAACAGCTTTTGTACCAGCGCCAGCGTGTTCTCCTCAATGCCCTTACTGCCATTGTCCTGGCGGTAGTTTTTGGCCTGCAATTGATAGAGTGAATCGACGTTTTGCTGATCGACGATTTTCCACACCCGTTGCTGGTCGGCAAACTGTACAAAGCGCTCCAGCGACTGGCTCAACCGCTTCCACGACACCGGTTTGAGGATATAGTCGAACGCGCCATTGCGGATCGCCTGGCTACAGGTATCCATGTCGCTGGCGGCGGTAATAAAAATCACTGAGCAGTTGGCGCGGATAATTTGCGTATCGCTAATCAGCGTAATGCCTTTGCCATCCGGCAGATAGTTATCCAGCAGAACCAGCTGCGGTTGCATGCTGTCCAGCATGACTTTTGCTTCTGCCAGCGACGAGGCGATTCCCACCAGCCGCAAGCGCGGATGTTTGCCGATAAGCTCCGCATGAAGCTGCGCAAGGGCGTGTTCATCTTCCACTATCAGCACGTCTATCAGTTCATGTTGCATAATTCTGATCTTCCAGGGTCGGTACGGGACGCAGTACGTTGCCCGTTTCAGGAATAAACAAAGAGAAAATGGTACCGCGCGGTTCGTTGGCCGAGACCTCAATCGACCCGCCGACATGCGCGACATAGTTGGCGATCAGGTACAGCCCGATACCATGATCGCCACGGCGTTTGGTGGTTATCCCGCGCTCAAAAATGTGCTCGCGGATTTCTGGCGCGATCCCCACGCCGCGATCCGCCACCTCAATAATCAACTCGTGTTCATGCTGCAGGATCAGCACCTCGACCGGCTCGTGCGGCAACTCTGCGCGCTGTGTCGCTTCAATGGCGTTATCCAGCAGATTGCCAATGATCGAAATCAGCTCTGCCTCGCCCAGCGTGCGGCAGGGGCGATCCATCCGGCACGACGGATCAAACGCCAGTTCGACACCTTTTTCGCGGGCGCGTGCCGCTTTACCCAACAACAGGCCGCACAATGTCGGCGAACTAAAGTGCGATGAGATAAAGTCCAGCAGTTCCTGCGCATGCTCTGACTGCGCCTGAATATAGCGAATGGCGTCGTCGTAACGCTCCATGTGCAGCAACCCCGACAGCGTGGCCATGCGATTGAGTTGCTCATGGCGCATAATGCGCAGGTTATCGACATAGCGTTTTACCTGGCTTAGTTGCGCGCTGAGGCTGTCGATCTCATTGCGGTCGCGGAAGGTGATCACCCAGCCCTGTAACTTATTCTCCAGCATAATGCGCACCCGGCTGGCAATGACCGTCAGCTGGTTGAACCTGCAAATCTCATCGTGCGTGTCATTCTCCAGCATCACCTCGCGGGCGAAAAAGGGCACTGGTGCAATGACTTCGGCGATGGTTTGTCCGCGTAGCGCGCGCGTCGGCTGGCTTAAACCCAACAGTTTACGCGCCGCCTGGTTAATCACCTCAATACGCAGTTCGCTATCAATGGCGATTACCCCTTCGTAGATCGACTCCATCATCGCTTTCTGCTGGCGCACCAGCAGGCCAATTTCGCGCGGCTCCAGTGAGAAGATCTGCTTTTTGATACTGCGGGTAAAAAACCAGGAAAAAACAAACAGTGCGACCAGTAACAGCACTGCGGCGATAAAAATGTTGATCACTTTACCCAGAGTGATCGTGTCGAGATAGCTGGTCAGGTAGCCGACGGAAACAATCCCCACCACATGCCCGGTATCATCAAATATTGGCGCTTTGCTGCGTAGTGAAATCCCCAGCCCTCCTTTGCGAATGGTCGTTGTACTTTTTCCCTGTAGTACCTCGGCATTGTCACCGCCAATCAACGTTTTTCCGACGACATCAGAATGCACTGAGTGAAATAGATGCAGCCCTTTGTCATCGCCGATAACAATAAAGCTTGCATCGCTGTGCGCTACTACTTTATGCATAAATTGCGCGATGGCTCGAATATCTTTATCAGCAACCGACCGGCGTAAATTCGGAATGATCGCTATTTCTTCCGCCTGTATTTTGGCTCTTGCGCTCATCTCCTGGTATAGCTGGCGACCAACATCCTTGTAATAATAAACGCCTAATAAAACGAAGAGGCCGGAGAAGAAAAGCACCAGTGAAATAAAAAGTTTGATTTGGAAAGAGACTTTCATGACATCACGCACGGCAGCCAACAATGCGCCAATGTAGCATCTTTTCTAACATGCGTGCGGAGTTTACTGGAAACTTGTGATCCCTTGCACAGCGTGGTCTGGTGCTTAAAAACGGCCTGTTAAATATTCTTTTTTGGAAATGTTATTAAGTTGTATTTCTATATAAAAAAACCATAAAAACCACAGCAATAAATAAGCGATGAATCACACAAAATAAAAGAAACCATAAAAACCATAGGTGCCATTAAAACAACGATTTTATTATGCATTCCCTCACATAAAGTGCGTTTTTAGCCCTTTACTCTGTACGCACAAAATAACCAAGGGGCTTAATTATGAGCACAACTGACGATTCATTCTCTGTTACCTCTGAATCGCTTGAGATTCAAAAGAAACCACTGAAAGAGAAATGGTGGCACATTATGGATACCTGGAAAATTGGGATTATTCCGCTGCCATTATTCCTGTTAGCCGGAGCATTAATTGCCGTCGACTGCCTGGGCGGTAAGTTACCGAGCGATATCGTGGTGATGGTGGCCACGCTGGCATTCTTCGGTTTTGCCTGCGGTGAGTTCGGCAAACGTCTGCCGATCGTCGGCAAACTGGGCGCGGCGGCCATTTGCGCAACCTTTATTCCGTCGGCGATGGTTTACTACGGCTTGCTGCCGGATGTGGTCGTGGAATCCACCACCAAGTTCTACAAATCCACCAACATTCTTTATCTCTATATCTGCTGCATCATTGTCGGCAGCATCATGAGCATGAACCGCACCACGTTGATCCAGGGCTTTCTGCGTATTTTTTTCCCGATGCTGTGCGGCGAAATCGTCGGCATGCTGGTGGGGATGGGTGTGGGCCTGGCGCTCGGTATGGAGCCGTTCCAGATCTTCTTCTTTATCATTCTGCCGATTATGGCGGGTGGTGTCGGTGAAGGGGCGATCCCGCTCTCCATCGGTTACGCGACGCTGCTGCATATGGATCAGGGCGTTGCGCTCGGTCGCGTATTGCCGATGGTTATGCTCGGCGGCCTGACTGCCATCATCATCTCTGGCTGTCTGAATCAATTGGGGAAACGCTTCCCGCACCTGACCGGCGAAGGGCAGTTAATGCCGAATCGCAGCAACGGTGATGAACAGGCTCCGGCTGCACCGGCTTTCTCTGGTAAAACCGATGTCACCACTATCGCGGCTGGCGCGCTGCTGGCTGTGCTGCTGTACATGATCGGCATGCTCGGCCACAAGTTGATTGGCCTGCCTGCGCCGGTCGGTATGTTGTTTGTTGCCGTTCTGATCAAGCTGGCGCACGGTGTTTCTCCGCGTCTGCTGGAAGGCTCTCAGGTGGTATACAAATTCTTCCAGACCTCCGTTACCTATCCCATCCTCTTCGCCGTCGGTGTAGCTATCACGCCATGGGAAGAGCTGGTTCACGCGTTCACCATCGACAACCTGCTGGTGATCGTGAGTACCGTTTCCGCACTGGTTGCCACCGGCTTTTTCGTGGGCAAAAAGATCGGCATGCATCCGATTGATGTGGCCATCGTTTCCTGCTGCCAGAGCGGCCAGGGCGGTACAGGGGATGTTGCCATCCTGACGGCGGGTAACCGCATGAGCCTGATGCCGTTCGCGCAGATCGCTACCCGTATCGGCGGCGCGATCAACGTCTCGGTATCGCTGTTGGTGCTCGGCAATTTCCTCGTTTGATTCAAGTGTTACAGGAACTGATATGAAACTCGCAAGCTTTGTCCATCAGGGGGTCCGGAGTTACGGCATCGTCAAGGCTGATGGCGTGATCAATCTGGGGCAGCGTCTGGGCGACCGTTACGGTGATTTGAAATCACTGCTCGCTGCCAACGCGCTGAATGAAGCGCAACAACTGAACGGTGAAACGCCGGATATCCGCTTCGACGACCTGCAATTTCTGCCGGTCATCGATAACCCGGCCAAAATTCTCTGCGTTGGCATGAACTACGCCGAAAAGCGCAAAGAGTTTGATCAGCACAACCCGGCGCCAACGCTGTTTGTTCGCTTTGCGGATTCGCAAACCGGCCATAACGCGCCGGTACTGAAGCCGCGCCACTCCAGTGAATTCGACTACGAAGGCGAGCTGGCCGTGATCATCGGCAAAGGCGGGGAGGATATCTCCCGTGAGGCGGCGTTAAGCCACGTTGCCGGTTACAGCTGCTACATGGATGGTTCGGCGCGCGACTGGCAGCACACCTGGTTTACCGCCGGGAAAAACTGGCGGCAGACCGGCGCGTTTGGCCCGTGGATGACGACGGCGGATGAGATCCCTGATCCTCATCAGTTAGCGATCCGTACCTGGCTGAATGGCCGCATGGTGCAGGACGATAACACCGCCAGCATGATCCATAAGGTTGCCGAGCTTATTGAGTACATCAGTACCTTCACCAGCCTGACGCCGGGCGATGTCATCATCACCGGCTCGCCGGGGGGCGTCGGCAAAAAACGCAACCCGCCGCTGTTTATGAAAGCGGGCGATCGCATCGAAGTGGAGATCGAGAATATTGGTCACCTCAGTAATGTGATTATTGATGCGCCAGCGCCAGCCCATTCGCTGACGGCGGCACACTAAGGACGAAGGCAACACCATGCAGGCACGACCCTCCATCGACTTCCGCGTGGCGGAAGTCAACGGCAATACTCAACGGCTGGCCTCAGTCCGCACGTTGCTCGCAGACAGCGGATTAGGCATGGACAGTGACATCACCACCTTCGTTGAAGCCTGGTCGGGAAACCGGCTGGTGGGTTGTGCGGGCCTGGCCGCCAACGTCATCAAGTGTGTTGCAGTGGATGAACAGCTACGCGGCGAGAATCTCAGTGCGCGCCTGCTGGCGGAGGTATCCCATCTGGCGCTGGCGCGGGGACATTTTCATCTGTTCCTCTGCACGCGCCCCTGCAACCTGGAACGTTTTCGCCACAGCGGCTTCTGGCTGGTGGCGCAAAGCGGCAACAACGCGGTGCTGATGGAGAATACCCCGTCGGGGATTCAGCGTTACTGCCGCACGTTGCAGGTCGATCGCATGCCGGGCAAACGTATCGGCGCGATTGTGATGAATGCCAATCCCTTTACGCTGGGGCACCGCCACCTGGTGGAGCAGGCCGCACAGGCCTGCGACTGGCTGCACCTGTTCGTGGTACGCGAAGACGCCTCGTTCTTCCCCTTTGCCGCGCGGCTGAAGATGGTGAAAGCGGGCGTGGCGCATCTGCCGAACGTCATCGTTCACGAAGGCTCTCAGTACATTATTTCCCGCGCCACTTTCCCGGCTTATTTCCTGAAAGAGTCCGGCAAAGTGCAGCAGGCGTGGAGCGAAATAGACCTGTTGATTTTCCGTAACTACATCGCGCCGGCGCTGGGCATCACTCACCGCTTTATCGGCAGCGAACCTTTTTGCGACATCACCCGCCAGTACAACCAGACCATGCATCAGCTGCTGGCCGGGGCGGTGGAGGTGGTGGAGATCCCGCGCATTAAAGCGACCGGTAATGCCATCTCCGCGTCTGAAGTGCGCCGTTTACTGCAAACACACCAGTTTTCCCGTATTCGGGAAATTGTACCGGATACCACTTTCGCGCATCTCGAATCCCACTACAGCGCGGAAGCCGTTTAAAAATCAGGAATCAAAATATGAAAATTGTGAGGGAGGCGCTGGCCGGAACCATGGAGTCCAGCGACCTGATGGTGAAAATAGCCCCCGCCGAAGGCGAGCTGGAAGTCGTTGTTCACAGCGAGGTTATCAAGCAGTTTGGCGATCAGATCCGCAAGGTGGTGAACGACACGCTGCGGGCAATGGCGGTTCACCAGGGCTTGATCATCATTGAAGATAAAGGCGCGCTGGACTGCGTTATCCGCGCACGCTTACAGAGTGCGGTACTGCGCGCATCGGAAGGAACCGAGATCGACTGGGGGAAACTGCTATGAAAAAACTCCGTCGTAGCATGCTGTTTCTGCCGGGCGCTAACGCCGCCATGCTCTCCACCGCGTTTATCTATCGTCCGGATTCGATCATGTTCGATCTGGAAGACGCCGTCGCCCTGCGTGAAAAAGACACCGCGCGCCTGCTGGTGTTTCATGCCCTGCAACACCCGATGTACCAGGATATCGAAACCGTGGTGCGTATCAACCCGCTGAACACGCCGTTTGGCCTGCCGGATCTGGAAGCGGTCGTGCGTGCCGGTGTGGATGTGGTGCGCTTACCGAAAACGGATACCCCGGAAGATATCTACGAACTGGAGCGCCACCTCGAACGTATCGAGCTGGCCTGCGGACGTGAAGTGGGATCGACCCGTGTGATGGCGGCCATTGAATCCGCGATCGGCGTTATTAATGCCGTGGCGATTGCCCGCAGCTCTCAGCGCCTGATCGGTATTGCGCTGGCCGCTTTTGACTATGTGATGGATATGCAGACCGAACGCGGCGACGGCACCGAGCTGTTTTATGCCCGCTGCGCCGTGCTACATGCCGCGCGCGCTGCCGGTATCGATGCTTTCGATGTGGTGTGGTCAGACGTTAACGACGAAGCCGGATTCCTTCGCGAAGTCGAGTTGATCCGCAAAATGGGCTTCAACGGCAAGTCGCTGATAAACCCGCGGCAAATCGATCTGTTGCATAACGCCTATGCGCCAACGCAGCAGGAAGTGGACCACGCGCAGCGGGTTATTGAAGCGGCGGAAGAGGGTGAACGCAACGGGCTTGGCGTCGTCTCGCTGAACGGCAAAATGATCGACGCCCCGATTATTAATCACGCGCAGATGGTGCTGGAACGTGCGGCCGCGTCCGGCGTGCGTCGGTAAGGACAGAACAATGAATCAGACAGAGCTTCTTCACGTTAATTTTCCCCATCTGCGTGAATTAAAACCCTTCGACAGCGCTCATGCCGCCACGCCGTGGCTGGCGGACGTTAACAGCAAACACACGCGCAAACTCTGCGCCACGCTGGAAGACGCCATCGCCCGCAGCGGCCTGAAAGACGGGATGACCATTTCGTTCCACCACGCCTTTCGCGAAGGCGACCGGGTGATTAACAACGTTGTCGCCACGCTGGCGCGTCTGGGGTTTAAAAATCTGACGCTGGCTTCCAGTTCGCTGATGACCTGCAACGATGCGCTCATCGAACACATTGAGAGTGGCGTGATTACCCGCATTTACACCTCCGGCATGCGCGGCAAGCTGGCGGATGCCATCTCTCATGGCCTGATGGCGGAACCGGTACAAATTCACTCCCATGGCGGGCGCGTCAGACTGTTACAGGATGGCGAACTGAAGATTGACGTCGCCTTTCTTGGCGTACCCTGCAGCGATGAGTTTGGCAACGCCAACGGCACACAGGGGAAATCCTGCTGCGGTTCGCTGGGCTACGCGATGGTGGATGCGAAGTTCGCCCGTAAAGTGGTGCTGCTGACCGAAGCGCTGGTGCCGTTCCCGAATATGCCCGCCAGCCTCGGTCAGGATCAGGTGGATCTGATTGTGCAGGTAGAGAGCGTGGGCGATCCGGCAAAAATCAGCGTCGGCGCGGCGCGCGTCACCAGCAACCCGCGAGAACTGATGATCGCGCGCTATGCGGCGGATGTGATCGAGCACTCCGGCTATTTCAAAGATGGCTTTTCCATGCAGACCGGCTCCGGAGCCGCGGCGACGGCGGCGACCCGCTTTATGGAAGAGAAAATGGAGCGCCACGGAGTGAAGGCCAGTTTCGCGCTCGGCGGTATCACTGGCGGGCTGGTGGAGCTGCATGAGAAAGGGCTGATCGGCAAACTGCTGGATACGCAGTGTTTTGACGGCGAAGCGGCGGCATCGCTGCGCCGTAATCCGAATCACGTTGAGATCTCGACTGATGTCTATGCCAATCCTGGCGGCAAAGCGGCCAGCTGCGACCAGCTGGACGTGGTGATCCTCAGCGCGCTGGAGATCGACACGGAGTTTAACGTCAATGTGATTACCGGTTCAGACGGTGTGATGCGCGGCGCATCCGGTGGTCACTGTGATGTGGCGGCCGCGGCAAACCTGACCATTGTCGTGGCGCCGTTACTGCGCAGCCGTATTCCGACGGTAGTGAAACGCGTGACCACACTGTTGACGCCAGGGGAAAGCATCGACGTGCTGGTGACGGACAACGGGATTGCGGTGAACCCGGCGCGTCCGGAAATCCGCGAACGCCTGCTGGCGGCGGGGCTGAAAATTGTTGATATCGAAGCACTGTATCAACGCGCCATCTCGCTGACCGGTGAACCTAAACCGATCGCCTTTACTGACCGTATTGTCGGGGTGATCCGCTACCGTGATGGCACCGTCATTGACGTTGTCCGTCAGGTTAAAGAGGAAAATGCATGACGACACTGACGCCCGTCCGGGCGGGCGTCAGCCTTGAAGCGCTGCTGGCGGCGAAAGACAGCCGTGCAGCGCGTCAGGCTGACTGGCTCGCTCACTATCAACAACCGGTCATTTCACTGACGCTGGTGACGCCCGGCGCGGTAAAAGACAGTATTCGCTATCGCAATACTATGGGAGTGGCGTTACAGGCCTGCGATCAACTGCTGTGGCAGAACCGCTGGCAGGTGCTGGACCGGCAGGTACTGTGGCTGCCGACCGGCGCAGAAGCCCTGTGGTGTGTTGCGCATCCGGCGGTGGAAATCAAGGCGCAGTGCGTTGAGATGGAACAGACGCATCCGCTGGGACGTCTGTGGGACTTTGATGTGCTGTGCCCGCAGGCGGGACAGGTTGGACGACATTCACTGGATCTGACTACCCGCCGTTGCCTGGTGTGCGATGAGCCGGCGCACGGCTGCGCGCGTTCGCGCCGCCACCCGGTAGATGAAGTGGTTGCCCGCGTGGAGAAACTGATTGATGGCTGGTTTGCCCGCGACTAAATCCGTGGTTATCAGCGTACCGGAGCTTGCTGCCCGGGCGCTGCGCCTCGAACTGGATCTCACGCCGAAACCGGGGCTGGTGGACCGGGCGAACAACGGCTCGCACCAGGATATGGATCATGCGCTGTTTTTACGCAGCATTGCGGCCATCACGCCATGGTTTTCCGTCTTTGAACAGGCCGGGCGTGAACATGCCCACAAGGCGGCAGGAGTCCAGTTGCGCCTGCTGCGCCCGGCGGGCATTGCGTGCGAACAGGCGATGTTTGCTGCCACCGGCGGGGTGAATACCCACAAAGGCGGGATTTTTTCGCTGGGGCTGCTCTGTTTTGCCGCCGGACGATTGCAGGGACAACGCCGGCAGCTACAGGCCGAAACGTTGTGTCGGCAGGTCAGTGAAATCTGTCGCGGGCTGGTGGCGCGTGAACTGGCGGCCCGGCCGCAGGCGGTGACGGCCGGTGAGAGGCAGTTTCTGGAGTATGGACTGACCGGGGCGCGTGGCGAGGCCGAACAGGGTTTTGCCACCGTGCGCCGTGCGGTGCTGCCGTACTGGCATCAGGAGCAGGGCGAACGGCGCCTGCAGCATGCGTTACTGCGTCTGATGGCGGCAAACCCGGACAGCAATCTGGTGTCGCGCGGCGGCATTGCCGGGCTGCGCTATGTGCAGGATTATGCGGCGACTTTACTGGCGGTCGGCTGGGATAACGATGCGTTGTCTGAAATGGACAGGGCGCTGATGTCCCGACGCTTAAGCCCCGGCGGCAGCGCCGATTTGCTGGCGGTCGCGTACGTGTTGGCGCAACTTCCATAGCGCTGCATCGGGCGGCGTTATTCATCCGGGCTTTTCCAGCACAGATAAGTCGATTGAGATAGCGGCTGCCCCCATTGCCGGATGGCGCTGGATTCTCCGGTCTGTGGATTTACCCGGCCGGAACAGGCCGAGAGGTATTAAAAAGGCATAAAAAAACCCGGCGCTCAGGCCGGGTTTTTTGTCTTACGCTTTCTGGGCGACTGCCGCAGGTTCGCGCACATGTTTGTATTTAAACAGTGTCACGAAGGCAAAAGCCAGTACCAGCGAATAACCGGCAAAAATCAGCCATACGGTTTTCCAGTCGGTAACGCCTGCGGTGGTGTAGATCTCTACCACTTTACCGCTGGCCATACCGCCGAGGATACAGCCGAAGCCGTTGGTCATCATCAGCAGCATACCCTGTGCACTGGCGCGGATCGCCGGGTTTACCTCTTTCTCAACGAACACCGAACCGGATATGTTGAAGAAGTCGAATGCGCAGCCGTAGACAATCATCGACAGCACCAGCAGCACGGTACCGAACGGTGTCGGGTCGCCATAGGCGAACAGACCAAAACGCAGAACCCAGGCGAAGATACTGATCATCATTACGTTCTTGATGCCGTAGCGGCTCATAAAGAACGGAATCGCGAGGATGAAGACAGTTTCGGAAATCTGCGAAATAGACATCATCACTGACGCATGGGTCACGATGAAGCTATTCGCAAACAGCGGGTTGGCATCGAAGCTGTGTAGGAAGGTGTTGCCGAACATGTTGGTGATCTGCAACTCTGCGCCCAGCATCATCGAGAAGATGAAGAAGATCGCCATGCGCTTGTTTTTAAACAGCGCGAAAGCGTTCAGGCCCAGCATTTCCACCCAGGTCTGTTTCTCGGTGCTTTTCGCAACCGGCATGTGCGGCAACGTCAGGGAGAACAGGCTCAGCACCAGCGACAGCACAGCACCGATATAGAGCTGCATATGGCTCAGTTCGAAGCCGGAGAAGCTCACCACCCACATCGCCAGGATAAAGCCAATGGTGCCCCAGATACGGATTGGCGGGAAATCGGTAACGATATCGTGCCCGGCGGATTTCAGGCGGAAGTAAGAGATGGTGTTTACCAGGCTCAGCGTTGGCATATAGGCCAGCGAGTTGAGCAGAATAATGGCAAACATCGCGCCCGGCGTGGTAACACCTGCGGCAATAAACAGGGTGATCGCACCGACCAGGTGGCACAGAGCATAAACCCATTTCGCGCTCAGCCATTTGTCGGCAATGATACCGAGCAGCGGCGGCATCAGCAGCGAGGCAATGCCCAGCGAACTATATACCGCACCAATGGATGCACCATCAAATTTCAGCGTGACGAACATATACGAGCCAAGCGTCGTCAGCCAGCTTCCCCACAGGCAGAACTGCAGAAAGATAATGACTTTCAGCTGCAGCTTAAGATTCATGCTAATTTCCTCACAAAGGAGACGGACAGATGTTGGAATGGGCACAATTAATATTGTTATGTGTCAGGATTCTATCATCACCTGGGTGGCGAATTTGTTATGCCCGACATAAAAATGCAAACTTCCTCTGATTGCATTTACATATGGTGACGGATATCACACTTTAGCGCAACCGTTTGCATCACGCAGATGAATACCTTATGCCTCTTTCGCACAAATGCACGAAAGAGGCACAAGATCAGTTGCGACGCCAGGTCTTCTGAGCCGAATTGACTTTATAGAGGTAGCGGCGGGATTCCGCCGACGGATGGCGGGTGGTCAGTGTCTGGTAAACATCACCTGGAGTCATGGTGTTGATGATATTGGCGGCCTGCATCTTATCGCTGGAAAAGACGCGAAGTACGCTGCCCGCACCACCGTTATAGGCGGTGATCACTGCATAACGCCGGGATGTCGGGTTACTGATGCCGGAGAGATAAACATTATTCAGCATCGCCAGATATGCGGTGCCGATATCAATATTGCTCTGCGGATCGAACAGATAGCTGCGATCCGGCGTACCGGATCTGCCCTGGGCGCGGAAGACATCTTTCCCGGCGCTGTGCTGTACCACCTGCATCAGGCCCAGCGCGTCAGAGCGGCTAACCGCGTACGGGTTAAACGACGACTCCGTCTGCATAATCGCCAGAATCAGCGACTCATCGACGCCATATTTCCGCGAGGCCTGGCGTACCATACCGATATATTTATGCGCACGTTTGTCCAGATGATTCGGCACCAGATTGATCGTCACACTATAGATAACGCGTAAGCCGTTACTGCGTTTTTTCAGCCGGGTTTGCAGCAGGTAATCCGCAAAGCGCGCCGCGCGCCACTCCCAGCGGATCGCTTCACCGTTGTTATCCAGCACCTGGCCGTAAAGGAACGGTTCTTTGGAGATCGGGATATCATCGGTATCAGAATAGAGGTCGATAGATCCGGGATCGTCGCCCATCAGCAGGGTTTTGATAATCGCCTGGCGCAGATGTGCAGCCGGATCGGTGCCGGAGATCGTTTCGATGGTGATGGTACCTGCATCAAAGTTGATGTGGCTGCGAGTCTGGTACTGGTCGGTGTATTTAACGTAGTCCTTCGGCCCGGCGATCAGGACTTCGTTAAATCCCCAAAGATTCTCAATGTTGTGGGCGAACTGCCCCATCAAAATATCAAAACCGTTAGTGTCTTTAATCCAGGCTTCGTTATAGGCTTCGCCCGATTTGTTAGAGCTGGAACAAGAAATCAGTAACGGCGCGATCATCACTAGCGCTAAAAATTTTTTCATCATTCCGGATGCAATTGTGTTTGGGGAAAACGCGCCTGTGACGCCCGGGCGCTGGCAATATCTCCCTGTTTCGCGACATTGCCAGCCGTGCAGGTATTTAGCCGCTTATTTTTTCTCTTGCGGCGTATAGCCTTCGATATGCACGTCTTTACCTTCAAACAGGAAATTCACCATCTCCTGTTCCAGCAGTTTGCGGTGCTCGGTATTCATCATGTTGAGCTTTTTCTCGTTAATCAGCATGGTTTGCTTCTGCTGCCACTGCTTCCAGGCCTCTTTCGAGATCTCGTTATAAATGCGTTTACCCAGATCGCCCGGATAGAGCTGGAAGTCTTGTCCCTCTGCTTCGCGTTGCAGGAAGGTACAAAAAATGGTTCTGCTCATAAAAAATCCTCTCTACTTGCGCGCCGTGCTACTTCGCTTCGGCGCGTAATTGCTGTATCAGGCGTTCCACTGGAGCCGCCAGACCGACGGATGGCGGCTGCGCCAAGTTATACCAGAGACCCGCGCCATCATCCATGCAGGATGAGAACGAAGACACGCCAAGCCACATAGGCACAATATCCAGATGGAAATGGCTGAAGGTATGGCGGAACGCCACAAGCTGGCTGAGATTATCGGCGCTAATGTTCCTCTGCGCCAGCCAGTCGCGCAGACCCGCTTCATCGCTGAACTGCGGGAAACAGAACAGACCGCCCCACAGCCCGCTGGGCGGGCGCTGTTCGAGATAAACCTCGCCTTCATGCTGCATCAGCAGGAAATAGCCGCTGCGTTCAGGCAGCGTCTGTTTGGGTTTTTTACCGGGATATTGTGCCCACGACTGCGCCGCTTTTGCTTCGCAGCCTGTTTGCAACGGGCACAATTCGCACTTCGGTCTGGAACGTGTACAGACGATAGCACCGAGATCCATCATCGCCTGGTTAAAGCGCTCCACCCCTTTTGCCGGTGTGACTTCAGTGCTGATATCCCACAGCCGCTTTTCCACCTCTTTTTTACCCGGCCAGCCCGTAACGACGTAGCAGCGTGCCAGCACACGTTTAACGTTACCGTCGAGGATGGGAAAATGTTTACCCAGCGACAGTGAGAGGATCGCGCCTGCAGTGGAACGGCCAACGCCAGGAAGCGCGGCCACTTCATCAAAGGTTTCCGGGAAACGACCGCCATGCAGGTTCGCCACTTGCTGTGCGGCTTTATGCAGATTGCGGGCGCGGGCGTAGTAGCCGAGCCCGGTCCACAGATGCAGCACTTCATCCAGCGGAGCGTTTGCCAGATCGGTCACCGTCGGGAAACGGGCCATAAAACGCTGGAAATAAGGAATAACGGTTGCAACCTGCGTCTGTTGCAACATCACTTCCGACAGCCATACTTTGTAAGGCGTTTTTTCAATTTGCCAGGGCAGGGTTTTTCGCCCGTATTTATCGTACCAGTCCAGAACCTGGGCTGAAAATTGAGACGCTTGCATGGTCACCAGAATCGCGTTGTCAGGGGCGAAGATTGCAGCACAGAGGCGTTGGCCTGTAAACCGGAACTTTCCGGTGCTTGCATCATGCGATTAACTTTGGATAATGCCCGTTTCCTGAACACTCTCACGAGCAGATCATTTTATGAATAACGACGTCATTTCACCGGAATTTGATGAAAACGGCCGCCCATTGCGCCGGATTCGTAGCTTTGTCCGTCGCCAGGGCCGCCTGACCAAAGGGCAGCAGCACGCGCTGGAAAATTACTGGCCGGTGATGGGCGTTGAGTTCAGCGAACAGCCGCTGGATCTCGTCGCGCTGTTTGGTCGCACGGCGCCGGTGACGCTGGAAATTGGTTTCGGCATGGGCGCTTCGCTGGTGGAGATGGCGAAAATGCGTCCGGAGCAGAACTTCCTTGGTATTGAAGTGCACTCGCCGGGCGTCGGCGCTTGCCTCTCTTCTGCGCATGAAGAGGGCGTTGAGAACCTGCGCGTGATGTGCCATGACGCGGTCGAAGTGCTGCATAAAATGATTCCTGACAATTCTTTAAATATGGTGCAGCTGTTTTTCCCTGACCCGTGGCATAAAGCGCGTCATAATAAACGCCGCATCGTTCAGGTACCGTTTGCTGAACTGGTGAAAAGCAAGCTCAAGCTGGGCGGCGTGTTCCATATGGCGACTGACTGGGAAGCCTATGCGCAACATATGCTTGAAGTGATGTCCTCTATCGACGGTTATAAAAACTTGTCGGCGACGAATGACTTTGTGCCGCGTCCGGATTCGCGTCCAGTGACTAAATTTGAACAGCGTGGCCACCGTCTTGGTCACGGCGTATGGGACTTAATGTTCGAGAGGGTGAAATAATGGCAACAAACCGCAGTCGTCGCTTGCGTAAAAAAATGCATATCGACGAGTTCCAGGAACTGGGTTTTTCCGTTGCATGGCGTTTTCCGGAAGGTACCAGCGAAGAGCAGATCGATAAAACCGTTGATGACTTTATTCAGGAAGTGATCGAGCCGAATAAGCTGGCGTTTGACGGCAGTGGTTATCTGGCCTGGGACGGTCTGATTTGTTTGCAGGAAATCGGTAAATGTACCGAAGAACATCAGGCCATTGTGCGTAAGTGGCTGGAAGACCGCAAACTGAGCGAGGTACGCATCAGCGAACTTTTCGACGTTTGGTGGGACTAATAAAGCATAAGGGGCCAGCATTAGCTGGCCCGTTTTGTCTCTACAGGAGTTTTTTTATGATGCTCAAAACGCTGTTGGCGGCGGCTCTTACGGTTACCGCATTTGCGGCTCAGGCTGATTATCAATGTGGCGTGACGCCGCGTGACGATGTGATCATCAGCCCGCAAACCGTGCAGGTGAAAGGTGAGAACGGTAACCTGGTGATCACCCCGGACGGCAATGTCATGTTTAACGGCAAGCAACCTTCGCTAACCGCTGCGCAGCGCGAACAGGCGAAGGATTACCAGGCCGAATTGCGCAGTGCTCTGCCATGGATTGACGATGGCGCGCGCAGTCGCGTGGAGAAAAGCCGTGCAGCGCTGGATACGATCATTGTCAAACAGGTGGGAGAGAATAGCAGCATGCGCAACCGTCTGACCAGGCTGGATGCGCAACTGAAAGAGCAGATGAACCGCATTATTGAACATCGCAACGATGGCCTGACATTCCACTACAAAGCGATTGATGAAGTGCGCGCCAATGGTCAGCAACTGGTGAACCAGACAATGGGCGGCATTCTGCAGGACAGCATCAACGAAATGGGTGCTAAAGCCGTGCTGAAGAGCGGCGGTAATCCGCTACAGAGCGTGCTGGGGAGCCTCGGCGGTTTACAGACGGCTATTCAGGATGAGTGGAAAAACCAGGAAGCGGATTTCCAGCAGTTTGGCAAAGACGTGTGTAAGCGCGTCGTCTCGCTGGAAGAAAACCGCAAAGCGTTGACCGCCGGATTGAAGTGATCCGCTCTTATAGTTTTTTATTTTCGGAATAGTCAAATAAAGCCCGGCTATATTAGTCGGGCTTATTATTTTACCCGCTGTATTATATTCCTGAAAGACTTTTAATCTGCCTTATAATATTAATTAAGGTGGGTTGCTATGGGTATTAATGTGATTGAAACAAGGGGGCTATTTTTCTTTGAGAGTTTTCATGTTGGTGATAATATCAAATTTCACATCATGGACTCGATGCTTACCTGTATGACATCACTACATATTCAATCGAAAGATGACGCCTCAATCTATAAGGACTTTCCTGAGCGGGACAGAAATACGGAGATTGATCTGCTCGGTTTAATTAGCACCTTGTGGAAAAGTAAACGAATCATTATCTCGACTATTCTGATATTTGCTCTTGTTGGATTCTTCATTAGTGCGTTATTAACGCCAAAATGGACCAGCCAGGCAGAAATCACGCCAGCAGAAAAACCGCAATGGAGCCAGCTGCAAAAGACCCTTTCTACTTTGCAGGTTCTCGACGTTAAACCTTCTCTTGATAAGGTTGAAGTATTTAACCTGTTCCTGAAAAAGTTTAATTCTGAATCGCTGCGCGAAGAGTTCCTGGCATCATCTCCGCTGGTTGTCGGTAAGCTGATGGCCTCTAATCCTGATGCCGAAGAGCTGCGCCGCGGCATTGTACTGCTGTCCGGGAAGATCAAGGCGATCAATAACACGCCGGGGAAAAGCGCTGATAACGTGCCTTACCAGTCCTGGACGCTAAGCTTCACCGCCCCGACGGCTGGCGAGGCCAAGGAAATTCTTAACAGCTACATCAGTTATATTTCTGCGTTGGTTGTTAAAGAAACATTAAATTATCTGCGTGAAGAAGTGGATTTAAAAAAGGATACGGAGAGGGAGTTTCTGGCGATGGAGCGTGAGCGGATGAATACGCTCCATGACATCAAGTTGAAGCGACTAAATTACTCGCTGGAAGTGGCCAATGCTGCCGGTATTAAACGTCCGGTTTACAGTAATGGGCAATCCGTACAGGATGACCCGGATTATTCTATTGCTCTGGGGGCTGATGGCATTGCTGAAAAACTTAAAATCGAACGGTCGATTGCCGATGTTACCCGGCTTAATACAGATTTCCGTTATCGTGAGCATCGCCTGGCGGAACTGGACAAACTGGATATTAAAGATATCACCTTCACACCGTTTAAATACCAGCTTTCTCCATCGCTTCCTACCAAAAAGGATGGGCCTCGCCGGGTTTTACTCACTATTTTAGCAGCGCTGTGTGGTGGGGTTATTGCCAGTGCAGTGGTATTAGTGCGTCAGGCGTTGTATCAGCGGAACCATTAATATATCTGTAGCGCTTTCAGCCCTCTGCGTTTCGTGCAGAGGGCCAAAGTCTTTATTCAGCCAGAAACAACTCAAGCAGAGAATTGAGAAACAGCTTACCGTGTTCGGTTATTTGCCAGTACGTGTCACATTCATTCAAATAATTTAATGCCAGCGCCTGCTCGATCTGCGGGCGTATAGTACTTTCATCCAGCCCGGTGTAGCGGGTGAATTCAGCGCGTGGCGCAGGCTCCAGCAGGCGAAAGCGATTCATAAAGAATTCGAACGGTTTATCCTGCGCTTCAACATCATGCTGCTTATCAAGGTATTTTCCCTGCATATACCCACGCGGATGGCGGGTTTTCGCCGTGCGCAGGATGCGCCCATCCGAAAAAGTGACTTTGCCGTGCGCGCCGCAACCAATACCCAGGTAATCACCAAAGCGCCAGTAGTTGAGGTTATGCTGACACTGATAACCCGGTTTCGCATAGGCTGAGGTTTCATACTGCTGATAGCCGGCCGCAGTAAGGATCTGGTGTCCCTGCTCGAAAATATCCCACAGCGCATCGTCATCCGGCAGCACCGGCGGGCGCGAGCCAAACAGCGTATTGGGTTCGATAGTCAGTTGATACCACGACAGGTGCGGTGGGTTAAGTTCGATGGCCTGACGCAGATCGTCCAGCGCCTCTTCCAGCGACTGATCCGGCAGGCCGTGCATCAAATCGAGGTTAAAGCTGCGCAACCCCAGCCCGCTTGCCAGCTTTGCCGCGCGTTTCGCTTCCTCCGGGCCGTGAATTCGCCCGAGCCGCTGAAGCTTGGTTTCACTGAAGCTTTGTACGCCGATGGAGATACGGTTCACGCCCGCACGCTGGTAATCGACAAAACGGTCGGCTTCCACGGTGCCTGGGTTGGCTTCCATGGTAATTTCCGCATCGGCCGCCATCGGCAGCCGGGCGCGCACGCCATCCAGCAGCGTTTGCATCGCCGGGCCGGACAGCAGGCTCGGTGTGCCGCCACCAATAAAGATGGTCTTTATTTCACGTCCCTGCGCCCGGGGCGCGTCAGCATCGAGGTCGTTCAGCAGATGCTGAACGTAATCGTCGTGCGGCACTTCGCCCTTCAGCGCGTGCGAGTTGAAGTCGCAGTACGGGCATTTCTGCACGCACCAGGGAATATGGATATAAAGGCTCAAAGGTGGCAAATCAGCCATTACGCAGTGCTTCCAGTAACAATTTTAACGCCTGACCGCGATGGGAAATGGCGCTTTTCTCTTCGCGAGTAAGTTCCGCAGCGGTTTTACCCCTGGAAGGAACAAAGAAAATCGGATCGTAGCCAAAACCGCCGCTGCCAGCCGGTTGCTGCGCGATAACGCCTGACCAGCTACCGTGACATACCAGCGGCGTCGGATCGTTCGCATGACGCATATAGACCAGCACACAGTGGAACTGTGCGGTACGTTGTTCATCCGGGACCGATTTCAGCGCATCGAGCAGCTTTTCCAGATTCTGCTGATCGGTTGCATCCACGCCGGAATAGCGCGCCGAATAGATCCCCGGGGCGCCCTGCAATGCATCAACCGCCAGGCCGGAATCGTCAGCGATGGCGGGCAAACCGGTAACCTGCGCCGCGTGGCGAGCTTTGAGGATGGCGTTCTCAATAAACGTCAGCCCGGTCTCTTCTGCGGACTCAACGCCCAGTTCAGTTTGTGCGACCACGTCGAGGCCGAAATCATTCAATAGCGAGGCAAGCTCGCGCACTTTACCGGCATTACCGGTCGCGAGGACAACTTTTTGCATAGTGGATCCTAATCGATTAGCGCCGCGACTTCCGTCGGGATCTGTTGCGGGTGGGTAATTTTAATCTGCTTATGGCGGCCCAGCTCGCCTTTTTCAATCACCACCTGGTTTTTTGCCACGCGAAACTGCTTTGCGAGGTATTTGACCAGGTGCGCATTTGCCTGGCCGTCTACAGGCGGAGCGGTGATGGCGACTTTCAGTTCGTCGCCATGCAACCCGATAATGTTGTCGCGGCTGGCTTTCGGCTGAATGTACAGCCGCAAAACCAGCCCCTCTTCACAGGTAGAAACGGCACTCATAGTGCCATCCACAACCCCGGCAGAAGAATATCGCCGGTGGATTGCAGTAGCTCCGCAACGCCCATATTGATGACGTACAGCAGCAGCACCAGGATCATCGGCGAGAAGTCGATGCCGCCCATCGCTGGCAGCAGATTACGGATTGGGCGCAGCAGCGGTTCCGTCAACTGTATTAAAACGTACTCGACCGGGCTACGGCCCTGGCTGACCCAACTCATGATCGCCATGACCAACAGTACCCAGAAAATCATCAGACCGATGGTTTTCAGTAAAATCAGCAGCGCGGAAATCCAGATGATCGGCTGGAACGTGATCACCATAAACAGCACGATCGCCTTGATAAAACTGAGTACAAAAGCGATCAGCAGCGAGGCGCTATCCAGCGGCCCCAGTGGCGGAATGACACGGCGCAGCGGCCCGACAATCGGCTGTGTAGCTTTCACTACAAACTGCGAAAACGGGTTGTAAAAATCGCAGCGTGCCCACTGCATCCAGACGCGCAACAGCAGAACCATCGTATAGAGTTCAAGCACTGTCGAGAGCAGGAAAGTCAACGTCTTCATGGCGTTCCTCAGTATTCCTTAATTTTTCGTGTAATCGCGCGCACCAAAAATGGCTGTCCCGATGCGCACCATCGTGCTGCCAGCCGCAATGGCGGCGGTCATGTCGTCCGTCATGCCCAGCGACAGGGTATCCACCGTTGGATAACGTGTTTTGAGCGCTTCAAATGCTACAGCCATTTGCCGTGCTACGGCAAACTGCCGCGCGTACTCCGTTTCCGGCGCGGGGATCGCCATCAAACCTCGCAGACAAATGCCAGGTAATTCAACAACCTGTGCCGCCAGCGCATCCAGCTCGCCGAGGTCAATGCCCGATTTGCTCTGTTCGTCGCTGATGTTGACCTGAATCAGCACATTCAGCGGCGGCAGGTCGGCGGGGCGCTGTTCGCTTAAGCGGCTGGCGATCCGCAAACGATCGATGGTGTGGCACCAGTCGAAATGTTCGGCTACCAGACGGCTTTTGTTGGACTGCAACGGCCCGATAAAGTGCCATTGCAGGTCATCCACGCCCGCTTCGCGGAAGTGAAGGATCTTATCGACCCCTTCCTGAACATAGTTTTCTCCAAACGCGCGCTGTCCGGCGTCGATGGCTTCTGCGACAGCGCTCGCAGGCTTGGTTTTGCTCACTGCAAGTAAAGTAACTTCTGCTGGAGCACGGCCGCATTGTGTTGCGGCAGCGGAGATTTTGTCCCGGACCTGTGCCAGGTTGTGCGCAATATCGTTCATGTTTCCAGGATAGCGTTATGGATATAGATGAAATAGTGGAGCTTAGTGTAAAGCATAATGTCTCGGATCTACACCTGTGCAGTCATTGTCCACCGCGCTGGCGACAGCAGGGACGGCTGGTGCCTGCGCCTTTTCCCGCGCCTGACATCAGCGGGTTTCTCAATGCTTATCTGAGCAGCGCGCTGCAGCAGCAATGGCGAGAACAGGGGCAGGTTGATTTTGCCCTGACCACCGCGCGCGGACAGCGCTTGCGTGCTGGTGCGTTCAGCCATCATCAGGGCGTCTCGCTGGCGCTGCGACTGCTGGCGCAAAGCAGCCCATTGCTTGCTGAACTGGATGTGCCCGTCGCGCTGAACACTCTGCTGGAGCGGGATAACGGGCTGATTCTGGTTACCGGGGCCACTGGCAGCGGTAAATCCACGACCCTGGCGGCGATGGTTGAGCATCTCAACCAACATCATGACGGGCATATTTTGACGCTGGAAGATCCGATTGAATTTGTCCATACCAGCAAGCGGTGCCTGATCCAGCAGCGGGAGATCGGCCAGCACTGTAGCTCATTCGCTGCCGGTTTGCGTTCGGCGCTACGTGAAGATCCGGATGTGATCCTGCTGGGCGAGCTGCGCGACAGCGAAACCATCCGCCTGGCTTTGACTGCTGCAGAGACCGGGCATCTGGTGCTGGCCACGCTGCATACACGTGGGGCAGCGCAGGCGGTGGAACGTCTGGTGGATACGTTTCCGGCGCAGGAGAAAGATCCGGTACGCAGCCAGTTGGCCGGAAGCCTGCAAGCGGTGCTGGCGCAGAGGCTGGAAGCAGACACGCGGGGTGGGCGGATCGCGCTGTTTGAACTGCTGATTAACTCTCCGGCGATCGCGAATCTGATCCGCGAAGGCAAAACGCACCAGTTGCCCGGCGTGATGCAGACCGGGCAGCAGGCGGGCATGCAGACCTTTGCGCAAAGTCACCAACAGCGCGTTCAGCAGGGGTGGCTTTAACATACGTTTAGCGAATACACCGCAGGCAGGGCGCCTGCTGTCGCGAGGATCTCCAGCCGAACGCTCAATGCTGTCAGCGGTTCGGGGAACTGGTGCTGGCAGACGGAGTGGTGATTCTCCCGCACTTCAGCCAGAAGTTTATCGTCCGCCCACAGGCGGTAGTGCGTAATACAGTGTGGCGTCACCGCGTAGTGATGGCCCATTTGCACCGACTCCATGGCGTTATCAAAGTCGTTGTCCTGTACCAGCGTCAGATGGTGGATCTGGCGCGGCGTCGCCCAACGCCAGACGATTTCCGGCGTTGGATCGTTAGCATCCGGCGTCCAGCCGTTGATCTGCTGCTCCGGGCGCAGGCGTCCGTTGAGCACATTTTGTACGCTCCAGGCCATTAATGGCTGGCTGAAACGCAGGGCAGGCATAATTTGTTGCGGATGACGGCGCGGCAGCCAGAAGTCGAACTCGTCGACGCCATAATCGCCATCGACAACCTGACGAGTGTGTTTCGCCACGCGTGCATTCAGGCTGTTAAATACCGTCATCATGCCGGGCAGATGCGTATCCGTCAGGGCGATCTCGACCGCATCCTGCGCGTCGAAGGCGATAAACAGATACTGGTCGCGGTCGCTCTGCCAGCGGAATGACAAGGTGTGCCAGGCTTCGCCGGAAACCTGTAATACAGACTCGGCGTATTGATAATCGGGGGTAAAATTTCCGGCACGCGCGCTGCCGAGCAGGGATACTGCCAGCGTTTGCGGCGTTTTGGCCCGCAGAAACAGCGCGATATCCGGCAACTGCGCACCAGCCTGTACCGGCAGCAGCAGTGCCATCCGCCCCGTTAATGCGTGCCAGCGACCACTGGCAGGAAGTTCAGTCAGTTGATATTCACTACTGGCGCTGACCTCCGCTCCGGCCGCCGGATCGTTCAGCCAGCGTCGTGGAATATAGCAGCCGTTAGCCTGTAACTGCTGTTGCAGTAAGCCGATGTGTGCAGGCTCCGCCAGTTCACGCGGGGTAAGGCGCTCTGTTTTACAAAGAGCGGCGGCGCGGCCCACCACTTCACCCAGCAGACCGCAGGTGCACATCACGCGGGCGCTGCCAAACGCGACATGGGAAGCGGAAATCAGCCTGCCGGTGAGGAACAGATTGTCCAGCGAGCGGCTATAAAGGCAGCGAAATGGAATGGTATAGGTACCTTTGCTGTGAAACTGGCGGCAGCCGTCGTGCGTGCTGTAAACGCCATCTGCCGGATGCAGGTCGATCGACCAGCCTCCGTAAGCCACGGCATCGTAGTGATCGCGTTGTTCGATAATATCCTGCTGGCACAGTAAATGATCGCCGAGGAAGCGGCGGCTTTCGCGTTTGCCAGGAATCGCGCCCACCCATTCGATGGTCATATTCGCAGCTTCCGGGAAGTTGCCGGAGTTTTTAATATGATCCCAGACGCCCCAGACGATTTTCCACAGCTCCCATTTGATCTTTTCGCTTTCATGCACGGTATCCAGACGGCCTCCCCACTCCAGCCACCACAGATCGCAACCGTTCAGCGTCGATGTCAGCCGCTTGTAGCGCGGGATTTCGGTTATATCTTGCAGCGCAAAAGAGGGCGGTACAAAGTTGACTGGTCCATCGGTTTGTTTGGTGTAGAAGTAGATCGAATGACCCAGCTTATGGCCGAAATGATCCCCCGGCGCCATCTTCTCGCCCAGCTCTTGTGCCTCTTCCGCGCCCTCGCGATATTCAGCGCCCGCCAGAAAACCCAGCACGCCATCGCCGGTGGCGTCGCAAAACTGCGCTGCATTTACGCTGTAAAAGGTTTCGTTGATTGGATTGAAGGCTTTGATCCGGATAATGCGCTGCTGCTCTTTTTCCACTTCATAAACGGCGGTATTCAGCAAAAGCGTTAACCCCGGCTGGCTTTTTGCCAGATCCAGCAGGACCAGATCGAACATCACTGGGTTGCCCTCTTTGTTGCGCCAGAGGTTCTCTTCCATGATTTCGCCCATGATGCCGCCTTCGCGCGCCCAGCGGTTATTGTTCCCCATATGCGACGTGGCGCCATTCGCCCACAGTCTTACTTCGCTGGAGGCATTCCCGCCAAGTACTGGCCTGTCCTGAATCAGCACCACTTGTAAGCCGTCGCGGGCAGCTGCAAGAGCGGCGCAAAGACCGGCAAGGCCGCCGCCTGCGACCAACAGATCGCAGCGAAGATGCTGCGTCGGAAAGGTTCTTGCCTCGCTATGGGGAAAGATCTTCATAACCTTGTATCCTTCTTTACTGACGGTAAAATCGAATTTTGAGCAATCTGATGAGCGAATCCTGAATGTCCTCACAACCTAACCAAAGCCTGATTGATGGTATCCGCTGCCTGCAGTATCTGGTTTCCAGTGGTCGCGCCATTGGTTGCCGCGAGCTGGCTCGCCTGATGGGCATTAACACTACGCGCGTCAACCGGTTGCTGATGACCATGGCGTCGATCGGCCTGACCATGCAGGATGCTCAGCGACGCTATCTGCCGGGGCCTGGTATCCATGCGCTGGCGGCGCAGGCGATTCGCGGCTCGGCGCTTTTCTCCCAGGCGCTCCCCCTGCTTGAACGCCACGCCCCGAAAGACATCGTGGTGGCGATGGGCGTGCTGTGGGAGGATCAGGTCATCTATATCTATCACTCCGAACCCGGTAGTCAGGTCAGCCAGGCGCTGGCTGGTTTTCATATGCTGCCCGCCTGGCAATCTGTCATCGGCATGTCGCTGCTGGCGGCGGAAAGCGATGATGAACTGCAAAAACGCTTTACCGACGAGCAGTGGCAGCAGCTTGGCCCGCATGTCGCTCTTCAGCGTCAGCAGGGCCATGTGGTCTGGCATCATGACGACGGCGAAGTGTCGATGGCCAAACCCCTCGGCGCGCACTCTGCGGCGCTGGCCTTTGCCGGAATGTGGAACATCGAAGACGCTGAGGTCGAAACCCGCTTGCAGGCGCTTCATACACTGGCCAGCCATCTGACGGAAAAGGCCTGACAGATTTATCGCTCTGTTATGTTTCTTTTATAGAAACAATCAGAGGAATGCAAAAAGGGCGGTCAGAAACTGTGAAAACGATCGGCAAAAAGCCGCGGTCGAGGCGCGGCTTTATTCAGGTGAGGTTGTTACAAAATTGAATTGAAGCGAGGATCAGGCGTGCTGCTCGAAATAGCTTTCGAGGATGATCACGGCGGAGGCGGAATCAACGCTGCCTTTGTCGAGTGCGCGAAAACCGCCGCGTTCGAACAAACCGGCGCGCGCTTCTACGGTACTTAACCGCTCATCATGCAGCGTAACTTTCACGCCAAAACGACCGTGCACTTTATTGGCGAAATTGCGCGCGCGCGCCGTCAGCGGCTGTTCGGTGCCATCCATATTGAGCGGCAAACCGACGATGACCGTTTCCGGCTGCCACTCTTTCAGTAGTTTTTCGATAAGCTTCCAGTCTGGCGTGCCGTCCTGCGCTTTAAGCGCGGTGAGCGGACGCGCCGTGCCGGTGATGCGTTGCCCAATGGCGACGCCAATACTTTTGGTGCCAAAATCAAAGGCCAGCAAGGTTCCGCTCATCAGGCATGCCCCGCTACGCCAGGCATGGTGGAGATATCAATACCGATAAGTTTTGCCGCTTCGCGCCAGCGGTCGGCGATCGGCGTTTTGAACAGAATGTTGAGATCGGCCGGGGCGGTGAGCCAGGCGTTATCCATGATCTCTTGCTCCAGTTGCCCTTTTTCCCATGAGGCGTATCCCAGCGCGACCAGCACTTCGCTCGGCTGTTCTGCCGTTCCAAGGGTTTCCAGCACATCGCGTGAGGTGGTGACCACGGTGTTATCCGAAACGCGAATGCTGGAAGCGAATGTGGCGGGCGGCGTATGCAGGATAAAACCACGATCTTCCGCCAGCGGGCCGCCCAGCAGCACCGGTTTGTCCAGACGGATGGCTGGATCCCGCGCTTCTGGCTGGATTTTGAGTTTTTCCAGGACACCGTCAACTTTCAGGTTTTCCAGCGGCTTATTAATAATCAGCCCCATTGCACCTTCGTCGTTGTACTCGCAGATATAGACTACCGAGCGCCGAAAGAGAGGATCCTGAAGAGCAGGCATGGCAATAAGAAAGTGATGCTGTAAATTCATTGTCAGAGGTTCTGTTTCCTGGTTCAAAAAAGCGACAGCCTAGTATGGGGGGAAAGCGCAGATCTGTCACCTGGCAATGCTGTCATGGGCGGGATCCTTCCCGCCCTGTGCGCTGAGATTATTTACCCAGACGTTTTTCGATGGCATCCATCAGCATGCCGGTGATGGAGATCGGGAATTCAGCCTCAATTTCACGTACGCAGGTTGGGCTGGTTACGTTAATTTCTGTCAGGCGGTCGCCGATAATATCCAGGCCAACAAAAATCAGCCCTTTGGCTTTCAACACCGGCGCAACTTTGCGCGCAATCGCCCAGTCGCTTTCGCTTAACGGACGTGGTTCGCCGCGGCCGCCCGCCGCCAGATTGCCGCGGGTTTCGCCACCCTGCGGGATGCGCGCCAGGCAGTAAGGCACCGGTTCACCGTCAACCACCAGCACGCGTTTGTCGCCGTCTTTGATCGCTGGCAGATAGTTTTGCGCCATGCAATAGCGGCTACCCAGTTCGGTCAGCGTTTCCGTAATCACCGACAGGTTCGGATCGCCCTCTTTGACACGGAAGATCGACGTGCCGCCCATGCCGTCCAGCGGTTTAAGGATGATGTCGGTGTGCTTTTGCCAGAACGCTTTCAACTGCGCTTTGTTGCGCGTAACCAGCGTTTCCGGTGTCAGATCCGGGAACCAGGCGGTGAACAATTTTTCATTACAGTCACGCAGGCTCTGCGGCTTGTTAACGATCAGCGTGCCTTTCTCTTCCGCACGCTCAAGAATGTAGGTCGCATAGATATACTCGGTGTCGAACGGCGGATCTTTACGCATCAGGATGGTGTCCAGATCGGCCAGCGCAATATCCTGCTCGCTGCCGAATTCGTACCATTTGTCGTAGTTCTGTTCGACGGAAAGCGTGCGGGTGCGGGCGCGGGCTTCACCATTGATCAGGTAAAGATCCGCCATCTCCATATAGTGCAGCTCATAGCCGCGGCGCTGTGCTTCCAGCAGCATGGCGAAGCTGGTGTCTTTTTTGATGTTAATGTCCGCGATGGGATCCATCACGATGCCAAGCTTGATCATTCTGCTTCTCCTTTCAACCCAGGTCGCCAAAGCGGACCTGAAGCGCGGTGATGGCGGTAAGCGCCGTAGTTTCTGTACGCAGTACGCGTGGCCCTAACAAAATATCCGTAAACTGGTAGCGAGCGGTCATGGCGATCTCATCGGCAGAGAGGCCGCCTTCCGGGCCTATCAGCAATCGAATGCGCTCAACCGGCAGCGGAAGTGTGTTGATGCTCTGGCTGGCGCGCGGATGCAGGTTCAATTTCAGGCCGGCATCTTCTTCGGCGCACCAGGCTTCCAGATCCATCGCCGGGCGAATTTCCGGAATACGGTTACGACCGCACTGTTCGCAAGCGGCAATGGCGATTTTCTGCCACTGCTGGAGCTTTTTGTTCAGGCGTTCGGCATCCAGTTTAACCCCGCAGCGCTCAGAAAAAAGTGGCGTAATGAGGCTTACACCCAGCTCTATCGACTTCTGAATGGTGAATTCCATCTTTTCGCCGCGCGACATCACCTGGCCCAGATGGATATGCAGCGGGGATTCACGGTCGTCCACTTCGCTACGCAAAATGTTGACCATCACGCTTTTCTTATCCGCGCGAACAATCTCGGCGTCGAACACCTGATTGGAGCCGTCGAACAGTTGAATAGCCTGGCCCGGCCCCATACGCAGCACGCGGCCAACGTGGTTTGCAGCATCTTCGCTCAGCGCGATTTCATGGCCCGGCTGGAGAGGTTCAGGGTGATGGATGCGGGGAATACGCATGTTTTGAAATTCCGTCTGTCAGGAGATGCAGCGGCTCATGGGTGGAAAGTGCGCCACTGCACCTGTCGATAATCAATTGTCGCTAGTGTAGGTTAGCTCTTTCGCGCCATGCAAGCGCGCTGCACGTAAGGGTTGTGGTTGCCCTGCACCTCGGCAATGCGCGCATCGCGCGTGCATTCCCAGTCGGTCACCGGATACTGCTTATCCCACGCCGTAAACAGTTGCGTTTGCTGTCGTGAAAGGCTGAGCTGATATTGATCGCGCATATAGAAGTAGGTACGGGCAATCGCACCGCGGGCGCGGGCTGGCGGCTCAGCAAGCTTCTCTTTGAAATCAATCTTCATGCCGCACTGGCCATACTGACCGTCGCCGCCATTCCACTGGCTATACATAAAGTTGCCGCGATCGCCATTCACTTCACCGACGGCAGGTTGCAGGTTGTGCATATCGCTTTCAATTTTGCGGTAGACCGGATCTTTGGCGCAGTTTTTCCGGCCGCCATCCTGCCAGCACTGGCGCAGATGGCCGAACTGCCATGCAGGCATCACGTGCTCCCATTCAATGCGGCTGGCGCGGTTTTCATTTTTTCGCACCTTGTAGCCGCAGGAAGCAAGGTCAACCACGCCTTTTTTACCCTGCCAGTTAATTTTGCAGCCGCAATAGAAGTCGCCCGGTGCGTCGGCGTTAACTTTGGCTCCCGCCGCTTTTGCCTGGGCAAAGCTGTTTATGCCATCTGCTGCGAAAGCGGGAATGGCGATCAGTGCGATGAAAAGTGAGAAAAGACGAAACATAGCGAACTCCCTGTGAAACGAGTTCGCAACGTAGCGGAAGGCGTTGTCTGATGCAATCAGTAAGAGCAGAAAATTTCTTAATGGATTCAGTTAGTCGCGTCGGCAATGAGCGGTTCGCCACAGCGTACACAGCGGTAAACGGCCTCGCCGCGCAGCACGCGGTTGTGTCGGCGTACCGTAAGCTGGTGCTGCTGGCACCGACAATGGTATGGGAAAGTATTGCGTCTTACCGATTCCAGTTCGAACTGGTGCGTGCGGCGGGCAGGAACGCCAAGCACGCTCTCCATCATCCATTTCCACTCTTTACCGTGCGGCGCAACGCGACCGAAGTGTTTCCACACCAGCAGATGCGCCAGCTCATGCGGAACCACTTCTTCAACAAATGCCTGCTGGTTTTCCAGCAGCAGCACAGGGTTGAGACGGATTTCGTAATCCGCCAGCCAGGCCGTGCCCGCAGCTGTGCCACGCTGTTGATACACCACTTTAGGTTCGGGATAGCTGCGCTCCAGTTTCTGGTTCGCAAGGGCAAGTTTATCCCGCAGGCTCTGCATGACGGCTTGCTGGATGGCGATGGGGAGACGGGGAGTTTTCATAAGTGCTGAGAATAGGATCGGCGAAGCGCGAGTGCAACAGGCAAAACAGAGGCTTCCTCCGCAGAGGAAGCCTGAAGGGTTAATTGTGGGAACCGATCTCGCGCAGCGGACGGCCGCGCATCAGGTTACGCTCGATGTGCTCCAGCGAAACGTGTTTGGTTTCCGGCACCAGCCACAGGGTCAGTACAATGAACAACAGGTTCAGCGCGCCGTAAACCCAGAAGGTATTGGCATTGCCCAGTGAGTTCAGCATCGTCAGGAAAGTTGCGCCGACGATCATATTGGCAATCCAGTTAGTGGCGGTGGAGCAGGTGATACCGAAGTCGCGGCCTTTCAGCGGCTGGATTTCGGAGCACAGCACCCAGATCAGCGGACCGGCGCTCATGGCAAAACCCACAATGAACATCAGCAACATGGCGACCGCAAAGTACTGCGCTGATGGTGAGTGGATGCCGAGGTGCAGCATCGTACCGAGAATACCCATCCCGGCGGCCATTACCAGGAAGCCCAGCACCAGCGTCGGTTTACGTCCCCAGCGGTCTACCAGACCGATAGCGATAAAGGTTGCCAGCACGTTGGTCAGACCAACGATAACGGTGCCCCACATCTGCTCGTTGGTATTACTGTAACCCGCCAGTTCGAAGATTTTCGGCGCGTAGTACATGATGACGTTCATACCGGTAAACTGTTGCATGATTTGCAACAGCACGCCGAGGAACACCGCGCGGCGGAAATTGCTGTTCTCTTTAAACAGCGCCCAGCCGGTCTGTTTCACTTTCAGGCTTTCGCGAATCTCTTCCAGTTCATTTTTCGCTTCCGCGCTGGTGTCGCGCAGGCGTAGCAGCACGCGTTCGGCATCGTGGAAGCGGCGTTTAGCGGCAAACCAGCGCGGACTGTCCGGCAGGAAGAAGACCCCAATCAGCAGCAGAATCGCCGGAATGATGATCACGCCCAGCATCCAGCGCCATGCGCCGCTGTAGCTGAAGGCCGTGTCCGAGAGATACGCGCCGAGAATCCCGATGGTGATCATTAACTGATACATGGAGATCATGCTGCCGCGAATTTTTTCCGGTGCGATCTCGGAAAGGTAGAGCGGCGCGGTGTAGGAGGCGATCCCAACGGCCAGACCAAGCAGCACGCGGGAAATAATCAACACTTCCACATTTGGCGCAGCGGCAGAGCACAGCGATCCCGCCACAAACAACACGGCGCCAATCATCAAACTTTTTTTACGCCCCAGGCGCCAGGAGAGCCAGCCGCTACCAACAGCACCGACGGCGGCGCCGAACATCATTGAACTGACCACCCACTCCTGGGTATGTGAGCTAATTTGAAAGTCTTTGGTGATAAAGGGCAGCGCACCAGCAATAACCCCAATATCCAGACCAAAAAGTAATCCTGCCAGTGCAGCGAGGAAACAAACAAAAAAGGTCATCGCCTTATTTGAATGCCCCTGTTTTTTATTGTCAGGCATGATGCCCTCCATTGATGTATTGGTTTTTCCGGTGACAAAAGTAGGCCAGTTACCGGCAAAATTACGTGATTCACATCACATGAGTGTAATCGGTTACATTACGTTAAGACCGGTAATGTAAATAAAAGTGTTAAATATTATAGGATTGTTTACGTTGAAAGGTGAGTGCAAAGGAGAAGTTTCAGACTAAGCCGAAATTTAATGTAACAACTCTGCTTCATTCCTTTTTCAAAAGGAAAAATCTGAAAAAATCAGCGAAGCGGTGAGGTGTAATCGCTTTCAGAAAAATACCAGGCAGGCGTTAACAGTATAGACGGCGAAAATAACCGGACGAGAAATGCAAAAGGCCAGCACGAGGCTGGCCTTTAGAAGAAAACTGTCAGCGGATTATTACAGGCCGGCAGCTTCACGCAGCAGAGCGGCTTTGTCGGTTTTTTCCCATGGGAAAGTTTCGCGACCAAAGTGACCGTATGCAGCAGTTTGTTTGTAGATCGGGTGCAACAGATCCAGCATCTGGATCAGGCCATACGGACGCAGGTCGAAGAATTCGCGGACCAGCAGCGTCAGTTGCTCGGTTGGCACTTTCTCAGTACCGAATGTTTCCACCATGATGGACGTCGGTTCTGCGATACCGATAGCGTAGGAAACCTGAATTTCACAACGATCGGCCAGACCTGCAGCAACGATGTTTTTCGCCACGTAACGAGCAGCATAAGCTGCGGAACGGTCCACTTTCGACGGATCTTTACCGGAGAACGCGCCGCCACCGTGACGAGCCATACCGCCGTAGGTATCAACGATGATTTTACGGCCGGTCAGACCACAATCGCCCATTGGGCCGCCGATAACGAAACGGCCGGTCGGGTTGATAAAGAATTTGGTGGACGCGTTCAGCCACTCGGCTGGCAGGATCGGCTTGATAATCTCTTCCATGACCGCTTCTTGCAGCGATTTCTGGTCAATCTCTTCAGCGTGCTGTGTAGACAGAACGACAGCATCGATGCCGGCGATTTTGCCGTCATCATACTGGAAAGTGACCTGGCTTTTTGCGTCCGGGCGCAGCCACGGCAGGGTGCCGTTTTTACGCACTTCAGCCTGACGCTCTACCAGACGGTGGGCGTAGGTGATCGGTGCTGGCATCAACACGTCAGTTTCATTGGTCGCGTAACCAAACATCAGGCCCTGGTCGCCTGCGCCCTGTTCCAGCGGATCGGCACGGTCAACACCCTGGTTGATGTCCGGAGATTGCTTACCAATGGCGCTCAGTACGGCGCAAGAATTGGCATCAAAGCCCATGTCGGAGTGCACATAGCCGATTTCGCGTACGGTGTTACGGGTGATCTCTTCGATATCGACCCATGCGCTGGTAGTGATTTCACCGCCAACCAGTACCATACCGGTTTTAACATAGGTTTCGCATGCAACGCGCGCTTTCGGATCCTGTTCGAGGATGGCATCCAGCACGGCGTCTGAAATTTGGTCAGCAATTTTGTCAGGATGCCCTTCAGAAACGGACTCGGACGTAAAAAGGTGTTTTGCCATAGTAAGTTTTCACCCTGGAGTAATACGGTTAGCTCGAATTCTGTGCCCGGATGTTTTCACGCCTGGCGGCGCAGATTGCAGATGATGGCACAAGAAGTCTGAGAGTTAATCAATCTGGATGGATTAACATCTGGACGGCTATTTTAGGTCACTTGTTGAACCCATTTCCAGCCTTTTTTTGATCCTGACCTCATCCTGACACAAATAGTGACGGAAATTTTTCCTGACAATGCGGCAAACACAGCTTTTTTATTTTGCATTTTCACCCCGTTGTCGGTATAAAACGCCGCGCGCGGCTCTTAAAAAAAAGCGCACGGCCAAAACGCCGTGTCGCCACTTCCAGCCGGGTTAAGCAGTTGATTCAGGGCTTTGGCTTGTCGCGGGTCGCTATGGCTTGCGTTGGAGGTGATAAGAGATAATGAACCGTCGTTTTCCGCAGAATCTGTCGCGCCGTTCTGGCGTGCGTTTATTCCCCGCAACCTGCATTTCTAATCTGCAAACCTGCCGATGTTATACCCATTTCGGCGCTTCCCAGGACTCCAGGGCCGGTAAGGCGTTGTGATACCTGAACAAGGGCTCTCCTGCTAATACAGGAGTTTTCTCGTGGTTTCGCCGGGCTGTCATACAGACGTTCGGATGCGTGTTTTACAATGATATGAAAAAGAAACCGGTCGCACAGGCGTGGCGTTGTCCTGAAATCAGGCTATGCCAGGCTGTTTATGGGTTGTTATCGCTATGTGTCACTGCGATAGTAGTCAACTATTTTATTCCTGTGTCTCTTCACGCTTCGGCAATCGCTCAGCGTGATGTGCGCAGGGTATACACTTTTATAGATTGAGGTTCGCTATGTCTGACGACATGTCTTCGTTTTCGCCTTCGTCAGCAGGCGAACAGGGTGTACTACGTTCCATGCAGGAGGTTGCGATGAGCTCCCAGGAAGCCAGCAAGATGCTTCGTACTTATAACATTGCCTGGTGGGGCAATAACTACTACGACGTCAACGAGCTGGGCCATATCAGCGTTTGCCCGGATCCGGACGTCCCGGAAGCCCGTGTCGACCTGGCACAGCTGGTAAAAGCACGTGAAGCACAGGGGCAACGTCTGCCCGCATTGTTCTGCTTCCCGCAGATCCTGCAACACCGTCTGCGCTCGATTAATGCCGCGTTCAAACGAGCGCGTGAGTCCTACGGCTACAACGGCGATTATTTCCTGGTTTACCCGATCAAGGTGAACCAGCATCGCCGTGTGATTGAATCCCTGATCCATTCCGGCGAACCGCTGGGGCTGGAAGCCGGTTCCAAAGCGGAATTGATGGCCGTTCTGGCACATGCCGGCATGACCCGTTCGGTGATTGTCTGTAACGGTTATAAAGATCGTGAATACATTCGTCTTGCGCTGATTGGCGAAAAGATGGGCCACAAGGTCTATCTGGTGATTGAGAAAATGACCGAAATCGCCATCGTACTGGAAGAAGCTGAACGCCTGAACGTGGTGCCACGCCTCGGCGTACGCGCGCGTCTGGCATCGCAAGGTTCCGGCAAATGGCAATCCTCCGGCGGCGAGAAATCGAAATTTGGCCTTGCGGCAACGCAGGTGCTGCAACTGGTGGAGATCCTGCGTGAGCGCGGGCGTCTCGACAGCATTCAGTTGCTGCACTTCCACCTCGGTTCGCAGATGGCCAACATCCGTGATATCGCGACGGGCGTGCGTGAATCCGCGCGTTTCTACGTCGAGCTGCATAAGCTGGGCGTCAATATCCAGTGCTTCGATGTCGGCGGCGGTTTGGGCGTGGATTATGAAGGTACACGCTCGCAGTCCGACTGCTCGGTCAACTATGGCCTGAACGAGTATGCCAACAACATCATTTGGGCGATTGGCGATGCCTGCGAAGAGCATGGCTTGCCGCATCCGACGGTGATCACCGAATCCGGCCGCGCGGTGACGGCGCATCACACTGTGCTGGTTTCTAACATTATTGGTGTTGAACGTAACGAGTACACGCAAGCGACTCCACCGGCGGAAGATGCGCCGCGTGCGCTGCAAAGCATGTGGGAAACCTGGCAGGAGATGCACGAGCCTGGCACCCGCCGTTCGCTGCGTGAATGGCTGCATGACAGCCAGATGGATCTGCATGATATTCATGTCGGCTATTCCTCTGGCGCTTTCAGCCTGCAAGAACGAGCCTGGGCCGAGCAGCTCTATCTGAATATGTGCCATGAAGTGCAGAAGCAGCTCGATCCGAGCAACCGCGCGCATCGCCCGATTATCGACGAATTGCAGGAACGTATGGCGGACAAAATGTACGTCAACTTCTCGCTGTTCCAGTCGATGCCGGATGCCTGGGGTATCGATCAACTGTTCCCGGTGCTGCCGCTGGAAGGGCTGAACCATGCGCCGGAACGCCGCGCGGTGCTGCTCGATATCACCTGTGATTCAGACGGCGCCATTGATCATTACGTGGATGGCGACGGCATCGCGACCACCATGCCGATCCCGGAGTACGATCCGGAGAACCCACCAATCCTGGGCTTCTTTATGGTGGGCGCGTATCAGGAGATCCTCGGCAACATGCATAACCTGTTTGGTGATACCGAAGCGGTTGACGTGTTTGTCTTCCCGGATGGCAGTGTGGAAGTTGAACTGTCTGACGAAGGGGATACGGTGGCGGATATGTTGCAGTATGTGCAACTCGATCCGAATACGTTACTGACGCAGTTCCGCGATCAGGTGAAGCAGACCGGTCTGGACGAAGCGCTGCAACAGCAGTTCCTCGAAGAGTTCGAATCGGGCCTGTACGGTTACACCTATCTGGAAGATGAATAACACAGTAATGACGCTGTGATGAAATAAATCCCTTCCCGCCAGCAGGCGCGGAAGGGATTTTTTTATCAGAATACGTTGAACGGATATTCTGCGTAGAGACGAACTTCGTTGCCGCCAATATTGTAATCGCTGGCATTGTCGGAAACGCGCAGTACGGAGTAGCGCACTTTCAGTTTCAGATCTTTCGCCGGGCCACTCTGCACCTGGTACTGAAGCTGGTTGAACCATTCATGCTCTTTACCGTTACTGGTTTCGGTGGTTTTGATGTTGTCGCCGCGTACATAAGCGGTGGTCCAGCTCAGACCCGGTAAGCCCAGACCGGCAAAATCCAGCCCGTAAGAAGCCTGCCACGAACGCTCATCTTCACCGTTAAAATCCGACCAGTAGGAGTTCGCCAGCCAGATGGTGTTGCCACCATCGCCGACGCCGCCCACGTTTTTGTAGCTGCCGTAGTGATAGCCGGTGCTGCCGCTGCTCTGCTGGTACGCCAGTTTAAAGGTGTGAATATCCCAAATATAGCTGGCGGCCAGGCTCCAGATACTGTTGCTGCGGCCGGTGTTCTGGCTGTCTGCATAACCCGGATCCAGACGCGAGTTATAACCGTTGAAATCCAGAACCACCTGCTGGCCGGTGCTGAACGGTTGTTTGAAATTCAGACCGAGGTATTGTTTATTCAGTACGTCTTCCACGCGGGATGCATAGAGCGCACCGCTGAATTGATCGTTAAATTGATAGCTGGCTCCGCCGAAGCTCAGGCTTTTCAGCCCAGTGTTGTGGCTGTCATCACTTTTACGCTGCTCATCAGTGAAGTAACCGGCGTTTACTTCCAGACCGTCAATCTCTTTCGAGGTCAGCATCGTACCGGTATAGGTTTCGTACAGTAAACGGGAGCTGTCGGCATTCAGGATGGGCAGTTCCGGGCGCTGGGTACCATAGCTCAGTACGGTATTGGAGATACGCATTTTGGCGGTCGCACCAAATTTAGCCAGATCGGATTTTGCTTTGCCGTCATTATCCTGAGCAAAGAAGTCGATACCGCCTGCGCCGCTGCGGCCACGGCCGCCATCGAGGCGTACTCCGTATTGCGCAATACCGTCAACACCAAAACCTACCAGCCCCTGAGTGAAGCCAGATTGAAAGGTGGTAATAAATCCCTGACCCCATTCCGCTTTATTATCTGCGCCGCTGCGATAATCACGATTAATATAAGCATTGCGTAAAAAGAGATCTAAATGACTGTCGTCAATAAAACCCTGGCTTGAGGATTGCTGACTGGCGAATGCCGGAACTGCCAGAATAATACTTAAAGCGAGTAAGGATAATTGTTTTTTCACTGAGGGAACTTCTCTGTCTGTAGAATGCCAAAAGAAATAACTTGCTGATTTATAGTTACCTGAAACGATCCCGAAAGCAATCGTTGTCTGCTGCACTGCTGGCTTGCCATCGGCTTGTCCCAGAAAGTAGCAGAGCAGGGGTAGATTATTTATTATCTGGACATACCCCAATATTTAAGTGGGGAAATATGTTTGTGATTCTGCTCTGCGAAATAAATTACTGCATCAGATTTTTTTAAAAAATAATACACTTGTGGTAACGGGATTTCTATTTGGCGTTCCGTGCTATTGTTTTGGCAATTAATGCGTTTTTTCTGAGATGAATATTTTTCAGGCCTGGCAAAAAGGGAGGCTATATTGCCTCCCAATGCGATTATTTAATTCCGTCTGCGGCCATGCGATCGCGAATATGCTGGGCGCGCTCCGCCGATGCCGGATGATCGTCAAACATCGAACTCTGCCGACCCTCTTCCATTTTTGCCAGTTTCTCAAAGCTGGTCGCCAGCCCTGCCGGGTTGATGCCGCGTTTGCGCAACAGATCGTAGGAGTAGTCATCCGCTTCGGATTCCTGGCGCTGAGAGAACTGTGAATTTACCAGTTGTTCGCCCAGTGCGCCGAGCTGCGACTGCGACAGGCTGCCGACAATACCGCCTGCTGACGCTGCGGCTGCGCGTATCGCATTGGTGCCCAGCGCCACCTGCATCCCTTTTTTCACATGGCCCAGCGCAACGTGGCCCATTTCGTGGCCGATCACCGCTTCAACTTCGTTGTCGGTCATCATATCCATCAGCGCGCTGTAGACGCGGATGCAGCCGTTTGCCATGGCAAAAGCGTTCACATCTTTTGCCACATAAACCTTGTAGTTGACCGGCTGGCCGTTGATGTTATCGCCGAGCGCAGCAGCAATTTTAGCCAGGCGCTGGCTGTAGGTGCTGCTGGCGGGCGCGATGGTTGCTTTACTGTCCATCTGTTTACAGGCGTCATCACTTAATGCTTTTACTTGCGCATCGCTCAGCGTGTAGGCCTGAAAAGCTTCTGCGCCGGAGCTGAGAAAAGCATTTGAGTCCATATTCTGGCAGCCAGCAAGGACGGTTGTTATTCCCAGAGCAAAGAGAAGCGGGCGAATTTTCATTTGTTATTTTCCGTAATGGTTGAGTCAATATGCTGCTAACTACGCCGGCTCAAGACGAACCTGCAGATTGTCAGTATAAGGAAGAGTCAGAGTGCCAGGCGAGTAGATTGCGCAACATGCGAGCGGCTTCCAGAGATTTCTGAATCGGCAAAAGGATGCTCCATGTACATGGCATGCCGCTTGGGTTACATTGTTGGCACTTTTTTCCGGCGTAGCCCAAAACGCGCTGTCGTCAAGTCGTTACGGGAACAGCCCTTAACAGTCCGATCTGGAGTCAAAATGTCCTCACGTAAAGAGCTTGCCAATGCTATTCGTGCGCTGAGCATGGACGCGGTACAGAAAGCCAAATCCGGTCACCCGGGAGCCCCGATGGGTATGGCGGACATCGCCGAGGTCCTGTGGCGTGATTTTCTGAACCACAACCCGACGAATCCGGCCTGGGCCGATCGCGACCGCTTTGTGCTGTCCAACGGCCACGGTTCGATGCTGATTTACAGCCTGCTGCACCTCACCGGCTATGATCTGCCGATGTCCGAGCTGCAGAACTTCCGTCAGCTGCACTCGAAAACTCCGGGCCACCCGGAAGTGGGTTACACCGCTGGTGTGGAAACTACCACTGGTCCGCTGGGGCAGGGCATTGCCAACGCCGTTGGCATGGCGATTGCCGAGAAAACTCTCGCAGCGCAGTTCAACCGTCCTGGGCACGAGATTGTTGACCACTTCACCTACGCCTTTATGGGCGACGGCTGCATGATGGAAGGCATTTCCCATGAAGCCTGCTCCCTGGCCGGTACGCTGAAACTGGGCAAACTGGTTGCATTCTACGATGACAACGGCATCTCCATCGACGGCCATGTTGAAGGCTGGTTCACCGATGACACGGCGAAACGCTTTGAAGCCTACGGCTGGCACGTAGTGCGCGGCATTGACGGCCATGACGCGGACGCCATCAAACGTGCAGTGGAAGAAGCCCGTGCTGTCACCGACAAACCTTCGCTGCTGATGTGTAAAACCATCATCGGTTTCGGTTCGCCGAACAAAGCCGGTACCCACGATTCCCACGGTGCGCCGCTGGGCGATGCTGAAATCGCTCTGACCCGTGAAGCGCTCGGCTGGAAATACGCGCCGTTTGAAATCCCGTCTGAAATCTATGCACAGTGGGATGCGAAAGAAGCCGGTCAGGCCAAAGAAGCGGCGTGGAACGACAAATTCGCCGCTTACGCCAAAGCCTTCCCGCAGGAAGCCGCTGAGTTCACCCGCCGTATGAAGGGCGAACTGCCGTCAGATTTCGATGCCAAAGCGCAGGCGTTTGTTGAGAAGCTTCAGGCTAACCCGGCGAAAATCGCCAGCCGTAAAGCGTCGCAGAATGCCATTGAAGCCTTCGGCCCGCTGTTGCCGGAATTCCTCGGCGGCTCCGCTGACCTGGCGCCATCCAACCTGACTATCTGGTCCGGTTCGAAAGCGATTAACGAAGATACTGCCGGTAACTACATTCACTATGGCGTGCGCGAGTTCGGTATGACGGCGATTGCCAACGGTATCTCGCTGCATGGCGGTTTCCTGCCGTACACTTCGACCTTCCTGATGTTCGTCGAATATGCCCGTAATGCGGTGCGTATGGCGGCACTGATGAAACAGCGCCAGGTGCTGGTTTACACCCACGACTCCATCGGTCTGGGCGAAGATGGTCCGACGCACCAGCCGGTCGAGCAGGTGGCTTCCCTGCGCCTGACCCCGAACGTCAGTACCTGGCGTCCGTGTGACCAGGTGGAATCCGCAGTGGCGTGGAAATATGGCGTTGAACGTGCAGACGGTCCGACGGCGTTGATCCTCTCCCGTCAGAACCTGGCGCAGCAGGAGCGTACGGCACAGCAACTGGCAGATGTCGCCCGTGGCGCCTACGTGCTGAAAGAGAGTGCCGGTCAGCCGGAACTGATCCTGATCGCTACCGGCTCCGAAGTGGAACTGGCCGTTGCTGCTTATGAAAAACTGACCGCCGAAGGCGTGAAGGCGCGCGTGGTTTCCATGCCGTCGACCGACACCTTCGACAAACAGGATGCGGCATACCGTGAATCCGTGTTGCCGAAAGCGGTTTCTGCGCGTGTGGCTATCGAAGCCGGCATTGCGGACTTCTGGTACAAATATGTCGGCCTGAACGGCGCGGTAGTGGGGATGACCACCTTCGGCGAATCTGCTCCGGCAGAGCTGCTGTTTGAAGAGTTTGGTTTCACCGTTGACAACGTGGTGGCAAAAGCGAAAGCGCTGCTGTAATCACTCTTGCCCGGCGGCGCTCCGCCTGCCGGGCCTGCATGAAAAGTCATTTCGGATGGCGCTTAAGCGTTATCAAGTCTACGAGGTTGCAGAATGTGTAGACCGGATAAGCGAAGCGCCATCCGTCATTCAGCTATACCCCTAATCTTCTGCCTCCTGACCCAACACTCTCTTCTTAGTAACTCGACTAAAACGGCATTGATCCGTGCATGAAAAATTTACTGGATATACATCCAGTAAATTGTATAATAATTCTGCAAATTATCCAGGGTGAATGTGAGTAAGGAGTGAACCTATGATAATTCCTGGTGACAATCTCAATTCTCAGCCTGTGCTGGCGACAATCAGCAGCCGTGAAATCGCAAAATTGACAGGCGTGACGCATGGCGAAGTGAAGCGGATGGTGAAAAGCCTGGAAACCGCGCAGCGGCTCTCCCAGCCGGTGAAAGAGCACCCGTACGAGCGAGAAGGCGAGATGCGACAAGAATTTTTGCTTAATAAACGGGACTCATTGCTGACGGTTTCGCGCCTCTCGCCGACCTTTACGGCAGAAATGCTCGATCGCTGGCAGGAGAAAGAGAAGCTTATCAGTCTGCCCGATTTTACGAATCCTGCCGCCGCCGCACGCGCCTGGGCTGAGCAGTACGAAAAACGTCAGCGAGCGGAAGAGTTACTTGCTCTCTTAGCCCCAAAGGCGGAGTTCTTTGACCGCTATGTCAGGGTTGAAGAGTCGCTTGGTTTTCGTCAGCTTTGCAAGATGCTGCGCGTGAAAGAGTCTCTGTTTCGATGTTTTTTGCTTGAGCGCAATATTATGCAGCGTGTAAACGGTGCGTTGATGCCGCAGCAGTACCATATTGATGAAGGTTACTTCACTGTTCATGGTGGCGTCGGGGAAAACAAACGTAGCTGGTCTCAGGCGCGTTTCACCGCGAAGGGGGTGAAGTGGGTGGCCGATCTGTGGGCTAAGCAACTCTCGTCGCAGCCGGTTGAGATGCCGCGCGCAGAACGCACCGAGCCGAAGGCGCCGGAGCATAGCTGGTTTTAATCAGCGCCAGAAAAGGATTTTGCTTTTCTTCATCAACCGGGTCATGCAGGGACGCTTTGTTGCGCTCATCCTCTTTCTGTCGGTTATTTTCCTCACGAAAGAACCTTCTGGCCGCGCTGATTATTCCTGCAAAAATGTGATGCAAGTCAGATTACTGGCGAAACCGTCTGGACAATCATTCCTTTTATTCCTTGTTTCGCTTATTCTAGCTGAAGCGTTTCAGTCGATTAAATGTTCGACAATTAACCAAACAAACGCAGTTTAAGGCAGGCGAGGATTCCCCTTCTGTGGTGGCTGGATTACTCTGTCATCCACTTCAGGCCAGCTAGCCTTGCAGGAGAATTATGACCGTACGCATAGCGATTAATGGTTTCGGTCGCATTGGGCGCAACGTGGTTCGTGCTTTATATGAATCCGGGCGTCGGGCGGAAATCACCGTGGTAGCAATCAATGAACTGGCCGATGCTGTGGGCATGGCGCATTTATTGAAATATGACACCAGCCACGGGCGTTTTGCCTGGGATGTTCGCCAGGAGCGCGAACAATTGTTTGTGGGTGACGACGTAATTCGCATCCTGCATGAGCGCTCAATTGCGGCACTGCCGTGGCGCGAGCTGGGTGTAGATGTGGTGCTCGACTGTACCGGCGTATACGGCAACCGTGAGGATGGCGAGGCGCATCTGGCGGCGGGCGCGAAAAAAGTGCTCTTTTCCCATCCTGGCAGCCACGATCTCGACGCAACGATTGTTTTCGGTGTTAACCAGGAAACCCTTCGCTCTGAAGACCTTCTGGTCTCTAATGCCTCCTGTACGACAAACTGTATTATTCCGGTCATAAAACTGCTCGACGATGCTTATGGCATTGAGTCGGGAACGGTGACAACTATTCACTCCGCGATGCATGACCAGCAAGTGATTGACGCTTACCATTCCGATCTGCGGCGTACGCGTGCGGCCAGCCAGTCGATCATTCCGGTGGATACCAAACTGGCGGCGGGCATCACGCGAATTTTCCCGCAGTTTAATGACAGATTTGAAGCGATAGCGGTGCGCGTACCGACAATTAACGTGACCGCGATCGATCTGAGCGTAACGGTGAAAAAACCTGTAAAAGCTATGGAAGTCAACATGTTGCTGCAAAAAGCAGCGCGTGGGACATTTCATGGTATAGTTGATTATACGGAATTACCGTTGGTTTCAACCGATTTTAATCACGATCCGCACAGCGCCATTGTTGATGGCACACAGACGCGGGTAAGTGGTGCGCACCTTATTAAAACCCTTGTGTGGTGCGACAACGAATGGGGCTTTGCTAACCGGATGCTCGACACGACGTTAGCAATGTCGGCTATTGGTTTCAGGTAGGGCGCGACAGCGCTCGCAAAACTTTAAGAATCATTGAGAGGATTCACCATGTCTGTAATTAAGATGACCGATCTGGATCTGGCTGGTAAACGCGTTTTCATCCGTGCTGATCTGAACGTGCCGGTTAAAGATGGCAAAGTCACCAGCGACGCGCGTATCCGTGCTTCCCTGCCCACTATTGAACTGGCGCTGAAGCAGGGTGCGAAAGTGATGGTAACTTCCCATCTGGGTCGTCCGACCGAAGGCGAGTACAACGAAGAATTCTCTCTGCTGCCGGTTGTTAACTATCTGAAAGACAAACTCTCCAACCCGGTTCGTCTGGTTAAAGATTACCTGGACGGCGTTGAAGTGGCTGCCGGTGAACTGGTTGTTCTGGAAAACGTTCGCTTCAACAAAGGCGAGAAGAAAGACGACGAAGCGCTGGCGAAAAAATACGCTGCGCTGTGCGACGTATTCGTTATGGACGCATTCGGTACTGCTCACCGTGCGCAGGCTTCTACTCACGGTATCGGCAAATTCGCTGACGTAGCGTGCGCAGGCCCGCTGCTGGCTGACGAACTGGACGCGCTGGGTAAAGCGCTGAAAGAACCGGCTCGTCCGATGGTTGCTATTGTTGGCGGTTCTAAAGTTTCCACTAAGCTGACCGTTCTGGACTCTCTGTCCAAAATTGCTGACCAGCTGATCGTTGGTGGCGGTATCGCTAACACCTTCGTCGCTGCTCAGGGCCACAACGTAGGTAAATCCCTGTACGAAGCTGACCTGGTTGACGAAGCAAAACGTCTGCTGGGCACTTGCGATATTCCGGTCCCGACTGATGTTCGCGTAGCCACCGAGTTCTCTGAAACCGCAACGGCAACCCTGAAATCCGTCAATGACATCAAAGATGATGAGCAAATTCTGGATCTGGGCGATGCATCTGCTGAAAAACTGGCTGAAATTCTGAAAAATGCCAAAACTATTCTGTGGAATGGTCCGGTTGGCGTGTTTGAATTCCCGAACTTCCGTAAAGGTACTGAAATCGTGGCTAACGCTATCGCCGACAGCGACGCGTTCTCCATCGCAGGCGGTGGTGACACTCTGGCTGCTATCGACCTGTTCGGTATTGCTGACAAGATTTCCTACATCTCTACTGGCGGCGGCGCATTCCTCGAATTCGTGGAAGGCAAGGTTCTGCCTGCAGTAGCCATGCTCGAAGAGCGTGCTAAGAAGTAAAATTGTTCAGGCGGGATAACCCTGCCTGTTTTTCAAAACGATTCAATTGTTGCTCTAACTAATTCGCGCTGCCAGAAGACGGTGACGCAGCGAAACTCCAAAAACTCGCCATAGTGAGTCACTGGAGGCGCGAGAGAAGCCAGCCCACTGGCAGCACGAATTATGACGAGCTGAAACGGCCGAAGATACAGGACTACGTACATGTCTAAAATTTTTGATTTCGTAAAACCTGGCGTGATCACTGGTGATGACGTTCAGAAAGTGTTCCAGGTAGCTAAAGAAAACAACTTTGCTCTGCCAGCGGTTAACTGCGTGGGTACTGATTCCATCAACGCCGTTCTGGAAGCTGCTGCCAAAGTTAAAGCACCGGTTATCGTTCAGTTCTCTAACGGCGGCGCTGCGTTTATTGCCGGTAAAGGCGTGAAAACTGACGTTCCTCAGGGCGCAGCAATCCTCGGCGCAATCTCTGGCGCCCACCATGTTCATCAGATGGCAGAACATTACGGCGTTCCGGTCATTCTGCACACTGACCACTGCGCGAAAAAACTGCTGCCGTGGATTGACGGTCTGCTGGACGCAGGTGAAAAACACTTCGCTGCAACCGGTAAACCGCTGTTCTCTTCTCACATGATCGACCTTTCCGAAGAGTCTCTGGAAGAGAACATTGCCATTAGTTCCAAATATCTGGCGCGCATGTCCAAAATGGGCATGACTCTGGAAATCGAACTGGGTTGCACTGGTGGTGAAGAAGATGGCGTGGACAACAGCCATATGGACGCTTCTGCACTGTACACCCAGCCGGAAGACGTTGATTACGCTTACACTGAGCTGAGCAAAATCAGCCCGCGTTTCACCATCGCAGCTTCCTTCGGTAACGTACACGGTGTCTACAAACCGGGTAACGTGAAACTGACCCCGACTATCCTGCGCGATTCTCAGGAATATGTTTCCAAAAAACATAACCTGCCGCACAACAGCCTGAACTTCGTATTCCATGGCGGTTCCGGTTCTACTGCTCAGGAAATCAAAGACTCTGTAAGCTACGGCGTTATCAAAATGAACATCGATACCGACACCCAATGGGCAACCTGGGAAGGTATCCTGAAGTACTACAAAGAAAACGAAGGCTACCTGCAGGGCCAACTGGGCAACCCGAAAGGCGCAGACCAGCCGAACAAAAAATACTACGATCCGCGTGTATGGCTGCGTGCAGCGCAGACCAGCATGGTGACTCGTCTGGAGCAGGCTTTCAAAGAACTGAATGCAGTAGACGTTCTGTAATTTCCGCTGCTTTATCTGAAAAGGCCCGCAAAATGCGGGCCTTTTTTATTGCCATTTCAATAAGCTGGCGTAGAGCACAAAGTGTGATCTACTTGGCGTAAATGCGGCTTTTTGTTTACCCTTTAGGGATCTCTCCTTGCTTGAAGGGGTGGTTTTCCCATTTTGGAACAACATAAGGAAGCACGAATGGAAGATCTTAACGTTGTTGACAGCATTAACGACGCAGGCTCGTGGCTGGTGAACAATCAGGCGCTGCTGCTGAGCTATGCCGTTAACATTGTGGCGGCTATCGCCATCATTATTGTCGGTATGATTGTGGCGCGTATTGTCTCGAATACGGTTAATCGCGTGATGGTTGCGCGACACATCGACGCTACCGTGGCTGATTTTCTCTCCGCGCTGGTACGCTATGGCATTATCGCCTTTACCCTGATTGCCGCGTTGGGTCGCGTCGGCGTGCAGACGGCCTCGGTGATTGCCGTACTGGGTGCCGCCGGTTTAGCCATCGGTCTGGCGTTGCAGGGTTCGCTTTCGAACCTCGCCGCTGGCGTGCTGCTGGTGACTTTCCGCCCGTTCCGTTCGGGGGAATATGTCGATTTGGGTGGCGTTGCCGGAACCGTGTTGCAGGTGCAGATTTTCTCCACCACTATGCGTACGGTGGACGGGCGTATCGTGGTGATCCCAAATGGTAAAATCATTGCCGGAAATATCGTGAACTTCTCTCGTGAGCCGGTGCGTCGCAACGAATTTATTATCGGTGTGGCTTACGATTCTGATATCGACCAGGTGAAACGCATTCTGACTGAAATTATCCAGGCTGATGAACGCATTATCAAAGATCGCGAAATGACGGTGCGTCTGAATGAACTGGGGCCGTCCTCCATTAACTTTGTGGTGCGTGTCTGGAGTAAGAGTAGCGATCTGCAAGCCGTTTACTGGGATGTGCTGGAGCTGATCAAACGTCGTTTTGACGAGAATGGCATCAGCTTCCCGTTCCCGCAGATGGACGTAAACCTCAAACGTTCTCATGAGCAGACAGAGCAGTAAGATATGGGGCCGGCAGTGCCGGCCTTCTTTTTGCTCATCAACATTAGCATTGCTACTTAACGATTAAAATTATCAATTTCCGCTAATGATGTTCCCGCGCTATAGTCTGCTTCCGAAACAATCTGACGGAATTACGACGTGTTATCTTATTACTTTCAAGGCCTTATGCTTGGGGCCGCGTTGATCCTGCCGCTTGGGCCGCAAAACGCTTTTGTGATGAACCAGGGGATCCGCAGGCAGTATCACATCATGACTGCCTTTTTATGCACGATGAGCGATGTGGTGCTGATCTGCGCTGGCGTGTTTGGCGGCAGCGCGCTGTTGATGCAATCCCCGTGGCTGCTGGCGCTGGTGACCTGGGGCGGTGTGGCGTTTCTGCTATGGTACGGTTTTGGCGCACTGAAAACGGCACTGAGTAGTCATCTCGAACTGGCAAGCGCCGAAGCATTACGCCAGGGGCGCTGGCGTATCATTGCGACCATGCTGGCGGTTACCTGGCTCAACCCGCATGTCTATCTCGACACTTTCGTGGTGCTGGGTAGTCTCGGCGGACAGCTGGATGCGGAGCCAAAGCGCTGGTTCGCGCTGGGAACGGTGAGCGCTTCTTTCCTGTGGTTCTTCAGCCTTGCGTTACTCGCTGCCTGGCTTGCTCCTCGTTTGCGCACGGCGAAAGCGCAGCGGCTAATCAATGCTGTGGTTGGGTTGGTGATGTGGTTTATTGCCTTCCAGCTTGCGCATGAAGGTATTCATCATGTACAGGGATTATTCAGTTAGGGTAAGTCCGATGGACAATTCACGCTGAGCCGCTAAGCTTGCTGCCAAGGCGTCTGCGTATTCGGACGTATTAACGCAACATGGAGGAGCAACTGTGAAATTTAAAGTGATGGCCCTGGCGGCGGCAGTCGGTTTCAGTGCAATGGCGGTACAGGCAAACGAATTGCCTGACGGCCCGCATATCGTCACCTCAGGCACGGCTAGCGTGGATGCGACTCCGGATATCGCCACGCTGGCGATTGAAGTGAACGTCGCTGCAAAAGACGCCGCATCAGCGAAAAAACAGGCCGATGACCGCGTTGCGCAATACCTGAGTTTTCTTGAGCAAAATGGTATCGCCAGGAAAGACATCAATTCCGCAAACTTACGCACCCAGCCAGATTACGACTACCAGAACGGCAAAAGCATCCTGAAAGGTTATCGCGCTGTGCGTACGGTTGAAGTGACATTGCGCGAGCTGGATAAGCTTAACTCACTGCTGGATGGCGCGCTGAAAGCGGGGCTGAACGAGATTCGCTCCGTGTCGCTGGGCGTTGCGCAAGCGGACTCTTTCAAAGATAAAGCGCGCAAAGCAGCGATCGATGATGCGACCCGTCAGGCGCAGCAGCTGGCAGCCGGTTTCAATGCCAAACTCGGCCCGGTTTACAGCATTCGCTACCATGTTTCTAATTATCAGCCAAGCCCAATGGTCCGGATGATGAAAGCGGATGCCGCGCCGGTTTCCACCCAGGAAACCTACGAGCAGCCGACGATTCAGTTTGACGATCAGGTTGATGTGGTGTTCCAGCTTGAGCCTGCTCAGGCTGAGCAGCCGGCAGCCACCGCGGCGAAGTAAAGTTGTTCATCCTCTCCCCGGTCGGGGAGAGGTTAGCTGTTCAATCCTGCCTTAATACCCGATGTCCATACTCCAGCAGCGCATCCGTCACGTTGCGCATCATCCGGCTTTCCGGCGCAAAACGGTGCCAGTAGAGCATACGGCGCTGTAACAGGCCTGGCGTCAGATCGATCAAATCACCGCTCTTTAACTCTTTCTCGATTTGCAGGTGCGGGATCATACAGCAGGTCGTGCCCTGGCGCGCCAGTTGCACAAACGCTTCCGATGAATTCACGATATGACAGGGCACGCTACCCGGCGGTAAATCGAAATATTGCTGCAAAAATGCCTGATGCATATCATCCAGATGGTCGAACGCCACCGCCGGGGCTTTCAGCAGCGCTGAGCGGGTTACGCCATTAGGAAAATAGCGTTCGGCGAATTCTCTGGAACCGACAAACAGGTAATCCAGCGCGCCAAGTTGATCGACAAGGCAGCTCGGCAGCGCCTGCGGCTGAATACTGACCGCACCAACCACTTCGCCGCGACGCAGTCGCTCCTGGGTGCGGGTTTCATCCTCAACCTGCAAGTTCAGCCGGATAGGCGAATCCACCAGTACCGGCGCCAGCGCAGGCAGCAGCCAGGTTGCCAGGCTGTCGGCATTGACCGCCAGCGACAACAGCAACGGCGTCGAGCCTGTTTGCTCATCGCCCAGCCACTCTTCTTCCAGCAGCTCGACCTGACGCAACAGCGCCAGCAGTTTCTGCCCTTGTTCGGTGGGACGCGGCGGAACAGTACGTACCAGCAATGGCTGGCCGAACATGTTTTCGAGCTGTTTTATGCGCTGCGACACGGCGGACTGAGTAATACACAGTTTTTGCGCGGCGCGCTCAAACCCACGCTCACGAATGACCGCATCAAGCGCCTGTAAGGTTCTGTAGTCCGGACGTTTCATTGCTCGGCCAATCTCCTGAAAAATGATTACTCAGCACTATGACATAAATTTTTATTAGAATCAGACGAAATTGGACGTCGCGTAATGTGACACTGGTCACAGGGACATTTAGGCGAAGGGTGGTCTATAATGCGCCTGAAATTTCACACCACAGGCGAACGACCATGACGCAGGATGAACTCAAAAAGGCAGTGGGCTGGGCGGCACTCAAGTATGTTGAACCCGGAACTATTGTCGGCGTAGGCACTGGCTCCACTGCGGCGCACTTTATTGATGCGCTCGGCACGATGAAAGGCCAGATCGAAGGCGCGGTTTCCAGTTCGGATGCCTCCACCGCGAAACTGAAAAGTCTTGGCATTACCGTGTTCGATCTCAACGAAGTGGATAAACTGGGTATCTACGTTGATGGCGCGGACGAAATCAACGGTCAGATGCAGATGATCAAAGGCGGCGGCGCAGCGCTGACGCGTGAGAAAATTATCGCCTCGGTAGCGGATAAATTTATCTGTATCGCTGATGCATCCAAGCAGGTTGATATCCTGGGGAAATTCCCGCTGCCGGTGGAGGTTATCCCGATGGCTCGCAGCGCCGTTGCGCGTCAACTGGTGAAGCTGGGCGGTCGCCCGGAATATCGTCAGAATGTTGTCACCGATAATGGCAACGTGATCCTCGACGTTTATGGGCTGGAGATCATCGATCCGATTGCACTGGAAAACAGCATCAATAGCATCCCGGGCGTAGTCACTGTAGGGTTATTCGCCAATCGTGGCGCGGATGTGGCGCTGATCGGCACCGCCGATGGTGTGAAAACCATCATAAAATGATCTGACGGGGAGGCGCTCGCCTCCCTGTAAAAAAACACGATCGGCAAATTTGGTGATATCTGTCACATTTATCCGCTGATTATGCACTACCTGCCACTACTCCACGCTTTAACAGCATTTTTATCTGCCATTCCTCGCTGTATGACATTTCTTCAGAGTGCGCACGCAAACGTTCATATTGCTGCAATAGTTTTTTTTGATATGTTGACTGAAGAAAATTGCATTTCGCACAACATCACAGTCAAGACAAAAAACAGGGTCGGGTAAATGGCAAAGGTATCACTGGAGAAAGACAAGATTAAATTTCTGCTCGTCGAAGGGGTGCATCAGAAAGCACTGGATAGCCTCCGTGCGGCGGGTTATACCAACATTGAATTCCACAAAGGTGCGCTGGACACCGAGCAGCTTAAAGAGTCCATCCGTGATGCTCACTTTATCGGTCTGCGATCCCGTACTCAACTGACTGAAGATGTTATCGCGGCGGCGGAAAAATTAGTCGCTGTGGGCTGTTTCTGTATTGGTACTAACCAGGTGAATCTGGACGCGGCCGCAAAACGTGGTATCCCGGTGTTCAATGCACCGTTCTCCAACACCCGTTCCGTGGCGGAACTGGTTATTGGCGAACTGTTGCTGCTGATGCGTGGTATTCCTGAAGCGAATGCGAAAGCGCACCGTGGTGTCTGGAACAAACTGGCGGTCGGTTCTTACGAAGCGCGCGGTAAAAAGCTCGGTATTATAGGTTATGGTCATATCGGTACGCAGTTGGGTATTCTGGCGGAATCGCTGGGGATGCACGTCTTCTTCTACGACATCGAAAGCAAACTGCCGCTGGGCAACGCCACGCAGGTACAGCATCTTTCCGATCTGCTGAACATGAGCGATGTGGTGAGCCTGCATGTGCCGGAAACCCCGTCAACCAAAGATATGATTGGCGTTGAGGAGCTGAAATTGATGAAGCCTGGCGCGCTGCTGATCAACGCTTCTCGCGGCACGGTGGTCGATATTCCGGCGCTATGTGATGCGCTGAAAAGCAAACATCTGGCCGGTGCGGCAATTGACGTCTTCCCGACGGAACCTGCCACCAACAGCGATCCGTTTGATTCCCCGCTGTGTGAGTTTGACAACGTGCTGTTGACGCCGCACATCGGCGGTTCAACGCAAGAAGCGCAGGAAAATATCGGTCTTGAAGTAGCAGGTAAATTGATTAAATATTCTGACAACGGTTCTACGCTGTCGGCTGTTAACTTCCCGGAAGTTTCTTTGCCGATGCACGGCGGCCGTCGCCTGCTGCACATCCACGAAAACCGTCCTGGCGTGCTGACTGCACTCAACCAAATCTTTGCCAGCCAGAATATCAACATCGCGGCGCAGTACCTGCAAACAACTCCGTACATGGGTTATGTCGTGGTTGATATCGAAGCGGAAGAAGATGTCGCGCAAAAAGCGTTGCAGAGCATGAAAGCGATTCCCGGCACGATTCGCGCCCGTCTGCTGTTCTGATAAGTATTGTGTTTTCCTCTCCCGCAAGGGAGGGGGAAACCTGTTACCACTCCCACACTTTTGATGGTGTGACTACCGCAGGTAGCGGAATATCCCACTCTTCCACAGGCAGGGCCTGAACGCCCTGACAGTCATGCGCGTAGCCTACGGGCTGTAAGTTGTAGGCGCGCCAGTTTTGCAGGGTGCGATCGTAAAAACCGCCGCCCATACCTAAACGCTGGCCTTGTTCGTCGAACGCTACCAGCGGCGTAACCAACACATCCAACTGATTAAGCGGCAGGACATCGCGCACGTCCAGTTTCGGCTCCTGAATCTTCAGGCGATTAATCACCAGTTCGCTGTGCGGGTGGTAATGCAGAAAGAGCAGATTGCCCGGGCTAAACGGGTGCAGCACCGGCAGGTAAACCCGCTTTCCGCTGCGCCAGAGTTGTTCAATCAACGGCTGGGTATCCAGTTCACCGTCGAAAGAGAGAAACAGCGCCACGGTATGCGCCATCACGACGGGCGGATATGCCATCATGCGCGCGGCGGCCTGCTGGGCAAAATGCGTCTGCTGCTCGCTGCTTAGCGCACGTCGACGCTGGCGGATAAGTTTGCGGATTTCTTGTCGCGAAGAGGGAAAATCAGGAAGTTGCGTCATGGTTTTGGGTAGAAAAAGAAGGGAATCTCCGAGATGCCGCCGCAGGCTGTAACCCTTGAACCCTTGGTTCAAGGTGAATGCGTCGTCATGATTTTAAGGCTTCTCGGACGGACCGAGCATGCTCACCAACCATGGATCGCCACATTCTTGTGGTATGAAATATCGGCTCAGGGGACTGGCCCGCTTGCAAACATCTCAGAGAAATTTTGTCTTCACGATCACTCTACCACAGTTGATCCTGAAGTGTTATTCAAACTTAGGCCCCGGCCTGTCTGTTATGCGACCCTGATCAAGCAATGCCTGTTCGATGGTCTGCTGTAACATTCGGATACGCTGTTCCATGTTGGCTGCGTATTCGCGGGTTTTTGCCTTTTCCTGAGTCAGCTCGTAGCTGATGTTCAGCGCGGCGATAAACACCAACTGCTCAGTATTTGTGACTCTAGTGCGAACTTTCAGATCTTGCAACCGCTGATTCAGATCCTCCGCAGCCTGGTTAAGAGCGTCCCTCTGTTCAGGCGGGCAGTTCACTCGCAGTGAACGACCAAAAATTTGGATATCGACGGGTTGTGCAGACATGCCACCTTCCTGCTGTTTGACTGCGCTCTGCCTTCGCATCCGAGTCCTGGGCTGCGAAGGGGCGACACTATAAGCTAGCCTGGTGAGCACTTTCAAGTTTTTTGCGTCTATACCTTAATGACTAATGTCACATGCAATGGCATGTAACGTGAAGTATCACGGGTATATCACCAGGGGCCAAAGTGGTAGCATATCATGAATATTCCCCCCAACGACGACGAATGCGTATGTCTATACAGAACGAAATACCTGGTTACAACGATGTAGGCCAGTTGCTTAACCAACAGGGCGTGGGGCTGCTTCCTGCCGAAATGCATGGGCTTATCGCGGGGATGATCTGCGGTGGCAACAATGACAGCTCCTGGCAGCCGTTGCTGCATGATTTAACTAATGACGGGCTGGCTTTTGGTCATGAGCTGGCACAGGCACTGCGGGCAATGCACGCGGCGACCAGCGATTCACTGGAAGACGACGGCTTTTTGTTCCAGCTCTATTTGCCGGAGGGCGATGATGTTAGCGTTTTCGACAGAGCCGATGCACTGGCTGGCTGGGTAAACCATTTCCTGCTCGGGTTAGGCGTCTCGCAACCGAAGCTCGACAAAGTGACTGGCGAAACCGGCGAAGCGATTGACGATTTGCGTAACATCGCACAACTGGGTTATGACGAAGAAGAAGATCAGGAAGAGCTGGAAATGTCGCTTGAAGAGATCATCGAATACGTCCGCGTGGCTGCGTTGCTGTGCCACGATACGTTCACGCACCCGCAGCCGACCGCGCCGGAAGTGCGTAAGCCGACGTTACATTAATTCGTCTTGTAGGAAGGAGGTGTCATGACACAGCTTGAGTTTCTCCGTCGTCGCCAGACATTGCTGGCGCAGATGGTTCCGGGTAGCGCGGCATTGATCTTTGCCGCGCCGGAAGCGACCCGCAGCGCAGACAGTGAATACCCGTATCGTCAGAACAGCGATTTCTGGTACTTCACCGGTTTTAACGAACCCGAAGCGGTGCTGGTGCTGATAAAGAGCGATGACACCCACAACCATAGCGTGCTGTTCAACCGTGTGCGTGATAAAACCGCCGAGATCTGGTTTGGCCGCCGCCTTGGTCAGGAAGCCGCGCCGGCAAAGCTGGGCGTCGACCGTGCGCTGGCGTTCCCGGAGATCAATACCCACCTTTATCAGTTGCTCAATGGCCTCGACGCGGTTTATCACGCGCAGGGTGAGTATGAGTACGCGGATACCATCCTGTTCACTGCGCTGGAGAAGCTGCGCAAAGGCGCGCGACAGAATCTGACAGCGCCCGCCACGCTGACTGACTGGCGTCCGATCGTCCACGAGATGCGTCTGTTTAAGTCGGCCGAAGAGATCGAGGTGATGCGTCGCGCCGGGGAGATCTCCGCGCTGGCTCATACCCGTGCCATGCAGGTTTGCCGACCTGGCCTGTTCGAATATCAGCTTGAAGGTGAAATTCAGCATGAATTTAACCGCCACGGCGCGCGTTTCCCGTCCTACAACACCATCGTCGGTTCGGGGGAGAACGGCTGCATCCTGCACTACACCGAAAATGAAAGCCAGATGCGTGACGGCGATTTAGTGCTGATTGATGCTGGCTGCGAATATATGGGATACGCCGGGGATATTACCCGCACCTTCCCGGTAAACGGGAAATTCAGCCCGGCGCAGCGTGAAATTTACGACATTGTGCTGGCATCGCTGGAACGTGCGCTGGAACTGTTTCGTCCGGGCACCTCCATCCAGGCCGTCACCGGCGAAGTGGTGCGCATTATGATCACCGGTCTGGCGAAGCTTGGCATTCTGCAGGGCGAAGTCGATGAATTGATCGCAAAAAATGCCCACCGCCCATTCTTTATGCACGGGTTAAGCCACTGGCTGGGGCTGGATGTTCATGACGTCGGCGTTTACGGCCAGGACCGTTCCCGCGAGCTGGCGCCAGGCATGGTGTTGACCGTTGAACCGGGCCTCTATATTGCCCCGGATGCGGATGTTCCCGAGCAGTATCGCGGCATTGGTATTCGCGTGGAAGATGACATCGTTATTACCGAAGAGGGTAACGAGAATCTCACCGCCAGCGTGGTTAAAAAGGCGGATGATATCGAAGCACTGATGGCGGCGAGCCGTTCATGAGTGTGATTATTGTTGGCGGCGGCATGGCCGGTGCGACGCTCGCGCTGGTCATTTCACATCTGACGCAGGGGAAATTACCGGTTCACTTGGTAGAGGCTACAGCACCGGGTGCTCACCATCATCCTGGTTTTGATGCCCGTGCTATTGCGCTGGCGGCAGGCACGTGCCAGCAGCTTGCGCGCGTCGGGATCTGGCAGGCGATAGCCCGTTGTGCAACGCCCATTTCAACCGTTCATGTCAGCGATCGTGGTCATGCCGGTTTTGTCACGCTGGATGCGCAGGATTATCACCTTGATGCGCTGGGCCAGGTGGTTGAGCTGCATGATATCGGCCAGCGGCTCTTTACCTTGCTGCAAAATGCGCCGGGCGTGACGCTGCATTGCCCCGATCGGGTCAGCAGTTTTACCCGTAATGAGCAACAGGTATCGGTAACGCTGGAAAGCGGCGAGCTGATTATTGGCCAGTTGCTGGTCGCGGCGGACGGTTCCCGTTCGGGCATGGGCGAGCAACTGGGGATCCTCTGGCAGAAAACGCCCTATCACCAGGCCGCAGTCATTGCCAACGTCACTACCTCTGTTCCGCATCAGGGACGCGCATTCGAACGTTTCACCGAGCACGGGCCGCTGGCGATGCTGCCGATGTCGCAGGGGCGTTGTTCACTGGTGTGGTGTCATCCGCTGGAAAAACAGCAGCAGGTGACTGGCTGGTCTGACGAACGTTTTTGCCATGAGCTACAAAAAGCTTTCGGCTGGCGTCTGGGACGTATTGAACACGCCGGAAAACGCAGCGTTTATCCCCTGATGTTGACTAACGCGTCGTCGCCGGTTTCTCATCGCGCGGTGCTGGTCGGCAATGCGGCTCAGACGCTGCATCCTATCGCCGGACAAGGGTTTAACCTCGGCATGCGCGATGTTATGACGCTGGCGGAAACGCTGGCGGAGGCATGGGCGAAGCAGAAAGATGTCGGCTGTTATCCGGTGCTGACGCGCTACCGTCACCAGCGTCAGGCGGACAAAAGCGCCACCATAGGCGTTACCGACGGGCTGGTGCATCTGTTTGCCAACCGCTGGGCGTCGCTTGTCGTCGGGCGCAATATCGGGCTGATGGCGATGGAACTATTTACCCCGGCGCGCGATGTGCTGGCGCAGCGTACCCTCGGTTGGGTAGCCCGTTAATCAAAGGAGCAAAGAGTGCAGAGTGTTGATGTTGCGATTGTCGGCGGCGGCATGGTTGGTCTGGCGCTGGCTTGCGGGTTGCAGGGGAGTGGTTTACGGGTTGCGGTGCTGGAGCAGAATGTTCCGCAGCCGCTGGCGGAAGATGCACCACCGGCGCTGCGCGTATCGGCGATTAACGCCGCCAGCGAAAAACTTCTGACGCATCTTGGCGTGTGGTCAAACATCATTGCCCATCGCGCGGGACGCTATCACGGCATGGAAGTGTGGGACAAAGACAGCTTTGGCCGCATCTCCTTTGACGACCAAAGCATGGGCTATCCTCACCTTGGCTATATTATTGAAAACGCAGTGATTCATCAGGCGCTGTGGGATAAAGCTCAGCAGTGTCAGGATGTCACTATGATTGCCCCAGCCGAATTACAGCAGGTGGCCTGGGGTGAGAACGACGCGTTCCTCACCTTAAAAGATGGCACGATGCTCACGGCCCGGCTGGTGGTCGGGGCGGATGGCGCGAACTCCTGGTTGCGTAACAAAGCGGATATTCCGCTAACTCTCTGGGATTATCACCATCACGCGCTGGTAGCGACCATTCGCACCGAGGAGCCACATCAGGCCGTCGCGCGGCAGGTGTTCGATAACGATGGCATTCTGGCGTTTCTGCCGCTGAACGATCCACATTTATGCTCGATCGTCTGGTCGTTGCCGCCGGATCAAGCGAAAACGCTGCAACAGGCCAGCGATGAGACGTTCAACCAGGCGCTGTGCGTGGCCTTTGATAATCGTCTTGGTCTGTGCCGCGTGGAAAGCGAGCGCCAGGTTTATCCGCTCACCGGTCGCTATGCGCGCCACTTCGCCGGTCATCGTCTGGCGCTGGTGGGCGATGCTGCGCATACCATCCATCCGCTGGCCGGGCAGGGCGTAAATCTGGGCTTTATGGATGTTGCGGAATTGATTACCGAGCTGCGCCGTCTTCGCCGTGAAGGAAAAGATATCGGCCAGCATCTCTATCTGCGTCGCTACGAGCGCAGCCGTAAACACAGTGCGGCGCTAATGCTGGCGGGAATGCAGGGCTTCCGCGAACTGTTTGCCGGATCGAACCCGGCGAAGAAGCTGTTGCGTGATATTGGTCTGAAACTGGCGGATACCCTTCCGGGGGTAAAAACACAACTGCTGCGCCAGGCGCTCGGCCTGAATGACCTTCCGGAGTGGTTACGTTAACCCCATCACATTTCCCTTCCCGCAAACGGGAAGGGGACTCCCTGCCTCATTTGAAATATTCTAATTTCACCTCGTTTTTCGGATTAGATTTACTCATGTATGATTTTTCGCACTGCAGAAAAAATGATGCTTTTGCGGAGTGAAATATTGAAATAGGGCGCAACTACGTCGCTTTATTGATGTTTTGTGTGGGTGATTTTGTTTTTATCTGGCACAAAACTCTGTTGCTGTTTTTAGCTAAATAGGTCATAAGCTAATGTGATGGCCCATTTTCTCTTATGGTTAAGTGCCGCTTTCGGTGTTAAGTTCAGGCAAAAGATAACGTTTGCGTCGGCGTCCGAAATGGCCGTTGACGCTGGTCGTTTTGGCGAAATGAACGCCGCCGAAAAACGTGATAGCGCAGCTTATTCGACGAGGACAAGATGGCTCAGCAGACCCCTTTGTATGAACAACACACGCTATGCGGCGCCCGCATGGTGGATTTCCATGGCTGGATGATGCCGCTGCATTACGGCTCGCAGATTGATGAGCACCACGCAGTGCGTAGCGATGCCGGGATGTTCGATGTTTCGCACATGACTATCGTCGATCTGAAAGGCAGCCGCACCCGGGAGTTTCTGCAATATTTGCTGGCAAACGATGTGGCCAAACTCACGAAGCCCGGCAAAGCCCTCTACACCGGCATGCTGAATGCCTCGGGCGGCGTGATTGATGATTTGATCGTCTACTACTTTACCGAAGACTTCTTCCGCCTCGTTGTAAACTCCGCCACCCGCGAAAAAGACCTCTCCTGGATTACCCAACACGCCGAACCTTTTGCCATTGATATCACCGTCCGTGACGACCTGTCGCTGATCGCGGTTCAGGGGCCAAACGCGCAGGCGAAAGCCGCCAGCCTGTTTACCGATGCGCAGCGCAGCGCGGTCGAGGGAATGAAACCGTTCTTCGGCGTTGAAGAGGGCGAGCTGTTTATCGCGACCACGGGCTACACCGGTGAAGCGGGTTACGAGATTGCCTTGCCGAACGAAAAAGCCGCCAGCTTTTGGCAGGATCTGCTGAAAGCGGGCGTAAAACCTTGCGGACTCGGCGCCCGCGATACGCTGCGCCTGGAAGCGGGCATGAATCTTTATGGCCAGGAGATGGATGAAAGCATCTCTCCGCTGGCTGCCAATATGGGCTGGACCATCGCCTGGGAACCGCAGGATCGCCAGTTCATCGGTCGTGAAGCGCTGGAGCAACAGCGCGAAAAAGGCACCGAACAGCTGGTTGGTCTGGTGATGACGGAAAAAGGTGTGCTGCGTAATGAGTTACCTGTGCACTTTACTGATGCGCACGGCAACGTGCAAAAAGGTGTGATCACCAGCGGGACCTTCTCGCCGACGCTTGGCTACAGTATTGCACTGGCGCGCGTTCCGGCCGGAATTGGCGAAACGGCAATTGTGCAGATCCGTAACCGCGAAATGCCGGTCAAAGTGACCAAACCTGTTTTTGTGCGCAACGGCAAAGCTGTCGCGTAACGTAATTTTTATCTGGAGAGAATAAAATGAGCAACGTACCGGGCGAACTGAAATACAGCAAAGAACACGAATGGCTGCGCAAAGAAGCAGACGGTAGTTATACCGTTGGCATCACTGAACATGCTCAGGAACTGCTGGGTGATATGGTGTTTGTCGACCTGCCGGAAGTGGGCGCGACCGTTAGCGCTGGCGATGACTGCGCCGTTGCCGAATCGGTAAAAGCCGCTTCTGATATCTACGCGCCGATCGGCGGTGAAATCGTAGCCGTTAACGATGCGCTGAATGACTCTCCGGAGCTGGTTAACAGCGAGCCGTACGGCGAAGGCTGGATCTTCAAAATCAAAGCCAGTGACGAATCGGAAGTTGCTGCGCTGCTGGATGCAACGGCATACGCCGCATTGTTAGAAGACGAATAAATACGCGTCATCCTTCACGTTGCAGGCGCGTTGGCTTGCTCGCTCACCCCAGTTACTTACTGATGTAAGCGCCTGGGGATTTGCAGCATCGCCGCCTTCCTGCAACGCGAAAGCTTTAGCGTATTCAGATAATTTCCGAATACGATTCACCGCACGTTTCAGGAACCATCGCTCATGACTCAGACGTTAAGTCAGCTTGAAAATCGCGCCGCATTTATCGGCAGGCATATTGGCCCGGACGCATCGCAACAGCAGGAGATGCTGAACACCGTAGGGGCAGATTCACTGAATGCCCTGATTGCGCAGATCGTACCGAAAGATATTCAGCTCGCCACGCCGCCGCAGGTGGGTGAAGCTACCACCGAATTCGCCGCGCTTGCCGAACTGAAAGCCATCGCGGGCCGCAACAAGCGCTTTAAGTCTTACATTGGCATGGGCTACACCGCAGTGCAGTTACCGCCGGTGATCCTGCGTAATATGCTGGAAAATCCAGGCTGGTACACCGCGTATACGCCGTATCAGCCGGAAGTATCGCAAGGGCGCCTGGAAGCGCTGCTCAACTTTCAGCAGGTGACGCTGGATTTGACCGGCCTGGATATCGCCTCCGCGTCCCTGCTGGATGAAGCGACCGCCGCTGCTGAAGCGATGGCGATGGCGAAGCGCGTGAGCAAACTGAAAGGCGCTAACCGTTTCTTCGTTGCCGATGATGTGCACCCGCAAACGCTGGATGTCGTGCGCACGCGCGCCGAAACCTTCGGGTTTGAGGTGATTGTTGATGCGGCTGACAAAGTGCTGGATCACCAGGATGTTTTCGGTGTTCTGCTGCAACAGGTTGGCACCACCGGCGAAGTACACAATTACAGTGCGCTGATTGCGGAGCTGAAAGCCCGCAAAATCGTGGTTAGCGTCGCCGCCGATTTTATGGCGCTGGTACAGTTGACGGCGCCAGGCAAGCAGGGTGCCGACATCGTGTTTGGCTCCGCTCAGCGTTTCGGCGTGCCGATGGGCTACGGCGGTCCGCACGCGGCATTCTTTGCTGCTAAAGATGAATTCAAACGCTCCATGCCTGGGCGCATTATCGGGGTTTCCAAAGATGCTGCCGGTAACACTGCGCTGCGCATGGCGATGCAGACCCGCGAACAGCATATCCGCCGCGAGAAAGCTAACTCCAACATCTGTACTTCACAGGTGCTGCTGGCCAATATCGCCAGCCTGTACGCGGTGTTCCACGGTCCGGATGGGCTGAAACGCATTGCGGGCCGCATTCACCGCCTGGCCGACATTCTCGCTACCGGCTTGCAGCATAAGGGGCTGAAACTGCGTCATGCGCACTACTTCGATACGCTGTGCGTTGAGGTCGCGGATAAAGCCGCCGTGCTGGCGCGCGCTCAGGCGCATGAGATCAACCTGCGCAGCGACATTCTGAACGCGGTGGGTATTACGCTGGACGAAACGACCACTCGCGAAGATGTGCTGGCGCTGTTTAGTGTTCTGCTGGGTGACAATCATGGTCTGGATATTGATGCGCTGGACAAAGATGTTGCGCTCGATAGCCGTTCCATTCCGCAGGGGATGCTGCGCGATGATGCGTTCCTGACGCACCCGGTTTTCAACCGTTATCACAGCGAAACCGAGATGATGCGCTATATGCACTCTCTGGAACGCAAAGATCTGGCGCTGAATCAAGCGATGATCCCGCTGGGTTCCTGCACCATGAAACTGAACGCGGCAGCCGAAATGATCCCTATCACCTGGCCGGAGTTCGCGGAACTGCATCCGTTCTGCCCGCCGGAACAGGCTGAAGGCTATCATCAGATGATTACTCAGCTTTCCGAGTGGCTGGTCAAGCTTACCGGTTACGATGCGCTCTGCATGCAGCCAAACTCCGGCGCACAGGGAGAATACGCAGGCCTGCTGGCCATTCGCCACTACCACGAAAGCCGCAACGAAGGTCATCGCGATATCTGTCTGATCCCAAGTTCCGCGCACGGCACTAACCCGGCGTCGGCGCAGATGGCGGGGATGCAGGTGGTGGTCGTTGCCTGTGATAAAAACGGCAACATCGACCTTGCCGATCTGCGCGCGAAAGCTGAGCAGGCGGGTGATAACCTTTCCTGCATTATGGTGACCTATCCCTCCACTCACGGCGTATATGAAGAGACGATCCGTGACGTGTGCGAAGTGGTGCATCAGTTTGGCGGCCAGGTTTACCTCGATGGCGCAAACATGAACGCCCAGGTGGGCATTACTTCGCCGGGCTTTATCGGCGCGGATGTGTCCCACCTCAATCTGCATAAAACGTTCTGCATTCCGCACGGCGGTGGCGGTCCGGGTATGGGGCCGATCGGCGTGAAAGCGCATCTGGCGCCGTTTGTTCCGGGGCACAGCGTGGTGCAAATCGAAGGCATGTTGACGCGCCAGGGGGCAGTTTCTGCCGCACCGTTTGGCAGCGCGTCGATTCTGCCGATTAGCTGGATGTATATCCGGATGATGGGCGCGGAAGGGCTGAAGCAGGCCAGCCAGGTGGCGATCCTCAATGCTAACTACATCGCCAGTCGTCTGAAAGAGGCGTTCCCGGTGCTGTATACCGGGCGCGATGGCCGTGTGGCGCATGAATGCATTCTCGATATTCGTCCGTTGAAAGAAGAGACCGGGATTAGTGAACTGGATATTGCTAAGCGTTTGATTGACTATGGTTTCCATGCTCCAACCATGTCTTTCCCGGTTGCTGGTACGCTGATGGTGGAGCCGACAGAATCGGAAAGCAAAGTCGAACTGGATCGTTTTATCGATGCGATGCTGGCGATCCGTGGCGAAATCGACCGCGTGAAGCAGGGCGAATGGACGCTGGAAGATAACCCGCTGGTGAACGCGCCGCACACCCAGAATGAGCTGGTGGCGGAGTGGAACCACGGTTATACCCGCGAGCTGGCCGTATTCCCGGCAGGCTTCGCAAACAAATACTGGCCAACCGTCAAACGTCTGGATGATGTCTACGGCGACCGTAACCTGTTCTGCTCCTGTGTACCGATGAGCGAATATCAGTAATTCGCTGATTCAGCTATCTTTTAAGGGCGCTTCGGCGCCCTTTTCTTTTGGGGAACGGTGATGATTGTAGTAGTGATGCGCGCCGCGTCAGGCAAGAAGCAGCTGAACGTTTTACCATGATTCACATACTGCGGTGCTCGTTATGTTTTGATCTGCAACAGCTCAGGGAAAACCCTTCGTCACAGGCGTTAACCCAGCAGGTTGCCGGATAAGCCTGATACTTAACGCCGCTCCCGCGCCGAGGCAGCACGCCATTGTCAGGACTGCGACGACAAACGCATGGGTGATATCCGTCGCGCTATGGCTGTCGCCCACAATACTGTAAAAAATACCGCCCATCACCGCGACGCTGAGTGCGGTGCTGACTTGCAAAGCTGAGCTGGTGATGCCGGCAATCATGCCTGCAAATTCCGGTGCGACGCGGCCTGTTAGCATGCGCATCAGCATTGGCATCGCCAGACCCTGGCCAAAACCGGTGATAAACAGTAGCGCGGCGAGTTGCGTCATTGCGGGAGTCGCGCCCGTCGCCGTTGCGGTCACCAGCCATGCCAGTCCGGCTAAACCCGCGGTTTCGCATCCCATCCCGATCGTGCTCAGGTAATTTCCGGCAAAACGCCGCAGGTACGGGGTGAGCAACGGCCCAATCAGAAAACCAGCGCCAAAAGGCAGAAAAATCAGGCCAGCCGTTAGCGCATCGACATGCAGTGCGCTTTGCAGGTAAACCGAAAACAGTAAAAAGAATGCGGCGATGGAATAGAACAACAGCGCGATCGCCAGCCCGCAACCCAGCCCTGGCGCTCGTAACGCGACAGGATCCAGCAGCGGTGAGCCGCCATGACGGCTGAGGCGTATTTCATAACGCCATAACAGCGAGGCCAGCAGCGGAGCTGCAAGGAATAACAGCCACGTCCACCAGGGCCAGCCCGCCTCACGGCCTTCAATCAACGGAATAATCAGTGCGCCCAGCGTTGCTGTTGCCAGCAGCATGCCGCCGGGATCAAGTTTGCGGGCATGTGGCGCCCGTGTCTCTTTCAGCAATGGAATACCAAAAACAATCACCAGCAGCGCCACTGGCAGGTTAACAAGAAAAATGGCCCGCCATCCCAGGTTGAACAGATTCAATGTAATCAGGATGCCGCCCAGCGCCTGTCCGATAACGGAGGCAAGGCCAAACACGGCACCATATAAACCCAGCGCTAACGGCTTCTCTGTTTCAGGAAAAATGGCCTGCACGGATGCAAGTGCCTGCGGAGCCATGACGGCGGCCGAAGCGCCCTGGAGTGCGCGCCCGACAATCAACACCCACGGCGATCCGGCGATCCCGCACAACAGTGATGCAGCCGCAAAACCAATCAGCCCAAGGAAGAACATCCTGCCACGACCATACAGATCGCCCAGCCGTCCACCAGTGATTAAGGTGGTCGCATATACCGCAGCATACGATGAGATAACCAGTTGCTCCGCAGAAGACGAAGAGGCTAAATCGCTCTGGATTGACGGGAGCGCCACATTAACGATAAAAAAATCGAGTGGTGGCAGGAAAGCTCCCACCAATAAAATTACGAACATCGCCCAGCGACGAGGTTCAGCGTGCGTCATGTTATGTGCTGACATAACCCCTCCCGGAAACCCTGCGGTTTCCAATCAAGCAAAATGGGTAGAACAAATGAAACATGTGGATTCGTGTGCGGAGGTATCCCGGCTCTCTCCTGCATGCGAACTGCCTGGCAGCCTTTATTGAATTGCGGCGGGTTAGCGCATGCCGCCAGACGCCATAATGACCTCGCCGGTCACCCATCCTGAGTCGTCTGATGCAAGGTAAGAGACTATCGGCGCGATGTCCTGCACCTGACCGATACGACCAAGCGGCGTCTGCGCTTCGTTCCAGGTCTGGAAGTCCGAACCCATCGCCCCGGTAGCGTGCGTACCTTCAGTTTCGACAAGACCAGGGTTAACGGCGTTAACGCGGATGCCGCGCGGACCAAGCTCGCGCGCGAGTACGCCGGTAATGGCGTCAATGGCACCTTTGGAGCCGCTATAAATAGCGCTCTCTGGCATAAATACGCGTGTGACGAACGAACTGATGTTGATGATGCTCCCGCCTTTCTCCAGATGTGGCACGGCGGCGGCGCAGACCAGCAACGGGCCAAGCACATTGATGTCGAACTGCTTGCGGTACAGCGCTTCGGTGGTTTCTTCGATCCTGGCGAACTGATAAATCCCCGAGTTATTCACCACAATGTCCAGCCGCCCAAAATGTTCAATCGCTGAGCTAACCAGCGCCTCAACCTCGCGCTGGTTGGTAACGTCTGCGGCGGCCGCCACGGCCTCTCCGCCTGCGGCTTTGATATCCGCAACCACGCTGTCTGCACCGGTTTTGCTGGTGGCGTAGTTGACGATAACCTTCGCTCCCTCAGCCGCCAGTTGGCGGGCAATCCCGGCACCGATACCTTTGGATGCGCCTGTGACAATGGCAACTTTGTTTTTTAATTTGTTCATATTTTCAGATCCTGGATGAGGCCATAGCAGCCTGTTCAGTGAAGAGACATTATGGTGATGCCTGCATAATTGTTAGGGAACTGCCATTTATGTATATTTGATGTTCATTTTTGAACGGGGGCGGGTATGGAGTGGAGCGACGTACGGATATTTCTGGCGGTGATCCGCAAAGGATCGTTCGGCGAGGCCGCCCGAAGCCTGGGCGTGAGCCATCCGACGGTGGGCCGACGGATCAAAGCGCTCGAAGATGAGGCACAACAGCCGCTGTTTCGCCGCACGCGTGAGGGGCTGGTGCTGACCGATGCCGGAGACGCGGTGCTGAACCTGGCGGAATCGATGGAAAATTCTGCGCGGGCACTGGAAAGACGCCTGGCGGGTAATCACCAACGGCTCGAAGGTATTTTGCGGATTTCATGTGCCGAGTGGTTTGCGGGTTATGTGCTGGCACCGGTGCTGGTCGAATTGACGCGCCGTCATCCGGCCGTGGTACCGGAGATCATCGCCAGCTACCGCTTACTTAATTTATCCCGGCGCGATGCCGATGTGGCCTTTCGTCTCGTGCCTTTTACCGAGCCGGACATTGTCCAGCGTCGCCTGATGACCATTTCCTATGGTCTTTACGGTACGCCTGAAACCGCACAGACACTGCACCACGATCCGGCGTCAGTGGGGCTTATTCTGATGAACACCGCCCAGTCACATTTTCCTGACGTCACATGGTTGCTCGACAGATTTCCCCGCTCCAGGCGTGTTTTCACCAGCACAAGCCGGGCTGTTCAGGCGCAAATGTGCCTGCGGGGGATGGGAGTGGCCGTGCTACCACGGCCACTGGGAGACGCCGTTTCCGGGCTGCAACGTATTCAGACTGAAGATCAACTGCCATCCAGAGAGATATGGGTCGGCTACCACCAGGATCTCCGGCATATGGACCGCTTGCGCGCCATGCTGGATATCGCCGATACGCTGCTTGCCGACCCGGCGACGAGAGCACCGTGAACCCGCGTGTCATTTTACTGAGCACCGCACAAAGAAAACATGTCCCGCTCTGGTTAGCCCACGATGCTTTGTGCCGCTGGCATCCGGCAACGTCTCAAAGCATCACAGCTTTTCGCCATTGCTGGCGATCACCTCTTTGTACCAGTTAAAGCTCTTCTTGCGGGAGCGGGACATATCACCCGTACCGTCGTCGTGCTTGTTCACATAGATAAAACCGTAACGCTTGCTGTACTGGCCGGTGGTGAAGGAGACGCAGTCGATGCAGCCCCACGGTGTATAGCCCATCAGATCCACGCCATCGTAAGTGACTGCTTTCATCATCTCTTCAACGTGCGCGCGCAGATAATCGATGCGGTAGTCATCGTTGATGCTGCCATCGGCTTCGACTTTGTCGTAAGCGCCAAAGCCGTTTTCAACGATGAACAACGGTTTCTGGTAGCGTTCATACAGTTCGCACAGAGAGTAGCGCAGCCCGACGGGATCGATCTGCCAGCCCCAGTCGGAGGCTTTGACGTGCGGGTTCGGCACGCTGCCTTCGAAGCCGGAGATAGCATCGCCGGTACCGCCTTCCGCTTTCACCGCATTGGTCATGTAATAGCTGAAACCCAGGTAATCGCAGGTGCCTTCACGCAGGATCTGCTCGTCGCCGTTTTCCATTTTGATGGAGAAGCCGCGGCGCTCCCATTCGTTCAGCACATAGGACGGGTAGTAACCACGCAGTTGTACGTCGGTAAAGACATAGCGCTCGCGCATTGATTCCTGCGCAAACATGACATCTTCCGGCTTACAGGAGAAGGGATAGAGCGCAACCATCGCCAGCATACAGCCGACTTTCATTTCCGGGTTGATGCGGCGGGCCGCTTTCACTGCCAGGGCGCTGGCGACGAACTGATGGTGCAGCACCTGGTACATGGTCTCTTCCGGGTTCTCATGATCGGTATAGACCACGCCGGAGCAGCAGTAGCCGAACAGCGGTGCGCGCCAGTTACGCTGGTTGTTGATTTCATTGAAGGTCATCCAGTATTTGACCTTGTGCTTGTAGCGTTCGAAAACCACTTCCGCGAAGCGTACGAAGAAATCGACTACTTTACGGTTGGTCCAGCCGCCATATTCCTGCACCAGATGCAGCGGCATCTCGAAGTGGGAGAGGGTGATCACCGGTTCGATGTTATATTTCAGCAGCTCATCGAACATATCGTCGTAGAATTTCAGCCCTTCTTCGTTAGGCTGCTGCTCATCCCCTTTCGGAAAGATACGGGTCCAGGCGATCGAGGTGCGAAAGCATTTAAAGCCCATTTCGGCGAATAGCTTGATGTCTTCTTTATAGTGACCGTGGAAATCGATCGCTTCATGGTTCGGGTAATATTTCCCGGCCACCACTTCGCTGGTGATCTCGCGCGGTACGCCGTGTGCGCCGCCGGTCAGCACGTCACAAATGCTTGGGCCTTTGCCGCCTTTATTCCAGCCACCTTCAACCTGGTGCGCGGCAACGGCGCCGCCCCATAGAAAATCTTTTGGTAAGGTCAGTTTTTTCATCTTTGCTCTTCTCGTCATATTGGCTATTAACGAGTCTAACAAAGGTGAATTAAATGTCACGATATAACAAATTGCCATCTGGGTAATTTGTTACACTAGAAAAACACTCTGTTTTTTTATGCTATTTTCTTCGCCAGCTTGCGCCCCAGCGATTCCAGAATATAAATGACCGGAATTTGCGTCGTAATATCGTAGCCGCCGGGAATACGCGTAGGAGGAATATGCCAGGAGAGATTGAAATCCGCCAGTTTCGCCAGGCGCGACTGTTCGTGGCTGGTAATCGACATCACTTTGCAGTGATGCAGGCTGAACTGCCCGGCAAAACGCAGGATCTCCTCGGTCTCACCAGAGACGGAAAGGACAATTGCCAGGGCATTTTTTGCCATATCATTGGTGACCGGGAAATAAGGGTCATCAATATGGTTGCTGAATTTTCCAATATTAGAGAAGAAACGGGCGCCATATTTTGCCAGTGCGCCGGATGTGCCAGCGCCAACAAAGATAATACGCTCTGAGGATAATATTATATCGACGGCTTTATTCAGCAGGGCATCAAATTCATCGTTATTTACGCTTTTAAAAAAACTAATAACTTCACTGGCACCAAAATTCGCCTGTGGTAACTCATTTTGCTCTAAATATAATTTGAAGCGGACGCGAAACTCCGAATAGCCTTCACAGTTGAGCTTGCGGCAAAAGCGTAGCACCGTAGTGGTGGAGACGCCCGCCGCATCGGCCAGTTCGCGGATCGTCATATACATCACTTTGTCGCGGTTTTTGACTACATAGTGATAGACCATCATCTCCAGATTATTGAGGCTGGCGATGGCAGAGTGGGTAAACATCGTCACGGTGGTGTCCTTTACTCTCTGTTAACGTTGCCAGCCAGTGTGTAATTGCGTGACTACATGCTGCCATAACTCTGGCTGGCTTGCCCTGAGTTTTGTTCCCGGCATAAGAATCTGATTTAGCGGCCTGCATATTGTCATTTCCGCTTCATACTTTCATCCTACATTCACGTTTTATGGGCGTATGTTCCTTGCGAGAAGGTTGAACAGTTGTAACGCCAGTCGTCGGCTTAAATGCTGCCGTGAATATATATTGATACGAATTTTTTTAGCGTACAGGTGTGCACTGGAATCATTCTCAGTTACTCTAGTGACGCAATGTTTTTTTGAGTTCTCCCGGAGTTAGCTATGGCCAAGAAACCCTTAATCGCACAGGGATACACACTGGCAGAAGAAATCGCCAACAGCATTAGCCACGGAATTGGGCTGGTGTTCGGTATCGTCGGGCTGGTACTGCTGCTGGTACAGGCGGTAGATGCAAAGGCCAGTACAATGGCTATCACCAGTTACTCGCTTTATGGCGGTAGCATGATTTTGCTGTTCCTTGCCTCTACGCTTTACCATGCCATTCCGTACCAGCGTGCCAAGGCGTGGCTGAAGAAATTTGACCACTGTGCCATTTATCTGCTGATTGCCGGAACGTATACACCGTTTCTGCTGGTTGGGCTGGATTCGCCGCTGGCGCGCGGGCTGATGATCGTCATCTGGAGCCTCGCTCTGCTGGGGATCTTATTTAAACTTACCATTGCCCATCGCTTTAAAGTGCTGTCGCTGGTGACCTACCTGACCATGGGCTGGCTGTCGCTAATTGTGATTTATCAGCTTGCCACGCGCCTGTCGGTTGGAGGCGTAACGCTACTGGCTGTGGGTGGCCTGGTCTATTCGCTCGGCGTGATTTTTTACGTCTGCAAACGCATCCCTTATAACCACGCAATCTGGCACGGCTTCGTGCTGGGCGGCAGCGTCTGTCACTTCCTGGCGATTTATTTGTACGTCGGACAGCTTTAAGTTAAAGCCGGTGGCGGTTTCCGCCCCGGCTTAGCGCGTTTACTCTTCCAGTGAATAAGGCAGCGGCTCGATGCTCAACGTATTCGCATCGTCGCGCACGCGGAAAACGCTGCCAGGTTCCATATCGTTGTTCATCACCACCTGAACCAGAAGGCGTCCGTCATCAAGCTGCACAGATGCCAGCACGGTACCGGTACGGCGCCAGTTGTCTCCCATCTTCAACTCAAGATCTTCTCCCGCTTCCGGCACCCGGCTGGCTGTCCCTGCCAGATACCACAATGCGCGCTTGTTGGCGCCGCGGAATTTTGCTCGTGCCACCATCTCCTGGCCGGTGTAACAGCCTTTTTTAAAGCTGATGCCGCCCAGCGCCTGTAGGTTAGTGGCCTGTGGGATAAACTGCCCGCTGTTTGGCGCATCAATAACCGGCAAGCCCGCTTCGATATTCAGCGCCAGCCACTGTTGACTGTTATTAAGCTGCGCTTCGCCACGCAGTTTTTCGGCCACCAGTTCCGCTGTTGCTGCGTTGGTTACCAGCAGGAAACGCTCGGCAGGGTGTGCAAACCACAACAGGGTGGTTTCGCCTTCCTGCACAACCTGTTTTTCACTGTCCGGAAGGATGGTAAAGAGATTCGCCAGCGCCGCGCGCGCCTGAAAACCGGCCACGCCCAGTAGCACGTGTTCATCGTCTTGTGCAATGGCGACTTTAGAGAATACGGCGTATTTCTTCAGTTCACGAAGCTGCGCTTCACGCACGCTGCGGCGCAGGATCCAGGCAAAACCGTCCTGAAAGTGGAACAACCGCATATTGCTCCACATTTTCCCTTTAGAATCACAGTGTGCCGCCAGCAGGTGCTGTTCAGCCGTCATAGTTGTGACATCGGCGGTCACCTGGCCTTGCAGGTATTTTTCGCTATCTGCGCCGGTAATCGTTGCCAGCGCCCAGTCATCGAGCGTCATAAGCGTCAGCGGCAGACGTGATGATGCGGTCGGCTGGCGCGGAGGAAACGGAGTAAAAGGCATAATAATGTCCTGATTAGCTTAACGCTGTGTTGGTTCTTAATGGTAAAAGAGGCGTTGTTCAATGCAAGTAATAAAGCATGCGTTTTGTGCCATTGTGCATGCGTTGCGAAGCATTACGCAGCGCAATGATATTTTTTGCAGTGGGTGCGATTAATTCTGGAAGCGGCCCCGCGAAGCGAAATATTCCGCAAAAGGAATATTAAAAACACGTTACAATGGGCCATTATGCCGATGAAGGGAGAAGATCATGGATATTAACAACAAAGCCCGTATCCACTGGGCGTGCCGCCGTGGAATGCGTGAACTCGACATCTCAATAATGCCTTTTTTCGAACATGAGTACGACACGCTGAGCGATGATGACAAACAGCTGTTTGTTCGTCTGCTGGAAAGTGACGATCCTGATTTATTCAACTGGTTAATGAATCACGGTAAGCCTCAGGACACGGAGTTACAAAGAATGGTGCAGTTAATCCAGACACGGAATCGGGATCGTGGTCCTGTGGCAATCTGAGTTACGCGTCTCCTGGCGCGCACAATGGATTTCGCTTTTGCTCCACGGTCTGGGCGCTGCACTCATTTTGCTGATGCCCTGGCCTTTGAGTTACACACCGCTGTGGCTGCTGTTGCTGTCGCTGGTGGTTTTTGATTGCGTGCGCAGCCAGCGGCGGATCAATGCCTGTCATGGCGAACTCAAACTGCTGATGGATTCCCGCCTGCGCTGGCAGGGCATGGAATGGGATATCATCGGAACGCCGTGGATGTTACGTAGTGGAATGATGCTGCGCTTGCGCCGTGAAGAGGATGGGCGCCGTCAACATTTATGGCTGGCGGCAGACAGCATGGATGCGCAGGAGTGGCGCGATCTGCGCCGGGTGATATCACAGAAACCGGCGCAGGGGCTGCATTAACAGGGGATGTGGCTGCCTTTAAACCAGCCGTTCCGCCATCTCTGTCAGGATTTGCTCACACCATGACTGAATGCGCGAATCGCTCAGGTCATACTGATTGGTTTCGTCCAGCGCCAGGCCGACAAACAGTTGACCATTGGCAATTACCGGTTTGCTGCTGGTAAATTCGTAACCTTCCGTCGGCCAGTAGCCGATGAACGTCACGCCTTTGGGTGCCAGTTTGTCATGCAGCATGCCCAGTGCATCAAGGAACCATTCGCCGTAGCCGAGCTGATCGCCCATGCCGTATAGCGCGATGATTTTGCCGTCAAGATTGAGGTCATCAAGCTGATCCCAGATGGCTTCCCAGTCTTCCTGCAATTCGCCAAAATCCCAGGTCGGAATGCCGAGGATAAGTGCATCATATTGCTCCATCAGCGCGGGTGCGTCATCTTTCAGATTGTGCAGCGTCACCAGTTCCGGCCCGATAATTTCGCGAATTTTCTCCGCCGCCATTTCGGTATAGCAAGTGCTGGAACCGTAAAACAGGCCAATATTCATAACGTAAACTTCTCAATTCCGGATGTCTCTTTGTGAGCAGTGTACCAGAATCGTACGGCTATCAGGCATAATGCAGCGATTGAGAAACGGAGGCGTTTCAATGGAACAGGATTTCGCACGTATCGAACAATTTCTTGATGCGCTCTGGCTGGAAAACAATCTGGCGGACAACACGCTCAGCGCCTACCGTCGCGATTTGCAAGGCGTGGCCGAGTGGCTGCATCATCGTGGAAGTAGTCTGGCCCTGGCGAGAAGTGATGATTTACATGCGCTGCTGGCCGAACGCGTGGATGGTGGCTACAAAGCTACCAGTTCAGCGCGTCTGCTCAGCGCCGTGCGAAGACTCTTCCAGTACCTGTACCGGGAGAAAATCCGTAGTGACGATCCCAGCGCGCAACTGGCCTCGCCGAAGCTGCCGCAGCGTCTGCCAAAAGACTTAACGGAAGCGCAGGTTGAGAGACTTTTACAGGCGCCGGTAGTTGACCAACCGCTGGAGTTACGCGATAAAGCCATGCTTGAGGTTTTATATGCCACCGGGCTTCGCGTCTCTGAACTGGTCGGGTTGACCATGAGCGATATTAGCCTGCGCCAGGGCGTGTTGCGGGTGATTGGTAAAGGTAATAAAGAACGGCTGGTACCGTTGGGTGAAAATGCGGTGTACTGGGTGGAAAACTACCTTGAACACGGGCGTCCGTGGCTGCTGAACGGCGTATCGATTGATGTGCTATTCCCCAGCCAGCGCGCTCAGCAGATGACGCGCCAGACTTTCTGGCACCGTATCAAGCACTATGCTGTGCTGGCGGGGATTGACAGCGAAAAGCTTTCCCCTCACGTTTTACGTCATGCTTTTGCCACGCATTTGCTCAATCACGGCGCGGATCTGCGCGTGGTGCAAATGCTACTGGGGCATCAGGATCTTTCTACAACGCAAATTTATACGCATGTGGCTACCGAGCGGCTGCGTAAGCTTCATGAACAGCATCACCCGCGGGCGTGATGGCTGATAATTAAAGGATGTTTTATGAAAAATGGTTTGATTATGTTCACCCTGCTGGCAGCGGCTTTTTCTGGCGTTGCGCATGCAGACGACGCCGCTATCAAGCAGTCGTTGGCAAAACTGGGTGTACAGAGCTCTGAGATATTGCCCGCTCCCGTCGCCGGAATGAAAGCGGTATTGACCAACAGCGGCGTGCTGTATGTGACCGAAGACGGCAAACATATTATCCAGGGGCCGATGTACGATGTCAGCGGCGCGCAGCCGGTGAACGTCACCACGCAAATGCTGTTGCCGCATCTTAACGCGCTGGAAAAAGAGATGATTGTCTACAAAGCGCCGAAAGAAAAACATGTGATCACTGTGTTCACCGACATCACCTGCGGCTACTGCCAGAAACTGCACAGTGAGATGGCGGATTACAACGCGCTGGGTATCACCGTCCGCTATCTGGCGTTCCCGCGTCAGGGTGTGCCGAGTGAAGTTGAAAACCAGATGAAAGCGATCTGGTGTGCTAAAGATCGCAATAAAGCCTTTGATGACGCGATGGATGGCAAAGGCATCAAACCGGCCAGTTGCGATATTGATATTGCTAACCACTATGCGCTGGGTGTGCAGTTTGGCGTCAACGGAACACCGGCCATTGTGCTGAACGATGGCTACCTTGTTCCGGGCTATCAGGCACCGGCTGAGATGAAAGCCTTCCTCGACAAACATCAGCAAGCCACCAGCGGTAAATAAGACGCGTGAAAGCTCAGATACAACTTCGCCGCCGTAAGGTGGATGATTCGGCGGAACTGGCGGAAGACTTACCGCCGTTACTGCGTCGGCTCTACGCCAGCCGCGGCGTGCGTAAGGCCAGCGAACTGGAGCGCAGCGTAAAAGGCATGCTGCCCTGGCAGCAACTTACCGGCATTGATGAGGCGGTTTCGCACCTTTATCACGCGCTGCGCGAAGGTTTACGCATTATCGTGGTCGGCGATTTTGACGCCGATGGCGCAACCAGCACGGCGCTCAGCGTCCTGGCGCTGCGTGCGCTGGGCTGTGAAAATGTGAGCTACCTGGTGCCGAATCGTTTTGATGACGGTTACGGTCTCAGCCCGGAAGTGGTCGATCAGGCGCATGCGCGAGGCGCGCAGTTGATCCTGACAGTCGACAACGGTATTTCCTCGCATGCCGGGGTGGAGTGGGCGCACGAACTGGGTATTCCTGTGGTCGTGACGGATCACCACTTGCCTGGTGATACCCTGCCTGATGCGGAAGCCATCGTGAACCCCAACCTGCGCGACTGTGATTTTCCGTCGAAATCGCTGGCGGGCGTCGGTGTCGCTTTTTATCTGATGCTGGCGCTACGCGCTTTTCTGCGCGACAACGGCTGGTTTGAATCGCGCGGGCTGGCTATGCCGAATCTTGCGGAACTGCTCGATCTTGTCGCTCTGGGAACAGTAGCAGACGTGGTGCCGCTTGATGCCAACAACCGTATTCTCACCTGGCAGGGCCTGAGCCGGATCCGCGCCGGGCGCTGTCGGCCTGGCATTAAAGCGCTGCTTGAAATCGCCAACCGTGACGCGCAGAAACTGGCGGCGAGCGACCTGGGTTTTGCGCTGGGTCCACGCCTGAATGCGGCGGGCAGGCTGGATGATATGTCGGTGGGTGTTGCGCTGCTGTTATGCGATAACCTCGGCGAAGCACGTCAGTTGGCTAACGATCTGGATGCGCTGAATCAGACGCGCAAAGAGATCGAACAAGGGATGCAGGCCGAGGCGCTAACCTTGTGCGAGCAGCTTGAACGAAGCCGCGATACCTTGCCCGGTGGGCTGGCGATGTACCATCCCGAATGGCATCAGGGTGTGGTGGGGATTCTTGCCTCGCGAATCAAAGAGCGTTTTCATCGGCCGGTGATTGCCTTTGCGCCTGCTGGCGATGGCGTTCTGAAAGGTTCCGGGCGTTCGATTCAGGGGCTGCACATGCGTGATGCGCTGGAGCGCCTGGATATGCTCTATCCTGGCATGATGCTTAAATTCGGCGGTCATGCGATGGCTGCCGGTTTGACGCTCGAAGAGCAGCGTTTTGAAGAGTTTCAACAGCGCTTCGGCGAACTGGTGACGGAATGGCTGGATCCGGCGCTGTTGCAGGGTGAAATTGTTTCTGACGGCCCGCTAACGCCGCAAGAGATGACGCTGGATGTCGCCGAAATGCTGCGTGAAGCCGGGCCGTGGGGGCAAATGTTCCCGGAGCCGCTGTTCGATGGCGAGTTTCGGCTGTTGCAGCAGCGGCTGGTGGGCGAGCGTCACCTGAAGGTGATGCTTGAGCCGGTTGGAGGCGGTCCGCTGCTTGATGGCATTGCATTTAACGTCGATACCACCTGCTGGCCGGATAACGGCGTGCGGCAGGTGAATATTGCTTATAAACTTGATGTCAACGAGTTCCGCGGGAATCGTAGCGTACAGCTTATCATCGAAAATCTCTGGCCACTTTAGCGTCAGTATTCGCTACAAAAAAGGGCGTGGATCCGGTAAACTCCCGCCCTTATCACCGCATTTTGACAAGTCCATTAAAAGAAATCAGACCATGTTTGAAATTAACCCGGTAAAAAATCGTATTCAGGACCTCACGGAGCGCTCCGACGTTCTTAGGGGGTATCTTTGACTATGACGCCAAGAAAGAGCGTCTGGAAGAAGTAAACGCCGAGCTGGAGCAGCCGGACGTCTGGAATGAGCCAGAGCGCGCACAGGCGCTGGGCAAAGAGCGCTCCTCACTTGAAGCTATCGTCGATACCCTCGATCAAATGTCGCAGGGGCTGGAAGATGTCTCCGGCCTGCTGGAGCTGGCGGTAGAAGCTGACGACGAAGAAACCTTTAACGAAGCGGTCGCCGAGCTGGACGGGCTGGAAGAGAAGCTGGCGCAACTTGAGTTCCGTCGCATGTTCTCCGGCGAGTATGACAGCGCCGATTGCTACCTCGATATCCAGGCGGGCTCCGGTGGTACCGAAGCGCAGGACTGGGCGAGCATGCTGATGCGCATGTATCTGCGCTGGGCGGAAGCTCGCGGCTTCAAAACTGAAATTATCGAAGAATCTGAAGGTGAAGTCGCGGGTATTAAATCTGTGACCATCAAGATTATCGGCGATTACGCCTACGGCTGGCTGCGTACCGAAACCGGCGTTCACCGCCTGGTGCGTAAGAGCCCGTTCGACTCTGGCGGCCGTCGTCATACCTCCTTTAGCTCCGCATTTGTCTACCCGGAAGTGGAAGACGATATTGATATCGAGATTAACCCGGCGGATCTGCGTATTGACGTCTATCGCGCATCCGGCGCGGGCGGCCAGCACGTTAACCGTACGGAATCTGCGGTACGTATTACCCATATTCCGACCGGACTGGTAACGCAGTGCCAGAACGACCGTTCTCAGCATAAAAACAAAGACCAGGCCATGAAGCAGATGAAAGCGAAGCTTTATGAACTGGAACTGCAGAAGAAAAATGCGGAGAAACAGGCGATGGAAGACACCAAGTCCGATATCGGCTGGGGAAGCCAGATCCGTTCTTATGTCCTGGATGATTCCCGCATCAAAGATCTGCGTACCGGGGTTGAAACCCGCAATACGCAGGCGGTGCTGGACGGCAGCCTGGATCAATTCATCGAAGCAAGTTTGAAAGCAGGGTTATGAGGAACCAACATGTCTGAACAACAAGCACAGGGCGCTGACGCGGCAGTCGATCTTAACAATGAACTGAAAACCCGCCGCGAGAAGCTGGCGCAACTGCGCGAGCAGGGTGTGCCGTTCCCGAACGATTTCCGTCGTGACCAGACCTCTGACAAGCTGCACGCTGAATTTGATGGCAAAGAGAACGAAGAACTGGAAGCCCTGGGCATTGAAGTGGCCGTTGCTGGCCGCATGATGACCCGCCGCATTATGGGTAAAGCCTCATTCGTAACCTTGCAGGATGTGGGCGGTCGAATTCAGCTGTACGTTGCGCGCGATGATCTTGCAGAAGGCGTGTATAACGAACAGTTCAAAAAATGGGACCTCGGCGATATCCTCGGCGCGCGCGGCAAGCTGTTCAAAACCAAGACCGGCGAACTTTCCATTCACTGCACCGAACTGCGTCTGTTGACTAAAGCTCTGCGTCCGCTGCCGGATAAATTCCACGGCTTGCAGGATCAGGAAGCGCGTTATCGCCAGCGTTACCTGGACCTCATCTCTAACGATGAATCCCGCAATACCTTTAAAGTGCGTTCGCAGATCCTGGCCGGTATTCGCCAGTTTATGGTGAGCCGCGACTTTATGGAAGTTGAAACGCCGATGATGCAAGTGATCCCGGGCGGTGCGTCCGCGCGTCCGTTTATCACTCATCATAACGCGCTTGATCTGGACATGTATCTGCGTATCGCGCCGGAACTGTACCTCAAACGTCTGGTGGTTGGCGGCTTCGAGCGCGTGTTCGAAATCAACCGTAACTTCCGTAACGAAGGTATCTCCGTTCGCCATAACCCTGAGTTCACCATGATGGAACTCTATATGGCGTATGCGGATTATAAAGATCTGATCGAACTGACCGAATCGTTGTTCCGCACGCTGGCGCAGAACATCCTCGGCAAAACCGAAGTGCCTTACGGCGATGAAGTTTTCGACTTCGGCAAACCGTTCGAAAAACTGACCATGCGCGAAGCGATCAAGAAATACCGTCCGGAAACCAACATGGCGGATCTGGATAACTTCGACAGCGCGAAGGCGATTGCTGAAAGCATCGGTATCAAAGTTGAGAAGAGCTGGGGTCTGGGCCGTATCGTGACCGAAATCTTCGAAGAAGTGGCCGAAGCACATCTGATTCAACCGACCTTTATTACGGAATACCCGGCGGAAGTTTCCCCGCTGGCGCGCCGTAACGACGTTAATCCGGAAATCACCGATCGCTTCGAGTTCTTCATCGGCGGTCGTGAAATTGGTAACGGCTTTAGCGAGCTGAATGACGCGGAAGATCAGGCGCAGCGTTTTGCTGACCAGGTTGCAGCGAAGGATGCGGGCGACGACGAAGCGATGTTCTTCGACGAAGACTACGTGACCGCGCTGGAACACGGTCTGCCGCCGACGGCGGGTCTGGGCATTGGTATCGACCGTATGGTGATGTTGTTTACCAACAGCCACACCATTCGCGACGTGATTCTGTTCCCGGCAATGCGTCCGGTGAAGTAATCGCCCAGCGATAAAAAAAGCCCCGGCGTGAACAACGTCGGGGCTTTTTTATACCTGCAATGTGGCGGCAAAATTTCTGAGCGCGGGCTGCGCAGTGGCTGCTTCTGCCACCATCCAGGGGCTAAAAGCCCAGGGCGTAGCATTGAGCGCCTGCAATAACGCTTCCAGATCCACCCACTGATATTCCATCACTTCATCGTAGTTAATCGTCAACGGCGTTGTGATTTGTGCGGCGAAGACCGGGCAGATTTCGTTTTCCACGATGCCGGAAGGATCGGTTTCACGGTAACGGAACTCTGGTGCGATGGCGGTAATGTGCCCGAGCCCGGCGCCGACTTCATAACGGCAGCGGCGAATAAGGGCCTGTTCGGTGGTTTCCCCTTTTTGCGGATGCCCGCAAACGGAGTTCGTCCAGACGCCTGGCCAGGCTTTTTTGCTTAATGCACGCCGTGTCACCAGAGACTGCCCTGCGGCATTAAAAATCCAGCATGAAAAAGCCAGATGTAACGGCGTTTGCGATGTATGTGCGGCGTACTTTTCCTGCGTACCGGTTACCACTCCCTGCTCATTCACTAAAATAACGTGCTCTTGTTTACCCATAACGGCTCCCGAACGTAAAACGCCGGGTGGCGCTGGACTTAGCCAGTTTACAGGGAACACGATCTCTGCAAACCAGTCAGCCACAGCGCCACCGGGCAAACGCGATTATAACCAACTATCAGGCGAAAAGTTTTGCCCAGAGAGCGGAAAAGGGCATTACCAGTACCAGTCCGGGCAACATATTCGCCACCGGGAACGGCTTGATATTACAAATCCGCAGCCCCGTTGCGACCATGATTAGCCCTCCCGCGCAGGAGAAATCCCCCATCATGTCCGGAGTGATCATGTGCAGGATGTAAACCGCCAGCGTTGCCAGCGCAACCTGCACGGCAATCAGTGGTAAACCGATGGTCATGACTGAGAAGCCCAGCATGGTGGCGAAAATGGCGGCGGTAAACAAATCGAGCACCGTTTTGATATACAGGATGGAGGGATCGCCAGTCATGCCTTCATGCATCGCACCGAAGATACCGGTGCCGCTGGCGCAAAACAGCACCAGAATCGCGACAAATTTCTCCGTAAATTCATCGTGGCCCAGGCCCTGAACCGGTGGGAACACGCGGTTGATTAAGCCGCGTGTTGTGCCTGCCGCTCTACCGATCTGTTTTTCCAGAAAGAATGCTTCGCCAATGACTGCGCCCAGCACCATCGCCAGAACCACGGCAGGCATGAACTTCACTTTTATCACCAGGTTGATACCAAGACCGACCGAACAGAGACCAAAGGTCAGGGGCAGCGCCACTTTCACGCGCTCCGGAATACGTTTGCCAACGAGTGAACCCAGCAAACCGCCGACAATAACGGCAGCGCCATTCACATAAGGACCGATTAACATAATATTTCCTGCATGATTACGCGTTATGAGCCAGGTTGCCCTCGCCCCAACGCGGAAGGTTTTTCACATCAATACCAAACAGGTCTAACGCGCGGCTGACGCTGTGGGTAATGATTTCATCAGTGGTTTGCGGGCGCTGGTACAGCGCCGGAACCGGCGGGAAAATAATTCCGCCCATTTCTGTTACCGCCTGCATGTTGCGAATATGCCCGAGGTTAAGTGGCGTTTCGCGCGCCAGCAGCACCAGACGGCGGCGCTCTTTAAGCACCACGTCGGCGGCCCGGGTTAGCAGGTTATCTGTCAGGCAGTTTGCGATGGAGCCCAGCGAACGCATGGAACAGGGGGCAACGAGCATGCCCATTGTTTTAAACGATCCGCTGGAAATGGCTGCGCCAAGATTACCAATAGGGTGAACCACATCTGCCAGTGCCATCACCTCATCCAGCTGATAGTCCGTTTCCAGCTCACAGGTTTTTTCCGCCCCTTTTGAGATAACCAGATGGACTTCAGGAGCCTGCGCACGTAAAAGCTCAAGTGCCTTTACGCCATACTGAAAACCAGAAGCACCGCTAATGCCGACAATGATGCGTTGAGATGTCGCCACATTGTTCCCCTTACTCGAAATCTGGCAGGAAGCGTTTCACATCAACCTCTTTAAACTTCGAGCGTTCAAAATGGCTTTTCAGGTGGAATGGCACCGTACAGTCAAAGAGGGTTTTGCAGGACATTCCCTGCTGCAAAATGCTCGGGCTGTAAGCCGGGATCTGCGAGGGATCGAGCGGATGACAGCGAACCCCGGGAATCGTGACGGTATCGACATCACCCTGATATCGGGTTTGCATCGCCCACAGCACATCGTCGCTGTCGAAAATATCCACGTCTTCATCAACCAGAATCACGTGTTTCAGTTCCGGGAAGGCAGAGAATGCCAGCAGGGCTGCCTGGCGCTGACGGCCTTCATCCGCCGGGGAGAATTTTTTGAATTGCATCACCGCCAGAAGTTTACCGCCACCCGCAGAGTGAGCGAACACGTTGAGCAGCTTGCCCGGCATTGCACGGCCCACCATATCGAGGATACTGGCTTCCGTCGGGATGCCCGCCATATTGACGTGTTCTTCGCCTGGACCCACAGTGGTACGCCAGATCGGGTTGTAGCGATGGGTGACGGCTTTGACTTTGATTACCGGCAGCGCATCTTTGGCCTCGCCGGTATAGCCGGGAAATTCAGGCATCGCTTTACCGGTATTGGTGTTCTGATCTTCACGCAGACGTACGTTCGGCAGCAGTTCGCCTTCGATAACGATCTCCGCATGCGCAATGGCACGTTCGTTGATGGTTTTACACTGCACCATTTCTACAGCCTTGCCGCGCAGGGCACCGGCAACGCTCAGTTCGTCATAACCCAGCGGGGTGGTTGGCGGCTCAAAGCAGGCGGCGATTTCGATAGCAGGATCGACGCCAATACTGATCGAGATCGGCAGTGGTTTCCCGGCGGCTTCCGCTTTCATGCGGAATGCATCGATATGGCGACCCGGGGTTAACCACATCGACAGCTCGTCGCGGCTCTGTACGCAAAGGCGGTGAATGGTGATATCAGATTCGTGTGTTTCAGGATCGGAAGCGTAGCACAGACCCATTGTGATGTACGGGCCGGCATCCTCTTCGGTATTGGTTGGTGCTGGTAGCAGTTTGCGCAGGTCGAAGTTAGTGTCGCTGGCCAGATGAACCACCTGTTGGCAGACGGCATTGTCTTTGGTCAGTATTGGCGGAATAGGGTTCTGCACGGAATCTTTCAGCAGGTGGCCCAATTTTTCCGGCGCGCAGTTGAGGAAATGGCTGACGCGTTTACGCGAGCCGTTCAGGCCGATAGCCACGCTGATATCCTGGAAGCCCTTCACTTTGTTGAACATCATCACCGGGCCGTTTTTACGTGTTGGGCGCTGGCAGGTGCCGCCCGCGCCAACGTAACGGTAAACACCGGAAAGTTCGGCGTGTGGATCAACTTCAGTATCGGTTTCGACATATTCGCCGGGCAGTGTTTTTAATAATTCAATCGCCGAGCGTAAATCTGTAACGCCGCTGGTATTTTTATTTTCGCTATTTGACATAGTCTGTTCCATCGGAAAAAGGGTTTACTGTCGGTGGCTACCTTATTTTTCCAGGGAACATTAAACAAATACCGTTTTCCTGACTCAGACCAGATCAAAAAAGTACTATTTATAAAATTGTTAAATTTAGGTTTCTAATTTGATTAAAAAACCAGACTTTTCCTTTGCTGCGCTAAGTGTGATACTGAGCGCCGGGGGATCGTGGAGTAGATCTGTATGGATTTGAAAAGGTTGCGCTATTTTTGCCGCGTTATAGAGCAGGGATCCGTAAGCCAGGCCGCGAAAGTGCTGAATATGGCGCAGCCGCCATTGAGTAAACGGATCCAGGAACTGGAAGAAGAGCTACAGGTTTCACTGTTTACCCGCCAGGGAAATCGTATTGAGCCAACCGATGCTGGATATTTTCTTTATCGTAAAGCATGCGAAATATTACGTCAGGTTGAAGACACCGCCCGCGAAACGATCGCTATTGCTAATAAAGAAAAATTCAAGTTAAGAATCGGCTTAACCCATCTTTTTCAATCGTATTTCAAGCCATTATTGCTGGAGCTTTATAAGCGTCATCCCGATGCGGAGATTAATATTTCGGTAACGGATTCCAGCCATCTGGAAACCATGCTTAACGAAGGTGCGATCGATCTGGCGTTGATCCAGCGCCCCTACCGCAGTGAAGGCTTTGATTATGTCTCCTTCGATCCGGTACGGCTGGTTGCGGTGATCAGCAAACAGTGTTTCCCTGAAATGCCAGCGAGCCCATTTGATTACCAGGCGCTGGCGGCATTTCCGCTGGTGCTGCTGCACCGGGCAAAAGATGCCGGAACGTATGAGATGTTAATCGACCTGTTCCGTAAAGCGGGTGGGAATCCGCGGGTGATCATGCATATCACCCAGCCTGGTGTGATTCTGGAATGGCTGGAGTCTGGTCTCGCTGCGGCAACGCTGCTGCCGTCATCAGAGGTGGATGCAGCTAAATTAATGAACTGCCACGTAGTGGATGTTTTTCCGTCGCCGCAGGTATTTTACCCGGCTCTGGTGAAGATGCCGGCGATGCCGTATCTGCCGGAAATGATGGAAATCATTGCTCAGGGCTACCCGATGCCGCGCCATTCATCGTGAAAGTATTGGCATCCGGATTGTGGCTGTTATCATAGGTCGCCATTTATTTTAATCGAGGATCTGTTTTGCGCGCAGGACGCCTGATGAGTAACCCGTTCCGCATTGCCTTTTGCCTGGCGTTCGCTTTATTGCTGGCAGGTTGCGCCGGGAAATCCTCTTCCGGAGGCAATTATTCCGGCTCCACCTATACGGTTAAGCGGGGCGATACGCTGTACCGTATTTCACGCATTACCGGAACCAGCGTGAAAGATCTCGCCAGCATGAACGGGATCTCCCCGCCATATACCATCGAAGTGGGGCAGCGGTTGAAGGTTAATGGTTCTAAAGCCAGCGCATCCTCGGGTAAAACCAGCACGAAAACCGCTAAAGTCACGCCTTCCTCCGCCGTGCCGCAATCCTCATGGCCGCCGGTAGGGCAACGCTGCTGGCGATGGCCGACCAGCGGGAAAGTGATTATGGGTTACTCCACGTCCGACGGCGGGAATAAGGGGATTGATATTGCAGGTTCGCGCGGGCAAGCCATCTATGCTGCTGGTGCAGGGAAGGTGGTATACGTTGGTAGCCAGCTTCGTGGCTACGGTAATCTGATCATGATTAAGCACAGCGAAGATTACATTACGGCCTACGCGCACAACGATACGATGCTGGTGAATAACGGACAGAACGTGAAAGCGGGGCAGAAGATCGCCACCATGGGCAGCAGTGATGCGGATTCTGTTCGCTTGCACTTCCAGCTGCGCTACCGGGCAACGGCGATTGATCCGCTGCGTTATTTACCGCCGCAGGGCAGCCCACCCAAATGTTAAAAATGCGCCGAACAGGCGATAAATTAACCTGTTAGCGCAGGCGTATCTTGCCAGACGGTGCGTAAAGACTATAATGCGTTACGCACTTCGACGCGGGCGTAGTTCAATGGTAGAACGAGAGCTTCCCAAGCTCTATACGAGGGTTCGATTCCCTTCGCCCGCTCCAGATCTCTCCCCTTGTGGAGAAGCCTTAAAAGCCTTCTCTATCAGCAACTTAAATAGTTACCTATTTTAGTCGCCTATGGGTTCTACCATTGTGATCCGCCCTTGGTAACTGTCACGCTAAGTTACATGGTGAGATGACAGTATAACTCAGCGTTGGCGGCAGTTGCATCCTCACACCGCGATAGCACAACGTGAAGAAAAAGCCCATCCAGGCATAGTTATGTCATCGACAGATTGATCATACGCATTTCAAGCCCGATGTGCGGCTCTCAGAGCTACGTAAACAGGTTTATGGTGATAACCCTACAAACGACATGTAGGCTCTATCAGCGTTTTAGCCACGCTCCCGCAAGGGTACACGGTTATCCTGATAAGGTGTGATCCCTCTGACAGTCTGATGAAGTCGCTACGCTCCGCTTGTTGTTGTATCACCAACGGGGCTTTATGGCTTCTATTGTCTAAAATTAGGGAAAAGGGGAAAGGCAGGATCTCTCCAGCCTTTGGCGGTCATCTCACTTTCTTGAAGATAAGCAGGATCAGAGGGACGCAGACAGCGAAACCAATGATAGAGGCTAAAGCCGAATCAGAGTGATTTTGCGATAGCTCCTTAACAAACCAAGTGCATTGAGAAGGGGTAAATTCTCCTCCTTGGCTCATTGTCTCTGAAAAGTTAAGAGCGAAGACCAGATCGAAATAAAGCACGATAACGTAATACGCTACGCAGATCAGCGCGATACTCACCCACCTGATCCAGAACTTCTTATTCATCATCGTAAGTGCTTCCCAATGAACCGCCTACTGTACCGCCTGAGTATGGGGATGTTGAGCCAGCAACAGCAGCGGAATCGGCAGCAGCTTGTTGAATTTTTGCACTCCCTCCCATTGGTTGAGGGCTTTTGTTCTCGGTGTTAGGGTACTGCTGTTTGAATGTATTAGTCATTTCGACAACGAGCATTGAGGAGAAGTCTGCACTCTTTGATTCAAGATAACTTTGCAGTGATACCGGAATAGTGAAATCTTCTTCTATGTCGATTGGTAGCTGTGTTGTCGTGGATGTGTAACCGTGATCGAATAACTTTGAGCCAGCAAACTTGATCCCCTCAACTGAGTGGGTGGTACAGTTGCTACCAGTCACATCATACTTATCAATCGTGCGGCCTCTTCGCTTTGTACCGTCTTGCATGTTTGGCGTTTGAATTGGTGCTACACCGCCATTCCAAAGGTTTTCGAAGAAGTTACGGGTTATTTTAGGATCTGCATCATCAATGCGGAAAGCGCGAGCACCCATTTCATAAAGTTCGTATCGGTAATACTTACGCGCATCTTCATCTTGGAAAAAGTCTAAAATCCCATCCCCAGTGAAGGTACTTTTATCAGTGCGTCCATAGCGTCCATAGGTGTAGAGATAGATGCTGTTATTCTCATGCACTGAAACGAAAGCATGACCTGCACTTGTTGTTTCAGTCCAGAGGTAAACGCCGTTCAATAGCTGGTTATCTTCTGGCTTGCAGGTATCAGCAAAGGTGTTTTGCTTCTTCGCTGCCTGTGCATGTTGCACTGGCTCTACAGGCGCTGTCGCCCAAGAAGGGGTATTCACCTCAACGGTGCCAGGCGCGATAAGAAAATTAGTACCCTGTGGACAACCGCAGTGGATTTCTGCACCGTCCACGGCGACTGAGGCGCTATTTGAGCAGCGAGGATCACCGCTCACTATCACCCCCGCTTTCCCGCATTTCGGGCAAGGGGGGGTCTTATCGCCGATATAGAGTTTCCACTTGCCCATGACAGACATACCGGGGCGGGCGGCAATACATTGTGCGCCTGTAGATGTTTTATCTCCATGTAGACCAACGTTCTTACCGTGAATTGTGCAGCCTCTGTTAACCGATGCCATAGTGACCGCCTTATTTCAGAAAGTTTTCTGGCAACGATTCCCCTGCTCGGACTACTCTTCTTCCGGCATTCTGTGGGCTACTGATAATTTCGTCGCCGTTGTCGAGTAAGCTACCGACAAGAGCGGCGGAGTCACCAGAGGTATTGCCTACTCCAGTGCTGATTTTCGCGGTGGTTCCATCTGGATAACGAACTTCATCACCCACAAGAGATACATTTAGGCGTGTTCCGTCTTCAATTTCGATCTGCTGCCCGTTGTATTCACTGATAACCGTTCCCCCGTTGCGGGTTAAGCTACCCTCTGTAGCAATCAGATAAGCGGCTGTAACTGGGTGAGCGAGGTTGTAGGCGTTTCTTTCAGCGATCATTACGGGCTTCTTCGTTCATTTCCGCGAGCTGTTCAGCTGTGAATGGTGACTGGTCAAATGCTGCCAGCATTTCGGCGGTGAGTTCATTGGTGTATTGCTTCATAAGTCCCTCTACTTGCTATGGAAATAATTTCAGTGGCTATTTTACAAGCAATGACCACATGAGCAACAAGTATTAGACTTAAGCAAAATTATGTTTCGTAACAACCAGTAAAGGGGGTTACTCCTCCTCAAAGGTCATTGTGTAGCGGCATTGCTGCGACGGTCTGATCGTCACTATCTCCGTATAATTGGCGTTGCTGTATACGCAAATCTTCGCGTTGCCTGTCTCCTCTTCATCACTGAGAATCAGGGTTATCTGTCCGGCATTCGCCAGGGCTGGTAATAGCGCCACTATCAGCACAATCATGTGTTTCATATCGATCACCATTCTAAAGAAAACTCCTCTGTTAAATCGTCCTGCACGTCCTGACCGTACCCGATGTAATACATGGTTGAGCGCGGATCTGTCTGTCCCAGGAAATGGGCGATAGTTTCAATAGCCACTCCATTTTCGAATAGGATTCGCCCCCGACTTTTTCGTGGCGATTCAACTTCGGGACGAAGATCTGAAACACCCAGATTCCATCTTTTCGCTTGTAAAGGTAAGCCTGGCCCTTGATTGACACGATAATGATCCTCTATTATCACGTAATCAGTTACCTATGCTGATCGCAATATCGTTATCTGTCAGTAGGTTACAGAAGTGGAATGGATTTTTGTTCGATTCCCTTCGCCCGCTCCATATTCCTCTGTTAGCCTGTTATCCCAGCTTCGTTGTCCGATGCTCTATATGCGCGCGTAATAGCGTTTCCATACTCTCATCGTCCGCAGGTATATCCAGTCGGGTATGATCGATACTCATAGTGTGATTCTTATACGGCACGAGAATTTTATTATTATGCAATAAAATTTTTGCAATGAACTCAATACGACCTGTCGGAAATGCAGGTTCTGCTTTAATGATCGCGCCACAGGCAATTGTGCCATCAGGCTGGATAAATAAAATGGAATGAAATGTGTCGAAAATCTCTGATTTCCAGTCTGGCGCCGAAAATTGATTGTAATCGATCCCTTTATTTTCATCCTTATTAAAGGTGGTGACATAAAACGGGATAAAGTCATTCATAGTCAAACACAGTGCCATTAATTGCTCGTTACCTGCATTCTGGATAGTGTTTGTCAGCAGACTGAGAACATATTCTATTTGCGTATAGTCTAAGACCAGTAACAGATTTTCACCATTCTGTAATAAAAATAAGAAATTAATTCTGTCCTGCCGCTGCTTGAGCACAAAATTCGTTACGCAACGTTCAGCACTGGTGCTTTGTACCTCATCGAGAAAAATTGCCGGAACATGGGTGCTCAATGTTTGTGAGTGAGCGTTCACCTGCTCACGAATCTGGTCTGGCGATTGTTGGTAGAGCCGATGCAAAGAGCGGTAACAGCTAAACAGAGCAAACATCACCTCCTGCAACTGATTAGGTGGCAGTAAAAGTAACTGCTCGCTATCGGTAGAATCAATCACTTTCAGCGCAATTACAGGTACACCATCTGCCGAGTTGATAACTCCCGTGTTTATTCCCTTTAACATATTCATTTATCATTCTCCTTTATAGCGATGATATTTTGGAAAGATCAATAACCCTGTCTGCACAGGCAATAGTAGACGGACGGTGAGCCACAATAATGCGCGTAATATTTAATGACTCAATCGCGTTGTTAATCATTCTTTCATTATTTGCATCAAGGTGGCTGGTGGCCTCATCCATAAATAAAATATTAGGTTTCTGATAAAGTGCACGAGCGATCAATAAACGTTGTTTCTGACCACCAGAGATGCCACTGCCTAATTCACCGATAATCGTCTCGTAACCCATTGGCATGCGCATGATCTCTTCATGGATATTGCACTTTATGGCACATTCAATAATCAGTTGCCGATCGGCATTATATTCAAAGCCGGAAATATTATCGGCAATAGAACCTGAAAAAAGGCGATCTTCCTGCAATACACAGGCAGTACAAGCGCGGTAATTATTTACACCGATTTTTTTGACGTCAAAATCACCGACGAAAATATCTCCCTGATCGGGTGTAAGCAGGCCGGACATCACTTTCAGCAGAGTGGTTTTACCAATTCCGGAGGCACCCGTTAATGCCACGGATTCGCCTGCGGCGACGGTAATATTCACATTGGAAAACACCGGCCTGGTCAGTTTGTCATATTGATACGACAAATTCTGCACCTGCAGCGGGACGCCAGCGCTGTCCTCGAAAACTTTCCGCGGCGGTGATTCCGCTTCCGGTTTGCTGAAGATAATTTCTGAAATACGCTCGTTATGCAGCGACAGCATCTTGAACTGCATTGCCAGGTCAATAAGCGACGAGGCGCGCTGGGCAAACTGGCCACGATAGGCGTTAAACGCCATAAACATACCGATGGTCATGGTGTTATCCATTACCATCAATGCGCCAAGCCACAGAATGACTACCTGATCGACAGAGTTGATAAAAGTATTGATACCGCCGAATAACATATCAAAGCGCGTCTGCCTCAGGCTGGCGTTGCTGACGTCGATATTGGTATTAAGCCAGTGCTGAGAGCGGCGGTTTTTAAGGTTCAGCGATTTTATAGTCGCAATACCGTACAGCGTCTCCATAAAATGGGAACCCGAACGCGCGCGTTTAACGATCAGCTCTTCGCTGATCGTACGGTAAAATTTGTAAGTGATAATACGCATTGCCGCGTAACACACGGTAAAGCCGAGCACGACCCAGACCAACCAGCCACCGTACAGACTCATCATAATCAGCACGCCCACGGTCATAATGGAGTCGATTGTTCCCATCACAATGTTATTTGTGAAGGTGGCGCGGATGGTATCCAGAGAAGAAAATCGTGACTGGATATCGCCCAGATTGCGCTTTTCAAAAAAGGCGAGCGGCAAACTCAACAGATGATCAAAAAAGCTGGTCTTCCACTGTATATCGGTTAGCGTATTCAGCTTCAGAGATACCCATGCCCTTATCATGCTGACTGCGGTCTTGAATAGGGTAAAAAACAGCAGCCCGGCGCAGATCACCAGCAGCAGGTTGTTGTCATGGGCGGTGATAACGTGGTCGGTGACCAGCTGCGTGCCCATTGGCATGAGAAGGTTGACCGCCTCAATGACAATGGAAAGCATAAAGATTTTACTCAGCGCCGATTTCAGGCCAACAATATTGCGCATTAAATCCAGTAAGTTGAGCCGCGAGCGCTGTTTTTCCTGTGTAAAATGGCTGTCGGGCCACGCTTCGAGGGCGATGCCGCTGAAATTCTCAGACATCTCTTTCTGATGAATAACGCGCCGACCCATTGCCGGGTCGTTAATCACGAAACGTTTGCCTTTTATCGCGACCAGTACCACAAAGTGATTCAATGACCAGTGCAGGACACAAGGAAGGCGTAGCTCTTTTATTTCATCCATGTCGAGTGAGAGGGCGCGTGTTTTCAACCCTGTCGTCTGCGCAACCTGGTTAAGATCGGTTAACGTTGCCCCTTGCGCGGGCGAACCATAGCGATTGCGAAAATTAAAGAGATCGATGTTTTTACCGTAGTAACCGCAGATCATGGATAAACAAGCATTGCCGCACTCTGCCGCTTCAGACTGAATAATAACGGGTACTTTATTTCTAATGGAGAAATTGATTCTTTTAAATATAGTATCAATAATTGCTTTATTCATTTTTTGGCCCTGTCAAACTCTGTGCAACTTTATACGCGGGCGAGAACAGCCACTGATAAAGTGGTCTTTCTTCCATGAAGACAATACTTTTGGCTTTCAGGCCATTTGATAATGCTAGTTTTTTATTTTTATAAATAAATTCATTTTCTTTGATATCTATTATTGCTTTGTAAAGTGTAAGCTGTGAATTGGTGTTGGTCTGGCCTGCGCTATATTCAGACAGTTCTCGCCGTGTTGCCGGTATGGATGATATTGATTTTATCTTTCCAGAGAACTGTCCAAATTTATCTGAAGGGAATGCATCATAGCGGATATTCACAGTGTCGCCGATTTTCACATAAGGCAGGCTGTTATCGGGAAGCCATAATAATAAGTAGTACTTAATATCTGTTAATTGTTTGATCTGGGCCAGACTGCTTCCTGCATCAACCATTTGGCCAGGAGTAACAGCAATGGACTCTACTCTGCCAGCAATGGTCGATTTTACCAGAATTTTTCCATTAGCATTCGTTTCAATGAGCTGAGACTGGAAATCACTCAACTGGTTATATTGCGATGCAATCTGGTTATCCAGTTCTGCAGATTTAACCGTAATATCACTGCGCGACTGGGTGAGTTGTAGTTCAAGCTGCATTTTCTGCGTCGATAATGACTGAAAGGCATTCTGCTGCTGCACATAAAGTGAATGCTGGTTATTGTACTGATCTTTGTTAATGAGCCCTTTCTTCAGGTACTGATTATAGTTCTGAAGCGCGCTCTCCATTTTCGTTAAACCCTGCTTCGCCGTAGTTAGCAGCCCATCAGTTTCCGCAAGTGAACGCTCATAACGCTGGATTTGCCGTTTTGTTGTAGCGATAAAATCATCTTTGTTCACTTTCAGTTTATTGATGATTTCTTCGGCATTGGCAATTTTAGCCTTTATCATCGAAATATTCGTATCGGATACATTACCCGCATTGGTGCTTTTAGATACATCCAGTTCAAAAAGCATATCGCCTTTTTTAACCGTATCACCAACCTGAATAAATTGTTGAGATATAAAACCCATCTGCGGTGATGAAATATTTAATGGATGGGGGAGGGTAATCACTTCACCTACAACATCGATGCGTTGTGTGAATTTAAAGAAGCAAAGCATGACGATAAGAATTGCCATAAAAGCGATGCAGCACGCTGAAATAATAAAAGGTGATACGCCTTTAAATAAAATGACCTTGCCTTTCCAGTAACTTCGTTGGTGATCGACGGCTTCTTGTCTGAATAATTTCTGGCCCATTGGCATATTACCTGGAGGTTAAAAAAGGCCCGAACATGTCGGGCCTGGATTCAGGATTAAAACTTAATCACGGAACAAAAGTACCGCTGAAAAGACCATCCAGGAATTTTTTAGAATATTCCCAGGTTTTGTCGAAACCTACAATCGTTGCGCCAACTGCACATGAAATGCTACCGATAATACCGGCGCCAATCATACCAACACCCTGTCCGATTGAACCAATACCCAGCAGACCGCCGCCGTCACCACCATGTTTACCACCAATGGCGGCACCACCAGCAAAACCCATAGCTGCGCCCATAGCTGCGCTTGCAATGGCTTCAACAGTGTTACTAAAAATAGAAGTCCAGTTATTCCAGGAATAAGCCCCAGACACATTATTCATGTCTTGAACAGATAATGTTTTCATAGTTTACCTTAAGTGTGTTTTCAGATAATTGTACTATTGCAAATTTTTCAACTGACAAAATTCAGCGTTCGGTAATGAGTCCCGTGCTGATAGTCGTTATTTTCAGGATGTCATATCTTAAAAACAACTTAAATTTTGTGAAATCCAGCCATTTAATATTTAATGAAGTCTCTGAAAATACTTGTTGTTAAATAACATGTGTGTTGTTTAAGACTTTAAAAAAGAGGCTAACGCTCGTTAATTGTAATAGTCATCCCTGCATTAGCCTGGCCTGGTGTAATCATGGATGAGATTTTTTTGTACCTTGCAGCGAGTGAGATATAAATTTCTGTTTCGTTGTTCAAGTGATATTTAGTTTCTTTTGCAAATTTTAATGGTACGTGGCTATAGGCATCAACAATCTCTACTGCAACACCTGTCGCCGGATTGGCAACGTTTGAATCGATGTTTAATAGACCATCACCGCTGCTGCCATGGAGCGCATCAAACTGGACATATGCAGGAACAGAATCCGCCTGGCAGGTGAGTGTTAATGTAAAAGGAACATCTTTAGATGTTGGATTTATATCACGCAAATTAAGTTTTCCCAGGTTAATCGTGCGATTATAGCTGCCATCAATAGTGCAACTTTTAAATTTTAATGTTGAACTGTAGGCAGAAACTGTCATAACAGTTACCCCGTCCATCGAATATGTTGCTACAGGACCATTGGGCATACTTCCGGAGCCAATCTTACCAACTTTAATAAAGTCAATGCGCGTGTAACTGTTACTTGTCCAGTCTGAGGTTTGTGGTGCTGTAGGCCAGGCTTTATTGGGAACAACTCTGTTAGGTTGGTAGAGATCGCTGATCTGAATACCAAGCCCCTCTACACCCGTCGAATAAATATTCCCTCTTGTATTGCTACCAATAATCGTCGAGTATGCCGGGCCCATTGATGAAATATAGGGGCGTTGTGCAGTGGAATTGCAACTCCATTTCCTTCCCGAAGTATCTATATTGCGGGTCCATAATATTTCCCCTATGGGGGCATTCGGATCAATGGCAATTAAGGGACTATTCAGACGGTACTCGAGCTTATTGCCTTCCACTCCCATGCCAGAAGCTATGGCTCTACATCCAACAGCCCAGGACGAAGCAGAATGGAATAGTGATAACATCACTACGGATGTGATAAAAATATATCTCTTCATATATTAACTTTCCTGAAATACTTACTGGCAGATAGCCTCAACTTGCTGGATGCCAGTTGGTGGCGTAGGGGTGTCACGGAAATCGTAAGAAGCTTTGCACTGTTTATTGGCTTCATTGCCCCATTTTGCGAGAAGAGAACCTTGTTCGCTCAGACCAGTTAAATAGACTTGCCCATCTTCACCCACGAAGTTGGACTCGTTATTTTCTGCGTCCTGTAGCGTTACTGTCGCACCGAAGGGGAGAATTTTTCCTGAACGGTCCAGTAATCTGATGAATCCTTTTATCCCCACTTTGCCGGCAAAACTTGAACGCACAACCGCCCCGCGCGTCGGTACAACCGTTGCAGTGTTGCTGTTCAGTTCCATGTTATCGGGAAGCGTCTCGCTGTTAAGTACAATATCGTTCAGGCGATACGGGGTAACATACGGCACCACGGTATAACCCCGGAAATCTGTCTTCACGCCGGTATGATTTGACACACTGGTTCCCGCCGCTCCCGGTGCTTCAACCAGAGCCACGCTTTCCCCAAGCGACTGGCTTAACGTCAGGCCGCGTTCATGGACAACCATTCCCCCTGAAGCGCCATAGCTGAAGCGGCGTGACTGCTGGCTGTAACCATAAGAGGAAACCAGTTCGCCATACGTTCCCTGCCAGGAGAGATCGAGGTTGCCGCTGGCATTCGATTTATTCCCATAGCCCTGCTGGATGCTCCAGTTGAGGTTATTCTCTTCAAGCGCGGTACCGGCCAGACCAGCCATAAACGAGGTCTCACCAGGCCTGGCGATATTCATGTTATTAAAGGCATAGAGGCTATGATTTGTGTGCAGCCACTGATCGAAAGGAAGACTAACCGTCAGGCTAATTATCTGATCATTGTACGTTTTCTCGAAACGCCCTCTGTTCTGTATGGATCGCACGTAGCTATAGTTCAGGCTGTAGCTAATGTTGTTCCAGCTATTGCTGTAGCTGGTACTGATCGATCTGTTTTGCCGGTTATTATCCCAGTAATCTTCAACGACCCCGCCTACGGAAACGTAGCCAAGGCGATCGCCAATGTTCTGGTTGATATTCATTTCGGTGCGGTTTCTGACACGATACATCTGATATCTGCGGTGATCATCGCGGTACGTATTCAGCACATCAGCGAGCGTGTAGAAACCAGAGGTTGAGTATCGATAACCCGCAATAGCGAAATTAGTACCTGTCTGGGTAACATTTTTGCTGTAGCGAATACGCCAGGATTGACCATCACTTTTATCGGTATCCTGTTTTTTTGACCACGCCTGCGTCACATCAACTGATACTGCGCCAATTTTTCCCATATTTTTCCCAATACCGGTAGCCAGAGCCTGATATTTCGACGCAGCCTGAATCCCGCCGTAGAGGGTGGCATTAAACGGTAGACCATAGCTGGCGCTGGCCTGTGTAAAGGGCGTTTTAGCAATACTGTTGTCATAGGTGCGATAAACACCAGAGGTCAGGCTGTACTTGAGACTGCCTTCCCGGCGCATGATGGGTAGCGAGGCGTAAGGCACCGTGAATATTTGCTGACTACCATCGGACTCCTGGATGGTAACTTGTAAATCGCCATTAGAGTTCGTTTGGTACAAATCATCAATTTCAAATGCACCAGGAGAAACATAAGTTTCATAAATCTGGTAACCGTTTTGTCGAATAACAATTTTGGCATTACTTTTAGCAATACCCCGGATGATTGGAGCATAGCCAGTAACGTTTTCGGGAGACATTGTCTCGTCTGTTGCCAGTTGCATACCCGTAAAACCAACGCTGTCGAAAATATCCCCGGGTGACGTACTCTGTCCTAAAACGAGAGAGCTACGTAACGGAATAATATCGCGCTGCGCGTAGGTATAAATGTTATCCCACGAATCATTATTTCGATAATTATCGGTTGTTCTTGACCAGGTAGAATAATGACGTAAACGCCATGCTCCAATATTCAGACCTGGCCGCAGGTTCAGATGGTAACTATCCTGTCTGGCAGAGGTTTGCCTGGAACTTGTCTGGCTGGCCAGAAATTTATAATTTAGCAGAAATGCCGGAATCCCCTGATCAAATTGTTCAGGAGGAACAATATTCAGGTTTTTACGGACTAATGCGGCTTGAGGTATGCTTAAATTAAGACGTTGGTGTTCCGTATCATACTGTGCCGTAGCTTCTGGAATAAGTGAAAGAATATCACAACGCTGAGGATCTTTTGCCAGCCATGCATTCTGCTTGATGTAATTTTCATTTAAACCTAATGAAATCAATTTTTGCAGATTAAGGCAAGGAGACAGCTCAATAGCATCGCTTGTTTCATCTTTCTGGGCCCTGAATTCAACGTCACTTGTTTCAATTGCTTTACCATTTAACCAAATGTCAACACGGTAGGTACCAGGGATCTGGCGCAATCCCATGTCAAAATAAGAGAGGTCGCCGACTTCATTTTGCTGATCGCTATTTTTTAAAAATTCAGGGTTGAAGAAGCTTTTGGCTGCGACACAATCTGAAAAAAAAAATGACACAAGAGTAACGCGAATCAACAGGCTTAACCCCGTCTTATAATTGGCGCTGAAAGACTCATCTTTCATTTTTATAACCTCATGTATTACTATAAGTTTTTCCTGTGGAGAGGGCCAGCCGAACCATAATCATTTATGATTTTCCAGCTAATTTGATTACCATTGATGGCACCAATATCAAACCAGGTATCTGTAAAAGGGGCTGCATAGTTTTTATCTTTCAGCTCAATGTCTTTATCATTGATTTTGATAAACATGAAATTCTGATAATACGGACCAGGATTTGTGACTTTTAATTTATTACCCGTTCTGCTCCAGATTAATTCCTCAGTTCGGTTCTCTGGTGTTTCTTTTTTCAAAGCTGTAGGGCGATAAATAAGTTTTAAACGATTGCGGATTGCAATCTGCAACGTGTTGCTGTCCGGCATGCCGCCTGGAATAGATTTTGCGTTAAGGAAAAAGAGCGATTCCCGGTCGACTGGGAGTTCTTTTACCAGTTTAAAAATACGTAACGCATTTTTTTTATCACCGTCAAGGCGAAATAATGGCGGAGTTACTAAAAAATCACCGGTTTTCACTCCATCCTGATTTTCAACCCAGGATTGAATGAGATAAGGCACTGACCCTTTATTTTCGATGTCGATGGAGACTTCTTTTTTCCCTTCTTCATAAATGATGCGCGTACCGCCAAGCACCACGCCAGCCTGTGCCGAAGCGCAGCAAAAAATAAGGGAAAGTGCATATGCAGATATTTTGAGCATGGTTAACATCTTTTAAAAAAGAGGCCTGTTCCCTCACGGGAACAGGCCAAAGGTGATTAGTAGTTAACGGTAAAGGTCGCAACAGAGTTAGCCGGACCGGTGGTTACCGTATTTTGAGTCTGGATGTATTTGGCGTAGAACGGCAGGGAGTTGGTGCTGCCTGCGCCAGTGTTGGTAATGGTGTACGGTGCGGAAGCTTTAGCCAGCTGGATAACATTACGATCTTTATCGTACAACTGGATGCCAACGCCGGTAGCGGAATTAGCGCCTGCGGTCAGAGCAAGTACAGTGTCGTCGCCATTTTCGTTCTGACCATCAAACTTGAAGGTTACAGACGTTATGGTAGACGGACAGTCATCCATTTCGATGGTGAAGCCAGTGCTGCTTGCAGAACCGTCAACAGTTGAACCAACGCCTTTAAAGGAAGTTTTTACAACTTTACCCATATCAACGTCGCCAGTCGTAGCGCTTGAACCGTTAACGGAAGTGTTGCAACCTGCATCGGTAATTTCACCGGTAAAGTTAATTGTACCGTCAGCTGCACTTACAGAAGAAATAGAAGATAATGCCAGTACAACAAATGATGCCAGTGCGGTAGTTTTCAGATTTTTCATAACATAGTCCTTGTTTAATAAAGATGACGAATCTAATGATTATCATCAGGTATATAAAAGATATATTTGTGTAGCGTGTCAGAGATAATCGCAGGCTGTTTTATCATTTTTATTGTCGCATTCTTTTATGCGGCATTATGATTTGCAGCTACGATATTTTACATTTCGAAGAATCATCTCGTGATTGCAGTGAGAATTCTATATGCAGTTTTTTATATTGCAAAGATGTCTTTTCTTAGTTGTTCTATTTTTAAGAAAATTATTATCTGGTCACAATTGTCTGTATTGGTTCTTATCTAAAAAATATCTTCATTTTCAATGGCTAGATTAAGTTGTGGAGGGGGCGTGCAGGATTTTTTATACGTGTGTTTTATATTTATTTAAGGTCATTTCATAATGGTTTACGAACTAAATATTACTTTTTGTTTGGTTATTATAGTGAATGGTATTCTTTGGCGGAAAATATTAATGCACCAAATTATAGTGTCTTGCAGAAGATGATTTTGTTTGACTGGGGTAATTTTGATTTGCGGCTATTCATAGTTTGTTAAAAAGGCAAGTGATGAAGCTCGTGTGATAACTGAAGAGGTGATAAGTGTGATTTGATTGCCTGATATAGAAGGGAGGCTGGACGAGTGCCAGGCATCCGATAAGTATTTTCATAACGGATGCTTGAGTTATTTTTCTGCATTATTGACTGGCGTGCTCAACACACAACCATATTATGGACGGGGAAAAATAAGAGCAGATAATGCGTTTACGAATGATGATCTAGAGCTTTTTAACCACACGATGAAAAAGAATGCAACAGAGTAACGATAAGAATACGGTAAGAAATAACAGCGACATGAAATCAGGTGACATTTCATTCAGAGCGTAACCCTTCAGCATAATCCCTCTGACAAGGCGTAAAAAATATGTGAGCGGAAGCACTGAACCCAACAGTTGCGACCAGAAAGGCATGCCATAGAACGTGTTCATGAAACCGGAAAGCATGGTTGATAATAAAAAGTAAAATGAAGCCAGTTGCATCACCTGGAGCTGACTTTTCGTGACCGTAGAAAATATGACGCCGATTGCCAGACAGAGAATGATGAAGATCGTTAGCAGCAATGCCAGGGAAATAAACGATCCCATGATCGGAACATCCATGACATAAACCGCCATCATAACGATAAACGCAGCTTGTAACAGACCAACACAAAAATAGGGGAAAACCTTACCCAGCATGATTTCCCATGCGGTGACTGGCGAATTGATGATGTGCATGATGGAGTCTTTCTCTCTTTCACGAATGATGGAAAGACTGGTCATCAGAATCAGGATCATGGAGAGTATGACCCCCGCAAGCCCTGGTACAATATTTAGACGGGTTATTCCCTCCGGGTTATAGAGTTTATGCACTACAACATCGACCAACTGTATGTTCTCTTTTTGCAGACCCGGTAAGTTTTTCGTATCGTGTCTGAACACATCGTTAAGCAATGTTGTCAGTGCCTGTGTAGCGTTTGCTGTGGCAGCGGGATCGCTGGCATCGGTCTGGACTAACAGCTGTGGCTTCCTGGCGGCGATGAGATCTCTGGAAAACCCGGCTGGAATAATGACGACCAACTGCACTGCACCTTCACGAAATAGCTTATCGGCCTCTTGCTCACTGGTAACCCGCTGGATGGCAAAATAATCCGTATTGGTCATCCCGGTTACCAGCGTACGGCTGAAGGAAGAGACGTCGTGATCGATCAGCGCGGTGCGTACAAATTTAGGGTCAGTATTTACCGAAAAACCAATAATACAGAGGTTGATTAACGGAATCGCAAAGATCATCAGCAAGCTGACCTTATCGCGGCGTAGCTCGAAGAGCTCTTTCACGATAATTGCCATGACGCGCTCGTATATCAATTTTAATTTATTCATATTGGTACAGCCTGTTTCATCAAATGTGCGAACGAATCTTCAAGTGTGGTGGCAGTTTTTTCAACGTGGTAGTTATCGGGCAAGGCGCCAACAATAGTATTAAGTGTGTTGCTCTGTTTGCTGGTAACAAACAGCGTGTTGCTGAAGATCACTGTCTGTTCGATCTCGTCGATATCGCTGAAGCGGTATTCCAGATCGTGCAGATTCGGACCTTTAATAGCGAATGTTGTCAGCCCCTGGGATTGAATAATGCTTTCGGCCGAACCAGAAGCCAGCAAATTACCATAGGACATCCACGCCAGATGGTTACAGCGTTCAGCCTCGTCCATATAGTGCGTGCTGACCAGAATCGTCATGCCTTTGCTGGAAAGATAATGCAAAATTTTCCAGAATTCCCGGCGGGCATAGGGATCGACACCCGCCGTCGGTTCATCCAGCAATATTATCTTCGGATCGTGCAAGATGCTGGCCGAGAGCGAGACGCGTTGTTTCCAGCCGCCGGATAAATGGTGCGTCAGAACATCCCGAAAGCGCTGTAAAGCAAATTCGTTAATAAGCTCTTCGACGCGTTTTATCGGTTGGGGAATATTCCGTATTTTGGCCAGAAATAGCAGGTTTTCCCGGACCGTAAGATTTTCCCACAGTGAGAAATACTGCGTCATATAACCGATCATCGGTTTAATGGACTCTCGCTGCTTAAAGATATCGAAATCAAAACAGCTACCTGAACCGCTGTCCGGCTTCAGTAGCCCGCACATCATGCGCATTGCTGTTGTTTTCCCGCTGCCATTTGGCCCGAGAAAACCGGTGATTTTACCGGTAGGGATATTCAGCGTGAGATCTTTCACGACATGCCTGGAGCCGAATGACTTATTCACGTTCTGAAGTTTGATGCAATAATCCATCATAATATGACCTCGACGGGCTGACCCGGATGGAGCTTTTCATCCGGTTCGATCGGCATCGCTTCGATCATAAAGACCATTCGCTCTTTGTGCGCAGAGGTGAAAATAACCGGTGGCGTGAATTCGGCTTTGGGCGAAATATAGGTCACTTTTGCTGGCACCGGTTCTTCACGGCCTTCGATTTTGACTGCAATTAGCATACCCTGCGCGATTTTATAAAGCTGAGGGTTGCGGACAAAAAAGCGGATTTTAATGGTATCTTCCGGCAGTAATGAGATGAGTGGCGCGCCAGGTGAGGCCACTTCGCCAGTGTGATACATAATGTCGTAAACCTTGGCGCTACCGGCGCTGCGTAAAATGCGTTTGTTCAGCGCGATTTGGCTCTGTTTGACCTGTAATAAAGAACTTTCCACTCTGGCCTTTTGAGCCTCAATTTGATCGACGCGCGAAGGCAGGGATTTATTTTTCAGTTGGGAGGTCAATTCCTGCACTCTGTCCCATTTCATTTTGTTATCTGCCTCGGACTGCTCAAGTTCCTGCTCGGACACGTAGCCTTTGGATTGCAGCTTCTGGTAGCGGCCAAATTTCGAACGGGACACTTCGGCGTCATGCTGCGCCTGTGAGAGCTGTGCTTTCAGAATTTCCAGTTCGGTATCGCGACCGCCTTTACCCAGATCGGCCAGAGTCGAGACCTCGCTTGCATGCGTTTGATTCGCTATTTCGACCTGTTTTTTTTCATAATCATCATCCAGAACAATCAACGTTTGTCCTGCAGCTACATTTTGGCCACGCTTAACCATCACTTTTGAAATCAGCGCGGAACTTTCAGACGAAATATAGACGAATTCACCTTCAATATACCCTTGCAGATTTTTTTTATTTTCATCACGGCAACCAGTGATAAAAACCAATGCCATACAATATATGGCGGTCATTTTATGAGAAAAAAGTTTCATAGCATTAATTATTTCATAAATTCAGTAAATGTTAGGTGTATTATTCAGACTGGTAATGTTATTCGATTTTTTTCAGATGCTGCGGGCCAGTCTGAGTTATTCATCGCTTCAATTAATATAGATTCCGAATCAAGGTCGGGAGCGTGAGCGTCGATACTCAATAAAAGTGAGCCACTCTACGTTCCATCAATCCGTAACAAAGGTTGTTCGTGGGAACATAAAACCCCAGGTTGTCAGCGAAACCATCATCCGTATTATTGTCATGCTTTGTTAACATTATCAGTGTGTTATAAAATAATGCGCTGTTTCTTCTTCTCCGTGATCTTTGTAATTGAATACTCCCACAAATATCTTCCTTGTCAAATGTCAATAGGGACAAGCTCTGTTTTCGACATCAATAAAAACAGAGTAGTAACAATTTAGCTGTTGCAATACCAGGATGATATTACAGGCGGAGTAACGAGATCAATTAAATTAAACTTCATTCACAGCATTTACAGACATACTGGAATGATGCGCAGATGTTTATTATGACGTTTTTTCTATCATGATTTTATATAGTTACGAATATTTTACAAATCTAAACTGATATGATTTTTTAAATGGTTCTTAATTATTTGTCTGTAATTGGTTATGAGGTTTTAAGAACTAATAATTAAGATTTTTTCGAGCAAATGAATGGGTAATAAATACGAATATGTTGTTGACGCTTTTCTCTCTATCCTGTCATGAGCCCATTGCTGACCACAGGCCTTTGACGCGTTATCGAAACAAGGGGCGGCTGAGAGCATCTGGCGTAAACTTGTAAAAAAGTTGTATTAGATTAAGCGTATTCATAACCACCAGACAATGCCGATTTGAGCGTGATAAGCAGAGCATCTGTCACCGCGTTGATTGCCGGTGGTATTGTTTTTCATCCTTTTATACAGACGCAAGGGCAGTGAAAGATCATCTGGAGGAAGTTCATGATTTCTGAAAATCCTAAAGTGGCCCTCATTGGGCCGGGGGCCATCGGAACGACTGTGGTTGCGGCCCTGCACGAAGTAGGTCGAACTCCTGTAATTTGTGGACGTACGGCGTATCCTCAGCTCGAATTACGTTTTGACGAGGGGCGCATTATTGTGCCGGGCCCGGTGTTGACCGAGCCTGCCGAAATCAAACAGCCGTTTGATCTGGTGTTTGTCGCAGTGAAGACAACGCAACTGGACGCCACCGCGGCCTGGCTGAATGTTTTGTGCGACGAGCATACGGTGGTTTGCGTGTTACAAAATGGCGTTGAGCAGAAATTACAATTTGCCGCTTATGTTGCAGGTGCGACGATTCTGCCATCAGTGGTATGGTTTCCTGCGCAGCGAGAACCCGATGCTTCTGTCTGGCTGCGTGCTAAGCCGCGCCTGACATTGCCTGATACGCCAGCGGCCCAACGTGTGGTCGAGGTGTTGCAGGGCACGCGCTGTGAAGTCGATCTCGCTGCTGATTTCACCTCTATTGCATGGCGCAAGTTGTTGCAGAATGCGGTTGCGGGCTTGATGGTGCTGTCAGGGCGTCGCGCCGGAATGTTTTCACGCTCCGATATCACAGAGGTGGCATTAGCTTATTTACGCGAATGTCTTGCGGTGGCGCGTGCGGAAGGTGCGGTATTAAGTGATGACGTGCCGCAGGAGATCGTTGATGTTTTTCATCGTGCACCGGCGGATCTGGGTACCTCTATTCTCGCTGACCGCCAGGCCGGACGAGTGCTTGAGTGGGATATCCGTAACGGCGTTATACAGCGGTACGGGCGGAAGCAGGGTATTCCAACGCCGTTAAGCGATCTGATTGTGCCGTTGCTTGCGGCGGCCAGCGACGGGCCAGGTTGATAAAAGTCGCGTATATATAAAGGAGAAACGATGGCGCATTCTGCACCAACTCTGCATATCCTGTGCGGCAAAATTGCGTCCGGTAAATCAACGCTTGCCGCTGAGCTGGCAAAAACACCGGGCACCGTGCTCTTAAGTGAAGATCGCTGGCTGGCGTTGCTGTTTAAGGATGTGATGAGCAGCGTAGGGGACTACGTTCACTACTCGGAAAAACTCAGGAGCGCTATCGGTCCGCATACCGTTGCACTGCTTAAAGCGGGTGTCAGCGTCGTGCTGGATTTTCCTGCTAATACGCTTGCCAGTCGCCAGTGGATGATGTCTTTGATTCACACTTCGGGCGCAGCGCATTGCCTGCACTATTTGCCGGTGGCTGACGAGGAGTGCAAAGCGCGATTGCGGCGGCGGAATGCGGCGGGTAACCATGATTTTGCTGCTTCTGATGCACAGTTTGAAGCGATCACCCGCTACTTTGTTGAGCCGGGTGCTGAAGAAGGATTTCATATCTTGCGTCACGATATTCACAATCCCGTAACAAGGTTATGATGTCTTCAACACCCGATAAAAACAGCGGAGGCAATGTCGTGGATAAAGATCTACTGGACGCGGGTTATCGCGTGTATACCGGTGAAAAAATTGATGTTTACTTCAATACGGCCATTTGTAAGCACTCAGGAAACTGTGTACGCGGTAATGCGAAGCTTTTTAACCTGAAACGTAAACCGTGGATCATTCCGGACGAAGTGGATGTTGAGACGGTGATCAACGTGATTGATACCTGCCCAAGCGGTGCGCTCAAATACCGCCATAACTGAGTGAGAAAAAGATGGAAATACTGGAAGGTCACAACAAATTTTACGTCAACGACGCCCAGGGCATTCAGGTTGCCGAGATTGTATTTGTGCCGACGGGCGAACATCTCAGTATTATTGAACACACTGATGTTGATCCCAGCCTGAAAGGGCAAGGCGTGGGTAAACAGCTTGTGGCGCGCGTGGTGGAAAAAATGCGGGCCGAGAACCGTAAAATTATTCCGCTGTGCCCGTTTGCCAAACACGAGTTTGATAACACTCGTGAATATGACGATATCCGCGCATAAAAATGTGCACCGGTGTTAGCCAGTGCACACCCTTCATCGTTACCGTCGGTAGCGAATCAGTACGGCCATTACCAGCACCAGCGCCATAAACGACACACTGTATAACGCTTGTGCTGCTCCCCATTTTTCGGACAAAAACGCCGCCGTCAGCGTTGCCAGAGCCGCACTCATCGCCTGCCAGCGCCACGCTTTTGCGCTGGCGGCAGAGACCGACTCTTCCGGGAATGTATGCAACAAACTGAAGGTTCCAAGAGCGAATACGACATTCGACGCCAGATGCGCCAGAAAGATCATCACCAGCGCAGCAGCCGTCCATGCCGATAATCCCGGCAACAGACAATAGGCGGCAAGAAAAGCCAGCAGGCAACAGAGCAGATAACGATTACTTGCGGCGTACTGTTCCAGCCGGTTGGCCTTCAGCAGTAGTGGACCGCATAGTTGCCCCAGGCTGCGGGCAAAAATTAGCGGCAGCGCCAGCCCGGCGGCGGTATCTGGCTGAATTTGCTGTATCAGCGCGGGCAAGAGTGCCATCGCAGGCGCGCCAACGGTGGCAAGAGCAGGCAACATAAGCAGGCTTCGTTGCTGCAAGGTGGATAACCTGCTCCAGCTCACTTTGTGACGCATCTCTTCTGCATCCCCCGGGGGCAACCGTAAATAGCGAGAGGTGATGCCTAACAGTGCGATCGCCAACACAAAACTTGTGGCATCGATACCGAGCAGGACGAGCGGCGACATTCTGCCGAACAGCAAAACGCCAATCCCGGTTCCGAGCAGAACCTGCGCGGCGAAGATCACGGTCTCCATGCTGGTCGCCGCGGGCAGTTCCGCAGTACTTAAACCACGTTTGAACACCAGGCTCATGGCGGGCCAGGATAACCCGGCGACAAACGCTTCGATGGATTGCAAAGCCAGAAGCGCGGGGATGCTGTGTGCCGGCAGACCGTAAAGTGGTAGCAGTAAACCGGCCAGTCCCGCCAGCTCGCTTAGCAGCAGTAAACGCAGCGGTGAAACATGGCGGCATAAACGCTCGCCGAGGAGGCTGCCAAAAAAACCAGGCAGCGTCGCCAGCATATAGGTGAGCGTGAGCGTCGCTGGAGAGGCGTGCCAGCGCAGAAGCTGGCCCAGAATAATGGTCTGCGTCAGCCCATTACCGACAGAAGAGAAAATATACGCGCAGCCGAAAAGGCACAGCCAGCGGTGCTGGCGTAGTGCCTGCACTAATACCATCAATAACGTATTCATTGTTAACATCTCAGGCAAACAGAACTCTGCGTACAGCATGCGCTGCACGATGAAAAAAGTGTGTTTACAACGAGATGTCGTTACATTGGCTGGCCGGGTTGGATGTTATTGCTGATAAACGTAACATCCCGAATGGCGAATGAGAAGGGCGGGTTATTGTGATGGGGACTTCCCTTTTCCCCTAAGTGCAAACGTCAGGCGATAAACAGGCTAAGCAGCAGCACCATGCCTAACCCGACAACCGAGTTAATCAGTTCCAGCAGCCCCCAGGTTTTAAAGGTATCTTTCATGGAGATGCCAAAGGTTTCTTTAAACAGCAGGAAGCCGCCGTCATACATCAGCGTAATGGTGTTACTGCCGCAGGCGACAGCCAGGCACATCAACGCCGGGTTTAAATGAAAAGCGCTGACCATCGGCGCGACGATGCCTGCGGAGGTAATCGCCGCAACGGCGCCTTGCCCGGTCAGAATACGGATGATGGCCGTGATGATCCACGCCACGATAAACGGTGACAGCGGGACGTTACTCATAATGTCCACGATATGATTGCCAACGCCGGAAACCACAATCACCTGCTTCAGGATCCCTCCGGCGCTAATCACAAACAGGACGTTGGCAATTTTAGCAATCGCATCGCTGACGCAATGGGTTACTCCGTCCGGCGTCATGCCGCGCTTAATGCCGAGAAACCAGATTGCCGCAAGCGTTGCCAGCAGCATACTGATTTCCGCGCTGCCGAAAAAAGCACAGACCTTTACCAGCTCCGAGCCAGCGGGCATCAGACCTTTTACCAGCGAGGCCACAATCATCAGTACCGCCGGGATCAGCGGAATCAAAATACTGATGCTAAACGGCGGCAGATCCTGGGTTGTTTTTTCCTCCACGGGCTTTAGCAGTGAATTTAGCGGGATCGTTTTGATTCCCGGTAAATATTTCGGCAATAAAATACCTGCACAAAACAGCGCCGGAATAATGACCAGGATGCCATACAGATAGACCTGCACAATATCGGCATTAAACGCACTGATCAGCGCGACCGGTCCTGGCTGCGGTGGGAACAAACTGTGCCCCATGGTTGCGCCGACCACCGTTGGCACAACCAGTTTCATATAGGGAATATGGGCTTTTTGGGCGATGTTTAATACCAGTGGCATGGCAATCAGGAAAGCGACTTCATAAAACATGGCGATGCCGAAAATCACGCCAATAAACATCAAGCCGACGGTGAGGAAACGTGTGCCGCAGTGCTCAATAACACTATCGGCAATCCTCTGGCTGGCACCGGATTCGGTCATAAATTTACCGATAATCGCGCCGAACAAAATAATAAGTGCAAGATGGCCGAGAATACTGCCCAGACCGTCCTGAACGACAGACACAATTTTATCGAGTGGAATACCTTCCATGATTGCGACAAATATACCTGCAATCAGTAGCGCGAAAATATTGTGAAATTTGTATTTCAGGTTCATAAGAACCAGAAGTGCAATACCTACCAGCACCCAGAATAAGGCTAACAGCGGGGACATAGAGAATACCTTACGGATTGGCTATCAAGAAAAGCCGGTGGAACCACCGGCCCGAATAAAATTAGTTTTGTTTTTCGAGTGCTTCCCAGAGCCCGTGTAAATAGGTTACGCCGAGCGCCCTATCGTAAAGACCGTAGCCTGGCCGACCGGTTTCGCCCCAGATGAAACGCCCGTGATCCGGACGGATGTAACCGTCAAACCCGTTGTCATGCAAGGCTTTCATGACCTCGTACATATCCAGCGAACCGTAGCGGGATAAGTGCGCGGATTCATAGAAATCTTTATCTTTAATCAGTTTGATATTGCGCACGTGCGCAAAGTGAATACGTTTTCGGCGTGTAAATTCGGCCAGGATTTGGCACACGTTATTTTCGGGATCCTCGGCAATCGAACCGGTACATAAAGTAATACCGTTGGCTTCAGAATCGACTGCATTACAAATCCAGTCGAGATCGTCACGATTTTTAACGATGCGCGGAAGACCAAAAATAGAATACGGCGGATCGTCCGGGTGAATCGCCATTTTAATACCGACTTCTTCACAGACCGGAATAACGCGCTCAAGGAAGTAAACCAGGTTTTCACGTAATTTCTGGTCATCAACATCTTTATATTTGGCAAACAGCTCTTGTACTTTCGCCAGACGTTCTGGTTCCCAACCTGGAAGCGCAAAGCCGTTGGAATTTTCCAGCACCTCTTTAACCACTTCATCCAGCGTTTTATCGATGCCTTTCTTTTCGAACGCCATCGTCAGCGAGCCGTCCGGCAATACGTAATTCATCTCGGTCTTCATCCAGTCAAAAACCGGCATAAAGTTGTAGCAGATGACTTTTATCCCTACTTCTGCAAGGTTGCGGATGGTTTGCTGGTAATTGGCAATCAGCCGATCGCGGCTGGGGAGACCGATCTTAATATCGTCATGAATATTAACGCTTTCAATGACTTCCATCTTAAGCCCGGCATCACGGACTTGCCCGGCAAGCGCGTTGATTTTCTCTTTTGGCCATACTTCACCTACCGGCACATCGTACAACGCTCCTACTACTCCTTCGACGCCCGGTACCTGGCGGATATATTCCAGTGGGATTTTGTCTTCAACTGGCCCAAACCAGCGCATTGTCATTTGCATGCTCATTGCCACCTCTAAAAGAAAATATTCAACTACCATACTAGTATTTATAGTAACGTTTGCCTGTGCCTGGTTTTGCGATCTGCTTCACACATAAGCCGTTTGGTTTGCGGTTGCTGGCAGGAGAGTGCCCGATGTGTTTGGTTATGTTGGTGAAAAAGGGCGCTGACAAATTTTTTAAAATTAACGCTTGCGAAATAAGTGCGGCCATGAGTTAATGCGTCGTCGGTTTGATAAATCATTATCTCCAGTAGTTCACTAAAGTCTTTCTCATCTCTAAGTACCTCCTTGCTACTTCTTTTTGGGTCTTCGCTTTACACTCTGATAAAAAATAATGTCTCAGACCATTACTGCCGTATTCGGCGAACAAAAAAGAAGGTAACAAGCATGTCTACTAAAATGAACGGTATCGTTAAATGGTTCAACGCTGAGAAAGGCTTCGGTTTCATTACTCCGAAAGATGGCAGCAAAGATGTATTCGTACATTTCTCTGCTATCCAGAGCAATGCGTACCGTACTCTTGAAGAAAATCAAGAGGTTGAATTTACTATCGAAAACGGCCCGAAAGGTCCGGCTGCGGCCAACGTGGTTCCGCGCTAAGGATTTACCATTACGAATCGTATCCATTTTCGCTGCCCGTGCTGCCACGGGTCGCAATACCGAATTTCCAGTTTTGATGTCACTGAGAAAAACCCGGTCGGTGCTAAATGTATTTTTTGCAAATCTGCAATGAACACATTTGATAATATCGCCGCGTTTTTCCAGGCCGGTTCGAATACTGTCGAATTCCGTAAATAAAAAAAAGCAGGTCAGATTTCTGATCTGCTTTTTTTATTCTGCATTATTCCGCCATTAACATAATCATTTTGATCGCGCGATTACTGGTTAATTGCCAGGTCATCTGCCGGAAATGCAGCTCCCCCTGCTGCGGATGATGAAAAACGCGTTCGCCGCCTTCGCGCACCACCACCTGCTGGCGCGACCAGAAAGTGCGAAACAGTTCGCTGTCGTTACTCAGACTCTGCACTAAATGATTCAATCCCTGATCGTGCGGATAGTGCATCGCATCGGCACGCAATTCTGCGACAATCCGGCTGGCGCGCGTCTCCCAGTCAACCACCAGCGTTTGCGCAAGGGGATGACGAAACATAAAACTCATCATATTCGGCTGGGTATCCTTATCCAGCCAGCCGCTAAATAGCGCTTCAGCGGGCGTATTCCACGCTACCATATTCCAGGTTACATCCAGCAAATAACAGGGGCACTGCACCTGATTCACCGTCGCCAGCACCGATTCTTCCACGGTAATGACATGCTCTTCCTGCGGATCGTTTTGCAGCGCCAGGTGGAACAGATACTTCCGCTCCGCCTGCGTCATTTTTAATACGCCAGCAATATTGGACAAGGTTTGCGGTGACACGACAATGTCGCGCCCCTGTTCAATCCAGGTATACCAGGTGGTGCTGATACCGCTGAGCTGCGCCACTTCTTCCCGGCGTAATCCGCGGGTGCGCCGCCGACCTTGCGCTGGCAGGCCAATATCGGCCGGCGCGGTTTTTTCCCGCTGTGCACGTAAAAAAGCGCCGAGAGTTTTTGGCCCGGCAAAGAGAGTATTTTCCATGGTGGTACTCATTAATACCAGTATAAGTAGCCATATTGTACCCCTATAAAGAGGGTCGTATAGTCGACAAAGAGCAAATTTTTGTCGTGCTAAAAAAGGAACAAGAGAATGGCGGTCAATCATCATGAATTAACGAAGCAACAATTTGGTGACCAGGCGCAGGCCTACCTCACCAGCCAGGTTCACGCGCAGGGCGCAGATTTGGTGCGGCTGGCGGAGTGGCTCAGTGAAAATCCTGCTGCCGCAGTTCTGGATCTGGGCTGCGGTGCCGGGCATGCCAGTTTTGTCGCGGCTGGCGTCGTCCGTGAAGTGACGGCTTACGATCTGTCAGAAAAAATGCTCGACGTGGTGCGCCAGGCGGCCCGCGATCGTCAACTGAGCAATATCAACACGGTACATGGCGCGGCGGAACAATTGCCCTTTGCCGATGGCGCGTTTGATGTGGTGATCAGCCGTTACTCTGCTCATCACTGGCATGATGTTGCGCTGGCGCTGCGTGAGGTGAAACGTGTGCTGAAGCCCGGTGGTAAATTTATCTTAATGGATATCGCCTCGCCGGGCCGTCCGGTGCTGGATATCTGGCTGCAAACTATCGAAGTACTGCGCGATCCGTCTCACGTGCGCAACTACTCGGCGGCGGAGTGGCTGCAAATGACGCAGCAGAGCGGGATGACGGTCGATAAGCTGTTAACCGATCGCCTGGCGCTGGAATACAACTCATGGGTTGAACGCATGAAAACGCCGGAAGTATTGCGTGCGGCAATTCGCTTTCTGCAACAGCAAACGTCGGAAGAGGTGAAGCAGCACTTCCTGATCGGCGAAGATGGCTCGTTTACGTCGGACACCATTATGTTCCAGACTCAGGCCTGACAATCTGCGCCCACGATAAGTGGGCGCACACTTTCCTTAGCCCAGCGCCTCGCCGATGACTTCGCGAATGCGTTGTGCGATGTAACCGGCATGGGTTTCCAGCGCGAAGTGGCCAGTATCGAGCAGTTCGACCACTGCGTTTGGGTTATCGCGTTTCCAGGCTTCAGCCCCCGGCGGAATAAAGAACGGATCGTGTTTGCCCCAGATAATCAGCGCTGGTGGCTGCCAGGCGCGGAAGAAAGCCTGAAATTCCGGATAACGTTTCAGGTTATTGGCATAATCCAGAAACAGATCCAACTGGATCGCTTTATTGCCGGGCCGTTCCATCAACAGGGCATCCAGTTGGTAACCTTCTGGCGCAACCTGCGCAGGATCGCTAACGCCGTGCAGATACTGCCATTTCGTGCCTTCTAAATGCAAAATCGCATCATTCACCGCCTGGCGGTTTTCGGCTGTGGGTGCATCCCAGTAAGCGCGTACTGGCGCCCATGCATCCCCTAATCCTTCCAGATAGGCATTACCGTTTTGCGAAATGAGCCCGCTGATGCGTTCGGGGTAATGCAGCGCCAGACGCAGGCCGGTCGGCGCGCCGTAATCAAAGACATACATCGCAAAACGTTGCAGATCCAGCGCATCGACAAAAGCCACCATCGTCGCAGCCAGCGTATCAAAACGGTAAACATAATTCCGTTCGGCGGGCACTTCCGTAAAACCGAAACCTGGCAGATCCGGAGCGATGATGTGGAACCGATCCGCCAGCAGCGGGATCAGCTCTCGATACTGGTGTGATGAGCTGGGAAAACCATGCAGCAGCAAAAGTACCGGGTTACCCGGCGTACCTGCTTCACGGTAGAAAACCCGGACGCCATCGGCGTCAACGAACTGATAACGAACAGGGAAATGGGTGTTGCCAGCCATATCAATACCTCACTTGAAACCGTTTAAATTAAATTTAAGGGGTTACGTCGGGATTGAGTGTGGTGGATTAATGTAACTGTGTAAAATTAATTTTATCGGTTACAATGACGAAATGAATACCTCACTGGAGTCGCAACATGGCAGCACCCTCGACAACAGGTACCGAAGGCCCGTGGTTTATCGCCGAGCAAGGCGCGCTGGACTTTATCAATACGCAGGCCTGGGCGGAGCAAGGCACGCACGACTTTTGGCAGTCCGATGAGGATGTCAAAAACTGGCTGCAACAGAGCGGGCAGGGAACACTGTCAGACACCTTTATCGCTAAACCGGGAGAGCTGCTGGCTGAAGCGCGTAAGTTGCGCGCGTTGATCCTGCAACTGGTAGAAGAGAAAAAAAACGGCCATACGCCGTCGCTGGCGCAGCTTAACGATTATCTGGCGCAGGCGCAGAGCTATTTGCAGGTGAATACTGACGCCGAAGGCGCGTTACAGATCCAGCGTTTGTATCAACAGGATACGCCGCTACGGGCGTTGGCACCGGTGGCCGAGCAGGCGGCAGAGCTAATCACTCATGGGCAATTTGAGTATGTTCGCCAGTGTGAGCATCCGGAGTGCATACTCTGGTTTTACGACCGCACCAAAGCGCATCGCCGCCGCTGGTGCAGCATGGCGCTGTGCGGCAACCGGGCGAAAGTGGCCCGTTTCCGCGCCAAAAGCTGAGAGCCAGCCAGCAAATTTTTCATCGGCAATCGTGCTGATATTGAGGTGTACGGTCAGCATCAATAACCCGGCTTACTCGCCAAACTTAGCCGACACTGCGCCCGGAGCGCGTTGCGCCTCCGGGCATTGTCTTAGCGCGGAATAATATTTTCCGCTTTCAGGCGATCGAACAGCGCGGTGAACGCATCCAGCGTGCTGCGATAACCAGTAAAGCCCGCTTTGCGGCTTTTGCTCATATCGGCGAACGCCTCCATTGGACGACCAAGATCGGCGTCGGTATGCCACCAGGAGGCAAGTTTGCTGATATCCGCCTCGCGCAAATGATACTTCGCTGCAATCTCTGTCCACGCGGCTTGCGCATCCTGCATTCTTCCTTCCAGCGGTTGCATGCTTTCCGGGTAGGGCGCAGATTCAATGGCAAAATAAGCAGCCAGCCGCGGCCAGAGCCAGTTCCAGCGGAAAACATCGCCATTAACGGCGTTAAAATCTTCATTTGCCGCGTTTTCGCTTTGCGCCGCCCAGCTCAGTTGTTCTGCCAGCAGGCCAGCGTCCGTCACGTCCGACACGCCGTTCCACTGCTCCGGCGAGCCGGGGAAGATAAACGGCCAGCCTTTTTCACGACAAAGTGTGGCGTAAACCGCCAGCGTCAACCCCATATTCATTGCATTGCCGACGGCATAACCAATGATGCTGTGCGGGCGATGAACACTCCAGCGATAGCCATATTTTTGCGCCCCGGCGAACACTTCATCCTCCTGGGCATAATAGAAATTCTCCACATCCTGGCGGCCCTGTTCCTCGTGAAACGGCGTGACCGGAACATTGCCCTTGCCATAGGCCTCGAACGGGCCGAGGTAGTGTTTCATGCCAGTGACCAGCGCCACGTGTTTCCCGGCCAGCCGTTCACCCAGCGCTGCAATAACATTTTTCACCATCGCGCCATTGACGCGAATATTGGCTTTTTCGTTTTCCTGGCGTGCCCAGACACTGAAAAACAGCGCATCCGGCTGCTGCGTTTGAAGCGCCGCAGCCACGGCTGCCGCATCGGTCAGATCCGCCGTCAGGCTGATGCAGCCTGCGGGGACAGCGCCGCGCCCGCGTGACAATCCGCAAACCTGCCACCCTTCGCTGAGCAGTTGTTCGGCCAGTGCGCGGCCAATAACGCCGCTGATGCCGACAATTAATGCTTTCTTCTGCATATGAATGTTCTCCTCTATCGTGATGAGTACAGACTAATGAAGAATTTATTTCTTATCTCTGGTATTAATTCACACTATTACTGACCTGAATTCACGAATCTATGCGCGACCAACGTCTTAAAGATATCATCCCCTTTGTCGCCTGCGTCGAAGCAGGGAGCTTTACCGCCGCCGCCGAACGGCTGTATCTGACAGGGTCGGCGATCAGTAAAAGCGTCGGTCGTCTGGAGGCCCGGCTGGGTTCGCGGCTGCTGGAGCGCACCACCCGGCGGCTGGAGTTAACCGACGCCGGGCAGGCTTATTACCAGACCTGTCTGCGCATTCTGGAAGACCTGGCGGAAGCCGAATCGGTGCTGGCGGCGCACCGCACCATCCCTTCCGGTCGTTTGCGGCTGGCGGTACCGAATACTTACGGACGGCTGGGCGTGATGCCACTGCTGATCCCTTTTTGCCAGCAGCACCCGGAGATCGAACTCAGCCTGACCTTTTCCGATCGCTTCGTCGATCTGTTTGAAGAGGGCATCGACGTTGCCGTGCGGATCGGCCAAACCTCTGAACTGCCCGCCTCGCTGGGGTGCCGACACATTGGGCGCGAAAAGATGGTGTTTTGCGCATCGCCCGATTACCTGCAACGTGAAGGCATGCCGCAGGATGAGGCACAACTGTTGCGGCATAAAGCGATCCTTTACGAGCGGGTCGATGGCAGCAGCAAACCCTGGATCTTCACCACCGCCGACGGCTATCCGGAGTGGCGCACGGTGCCCTGGCGCATGGCGCTGGGCGATGTTGATGCGCAGGTGCAGGCGATTTGCGCCGGGCTGGGCGTCGGCCAGTTGCCCACCTGGCTGGTGCATACGCAATTGCAGCGCGGCGAGCTGGTAGTGATCCTGCCACAGCATCAACCGGAGGGGCTGGCGCTGACCCTGGTGTGGCCGCGACGCAAGCAGCTACTGCCGAAGGTGGATGCGTTACTTGCGGTGTTGGGCCAACTGGATATTGCGCCATCATAAGTCCTGCATGCGCTTGACCAATGACAAGGCGGGCAACCCGTCGCGCTCTTTATAATCTGCTGGTGTCCCTTCTTACTGGTGTGAATCCATGGCTTACCAACTCAACCTGAACTGGCCGGAATTTCTTGAAAAATACTGGCAAAAGAAACCTGTCGTTCTGAAACGCGCCTTCCCGGACTTCGTTGATCCGATCACGCCTGATGAACTGGCTGGTCTGGCGATGGAACCGGAAATCGACAGCCGCATTGTCAGCCACAAAAATGGGCAATGGCAGGCGTGGCATGGCCCCTTCGAGGAGTTTGATCATCTGGGCGAAACCGACTGGTCGCTGTTGGCGCAGGCGGTAAACCACTGGCACGCACCTTCCGCCGAACTGGTGAAGCCGTTTCGCGTGTTGCCGGAGTGGCGCTTTGACGATCTGATGATCTCTTATTCCGTACCGGGCGGCGGCGTTGGTCCGCATATCGACCAGTACGATGTATTTATTATTCAGGGGATGGGCAGCCGCCGCTGGCGCGTGGGCGATAAGTTGCCGATGCGCCAGTTTTGCCCGCATCCGGCGCTGCTGCACGTCGATCCTTTCGAGCCGATCATTGATGAAGATCTGGAGCCGGGCGATATCCTCTACATTCCGCCTGGATTCCCTCACGATGGTTTCACTCACGAAGCGGCGTTCAACTACTCGATCGGTTTTCGCGGGCCGAACGGTCGCGATCTGATCAGCAGCTTTGCCGACTACGCACTGGAAAACGATCTCGGTAACGAGCACTACAGCGATCCGGATTTAACCTGTCGTGAACATCCGGGGCGGGTGGAAGAGTATGAACTCGATCGCCTGCGCGGCATGATGATCGACATGATCAACGATCCGGTTCATTTCAAACAGTGGTTTGGTAGCTTTATTACCACGCCGCGCCATGAACTGGATGTGTCGCCGGAGCCGGACGACTACAGCGCCGACGAGATTGTTGCGGCGTTGCAGGAAGGGCAGGTGCTGACTCGCCTGAGCGGGCTGCGAGTACTCCATATCGGCGACAGCTTCTTTGTGAACAGCGAATGCCTGGAAACGACCGAGACGCAGGCCGCCGACGCGCTGTGCCGTTATACGGTGATCGGGCAGAAAGAGCTGGGTAACGCGCTGGACAACCCGGACTTTGCCGAAGAGCTGGCCTGGCTGGTAAATCAGGGCTACTGGTTCTTCGACGAGTAAGCTACGCCCTCCGCGCCGCGCCTGGCCGCGGAGGGTTTTCTGTCAGGCGCTTTCGCCGGAGCAGACCAGATGGTCGCTCTTGATGTGGTACATCTCCAGATCTTCACGCAGGAAAAAGGCCATCTCCCACGGGTTTTTCTCGATAAACGCTTCACGAACTTGCAGAAATAATGGGCTGCCGTTGGGAATTAAAAATGCGCGGCCTTCAAAGGTGGTGTAATTCCAGTGAATGGCGTTCTCGAAAATATAATTTGCACGCTCATCCATGGCGAAAAGGCAGCGGTTATCTTTTTTCAGCACTTTCGATTTAAATGTCTCAGGGAACGTGATTAAAAATATGTCGTTATCTGAAGACGAAAGAAAAGCCAGCACCGTCGTATGCGGTTGTTCCTGCGCGTGGGTAATTAATACGCCGACTTTATTATGATGATCTTTTATTTCCAGTGGCGGTAATGACGTTAATGTAGTGAACGGGACCGGCGTATCGGCGCGCGGATCGTCCGGGTAGCGATAGCCCGTTTCTTTAATATCGATAACCTTCTTAAAGCCGTGCAGCAACTGGCATTCCCGCGGCGCCAGCACCACCCAGTCGCCATCAATGGCGATCACCCGTCCTTTGTAAGAACTACGGTATACGGAGATGTTGGCGTCAAATTCGTCAACGCCGGTACGGTTATCAAGATGGACTGTGGCAAAATCATCAACGGAGAGCTGGTGGCCGTTATGGAAAAAAACGCGTAATGAATTATCGCTGTTCGGGTAAATGGCGCAAATATTAACGGTAATCTTTTCGCCGCAATAATAAGCCAGTACCCCCAGCACCTGTTTACCCAAAATGCTTTGCAGGTTCATGTTTCTTCCTTCTGCAATGAATAATGAAATTAGAAATATCTTATCCGACGAAATTAACTCAGCAACCACAAAAAGAGGGTTTCGCTTTGTGCGATAGGCTGTGCTGAATATTTACCCTAAAAACAAAATAGCTGCCCGCAGGCAGCTATTTACAGCGAATTATCTGGCGACGATAAAACGCCTGTCGTCATCAATCCAGGTTTTCTCATCGGCGGGCGCAATGATGCTGCCGAAGTTCATCTCCGCGCGCAGTTTCCAGCTCGGCGGAATATTCCATGTCTCGCGCACATCCTGATCGATCAGCGGGTTGTAGTGTTGCAGGTTAGCGCCAATGCTTTTCTCTGCCAGCGCCAGCCAGACGGCATACTGGGCAATACCGCTGCTCTGTTCTGACCAGACAGGGAAGTTATCCGCATAGGCGATGTACTGGCGTTGCAGCGCGGTCACTATTTCCTGATCTTCAAAAAACAGCACCGAACCGGCAGCGGCGGTAAAGCCGTCGAGTTTGTCGGAAGTGGCGTGGAAACTTTCTGCCGGGATCACTTTACGCAACTGTTCGCGCACCAGCCCCCAGAAGCGATCGTGCTCCTTGCCCAGCAGGATCAGCGCGCGCGAACTTTGCGAATTGAACGCCGATGGCGCCTGGCGAATCGCCTCTTTAATGGTATCGATCACCGTCTCTTCCGCGACCGGCAGATCTTTGCCCAGCGTATAAATGGTGCGCCGTGCTTTAGCCAGCGCCAGAAAATCTTCCGCCGCGACACTGGCAGTCCAGGAAACACGCTCCGCTTCCGGCAGCGTCGGCGGCGTGGTGGTCTGCGGCACGCTCTCTGTGCGGGCGAGCGTAGACTTCAAAATTTGCTGAAACGGATCCATGAGTCACTGTTCCTGTTGTGAGCGGCAAAGGGAAAAATATCAGGTTATCAGAGCACAGGATCTCACCCATTGATGCAGCAAATAGATGGAATAAAGCGCGGTATTTGTCGGTAAAAACGCCTCGTGCGGAATCCGTTTGCCGATAACGTCATCAAGCTTGCAGATGGCGGGGATAGATTTTCACGTAAATAATGAAATAAGTGCAATAACCCTGGAGGTGAATCGATTAATGGTGTGGTTTAATTTATGGAATAAATCAAAAAGGCTATTTTAGATCGATGCCATCAATAATTGGTTGTAAAATAACCCATTGCTTTATATGATTTTTTTTAAGATTTAAGACAATCCGCATGGATCATTTTCATTTTATTCTCTATTTTAAATAATAAGCCTAAAGTATTTTCCGCACGGGTCGATGAATATAGTTTGCTACCCGCCAGGCATTGAGGAAAAAAATGAACGCTGAATCGCACGGTCACGATCTTACGTCGAGCCTGACTCCGCTTGCGGAGGAAAACACCTCGATCCCGCCGTTCGTGAAAACCATCGCAGTGCGCCTGAGCTGGGCCTGTTCGCTGGAGGAGGCCGACGTTTATCGCCAACTCTCTGCGCCCTGGTATCAGGGAGTCGTAACGGAGGAGGATAAACAGCAACTGCTGGTTCATTTTCCGTTTATGGCCCCTCTGCATGCGCCCGCCTCGGTGGCGGATTACACCATTATGCTGGTGAGCCTGTGGCTGAATATCGAAGAGATGTACCACCGGGGGACGTTATTACCGGAAGAATTAATGCAGGGGCTGATAAAAAAATCGGCAACCTCGCAGGCGCAAGATTGCCGTCATAATCGCGATTCCGTCGCCGCTTCAGCGCCGCGCCGTTAGCATTACGCCATCGCGTTATAGTCGATCAGGTAGCGCTCCATATAACGTGCGATCGCATTACGCAGAATTTCATATTTCTTACGCATTGGATCGCTGCGATGAAATATCAACACCACTTTACGTTTCGGTTCCGGGCTGACACAGCGGATATAACGAATATTTTCGTTGCTCCCTTGCTGGGTCGAGAGCAACGGGAAGAAGGACACGCCGCGATTAAACGCCACGCCGCGCCGCAGGGTTTCCAGGTGCATCGCCACAAAACGTGAATCCGGTTCCAGCTCGAACTGATAACAGTAGCGCAGCACCTGGCTGTGCAGACAGTTGCCATCGTCAATCATCAGAATCTTATTATTTTTCAAATGCCCCATATCGATTTCGTTCATGCGCGAGTAGGGGTGTTGATGGCTGACGCCCAGCACCAGCGGCTCGTCGAACAGCGGCAGTTCAACGTATTTACTGGTGTCTTTATTGGAAGTCATGATCGCGCATTTGATGGTGTCGGACTCCAGCATATACAGCAACTGGTTGGTCTGCGCTTCGTGGATCTCCAGCTCAATTTCCGGGAAATTCTCGCGGCAAACGGCATTCAAATGGGAAAAAATATAGGGTGCCAGCGTCGGAATAATGCCGACATCCAGCGTCTGCATCAGGCTCTGATAGTGGCTGCTGCTGGCCATATTTTTCAGCGCTTCAATCTCCCGCAGCACCACCTGGGTTTGCTCAACCAGCCGCAGCCCGGTTTGCGTAAAGCGGATCTTGCGCGTCGTACGTTCCAGCAGTTGTAAACCGAGTTCGTTTTCCAGTTTACGCAACTGAGCGCTTAACGTCGGTTGACTGACGTTGCAGGCTTCAGCGGCGCGCTGAAAATGTCGGTGCTTCGCCAGCGCGACAAGATACTCAAGATTACGGATGTTCATTATGGTCCCCGGGGCGCAAATTTCCGCGTAGTTGAGAGCCCACCTGTAGCAACGTGTTGTGTAAATGACGTCTTATTATTTTCAACTCTGTCATCAGGTTTCCCCCTCATGCCTGTACATGAGATTTGATGGTTTTTATTATTGCTTTCACTTTCAGCGGCATCCTGCCCGACTCCGGTGCACTCCCGCGCCGGACATTGCGTGTAATACCACTAATGCGTCTTCAACGAAGCCGCAAATAACGACAACATATGTAATGCGGACAAATAATAACCTTCACCCGAACGCAAAGACGTTTCCATCTGTAGATAGTCGCCCATGGTTAAATCACGCACCGCCAGAATGCCGCCAGACATCGGATAACTAGCCCGTTCGTTGTCTGAGACATCCACCCACGCGGGCGTGTCATTGCGAGTGTAGCCCGCCCAAAAATGACGGAAATTTTCCATCGAATGTTGCTGCGCATCGCTGAGGCTTAAATAAAGCGGAATGCGAATCGCATCGTAGCTGAATCTTGCCGGCCAGTTCGCGGCTGGCATGACTTCACCACTATTCTTAACAAAAATCCAGTCGCTGGGCAGTTGGCTCTTACCAAAACGCGCTTTATTGAGTAATTCGAGGCTCGATTTTTTCAGTTTTAACCAAATATTGTTATGCCGTTGCTGCCAGAAACTCTCCCAGGCCGGAAAAACAAAATAGGATGGGTTGAGAATATACCCATCGTCTTTGGTAAACCCAGTGAGGCCCGGCAGGAGTAATGTCCGGGAATCCTGTTCAATCACCAGGCAGTTGATAATTGCATCCTGAATATTTTCCGAGGCGGTGAGATAACTCTCATCGTGCCATTTATTGCCCGCCAGCAATAACGCCCAGGCGATCAATGTGTCGCCGTCGCTGGCGTTATTATCGTCCGTCACTTTGCGTTCGCGTGGATCGTAGCGCCAGGCAAACAGCCACAGCGATGGGCGTAATAAGGTGTTGCGCGTCCAGCGCCACACTTTTTCAAATGTGGCGGGATCGTCGTTAACGACGGCCAGTAACATGCCATATCCCTGACCTTCCGAATGGCTAATATCGCCATTTTCATGGTCGATAATGCGGCCATCCTGACTCAGGTAGTTCTGTTTAAACAGCCCCCAGTTGCTGTCCTGACAGCGGGCTGAAAAAGCGGTCATGGCCAGCGACAATAGCAGGCACGGCATGAGCCAGGTGGTTCTTAACATGAGACATCCTGTGGTGAAAATAGGGCAGTTACCGGCTCAGTCGTTATACCGCTTCGGCGATGCGTTCAACGGCGTCAGCCACGGGTTTTAACGTCAATTCGTGCTGCAACCACTGGCGGAAAGCCGGGCCGGTCGCGCCGTGACGTAAGCCGTACTCCACAAAAGCTTTCATATAGCCAATCTTGTCGCCGCAGTCGTGAGATTTACCGGTCAGGGCGTAAGCTTCCACAGGCGCGTTCTCCAGCAGCATCGCGATAGCATCGGTCAACTGGATTTCACCGCCTGCGCCGATCGGCGTTTTACGCAGCAGCGGCCAAATCGCTTTTGAAAGCACATAGCGGCCAACCACCGCCATGTCGGACGGCGCTTCGTCAACGGCCGGTTTTTCCACCATGCCTTTTACCAGACCAAAACCACCTGCCGGGAGGTTCATGCCGCCGCAATCCACCACGCCATAGCGGGAAACATCTTCGTGGTTAACGGTTTCAATCATTAACTGGCTGGCGCCCGTCGTGGTGAAGCGATCGATCATTGCCGCCAGGTTATCCTGCGACAGATCGCAACGGCTGTCGTCGATCAACACATCCGGCAGCAGTACCACGAAGTCGTTATCGCCAATTAGCGGTTCCGCGCACAGCACCGCATGGCCCAGACCTTTGGAGTGTCCCTGGCGCACATGCATAATGTTCATGCCTGCCGGACAGATAGTCCGCACCTCTTCCAGCAGCTGATTTTTCACGCGCGATTCCAGCAGCGACTCCAGTTCAAAAGAGGTATCGAAATGGTTTTCGATGGCGTTTTTGGAAGAGTGCGTAACCAGTACGATTTCGCGGATCCCGCAGGCGTAACACTCCTGCACGATATACTGAATAAGCGGCTTATCCACGATCGGTAACATCTCTTTCGGGATAGCCTTGGTTGCCGGAAGCATACGCGTACCGAGCCCTGCCACTGGGATTACAGCCTTTAACATAATTGTTTCCTGTTATTTATTTTGCTGTTTAAAAATCAACACACAACGCTGTTGATGATGCCACCCGATTCATTTACGCCTGGAACCTGGTAGTTAATAAAATCATCACCGCCTCGCGCCTTCACTTTATAAAGGGCGGTATCAGCGGCTTTTAAAATAGAGGAAAAGTTCGGCCCGTGTTCCGGATAACTGGCAACACCAATACTCACCGATAATTCCACGGTTTGTTGCAGGTAATGCAAATACATCGGCTGGCGCGTGGCTTCGACAATTAATTGCAGCACGCCGCGACCGGCAGGTTCGTCAACGCCATCAATATAGGTGAGGGCGAATTCGTCACCGCCAAGCCGGCCAAGCAGTGTGGTGCGGGAAATACACTGTTTTACCCGGCTGATAAAGCAGCGCAGCACTTCATCGCCTGCCGCATGCCCCAGATCGTCGTTAATATTTTTAAAGTTATCGAGATCCAGTATCGCCACCACAATCTGTGCGCCGCGCGCGTTAGCGGCACGGATTTTTTTGCGGCTACGAATATAGTAACCCTGGCGATTCAGGGTTTTGGTTAATGCATCATTGTGCGCACGAAAATGTAATTTCTCGCGGATCGCCATATGCCGGGTAATATCAAACCCCAACAGGATAAAGGCAAATATTTCACCCGTTTCATCGCGACGCGGCATTAAGCGGGTATCAAGCCAAAGCATCTCGCCGTTTTTTTTCTGCTGCGATATTTCGCCCTGCCAGTTATCACCGGTTTTTTTCGCAATACTAATCGCCATCGCCAGTGAAATAGCAACCGTTTCATCCGTCGACTGAAACAATACTTTGCCCAGCACCTCATCACGACTGAAACCCGTTAATTGATAGAAAAACGGACTGGCGTGAATAAGCTGGCCGGAGGTATCGAGAACCAGCGAAACAAAGGCATTATCCTCCATATAATTAACTGCCTCGATTTCAAGTTTCCTGCCTGAAACCATGATTTCATTAAACATGATGGTCACCTGATCGTTGATATAGGGTGGATATGCCTTTGCGACGTCATTCGTTAATGGCGTAGCGGAAAATCAGCACATCTTCGGTGGCGTTATCCTTCCAGCGCACCGGCACCTGATTGCCCGCGCCCTGTGACACCAGCCACTGCGAATACGCGCCTTCCAGCACATAGGCGCTGGCGCGACGCCAGCCCGCTTCGTCACGGTATTCCGGCGCATGCGGCCACGCGCAGTGCAGCAGGATCAGTTCGCGCTGAGCGGGCGCCATTTTGACAAAGCCCCAGTTGAACAGCTCCAGCACCCGGTTAATGCTCGCTTCCAGTTCGTTCACCGTGGCGGCGCCATCAATGGGATACCACTGGGCCATCATCTGGCCGATACGTCTCAGGGCTTCGGGATCTTTATCACCCCGGCCTTCGGTGTATTCGTTAAAAAACAGATACACCAGGTCATGCCAGCCAGCCTGATAATTGCGTTGTAAATAAGTGTCCTGATTGCTAAACATCATCTATCCCACGGGTTATTTGTCTTGATCGACGTAATATTTGAAATACACCAACGCCTTGCCTTCGTTATAACTGCCGAAGGTGTCGTACCCTAAGTTCGCACCGAGAGCCAGGTTGTCGCTGAGGTGGTAACGCGCATCCACGCCCAGCGTATAGCCAATGCCGTTTTTCGAAGTGGCTTTGTAGACGGCGTCCACATCGTCATCGTCGCTGGCGTAACTGTTTAATTCTGATTGCAGGCTACTGTGGCCCGGGAAGTAATCGCTTTTATCCTGCTTATAAGACTGATAACCCACTGCGCCATTGAGCGTCAGATCCCAGTCGTTAATGTGGCGCGTCAGCGTCACCGGCAGCGATACCGCCATAAAATCTTGCGGGCTGAAGTAACCGCCCTGGCCGAGGGTGTAGTAGCTCAGGTTGCGGTCAAAGTTCATATAGTTGACGTTCACCCCCACTTTCAGCTCGCTGTCGCTGGTTTTCCAGGGCCGCAGATAGCTGCCCGCCTGCGCGGTGACGGCATGGTTGGTCGGCACATTTGTTCCGACGTAGGTATCGAAGCCCAGACGGGTATAAAGCCCGATCAGGTCGTTATCCCAGGCGTACTGCGCCGAAACACCGTTACGGGTGATGCCGCCCCAGCTTTCACCGGTGCTCTTATCCTTCACCCCAACATACGACAGCAGGCTGTCGGTGACGGCACGGCGTTCTGCTTTCAGGTTCAGCGAACTGTTCTGCGTCAGTTTCGGGTTCCACTCCACGCCGCCCACCAGACGGGTGAACTCGCCGCCGGTCGGTGTGCTGCCGACATCCAGTTTGTAGCTGTCACCGCTCAGGCTGAGGCTTGCCGCCACGCCGTTTGCCTGCTGCGAACCCTGGCTGGAGGCGTTGGTTGAAGTGGTCGTTGTGCTGGTACTGGCCGCCGCTTCTGCCAGTTTCTCCGCATGTTCCAGCGCCCCGGAACCGAAGCGGTTCGCCGCCTCACCGGACATCTCGCCAGCGTTTAGCGATGTTGGCGTGACGTTCAGGCTCAGGCGCGTGCTGTCGCCCACCGCGCCCGAAAGGATCAGCGGTGCCTGCACTTCATCCAGCGCGCCAAGACCCGATTCACCATTACGGCTACGCAATGAAACGCCGCCGCTGGTCCAGGTGGCACTTTTCTCTTGCAGATCGCGCATCATGGTGTTGATGCCGCTCATTGCAGTGAGCTGCGCCTGACGCGTTGGTGACGGCAGCGACATCACCGAACTCAGTTCATCGCTATCGTCATCGCCGCCCTGTTGCAGACGCCACTGGGCAGTGCGCAGCAGCGACATCGCCCGCTGATTTTCACCGTTGGCCGCCGCCACGCGCGCGGCCAGCAGCATATAATCGGCATCCTGGCTCGGCTCCAGCCCGGCAAAGGTTCGCCGCGCTTCGTCGTTATCGCCGCGGGCCAGCGCCATATTCACCATTCCGGTCAGCGCTTGCTTATCCCGTGGCGATTTTCGCAGCACGTACTGATAGATTTCCGTGGCTTTGTCATCCATATGATCGGCCTGGTAGACGCGCGCCACGGCCAGCAACAGATCGGTATTGGTCGGATTGTTTTGCAGTTCCGGCATTAACAGTGACCAGGCTTTGCCGATTTGCCCCTTTTCCCGCAGGCGATCGGCGCGAACGATCAAACCGCCTAAGCGGATCGCGCTCATCTCCTGCTCGCTGGCACCGTTCTGCAATACCGGCGCATTCAGCAGGCTTTCGGCTTCAGCAAACTGCCCGGCCTGGTTCAGCACGCGGATCTGCCCGGCATAATCCAGTACCGAACCGTGTAACCCCTGCGCCTGGCTGTCGCGTACCAGTTGCAGCGCGCCAGCGCTGTCGCCGCTCTGCATCAATAACTCAGCAAGACGGCCCGCATCGACCGGCGATTGCGGCGGATTACGTTGCAGAGCCAGTAACGAGTTGCGCGCCGCGGTCGCATTGCCAAGACGCAGATAGTTGCGGGCAATATCCAGTTGTTGGTTGATCTGCACGCGCGTGTACAGTGCGGTCATATCGGCGCTGTAACTGCTGCGCGGCACGCGGGCGAGCAGGCTTTGCGCGCGCGACCAGTCGCTCTCTTCGGCGGCATAGACCGCAGCGGCATACAGCGCTTCTTTATTGCTGCTGTCGCGTTGCGCCACGCCAGACATTAACGCCGAGGCCTGCTGTTTCTGGCCCGCTTTGCGCAGCGCGCGGGCGTAATCGAGTTGCAGCCAGACATTGCGCGGGTATTTGCCGGAGGCGTTTTGCAGGATCTGCATCGCCCGTGAGCTGTTTCCGGCTTGCAACGCGGCCTGCGCGGCTTTGCGTTCGTTGTCGCCGTTATCGCCAACGGCGGCGTAACGGGTACGCAGACTGGCGGGCAGGGTTTGCAGCATGGCGTCTGCTTCTGCCTGTTTATTCTGCTGCTTCAGCACCCACCACAAACCCGTTCTGATATCGGTATTCTGTGGACGCTGCGCCAGCAACTGGCGGTACTCCTCTTCGGATTGCGACAGCTTGCCCTGACGCCGCAGGATATCGGCCCGCAGCATACCCGCCGCCTGCTGCTGGTTTTCATCGTGGCTGTCGGCGCTCTGCAAACTTGCCAGCGCCTGGTCGTAGCTGCCTTTCTGGCTCAGGCTACGGGCCTGGCCCAGCGCGGCGTAGAAACGGGCGTTATCGGCATCTTTTATCCACTGCGCGCTGTTCTGGTTACTGGCATCTTCTTGCGCCGCACGACGCAGGAATTTCTCGGCATCGGCAAAGTTGTTCTGCCGCAGTGCGACATAGCCCATCCCGGCCAGCGCGTTGCCATTATTGGCGCGGGTTTGCAGCGCTTCGGAGAAGCGATCTTTGGCGCTGCCGAGATCGCCGCCGTTCAATGCATCAAAGCCCGCTTTAGTGGCATCGCCTTCCACGCTTTTACGGTAGTGATCCATTGGTGCACTGTCTTCCGGATGGCGCTGCGCCCAGGCGGTATACGCTGGCAGATCACTGGCTTTGGCATCCAGCCACAGCAGCGCTTGCTGCAAGGCTTTGTCGGCGCTTTTATCATCGGCAGCCAGCGTGCTGAGCAGGGCGATCCCTTCCCGGCGCGTGGATTCCTGATAAGTGAGCGCCATCGCCAGCGCCTTTTTCGTTGGCTCATCGTCCGGCATCACGCTGGCACGCTGACGCATGGCGGCGACCGCCTCGCCCCAACTGGCGCTGTCACCGGCCATGGTCTGGTAATACTCCAGCGCCACATCATCCGGCGGCGGATTGCCATTAAACAGCGCGCGCCAGGCGGCAATGGACTCTTTAATCTGCCCACGGCTTGCCAACTGACGCGCCGCGTTGAGTTTATCCTGCGGGATATTGCGCAGAGTGTTGGCGCTGGTCAGCGCGCTCAGGCGCGGGTCCTGTGGCGAAATATCGGCGATTTTTTTGCGCCACACTTCCGATTGCTGCACGTTGCCTTGTTGCAGTTGATAAAGCGCCATCAGATACATGGCATCGATATTCTTATCATCCGCAGCCAGCACTTTTTGCAGCGCATCGATGGCCATATCGTCGTGCGCTTTGCTGTGCCAGTAGCTGGCCTGCGCCAGCAATTTTTTCACTGCGGCCGCATTCGCGCTGGCGTCAGCGGTATCGGCAGCAGCAGGATGGCTGGCGCCCACCAGGCACAGCAGGTAAAAAGCCTGCGTCAGTTGTTTACGCGTATTCATTTTTTTGTTTTATCCTGCAGGCGTTGTTGGGCGTGGCGCTGAAGTAGGGTGAACAGCATTGGGCCGGAAACCGCAGCAATCAGGCAGGCAAGGGCGACCAGCCAGAAAATATGCTCGCTGGCAAACCACAAAATTTTCATATAACCGGGCAGGTTGCCGCTGGTGAACTGCTCGCCCACCCGCCAGCTTTTGATCTCCCCGGCGCTGTTAACGGCGGTGAAATCGCCCCCGGCGATGGAGAGAAAGGCCGGTTTGTTCATGTCTTCCGCCAGTTGCGAAAGCTGGTGGTTGTCGGTCGCTGTCGCGACTACCACCACGCGCTGCGCGTTCCACGGCGAGCGCATGCTCAGCAAGCCGCGCCACTGATTGTTGTCGCTGAGATACTCAGCCGCATCCATATCCGTGCGCGCCTGATCGCCGCGCAGCAGCGATAACACGCGGCTTACGGCACTGGCGGTTTTCACTTCCAGCGTATTTTCATTCAACGCAAAGGCGCTGTTTTGCAGCAGCGGATTCAGCATCTCGCCGTTGCTCAGGCTGCCAATCGCCAGCACATCGCTGTCGGCCAGCTGCTGTTGCGCCTCTTCCTGTCCGGGCAGGCCGGTATAGAGGTGTAGATAGTTGGCGGTAACGCCCGTGTCGCGCCCGGATTGTGCCATCAGGTTCAGCAGCACGGTGGCGTCATCAACCGTAGGGTGCGCAGGCATCAGTACCGTGGTTTGCGCGAGGTCAGCATGGCGCGTGAACGGGAACATTGCGCCGCTGAACCACGCCAGGTTCGGCAGCTTGCCGAAGTGCCATGCGCGGCTGAAATCGAGCGTTGAATCACCGTCAATCCGGCTCTGGATGTTCTCATCCGCCATGGCGTTGCAGGGAGCGTTTTTCTGCGCTTTCAGGCCGAACCAGAAACCGAGTTGATTGCTGCCGAGAATGGCGCGCGGATCGATGTTGACCACTGCGCTCTGCTGGCGCTGCGATAAACCGAGCATCGACAGCACCGGCGCCAGCATTCCCTCTTTGCTGACCGGCAGACGTTTAAGGAACTCGCCGTTCAGGCTGACGTTGAGGAAGGAGTCCTGATCGTCAATCCAGTTTTTCTGCGCAAAGCTGTAGTTGAGGTGCAGCGGTACGGAGGAGCCATCCCACAGGAACAGATCCGGCGCGGTACGAAACGGCAGACGGTTCTCGCCGTGCCAGACGCCGTGGGCAATCAGCGCGCCCTCATCCGTCAGCAGCGAGCGCACGGCAACCGGGTGTTCAGTGTTGATCCAGCGCGGCGCATCGTAGGCGGCTCGCTGGGGGATTTTCAGCGTCGGAATATCCAGCGTGTCGCTGTCCGGCAGCGCCGGTAATGTCAGACGCCACGCCGCCTGGCGTAGCTGCATCTCGTTGTGGCCGCTAATGATCAGCAATTTCCAGGCCGGGTTTTGCGGGTTATCAATCACCTGCAACGCTGCGCCGTTGGTTTCCGGCAGGGTGATGCCGCCAATGGTCTGGCCCGGTTTGCCAATCAGAATGCCGTTGCCGACGGGCAGGGCATCGTACTGCACGTCAAAGCGGCTGGGTTTGCCGTTGCTTAATGCGCCAAACTGCGAGGCGACAATCGCTGATGCGGTCA